>Ga0207976_100034_pt1 | contig 225703 bp, 201 predicted proteins | sample LakWasMe94_HOW11_2_FD_183916 | JGI IMG/M metagenome (GOLD analysis project Ga0207976, IMG submission 183916) | Freshwater sediment methanotrophic microbial communities from Lake Washington under simulated oxygen tension - Sediment Metagenome... | ecosystem: Environmental > Aquatic > Freshwater...
CGGCCTACCTGGCCGCCCACCCGATCAACAGCGGCGAAGGCCAGCTGGTGCTGACCGGCTACAACCCGACGACCGGCGTCGTCAGCTACACCTACGACCCCGCCGTACAAAACCACAACGGCGACGTCCTCGATGCCATCCCGGTCATCGTCACCGACGTCCTGGGCCACAACACCCCGGGCAGCCTGGACATCACCCTCACCGACAGCCTGCCGGTGGCCCAAGCCGACACCAACGCCGTCACGGAAGACACGGCCCTGGTCGCCAACGGCAACGTCCTGGTCGGCGCCGGCGCCGACACGGTCGGTGCCGACGTTAATGCCACGCCGGTGACCCCGGTCAACGTGGCCCTGAGCTACGGCAACCTGGTGCTCAATGCCGACGGCAGCTACACCTACACGCTGAACAACGCCGACCCGGCGGTCAATGCGCTGAACGACGGCCAGAGCCTGACCGACAGCTACACCTACACCCTGACCGACGGCGACGGCAGCAGCACGACGGCGACCCTGAGCATCACCATCAACGGCCACACCGACGGGCTGCCGAGCGTGGACATTCCGGACAGCAACCACCCGGGCGCTGCCGATGGTGACAAGACCGTCGCCGAAACCGACGGACCGATCGCTGGCAACTTCACGATCAGCGCCCCGGCCGGCCTGGGCAGCCTGAGCGTGGGAGGCGAGAACTTCACCGCCGCCCAACTGGCCGACCCGGCCTACCTGGCCGCCCACCCGATCAACAGCGGCGAAGGCCAGCTGGTGCTGACCGGCTACAACCCGACGACCGGCGTCGTCAGCTACACCTACGACCCCGCCGTACAAAACCACAACGGCGACGTGCTCGATACCATTCCTGTGGTCGTCAGCGACGTCCTGGGCCACAGCACCCCGGACAGCCTGGACATCACCCTCACCGACAGCCTGCCGGTGGCCCAAGCCGACACCAACGCCGTCACGGAAGACACGGCCCTGGTCGCCAACGGCAACGTCCTGGTCGGCGCTGGCGCCGACACGGTCGGTGCCGACGTTAATGCCACGCCGGTGACCCCGGTCAACGTGGCCCTGAGCTACGGCAACCTGGTGCTCAATGCCGACGGCAGCTACACCTACACGCTGAACAACGCCAACCCGGCGGTCAATGCGCTTAAAACGGGCCAGTCACTCAGCGATTCTTATACTTATACGTTGACGGATGGTGACGGCAGTTCTACCACAGCTACTTTGACCATCAATATCAATGGTCGTACCGATGGCGTACCGGGCATTGTTCCCGTTGATGGCAATGCGGGTGCGACTGGCCAGGCCTCTGTTCATGAAATTGGTCTGCTGACAGTAGGCAATACCAGCGAAACGACCACCGGGGTGATTACCGTATCTGCTCCGGACGGCTTGAGCAGTATCACTGTTGGCGGTACGACTTTGACGGCAGTCCAGTTGGCAACGCTGGGCGGTTCCCCAGTGACCATCAATACCGGCGAAGGTAGCCTGGTGCTGACTGGTTATAACGTCGGCACCGGCGCCTTGAGTTACACCTACACGCTGCTTGCCGCACAAAACCAGCCAGGCGCGACGGAGAGCGTCGACAGCGTCGCGCTGAGCGTTCTGGATGCCGGCGGAGCTACGTCTAATGGCACGCTGAGCATTCAGATCGTCGACAGCACGCCGACGGCTGTCAACGACACGGCGAGCGTTACCGAAGACACGGCGCTGACGGCGACTGGCAACGTCTTTACTGCCAACGACAGCGTTGGTGCGGATGTTCGCTCCAACCCCGTGACGGCGGCCAGTCCGACGCTGACCTACGGCAGCCTGGTGCTGAACAGCGATGGCAGCTACGTCTATACGCTGAACAATACCAACCCGGCGGTCAATGCCCTGAACAACGGCCAGACGCTGACCGACAGCTATACCTACACCATCACCGATGCCGACGGCGATGCCCGTACGGCGACGCTGACCGTGACTATCAACGGTACCAACGATGTTCCTGTCGTCGGTAACGCTTCAGTTACGGTATCCGAGGAGGGCGTATTGAATGGATTGGCCGATACGACAGGCAATCCGACAGATACAACCAACTTGGCAACGCAGACCGGTACGATCAGCATTGTCGACCCGGATAGCACCACGACCGTCACTCTGGCTGGGCCGGCCGGTATTACTGCAGGAGGCGTGGCGGTTAGCTGGTCCGGAAACGGTACGAGCGGCTCGCCGCTAATCGGCTCTGCAGGTGGGACCGAAGTATTCCGGGCGACGATCGACAGCAATGGCAATTACACGGTTACCCTCTCCAAGGCGATCGATCATCAGACGGGCAATGGCGAAAACCTGGCATCGTTCAATCTGACGGTAAGTGCGACCGATGGTGTCGCTTCGGCAACGGGCACCTTGACGGTTAACATCGAGGATGATGCTCCCAATGCCGTCGCCAGCACCCAGGTGGTGACCCTGCCGTCGGTTGATACCAATATCATGTTGGTTCTCGATATTTCGGGCAGTATGGGGTCCGGAGCGGGCAGTCGCCTGGATATCATGAAGCAGTCCGTGACCCAGATGCTGGATCAGTACGACAGCCTGGGCGACGTGATGGTACGTGTCGTGACCTTCTCCAGTTCGGCTAACGCTTACCAGAACGTATGGGTATCGGTGGCCGATGCGAAAACCTATGTCAATGGTTTGGCTAGTGGCGGTACCACCAACTATGATGCGGCCCTGCTGACCACGATGAATGCTTTCAATTCCTCAGGGAAAATCGCCGGCGCCCAGAATGTTTCTTACTTCCTGACGGACGGCGCTCCGAACGGAAGTGTGGACTGGAATTCCGCACCCTGGAACTACCCGGGTTCGCTGCCCAATCAACAGGGCATTCAGTCCAGTGAAGAAGCGATCTGGACTAATTTCCTGCAAACCAACCAGATCAATTCGATGGCCTATGGCATGGGAACCGGCGCAACGACGGCCAACATGGATCCGGTTGCCTACAACGGCACGAACGGGACCGATACGGGATCGGTCGTGGTCTCGAATATCGCCGATTTGCCGCCGATTCTGCGCGACTCCATTGTCCTGCCGACCGCCGGCGATTTGACCCAGGGTACGCTGGGGCTCGGGTCGGCGCTGGGTGCTGATGGGGGCAACATGGCGACGATCTCCATCGATGGCACCACCTACAGCAATGGCGGTGCGGTGAGCGGTACCAATCGCGGGACCTTCGACGCAGCAACCAATACCTGGACGGTGCAGACGGCGAGTGGCGGCAAGTTCGTGGTCGACATGGATAATGGCCAATACACCTATACGCCGGTGGCGACCTCGGCGACGGCGTATAACGAGAGTGTCGGCTATACGCTGCGCGACTTCGATGGCGACACTTCATCGTCAATTTTGACGATCACGGTGAATCCGCCCCAGGTCATCAACCTGTTGTCTACGGCGACGACCATCGCCGGTCTGAACATGGGTTTGAGCGGCGAGTATTTCGGCTACAACGACAACCGCGATGGAACCGTCGCCGATCCGGCGTATCAGGGTTCGACGGCGGTGCGCCTGCACTCCGACGACGGCACGGCCGACGCGGGGACGGCGAACAACGTCGACCGATTGGCCGATGTCGAGGCCATCATCGAAGGGCGAAACAGCAATACCAACCTGATCAACAATGCCGTTTTGTCCAACCCGATGGCGGCCGATGCGACCTTCTCGGCCAACAAGCTGGAATTCGGTTTGGCGGCCGGCTCCTATACGCCGTTTTTCTCCAACGATCTGGGGCAGAACGGCAAGGTCACTACCGGGACAATCGGTGCGACGGCGGCGGTTGGCGGAACCAACAACCTCTATAGTTTCCTGAAGGCATCTTCCGGTAATGTGGACGGGTTGGCGGCAACCAGCGGGTTGGGCGACACTACCGATGCGATCGTTCGTATGGTTGGCTATATCTACATCCCGGCCGGCGGCGTTTACGATCTGCGAATTACGGCAGATGACGGTTATCGCGTTCTGATTGGCGGTCAAAATGTCGCCCAGGCCGATTTCATCCAGTCTACGGCCACGCAGACCTATACCGGGGTGACCGTTGGCGAAGGCATGCAAGCCATCGAGATCCTGTACTGGGATCAGGGTGGGGCAGCCAGTCTGCGTATCGAAGTCAAGCAGACCGGCGCCGCCGATTCCACCTACAAGATCATCGGCAATGACGAGTACGCCTTGTTCTCGCCAACCGATGTGCCGACGCTGGCCAGCAATCAGGATATCGTCGAGACGGCAACCAATGGGGTGTACGAGATTCGCACAGGGGGAACCTACAGCGGCGATGGTGATGCCGAGAAGGTGAACGGCAGTGCGGGCAAGGACAACATCAGCGGCGGTGGTGGCAACGATATTATCAACGCCGGCGACGGCTCCGACTGGATCAGTGGCGGGGCTGGCAACGACAAGCTCTCCGGCGGCCTGGGTTCGGATACCTTCGCCTGGACGCTGGCCGATCAGGGAACTGCGACAACGCCGGCCATCGATGCCATTCTCGACTTCAATACGGCATCCCGGGCGGCCGGTGGCGATGTCCTCGATCTGCGCGACTTGTTGTCCGGAACGGCGACGACCGCGGCGACCCTGGACAACTATCTCGACTTCGCCAAATCCGGTAGCGACACGGTCATCAACGTTCGTCCGGATGGCGGGCTCGGGTCGGTGACCCAGAAGATCGTGCTGACTAATGTCGATCTGACCTCCAACAGCACCCTGAACGATCAGGCGATCATTCAGGATCTGCTGAACAAGGGCAAGCTGATCACCGACTAACTGTCGAAAGCGGCAAAAAAGGCGGGGTAACCCGCCTTTTTTTATAATGCTACGGTCGATGGCAAAAAACGGCCATTTTCACGACGTGATAAACTGGCAGTCCTGATTCAATCAACGTCCCGCACATGTCCGGCAATACTTTTGGCACTTTGTTTACCGTTACCTCCTTTGGCGAATCGCATGGCCCGGCCATCGGTTGCGTGGTCGATGGTTGTCCGCCGGGGCTGGCCCTGTGCGAGGCCGATATCCAGGCTGAGCTGGATCGCCGCAAGCCGGGCACCTCGCGCCATGTGACCCAGCGCCGCGAACCGGATACCGTCGAGATTCTCTCCGGCGTTTTCGAGGGCAAGACGACCGGCACGCCGATCGGCCTGCTGATCCGTAATCAGGATCAGCGCAGCAAGGATTACGGCAACATTGCCGAGACCTTTCGTCCCGGGCATGCCGACTACACCTATACGCAAAAATACGGCTTCCGCGACTATCGCGGCGGCGGCCGTTCGTCGGCCCGCGAAACCGCGGTGCGCGTGGCGGCCGGGGCGATTGCACGCAAATGGCTGCATGAGCGCTACGGCGTCAGCATCCGCGGCTGGATGAGCGCCCTCGGTCCCATCGATATCCCTTTTGTCTCGGCAGATGAAATCGATGGCAATGCCTTCTTTGCACCCAATGCCGCCATCGTGTCGGAACTCGAAACCTACATGGATACGCTGCGCAAGTCGCTGGATTCCGTGGGCGCCAAGATCACGGTGACGGCGACCGGCGTGCCGCCGGGCTGGGGCGAGCCGGTCTATGACCGCCTGGATGCCGAAATCGCCTACGCGATGATGGGCATCAATGCCGTCAAGGGCGTCGAGATCGGCGCCGGTTTCGATTCCGTGGCCCAGAAGGGCAGTGAGCACGGCGACGAAATGACGCCGCAAGGGTTTGCCAGCAACCACGCCGGCGGCGTGCTTGGCGGCATTTCGACCGGCCAGGAAATTGTAGTCAATATGGCGATCAAGCCGACCTCGTCGATCGCCCAGTCGCGCCGCTCGGTCGATCGTCAGGGCAATGCCATCGAAGTGGCCACCGAAGGACGGCATGACCCGTGCGTCGGCATTCGTGCCACGCCGATCGCCGAAGCCATGCTGGCCCTGGTTCTGATCGATCACGCGCTGCGCCATCGGGCGCAATGCGGCGATGTGGTCTGTCAGACGCCGCGCATTGCCGGCAAAATCGCGTAATATTTTTTAATCTTTCGCCGCATTTTGGGCGGATTTGTCGTTAAGGGGGGAAGCATGCAAGTCGATCACCACGATCTCCATCACGAATTTCCGGAATTCAATGACGCGATTCACCTGCTGAAGAGTGGCAACGCGCATTTCGCCAAGTTGTTCGCCTCTTACCATCGCCTGACCGGAAAGGTCGAGGATCTGGAAGAGCACGACATGCCGGTTGCCGACTTCACCATCGAAGACATGAAAAAGCAGCGCGTCAAGCTGAAGGATGAGCTGTATCACATGCTGCTCGCCTTCCGTGCCGGGCAGCAAGCCGCCCAGGCCTGATCGCCCACTCGCCCGAACGGTGCATCCGGTAGAATTGCCGGATGCACGCTTTGCCCTACTGGCGCCTCTCGGGCTATTACTTTTTCTATTTCGCCTTCATAGGCGCTTTCTCACCCTATTTCGGGCTGTATCTCCAGTCGCTGAATTTCTCGGCTTGGGACATTGGTCTGCTGATGTCGCAGATGCAGTTGATGCGACTCTTCGGCCCCAATCTGTGGGGCTGGCTGGCCGATCATTTCGGCCATCGGATGACGATCATCCGCCTCGCCGGTGGCATCGGACTGGCCGGCTTCACGGCGTTCTTTTGGCTCGATAGACTGCCCGGCATGCTGGTCGCCATGGCGGTGCTGGCATTTTTCTGGAGTGCAGCGCTGCCGCTGGTCGAGATGCTGACCTTCGATCATCTACGCGAAGATCGCGGGCGTTACAGCCGCATTCGCCTGTGGGGGTCGATCGGCTTCATCATCGCCGTGATGGCGACCGGGGCGCTGCTCGATATTGCGCCACCGGTCGGCGTACTCTGGGTGTGCTGGTTGATCCTGCTTGGGATCCTGCTCTACGCGCTGGTGCTGCCCGAGGCGCCGCCGCTGCCTCATCCGCGCGATGCCCAGCCGATTGCCGACATTCTTCGCCAGCCCAAGGTGTTGGCGCTGATGGCCGCCTGCTTCGCGATGTCGGCGGCTCACGGTGCCTTCTATATTTTTTATTCGATCCACCTCGACGCAAACGGCTACAGCAAGACCGAGGTCGGTCTGCTCTGGTCACTCGGCGTCGTCGCCGAAATTGTCCTTTTCATGTTGATGGCCCGGCTGTCGGCACGCTACTCGTTGCGCACCATCCTGCTCGCTTGCTTCGCGGCGGCCGTCGCGCGTTTCCTGATGATGGGCTGGGGCGTCGAATCGGCGGCCATCATGATTTTTACCCAGTTGCTGCACGGCCTGACCTTCGGCGCCTACCACGCCTCGGCAATCGCTGCCGTCAACCAGTGGTTTCCGGGCAAGGCGCAGGGGCGTGGCCAGGCGCTCTATTCCAGCCTTTCGTTCGGGGCCGGTGGCTTGCTCGGCGCGCTGATCAGCGGTCGCACCTGGGACTGGCTGGGGGCCGGCTGGACCTTCACGCTCGGCTCCGGTTTCGCCTTGATCGGCTTGCTGCTGATCTGGGGCTGGGTGGACGGGAATGCTACGGTCGGCCCCCAAAAAGGGGCAAAATCCAATAATCCTGTGCAATAATTCAAGGCTTTACGGCCCACTTCAAGTTCCATGTCGAAGACCCTTTACGACAAGCTTTGGGAGAACCATGTCGTCCATCAGGAAGCTGATGGCACGGCCCTTCTCTACATCGACCGCCACCTTGTGCACGAAGTCACCAGTCCGCAGGCTTTCGAAGGCCTGAAACTGGCCGGCCGCAAGCCGTGGCGCGTCTCATCCATCGTTTCCACGCCCGATCACAATACGCCGACCGATCACTGGGAGGAGGGGATCAAGGATCCAATCTCGCGCCAGCAGGTCGAGACGCTTGATGCCAACATCCGCGAAGTCGGTGCGCTGGCCTATTTTCCGTTCAAGGATCCGCGCATGGGCATTCTCCATGTCGTCGGCCCCGAAAACGGCGCCACGCTGCCGGGCATGACGGTCGTCTGCGGCGATTCGCACACCTCGACTCACGGCGCCTTTGCCTGCCTGGCGCATGGCATTGGCACCTCGGAAGTCGAGCACGTGCTGGCCACTCAGTGTCTGTTGCAGAAGAAATCGAAGACCATGCTGGTTTCGGTCGACGGTAAGCTCGGCAAAGGCGTTACCGCCAAGGACGTCGCGCTGGCCATCATTGGTACCATCGGCACGGCCGGCGGCACCGGCTATGCCATCGAGTTCGGCGGCAGCGCCATCCGCAGTTTGAGCATGGAAGGGCGCATGACCCTCTGCAATATGGCCATCGAAGGTGGCGCCCGGATGGGCTTCGTCGCTGTCGACGACACCACGATCAATTACCTCAAGGGCCGTCCCTTCTCGCCGACTGGCGACACTTGGGACCGCGCCGTCGCCTACTGGCGCACCCTGCATTCCGATGCCGGGGCGCAATTCGACCGCGTCGTCATGCTTAAGGCTGAAGACATCCGGCCGCAAGTGACCTGGGGCACCTCGCCGGAAATGGTCGTTGCCATCGATGCCGTCGTTCCCGATCCGGCCAAGCAGGCCGATCCCGTCAAGCGTGAAGGCATGGAACGCGCCCTGCAGTACATGGGTCTTAATCCCAACACACCGATCAAGCAGATCGCCATCGACAAGGTCTTCATTGGCTCGTGTACCAACTCGCGCATCGAGGATCTGCGCGAGGCGGCATCCGTGCTGAAGGGGCGCCATGTCGCCGCCAACGTCAAGCTGGCGCTGGCCGTGCCGGGTTCCGGTCTGGTCAAGCGGCAGGCGGAAGCCGAGGGCCTGGACAAGGTCTTTGTTGCCGCCGGGTTTGAGTGGCGTGAGCCGGGATGTTCGATGTGTCTGGCCATGAATGCGGATCGTCTGGAGCCGGGCGAGCGTTGTGCCTCGACCTCGAACCGCAACTTCGAAGGCCGTCAGGGGCCGGGTGGTCGCACCCATCTGGTCAGCCCGGCGATGGCGGCGGCGGCTGCGATTGCCGGTCGCTTCGCCGATGTTCGTGATGTTCTCTGAATAAGGAGTCTGTGATGAAAAAATGCATTTTTGCGCTGTTGGCAGTGGTCACTCTGATTTCCACCGTCGGTTGCAATACCGTTCAAGGCATCGGCAAGGATATCGAGCGGGGCGGCGAAGCCATCCAGCGGACTACCAAGTAATTCTCATGGAAAAATTTGTACGTCTGGAAGGCTTGGTGGCACCGCTCGACCGTAGCAATGTCGATACTGATGCGATCATTCCGAAGCAGTTCCTCAAGTCGATCAAGCGCTCCGGTTTCGGCCCGAACGCCTTCGACGAATGGCGCTACATGGATGTCGGCCAGCCCGGCCAGGATAATTCCGGGCGCCCGAAGAACCCGAATTTCGTGCTCAACCAGCCGCGCTACCAAGGCGCCCAGGTACTGCTGACCCGCGCCAATTTCGGCTGCGGCAGTTCGCGCGAACACGCCCCGTGGGCGCTGCTCGACTTCGGGTTCAAGGCGATCATCGCCGAATCCTTCGCCGACATATTCTTCAACAACTGCTTCAAGAACGGCATTCTGCCCATCGTTCTGCCTGCCAATGAAATCGAAGCGTTATTCCTGCAGGTCGAGGCGACGCCGGGTTACAAGCTGGTTGTCGACCTCCCGGCCCAGGCCGTCGTGCGTCCGGATGGCCACGGTATTCCGTTCGCCATCGATGTCTTCCGCAAGGAATGCCTGCTCAACGGCTGGGACGATATCGGCCTGACCCTGCGCCATGCCGAGAAGATCCGCGAATTCGAAGAGAAGCGTCGTATCAGCCAGCCCTGGCTGTTTGCTAGTTAGTCATTAGTTATCAGGCGTTAGAGCGGCCAGTGAGCAAGGATATTCTCTGCGCGCACTGCCTTGAGCTCGATCCTGAATCCTAACCACTGGATCCTGAAATTATGAAGATTTGCGTTCTGCCGGGCGACGGCATCGGTCCTGAAATCACTGCCGAAGCGGTGCGCGTGCTCAAGGCCCTCGACCTGAAGTTCGAAATGGAAGAGGCGCTGCTCGGCGGCTCCGCTGTTGACGCGACTGGCAATCCATACCCGGAAGCCACCCAGAAGTTGGCCCGCCAAGCCGATGCCGTATTGCTTGGCGCCGTCGGCGGTCCGCAGTGGGACAGCCTGCCCCGCGAAAAGCGCCCGGAGCGTGGCCTGCTCGGCATTCGCAAGGATCTCAACCTGTTCGCCAACCTGCGCCCGGCTATTCTCTACCCGGAACTGGCCAACGCCTCGACCTTGAAGCCGGAAATCGTCGCCGGTCTCGATATCCTGATCGTCCGCGAACTGACTGGCGACATCTACTTTGGCCAGCCGCGCGGCGTGCGTGAGGAAAACGGTGAGCGCGTCGGCTTCAATACCATGGTCTACAGCGAGTCGGAAATTCGCCGTATCGGCCATGTTGCCTTCCAGGCAGCGCAAAAGCGCAACAAAAAGCTGTGCTCGGTCGACAAGATGAACGTACTCGAATGCACACAGCTCTGGCGCGACGTGATGATCGAGATCGCCCACGACTACCCGGATGTCGAACTGAGCCACATGCTCGTCGACAACGCCGCCATGCAACTGGTCAAGGCGCCCAAGCAATTCGACGTGATGGTCACCGGCAACATGTTCGGCGACATCCTGTCCGACGAGGCTTCGATGCTGACCGGTTCGATCGGCATGCTGCCGTCAGCCTCGCTCGACGACAAGAACAAGGGCCTCTACGAGCCGTCGCACGGATCGGCGCCGGACATCGCCGGCAAGGGTGTTGCCAATCCGCTGGCCACCATCCTGTCGGCCGCGATGATGCTGCGCTACACCTTCGGCCTTGAGGATCAGGCACTGCGCGTCGAAAGCGCAGTCAAAAAGGTTTTGGCACAAGGCTATCGCACGGGCGATATTTACGAGCGCGGCACCAACAAGGTCGGGACGAAGGAAATGGGCGACGCCGTGCTGGCGGCGCTGGCGTAAACCGAAACGCAGGTTCGTGCGTTAAATACAGGTTCTATTCGGAGAGAAAGTCATGAAGAAGGTTGGTCTGGTCGGTTGGCGTGGCATGGTCGGTTCCGTGCTGATGCAGCGCATGGTCGAAGAAGGCGATTTCGCCTATATCGATCCGGTGTATTTCTCCACCTCGGCGGCCGGCGGCAAGGCCCCGGTCTTCGGCGGCAAGGAAGCCTCGCTGCCGCTGCAGGATGCCTCCAACATCGACGCGCTGAAGGCCTGCGAGATCATCATTACCTGCCAGGGCGGCGACTACACCAAGGAAGTCTTCCCCAAGCTGCGCGCTGCCGGCTGGAACGGTCACTGGATCGACGCCGCCTCGGCACTGCGCATGGCCGATGATGCGGTGATCATCCTCGATCCGGTCAACATGAACGTGATCAAGGATTCGCTGACCAAGGGCGGCAAGAACTGGATCGGTGGTAACTGCACCGTGTCGCTGATGCTGATGGGCCTCGGTGGTTTGTTCCAGAACGACCTGATCGAATGGGCGACCTCGATGACCTACCAGGCGGCCTCCGGTGCTGGTGCCCAGAACATGCGCGAGCTGATCGCCCAGATGGGAACCATCCACGCTTCCGTTGCCGACCTGTTGGCCGATCCCGCCTCGGCCATTCTCGACATCGACCGCAAGGTTGCCGAGACCATCCGTTCCGACGCCTTCCCGAAGAAGAACTTCCGCAACACCCCGCTCGCCGGCTCGCTGATTCCGTGGATCGATGTGCCAGTCGAGGGCGGCCAGTCCAAGGAAGAGTGGAAGGGTGGCGCCGAGTGCAACAAGATCCTCGGTCGCCCGGCCTTCAAGACCGCCGGCTCGATCCCGATCGATGGCCTGTGCGTGCGCATCGGTGCCATGCGCTGCCACAGCCAGGCGCTGACCATCAAGTTGAAGAAGGATGTGCCGCTGGACGAGATTTCCGACATGCTGGCCAAGGCCAATCCGTGGGCCAAGGTCGTGCCGAACGAGCGTGAAATCTCGGAACGCGAACTCACCCCGGCTGCCGTCACCGGCACGCTGACGGTTCCGGTCGGCCGTTTGCACAAGATGGCGATGGGCCCGGAGTACCTGGCAGCTTTCACCTGCGGCGACCAGTTGCTGTGGGGCGCTGCCGAGCCATTGCGCCGCATGCTGCGCATTCTGCTCGACGCCTGATCGCAGCATTTGCCAGCAAAAAACCGGGGTTTCGACCCCGGTTTTTTATTTGTTGGGTATATGCAAAAAGGGAAAGAATGAGAAGCAGGTTTAGCTTGCATTGCTAAGTGCATGATGTTAATTTGAAAGTCCCAAATTCCACACTCAGGGTTTCGCCGTGAACGAAACTAATCACACCAAGTTCAGGAAGCGTGCCGCAGCACTGGCTGTTGCATCATGTATGTCGCTTACCCCGTGGGTTGCCGAGGCCGCCGGCCTGGGCAAGCTCACCGTGTTGTCCGGTCTCGGGCAGCCCTTGCGGGCCGAGCTCGACATCGGCGCAAGCAAGGACGAGCTGGCCGGAATGGCTGCCCGCCTTGCCCCTCAGGATGCATTTAGGCAAGCCGGGGTGGATTTCGCCAGCGTCCTGCTTGATCTTCGCTTCGCCGTTGAAAAGCGGCCAAATGGTCAGGCGGTGGTCAAGGTGACTTCGGTCAAGCCGATCAACGAACCCTTCCTCGACCTTCTCGTCGAGTTGAACTGGCCGGCCGGTCGCCTGGTGCGGGAATACACCTTCCTGCTCGATCCTCCGGAAATCGCCGCCAAACAGGCTTCGCGGCCGGTGGCGGAGGCGCGGATCGTCGAAACGGTGCGCGGTGGTGGCGCAGCGCCGGAGGAAAGGACGTCTCCTGCGAGCCGGGCTGCATCGCGCCCGGCGCCAGCGCCCAAAGTGGCGGCCGAGCCGAAGCAGAAGCCGGAAAGTACGGGAACGCGGGTCGTGGCACGCGGGGAGACCTTGCGCAAGATTGCCGACGAAACAAAGCCGGAAGGCGTTTCGCTGGAGCAAATGCTGGTTGGTTTGTTCCAGGCTAATCCCGATGCATTTATCGGGAATAATTTGCACCGGATGAAATCGGGAGCAATCCTGAATATTCCGGACAAGGCTGCGGTCGAGTCGGTGTCGCCTGCCGAAGCCAAGAAAATTTACGTCGCCCAGACCGGCGACTGGAATGCCTACCGCCAGAAACTAGCCGCGACGACCGCCGGTACGCCGGTCAAGCCGGAAGCGGCTGGAACCCAGGAAAGCTCAGGCAAAATTACGGCCAAGGTTGAAGAAAAGGCCACCCCGGCTGAACAGGGCAAGGATCAGGTTAAGGTCGCTCGTACCGATGTGCCAGTCAAGGGGGCTGCTCCAGGAAAATCGGCGGCCGAGGTGGCTGATCAGATCGCCAAGGAAAAGGCCCTCAAGGAAGCCCAGGAGCGAATGGCGGTTCTTGAAAAGAACGTCAACGAGTTGCAGAAGCTGTTGGAAATGAAGAACCAGAAGCTGGCGGAACTCCAGCAGCCGCCCGTCAAGAAGGAGGAGGCCAAGAAGCCGGTTGAGGCGGTCAAACCGGTTGAACCGCCGAAACCGGTAGAAGCCCCGAAGCCGGTGGAGGCGCCGAAACCTGCACCCAAGGTTGAAGAAGCGCCGAAACCGATTGAGGCGCCCAAGGCCGAAGCTCCCAAACCGGTTGAACCGCCGAAGGTCGAGGCACCGAAGCCAGCCGAAGTGAAACCGGTGGAGGCGCCGAAGCCAGCAGAAAAGCCCAAGGTCGCGCCTCCGGCACCGGCGCCAGTCGAGGAACCTGGCCTGGTTGATTCACTGCTTGCCGATCCGCTACCTCTTGCTGGTGGCGGCATACTCGCTCTGCTGGCCGGTTATTTCCTGATGAAGCGTCGGCGGACGTCGAGTGCTTCCGTCGAGACGACTGCAGTGCCGGTGCCATCCAGCCTTGGTCCCAATTCCGTGTTCCGCATGACCGGTGGCCAGAGCATCGATACTGGCAATACTCCACCGCAGACGGGTGATTTCAGCCAGACTGGCCCGGGTACCATCGATACCGATGAAGTCGATCCAGTTGCCGAAGCCGATGTTTACATGGCTTATGGCCGCGATACGCAGGCCGAGGAGATTCTCCTCGAGGCCTTGCAGAAGGATCCGCACCGTACGGCGATCCACGCCAAGTTGCTCGAAATCTACGCCAACCGGCGCAGCATGAAGCAATTTGAAACACTGGCCAGCGAGTTGTACGCACAAACCGGTGGCATTGGCCAGGATTGGGAAAAGGTTGCCTTGTTGGGCTTGGCGCTGGATCCGAACAACCCCTTGTACTCCGGAGCAAATGCCAAGGCGGCGCCCGCACCCCTGGTGGCCGAGCCGGAGCCCGCTCCGCTTATCCCGGAAGCCGCGCCGGAGCCGATTTCCGAACCGGAGCCGGTGCCGATCGTTGATGTTGCCGACGACTTCGAGCGCGATACCATGGTCTTGGCGTCCGAGGCCGAGGCTCAGCCGGAGGCGCCTGCCGAGATTTCCGAGCTGGCTTCAGATGCCATGACGCTCGATTTTGATCTTGGCGCCGAAACGGTGGCTTCGACCGTTGTGCCCGACGATCTCTCGGCAGAGCTGCCGCCGGCGGATATCGATGTCGCTTCGGATGCCGGGGCGCTCGATTTTGATCTGGGTGGCGACTTTGCTGCACCGGAGCCGGTGGCTGAGGTTGCTGAAACTCCGCTGGTCGAGGAACCCGCCGAGGCCATCGATTTTGATCTGCCGATGGGCGAAGAGCCTTTGCTGGCCGAAGCGACTGGTTCGAGCCCCGATTTTTCGCCGGAAGGCACGCTGGTCATGTCTTCCCCCGCAGCCATGGAAGGCATGGATGTCGGCCTGGGTACGTGGGTCGGTGGCGACAATGCGCCGGGTGCGATGATCGACGATGCCGTTTCGCCTTCCGAGCTGGCCGCTCATGACAGCGATGACATGGCGCCATCGATGACGCAGACGGTGGTGAACCCGCTGGCCGGTACCGACACGCTGGTAAGTGCCGATATCCTGAGCTTCGGTGACGACGATCACAATCCCAAGCTGGCCGATACGATGGTCAATACGGCCCATGTCGATACCGATTCGCTGGAGTTCGATGTCAAGCTGACCGATTCGATGTTCCTAGGTCAGCCGATGGTGCCGCCGGAGTTCGATATTGGTTCGATCAATCTCGACCTGGCAGCCGAACCGGCGTCTGCGCCGGTCGAGGCGAGCGAAGCAGCGCCGGCCACCACGGTCGAGAAGGCCATGGAGCACGTCGAGGCCGAGGCTGCTGCGGGGGCTCCATCACAACAGGACGCCAATTGGGAAGAGGTCAATACCAAGCTCGATCTGGCCAAGGCCTACGAGGAAATGGGCGATCTCGAAGGGGCGCGCGAACTGCTGCAGGAAGTGGTCGGCGAAGGTCCGGCTGATCTGGTCGAGCAGGCACGTACGATACTCGGCCGCATAGGCGGGTAGAATTCAGGCTTGTGAAGGCAGATGGCCCCGCAAGGGGCCATCTGCATTTTGGAGAGTCCGGATTGCATCCTTCTTGTGCCTTGATCGTCTGGCTGGCCGCAGTCGTCGGGATCCAGTTCGTCGGTTATGGCGGATTGGTGCTGCTTGTTGCCGGTGCGCTGCTTGTCGCCCCGGCGGTGGGGCGGCGCTGGTTCGGCTATGTACGGCGTGCCCGCTGGCTGTTACTGACGCTCTGGCTGATCCTCGCCTACAACACGCCGGGTGAAGCTTGGCGCGACCAGGCCTGGGCACCGACCTACGAAGGTGTCGCCGAGGCCAATCTGCAGGCAGTCCGCCTGATTGGCATGCTGGCCTGTCTGGCCTGGTTGTTCGTTCGATTGGGGCGGGATGGGATGGTCAGCGGTCTTTGGGGCTTGCTGCAGCCAATTCGTCGCATTGGTCTGGATGTCGAGCGACTGGTGGTGCGCCTGTCTTTGGTGCTCGACAACCTCGAGACGATGCCGGAACCGGGGGCCTGGCGGCGCATCCTTGCTGATCATGCGGTGACTGACGACGGCCCCGAGGTGCTGTGTCTTGGCGTGATACCTTGGCGAGCATCGGACGCTTTGCTGGTCGCTATCGCCTGTCTTGGATTATCGGGAGCCATCTGGCTATGAGAATTGCGCTCGGGATCGAGTATTGCGGGACAAATTTCCGAGGCTGGCAGAGCCAGGCCGGCGGTGGAACGGTTCAGGACGCGCTGGAAGCCGCGCTCGGTCAGATCGCCGGCGAGAAAATCGGGGTGCTGTGCGCCGGGCGGACTGATGCCGGCGTCCATGCGACGCATCAGGTCGCGCATTTCGACACCACCGTTGAACGTCCGCTCAGTGCCTGGGTGCGCGGTGTCAATTCGCAGTTGCCGGAAGGTGTTGCCGTGCGCTGGGCGCAGCCGGTGGACGACGAATTTCATGCCCGCTTCAGCGCCCGCGGCCGGCGTTACCGCTATCTGCTGCTCAACCGGCCGCAGCGCCCGGGGCTGTGGCAGGGGCGGCTTGGCTGGTTTCACCTGCCGCTCGACCTGTCGGCCATCCAGGAAGCCAGCGTTCGCTTGCTCGGCGAGCACGATTTTTCGGCCTTTCGCGCCGCCGAATGCCAGGCCAAGTCGCCGATCAAGACGCTGACCCGCGCCGAAGTCAGGCAATCGGGCAATCTGTTGATCTTCGATTTCGAGGCCAGCGCCTTCCTGCATCACATGGTGCGCAATCTGGTCGGAACTTTGGTCTATATTGGCAAGGGTGCCCAGTCGCCGGCGTGGATAGACGAACTGCTGCAGGTGCGGGACCGTACGCGGGCGGCGCCGACCTTCTCGCCGGACGGCCTGTACTTTCGTGGCCCGATCTATGAGGCGCACTGGGGGTTGCCGGAGCCGGACGACGATCTGGTCGACTGTCTGCGGACCTGATGGCCAAAATGCTACGGTCGGCCCGAAAAAATGCCGAAATTTAAAATTTTTCCCGTGAAGAGATGGTGGGCGTGAAGACAAGAATCAAGATTTGCGGCCTGACGCGAGAACAGGATGTCGACGCAGCCGTCGCTGCCGGCGCCGATGCACTTGGCTTCGTTTTTTATCCGCCCAGCCCGCGCTACGTGACGCCGCAGCGGGCGGCCGGGCTGGTCAAGCGGGTGCCGCCTTTTGTCGATGTGGTTGGTTTGTTCGTCAACGAGGCGCCGGAAACCGTCCGCGCCGCCTGCGAAACCCTGCCGATCAATGTGCTGCAGTTCCACGGCGACGAAGAGGCAGCCTATTGCCGCCAGTTTTCAAGACCTTATCTGCGCGCGGCGCGGGTGAGGCCGGGGCTCGATCTGGTAGAATTCGCCCGCTCGTTTCCCGATGCCCGGGGTCTGTTGCTGGATGCCTTTGTCGAGGGCTACGGTGGCGGCGGCCATGTCTTTGACTGGACGCTGATTCCGCCGGACTTGCCTTCGTTTCTGGTGCTCTCCGGTGGTCTGGCTGCAGATAACGTCGGCGAAGCCTTGCGGCGCGTGCGCCCGGTGGCCGTCGATGTGTCGTCCGGCGTCGAAGCGGGCAAGGGAATCAAGGATCACTCGAAAATCGCTGCCTTCGTGGCAGCCGTACGGAAAGCCGATGAGTCAATATAACTTCCCCGACGCCAAGGGCCATTTTGGCCCCTACGGTGGCGTCTTCGTGGCCGAGACGCTGTTTGGCGCGCTCGACGAACTGAAGGCCGCCTACGCCGCCGCCCAGGCCGATCCGGCCTTTCGCGCGGAATACGACTATGAACTGAAGCATTTTGTCGGCCGCCCGTCGCCGATCTATCACGCCAAACGCTGGTCCGATCTGCTTGGCGGCGCGCAGATTTATTTGAAGCGTGAAGACCTCAATCACACCGGCGCCCACAAGGTGAACAACTGCATCGGCCAGGCCATGCTCGCCAAGCGCATGGGCAAGCCGCGCGTCATCGCCGAAACCGGCGCCGGCCAGCATGGCGTGGCGACGGCCACGGTCGCCGCCCGCTACGGCATGGAATGCGTCGTCTACATGGGCAGCGAGGACGTCAAGCGCCAGGCTGCCAACGTTTACCGGATGAAACTGCTCGGTGCCACCGTCGTCCCGGTCGAATCCGGCTCCAAGACGCTGAAGGATGCGCTGAACGAAGCGATGCGCGACTGGGTGACCAACATCCACAACACCTTCTACATTATCGGCACGGTCGCCGGTCCGCATCCCTACCCGATGCTGGTTCGCGACTTCCAGAAAATCATCGGCGAGGAATGCCTGACCCAGATGCCGGAAATGGCCGGACGCCAGCCGGATGCGGTGATCGCCGCGGTCGGTGGCGGCTCCAACGCGATGGGTATTTTCTACCCGTATATCGATGTGCCTGACGTGCGCCTGATCGGTGTCGAAGCAGCTGGTTCCGGTATCGCCTCCGGTCATCACGCTGCCTCGCTGACGGCCGGCGTGCCGGGCGTGTTGCACGGTAACCGTACTTACCTGCTACAGGACGAGGATGGCCAGATCATCGAGACGCACTCGATTTCTGCCGGCCTCGACTACCCGGGCGTCGGCCCGGAGCACGCCTGGCTGAAGGACCTCGGCCGCGCCGAATACCAGCCGATCGACGACAGTGAAGCGCTCGCCGCCTTCCATAACCTGTGCCGTCTCGAAGGCATCATCCCGGCGCTCGAATCCAGCCATGCGCTGGCCTATGCCGCCAAGCTGGCACCGACGCTGGACAAGGACAAGATTCTGCTGGTCAACCTCTCCGGCCGGGGTGACAAGGACATGCACACCGTGGCCGAGAAGTCGGGGATCAAGTTCTGATGTCGCGCATTCAACAAGCTTTCGAACGCCTCAATGGCGAAGGCCGCAAGGCGCTGATTCCCTTCATCACGGCTGGCGATCCGGATGTCGCGCTGACCCTGCCGCTGCTGCACACGTTGGTTGAAGCCGGCGCCGATGTTATCGAACTCGGCGTGCCGTTCTCCGATCCGATGGCCGACGGCCCGACCATCCAGCGCGCCTCCGAGCGAGCGCTGGCCAAGGGCATGACGATGCGCAAGGTCTTGCAACTGGTGGTCGATTTCCGCGCTACCGATGCGAAAACGCCCATCGTGCTGATGGGGTACGCCAACCCGATCGAGGCGATGGGGCTGGAGAAGTTTGCCGCCGCTGCCGCCCAGGCCGGCGTCGATGGCGTGCTGGTCGTCGACTATCCGCCGGAAGAAGCCGAAAACTTCGGCTCGGCAATGAAGGCGCAAGGCATGGATCCGATTTTCCTGATCGCCCCGACCTCGAACGCCGAGCGTATTTCCCAGGTCGCCAAGATTGCCAGCGGTTACGTCTATTACGTCTCTTTGGCTGGCGTCACTGGTTCCGGCGCGCTGAATGTCGACGCCGTCGCCGAGCGCCTGCCGCTGATCCGTGAAAAGACCGGCTTGCCGGTTGGTGTCGGCTTTGGTATCCGCGACGCGGCGACCGCAAAGCGCATCGCCGCCTTTGCCGACGCCGTCGTTGTCGGCAGCCGAATCATCGAAGAAATTGAAAAATCGACGGCGGATACTGCCTGCGCCAATGTGAAAGCACTGGTCGCGGACATTCGCCGCGGTGTGGACGAGGTGAAAAAATGAGCTGGCTGACCAAGCTTCTTCCCCCCAAAATCAAGCGTGAGCAGGGCGTCCAGCGCCGGGCCAGCCTGCCGGAAGGCCTGTGGAGCAAATGCCCGTCCTGCGAGGCAGTACTCTATGCGACCGACCTCGAGAACAATCTGCAGGTCTGCCCCAAGTGCGCCCACCACAATCGCCTGGATTCGCGCAAGCGCCTCGATGTGCTGCTCGACCCGGAGGGGCGTTTCGAAATCGGCGCCGAGGTTGTGCCGGTCGATAGCCTGAAATTCAAGGATTCCAAGAAATACCCCGATCGCCTGATGGAAGCCAACGAGTCCACCGGCGAGACCGACTCCCTGGTCGTCATGCAGGGCGCCATCAAGACCATGCCGGTCGTTGCCGCTGCTTTCGAATTCGATTTCATGGGGGGGTCGATGGGCTCCGTACTCGGCGAGCGCTTTGTGCGCGGCGTCCAGACGGCGGTCGAGCAGAAGATGCCCTTCATCTGCATCACCGCTTCCGGCGGCGCACGCATGCAGGAAGGCCTGTTCTCGCTGATGCAAATGGCCAAGACGACGGCCGCTCTGACCAAGCTCTCCGAAGCCGGCCAGCCCTTCATCTCGATCCTGACCGATCCGACCATGGGCGGCGTTTCTGCCTCTTTCGCCTTTGTCGGCGATGTGGTCATTGCCGAACCCAACGCCCTGATCGGCTTTGCCGGTCCGCGTGTCATCGAGCAGACCGTCCGCGAGACACTGCCGGAAGGCTTCCAGCGTTCCGAGTTCCTGCTCGAAAAGGGAGCCATCGACATGATCGTCGACCGTCGCGAATTGCGCGACCAAGTCGCCCGCGTCCTGGCGTTGCTTCAGAAATTGCCGGCTGCCGCTTGAAGAATCTAGACGACTGGCTGGCCCATCTGGAAGGCTTGCATCCCAGAGGGCAGGCCGGGATTGAACTGGGGCTGGATCGCATCCAGCGGGTCAAGGCCGCGCTCGGCCAGCGCCAGCATTGTCCGGTGATCATCGTTGGTGGCACCAACGGCAAGGGTTCGACCTGTGCCTACCTGGAGAACATCATCGACCGGGCGGGCTACAAGGTCGGCTGCTATACCTCGCCACACCTGATCGCCTACAACGAGCGGGTCCGCCTGAACGGCGAACCGGTTGACGACGAGGCACTGTGCGCGGCCTTCGCGCGCGTCGAGGCAGCCCGCCAGCAGGCCGGCACGAATGGCGAATCGATCGCGCTGACCTATTTCGAATTCGGTACCCTGGCCGCCTGGGAGGTGTTCGCCGCCGCCGGTGTTGAGGCGGCAATTCTCGAAATCGGCCTCGGCGGCCGACTCGATGCGGTAAATGCTTACGAGCCCGATGTGTCCGTCGTCGCCACGGTGGCGCTTGATCATACTGATTGGCTAGGCCCGGATCGCGAAAGCATCGGCTTCGAAAAGGCCGGCATCTACCGTGCAGGCAAACCGGCTCTGTGCGCCGATCCGCAACCGCCGCGGAGTCTCCTCGATCACGCGGCGGCCATCGGTGCTGACCTGCGCTTGATCGGGCGAGATTTTGGTTTTGAACGCCCGGCCGCGGAAACCGGTGAAAACCGCCTGCAATGGCGCTGGTGGTGCCGTTCCGGCGACCAGCTCGTCAAGCGCGCCCTGGCCTATCCCGGCCTGCGCGGACCGACCCAGCTCTACAACGCAGCGGTCGCCCTGGCCGCCCTTGATGCGCTGGCCGATAAACTGCCGGTGACCATGCAGGCGATCCGTCCCGGCCTGATCGAGACCGAGTTGGCCGGGCGTTTTCAGGTCATTCCGGGCAAGCCGGCCATCGTTCTCGATGTCGGTCACAATCCGCAGGCCATCCGGGTGCTGGCCGACAACCTCTCGGGGATGGGCTTCTTTGACCGCACCCATGCGGTGGTCGGTATGCTCAACGACAAGGATATCGCCGGTGCCTTGCTGCCGCTCAAGGGCAAGATCGACGTCTGGCACCTCGCTACGCTGGATGGCCTGCGCGGGACGCCTGCGGCGCTGCTGGCGCAGATCGTTGGCGACAATCGCCTGGGCGGTGAAATCGTCGAATATCCGACACCGCAGGTGGCCATGCAGGCAGCCAAGGGAGCGGCCGCCGAAAGTGATAGAATCGCGGTCTTTGGATCCTTCCACACGGTAGCCGGCGCGCTCGAAGCGCTTCGCAAAAAGCCCTAGCCATGGACGACAACGACGCCCAGTTGCATCTCAAGAAACGCGCCCGCCGCCGTCTGGTCGGGGCGATCTTCTTCGTTTCCGTGGTTGCTCTCGTGTTGCCCATGGTCATGGATCACGAGCCGCGCCAGACCGTGCAGGATGTCGAAATCCGCATTCCCGGCCAGAACGAAAAGCCCTTTGCACCCAAATTTGCCGCTGCGCCCGTCGACAAGGCGCCGGAAAAAGCCGTGGAAAAACCGCCCGTGATGCCGGAAAAGGCTCCAGCGGCCATTCCGGAAGCCCCGCTGGCCGAAACGGCAGCCAAGCCGACTGCCCGTGTTCTTGAGGTGGTCAAGGACGGTAAGGCGGTCGACAAGGCGCCCGAGAAACCAGCCGAAAAGGTGGCGGTCAAAGCGGAGAAGTCGGCGGAAAAGCCAGCCGAAAAGGCACCCGCCAAGCCCGCTGAAAAGCCGGTAGATAAAGCCAAGGCTGAGGAGGCCAAGCGTGCGGCCGCCTTGCTGGCCGGCCACACTGCCGAGAAACCGGCGGATAAGGGCGGGGAGTACCTGATCCTGATCGGGGCTTTTTCGAATGAGGCCAATGTTAAAAACCTGAAGACCAAGCTGAGCGAGCAGGGCATCAAAACCTATAGCGAGCCACTCGACACGCCGCAGGGCAAGAAAACCCGTGTTCGGGCCGGGCCGTTCGCCAGTCGCGACGCCGCCGACAAAGCACTGGAGAAAATGCAGCGGATCGGGGTTGCTGGAGTCGTTGCGGCGAAGCCATGACCGGGTTTGACTACGCTGCCCTCGGCATCGTCGGATTGTCGCTGCTGTTCGGCTTGTGGCGCGGGGTGGTCGGCGAGATCATTTCCTTGATCGCCTGGGTTCTGGCGATCGTGGCGGTGGTGGAGTTCGGATCGACGGTCGGACACACGGTGTTCGCCGGGCTGGCCGACCCGGCGTTGCAGACGCTGGCTGGTTGTGTGGTGATTTTTGTCGGTGTGCTGGTCATCATGGCCTTGTTAAGGATGGTGGTCCGCAGCATGGTCAAGGCCTTGGGGCTGTCCGTATCGGACCGCATCCTGGGCATGGTCTTCGGGCTGGCGCGCGGTGTACTGGTGTGCATGGTGCTGGTCGGGCTGGGCGGGATGACCGCGGCGCCGACGCAGTCATGGTGGCGTGGGGCGACGCTGGCGGCCCCTCTGGAAACAGCCGTCCTGGCAACCAAACCCTGGTTGCCGGACGATTTGGCAAAACGAATTCGATTTAGCTAGGCAGGAAATACTATGTGCGGGATTTTGGGTGTCATGGCGACCACGCCGGTCAATCAGCTGCTTTACGACGGCCTGATGGTGCTACAGCACCGCGGTCAGGACGCGGCGGGCATTGCGACGGCGGAGGGCAATACCTTCCACCTGCACAAGGGGCCGGGGCTGGTGCGCGACGTTTTCCGCACCCGCAACATGCGCGCCTTGCCGGGCAACTGCGGTATTGGCCATGTCCGTTACCCGACTGCCGGTTCGGCCTACAATTTCGCCGAAGCCCAACCGTTCTACGTCAATTCGCCGTTCGGCCTGGTGCTTGGCCACAACGGCAACCTGACCAATGCAGAGCAGTTGAAGGGCGAGATGTTCCGCCTCGACCGCCGGCACATCAACACCAATTCCGATTCGGAAGTGCTGCTCAACGTGCTGGCGCATGAACTGCAGGCCGCGTCGCATGGCTATGAACTCGATGTCGACAGTATTTTCCAGGCCGTCGGCGGCGTCCATCGCCGCTGCCGGGGCGCCTACGCGGTCGTCGTCCTGATCGCCGGCTACGGCCTGCTCGCCTTCCGTGATCCGCACGGCATCCGACCGCTGATCTATGGCCAGAACGAAACGCCGGAGGGCATGGAGTACCTCGTTTCCTCCGAGTCGGTGGCTCTCGACACCCTGGGTTTCAAGATGGTCCGCGACATCGAGCCGGGCGAGGCTGTCTTCATCGACTTCAACCATCAGTTGCACAGCCGCCAGTGCGCGCAGCAGCCGATGTACGCGCCGTGCATCTTCGAATACGTTTATCTCGCTCGTCCGGATACCGTGATCGACGGCGTTTCGGTCTACGAGGCGCGTCTGGCGATGGGCGAACTGCTGGCCGAAAAGGTCAAGAAGCACATCCCGGTCGAGGAAATCGACGTTGTCATCCCGATTCCTGATTCCAGCCGGCCGTCAGCGATGCAACTGGCGCAGGTGCTGGGTATTCCGTTCCGCGAAGGTTTCGTCAAGAACCGCTATGTCGGCCGCACCTTCATCATGCCTGGCCAGGCGATGCGCAAGAAGTCGGTGCGCCAGAAGCTCAATACCGTCGGCCAGGAATTCAAGGGCAAACGGGTGCTGCTGGTCGACGATTCCATTGTTCGCGGCACGACCAGCCATGAAATCGTCGAAATGGCCCGGGCAGCCGGCGCGACCAAGGTTTATTTCGCCTCGGCGGCACCCCCGGTGCGTTTCCCGAATGTCTACGGCATCGACATGCCGACTCGTTCCGAGCTGATCGCCACCGGCCGTACCGACGCCGAAATCGCCGCCGAGATCGGTGCCGATGCGCTGGTGTACCAGGATATCGAGGCCTTGAAGCAGTCGATTACCAATCTGCGTCCGGACCTGACGGTGTTCGATGCCTCATGCTTCGACGGCTGCTACATCACCGGCGATATCGACGACTATTATCTTGACGCCGTCGAGGGAAAACGTAGCGGCAAGCCGGCCAAGGCCGACGACGATGGCGATGGCCGCGCCTCGCAGCAGATGGTGCTGGGTCTGGCCAATGGAGGGCAGGAATGATGGCTGAGCGTCCTGACTACCGTCCCGAGACGCTGGCCGTCCGCGCCGGCCAGGAGCGCAGCCAGTTCGGCGAGCACGCCGAGGCGCTGTACCTGACCTCCAGCTTCGTCTTCCAGAGCGCGGCGCAGGCTGCCAAGCGTTTCTCCGGCGAGGAAGAAGGCAATGTCTACGCCCGTTTCTCCAACCCGACCGTGACCATGTTCGAGGAGCGGCTTGCCGCGCTCGAAGGCGCCGAGGATTGCGTCGCTACGGCCAGCGGCATGGCGGCGATCATGGCTGCTGTGCTGGCGCATCTCAAGCAGGGCGACCACATCGTCGCCTCGAACAGCCTGTTCGGCGCTACGGTGCAACTGTTCAACAATATTTTGTCGCGGACCGGCATCACCACCACCTTCGTCTCGCATACCGACCCGGCGGCTTGGGAAGCGGCGATCCGGCCGGAAACGAAGTTGTTCTTCCTGGAAACACCGTCCAATCCGCTGACCGAAATTGCCGATATTAGGGCCTTGACCGCCATTGCGCACGCTCACGGCATCCTGGTCGCCGTCGACAACTGTTTCTGCACGCCTATCCTGCAGCGGCCGCTGGAAATGGGCGCCGATCTGGTCATCCACTCGGCAACCAAGTTCATCGACGGCCAGGGCCGGGTGCTTGGCGGCGCCGTCTGCGGTCCGAAAAATCTGACCGAGGAAGTCTTCAAGTACCTGCGAACCGCGGGTCCGACGCTCTCGGCCTTCAACGCCTGGGTGCTGCTCAAGGGCCTGGAGACGCTGAAGTTGCGCGTCGAGGCGCAATCGGCCAACGCCGCCCGCCTGGCTGCCTGGCTGGAGGCGCACCCGAAAGTGGCGCGGGTTTTCTACCCCGGCCTGCCTTCGCATCCGCAGCACGAGCTGGCCAAATCACAGCAGAAGTCCGGCGGCGCCATCGTTGCCTTCGAAGTGAAGGGCGTTCGCGAACAGGCCTGGACGGTCGTCGATAATTGCCGTCTGCTGTCGATTACCGCCAATCTTGGCGACACCAAGACCACCATCACCCATCCCGCCTCCACCACGCATGGTCGCATCACCCCGGAAGCCCGGGCCGCGGCCGGCATCAACGAAGGCCTGCTGCGCATCGCGGTCGGCCTCGAGGCGGTGGAAGACCTGCAGGCCGACCTCGAGCGCGGCCTGAGCCTGATTTGACCCGCTGATTTTTCCCGCGCCGACAGCGAGGCGGCGCACCAGGACCGGATTTTGGCAAATGCTACGGTAAAGCCGAAAAAATGACCAAAATCGAAATCCGGACCACCACCTTCTCTCGCTGTGACGCAGACCCCGGCCGGATCCGGCCGGGCTTTATCCAAGGATTCCCATGCATTTTTCCGACCTCGGCCTGAAGGCCGAAATCCAGTGTGCCGTCGCCGAACAGGGCTACGACACGCCGACCCCCATCCAGCAGCAGGCCATCCCCGCCGTGCTCGCCGGCCACGACCTGATGGCGACGGCACAAACCGGCACCGGCAAGACGGCCGGCTTCACGCTGCCCATCCTGCACCGCCTGACTTCCGGTCCGAATGACCGCCTGACCCGGGTCGCAAAGACGCCGCGCGTGCTGGTCCTGACGCCGACCCGCGAACTGGCCATCCAGGTCGAGGAAAGCGTTCGCACCTACGGCAAGCATCTGCCGATCAACTCGCTGGCCGTCTTCGGCGGTGTCGGCATCAACCCGCAGATCGCCAACCTGCGCCGCGGCGTTGACATCCTGGTCGCCACGCCGGGCCGTCTGCTCGACCACGTTCAGCAACGCACCGTTGACCTCTCGGCGATCGAAATTTTCGTGCTCGATGAAGCCGACCGCATGCTCGACATGGGCTTCATCCGCGACATCCGCAAGATCATCGCGCTGCTGCCCAAGCAGCGCCAGAACCTGATGTTCTCAGCCACCTTCTCGCTGGAAATCCGCGAACTGGCCGCCGGCCTGTTGAACAAGCCGGTCTCGGTGGACGTCGCGCCGCGCAATACCTCGGCCGAAACGGTGACTCAGCGCGTCATCGAAACCGATCGCGAAAAGAAAAAGGAACTGCTCTGCCACCTGTTCGCCACCCGCGGCTGGCACCAGGTGCTGGTCTTCGCCCGCACCAAGCACGGCGCCGACGCCCTGGCCCGGACGCTGGACAAGGCCGGTATCAAGTCGGCCGCGATCCACGGCGACAAATCGCAGGGTGCCCGCACCCGCGCTCTTGGCGACTTCAAGGACGGCAAGCTGGTTGCCCTGGTCGCCACCGACATCGCGGCGCGCGGCATCGACATTGACGCGCTGCCCTACGTGATCAACTACGAACTGCCCAACGTGCCGGAAGACTACGTGCACCGCATCGGCCGAACCGGCCGCGCCGGCATGGAAGGCGAGGCCATCTCGCTGGTCTGCCACGACGAGCGGGCCAATCTGCGCGACATCGAAAAGCTGATCAAGCGCAACCTCGAACGCGTCGTCATTGCCGGTTTCGAGCAATCGGCCAACGCCGCTCCGCGTCCGCCGCAACCACCGCGCGGGCCGCGCAAGCCGCAGCCGGGCCGGCCGCAAGGCCAGAAAGCCAATTCCGGCCGGCCGCAGCAACACCACAACGGCAACCGCCACCGCTAATTTTGCTATCGCCCCTCTTCCTGAGGGGCGATTTACTTGTCGGGCCTCCAAAAAACGTCTAATGTGGAAACTTATGCCGTTACTTCATATTGTTAACGGATTTTCTTAAGGTGTTTTGGAGGTTGGGATGCCCCCCCCGCAAAAAGTCCGCCTCGGTGACCTGCTGATTCAGCAAGGCCTGTTGTCCGAGGAACAACTGAAAACAGCGCTCGACGAGCAGAAGCGTACGGGGCGCAAGCTCGGCCGCGTTTTCGTCGAGAGCGGCTACGTCACCGAGGAAGGCATCTCGCAGGCGCTGGCCCGGCAGTTGCGGATTCCCTTTGTTGACCTCAAGAATTTCACGCCCAAGCCGGAACTGATCAAGCTGCTGCCCGAGGCACCGGCCCGCCGTTTCCGGGCGCTGGTCCTCGACCAACTGGCGGATGGTCGTCTGCAGGTCGGGCTGGCTGATCCGACCGACCTCCAGGCCTACGACGAAATCACTCGCCTGGTTCGCCGCGAGATCGATCTCGCCGTCGTCACCGAGAGCCAGTTGCTGGCCATGGTTGACCGCGTCTATCACCGCGGCGAGCAGATCACCGGCCTGGCCAAGGAGCTGACCGCCGAACTCGGCGATGTGCCGATCGAATTCGGCGACCTGCTCGGGCTGAACCCGGGCGCCGAGGACGCGCCGGTCGTCAAGCTGCTGCAGACCGTGTTCGAGGAGGCGATGCGTTTGCGTGCCTCCGATATCCACTTCGAGCCGCAGGAAAAGTCGCTGCGCATCCGTTTCCGCATCGACGGTGTGCTGCATATCCAGACCGAAGCCGACGCCAAGATTTCGTCGGCTGTCGCCCTGCGCCTGAAGCTGATGTCTGGCCTCGACATTTCCGAAAAGCGCCTGCCGCAGGATGGCCGCTTCAACATCAAGGTGCGGGCCAACCCGGTCGACGTGCGGATTTCCACCTTGCCGACGCAGTATGGCGAATCGGTGGTCATGCGTCTGCTCAACCAGAATACCGGCCTGCTTGAACTGGACAGGATCGGCATGCCGGAGCGCGTGCTGGAGCGCTTCCGTCATGCGCTGAAGCGGCCGAGTGGCATGGTGTTGGTCACCGGTCCGACCGGCTCGGGCAAGACGACGACGCTCTATGCCGCCCTGAACGAGCTGAACAGCCCCGAAAAGAAGGTGATCACCGTCGAAGACCCGGTCGAATACCGGCTCGGCGGCCTCAACCAGGTGCAGGTGCACGAAAAGATCGACCTTTCCTTCTCGCGCGTGCTGCGCACCGTGCTGCGCCAGGACCCGGACATCGTGCTGATCGGCGAAATGCGCGACCAGGAAACCGCCGAAATCGGCATGCGCGCCGCAATGACCGGCCACCTTGTGTTGTCCACGCTGCACACCAATGATGCCGTGTCGACGCCGATTCGCCTGCTCGACATGGGCGTGCCGCGCTACATGGTTGCCCTGTCGGTGCATATGGTCGTCGCCCAGCGTCTGGTTCGCGTTATTTGCGGCAATTGCCGCGAGTCCTATGCGCCGACGCCGAACGAACACGAATGGCTGCGCTACGAACTCGGCAGCCAGGTAGATAGCCATACTTTCCACCACGGCCGCGGCTGCGCGCATTGCGCCAACACCGGCTACCAGGGGCGGACCGGGGTCTATGAATTCCTTGAAATGAGCGATCCGGTGGTCGAGGCGATCAATCATGAAGACCCGGGCGAGTTCATGCGTGTCGCCCGCCAGCAGATGGCCGGCGAGACCCTGCGCCGCGATGCGGTCCGCCTGGTGCTGGCCGGCCGGACGACGGTGGCCGAGGCCATGCGCATCAGCAACCAGTTCGAGGAATAAGACGGCGTGGCCAACTTCGCCTACAAGGGACGCGATGCCGGCGGCAAGCTGGTCGAAGGCGTGCTCGAAGGCGCCTCGACGGGCGGCGTCGCCGATCTGCTGATCGGGCGAGGGGTGACCCCGCTGTCCATTCAGGAGACTTCCGCCAAGGCCAAGGCGGCCGATGCCGGTGGCGGCATCAGCTTGTTCAGGCCCAAGGTCCAGCACGTCGACATCCTGCTCTTCTCGCGCCAGATCCACACCCTGCTCAAATCCGGCGTGCCGATCATGCGCGCCCTGGCCGGCTTGCAGGAGTCGGCGACCAATCCGGCAATGAAGGAAATCATCCGCGACGTCCGCGAGAGCCTCGAAGCCGGCCGCGAACTCTCGGTGTCGCTGGCCCGCCATCCCGAGGTGTTCAACCCCTTCTACATCTCGATGGTGCGGGTCGGCGAAGCGACCGGCCTGCTCGACGAAATCTTCCTGCGCCTGTTTGATCATCTGGAGTTCGAGCGCTACATGCGCGAACAGGTCAAATCGGCACTGCGCTACCCGATGTTCGTCGTCATCGCCATGGCGGTTGCCATCGTGGTCGTCAATATCTTCGTCATCCCGGCCTTTGCCAAGGTATTTGAGGGCTTTGGCGCCGAACTGCCGCTGATGACAAAACTCCTGCTCGGTTTCTCCAACTTCATGGTCGCCTGGTGGCCGGCCATGCTGGTCGGTACCATTGCTGCGGTGTTCGCCTTCCGCGCCTGGGTGGGGACGCCAGCCGGGCGCATGCAATGGGAAGCCATCGCCCTGCGTTTCCCGATTGCCGGCAAGATCGTCCGCAAGGCCGCCATGGCCCGCTTCGCCCGCAGCTTCGCGCTCGGCATGCGCAGCGGCGTACCGGTCATGCAGGCGCTGACCAATTCGTCGCAGACCGTCGACAACACCTACATCGCCTCCAAGATCGAGGGCATGCGCGATACCGTCGAGCGCGGCGAAAGTGTCGTCCGTTCGGCCATTGCCTCCGGATTCTTCACGCCGGTCGTGCTGCAGATGATCTCTGTCGGCGAAGAATCTGGCGCGCTCGACGACATGCTGGAAGAAGTCGGCCAGATGTATCAACGCGAGGTCGAATACGAATTGAAGACACTGGGCCAGCAGATCGAGCCGATCCTGATCGTTTCGCTGGGGATACTGGTGCTGATTCTGGCCCTGGGCATCTTCCTGCCGATGTGGGACCTCGGCAAGGTGGCCATCAAGCGATGAGGCGGCGATGCGGCGCTACTACGAATTCGCGGTTGTTGTCGTTTTGGTCGGTCTCCTAGCGCTGCTGCTGATGCAGGCGTTGGAGCGGGCTCGGGGCGACATGGAGGAAACGATAGTGCAGGCCGAGGCGGCAGCGATGCGTATGGGGCTGATCGAGGTGGTGGCGCACCGGGAAACTTATGGCGGCGAGTTGCCGAAGAGCAGCAATCCGGTCGACTGGGTGGCGACCCCGCCAGCGAACTATGTTGGGGAGCGGGATGGTCAGCCGGACGAGACATCGATCTGGTATTTTGACCGCCGGGCTGGGGAGTTGATTTTCGTGTTTCGCGATGGGCGGCGAGCTAGGTTTCGGCTCAGTCGCGATGCCAGTGTCGACACTCAGAGAGCGGTCGTGGCGGGAGTAGGCCTGCTGCGGCTTGAAGATCACCGCGAATAAAACTTGAGTAGGAGGAGCGATATGTCTAAAGTTGCAAAATTCGCAGTCGTTAAGGTAGATATGAGCAAAAAGTCTATATCCGACAGGCAAGGCCAGCGCGGCTTTACATTGATCGAGTTGATTGTCGTCGTGATCATTCTCGGGATTCTGGCCGCGGTTGCATTGCCACGCTTTGTCAATCTGCAGCGCGATGCGCGTATCGCTAAACTTCAGGCGGCGCGCGGCAGCGTTTCGGCGGCATCGGCGCTGGTCCATGCGACCGCCTTTTCGCGCGCCGGCGTAGCCGATCTGGTGACCTGTACCGGGGGGGGGACGGCCGACAATTTGAGCGGTGCGACCGGGACCATTTGTACCGAAAGCGGGCTGATCAACATGGTATATGCCTATCCTGCCGTTACCGTGATCGGCACCGCCGGTGTGCTGTCGATGGCCGGCTTGACCGGTGTCTTCAACCCGACTGCCGCCGAGTTGCAGGCGGAGGGCTATACCTATTCAGCCGCCGGCGGGGTCGCCACCTTCGGGGTGATCGGCTCGACGACGCCAGCCACCTGTTTCTTTACCTATACCCAGCCGACGGCGGCCAACACTGCGCCAGCGATCAGCGGGTTGACCACGACCGGATGTTGATTTTTTAATTTTCAGGAGTTGGAAATGAAAGCTATGCAAAAGGGTTTTACGCTGATCGAACTGATCGTTGTGATTGTGATTCTCGGCATCCTGGCGGCGACGGCGCTGCCCAAGTTTGTCGATCTACGTGTTGATGCGGCTGATGCGGCCGTTGAAGGTGTTGCCGGCGCTTTGACCTCGGCCGCCGCGATTAATTATTCCACCTGTATGGCACGCGGGGCCACTCACGCCACCTGCGCTCGACTGAATGCGGCTGCTGCCTGTGCAACGTTGTCGACATCGGCTGCTGGCGGCATGGTTGGAAATGCGCTGCCTGCCGGCTATGCGGTTACTACCGATGCGACGTGCGCTGCTCAGCCGGCGGGTACGGCGGTTACTTGCACGATTACCGGTCAGCAAGCTCAAACGGCGACGGCAACGGTTGTCTGCACTGGCTAATTGAAACAACGGACGCCTTCTCTCCTATCGGTGTCGACGGCTGTGCTTCCCTGTTGCGCATCTGGGGCCTGTAAAAACCCGCCGCGAGGCGGGTTTTTACCATTGGCGGGTGTTCGCGGCTTTACGTTGATCGAGTTGGTGACTGTCATCGTGATCATGGGCATTCTGGCGGTGGTTGTGCTACCAAAGTGGAGCGGCAACTCCGGCTTCGACGAGCGTGGTTTTCGCGACCGTGTCGTAGCCGGATTGCGTTATGCGCAAAAGTCGGCAATTGCTACGCGCCGGACGGTGTGTGTAGGTTTTTCGGCGCCTCCTGCGCGAGTGACGTTCGACATTTCGACTGCCAACGGGGCGGCGAATTGTGCTGTCGGGGTGCCCTTGGTCGGGCCTGATTCCGCGCCACTGGTAGTAACGGCCGCGAATGGTGTCAGCTTTGCCGCCTTGCCAGACAATATCGTTTTCGATGCTGCCGGACGGCCAGGCGCCGGTGCGCTGATCAACATTTCCGGCCTCGACTCCAGCTTGGTGATCACGATCGAAACTGAATCGGGCTATGTTCATTAGGCCATTCGTCCAGCGCGGCATTACGCTGATCGAACAGATCATGTTCATCCTGATCGTCAGTGTCGGCGTGATCGGCCTAGTCTCTGTCATGAATCCGGCGATCCGGGCCAGTGCCGATCCGATGTTGAACAAGCAACTGGTTGCCATTGCCGAGTCAGTGCTCAGCGAGATCGTGCACCAGCCCTTTACCTGGTGTGATCCGGACGATGCGGCCGCGTCCACGGCCCTGTCCTATTCCGACTGTGCCAACCCGCAGAATACGGGTACCTTTACTGCGGGAGAAAGCCGCTTTGGCGGCGCACCGGGAACGGCGTTCGACAATGTCGAAGACTATGGCGGCTATTCCATGGTTGATATCGCCGATGCCTCGGGGGGCAACGCGATGGTTGGTTATACGGCGAGCGTTGCCATCGCCAGGGTAGGGAATGCCCTGGGTTTGGGCGACGATAATGCAGCTTTGAGTATCACCGTGACGGTAAGCCGTGGTGCGGATACTTTTGCGTTGACCGGCTATCGTTTCCGCTATGCGCCACGCTACTGATTTTTGCCCGTTTCCTATGGCCGATCGTGGCTTTACGCTGGTCGAGATGATTATTTCGATTGTGATCGCCGGCATACTCGTTTCCATGGTGGCGATGTTCGGGCGTGGGCAGATCAACGCCTATATCGACGTTGGCAATCGCGCAGAGTTGTCCGACGCTGCGGATACCGCGTTGCGTCGCGTCGCGCGTGACCTGCAGTCCGCCCTGCCGAACAGTGTCCGCCAGTCCGGCGACTTTCTTGAATTCGTGCCGATCCGGGACGCTGGCCGCTACCGGGCCGATGTCGATGGCGCCGGGGCCGGCGATTTCCTGGATTTCACCAGCGCGGTCGACAACAGCTTCGAGGTCCTCGGGCCGGCGGTGACTGTCGCCGCCGGAGACCAGTTGGTGGTTTTCAATCTCGGGCAGACGGGATCGGACGTTTATGCCGGGACCAGTCGCCGGGCCATTTCCACCGGATCGGGCAGCGTTTCCAGCCTGCAATACACCCTGGGCGGCCTCGGGCAATTCCCGCTCGCCTCGCCCCAGAACCGTTTCCAGATCGTTGGCGGGCCGGTGACCTACCAGTGCAATGTGGCCGGCGGCAACGTGCTGCGGCATTCAGGCTACGCTTTCGCGGGCACCCAGCCGACGACCTTTGCCGGCGCCACGTCGGCGGTGCTGGTCGGCGACGTGACGGCTTGCTCTTTCAGTTACCTGCCTGCCGTTCTGCAGCGCAACGGTCTGGTTGTCCTCCGGCTGACCCTGACGCGGAACAATGAGTCGGTCGAACTGCTGCACCAGGTCGATGTGCTGAATACGCCATGATGCGAAATTTTGCCAAAATATCCGCCCGACCGTGGCAACGTGGCGTTTCGGTCATCACCGCCGTCTTTTTGCTGCTGCTGATGGCCGTGCTGGCGGCGGTGATCGCCAACATGGTCTCCACCTCCCATGTCAACCTGGCTGCCGATATCGGCGGCGCGCGTGCCTATCAGGCGGCCCGCGCCGGCGCCGAGTGGGGCATGTTCCAGCTTGATCCGAATGATCAGAGTGCGGTGCTGCCGGCCTGTGTCGGTGGGTCGCCAGCCGTTCCGGGGCACACGGTTACGGTCACTTGTTCGCAAACCGACCATAGCGAAGCCGGCCGCTCGATTCGCATCTACCGGATCGTCTCGCTGGCGGTGGCAAATGGTGTCAAGGCGCCGGGCATCGAGCGGCAGATCGAGGTTACGCTGGAAAAATGCCGCGATCCGTCGATCGTATCGGCTCCGTTCGGTTGTTGAGCCTTAGTCCGTGGTCAGCGATGGAGATGCAATGAAATCAGCCAGAAAACTAGTGACATCGTGGGCGTTGCCGGTGCTGCTGGCCTTGGTCTCCGATATGGCCATGGCGGCGATCTCGGTCAACTCGGCGACGCTGAACGGGGCGTCCACGGCCACCGTTACGCCAGGCGCCAGCGTTACCCTCAACCCTAACGTGACGACCAGCGGCAACGGATCGGCCGATGACTGGAGTTCGACACGCTGGGCCTTCGCCACGTCGCCACCCGCCGCTGCCGCGATGGCTTGCGACACCACTCCGAACTACAGCGGCGACGGCACCTACAATGAGGCCATCAGCGTTACAGCACCGGCGACGGCCGGTACCTACAACCTGTACCTGATCGCCTACAACGCCAATGACTGTAGCGGTGCTGCCAGTGCTACCTTCGTGATGAGCGGCGCGCTGGTTGTCGATCCCAATCCACGGGTGCTGTCGATCAACCGTGCCAGTTTCGACCCATCCTCGGTCAATACGGCCGTGCAATGGACGGTGACCTTCAGCGCCTCGGTGACCGGGGTCGATAATGGCGATTTCAATCTGGTCCAGACCGGTGGTGCAACGGGAGCCAGCATCGTCTCGGTGGCCGGTAGCGGTACCACACGGACGGTGACGGCCAATACCGGAACAGGGTCCGGCACCCTGCGCCTCGACCTGGTCGACAACGACAGTATTGTCGGCGGCGGCTTTGCGCTCGGTGGGGCGGGGGCTGGAAATGGCAATTTTACCGGCCAGGCCTACAGCCTTCTGGCGGCGGTCTGCACGCCCGGCTTGTTGTTCTGCGACGATTTTGAACGCTCGAACGCTGGTTCCATCGGCAATGGGTGGACATTTACACCCGCCAACTCCGCCACTCAATGTAACGGTGCCTCGGGTAATACTGGATGCGCCGGTATCGACAGCGACATTCCGCCCTTCAATGACTATTCCAATCCGCGCCCCAATCCGACGCGGGCGATGTTTACGCGCTGGGCACAAGTGACGGTGACCAGTCCGACGATCAATCTGGCCGGCAGAGCCGGGGCCCAGCTCAGCTTCTGGATGCGGCGTGGCGACGACTCGTTCAGCGAGTGTCCGGAGGCCTCGGGGGAAAACTATCTGGTCAACTACCGGGCCAGCGATGGCACCTGGAAGCCGCTGGCTCAATATCCGTCGGCGCCATCGGCATCGTTGTGCGCTGGCGGTCCCGTCTATCTCCCGGTCATCGAGTTGCCGCCGGATGCCCTGCACGCCAATTTCGCCATGCAGTTCTACCAGCCCTCCGGCAGCGGGGACTCCGGTTCCGGCGGGGCAGCTGGCGTTGTCGGCTACGACTACTGGCACATGGACAACGTGATCATTCGCGAAACGCCAGGGGCCACATTTACCGGCGCCTTCTGCGACAATTTTGAAGGTGGCTTGGGACGCTGGAGCATATCGGCCGAAAACAAGCCAACCGGCGCCGCGATCGGCGATGCCAGTATTGGCACTTTGGCCTACCAGTCGGCGACTCACGAACTCGACATGCGTTGGGGCTATGTTTCCGCAGCCACTTTCAAGACTGACCTGCGAGGCGTTAGCGGCAATATCACCTATTGGGTGCGCAGCGGTACGCATAACACCAACGATAACAACACGGACCGAGATCCCGACAGTAATGAGGATCTGGTCGTCGAGTACCTGAACAGCAGTGGCGTGTGGACCAATCTGACCACCTACTCGGGAAGCGCCGCCGCCGGGACCATCTACAGCGGCACGCACGCCATCCCGGCCGACGCCAAGCACGCCTCTTTCCGGCTGCGTTTCCGCCAACTCAATGGCAGCGGCTACGACATGGATTACTGGCACCTCGACGATGTCTGCGTCGGCAACCTGCTGCCCACCGCCGACCTGGCGCTGACCAAGACCAGGAGTGGGGCGCTGGTTCCCGGTACCAACGCCAACTACACCCTGACCGTCGTCAACAATGGGCCGGGAGCGTTGTCTGGGTCGATGCAGATTGTCGATACCCTTCCTGCAGGGCTCAGCTATCTTGCGCATAGCGGGACCGATTGGACGTGCAGCGCAGTCGGGCAGGTCGTGACGTGCAACTGGTCGGGGACGCTCAACAATGGCGCAACGGCTCCCGCTCTGGTGATGACAGTACGGGTCGAGGCCAGCGCTTCCGGGACACTAATCAATTCGGCGGTACTTACCGCCACTGTGAACGACCCCGTCGCCGGCAACAATACGGCGACCGATACGGCTGCGATCTTCACGCCGAGCTACGTATTCACCGACCGGATATGTACCACCGGTGTGGCGATCGGTAGCGGCGCGAATCCCTGCAACCTGATCAACTGGTCGCCGCAGGTGGCTGGGGTGACGCTGAACGGTGTCTATATCACCGCGCTGAATTCTTCCGGCATTCCAACCCAGTTGAGCAGTTCGACGGCGACGACGGTGGGTTTTCAGTTTGCCATGTCATGCGTAAATCCGGTCGCCAACGCCGGTGTCCAGGCGTTTTTCTCGGCAGCTGGCGTGGCCATGCCGCTTTGCGCATCCAACGGCGCCACACCGACGACCTGGACCACATCCACCAATCTCAGCTTTGCTGCTACCTCGCCTAGTGTTGGGCCCTACAGCTTTACCTACGCTGATGTCGGCAGTGTCGAGCTCTACCTGCGCAATAACGCGGCGACCAGCCAGATGGGTTCCAGCGGAGCGTTCGTGGTCAAGCCCTACAGCCTGGTGCTGACCGACATCAAGCAGACGGCATCGCCCTTTACGGCCAACCCCTCGGCGGCGAACGCTGGCGGCAACCGTTTTGTGCGGGCCGCTGAGAACTTCTCGGCGACAGTCACTGCGGTCAATGCCTCCTGCGCGGCAAATCTGGGTACGTACTCGCTGCTGGCGAGTATTCCGGCCTCGTGCCTGGCCCCCAATTACGGCAAGGAGCTTGCGCCGGAAGGCGTTTCGATCAGCAGCGCACTGGTTGGCGGACTGGGGCTGACGAACAATCCCGCCATTGCCAATGCCAGCGCGTTCGGCAGCTTCTCCGGCGCATCGGCGACGGGCACCACCTTCTCCTGGGCCGACGTCGGGATCATCCGGCTGACACCGTCGGTTGGCGATGGCGACTACCTTGGTGCCGGCACGGTCAGCGGCACGCAGACCGGTAATGTCGGACGCTTCTACGCCGATCATTTCGACCTTGTCGTCACCACCCAGTGTGCCGGATTTGTCTATGGCGGCCAGCCGGGGGCGCCAGCGGTCACTGGTCAGCCCTTTACGGTGGTGGCGACCGCCATGAACGCCAAGGGCGGAACGGCGATCAACTATAGCGCCGGCAGCTTCGCCAAGAGTGTCAATTTGACGCTGGCGAGTGGCGGCGGCAGCCTGTATGTCGATGCCGTTGCCGGGGGCAACGGGGCCGTCCCCGCCGGCAAGTTTGCGCTCGGCGTCGGACAGGTGGCCTACAACGAGGCGGCGGGGCGGATTTCGTATGTGTTTGGCACCTATCCGACAGTGACAACCGCAATTGCGATACATGGTGAGGATGCTGATTCGGCTTCCGGCACGGCGCTGATCGCCGGGGCCAATGGCACTGCATCGGTGCGCGCGGGGCGCCTGGCCTTGACCAATGCCTACGGCAGCGAATTGCTGCCGCTCAATGTGCCGGTGAGAACGCAATACTGGACTGCCGGCGGGTGGGTCACCAACGTTGGCGATAGTTGTACCAGCTTGACCGTGCCGACCAATGGCAACGGTGGCTTGACCAATGCACTGAGCACGAAGACGACGGCGACGCTGTCGTCGCCAGTGGTCGCCGGGGATGCGCGGTTCAACCTGACGGCGCCCGGTGCAGGCAATGCGGGCGTGGTCGATATCGTGGGTAGTGTCGTGCGTGGCGGCAACACCTGGTTGCCCCTCTCGGTTCCTTTTGCCCGGGCTTGTTTCGGCGCCTGTGGCCCGCGCTCTCCGGTGATCTATTTCAGGGAGCGCTTTTGATCAAAAAACCATTGAAAAATAATGCGTTGCTGGATATCCTTGTGAAAAAACTTAAGGTGTTGGGACAATGTGGCCGAATTTTGGGGTGAAATTGGCGGAGGGCTGGATGTCGGTCGTGCGGCACGCTGACCGCATCGATCTTGCCCATGTCATTCGCCCGCTCGGCAAGCATCCCGAAATTACGCTCTGCGACTCGTTCCGCATCGACAAGGGCGAGGCCGATGCGCTGTCCCGGTTGGCCCAGAGCCGGAGCTTGAAGCGTTATCGCTGCGTCGATGTGCTCGGCGAAGAACAATATCGCATGCTCCAGGTCGATGCGCCGGCCGTGCCGCCCGAAGAGCGGGTACAGGCCCTGCGCTGGCGCCTGAAGGACGCCGTCGATTTTCCGGTCGACGACGCGGCGATTGCCGTGGCCGACATTCCGGTCGAGGGTGGGCGGCAGGCCAGCGTTTTTGCCGTGGTGTCGCCGTCGACCGTGGTTGGCGAGCGCATGTCACTGTTTCACGAAGCAAAAATTCCGCTGGAAGCCATCGATATTCCCGAAATGGCCGTGCGCAACGTCGCGGCGCTGTTCGAGGAGGCCAACCGGGGCCTTGCTTTCCTTGCCCTGACCCAGGGCGACGGCATCCTGACCATTACTTATCGCGGCGAGCTCTACCTGTCGCGGCGCATCGAGATTTCGACAGCTGCGCTGGCCGAAGCAGACCCCGAACGGCGCCGGCAGATGCTTGAGCGCCTGGCGCTGGAACTGCAGCGCACGTTGGACAATTTCGATCGTCAGTACGGTTTCATTTCCGTGTCGCGCCTGATGGTCGCTTCCGAATTCGATTGCGCCGGCACGGTCGCCGCGCTCGTCGAGAACCTTTACCTCCCGGTCCAGTCGGCCGATCTGGCCATGGTCGCCGATTTCAATGCGCTGCCTGAATTGCGCTCGGCCGAACGGCAGGCGCAGAGCCTGATCGCCATCGGCGCCGCGTTGAGGGAGGGGGCATGAGCCAGCAGATCAACCTGCTGCTCCCGGAATTGCGGCCGCGCTTCGACTGGCTGGCGCTGCCCGTCGTCGCTGGCGCTGCCCTAGTCGGCCTGTTGCTGCTGGTGGCGATGGCCACGATGACGGCGATGACCGCAGATAGTCTGAAAGCCCGGGAAGTCGCCGTCCGGAACCAGTTGGCTTCTTTGCAGCAGCAGGTTCAGTCGCTGGGGAGCAGCCTTGGCGCCCGCAAGGCCGATACGGCGCTGGACAAGCAGATCGCCGCCGCACGGCTGGCGGTCGGCCAGCGCCAGGAGGTGCTCAATGTCATCGCCCAGGGCGACGTCGCCGGGAGCAGCGCCTACTCCGGATTGCTTGAGGGTTTTTCGCGGCAGATTGTCGACGGTGTCTGGCTGGTTGGTTTCGGTTTCGCCCAGAAGGATATCGAGATTCGTGGGCGTCTGATTGATCCGGCCCTGCTGCCGATCTACATCAATCGGCTCAATGCCGAGCCGGCCTTCGCCGGGCGTCGATTTGCCACGCTGGACATGAAGGGGGTCGATCCGACGGAGGTCAAGGCGGACGCTGCCCCGGCTGCGAAGGCCACCAGTACGGCACGGTACACGGAGTTCGTGCTGCGCACCGAGCCGGAGAAGGGACGATGAATTCGCTGCGCCAGTTCTGGAGCCGCCTGAACGCGCGCTATACGGCGCTGAGCCGGCGCGAGCGCTTGCTGGTTGCGCTGGCCGTGGTGCTGGGGCCGCTGATGATCGGCAATGCCCTGCTGGTCAGCCCGCAACAAGCTCGCGTCAAGGGCCTGGAAAACGGCATTGCCGCGCAGACCGCCTCGGCCACCCAGTTACAGGCGGAAGTCGGCAACCTGCAGCAGCAGTTGAACAGCGATCCCGATGCCGGGCGCAAGGCCGAGCTGGCTGCCCTGAATGGCGAGCGGGCCAGGCTGGACGAGCAGTTGCGGCAGTTCGGCTCGGTGCTGGTCCGGCCGGAGGAAATGAACACGCTGCTGGAGCGCCTGCTGGCGCGAAATGCCGGCTTGCGTCTGGTCAGCCTGAAGACCTTGGTGCCGCAGAGCGTGCTGCAGCATGGCGAGGCAGCCAAGGAAGCCGACGGCAAGCCAGCCGAACGCAGTTTCGATCTCTACCGCCATGGCGTCGAAATCCGTCTCGAAGGTACCTACGGGCAATTGCAGGCCTATCTGGCGCAACTGGAAAAGCTGCAGCAACGCCTGCTCTGGGGGCAATTGAGCTACCGGGTCATCGAGCATCCGAAGGCGGAGCTAACACTGACCGTCTATACCCTGAGTCCGGACAAGACATGGCTGGCCCTATGAGACTGATATCGCTTGTCCTCGCCTGCTTCTCCCTGGGCGTTCAGGCCCAGACGGCCGATCCGACCCGGCCGCCGGCGGCGATGCTGGCGACGGGGGGCGACGCCTTGGCCGGAAGCGACGCGGCTCCGGCGCTGCGCCTGCAGTCCGTGCTGGTGCCGCAGGGCGGCAGGCCGGTGGCGGTGATCGCTGGCCGGACGGTGGCGCTCGGCGACAGCGTCGGCGGCGCAAAACTGGTGCGCCTGAACGAGCGAGAGGCAGTATTGCAGGGCGCGGATGGAGTGACTCACCTCTATCTGACGCCCGATGTCGAGAAACAGATGATAGTGACGCCCAAGTCCCGCAAAGCGGGGAAATCCGGGCCAGCGAAGGATTTGCCATGAGCAAGATTTGGATAGTTGCCCTGTCGGCCCTGGCGCTGACCGCCTGCAGCAATCAGCATACGCGACGCGGGGATGCCTTCGAGCGTGCCGATCAGGCCGTCGGGGCTGCGGCGACCAGCAAGCCGGCCCGCGCCCAGGGTGACGTCGTCGGCCAGGCGATGGTGCCGCCGCTGCAGATCGATGCCCCCGCAGCGGCCAAGCCCGAGCCGCGCTTCAATCTGGCGGTCAATAACGCGCCGGTGACCCAGGTGCTCAACGCGCTGGTCTCCGGCACTTCGTACAGCATGCTGTTCCCGCCCGAACTGACCGGCACGGTCAGCCTGAACCTGAAGAACACGAACGTGCGCGAGGCCCTCGATACGCTGCGCGATGTCTATGGCTACGACTACAAGGTGCAGGGCAAGCGCATCACGGTTCAGCCGAACACCGTCCAGACGCGCATTTTCAAAATCAACTACCTGGCCAATCGCCGGCAGGGCATGAGCGATATCCGGATCACCGGCAGCTCACCGACCATGTCCAGCCCATCCTCGAGCAGCGGTGGCACCTCCGGCCAGCAGGCGAGCAACGCGGCCGGCGGCTCGAGCGGCAACACCGGGGCCCGTTCGGTCGATAGCGCCCGGGTCCAGACGACCTCGGACTACGATTTCTGGAAAGACCTGAGCGCCGCGCTGTCGACCATCGTCGGCAATGTCGAAGGCCGCAACGTGATCATCAATCCGGCTTCTGGCGTCGTGCTGGTCAAGGCCTCGCCGGTCGAGTTGCGGGCGGTCGACGATTACCTGAAGGCAACTCAGCTGATCGTCGAACGGCAGGTCATGCTGGAAGCGAAGATCATCGAGGTTTCGCTGAACGATTCCTTCCAGACCGGCATCAACTGGAGCAAGTTCGGCGGCCTCGCCAACCGCTTCTCGCTCGGCATCGCCGCGCCGAACGCCACGCTGGCTGGATCGGGAGCGATCAGCGGTTCGTCGGGCGGCATTTCCGGTGGCACGTCGGTGATCAGTTCGCCGGGCAGTAACGGCTCGCTGGAGACCGGAACGAGCGGCCCCGGCTTTTTCGGCCTGAGTTTCCAGTCCAGCAACTTTGCCGCGCTGCTTTCCTTCCTCGAAGGCCAGGGCGACGTGCAGGTGCTGTCCAGCCCGCGCATCGCGACGACCAACAACCAGAAGGCCGTGCTCAAGGTCGGTACCGACGACTATTTCGTCACCGGCGTCAGTACCAATACGACAACCAGCGCGGCCGGCAACGTGACCACCCCGAATATCACGCTGCAACCGTTCTTCTCGGGCATCGCCCTCGACGTGACGCCGCAGATCGACGACGACGGCAACATCATCCTGCACGTCCATCCGTCGGTGAGTGTCGTCGAGGAAAAAACCAAGAATGTCGATCTTGGCAGCATGGGCACTTTCACGCTGCCGCTGGCTTCTAGCGCAATCAACGAGAGCGACAGCATCGTCCGCGTCCAGGATGGCAGCATTGTCGCCATCGGCGGCCTGATGAGCCAGGCCCAGAACAACAACCGCTACGGCCTGCCCGGCGTCAGCGGCGTTCCCGGGCTGGGGCTGCTGTTCGGCCAGAAGAGCGTGACTAACCGCAAGCGTGAGCTGGTCATCCTGATGCGCTCGACGGTCATTCGCGGTGAGCAGTCGTGGCGCGAAGCAGCCGCCGAGGTGCAGGAACGCGTGCAGGAACTGGACCCGCGCCAGCAGCGTCATATCGAGTTGCAATGATCCGGAGAGGCGGTTTGCGTTGTATCTCGACCATTTCGGCCTGAACGAACTGCCTTTCGGCATCACGCCGGACACCTGCTACACGGTTGTCACGCGCGACCATCAGGCGGCGCTGAACACCTTGCTCGTCGCGCTGAACAGCGGCGAGGGCTTCATCAAGATCACCGGCGAGGTGGGGACCGGCAAATCGCTGCTTTGCCGGCGGCTGTTGCAGGCGCTGCCGGCAGGCGGCATTTCCGCCTACCTGCCCAACCCTTACCTGGCGCCGCGTACCCTGTTGCTGGCATTGGCCGAGGAGCTTGGCCTGGCGGTCAATGCCGACAGCGACGACTACCATCTGCTGCAGAGCCTCAATCACGCGCTGCTGGCGCATGCGGCCGAAGGTCGGCAGGTCGTCGTCTGTATCGACGAGGCGCAGGCCATGCCGCTGGAAACGCTGGAATCGCTGCGTTTGCTGTCCAACCTTGAAACCGAAAAACGCAAGCTGTTGCAAATCGTGCTGTTCGGCCAGCCGGAGCTCGATCGCAAGCTGGCCGAGCCGTCGGTACGCCAACTGCTGCAGCGTATCGCCTTCCATTACCGGCTGAGCGGGCTGGCCCGCGAGGAAGTGGCCAATTACCTGGCGCACCGTCTGCGCGTCGCAGGCTATCGCGGTGAAGACGTTTTCGGGCCGCGCGCCGTGCGCTGCCTGCACCGGGCCAGCCGCGGCACGCCGCGCCTGCTGAACATCCTGGCCCACAAGTCGCTGCTCGCCGTATATGGCGAGGGCAAGCACAGCGTGCGACCCAGCCATGTCCGGCAGGCGGCCGGCGATACCGAAGGCGCCTCGTCCGCAGGATGGTGGTGAGATGAGCCTGATCAACGACATGCTGCGCAATCTGGAGGCCAAGCGCCCCGACGATCTGGCGCGCCAGAACCTGCAGCGGGAAATCCGCTCGTTGCCGCCGGTCTCGCGCGGCCCCGCACCGCTGATCAAGTGGGGCTTGCTGGCCGGGTTGCTTGTGGCAGCCGGCGCGGCAGCCTGGTATGGCCAGGGACTATGGTCGCGCCAGCCAGCTCAACCGGAGCCGATGCCCGTGCCGGTCGCGGTAGCGCCGTCGGTGGCGCCCAATGCGCTGAACGCGGAAGCAATGGCCGCCCCGTCCAGCACGCTTCCCGCCGAACAGGCGGTTGACCAGTTGCGCCTGGCTTCACGGCTGGAGTTCGTGCCGTTGCCCGTGGCTCCGGTCTTGTCGGCACCCGATCCGATGGCCCCGGCGCCGAAGGCCGAAGCGGCTGCGCCGGCTGCTGAACCGGCCAAGGCGGTACCGACCGGTCCGGTCAAGATCGAGAAAAGTGCGGTCATCGCCACGCCGCGCGATCGGGCCGATATCGAAGTCCGTCGCGCCGAGGGGGCCTTGGCTTCCGGGCGCACGACCGAGGCCATCGACAGCCTGCGCGCCGCGCTGAAGCACGATCCGGCCTATGTCCAGGTGCGCCAGATGCTGCTTCGCCAGTTGCTCGACCTGCGCAAGACCGACGAGGCGATGGCCGCCCTGCAGGAAGGGCTGGAAATCCAGCCGATGCAAACTGGTTGGGCGATGTCGCTGGCCCGCCTGCAGTTGGAGCAAAACGATCTGGCGGCGGCCGATCGTACGCTGGCTCGTTCGCAGGCCTATGGTGAAAATAATGCTGACTACGCCGGCTTTCAGGGCCATGTCAAATCCCGTCTCGGCGCCCAGCGCCAAGCGGTGGCCCATTACCAGCGTGCTGCCCGGCTGGCCCCCAACGAAGGCCGCTGGTGGCTGGGCCTCGGCCTGGCGCTGGAGGCCGACGGGCATCAGCCGGAAGCCAGGGAAGCGTTCAAGCGCAGCCTGGCGACGACCACGCTTTCAGCCGATCTGGCGGCGGTGGCCGAGCAGCACCTGCATTAGCCGCTGCCCGGGAATTCAGCTCGGGAAAATCGTCGGCAGGAACTTCATTAGAGTATTCTTGTCTTCGGGAGGTGAATAATCATTGGTGATTATTCTGCCAACACAGTTTCTCGGAGAGTAGCCTTGCCTTACCAAACAATCTGGGAAAAGGGCGGAATTTACGTTGCCTATACCGGACAGACCAGCGATGAGGAGGTTGCCCGCTTTGCCCAGGAGGGCCAGGCAGACGAGCGTTTCATGGACCTCCACTACGTTCTTCACGACTTCCTGAAGTGCACCGGGGCGACATTTTCGGCGCCGCGCTTAAGGGAATTGTCGGCGATCGATTTCGCTGCGGCCGCCAGCAATCCAAGGATAAAAATCGCCGTCGTGACCGATCGGGAAGATGTGCTGGAAATGGTCCTTTGCTATTTGGACGCCGGCTTTCCCGGCTTTGAGTTGCGCGTCTTTACCACGCTGCCCGACGCCCGGGCTTGGTTGCAGGGCTGCTCGGCCGGCTGAGCAGCGGCCGGTTTTTCAATTTTGGGCGTTTTTTGCCGCCGACCGTAGCATTTGCCCGGAAAGATGCCTAAACCGGCTTCAGCTTGGCCAATTGCCGGTCGTGCCAGCGTGAAAGCAGGGCGATGGCGGCGGTCGAGCCGATCAGTGCCATCAGCATGTCCGATTGCGTGTCCCAGACGTCGCCCTGGGTGCCGAGGAACTCGTCGGCACCCTGACCGAGACTGATAGCCGCGGCCCATTCGATCAATTCGTAACTGGCGCTGATCGCCATGGCGACGCAGATGCACAGAAAGCCGGCCATCCGGCGGCCGCGCACGTAGTCGCCGCGAAGCAGAATTTCGCGGGCAACTATGGCCGGCACGAAACCCTGCATCAGGTGGCCGAGCTTGTCGTAGGGGTTGCGCGCCGTGCCGAGCAGGTCCTGCAGCCAGAAGCCGAAGGGGACGCGAGCGTAGGTGTAGGCGCCGCCAGCGATCAGCACCAGGCTGTGGAGCGCGATCAGCACCGTGAGCAGCGTGGTCAGCGGGTAGCTTTTGCGGGTGGCGGCGATCAGCGGCAGGGCGATCAGGACCGGCGCGACTTCCATCAGCCAGGTCAGGCGGTCGTAGGGGGCGATACCGGAGACGAGCAGCGCCGTGCCGACGATTCCGGCCAGGCAGGCGTTTAGGGCGGCGCGGCGGTCCATCAGCCCTCGGCGCGGATCAGCGCCAGCAGTTCCGTCCCGTAGTGCTCGATCTTGGCGCTGCCCATGCCGGTGATGCCGGCCAGCATGCCGTGGCTGCCGGGACGGACTTCGGCCAGTTCGCGCAGCGTCTTGTCGTGCAGGATGACGTAGGCTGGCACCGCCTGCTCACGGGCGGTATCGGCGCGCCATTTGCGCAGCAGCTGGAACAGCGCGTCATCAGCCGGCGAGAGGTCGGAGACCGGGGCGCGGCTGGTCTTGGCCGGGGTGCTCTTGCCGCTCTTGCGTTGCGCCGGCCGGCGCAGTTGCACGCCGCGCTGGCCCTTGAGCACTTCGCGGGCGGCGTCAGTCAGTTGCAGGGCGCCGTGCTCGGCCATGTCGACATGGACCAGTCCGGCGGCGGCCAGTTGGCGGAAAACGCTCTTCCAGGCGTGATCGTCAAGATCGCCGCCGACGCCGAAGGTCGGCAGCTGGTCGTGGTTCCACTGCTTGACCTTGTCGGTCGCCTTGCCGCGCAGGATATCGGTCAGGTGCGTGACGCCGAAGCGCATGCCGGTGCGGAAGATGGCCGACAGCGCCTTCTGCGCCGCCTGCGTGCCGTCCCACAGTTCCGGCGGCTCGGCACAGACGTCGCAGTTGCCGCAGGGCACGCGCTCCTCGCCGAAATAATTCAACAGCACTTGCCGGCGGCAGCGCGGCGCTTCGCAGTAGGCGAGCAGGGCGGTCAGGCGTTGCGATTCGAGAATCTTCTGGCCCTCCGCAGCGCCGGATTCGGCGATCCGCGCGTGTTGCAAGGCGACGTCCTGCATGCCGTAGGCCATCCAGGCTTCGGCCGCTTCGCCGTCGCGGCCGGCGCGGCCGGTTTCCTGGTAATAGGCCTCGATGCTCTTCGGCAGGTCGAGGTGGGCGACGAAGCGGACGTCCGGCTTGTCGATGCCCATGCCAAAGGCGATGGTGGCGCACATGATCAGGCCTTCCTCGCGCAGGAAGCGGCGCTGGTTGGCGGCACGTTCCGGCGCCGGCAGGCCGGCATGGTAGGGCAGGGCCGGATAGCCTTGCTCGGATAACCAGGCGGCCGTTTCCTCGACCTTTTTGCGCGACAGGCAATAGACGATGCCGGCCTGGCCCTGGCGGCCGGCCAGGAAGCCGAGCAGCTGCTTCTTGGCGTTGTCCTTCTCGACGACGGTGTAGCGGATGTTCGGACGGTCGAAGCTGGACAGGAAGACGCGCGCTTCGCCCAGGCCGAGGCGGGCGAGGATTTCGTTGCGCGTCGCCTGGTCGGCGGTGGCGGTCAGCGCGATGCGCGGTACGGCCGGATAACGCTCGTGCAGGGCGGAGAGCTGCAGGTATTCCGGGCGGAAGTCGTGACCCCATTGTGAGACGCAGTGCGCTTCGTCGATGGCGAACAGGGCCAGCTTGCCGGCTTCGGACAGCGCATCGAGCAGGGCCAGCGTGCGGTCGAGCAGCAGGCGCTCGGGGGCGATGTAGACGAGGTCGAGATTGCCGCTGAACATCGCCTGCTCGACGGCCTGCGCCTCGCGCCAGTCGAGCGTCGAGTTAAGGCAGGCGGCCTTGACGCCGAGCTGGGTCAGCGCATCGACCTGGTCCTGCATCAAGGCGATCAGCGGCGAGACGACGACGGCGCAGCCCGGGCGGAGCAGGGCCGGGATCTGGTAGCAGAGGCTCTTGCCGCCGCCGGTCGGCATCAGGACCAGGGCGTCGCCGCCGCCGGCGACATGGTCGATGATCTCGGCCTGAGCGCCGCGGAAGGCGGGGTAGCCGAAGACGTCACGCAGGACGCTCAAGGCCTTGGAATCGCTGAATGCTACGGTCGGTGGCAAATTTTGCTCAATTTTCAAAAACGACGGCTTCGCGTTTCAGCGCCTCGCCGTCCCAGACCAGGCATTCGCCGCGGTCTTCGTGCCAGTCGGCGAGCACCCAGCGCTCGACATGGATGCCATCGACCATGTGGTCGTGCGTCGCCGCCTGGTGGGTGTGGCCGTGGATGAAGGTGGCGTAGCCGTGGTCGCGGATGAAATCGTCGGTCGCCACCGGGGTCAGGTCGGCGTAGACGGCATTTTTGCCCTGCTTGCGCCGGCTGCTGCGCCAGCGGATGTAGCGGCCGAGCAGGCTGCGGACGAAGCGCGGTTTGGCCAGCATCTGCTGCTGCCAGGCCGGATCGCGCACCTTGGCGCGGTAGGCGAGGTAGGCCGGGTCGTCGAGGCACAAGGCGTCGCCGTGCGACAGCACGAAGGACCATTCGGGAAGCGCCAGGTCGTAGGGATCGGGCAGCAGGCTGGTGCCGGCCGCCGTGGCAAAGTCCTGGCCGATGGCGAAATCGCGGTTGCCATGCATCAGGTAAATCTTCAGCCCGGCATCGCTGGCCGCGCGCAGGGCGGCGATGATCTCGCGGTGATAGCGGTCGGTGACGTCATCACCGACCCAAACCTCGAACAGGTCGCCGAGGATGTACAGCGCCTCGGCCTGGCGGGCGCGGCCGGCCAAAAAGCGGAGGAACAAAGCAGTCGCCCCGGGTGACCGGGGCGACAGGTGCAGATCGGAGATGAAGAGAATCAAACGATCTCGGCCTTCTCGATGATCACGTCTTCCTTCGGCACGTCCTGATGGAACCCCTTGTTGCCGGTGGCGACGGCGCGGATCTTGTCGACCACGTCCATGCCTTCGACGACTTCGCCGAACACGCAGTAGCCCCAGCCCTGGCCGGACGGCGACTTGAAGTCGAGGAAATCGTTATCGACGACGTTGATGAAGAACTGGGCGGTGGCCGAATGCGGGTCGTTGGTACGGGCCATGGCGATGCTGCCGCGCTTGTTCTTCAGGCCGTTGGCGGCCTCGTTCTCGATCGGGGCCTGGCAGGGCTTCTGGTTCATGCCCGGCTCCATGCCGCCGCCCTGGATCATGAAGTTCTTGATCACGCGATGGAAGATCGTGTTGTTGTAGTGGCCGGCCTCGACGTAGGAAATGAAATTGGCGACCGTCTTCGGAGCCTTCTCGGCATCCAGGTTGAGGGTGATGACGCCGTGGTTGGTGGTGAGCTTGATCATGGGGTGAGAGCCTTATTTGTCGGAAATGATCTTGACGTTCTGGATGATGACCGGAGTCGTCGGAACGTTCTGGTAGTAACCCTGATTGCCGGTCGGCACGGTGGCGATCTTGTCGACGACATCCATCCCGTCGATCACCTTGCCGAAAACCGTGTAGCCGTAGCCGCCCTGGGTCGCGGAGCGGAAATTGAGGAAGGCGTTGTTCTTCAGGTTGATGAAGAACTGCACGCGGGCCGAGTGCGGGTCCTGGGTGCGGGCCATGGCGACCGTACCGCGGCGGTTCTCCAGGCCGTTGTCGGCCTCGTTCTGCAGGGCCGGGGTCAGCACCTTCTTTTCTTCCATGGCCGAGTTGAAGCCGCCGCCCTGGATCATGAAGCCTTCAATGACGCGGTGGAAGATGGTCGCTTCGTAAAAACCGTGCTTGGCGTTGTAGAGAAACATCTCCACGGTCTTCGGCGCCTTGTCCGGAAACAGCTCCAGCGTGATCTTGCCCTGGTTGGTGGTCATTTCGACGGTCGGGGCAGCCCAGGCGAGGGCCGAGGCGAGCAGGCCGGCGGCCAGCAGGGAGATTTTTTTCAACATCAGGCACTTCCTTCGTAAATGATTTTCCATTGACCGTCTTCGCGCAGCCAGTACTGGCGCTTCTTCATCCGGTTGTCGAGATTGTTGCTGCGGTAATCCTGGTCGAAGGTGACGACGACGACTTCTTCCTTGCCCGGATTGCGGAACACGGACAGATTGTCGACCTTGACCTTGATCCATTCCTTGCCGGCATTGACCTGCTTCTTCTGGGCGGCAAATTCGCTGAAATTCTGTTCGCCGGACTGGAAGCGCTTCGAATAGTGCTTCAGGTAGCGGTCGGTATCGCGGCTTTCCCAGTCGGCACGCCAGGCATCGATGGTCTTGTTCAGTTCGCTGCGTTCCCGCGCCCAGTCGTCGAGCGACAGCCATTCGACCGAATTGCTGATGATCACCGGGGTCAGGCCGACCTGCAGGTTCTTGGCGACGACGTCGAGATCCTGGTTGGTCAGCACGACGCAGCCGTCGGAGGCACGCGGCGGCCGGGCGAAGGTGTCGGAGGGCGTGCCATGCAGCCAGATGCCGCTGCCGCTGCGCCCCTGGCGCTTGTCCCACTCGTTCGGGTAGTTCAGCGGATAGGCGCCGCTGCCGTAGAGGTCAGCCAGCTTCTGGCGGGGCAGGTTGGCCGTCACGTGATAGACGCCGACCGGGGTCTTCTTGTCGCCCTCGGCGAGCTTCTCGGCGCCCAGCTTGCCCTGCGTCACGTAATAGTCGGCGATGAAGCGCGGCTGGCCGCCATGGCTGCGGTCGTTTTCGTACAGGTAGAGACGGGAGCGCTGGGTGTCGACGACGATGGCGTAACGCTGGTCCGGCTGCATCTGCAGCAGGTAGCGCGGCACGAAATCGGCCGGCGGCTTCTCGCGATAGGCTTTCAGGCGGGCAATCGCCTCGGCGCGCAGGTCGGCCACCTTGTCGGCCGGCGCGTCGCTGAGGGCGCCGAAGCTGCGGATCGGCTGGGCGCGGGCGAGCAGCAGGTCGCCCTTGATCAGGTTGGCCAGCCGGTAGTTCGGATGCTGGCGAATCAGCGCCTCGGTCAGTTGCAGCGCATTGTTCAGGCGATTGCCTTCGATCTCGGCGAAGATGCGGGCCAGGGTTTCCTCCGGCCCGACGTCGGAAACGGTGAGCGGGAAACCCGGGTCGGCGGCCAGCATGTCGCGGGCGCTCTGGGCGCTGGACATCGTTGCACCGGACTGGCCGGCGGAGGTGTTCGGTCGGTCGGCCAGCTTGGCCAGAGCGCCGGCAGTAACCGTGGCGGCCACTGCCAGCAGAATGAAGCGGATCTTTACCCTCACCGAGCGTCTTCGTCCTTGATCAGCCACTTGCCGCCGCTACGAACGAGAGCCAGGGTCTTGGTGGTCGTGCTGTCCATGCCGCGAGCCTGATAGCGTTGGCGGAACTTGGCGGTCGCCTTGTCCCCATTGACGACGATTTGCGGCGTGTCGATGGAGACGGAAATCTTGCCACCCTTGCCAGCAATGCGCTTTTGGCGCTCCTGTTCCCAGGCCTTGCGGCTCATGCCCTTGGGCGTGTCGAAGTCGCTGGCGTAGGCGCCGAGATAGGCGCGCATATCCTTGCGCGACCAGGCATCGGCCCAGGCGACAATGGCCTTGGCCACATCATCGCTGGCGGCGCCGCCAGCAGCCTTTTCAGGGGCGGCGGCAGGCGCGGCCGCGACATTGGCCGGTTTGGCGACGGGGGCCGGGGCGGCAGCGGCTCCGGTGGTCGAGGCGACAACCGTCGCGGTGGCGGCGACCGGGGCGGTCGATTTGGCGGCGGCCGGGGCCGGAGGAGCGACCGGAGCTGGTGCGGGGGGCGCGGCCGGAGCAGTGGCAACGGCCGGAGTCGCGGTCGGCTTGACGTTACCCTTGCCGGAGGTAGTGATCAGGTCGCGGATCAGGGCCAGCTTGTTCTGGGTTGCGGAATTGGAATTGTCCAGCTGCAGCGCCTTGTCGTAGGCCTGGCTGGCCAGCTTGGCGTAGACGTCGCCGAGGTTCTCATAGGCGATGGCGTAGGACGGATGGGTGCGGATGGCCATTTCCAGCGCGGTGCGGGCCTTGTCGTACTGCTTCTGCTGGGCGTAGAGCACGGCCAGGTTGTTGTACGGCTCGGGCAGCTCCGGGTAGTCCTCGGACAGCTTGGTGAAGACGGCGATGGCCTCGGCCGGCTTGTTCATTTCGGTGAAGATCAAACCCTTCAGGAAGCGACCCTGGGCGTCCTTGGGGCGGCTGCTCAGGTAGGCGTCGACCTTTTCCATAGCTTGCGGGTATTGGCCCTGCTTGATCAGGCGCTGCACTTCCGGCAGGTTGTCGGCAAAGGACGGGGCGGCGAAACCGATGGCCAGGCCGATCGCCAGTGCGCGCAACGTCTTGAACTGCTGAAAACGGGGCTGGAGCGGGGAAGTGGAGGTCATCGCTGTGCTATACTTTTCAGGGTTATTTAATCCCCTGATTCTACCAAAAACGCCGGTGAATCCATAAGTTTTAGCGTCCCGGCGGCGCCTCGAATCCATCCCCGCATGCTCAAGATATACAACTCCCTCAAGCGCGAAAAACAGGCTTTCAACCCGATCGAACCGAACAAGGTTCGGATGTATGTCTGCGGCATGACCGTCTACGACTTTTGCCACCTCGGCCATGCCCGGGTGATGGTCGTCTTCGACATGGTTTACCGCTGGCTGAAAGCTTCCGGCTATGACGTGACTTATGTCCGCAACATCACCGATATCGACGACAAGATCATCAAGCGGGCCATCGAGAACGGCGAAACGATCCAGCAGCTGACCAACCGCTTCATCGCCGCCATGCACGAGGATGCCGACGCGCTCGGCGTGCTGCGCCCCGATCACGAGCCGCGCGCCACCGAGTACGTGCCGGAAATGCTCGATTTGATCGGCAAACTGGAAGCCAACGGCCTGGCCTATCACGCCACCGACGGCGATGTGAATTACGCGGTGCGCAAGTTTCCCGGTTACGGCAAGCTGTCCGGCAAGTCGCTCGACGACCTGCGGGCCGGCGAGCGGGTCGAGGTTGATTCGGCCAAGCAGGACCCACTCGATTTCGTGCTCTGGAAGCACGCCAAACCGGGCGAGCCGGCCTGGGAGTCGCCGTGGGGCGAGGGCCGGCCGGGCTGGCACATCGAGTGTTCGGCGATGAGCTCCAAGCTGCTCGGCCAGCATTTCGACATCCACGGCGGCGGCCAGGACCTGCAGTTCCCGCACCATGAGAACGAGATCGCCCAGTCGGAAGGCGCCAACTGCTGTTCCTTCGTCAATTACTGGATGCACAACGGATTCGTGCGCGTCGACAACGAGAAGATGTCGAAGTCGCTGGGCAATTTCTTCACCATTCGCACGGTGCTCGAACAGTTCGACGCCGAGGTGGTCCGCTTCTTCATCCTGCGCGCCCATTACCGCAGTCCGCTGAATTATTCGGATGCCCATCTCGACGACGCCAAACGCAGCCTGGACAGCCTGTATTTCGCGCTGCGCGACGTGCCGCCGGCGGCCGTTGCGATCGACTGGAGTAATGACTTCGCCAGCCGCTTCGCCGCCTCGCTGAATGAGGATTTCGATTCGCACGGGGCGATTGCCGTGCTGTTCGAGCTGGCCGCCGAAGTCAATCGTCAGAAAAGCGCCGAATTGTCCGGTCTGTTGAAGGCGCTGGCCGGCGTGATCGGCCTGCTCGAGCGCGAGCCGATGGCTTACCTGCAGGGCGGTAGCAAGGCCGGCGGGCTGGATGAAGCGGCCATCGAGCAACTGATCGCCGACCGCGCGGCAGCCAAGAAGGCCAGGGATTTTGCCGCGGCCGACCGCATTCGCGACGAACTGAAGGCCGCCGGTATTGTGCTCGACGACAGTCCGCAGGGAACGACCTGGCGGCGTGCCTGAGCGCTGACCTCCAATAAAAAAACGGCCCTCGAACGGGCCGTTTTTTTTGCCTGACCGTAGCGTTTTACTTCAACAGTCGGCCGCCCGGGCCGACCACGGTCAGCTCGACGAAATGCGAGGCCTGGCGGGCAGTGGTGCTGTAGTTGATGCGGTAGCCGCCGATATCGGTATTGCTCAGGCTTTCCAGGGCGCTGACCAGCTTGTCGCGGGTCAGGTCCTTGCCGGCCCGCTTCAGGCCTTCGACCAGGGTGCGGGCCATGATGTAGCCTTCCAGGCCGTAGTAGCTGAACTGCTGCTTTTCGGACAGCTTCTGGTAGTCGCGAACGACCGGCACGACGTTGTTCCAGGGGTAGGGTACGACCTGCGAGACGACGATGCCGCGGGCATCCGCGCCGAGTTCCTGGACCATCTGCTCGGCGCCGACCGGCGACAGCGTCGATAGCATCGGGTTCTGGCCGATCTTTTTCATCGCCTTGACGAAGGCGGCGGTCGGTTTGTACAGCGTGACCATGACCACGGCCTGCGGCGTCGCCTTGGCAATCGCTTCGACAGCCTTGGCGACGTCGACCGAGTTGCGCTCGACGGTGCCGACGGCGGACGGGGCCATGTTGTGCTTCTTCAGCGCGGTGGTGACGCCTTCCAGGCCGGATTTGCCGAAGCCGTCGTTCTGGTAGAAGACGGCGATGTTCTTCAGGCCGAGCGCCACCAGCTGATTGACGATGACTTCTGTTTCGTCGGCGTAGCTGGCGCGGACGTTGAACATGTAGCGGGTGTTCGGATTGCTGCTCATTGCCTCGCGCAGCGTGCCGGCGCCGGAAATGGTGCCGATCAGCGGTACCTTGGCCGGTCCGAAGACAGTGTTCATGGCCTCGGTGGTCGGGCTGGAACCGTAGAAAGCGAGCAGTGCGAAGGCGTTTTTCTCGTTGATCAGCGACTTGGTGTTGGCGACGGTGCGTTCGGTTTCATAGCCGTCATCAAGCGCGACCAGCGACAGCTTGCGGCCGTTGATGCCGCCGCCTTTGTTGACCTGGGCGAAATAGGCCTCGATGGTTTGCCGCATGTCGACGCCGTAGGCGCCGTTCGGGCCAGAGAAGGGGGAGGACATGCCGATCGTGATGCTCGAATCGGTGACTCCGGGCTCGGCCCAGCTCAGCGTGGAAATGACCATTGCGCCAATGGCGGCCAGTCGCTTCAGGACATGCATGGTTAGTCTCCTCCCTTGTTTTAATCGTTTGATTCTAACAGTCATTTGCGACGAGTGGGAACGCGGCAAGGCCTGGATTCGGGCGAATTCAGGAATGCTACGGTCAAGGGCAAAAAATGGCCAAAAACGAAAAAACCCCGAGGCCGGAAATGCTCCACGCCTCGGGGTTGATTGGGTCGATCGCTATCGGGAGTCAGTCGCCAAAGAATTCCTTGACCTTGTAGCTTCGGCCGGCGCTACACGCCTTAACCTGCTGGTGCAGGTTAGCCTGCGCTGCAAAGTGAAGGCGTCAATCTCCGAAGAACTCCTTCACTTTGTCCATCCACGACTTGGAGCGCGGATTGTGCTTGGCGCTGTTGTCCTTGCTCGACTCTTCAAGTTCGCGCAGCAGTTCCTTCTGACGGTCGGTCAGGTTGACCGGCGTCTCGACGACGACGTGGCACATCAGGTCGCCGTGGGTGTGGCTGCGCACGCCCTTGATGCCCTTGCCGCGCAGACGGAAGACCCGTCCGGACTGGGTTTCCGGCGGAATCTTGATGGCAGCGGCGCCGTCCAGCGTCGGGATCTCGATCTCGCCGCCGAGCGCGGCGGTGGTGAATGAGATCGGCATCTCGCAATGCAGGTCGTTGTGATCGCGGGTGAAGACGGCGTGCGGCTTGAGGTGAATCTGCACGTAGAGGTCGCCCGGCGGGCCGCCGTTGACGCCATGCTCGCCTTCGCCGGACAGCCGGATGCGATCGCCTTCATCGACCCCGGCCGGAATCTTGACGGCCAGCGTCTTGTGCTGCTTGATGCGGCCGGCGCCGTCGCAGTGCTTGCACGGGTCGGCGATGAAGCGGCCGGTGCCGTGGCACTTGTGGCAGGTCTGCTGGATCGAGAAGAAGCCCTGCTGCAGGCGAACCTGGCCGGAGCCGCCGCAGGTCGGGCAGGTCTTCGGCTGGGTGCCGGGCTTGGCGCCGGAGCCGTGGCAGGGCTCGCAGACTTCCATGGTCGGAATGCGGATCTTGGTTTCCGTGCCGTGGGCCGCCTGTTCGAGCGTGATTTCCAGGTTGTAGCGCAGGTCGGCGCCGCGGTAGATGTTGGAACGGCCACCGCCGCCGCCACCGCCGCGGCCACCGAAGATTTCGTCGAAGATGCCGCCGAAGGCATCGGCAAAGCCGCCGCCACCGCCGCCGAAACCACCGCCCATGCCGGCCTGCGGGTCGACGCCAGCGTGGCCGTATTGGTCGTAGGCGGCGCGCTTCTGGCCATCCGACAAGATTTCGTAGGCTTCCTTGGCTTCCTTGAATTTCTCCTCGGCCGCCGGGTTATCCGGGTTGCGGTCGGGGTGGTGCTTCATGGCCAGCTTGCGGTAGGCCTTCTTGATCTCGTCGTCGGAAGCGTCGCGGTTGACGCCGAGAATCTCGTAAAAATCGCGTTTAGACATTGTTTCTACCCGTCAAGTGACAAAGGCGCCGAGCGCCGCCGGAGGTTCCGGTAGGCTCGGCGCCGGGCTGTGGGGCCTGGATTACTTCTTGTCCTTGTTCACCTCGGTGAATTCGGCATCGACGACATCGCCCTCGACGGTCTTCTCGCCACCGGCCGGCTGGCCTTCGGCGGCACCGGCACCGGCGGCTGCGCCTTCGGCCTGTTGCTGGGCGTACATCTTTTCGCCGAGCTTCTGGGCGGCGACGGACAGGGCTTCGGTCTTGGCGGCGATGGTGTCCTTGTCGCCTTCGCGCAGCACGTCCTCGACGTCCTTGATGGCGGCTTCGATCTTGGCCTTTTCATCGGCTTCGAGCTTGTCGCCGTACTCGGTCAGCGATTTCTTGACCATGTGCACCATGCCGTCGGCCTGGTTGCGGGTGTCGGCCAGCTCGTGCGCCTTCTTGTCTTCCTCGGCGTGCAGCTCGGCGTCCTTGACCATGGCCTGGATCTCGGCTTCGGAGAGACCGGAGTTGGCCTTGATGGTGATCTTGTTTTCCTTGCCGGTGGCCTTGTCCTTGGCGGTCACGTGCATGATGCCGTTGGCGTCGATGTCGAAGATCACCTCGATCTGCGGCATGCCGCGCGGGGCCGGCGGGATGCCTTCGAGATTGAACTGGCCGAGGCTCTTGTTGCCGGAAGCGACTTCGCGCTCACCCTGCAGCACGTGGATGGTCACGGCGGACTGGTTGTCGTCGGCGGTCGAGAAGACTTGCGAGGCCTTGGTCGGGATCGTCGTGTTCTTCTGGATCAGCTTGGTCATGATGCCGCCCAGGGTTTCGATACCGAGCGACAGCGGGGTGACGTCGAGCAGCAGCACGTCCTTGACTTCGCCTTGCAGCACGCCGCCCTGGATGGCAGCGCCGACGGCGACGGCTTCATCCGGATTGACGTCCTTGCGCGGCTCCTTGCCGAAGACTTCCTTGACCTTCTCCTGGACCTTGGGCATGCGGGACTGGCCGCCGACCAGGATCACGTCATCGATGTCGCCGATCTTGCAGCCGGCATCCTTCAGCGCAGTCAGGCAGGGGGCGACGGTACGCTCGATCAGCTCGTCGACCAGCGACTCGAATTTGGCGCGGGTGATCTTCAGCGCCAGGTGCTTCGGGCCGGAGGCGTCGGCGGTGATGTAGGGCAGGTTGACTTCGGTCTGCTGGCTGGAGGACAGCTCGATCTTGGCCTTTTCGGCAGCTTCCTTGAGGCGCTGGAGGGCGAGCACGTCCTGCTTCAGGTTGACGCCGGTTTCCTTCTTGAATTCGTCGATGATGTAGTCGATCAGGCGCTGGTCGAAGTCTTCGCCGCCGAGGAAGGTGTCGCCGTTGGTGGCCAGCACTTCGAACTGCTTTTCGCCATCGACGTCGGCGATTTCGATGATCGAGATGTCGAAGGTGCCGCCGCCCAGGTCATAGACGGCGATCTTCTTGTCGTGGCCGGACACCTTGTCCATGCCGAAAGCCAGCGCAGCGGCGGTCGGCTCGTTGATGATGCGCTTGACTTCGAGGCCGGCGATGCGGCCGGCGTCCTTGGTCGCCTGGCGCTGGCTGTCGTTGAAGTAGGCCGGCACGGTGATGACGGCTTCGGTGACTTCCTCGCCGAGGTAGTCTTCGGCGGTCTTCTTCATCTTGCGCAGCACTTCGGCGGACACCTGCGGCGGCGCGATCTTCTTGTCGCGGGCTTCGACCCAGGCGTCGCCGTTGTCGGCCTTGACGATCTTGAAGGGCATCAGCGAGATGTCCTTCTGCACTTCCTTCTCTTCGAAGCGGCGGCCGATCAGGCGCTTGACCGCGTACAGCGTGTTCTTCGGGTTGGTCACCGCCTGGCGCTTGGCCGGGGCGCCGCACAGGATTTCGCCGTCTTCGGTATAGCCGATGACGGACGGGGTGGTACGTGCGCCTTCTGCGTTTTCGATAACCTTCGGCGTGCCGCCTTCCATGATGGCGACGCAGGAGTTGGTGGTGCCGAGGTCGATGCCGATGATCTTGCCCATGATGTCTTTCCTAAAGTGAATTACTGATGTTCGTGAATTGGGGGCGCCCAGGCCATTTTCAAGTGAATGCTACGGTCGGCCGGAAAAATTGCCCAAAATCGAAGTTTCTTACTTGCCCTTGGCGACCATGACCAGCGCCGGACGCAGTACGCGGTCGGCGATCGTGTAGCCTTTTTGCAGCACGGTGACGACGGTGTTGGCTTCCTGCTCCGAGTCGACCATGCCGATGGCCTGGTGCTTGTGCGGATCGAACTTCTCGCCGGCCGGATTGACTTCGTTCAGCGCGTTCTTCTCGAAGGCGGACACCAATTGCTTCAGGGTCAGCTCGACGCCGGACTTGAAGCTCTCGACGGTCTGTTCCTGAACGGCCAGTGCGGCTTCCAGGCTGTCCTTGACAGCCAGCAGTTCGCCGGCGAACTTCTCGACAGCAAACTTGTGCGCCTTGGCGATGTCTTCCTGGGCGCGGCGGCGGATGTTTTCGCCCTCGGCCTTGGCGCGCAGCCAGGCGTCGTAGTGTTCGGCCGCCTTCAGTTCGAGGTTGCGGAACTGCTCCTCGACGCTCGGCAGGGTGTCGGTATGGACTTCAGCGGTCGGCTCGGCCGCAGGTGCGGCGGTGGATTCGTTGCCCAGCATTGATTCCTGGGCGTTTTCGGGGTTGGACATGCGCATTTCTCCAAAAAAGCTGTTTCGGTATCTGGGGACGAAAAACGGGATTTCAAGAGGGCGCCGGAAATTTCTTTGTCGTGCAAAGCGATGTCGGCTGCAAGGCAGCGTGCTACGATAAACCGGTTAATTTTCTCCAGCCATTCCCGAATGGAAACAATCGGCAAATACCGCGTGGTGCGCGAGCTCGGCAAGGGGGCGACCGCGACGGTCTATCTCTGCGACGACCCCGACAGCAGCCGCCAGGTCGCCGTCAAGGTCATCCGCTTCGGCAAGGACTGCGCGGCCATGTCGCGGCGCATGCGCAAGCTGTTCCAGAACGAAGGGATGGTTTCGAAACGCCTCGACCATCCGAATATCGTCCGCGTCTACGAGGCCGTCGTCGAAGAGGATTTCGCCTATCTGGCCATGGAGTACGTCGACGGTTTCTCGCTCGAGGAGCACACCCGGATCGACAGGCTGCTGCCCATGCACCGGGCGATCAGCATCATCTTCAAGTGCGCGATGGCGCTCGACTCGGCCTATCGCCAGGGCATCATCCACCGCGATATCAAGCCGGCCAACATCATGGTCGCCGCCGGCGACGAGCCAAAGATCGCCGATTTCGGCCTGGCCCTGAACATGAACAAGGACATGGACCGCGACTCGACCTTCATCATGGGTGTCGGCTCGCCGGCCTATATGTCGCCGGAACAGATCAAGGGCTACCCGCTCAACCAGAAGACCGACCTCTACTCGCTGGGCGTCCTGCTCTTTCAACTGCTGACCGGGCGCCTGCCCTTCCGCGCCAACAACCAGGCGACGCTGGTCTATCGCATCATCAACACCGAGGCCCCGGCAGTCACCGCGCTCAAGCCAGATCTGCCGGAAGGCCTCAACGCCATCCTGCGGCGGGCGCTGGAAAAAGACCTCTACAACCGCTACCGCAACGGCGCCGAGATGGCCAAGGATCTTTCGGCCGTCCGTTACCAGATTCTCGACGAGGACGAAACGGTCGACGACACCAGCCGTTTCGAGCGCCTGCGCCGGCTGGAGTTCTTCACCGAATTCGAGAACATCGAAATCTGGGAAGTCCTGCGCGTCGCCGTCTGGCGCGAAGTGGAGCCCAACGTGGCGCTGATCCGCGAAGGCGACCGCAACAAGTTCTTCGGCATCATCGTTTCCGGTTCGGTCGAGATATCGATCGACGGCAAGGCCCTGTGCCGCCTCGGTGCCAGCGAGCCGGTCGGCGAGGCGGCCTACCTGCATCCGTCCAGCGAGCAGCGCTACGCCACGGCGGTCACGCTGGAGCCGACGCTGTTCCTCGAAATCAACGCGGCGGCGCTGGCGCTGTCGTCCGAGGAATTGGTCGAACGCATGCGCAACGTCCTGCTCGCCCGGCTGATCAAGCGCCTGCGCGAAGTGAACAAGATCGCCGCTGCCCAGGGCATGCCCGCCGTGCAAAGCGCCACCGGCTCATTGTCCGGCGGCCCGGCGCGGCCGGGTAGCGGGCTGGGTCTCGAACTGGCGCCGATGTAAAAAAACCGCCTCCGGAGAGGCGGTTTTTGTTGGGGCGGCCTTGCCCTAAACCTTGAAGCGGCCGACCAGGCTGCCCAGGCCTTCGGCCAGGCGTTTCAGGTCGTGCGCCGCGCCGGCCGTCTGTTCGACCGTCCCGGAATTCTCGCGGGCCATGCCGGCAATCGCTTCGATGCTGGTCTCGACATCGCCCGAGAAGCGGCGTTGCTGGTCGGTCGCTGAGGCGATGGCGTCCAGCCCGTGCCCGACTTCGGCGACCGAGCCGTTGGTCGCCTGCAGCACGTTGGATACCGAGGCCACCGCGGTCTGGCTGCTGGCCAGATGCTCCAGGCCTTCCTCGATGCTGTGCCGGACGGAAACCGACTGGGCGCTGAGCTGGGCGGTGATGGCGTCGATCTCGCTGGCCGAGCGCGAGGACTTTTCGGCCAGCTTGCGCACTTCGTCGGCAACGACTGCGAAACCGCGGCCCTGTTCGCCTGCTCGCGCCGCCTCAATGGCGGCATTCAGGGCGAGCAGGTTGGTCTGTTCGGCAATGTCCTTGACCTCGCGGGTCATCAGCGTGATCGACTCGGTATTGCGGACGAAATTGTTGACCGAATCGGCCATTTGCTTGACGGCGCTTTCGACGACCGTCATTTCACCGAGTAGCACGCTCAGATTGCGAGTGCCTTCGTTGGCGCGGGCCAGGCTTTCCTGCGACTGGTGCTGGACATGCTCTGCGCTCTGGGCGATAGAGGAGATGCTGGAAACCAGTTGCTCGACGGCGGTGGCCGCCAGGTTCGAGCGTTCGTTCTGCTGCTGCGAGCTCTGCGTCACCCGGTCGGCGCTGTCGGACAGGGCGGAAACGCGCGAGGAAACCTGGCTGGCGGCGTCGCGCACCTGACGGACCAGTTGATTGAAATTGTCCATCATTTCGTTGAACACCTGGGCCGACTGGCCGACTTCGTCCTTGCCCTTGATCGGCAGGCGGCGGGTCAGGTCGCCTTCGCCGCGGGCGATATCGGAGAGGCCGTTGCGCAGGTCTTCGAGCGGCTTGGTCACGAAGTGGTGGGTGATCAGGTAGATGATGACGAGCAGGGCGCCGAGGGCGACCAGGGCGACACCGGCGATCTTCAGGCGGAAGGCGGAGACTTCGGCTTCGACGGAATCGAGCGAGACCTTCATGCTGACCACGCCAAGCACCGTGCCTTCCGGTACCTGGTGGCAGGCGATGCAGTCCTTGCCAAGGTAGTTCGAGGAGGCTTTGGTCGGGTTGATCACGCGCAGAAAGGAAGCGCCGTTCTCCTGCTCGACCGAGAGGTGTGCTGTGCCGGAGGCCATGACCTGCTTTTCCAGCGCATCGAGTTCGCGGTGGTTCTTCGAGTCCGGACCGAAGAGCTTGACGACAGCGTCGCTGCGGGCGACGTGCAGGTCCTTGATGATTGACAACTGCTTGATCTGGTCGAGGAACACCTCGCGCTGGCCGACGGTGCCGGTGATCATCATGCCGGTCAGGCCGGCCATGGTCATTTCGTGGATGCTTCTGGCGAAATCCTGGGCCTGGCGTATCGCCGTATCCCGGTTAACCTGTGTGGTCCAGACGATGGCCCCGGCCCAGATCAGGGCCAGGACGACCCAAATGGCGGCGGTCAGGCGCACCCAGATTTTCAAGTCGGCAAAGCGCGGCATCTTGATTCCCTTGGTTGGTTGCCGCCCTTTGTTTCAGGCGGTCAGGTCGATTTGCTGGATTGTGCCAGCCGTTCCCGATTCCTGCAAAAATATTCCAGAACTGCGAATATGTCCAAGCATTGCATTGGCATCGGTTTTGATGTCAAACGGCGTGGCGACGCGGCTCAGGGAGATCGCACCGACGCCGGCGGCAGCCAGCGACTGGAGCTGGTCCTGACCTGCGCCGTCGCGGCTCCATAGCTGCAATTGTTCGAAAGCAGTGTCGTTTTCATCGATCCAGCCATTGCCGTCACCATCCAGCGCGGCCAGCTCCTGAAAACCGTCGCCGCTGGTCGGGCCGAACAATTCGCTGCCGTTATTGACCTTGCCGTCCTGGTTGCGATCGAAAACCAGGAAGCCGCTGCCCGGTGCCACAAAGTTGATTTGTTCGTTGTCGCCATTGGCATCCAGGTCAAAGCTGAAGCGCTGATCGGTCAATTGTGCTGCCGTACCGGTGAAGTTGAGGACCAGCGGGTCCACCTTGCGGGCGGCATCGCCCAGGCGCAGGTTGACGCTGGTTTCCTCGTGGTAGCTCCGGGACATCTCGAGGTTCACGGCAAAGCTGATTTCCCGGCCATCGCTCGTCGTTACCGTGCCGCTGGCGGCGAAGCTGGTCTGCTCGGTTTCCGTGTAGGACGAATGGTAGTCGTACTCCAGACCATAGCCAGCGGCCGGGGCGGGCGCGCTGGTCTGGGCCGTGGGGGACTGGAGGGCGGGTGTGTCGCCAGCGGCCTGCAGGTCGCCGGCGTCGATCACACGGACCCGCTGGCCGGTCATCGCTTCGATCATCAGGCGCAGCAAAAGCAGCTTCGGATCGTTGTCGACCGCTGCGCTATCGTCCTCGGCCGATTGTGTCTTGCCGGCTTCGGACAGCGAGACATGATCGTTGTCCGGCGCCCGCGGGCGATTGTCATCGCCGCCTGCTCGCAGGCCGCGCTGCCCGGTCCACATGCGCAGCGATTCCTTGACCTCGTGCTGGCGTGACGCGACGTGCGAGGACTCCATTTGCAGGCTGGCACTGGCAATTTTCATGGGAGTCTCCGCGGCGATGTCCGAACATCTTCTTAACGGCCGCCGGCGGAGAAAATTAAGGCTGCCGGAGATGCGGCTGCAGCCAGCGTTTCAGCGAACCGAGGTCGAGCGCGCCGCTGTGGCGGGCGATTTCGCGGCCCTGAAAAAAGACGGCCAGGGTCGGAATGCTGCGGATATTGAAGCGGGCGGCGAGTTGCGGTTCGGCTTCGGTATCGACCTTGACCAGCCGGACCTGCGGTTCGAGGTCTCTGGCCGCCTGCTCGAAGGTCGGCGCCATCATCCGGCACGGACCGCACCACGGTGCCCAGAAGTCGACGACGACCGGCAGGTCGTTGCGCGTCAGGTGGCGGTCGAAATCGGCGGCGGTCAGGGCCAGCGGCTGGCCGGTGAACAGCGGCTGCTTGCACCGGCCGCAGTTCGGCGCGTCTTTCAATTTTGGCCCAAAAATCCGATTGACCGTAGCACAGTGGGGGCAGACGACGTGCAGGTTGTCAGACATGGTTGGCTCCAAATAACAGGTGGTCCTGATATTGGTGCCCGGGTCCGGATTTCAAGCCCGGGCGCCGAATTTCCTGGCCTGTTGGGCACTGGTTTCCAAGGCCCGCACATCGTCGGCGGCCCGGGTTTCCCAGCCTGCCAGGTGCTGCTCGGCGAGGTCGGCCAGGGCGGCGATCCAGGCGTCGTCCTCGTTCAGTGCCGGGATGTAGTGGTATTCCTTGCCGCCGGCCTTGAGAAAATCGTCGCGGCCTTCCTGGGCGATTTCTTCCAGCGTTTCCAGGCAATCGGCGACAAAGCCCGGGCAGATCACGTCGACGCGGCGGACGCCTTTTTCTCCCCATTCGTGCAGCGTTGGCGCGGTGTAGGGCTGCAGCCATTCGGCCTTGCCGAAACGCGACTGGAAACAGATCTGGAACTGTTCCGGCGCCAGGTTCAGGCGCTCGGCCAGCAGGCGGCCGGTCTTGTGGCATTCGCAGAAGTAGGGGTCGCCGAGATCGAGGCTGCGTTTGGGCAATCCGTGGAAACTGATCAGCAGGCGATCCTTGTCTCCCAGCGGGCCGTTGGTCTGCCAGTGCTTGCGTACCGATTGTTCGAGGGCGGCCAGGTAGCCGGCGTGGTCGTGGAAATTGCGGACGAAGCGCATTTCCGGCTGGTTGCGCGTTTGCAGCAGCCAGCGGGCGGCATCGTCGACGACGGTGGCCGTCGTGCTCGCCGCGTATTGCGGGTACATCGGCACGATCAGGATGCGCCGGGCGCCGTCGGCTTTCAGGCGGTCAAGCACATCGGCAATCGATGGCGAACCGTAGCGCATCGCCCAGTTCACGGTGACGCGATGGCCGCGCTGGCCGAGCAGGCCCTTGAGCAGTTTGGCCTGGCGCTCGGTATGGACGCGCAGCGGCGAGCCTTCGGGCATCCAGACGGTGGCGTACTTGGCCGCCGATTTCTTCGGCCGGGTGTTCAGGATGATGCCGTTGAGGATCGGCCACCACGCCAGCTTGGGAATTTCGACGACGCGCGGGTCGGACAGGAATTGCTTGAGGTAGCGGCGCAGCGACGGCGCATCCGGCGCGTCAGGCGTACCAAGATTGACGATGACGACGGCAGTGGTCGCCGGCTGGCCGTGACGGTACGGCGGTTCCGGGAGAAAACGGGGCATTAGTTGTCAGTCTTGTAGGAGAGGGCGCTGGAGAGCAGGCGGGCGGTGATGTCGACGATGGGGATGACGCGCTCGTAGGCCATCCGGGTCGGGCCGATGACGCCGACCGAGCCGACCACCTGGCCGTCGACGGCGTAGGGGGCGGTGATGACGCTGCATTCGTCGAGCGGGGCGATGCCCGATTCGCCACCGATGTAGATCTGGACGCCGTCGGCGCTGTTGGAGATTTCCAGCAGGCGCATCAGGCTGGTGCGCTGCTCGAACAGGTCGAACAGTTCGCGCAGGCGTTTCATGTTCGACGACAGTTCCTCGACGTCGAGCAGGTTGCGTTCGCCGGAAATGACGTAGGGCGTGGCACTCTCGGCCATTGCCGCGTCGCCGGCTTCGAGGGCCAGCGCCATCAGCGGCTTGATGTCGTCGCGCAGACGCTGGATCTCGCCGGACAGGCGCAGGCGCATCTGCTCGAAGTCGAGGCCGGCGAAATTCTGCGTCAGGTAGTTGGCGGCGCTGACCAGTTCGGCCGGCGAGTAGGCCTTGTCGGTGTTGATGATGCGGTTCTGCACGTCGCCGTCGGCGGTGACGATGATCAGCAGGATGCGCTTTTCCGACAGGCTGAGGAATTCGATCTGCCGGATGCGGCTGGCCTGGCGGCGCGGGGCGATGACGACGCCGGCGAAATGGGTCAGGCTGGAGAGCAGTTGTGAGGCGCTGGCGATGATCTGGCTCGACGGCCGGCCGTGCAGTGCTTCTTCCATCTGGCCCATCTGCCGTGCTTCGAGCGGCTGGACAGTGAGCAGGCTATCGACGAACAGGCGGTAGCCGCGCGCCGTCGGCACCCGGCCGGCCGAGGTGTGCGGGCTGGCGACGAAGCCGGCCTCTTCAAGGTCGGCCATCACGTTGCGGATCGTTGCCGGCGACAGATCGAGGCCGGAGAACTTCGACAGCGCGCGCGAACCGACCGGCTGGCCGTCGGCAATATAGTGTTCGACCAGGGTCTTGAGCAGGGTGCGGGCGCGTTCATCGAGCATGGGGCGATTGTACAAAAATCCGGGGCCAACGCTGCAAGCCGTTTTTATGCAAGAATTCGCCCCCATGAACAGAAGCTTCGCTTCCGCAAGCGCCCCGCGGACCATTGCCCTGGTCGGTAAATACCATAGTATGGAAATTGCCGAGTCCTTGCGCCGCCTGGCCGAGTACCTCTACGAGCGCGGCATCTCGGTCTTCATCGAGCGCGAAACGTCCGAGCACATCGGCAAGAAGGTCGATCTGTCGCGCTGGGTCACCTGCGGCTTCAATGACATCGGCGCCCATGCCGATGTGGCCATCGTGCTCGGCGGCGACGGCACCATGCTCAATGCCGCCCGCCGCCTGGCCCGCTACTGCGTGCCGCTGGTCGGTGTCAACCAGGGCCGGCTCGGCTTCATGACCGATATCGCCCGCGACGACATGCTGACCTGCATGGACGACCTGCTCGACGGTCGCTTCACGCCGGAGAACCGGATGTTGCTGGCTGCCGAAGTGACCCGTGACGGCAAGGAAATCGCCGAGAACGTGGCACTCAACGACGTAGTCGTCGACAAGGGCGCCATCGGCCGGATGATCGAATTCGAGTTGTTCATCAACGGCGAATTCATCTACAACCTGCGCGCCGACGGCATGGTCGTGTCCACGCCAACCGGTTCTACGGCCTATTCGATGTCGGCCGGCGGGCCGATCCTCAACCCGACGCTGACCGGCATTGCATTGGTGCCGCTGTGCCCGCATGCGCTGACCAACCGCCCGATCATCGTCAATGACAATGCCGACATCGAGCTGCGGGTCGCCAATGCCGACGATGCCCGCGTGCACTTCGACGGCCAGTTGACGCTCGATCTCGAACGTGGCGACTGCGTTCGCCTGCGCCGTTCCGAACACAAGATCTGTTTCCTGCATCCGCCGGGCTACAGCTACTTCGCCATGCTGCGCCAGAAGCTGCAGTGGAGCGAGCGACCGAAGGGACCCTGATGCTGCGGCAGCTGACCATCAAGGATTTCGTCATCGTCGACCGGCTGGAACTGGCCTTCGCCGCTGGTTTCGGTGCGCTGACCGGCGAGACCGGCGCCGGCAAGTCGATCCTGATCGACGCCCTGGCGCTGGCGCTTGGCGAGCGAGCCGATGCCGGTGTCGTCCGCGCCGGCTGCGACAAGGCCGAAGTGGCGGCGACTTTCGATGTGGCCGGCTTGCCCGAAGTGCGCAGCTGGCTGGCCGACAACGATCTCGACGGTGACGACGAACTGCTGCTGCGCCGCGTCGTCGATGCCGGCGGCCGCTCGCGTGCCTACATCAACGGCACGCCGGCCACCGTCCAGCAATTGCGCGAAGTCGGCGAATGGCTGGTTGATATCCACGGCCAGCACGCCCACCAGTCGCTATTGCGGGGCGATGCCCAGCGCGCCCTGCTTGATGCCCATGCCGGCCTCGGCGGCCTGGCCCGCGAAGTTGGCGCCGCCTGGAAACATTGGCGCGAGGTCGAACAATTGCTGCGCAGCGCCAGCGAGGGCGCCGAGGCGCTGCAACGCGAGCGCGAGCAGTTGCAGTGGCAGATTAGCGAACTCGATGCGCTGGCCTTCGGCGACGACGAATGGGCGACGCTCGACGTCGAACATCGCCGCCTCGGCCATGCCGCCAGCCTGATCGAAGGGGCGCAGTACGCGCTGGCCGTGCTGTCGGACGACGACGCGGCCTGTGAGCGGCAGATCGACGGCGTGGCGACGCGCTTGGCCGGGCTGGCCGAATACGATCCGGCGCTGAGCGAAGTGGCCGACCTGATTGGCTCGGTGCAGGCCGAGCTTGCCGAAGCCGTGTCGACACTGCGCCGCTACGCCGACCGCGCCGATCTCGATCCGACCCGCTTGGCCGAGGTCGAGCGGCGCATGGATGCGGTGCTCAGCCATGCCCGCAAGTATCGCGTGCAGCCGGCCGAGTTGCCGGGCCTGTTGGCCGGCTGGCGGCAGCGCCTGGGCGAGCTTGACGAGTCGGCCGATCTGGCCGCGTTGGAAGCAAAGGTGGCAGCGGCGCAGGGCGATTACCTGAAATTGGCCGGCAAGCTATCGAGCGGACGCCAAAAGGCGGCGACCGAGATGGGGGCGGCGGTCAGCGAAGTGATGCGCCAGTTGGCCTTGTCGTCCGGGCGCTTCGAAGTGGCCTTGCCACCGATTGAAGGCGGCGCGGTCTACGGGCTGGAACAAGTCGAATTCCGCATTGGCGGGCTGGCCGGCAACGAGGCCAAACCGCTGGCCAAGGTCGCTTCGGGCGGCGAACTGTCGCGGATCAGCCTGGCCATCCAGGTCCTGACCTCGCGTTCGGCCGCGGTGCCGACGCTGATTTTCGACGAAGTCGATGTCGGCATCGGCGGCGGCGTCGCCGAGATCGTCGGTCGTCTGCTGCGCGAGCTGGGCGGCGAACGCCAGGTGCTGTGCGTGACCCACCTGCCGCAAGTTGCGGCGCAGGCCGACTGGCAATGGCAGGTCAGCAAGGCGACGCAGGGCGGCGTGACGCTGAGTGCTATCCAGCCGCTTGATGCGGACGGTCGCGTTCAGGAAATCGCCCGCATGCTCGGTGGTGTCGAAATCACCGACATCACCCGCCAGCACGCCCGGGAATTGCTCGGTACCAACGCCTGAGCGGCCGTTTCGGGGACCGTGGCGGCAAATGCTACGGTCGGCCGGGAAAAAGGGCAAAAATCAGAAAACGCCGAGCAGGCGCAGGGTGGCGAGTGCGGCCAGGAGCAGGAAAAACACCCCGCTGATCCGGTGTATCCAGTGCAACGGCAGGCGATTGAGCAGGCGACGACCGGCAAAAACACCGAGGATCGAAGTCGTGGTCAGCGCCAGCGTGGCGCCCACCCAGGTTGCCGTCGCATCGGCCGTGCTGCCCAGGCCGGCGACGGCGATTTGCGTCTTGTCGCCAAACTCGGCCAGAAAAATCATCAGGAAGGTCGTCGCGAAAATGCCGTGTCCCGGCTTTTCCGCGATTTCCTCGTCGTCGTCTTCCTCCTCGAAGCGCAGGGCGCTGACGCCGAACCAGGCGAACAGGACGGCGACGGCCAGCGTTACCACCCATTCCGGCAGCCAGGCGGCCACCGCCGCGCCAAACAGCACGGCGAGCAGGTTGAGAATGGCAAAGGCGGCAACGGCGCCAAGGACGACCGGCAGGCCGCGATGACGGGCGGCCAGCGTCATGCAGACGAGCTGGCTCTTGTCGCCGATTTCGGCCAGGGCGATCAACAGGAAGGTGGCGCCAGCCGAGGACAGCCAGGCGCCCGGCGCGATGGCCGACAATTCAGGCATGGGGATTCAACGATTCAAGACTGGGCGTCGTCCGGATGGTCGCGGTGCGGGCAGGCGTCCTTGGTGCACTGGGCGTAGAGATAAAGCGCGTGGTCCTGGATGGCGAAGCCGCGTTCATCGGCGATGGCGTTCTGGCGCTTCTCGATTTCCGGGTCGTAGAATTCTTCGACGCGGCCGCAATCGATGCAGACCAGGTGATCGTGGTGCTTGCCGCGGTTGATCTCGAACACTGCCTTGCCCGATTCGAAGAAATGACGCTCCAGCAACCCGGCCTGTTCAAACTGGGTCAACACGCGATAGACGGTGGCCAGGCCGATATCCATGTGCTCGGCGATCAGCATCCGGTAGACATCTTCGGCCGTCATGTGGCGTTGGGTGCTTTTCTCGAACAATTCGAGAATCTTCAGGCGGGGGAAGGTGGCTTTCAGCCCCATATTCTTGAGGCTTTGCGGATCGCTCATGGCGGTGTTTCCAGAAATTGTTCGGTCAGGCGGAATGCCGATTTCGGGTATGATATACCGCTTCAAAGCCGATTGAAAAACTCCGGAAACCCGAATGCGCCGTTCCCGCCTATTGCTTGTTGCCGCGTCCACTGCGCTGATTGCGGCCTGTTCCTACAAGCCGACCTTCATCAACGAATACAAGATCGACGTCCAGCAGGGCAATGTCCTGACCCAGGAAATGGTTGCCCAACTCAAGCCTGGCCAGACGCGCGAACAAGTTCGCTTCCTGCTCGGCTCGCCGATGGTTATGGATATCTTCCATCAGCAGCGCTGGGATTATGTCTATCGCTACCAGAGTGGCCAGACCGGCGAGGTCGAGTCGCGCCGGTTTGCCGTATTCTTCGATGCCGAAGGCCGCCTTGAACGGGTGGGTGGCGAGGTGGCCGTTGCCGAGGTCAGCGAGCTGACCTCGCCGGTGAACAAAAATCGACTGGTTGATCTGGGCTCGCTGTCGCCCGAAACCGCCGGCTTGCCGCCGCGCGAGGAGCCGGGTTATTTCCGGCGTTTCATGAATTTGCTGGGGTTATAGGAATGGGTGTAACGCGGATTGGCGTCGTCGGCGCCAGCGGTCGCATGGGCCGCATGTTGATTGAAGCCACGTTGAAGGACGACCAGCTGGCGCTCGGCGCCGCCTTCGACCTGCCGGGTAGTCCGGCTGTTGGCAAGAGTGCCGGCGAACTGGTCGGCATGAGCAGTGATGTCTTAGTTACCGATGATGTCGCCGCCGGACTGAAAAATATCGATTGCCTGATCGACTTCACCCGCCCGCAGGGCACGCTGCTTCATCTCGAACTGTGCCGCCAGGCCGGCGTCGGCATGGTCATCGGCACCACCGGCTTCGAAGCCGATGGCAAGGCCGCGATCGCTGCTGCCGCCAAGGATATTCCGGTCGTCTTTGCGCCGAATATGGCCGTTGGCGTCAATCTGGTCTTCAAGCTGCTCGACACTGCGGCGCGCATCCTCAATCAGGGCTACGACATCGAAGTCGTCGAAGCCCATCATCGCCTGAAGATCGATGCACCGTCGGGTACCGCGCTGCGCATGGGCGAGGTTGTGGCCGATGCGCTTGGTCGCAGTCTCGAAGAATGTGCCGTCTATGGCCGCGAAGGCGTCACCGGCGAGCGCGATCCGTCCACTATCGGTTTTGCCACCGTGCGCGGCGGCGATATCGTCGGCGACCATACCGTGATGTTCTGCGGTATCGGTGAGCGCGTCGAGATCACCCACAAGGCCAGCAGCCGCATGCCCTATGCCCTGGGCAGCCTGCGCGCCGCCCGCTTCATGGCCGGGCGCCCGAACGGCTTGTTCGACATGCAGGACGTTCTTGGTCTGCGCTAGCCCTTGATGAAATCCCGGCTGCTCGCGAAACAGCTTCAGGAAATCTTCGGTGGAGAGGGCGAGCCACAATTCCGCCAGCTGATCGAGCAGGCCAGGGCTGCCGGCCAAGTCGCACTGGCCGAGGGGATGGAGAGGCTGGTCGGCGTCGCCGACTCGACCTATCGCGCCTATGCCGGCCTTAATCTTAGCGGCTGGCATAGCAAGCTTTCCGGCGATGCGCTGACCGACTGGAACCTGTCGGCCGGCACCATCGATTCGGGGCGTCATTGGAAGCAGATGCTCGGCTACGCCGAGGAAAACATCGACAACTCGATCGCCCAGTGGCAGCGCATGGCCCATCCCGACGACTTGCGGATGTTGCTGCAACGCATCGAGGCGCATCAAAAAAATCAGGACAGTCATTTCCAGGCCGAATGCCGCTTCAAGGCGCGCGACGGGCAATGGCGCTGGTTCCTGCTGCGCGGCGCTGTCGTCAGTCGCAATGCCGAAGGCGTGCCGGTCCGCATGCTGGTCCTGCAGCGTGACATCAGCGAGGTCAAGGCAGCCGAAGCGGCACTGATTTCGGCCAAGGAGGCCGCGGAGGCCGCCAACAAGGCGCGTGGCGCTTTTTTGGCCAACATGAGCCACGAGATACGGACGCCGATGAACGGCATCATCGGCATGACCGAACTGGCGCTGGATACCCAACTCGACGCCGAACAGCGGCATTACCTGAAAACCGTAAAGTCATCGGCGGAAGCGCTGCTGACCATCGTCAACGACATTCTCGATTTTTCCAAGATCGAAGCCGGCAAGATGGAGTTCGAGGCGCTCGCCTTCTCGATCCACGACATCGTGCTGGAGGCGGTGCGGGTGCTCGCCGTCAGTGCCCACAAGAAGGGGCTGGAACTGATCGCCGATGTTCGCCCGGAAGTGCCGGCACGTATCGTCGGCGATCCGACCCGTCTGCGGCAAGTCATCATCAATTTGATCGGCAATGCCATCAAGTTCACCGAGCATGGCGAAGTGGTCCTCACGGTAGCCGTCGATCAGGCGACGGAACATTCCGTTTATCTGCGTTTCGACATTCGCGATACCGGGATCGGGGTGCCGGTCGACAAGCAGCAGGCGATCTTCCAGGCTTTTTCCCAGGCCGATGTGTCGACCACCCGGCGTTTCGGCGGTACGGGTCTTGGTCTGGCGATCAGTGCCCGACTGGTGCAGCTGATGGATGGCAAGATCTGGCTGGAAAGCACCCCGGGGGTCGGTTCGGTGTTTTCTTTTACCGGCCGCTTTGGCGTCGATACCACGGTGCTCACGCCAGCCCCCCCAAGCCGCTTTGGCGGTCGGCGCGCACTGGTCATAGAGGACAACGAGAGCGTCGGTCGCCATCTGATCGAGTTGCTGGACCGCCTTGGGGTGCAGGCGTCCTTGTCGGCTGACGGGGCGGCGGCGGTGGCAGCTATCGAGCGCAGCAGGGCTGTCGATTTTCCTTACGACTACGTGATCGCCGATGCCAACATGGATGCTCCGGCCGGTTTCGCGCTGGCGGAAAACTGGGGCAGGTCGGCGCGCAAGGAAAAATTGCTGGTCATGCTGACGACGGAAAACCAGCGTCACGATCTGAGCCGCCTTCGCGAGATTGGTGTCTCGGCCCATCTCGTCAAGCCAATTGGCGGTGCTGACCTGGTTGATGCGCTCGCGCTCGCCGATGGTCCGGACGGCCTCGTGCTCGATGATTTCGTTCTGTCGCAGATCGATTTTCAACAATCCTCGTCAGGCGAGGACTCGGCGCTCAATATCCTGTTGGTCGAAGACAATCCGGTCAACCAGGAGCTTGCCACCCGTCTGCTTGAGCGCCAGTCGCACCGCGTCACCCTGGCCAACAACGGGGCTGAGGCGATCGATCTGTTCGATAGTGGTCACTTCGACGTCATCCTGATGGACATGCAGATGCCCGTCATGGGCGGGGTCGAGGCGACCGAGGCCATTCGCTCCCGGGAAATGCGGCGCAGCTGGGTGATCTCCCATGAATTCCGCCCGGTGTACATCATTGCGATGACGGCCAACGCCATGGCTAGCGACAAGGATCGCTGTCTGGAGGCTGGTATGAACGACTATGTCGGCAAACCCTTGCGTCCGGCTGAATTGTTCGCAGCCCTGGATCGTGCTCGCAGCGGTGCCGAAACTGGCAATGGTCTGGATCTGATTGCGTTTGGCGCGGCTCCGGCCGATGGCGAGCGGGGGCGGATAGATATTGCCGCGGCCTTGCGCGATATCGGCGATGCCGATCTGTTTGCCACCATGGCGGGTATGTTGTTGTCGGAGTGGGATACCCATCTCGGGCGTATAAGGGCGGCCATCGACGCGAGTGATGGCCATGAGGCGAGAATGCATGCCCATACGGTCAAGAGCTTGCTGGCCATGTTTCATGCCGAAACCGCCCGGCGTCGGGCGATGGAAATCGAGCAGGCGGCAATGGCGGTCGAGAACGTCGACTGGTCGAACTGCAGGCGCCTTTATGCGGCCCTTCTTGAGGAAATGGCAGGGATCAAGCCGGTTTTGCAGCGCTACGTCGAGACGCGTCTAATCCCTTGAATTTGCCTGAAAAGGCTCTTTTCGGCTAAAATAGGAAGGTTAAAAAGCTCGAGCGGGGAGGCGAAAGCCTCCCCGCTTGGCACATGATAAGCAGAAAATAATTGGAGAGCCGACGTGTCGCTGCTGCCCTCATTTACACCCGCCATTCTCGCCCTCGCCGACGGAACGGTATTCAAGGGCCAATCCATCGGCGCAGATGGCGTTACCAGTGGCGAGGTGGTGTTCAACACCGCCATGTCCGGCTATCAGGAAATCCTCACCGATCCTTCCTACTGCCGCCAGATCGTCACTTTGACCTACCCGCATATCGGTAACACCGGCTGCAATGCGGAAGATTTCGAATCCCCCGCCAATTTTGCCGCCGGTCTGGTCATTCGCGACCTGCCGCTGGTGGCTTCGAACTGGCGCACCGAGGACGACCTGTCGTCCTACCTGAAGAAACACGGCATCGTCGCCATTGCCGGCATCGATACGCGCAAGCTGACCCGTATCCTGCGTGAAAAGGGCGCCCAGGCTGGCTGCATCCTGGCTGGTGAAGTCGACGAGTCCAAGGCACTGGCGCTGGCTCAGGCTTTCCCGGGGCTGGCTGGCATGGACCTGGCCAAGGTCGTTTCGGCCAAGGAAGGCTATGCCTGGACGGAGGCCGAGTGGACGCTGGATGGCTACAAGGCCGCTGCCGAGCCGCGTTTCCATGTCGTGGCCTACGACTTCGGCGTCAAGCGCAATATCCTGCGCATGCTCGCTGAGCGCGGCTGCCGACTGACCGTGGTGCCGGCCCAGACGCCGGCCGCCGAGGTGCTGGCGATGAATCCGGACGGCATCTTCCTGTCCAACGGCCCGGGCGATCCGGAACCCTGCGATTACGCTATCGCAGCGATTCGCGAATTCCTCGAGCGCGGTGTGCCGACCTTCGGCATCTGCCTCGGCCATCAGTTGCTGGCGCTGGCCTCCGGCGCCAAGACGATGAAGATGAAATTCGGTCATCATGGTGCCAATCACCCGGTCAAGGATCTCGATAGCGGTCAGGTGCTGATCACCAGCCAGAACCACGGTTTTGCCGCCGACATCGAGTCGCTGCCGGCCAATCTGCGGGTCACCCACGTCTCGCTCTTCGACGGTTCGCTGCAAGGCATCGCCCGTACCGACGTGCCGGCCTTCTCCTTCCAGGGGCATCCGGAAGCCAGTCCGGGTCCGCATGACGTGGCCTACCTGTTCGACCGCTTCCTCGACACCATGACGCGCGGCGTCGCCGCCCTGCAACCGGCGCAATAAGCGAGAAACAACATGCCGAAACGTACAGACATAAAAAGTGTTTTGATTATTGGTGCCGGCCCGATCATCATCGGTCAGGCCTGCGAATTCGACTATTCCGGCGCCCAGGCCTGCAAGGCCCTGCGTGAAGAGGGTTACAAGGTCATCTTGGTCAACTCCAACCCGGCGACGATCATGACCGACCCGGAAATGGCCGACGTCACCTACATCGAGCCGATCACCTGGCAGGTCGTCGCCAAGATCATCGAGAAGGAACGCCCTGATGCGCTGCTGCCGACCATGGGTGGCCAGACCGCACTGAACTGCGCGCTCGACCTCGACCGCGAAGGCGTGCTGGCCAAGTTCAATGTCGAACTGATCGGTGCTTCCAAGGAAGCCATCGACAAGGCCGAGGATCGCCAGAAGTTCAAGGATGCGATGACCAAGATCGGTCTCGGTTCCGCCAAGTCGGCCACCGCCCACAGCATGGAAGAGGCTTATCAGGTGCAGGCGATGATCGGCTTCCCGACCATCATCCGCCCGTCCTTCACGCTGGGCGGCACCGGCGGCGGCATCGCCTACAACATGGAAGAGTTCGAGACCATCTGCAAGCGCGGTCTCGAAGCCTCGCCGACCAACGAGTTGCTGATCGAGGAATCGCTGCTCGGCTGGAAGGAATACGAGATGGAAGTCGTCCGCGACAAGGCGGACAACTGCATCATCATCTGTTCGATCGAAAACCTCGATCCAATGGGCGTGCACACCGGCGACTCGATCACTGTCGCGCCGGCCCAGACGCTGACCGACAAGGAATACCAGATCCTCCGCAACGCCTCGATCGCCGTGCTGCGCGAGATCGGCGTCGATACCGGCGGCTCCAACGTCCAGTTCTCGATCAACCCGAAGGACGGTCGCTGCATTGTCATCGAGATGAACCCGCGCGTCTCGCGTTCGTCGGCGCTGGCCTCCAAGGCCACCGGCTTCCCGATCGCCAAGATCGCCGCCAAGCTGTCGGTCGGCTACACGCTCGATGAGTTGTCCAACGACATTACCGGCGGCAAGACCCCGGCTTCGTTCGAGCCATCCATCGACTACGTCGTCACCAAGGTGCCGCGTTTCGCCTTCGAAAAATTCCCGCAGGCCGACTCGACGCTGACCACGCAGATGAAGTCGGTCGGCGAAGTGATGGCCATTGGCCGCACCTTCCAGGAGTCGCTGCAGAAGGCGCTGCGCGGGCTGGAGGTCGGTGTTGACGGCTTCAACCTGAAGTCGGTCGATCCGGAAGCCATCGACGAGCAACTGGCCCGTCCGTCGCCGGACCGCCTGTGGTACGTCGCCGATGCCTTCGGCGTCGGCATGACCGTCGACAAGGTCTTCGAGCTGACCAAGATCGATCCGTGGTTCCTGGTCCAGATCAAGGAGATCGTCGATCTCGAACTGGCCGTTGAAAAGCGCGAGTTTTCGTCGTTGACCGCCGAGGAAATCCGCTACCTGAAGCGCAAGGGCTTTGCCGACCGTCGTCTGGCCTACCTGCTGAAGACTTCGGAATCCGAATTCCGCCAGCGTCGTCATGCGCTGGGCGTCCGCCCGGTTTACAAGCGCGTCGACACCTGCGCCGCCGAGTTCGCCACCGGCACCGCCTACATGTACTCGACCTACGAGGACGAGTGCGAGGCGATGCCGACCGACAAGAAGAAGATCATGGTGCTGGGCGGCGGGCCGAACCGCATCGGCCAGGGCATCGAGTTCGACTACTGCTGCGTGCATGCCGCGATGGCAATGCGCGAAGACGGTTACGAAACGATCATGGTCAATTGCAACCCGGAAACCGTGTCCACCGACTATGACACCTCCGATCGCCTGTACTTCGAGCCGCTGACGCTGGAAGACGTGCTGGAAGTCGTTGCCATCGAAAAGCCGGTCGGCGTGATCGTTCAGTACGGCGGTCAGACCCCGCTGAAGCTGGCGCTGGCCCTCGAAGCCAACGGCGTGCCGATTATCGGTACCAGCCCGGAGTCGATCGACGTCGCCGAAGATCGCGAGCGTTTCCAGAAGCTTCTGCACGATCTCGGCCTGAAGCAGCCGCCGAACCGCACTGCCCGTACCGAAGAGGATGCGCTACGCCTGGCCCAGGAAATCGGTTATCCGCTGGTCGTTCGTCCGTCCTACGTGCTGGGCGGCCGGGCCATGGAAATCGTCCATGAGCAGAAGGACCTCGAGCGCTACATGCGCGAAGCAGTCAAGGTTTCCAATGATTCGCCGGTGCTGCTCGACCGCTTCCTGAACGACGCCGTCGAGTGCGACGTCGATGCGCTGTCCGATGGCGAGGAAGTGATCATCGGTGGCGTCATGGAACACATCGAACAGGCCGGCGTCCATTCCGGCGACTCGGCTTGCTCGCTGCCGCCGTATTCGCTGTCGCTGGCCGTCCAGGACGAATTGCGCCGCCAGACAAAGCTGATGGCCAAGGCACTGAACGTATGCGGTCTGATGAACGTGCAGTTCGCGATCAAGGACAACGACGTCTACGTGCTGGAAGTCAATCCGCGTGCCTCGCGTACCGTGCCCTACGTCTCCAAGGCGACCGGACTGCAACTGGCGAAGATCGCTGCGCGCTGCATGTCCGGCCGTAGCCTGAAGGACCAGGGCGTGACCAAGGAAGTGATCCCGCCGTATTTCTCGGTCAAGGAAGCTGTCTTCCCCTTCGTCAAGTTCCCGGGTGTCGATACCATTCTCGGCCCGGAAATGAAGTCGACCGGCGAAGTGATGGGCGTCGGCGTCACCTTCGCCGAAGCCTTCGTCAAGTCGCAGCTGGCAGCAGGCGTCAAGCTGCCGCGCAGCGGCAAGGTCTTCCTGTCGGTCAAGGACAGCGATAAGGCCAAGGCCATCGAGATCGCCCGCCATCTGCATGATGCCGGCTTCCACCTGGTGGCGACGCGTGGTACCGCGCACGCCATCGAGGCGGCCGGTCTGCCGGTGCAGGCGGTCAACAAGGTCACCGAGGGTCGTCCGCATATCGTCGACATGATCAAGAACAACGAGATTGCCCTGATCATCAACACGGTCGAGGAGAAGCGCCAGGCGATCAACGACTCGCGCTCGATCCGGACCTCCGGCCTGCAGGCGCGGGTCACGATGTACACGACGATCTGGGGTGCCGAGGCAGCTGCCGAGGGTATTCGCCATCTGGGTGAACTTGTGGTGTATCCGATCCAGGCGCTGCACGAGCAGCTTCACTAAGACCAACCCGAACCGCCGGGTAGCCCCGTTTTCGGGCGCCGGCGGTTTTGCTTTTGCTGGAAGAAAAAATGAGCAAAGTTCCGTTGACCGTAGCTGGCGCCGAGAAGCTGCGCGAAGAATTGCATCGACTGAAGACGGTCGATCGTCCCTGGGTGATCGCCGCGATTGCCGAGGCGCGCTCACACGGCGACCTGTCTGAAAACGCCGAGTACGATGCCGCCAAGGAGCGCCAGGGTTTCATCGAAGGGCGCATCCAGGAGGTCGAGGGCAAGCTCTCGCATGCCCAGATCATCGACCCGAAGCTGCTCGACGCCGATGGCCGTTGCGTCTTCGGTGCGACGCTGGATCTGGAAGATCAGGATTCTGGCGACTCCGTGACCTACCAGATCGTCGGCGAGGACGAGGCCGATATCAAGATCGGCAAGATTTCGGTCAATTCGCCGATGGCCCGTGCCTTGATCGGCAAGTATGCCGGCGATATCGCCCAGGTTCAGGCACCGGGTGGGTTGCGCGAATACGAAATCATCGATGTCCGCTACGAGTAATTGATGCGGGGCTGGTCCGAGGGCCTCTACGAAATTGCCATCACCCTGTGGGTCGGCGGCCTGTGGGCGATCGGTTATCTGGCGGCGCCGGTGTTGTTCGCCAGCCTGGGCGATCGGCAGCTCGCCGGCATGGTGGCCGGCAAGCTGTTTGCGCTGATCGGCTGGCTCGGCCTGGGTGGTGCGGGTTACCTGCTGGTATTCCTGTTTGCCCGCTGGGGCGGCCTGGTGTTCAAGCGGGCGGTATTCTGGCTGGTGATTGCGATGGCACTGCTGACGGCGGCGAGCCAGTTCGGCATTCAGCCACTAATGGCGCAGTTGAAGGCCGATGCGCTGCCGCGCGAGGTCATGGAAAGTGTCTTGCGTGACCGCTTTGCCGCCTGGCACGGGGTCTCCAGCATCCTCTACCTGGTGCAGAGTGTGCTGGGCCTGTGGCTGGTCGTCTGGAGCGGTCGCGGGCTGCGGTGATCAGCCCTGGTGGGCGCGCTTGGTCTTGCGCGGTTCGGAACGTTTCGAATTTTGGCTTTTTTTGCCATCGACCGTAGCATTGGCGTTCGGATTCGGCCGGAAGACGACCAGCAGCTTGCCGATGTGCTGGACCGGGGCAGCTTCCAGTTGGGCGCAGATTTGTTCGTAGTAGGCGATCCGGTCGTCGCGGCTGTCGCCATAGACGCGGATCTTGATCAGCTGGTGGGCCTTCAGGCAGGTGTCGATTTCCTTGAGCACCGAGTCGGTCAGGCCGTTTTCGGCAATCGAGACGACGGGATTCAGGTTGTGGGCCTGGGCACGCAGTTCACTGCGTTGGGCAGACGATAATTGCAGCATAGAAAACCTTTCAAAAACGGCATTTTACCGAATGAAAAGAACCAGAACCAGCAAAGCTTGGATGCGCGAGCATATCAACGATCCCTATGTCCAGCTTGCGAAGAAGGAAGGCTGGCGTTCGCGCGCCGCTTTCAAGCTGATGGAGATTGATGACAAGGATCTGCTGCTCAAGCGTGGCGAGGTCGTCGTCGACCTCGGCGCGACGCCGGGCGGCTGGTCGCAGGTCGCAGTCAAGCGGGTTGGCGACGGCGGGTTGGTGTTCGCGCTCGACTTGTTGGAAATGGAGCCTATTCACGGCGTGCATTTCATCCAGGGCGATTTCCGCGAGGACGAGGTGCTGCACCAACTGGAAGAGAAGTTGGGCGAGCGCCGGGTCGGGCTTGTAATGTCGGACATGGCCCCCAATATGTCCGGTGTCCCCTTGGTCGATCAGGCGCGCGTTATGCACCTGGCGGAACTGGGGCTGGAGTTTTGCCGTGCCCACCTGAAACCGGAAGGCGCTTTTCTGGTCAAAGTTTTCCAAGGCTCCGATTACGAGACGTTTTTGCGCTCGATGCGCGAAACGTTCAAGACCGTCGGAGTCAGGAAACCGGACGCTTCGCGCGACCGCAGTCCGGAGCTTTATTTGCTCGGGCGTACATTGCGCTGAGAGTTTTGTTTAGAATGGCATTTTTATCGCTCGACGCTGCAGAAGGAGAGCAAGCTTGAACAACATGTTCAAAAACCTCGCAATCTGGCTGGTCATCGGCCTGGTGCTGATGACGGTATTCAACCAGTTCAACAACCGCCAGGTTGCGACGGGAGCAGTCGAATACTCGCAGTTCATTGAAGAAGTGAAAGCCGGCCGCATTTCCAAGGTGGTCATGGAAGGTCGCACGCTGAAAGCGACGACCAGCGAAGGCAAACGCATCACCTCCTACGCGCCGCCCGATCTCTGGCTGGTCTCCGATCTGCTGAAGAACGGCGTCAAGATCGAGGCTAAACCGGAAGAGGAACCGTCCTTCCTGATGAACCTGTTCGTCAGCTGGTTCCCGATGCTGCTGCTGATCGGCGTCTGGGTCTTCTTCATGCGCCAGATGCAGGGTGGTGGCAAGGGTGGCGCATTCTCGTTCGGCAAGTCGAAGGCGAGAATGACCGACGAAGCCCAGAACACGATTACTTTTGTCGATGTTGCCGGTTGCGACGAGGCCAAGGAAGAGGTCCAGGAAATTGTCGATTTCCTGCGCGATCCTTCGAAGTTCCAGAAGCTCGGTGGCCGCATTCCAAAGGGCGTGCTGATGGTCGGCAATCCCGGCACCGGCAAGACCCTGCTCGCCAAGGCGATCGCCGGCGAGGCCAAGGTGCCGTTCTTCAGCATTTCTGGCTCCGATTTCGTTGAAATGTTCGTCGGCGTCGGCGCTGCCCGCGTCCGCGACATGTTCGAGAACGCCAAGAAGCACGCACCCTGCATCATCTTCATCGACGAAATTGACGCTGTCGGCCGCCATCGCGGCGCCGGCCTGGGCGGTGGCAACGACGAACGCGAACAGACGCTGAACCAGTTGCTGGTCGAGATGGACGGCTTCGAAGGCCATACCGGCATCATCGTGATCGCTGCGACCAATCGCCCGGACATCCTCGATCCGGCGCTGCTGCGTCCGGGCCGCTTCGACCGCCAGGTCGTCGTGCCGCTGCCGGACATCCGCGGTCGCGAGGAAATCCTCAAGGTGCACATGCGCAAGGTGCCGATCGCCGGTGACGTCAAGGCTGACGTCATTGCTCGCGGTACGCCTGGCTTCTCCGGTGCCGATCTGGCCAACCTGGTTAATGAGGCGGCGCTGTTTGCCGCTCGCCGCAACAAGCGTCTGGTTGATATGGACGACTTCGAGATGGCCAAGGACAAGATCATGATGGGCGCCGAGCGCCGCAGCATGGTGATGACCGAGGACGAGAAGATGAACACGGCCTACCATGAGTCCGGTCATGCCGTGGTCGCCAAGCTGGTACCCAAGTCCGATCCGGTGCACAAGGTCACGATCATTCCGCGCGGTCGCGCCCTGGGCTTGACCATGCAACTGCCGGAACAGGACCGCTATGCCTACGATCGCGAATACCTGATGAGCCGTATCGCCGTGCTGTTCGGTGGCCGGATCGCCGAAGAGCTATTCATGAACCAGATGACCACCGGCGCTTCCAACGACTTCGAACGGGCGACCGCGATGGCACGCGACATGGTGACGCGCTACGGCATGTCCGATCTCGGCGTAATGGTTTATGGCGAGAACGATGGCGAGGTTTTCCTCGGCCGCTCCGTAACCCAGCATAAGAACGTCTCCGAAGCGACCATGCAGAAGGTCGATGCCGAAATCCGCCGTATCATCGACCAGCAGTACGCCTTGGCGCGCCAGTTGCTCGAAGACAACCGCGACAAGGTCGAGGCGATGACCAAGGCCTTGCTCGAATGGGAAACCATCGACGCCGACCAGATCGACGACATCATGGCCGGCAAGCCGCCGCGTCAGCCCAAGCCGTCGCAGGGTTTGTCCCGCTCCGGTACGCCGAGCGACACGCCGCCGGGAGCCGAGCCGAGCGCCACTGCGCCGGCCTGATGGTCCGACTGTTTTAACGGCCGGGAGCTTGCTCCCGGCCTTTTGTTTTTCTGAAATGACAAATCTACGCTGCGGCAAATTTCGCCTTTCACTTGATCGCCCATTGGTGATGGGCATCGTCAATCTAACCCCGGATTCGTTTTCCGGCGATGGTCTGACCGGTAATGTTGATCGGGCCATTTCCCATGCCCGGTGCCAGTTCGAAGCCGGTTCAGACATTCTTGATATCGGTGCCGAGTCATCCCGCCCGGGTGCCATTCCAACGCCTGAAGACGAGGAGTTGCGCCGCCTGTTGCCAGTCCTTCGTGAAATTACCACTTGGGGCGTGCCGGTGTCGGTCGATACCTACAAGCCGGCGGTCATGCGTGCGGCGCTGGCGGCTGGGGCGACGATGATCAATGACATCACCGGCATGTCCGATCCGGACGCCTTGGCGGCGGTTGCAGACAGTGATTGCGCAGTTTGCGTCATGCACATGAAAGGCGAACCAGGCACGATGCAGCAGGCGCCAGGGTACGGTGATGTTGTCACCGAGGTCGGCAGCTTCCTGCGGAGTGCTGTCGCCAGATGCCGGGAGGCGGGGGTGGCTGATGATCGACTGGTCATTGATCCCGGCTTCGGTTTTGGCAAGACGCTGGATCACAATTTAGCCCTTTTTAGGGCGCTGACCGTAGCATTTGGCCGGGATCTGCCGGTTCTCGTCGGCGTCTCGCGAAAAACGATGCTTGGCACGATCACCGGGCGTCCAGTGGATCAGAGGCTGGCAGCCAGCGTAGCGGCGGCGCTGCTCGCCGCGCAGAAAGGTGCGAAAATACTACGTGTGCATGATGTGGCAGCAACCCGGGATGCCTTGGCCGTCTGGGCAGCGATAGAACAAGGGAGTCAGCAATGAGCAGAAAATATTTCGGTACCGACGGCGTTCGGGGGCGGGTCGGCCAGGCGCCGATTACGCCCGATTTTGTGATGCGGCTTGGTTATTCGGCCGGCAAGGCCTTGCTTGAGCAGGGCGGCATGCCGGCCGGTGATACACCGGCGGTGCTGATCGGCAAGGACACTCGTCTGTCCGGTTATATGCTCGAATCCGCCCTGGAGGCCGGTTTTTCCGCTGCCGGCGTCGAGGTTTGCCTGGTCGGCCCGCTACCGACGCCGGCCGTCGCCTATCTGACCCGCGCCCTGCGCCTGCAGGCCGGTATCGTCATCTCTGCCTCCCACAACCCATACTACGACAACGGCATCAAGTTTTTCTCGGCACAAGGCACCAAACTGCCCGATGCCGTCGAAGCGGCCATCGAGGCCGGTATCGATCAGCCCATGACCTGCGCCCAGCCGGCCGCTCTTGGCCGGGTGCGTCGCATAGAGGATGCGCGCGGTCGTTACATCGAATTCTGCAAGAGCACCTTTCCCAACGACCTTGACCTGCGTGGCCTGAAAATTGTCGTCGATTGCGCTCATGGTGCGGCTTATCACATCGCACCGGCGGTCTTCCATGAGTTGGGGGCCGAGGTGGTCAGCATCGGGGTGCAACCCAATGGTCTGAATATCAACGATGCAGTCGGTGCCACGGCGCCCAAGGCCTTGTGTGAGGCGGTACTGGCCAATCGCGCCGACCTTGGCATTGCGCTCGATGGCGATGCCGACCGCCTGCAAATGGTCGATGCCGAAGGCAACCTTTACGATGGTGATCAGCTGCTGTTCGCCATCGTCCGTAGCCGCGCCCGCAATGCACCGGTCAAGGGGGTGGTCGGTACGCTGATGACCAACCTGGCCCTCGAACACGCACTTGCCAAGCTGAATATTCCCTTTGCTCGCGCTGCGGTGGGTGATCGCTATGTGGTCGAGATGCTCAACGAAAAGGGCTGGCTCTATGGTGGCGAGAATTCCGGTCATATCCTGACCCTCGACCGCCACACCACCGGCGACGGTATTGTTGCCGCCTTGCAGGTACTTGCTGCCCTGCGCGAGGCTGGTGGTGATCTAAAGAGTCTTCTTGGGGATCTGGTGCTTTATCCCCAGAAATTGATCAACGTACCGGTAACAAAGGGGTTTGCCTGGAAGGATCATCCTGCCATAGCAACCGCGCAAGCTGCTACCGAAAAGGCAATGGCCGGACGGGGGAGGGTGCTGCTGCGTGCCTCGGGGACGGAGCCCTTGCTCCGGGTGATGGTCGAAGGCGAGGATGCTGAGGAAGTCTTGAGCGCCGCCGAGAACCTGGCTGCCGTCGTCCGCGAGTCGGCCCAGTGAGCAGGGGGATCTTCGGTTGATATTGACCGCAAAATGCCCGGATCGTTATAATCCGAAAGTTTTTCGTCAACGGAATTATCCCGCTCATGCGTAAAAAGCTCGTAGCCGGCAACTGGAAAATGCATGGCAGTCTCCAGCGGAATGCCGCGTTGCTTGAGCGCATCAAAGCGGGCGTAAGCGGTTTGGCATGCGATGTGGCAGTCTGTCCGCCGTATCCATACTTGGGGCAGGTTCAGGGCTTGCTCTCTGGGTCCGATGTGGCCTGGGGGGGGCAGTCGCTCAGTGAGCATTCTGCTGGCGCCTTTACTGGTGAAGTGTCGGCGGCAATGCTGGTCGAGTTTGGTTGTCGCTATGTGCTGGTTGGTCACTCCGAGCGCCGTGCGCTGTACGGTGAAACGGATGTGGCGGTTGCTGCCAAGTTCGAAGCCGCGCAACGGGCTGGTCTGGTGCCGGTGTTGTGTGTTGGCGAAACGCTGGCCGAGCGCGAAGCCGGATTGACCGGTGATGTCGTTGCTCGCCAAGTATCGGCGATTCTCGATTGTTCGGGTGTGGTGGCGATGGCTTCGGCGGTTGTTGCTTATGAACCGGTATGGGCTATCGGGACTGGGTTGACGGCGTCGCCGGAGCAGGCGCAAGCGGTTCACGCCGCTATTCGTGCTCAAGTTGCGGCGATGGATGTTGAAGTGGCAAAAGGATTGCGCATTTTGTACGGCGGTAGCGTCAAGCCGCAGAATGCCAAGGAATTGTTTGGGCAGGCTGATATCGATGGTGGTTTGATCGGTGGTGCTGCCTTGGTTGCGGATGATTTTCTGGCGATTTGCCTGGCGGCAAATTGATAGGCTGACAAATGAACTGGCTTTTCTCTCTCGTCCTGACGGTCCACATTCTGGTGGCGATCGCGATTATCGGCTTGGTGCTGATGCAGCACGGCAAGGGTGCCGACATGGGGGCCGCGTTTGGTAGCGGTGCTTCCGGTAGTCTTTTTGGTGCAACAGGCTCAGCCAATTTTCTGAGCCGTACGACCGGTGTGCTCGCTGCCGTCTTCTTTGTGACCAGTCTGACTCTGGCTTATATTGGTTCCAATAAGCCAAAAACGACTGGCAGTCTTATGCAAGACACGGTACAATCGCAGTCTGTTTCGCAACCGGCTCCGACGGGTGGTGAATCGCCGGCGGTGCCTGCGGATGCGGGCTCCAAGGCGAAAGATGTTCCGAAGTAACGCAAGGTGATTTGTCCGGCATTTAGGTCCTCGCCGGAAGAGTCAAAAAAACGTGCCGACGTGGTGAAATTGGTAGACACGCTATCTTGAGGGGGTAGTGGCGCAAGCTGTGCGAGTTCGAGTCTCGCCGTCGGCACCAAAAAACTGGGGCAGTGGCCGCAAGGTACGCTGTTTCGAACAAGAAACTGAATATTGGCGGCGGATCATGGAAAACTACTTTCCAATCCTGATGTTCGTTCTGGTGGGGATCGCGATCGGCGTTCTGCCTGTTGCGATGGGATTTATTCTCGCGCCCAGCCGTCCGGACCCGGAAAAGCTATCTCCTTACGAGTGTGGCTTTGAGGCATTCGAAGATGCGCGCATGAAGTTCGATGTGCGCTACTACCTGATTGCCATTCTCTTCATTCTGTTCGATCTTGAAGTTGCCTTCCTCTTCCCGTGGGCGACTATCTTCAAAGACATCGTGGCGACCGAATCAATCAAGGTGTTCGGTTTTGTCGAAATGATGGTATTCGTTGCCATTCTGGTCATCGGCTATATCTATGCCTGGGCCAAGGGCGCGCTGGAATGGGAATGAGGCTCGCAAATGGCAATTGAAGGCGTTCTCCAGGAAGGGTTTGTCACCACGTCGGCTGACAAGTTGATCAACTACATGCGCACTGGGTCCTTGTGGCCCATGACCTTCGGTCTGGCGTGCTGTGCGGTAGAAATGATTCATGCTGGCGTTTCCCGTTATGACCTTGATCGCTTTGGTGTGGTGTTTCGCCCGAGTCCGCGTCAGTCCGACGTGATGATCGTCGCGGGTACGCTGACCAACAAGATGGCGCCTGCGCTGCGCAAGGTTTACGATCAGATGGCCGAGCCTCGCTGGGTTATCTCGATGGGTTCCTGTGCCAACGGTGGTGGCTATTACCACTATTCCTACTCTGTTGTACGTGGCTGCGATCGCATCGTGCCTGTCGACATCTATGTTCCGGGTTGTCCGCCGACTGCTGAGGCCTTGATCTACGGGATCATTCAGCTCCAGAACAAGATTCGTCGTACCAATACCATTGCTCGTTAATTGCCAAGGCTGATTCGATATGTCTGCCAAGCTGGAAACGCTTAGTCAAAATCTGCAGGAGCATTTCGGCGACAAGATAAAGTCCCTGAAGCTTGCCCTGGGTGAATTAACCATTGAAGTCAGCGCGGCTGATTATCTCGCCGTAATGAAGGCATTGCGCGACGAGGCGGCTTTCGGTTTTGAAGAGATGATCGATCTCTGTGGCGTTGATTATTCGACCTACGGAGATGGTGCCTGGCGGGGCGCCCGCTTTGCCGTCGTCGTGCATCTCCTCTCCGTTGCGCACAACTGGCGCTTGCGGGTTCGCGTATTTGCCGAAGACGAGAGTTTTCCGTCAGTCGACTCCATTACCGGTGTGTGGACGAGTGCCAACTGGTTCGAGCGCGAAGCCTTCGATCTCTACGGTATTGCCTTTGTCGGACACGACGACTTGCGGCGCATCCTGACCGACTATGGCTTCATCGGCCACCCGTTCCGCAAAGATTTCCCGATTTCCGGTCACGTTGAAATGCGTTACGACCCCGATCAGGCGCGAGTGATCTACCAACCGGTCACCATCGAGCCTCGCGAGAACACCCCGCGCATCGTGCGCGAAGACACCTACGGGGATCCGGCACATGGCTGATATCCGCAATTTCACTCTGAATTTTGGTCCGCAGCACCCGGCTGCACACGGCGTATTGCGTCTGGTGCTTGAGTTGGACGGCGAAGTCGTCCAGCGTGCCGACCCGCATATCGGCTTGCTGCATCGCGCCACCGAAAAATTGGCTGAAACCCGTACCTGGGTCCAGTCCGTACCCTACATGGACCGTCTCGACTACGTGTCGATGATGTGTAATGAACACGCCTACTGTTTGGCGACGGAAAAGCTGCTCGGCATCGAAGTGCCCGAGCGCGGCAAGTACATCCGAGTGATGTTCGACGAAGTGACGCGTATCCTCAATCACCTGTTGTGGATCGGTTGTCACGCTCTCGACGTTGGCGCGATGACCATGGCGCTCTACACTTTCCGCGAGCGCGAAGACCTGATGGATGTGTATGAAGCGGTCTCCGGTGCCCGGATGCACGCTGCCTACTATCGTCCGGGCGGTGTCTATCGCGACCTGCCGGACCGCATGCCGCAATATCAGGAATCGACTTGGACCAATGCCAAGAAGGCGGCCGAGAAGAATGAGAACCGCAGCGGTTCGTTGCTCGACTTCCTCGAGGATTTCACCAATCGCTTCCCGACCTACCATTCCGAGTACCACACGCTGTTGACCGACAACCGGATCTGGAAGCAGCGTCTGGTCAATGTCGGTGTCGTGTCGCCGGAACGTGCCCTGCAGATGGGCTTTACTGGCGCCATGCTCCGCGGTTCCGGCATCGCCTGGGACTTGCGCAAGAAGCAGCCGTACGCCGCTTACGACAAGGTCGATTTCGATGTGCCGGTGGGTGTCAATGGCGACAGCTATGACCGCTACCTGGTTCGCATGGAAGAAATGATCCAGTCGAACAACATCATCAAGCAATGTATCGCCTGGCTGCGCAAGAACCCCGGTCCGGTGATCACCGACAACAACAAGGTGGCGCCGCCGCCGCGTGAAAACATGAAGACCAACATGGAGGAGCTGATTCACCACTTCAAGCTCTTCACCGAAGGTATTCACGTTCCGGCGGGCGAGGCCTACGCGGCCGTCGAACATCCGAAGGGCGAGTTCGGCATCTACTTTGTTTCCGATGGTGCCAACAAGCCTTATCGCATGAAGATTCGTGCGCCGGGTTTCGTACACCTGGCCGGGCTGGACGAAATGTCCCGTGGCCACATGATTGCCGACGTCGTTACGATTATCGGTTCCCAAGACATTGTTTTTGGCGAGATTGACCGCTGATGTTTTCCGCTGAAACCCTCCAGAAGTTTGCCCGCGAGGTCGCCAAGTACCCCGCCGATCAAAAGCAATCGGCGTCGATGGCCTGTCTCGCCCACGCCCAGGAAGAAAAAGGCTGGCTGGCCCCCGAGACCATCGAGGCGGTCGCCAACTATCTTGGTATGCCGCCGATTGCGGCCTATGAAGTGGCCTCTTTCTACAACATGTATGACCTGAAGCCGGTCGGCAAGTACAAGATTACGGTCTGTACAAACCTGCCTTGCGCGCTGTCGGGCGGCTACCATGCCGGCGAATACCTGCAGCAGAAGCTGGGTGTTGGCTATGGCGAAACGACGCCTGATGGCAAATTCACGTTGAAGGAAGGTGAATGCATGGGGGCCTGCGGTGATGCGCCGGTCTTCATCGTCAACAACCGCTCGATGTGCAGCCACATGCATCCGGATCAGATCGACAAGCTGCTTGAGGAGTGCAAATAATGGCCATGCTTGGTTCGATCAACGGCGTCCTGATGGAAGGCCTGGATGGCGACAATACCTGGCATCTCAAGGACTACGTAGCCCGCGGCGGTTATGCGCAATTGAAGCGCATCCTGGAAACCAAGATGACCCAGGAAGACGTCATCAGCGAAGTCAAGAAGTCCGTGCTGCGCGGTCGTGGTGGCGCCGGCTTCCCGACCGGCCTGAAGTGGTCCTTCATGCCGCGCTCCTTCCCTGGCGACAAATACGTTGTTTGCAACACCGACGAAGGCGAGCCTGGGACCTTCAAGGACCGCGACATCATGCGTTACAACCCGCATGCGGTCATCGAAGGCATGGCTATAGCCGCTTACGCGATGGGCGCCAATCGCGGCTACAACTACGTCCACGGCGAAGTTTGGCAAGAGTACAAGCGCTTCGAAGAGGCGCTTGACGAGGCGCGGGCCGCCGGCTTCATCGGCCAGAATATTCTTGGTTCTGGCTTCAATTTCGAGCTTTTCGCGCATCACGGCTACGGTGCTTATATCTGTGGTGAAGAAACCGCGCTGCTCGAATCAATCGAAGGCAAGAAGGGCCAGCCGCGCTTCAAGCCGCCGTTCCCGGCGTCTTTCGGTTTATACGGCAAGCCGACCACGATCAACAATACCGAGACCTTCGCTTCCATTCCCTTCATTCTGAAGATGGGCGGCGAGGAGTTCCTGAACCTGGGCAAGCCGAACAACGGTGGTACCAAACTGTTCTCGGTTTCCGGCCACGTCAATCGCCCTGGCAACTACGAGATTCCGCTCGGTACTCCATTTGCAACGCTGCTCGAAATGTGCGGCGGCATGCGTGGCGGACGCAAGCTCAAGGCTGTCATTCCCGGCGGCTCTTCGGCCCCGGTCATGCCGGGCGAAGTCATCATGGATTGCACCATGGACTACGACTCAATCAGCAAGGGCGGGTCGATGCTCGGTTCCGGAGCGGTCATCGTCATGGACGAAACGGTCTGTATGGTCAAGGCTCTGGAGCGACTGTCTTTCTTCTACCATGAAGAATCCTGCGGCCAATGCACGCCTTGCCGTGAAGGCACGGCCTGGATGTACAAGGTCGTGCATCGCATCGAGAACGGTCTCGGCAAGCCTGAAGATCTCGACTTGCTGAACAGCGTGCTTGGCAATATTGCCGGTCGTACCATCTGCGCGCTCGGCGATGCGGCAGCCTTCCCGGTGCAGAGCTTCATCAAGCACTTCGGCAAGGAATTCGAGTACCACATTGAAAACAAGACCTGTCTGGTTCCCAAGGATGTGCAATGGGCCGGCAGTGGCTTCCACAAGATTCCGGCCTGACAGGCTTCGGGTTGTAACGACAGAACTGGCTACAAGGTAGCGACATGCTAGAAATCGAGATCGACGGCAAAAAGGCGCAAGTGCCCGATGGCAGCACGGTGATGGATGCCGCGCAGCAGGTAGGGGTATACATTCCGCATTTCTGCTACCACAAGAAACTTTCGATTGCCGCCAACTGCCGCATGTGTCTCGTGCAGGTGGAGAAGGCGCCGAAGCCGTTGCCGGCTTGCGCAACGCCGGTGACCAACGGCATGAAGGTGTTTACGCACTCCGAACTGGCCGTCAAGGCGCAGAAGGGGGTGATGGAATTCCTGCTGATCAATCACCCGCTCGATTGCCCGATCTGCGATCAGGGCGGTGAGTGCCAGTTGCAGGACATGTCCGTCGGCTACGGCCCGATGAAGAGCCGCTACACCGAAGAAAAACACGTCGTCTTCCATAAGAGCGTCGGTCCGCTGATCTCGATGGAAGAAATGAGCCGTTGCATTCACTGCACCCGCTGCGTCCGCTTCGGTCAGGAAATTGGCGGCATCATGGAACTCGGTATGGCTAATCGGAACATGCATTCCGAGATCATGACCTTTGTCGGTCGGACCGTCGACTCCGAATTGTCGGGCAATATGATCGATCTTTGCCCGGTTGGCGCGCTGACTTCCAAACCGTTCCGCTATACCGCCCGTTCCTGGGAGCTGCAGCGCCGCAAGTCGGTCAGCCCGCACGATTCCGTCGGGGCCAACCTGGTCGTCCAGGTCAAGCACGACAACGTGATGCGCGTGTTGCCGCGCGAAAACGAAGAAGTCAATGAGTGCTGGATTTCCGACAAGGAACGATTCTCCTATCAGGCGCTGGGTTCGGAAGAGCGTCTGACCAGGCCGATGGTCAAGCAGGGGGGCGAGTGGAAGGAAGTCGACTGGAACGTCGCCCTCGACTACGTTGCTCATGGCCTGAAGGACGTTTCCCGCGAGCACGGTGGTGATGCGTTGGCCGCACTGGCTGCCCAAAGCTCCACCGTCGAAGAACTGTTCCTGCTCGGCAAGGTCATGAAAGGCCTGGGTAGCGGCAATATCGATTTCCGTCCCCGTCAGAGCGACTTTGCATCCGATTTCAAGCGCGCCGGTACGCCGTGGCTGGGCATGCGTCTCGCCGAGATCAAGAATCTCGATGGCGCCCTGGTGGTCGGTTCCTTCCTGCGCAAGGATCATCCGCTGATCGCTCAACGTCTCCGCCAGGCGGCCAAGAAATTCACCAAGGTCAGTCTGTTGTCGGTGACCGGCGATGATCAACTGATCAATCTGCATGCTCGTATGACCGTTGCACCGGCTCAACTGGCCGGCGCGTTGGCAGCAGTCGTCAAGGCTGCCGCCGAACTCAAGGGCGTTGCGGTACCGGCAGGCGTCGAATCTGCAGCTGTCTGCGAAACCAGCAAGAAAATCGCCCAGAGCCTGGTTGATGGCGAAAAGCGTGCCGTCTTCCTCGGCAATGTCGCGACCCAATCCTCCGATGCCACGCAACTGCATGCACTGGCCTTGGAACTCGGCAAGCTGACCGGCGCAACCGTCGGTTTCCTTGGCGAAGGCGCCAACACCGTCGGTGGTCATCTCGCCTGGGCATTGCCGTCTGGCGCGAACGCCCGGCAGATGTTTGAGCAACCGCGCAAGGCCTACGTGCTGATGGGCGTTGAGCCGGAATTCGATTGCGCCAACCCGCAACTGGTTCTTGGTGCTCTGAAGCAGGCCAGCCTGGTGGTGTACATGTCAGCGTTCAAGCATGCACCGGCCCTGGAATTTGCCGACGTTCTGCTGCCGATCGCTCCCTATACCGAGACTTCGGGTACCTTCGTCAATACCGAAGGTCGTGCCCAGAGTTTCAATGGCGTGACCAAGCCGCGTGGCGACGCTCGTCCGGCCTGGAAGCTGCTTCGCGTTCTGGGTAATGTCCTGAATCTCGACGGTTTTGCTTACAACTCGAGCGAAGAAATTCGTGACGAGGTGCTCGGCAAGGGTGTCGAATTCGTGGCCGGCCTGAGCAATGAATTGAACGGTGTCTCCATTGCACTTCCGTCTGTTGCAGCTAACGGGCTGCAGCGGATTGCCGATGTACCGATCAACTTTGCCGACCCGATGGCCCGCCGCGCTCCGGCACTGCAGCAAACCGCCGATGCCGTCGCGCCGACAGCCCGCCTCAGCGAGCAGACCCTGGCCCAGATCGGCGTTGCCGAGAGTGATCAGGTTCGTGTCAAACAAGGTTCTGGTGAGGCGGTGCTGGTTGCGAAGATCGACAACAATGTGCCGGCCGGCTGTGTCCGTGTGTCGGCGGCGCATGTGAGTACTGCGATGCTGGGCGACATGTTCGGCTCGATTTCTGTGGAGCGTGCATAAATGGACGCACTGGTGAATTTCGGCACCGGAATTTTCGGTGGCGCCTGGCCGGCCGTCTGGACCCTGATCAAGATTGTCCTGATCGTTGCCCCGATGATGCTTGGTGTTGCTTATCTGACCTACTTCGAGCGCAAGGTCATCGGTTACATGCAGGTCCGTATCGGCCCCAACCGGGTTGGTCCCTGGGGCCTGATCCAGCCGATCGCCGACGGCCTGAAGTTGCTGATGAAGGAAATCATCGTTCCCAGCGGCGCCAACAAGGGCATCTTCATCATCGCCCCGATGCTGGCCATCGCGCCGGCGCTGGCTGCCTGGGCGGTGGTGCCTTTCACCGACTCCCTGGTTCTGGCCAATATCGACGCCAGCCTGCTGTACATCATGGCCATCACCTCGATGGGTGTGTACGGCATCATCCTGTCCGGTTGGGCATCCAACTCCAAGTACGCATTCCTCGGTGCCATGCGCTCGGCGGCCCAGATGGTTTCTTACGAAATCTCGATGGGCTTCTCGCTGATCTGCGTGTTGATGGTCTCCAACAGCCTGAATCTGGTCGAAATCGTCAATGTTCAGGATCACGGGCGTTTCGCCAGCTGGGGCTTGAGCTTCCTTTCGTGGAACTGGCTGCCGCTGTTCCCGATGTTCCTCGTCTATCTGATTTCCGGCGTGGCTGAGACCAACCGGGCGCCCTTCGACGTTGCCGAAGGCGAATCCGAAATCGTTGCCGGTTTCCACGTCGAGTATTCCGGGATGGCCTTCGCCGTATTTTTCCTGGCCGAATACGCCAACATGATCCTGGTGTCCGCGCTGACCGCCATCATGTTCCTCGGTGGCTGGCTGTCTCCGGTCGGCTTCCTGCCGGACGGCATCCTCTGGCTGTTCGCCAAGATGTCGGCAATTCTGTTCCTGTTCCTTTGGTTCCGGGCTACCTTCCCGCGTTACCGCTATGACCAATTGATGCGTCTGGGCTGGAAAGTTTTCGTGCCGATCTGTCTGATCTGGCTGGTTGTCGTCGGCGTCTGGATGATGTCGCCGCTGAATATCTGGAAGTGAGGAGAGACTAATGGGTTCGATGAAGGAAATCTTCAACAGCCTCTTCCTCAAGGAATTGTTGAAGGGGATGTCGGTGACGGGCAAGTATTTCTTTGCCCGCAAGATCACCGTCCAGTATCCGGAAGAAAAGACGCCGCAGAGCTTCCGTTTCCGCGGACTGCACGCGTTGCGCCGCTATCCGAATGGTGAAGAGCGTTGCATTGCCTGCAAGCTGTGCGAAGCTATTTGCCCGGCGCTGGCCATCACTATCGAGGCTGAGCCGCGCGATGACGGTTCCCGTCGTACGACGCGTTACGATATCGATCTGACCAAGTGCATCTTCTGCGGTTTCTGCGAAGAAGCTTGCCCGGTCGATGCCGTCGTCGAAACGCGGATTTTCGAATATCACGGCGAAAAGCGTGGTGATTTGTACTACACCAAGCAGATGTTGCTGGCCAACGGCGACCGCTACGAAGATCAGATCGCGAAAGACCGCGAACTCGATGCTTCTTACCGATAACAGGTGCTAGCGATGGATTTTCAAACTGCGGTTTTCTTCTTCCTGTCGGCGATCCTGGTCTTCGCGAGCCTTCGCGTGATCACCGCCCGCAACCCGGTGCATGCCGCCCTGCATCTGATTCTCGCCTTCTTTACCTGTGGCGGCATCTGGGCGCTGCTCCAGGCCGAGTTCCTGGCGATTGCCATCATCCTCGTCTATGTCGGGGCGGTCATGGTGCTTTTCCTCTTTGTCGTGATGATGCTCGACATCAATATCGACCGGATTCGCCAAGGCTTCTGGAACTATCTGCCACTTGGCGCCTTGCTTGGTTTGCTGATGGTTCTCGAGATGGGGCTCGTGCTCGGCAGCAAATACTTTCAGGTGCCGGCGGCCGAAGCCATGGTGCCGGCTGGTGTTTCCAACACCAAGGCGATCGGTGCACTGATGTTCAGCGATTACGTCTATCCGTTTGAACTGGCCTCTCTGATCCTGCTGGTCGGCATGATCGCCGCGATCGTGCTGACGTATCGTGGTCCGAAGCACTCCAAGTACACCAGCCCCAACCTGCAGGTCTTCGTCAAGGCCAAGGATCGCGTCCGCGTCCTGCAGATGCCGGTTGAAAAAGACTGAACCCAGGGACGAACATGCTTACTCTGTCACTCTCGCATTTCCTGATTCTGGGCGCGATTCTGTTCGCGATCAGCGTCGTCGGCATCTTCCTCAATCGGAAGAACCTGCTGGTGCTGCTGATGGCCATTGAATTGATGCTGCTCGCGGTCAACATGAATTTTGTGGCGTTTTCCCACTATCTTCAGGATCTATCGGGCCAGATTTTCGTCTTCTTCATCCTGACCGTTGCTGCCGCCGAATCGGCGATCGGTCTGGCCATCCTGATCGTGCTGTTCCGCAACCTCAAGAGCATCCATGTGGATGACCTGGGCAGCCTGAAGGGTTAAACATGGAAATGCAAAAACTCTACCTGCTCGTTCCGCTGGCGCCGTTGATCGGCGCCATGATCGCCGGCTTGTTCTGCCGGGTCCTTCCGCGTTGGGTGGCTCATACCGCCACCATCGCAGGTGTCGCCATCGCCTTCATCGCCTCGATCATCATCTTCAAGGATGTCCAGGCCGGCCACACCTATAACGGGGCGGTCTATACCTGGCTGACCAGCGGTGATTACAAGTTCGAAGTCGGTTTCCTGATCGACACGCTGACTACCACGATGATGCTGGTCGTCACCTTCGTGTCCCTGATGGTTCATATCTACACCATCGGATACATGCAGGAAGATCCGGGTTACAACCGATTCTTCAGCTACATCTCGTTGTTTACCTTCTCCATGCTGATGCTGGTGATGAGCAACAACTTCATGCAGCTCTTTTTCGGCTGGGAAGCCGTGGGTCTGGTCTCCTACCTGCTGATCGGTTTCTGGTACACCCGTCCGACCGCCATCTTCGCCAATATGAAGGCCTTCTTGGTCAATCGCGTCGGCGACTTCGGCTTCATCCTCGGCATCGGCCTGGTATTGGCTCATACCGGTTCGCTCGATTACGCGACCGTTTTCGCCAAGGCGCCTAGCCTCGTCGATACGACCATCAATCTTTTCGCCGGTCGTGAATGGGCAACCGTTTCCCTGATGACGGCTACCTGTATCTGCCTGTTCATCGGCGCCATGGGCAAATCGGCCCAGGTTCCGCTGCACGTCTGGCTGCCTGACTCGATGGAAGGCCCGACCCCGATCTCCGCGCTGATCCACGCCGCAACGATGGTTACGGCAGGTATCTTCATGGTTTCCCGGATGTCGCCGCTGTTCGAACTGTCGACCACGGCACTGTCCTTCGTCATCGTGATCGGCGCCATCACCGCCTTGTTCATGGGCTTCCTCGGCATCATCCAGAACGACATCAAGCGTGTTGTCGCCTACTCGACGCTGTCTCAGCTCGGGTACATGACCGTTGCTCTGGGTGCATCCGCTTACTCGGTCGCCATCTTCCACCTGATGACGCACGCCTTCTTCAAGGCACTGTTGTTCCTCGGTGCAGGTTCGGTGATCATCGGCATGCACCACGATCAGGACATCCGCAACATGGGCGGCCTGCGCAAGTACATGCCGATTACCTGGATTACCTCCCTGATTGGTTCGCTGGCCCTGATCGGTACTCCCTTCCTGTCCGGTTTCTATTCCAAGGACTCGATCATCGAAGCCGCGCAGGTGGCTTACCACGCTGGCCAGCCGGGCGCTGCCTTTGCCTACTACGCCGTATTGGCCGGTGTCTTCGTCACCGCTTTCTACTCCTTCCGGATGTACTTCCTGGTCTTCCATGGTGAGGAACGCTTCGGCAAGGCTGACGACGCGCATCACCACGAGCATCATGGTGATCACGACGACGAAGAAGCCACGCACGACCATCACCACGGTCTCGCTCCGGGCCAGAAGCCGCACGAAACGCCTTGGGTCGTCTGGCTGCCGCTGGTATTGCTGGCCATCCCGTCGCTGGCGATCGGTTTCTTCGCGATCGAGCCGATGCTCTATGGCGACTACTTCAAGGGCGTGATCTTTGTCGATCATCATGCTCACCCGGCCATGGAACATCTGGCTGAGGAATTCCATGGTGCCGTCGCGATGGGTATCCACTCGCTGACCACGCTGCCGTTCATACTGGCGCTTTCCGGTGTCGTGCTTTCCTGGTTCTTCTACATGAAGCGCCCGGATATCCCGGCTGCCATTCAGCGTCGTTTCTCGGCAATCAACACCCTGTTCGAGAACAAGTACTACTTCGACAAGTTCAACGAGGCCGTTTTCGCCGGTGGCGCCCGTGTGCTCGGTAAGGCCCTGTGGCGTGGCGGCGATGTCGCCGTGATCGACGGCGTGATCGTCAATGGCTCGGCCAAGCTTGTTGGATGGATTGCCTCCGTGACCCGCCTGTTCCAGACCGGTTACGTTTATCACTACGCTTTCACCATGATCATCGGCGTCTTCGTGCTGATGACCCTGTGGATCAACCGCGCCTAGCCGTGAATAGTTCGCAGAAAAGCAAGGAATAACATGTCGACTTACCCGCTGCTATCTCTCGCAATCTGGATTCCGATCGTTGCCGGTCTGGTGGTCCTGACCACCGGTGGTGACCGGAATGCCCCGCTGGCCCGGATGCTCTCCCTGGTCGGCGCGGTTGCCGCCTTCCTGATCACGATTCCGCTGTGGACCGGTTTTGACGTCGCCAACGGCGGCATGCAGTTCGTCGAACTGAAGACCTGGATTCCGCGTTTCAACATCAACTATCACCTCGGCGTGGACGGCATCTCGATGCTGTTCGTCATCCTCAACGCCTTCATCACGATCGTCGTTGTGGCCGCTGGCTGGGAAGTGATCCAGAACAAGGTCGCCCAGTACAACGCTGCCTTCCTGATCATGTCCGGTCTGATGAACGGCATCTTCACCTCGCTCGACGGGGTCCTGTTCTACGTCTTCTTCGAAGCTTCGCTGATCCCGCTGTACCTGATCATCGGCGTCTGGGGTGGTCCAAACCGGGTCTATGCCGCCTTCAAGTTCTTCCTCTACACGCTGTTCGGTTCGCTGCTCTTCCTGCTGGCCCTGATGTACCTGTTCATCCAGTCCGGTGGCAGCTTCTCGATCCTCGAATGGCACAAGCTGCCGATTCCGCTCGGTCCGCAGATCTGGTTGTTCCTGGCGTTCCTGATCGCCTTCGCCGTCAAGGTACCGATGTGGCCGGTGCATACCTGGTTGCCGGATGCCCACGTCGAGGCGCCGACCGGTGGTTCTATCGTACTGGCCGCCATCGCATTGAAGCTCGGCGCCTACGGTTTCCTGCGCTTCTCGCTGCCGATCGCCCCGGATGCCTCGCATGAGTTGTCCTCGCTGGTCATCGCGCTGTCGCTGATCGCCGTCGTCTATATCGGTTTCGTTGCCCTGGTTCAGGCCGACATGAAGAAGCTGGTGGCCTATTCCTCGATTGCTCACATGGGCTTCGTGACGCTGGGTTTCTTCATGTTCAGCGCGATGGGTGTCGAAGGCGCTCTGGTCCAGATGGTTTCCCACGGCTTCGTGTCCGGCGCCATGTTCTTCTGTATCGGTGTCATGTACGACCGCGTGCATAGCCGCCAGATCGCCGATTACGGCGGCGTGGTCAACAAGATGCCGAAGTTTGCCGCCTTGTTCATGTTGTTCACCATGGCCAACTCCGGCCTGCCGGCTACCTCTGGTTTCGTCGGTGAATTCATGGTCATCCTCGGTGCCGTCAAGTTCAACTTCTGGGTGGCCTTCGCCGCCGCCTCGTCGATGGTCATCGGCGCCGCCTACTCGCTGTGGATGTACAAGCGCGTGATCTTTGGCGACGTCGCCAATCATCACGTCGAGGAACTGACCGACATCAACAAGCGCGAATTCCTCATTCTCGCAGTGCTGGCTGTCGCCACGCTGTGGATGGGTATTTATCCGCAGCCCTTCACCGAAGTCATGCACGCCTCGGTCAACGACCTGCTGCATCACGTTGCCATCAGCAAGATTCAATAAACGGTAGCCGACATGTTCGACAATTTCGTTGTCCCCAATCTTCTGCCCGCTGCGCCGGAAATCTTCCTGGCCGCGATGGCCCTGGCCATCCTGATGATCGATCTGCTGGTCAAGGACAGCCGGCGTACTGTGACGTTCGCGCTGACCCAGTTGGCCCTGATCGGTTGTGCCGCGATCCAGTTCGCGACCAGCACCGGTGAAATCACTTACACGTTCAGCAACATGTTCGTCGACGACCTGATGTCCGACCTGCTGAAGCTGTTCCTCTACATGACCGTGATCATCGTGATGTTCTACTCGCGTGGCTACGTCATCGACCGCGACACGATGAACAAGGGTGAGTACTACGTGCTGGCCTTGTTTGCGACGCTCGGCATGATGGTCATGATCTCGGCCAATCACTTCCTGACCATCTACATTGGTCTCGAACTGCTCTCTCTGTCGCTCTACGCGATGGTGGCGATGAACCGCGACTCCGTGGTGTCCACCGAAGCGGCGATGAAGTACTTTGTCCTCGGCGCACTGGCCTCCGGTCTGCTGCTCTACGGCATGTCGATGATCTACGGTGCCACCGGCACGCTGGAAATCACCGGTATTGCCGAGCGCCTGAACAGCGGCGGCGTCAACAAGTCGGTTCTGGTCTTCGGCCTGGTCTTCCTGGTCGCCGGCCTGGCCTTCAAGCTCGGTGTTGTGCCCTTCCACATGTGGATTCCCGACGTCTATCAGGGCGCACCGACCTCGGTCACCCTGTTGATCGGTTCGGCTCCCAAGCTGGCTGCCTTCGCCATCGTCATGCGCCTGTTGGTCAGTGGCCTGCTGCCGCTGGCGCCGGACTGGCAGAACATGCTGATCATCCTGTCCGTGCTGTCGATGGCCATCGGTAACCTGGCCGCCATCGCCCAGACCAATCTCAAGCGCATGCTGGCTTATTCCGCCATCTCGCACATGGGCTTCATGCTGCTCGGCATCGTTACCGGCGTGGTCGGCGGTGACGCTCGTTACGCCCTGAACGCCTACAGCTCTTCCATGTTCTACGTGATCTCCTACGTGCTGATGAGCGCCGGCACCTTCGGCATGATCCTGCTGATGGCCCGCGCTGGTTTCGAAGCCGAGGAGATCGACGACTACAAGGGCCTGAACAAGCGCAGCCCGTGGTTTGCCGGCATCATGCTGATGTTGATGTTCTCGATGGCTGGCGTGCCTTTCTTCATCGGCTTCTTCGCCAAGTTCTCGGTGTTGCAGGCTGTTGTCGCTGCCGGCTACATGTGGCTGGCCATCGTTGCCGTCCTGTTCTCGCTGATCGGCGCCTTCTACTACCTGCGCGTTGTCAAGGTCATGTACTTCGATACGCCGGCCGACGATAGCCCGCTCACCGCGCCGCTCGACATGCGTATCCTGATCTCGGCCAACGGCCTGGCGGTCGCCTTCCTCGGCATCTTCCCGCAGGTCATCATGTCGCTCTGCGCCTACGCCCTGTTGCGTTCGCTTTGATGCAGACCTGAGCCCGTTGAACAAAACGCCCCGCCAGTCGGGGCGTTTCATTTTGTGGAGTCCGCCATGTCCCACGACAGCCATCTGATCGAATCCGAAATTTCCAGCGAATCCGTTTTCCAGGGCGCGCTGCTCAATGTCCGCAAGGACCGCGTGCAGTTGCCCAACGGCAAGGAGTCGGTCCGCGAGTACATCGTTCATCCGGGCGCCGTCGTCATCCTGGCCTTCCTGCCCAACGGCAACCTGCTGTTCGAGCGCCAGTTCCGCTATCCGCTGCGCCGCGTCTTCCTCGAGCTACCGGCCGGCAAGATCGACCACGGCGAGGCGATCATCGAAACGGCCAAGCGCGAATTGCTGGAGGAAACCGGCTATACCGCGAGCGACTGGGAATACCTCGGCGTGATGCACCCGTGCATCGGCTATTCCGACGAACGGATTGAAATCTTTGCGGCTCGCGGGCTGCATAAAGCCAGCGAGCAGCAGCTCGACCACAACGAATTCCTGGAAGTCGTCGAACTGTCGCCGGCCGAAGCGAAGCAGGCGGTCTGGGACGGCCGCATCACCGACGCCAAGACGATCACCTCGCTGTTCTGGCTGGACAAGCCCTGAGGCGGATTTTGGCCAAATGCTACGGTAAGCCGGAAAAAATGGCCAAAATCGAAAAAGGGCTGAGCTGCGGATAAGAGCCGTACCCTTTAGGTATCGGCCCTCAGCCCGGCGGGCTTGCCAGCACGCTTGCCTTACAACGTCCCGGCAGGCGCGGCGCCCCAGCTCACCGTCGCCAGGAAGAGATAGCCGGCACCATAGACGGTCTTGATGAAGGCCGGGCTATCGCTGTCCGGTTCGAGTTTTCGGCGCAGCCGCGAGATGCGGACATCGATGCTGCGATCGGTCGGCGACAGGTCGCGGGTGCCCATCAGCTGTTCGCGTTGAAGGATACGGTTCGGATTGCTGACGAACACCTTCAGCAATTCGGACTCCGAAGTGCTGAGCACCTGTTCGGCGCCGGCGGGGGAGGTCAGCGTGTTGTTGCCCAGATTGAACTGCCAGCCGGCGAATTCGGCGATCCGGTTGGGCGTGTTGCTGGCTGCGCTCTCGCGGCGTCGCAGGATGCTGCGCACCCGGGCGACCAGTTCGCGCGGCTCGAAGGGCTTCAGTACATAGTCGTCGGCGCCGAGCTCCAGGCCCATCACGCGGTCGCTGACATGGGCGCGGCCGGTCAGGATCAGGATGCCGCAGGCCGTCTGGGCGCGTACGCGCTGCATCGCCTCGATGCCGTCCATGTCGGGCAGGCCGAGGTCGATGATGCACAGGTCGGGCGCCAGGCTGCGCAGACGGCGCAGCAGGTCGCCGCCGCTGCGGCACCAGTGGGTGCGAAAACCGAAATCGGCCAGCATCTGCTCGATGATCTTGGCGATGTCGGGATCGTCCTCGACGATGGCGATCAGCTTGGCGGGTTCGTTGTCTTTCATGGGTTTTCCCGGTTTGCCCGGAGCAGCGCGCGGGCCAGGTCCTGGCGGTCGAAGGGCTTGGCCAGCACCGGCAGGTCGCCGGCACCGGCGGGTTCCGCCTCGTCGGCATAGCCGCTCATCAGCACGATGCGTATCTGCGGGTGGTGTTCTTGCACCATCTCGGCGAGTTGGCGGCCGTTGATGCCGCCGGGCATGATGATGTCGCTGACGACGATGGCGATATCGGCGATCTGCTCGATCATCTCGAACGCCTGGTTGCCGTTTTCGGCCTCGATGACCGGATAGCCGAGATCGATCAGCTGCTGGCGGACGACGCGGCGCACGTCCGGGTTGTCTTCAACAAGCAGGACCAGTTCGCCGCCGTGCGCCAGGGCGGGTTCGTTGCCGGCTTGATCCTCGTCGGCCCGGGCGGCCACCGACGGCAGGACCAGCAGCACCGTGGTGCCGCTTCCGGGCTGGCTCTGGATAGATATGCCGCCGCCCGACTGCTGGGCGAAGCCATGGGCCATGGCCAGTCCGAGGCCACTGCCCAGGCCGAAGCGCTTGGTCGTGAAGAAGGGTTCGCAGGCGCGGGCCAGCGTCGCCGCATCCATGCCGCAGCCGTTGTCGGCGATCTCGATCAACACGTAGCGGCCCGGCGTTACATCGAAACTTGCCGCCTCGGTGCTCAGGTCGATGGCCCGCGCGGCGATGTGCAACTGGCCGCCGTCGGGCATCGCATCGCGGGCGTTCAGCGCGAAGTTGAGCAGGGCGCTTTCCAGTTGCCCCGGGTCGACCAGTGCATGCACCGAGGCGGCCGCCAGATCGGTCGATACGGCGATGGTCTCGGGCAGCGAGCGGCGGACCAGCTTGGCCAGGTTGCCGATCAGCCGGCCGATATCGACCGCCTGTGGTTCAAGTGTCTGGTGCCGCGAAAAGGTCAGTAGGCGCTTGATCAGCTGAACGCCGCGGCGGGCCGACTGCAGCGCCGGTTCGACGAATTCGTTGACCCCGGCGTCATCCGGCCGATGGTCCTGCAGCGCGGCCAGGTTGCCGATGATGACGGTGAGCAGGTTGTTGAAATCGTGGGCCAGACCGCCGGTCAGCTGGCCGATGGCCTCCATCTTCTGGGCCTGGACCAGCGCGGCCTGCATCCGCTTCTGCTCGGTGATCTCGTGCGAGAAGACGAAAAAGCCCAGCGTCTCGCCGGCCGGCGTCGTTTCCGGGACCAGCGTGCTGCGCGCGAAGACGTCCTTGCCGTCGCGCAGCATGTGGTACTCGTAGCTGACCTGCTGGCCGGACAGCGCCTTGCGCACCGAGTCGCGGACCTGGCCATAGACGTGGTCGCCGATCACCTCGGGCACGGCGCGGCCGGTTACCGAGCCTTCCGGATGGCCGTACCAGTCGGAATAGCCCTTGTTGGCGTACTGGTAGACCTCGTTCTTGTCCACGTAGCCGATCAGGATCGGAATGGTGTCGTTGATCAGGCGCAGACGCCCCTCGCTGCGGCCGAGCGCGGCGGCGATCCGTTCGTTTTCGCTATTGGCCCGGCGCAGGTTGGCGTTGGCATTTTCCAGTTGCGCCGTCCGGCGGCGGACGCGCTCTTCCAGATCGTTGTTCTGGTGCTCGGTCAGGTGTTCGATATAGCGCTGCTCGGTCACGTCGCTGTACAGCGTCACGAAACCCTTGGGCGGCATCGGTTCGTGGCGCATCAGGATGACCCGGCCGTCGGGGCGCCGGTATTCGAAGACATTGGCCGTCGGCTGGGTGAGCAGCCTGACCCGCTCGGCGATCTGCGTCTCGATGTCGCCCGGGCCGTATTCGCCGCGCTGGGCGTTGAAGCGGATGAAGGATTCCAGCGTCGCCCCGGCCGCGGCCAGATGATCGGGGAAGTCGAACAGCTCAAGAAATGGGCGGTTCCAGGCGACCAGGCGCAAGTCGGCGTCGAAGACGGTGACCCCCTGGTCCAGCATGTCCAGGCCGGCCTGCAGCATTTCCTGGCGCAGGAGAGGAGGGGGCAGGGGGCTTTCGGTGGACATCCGGCGATTCTAGAGCACGCGGCGAGCGGCGACTTTCCAATGTAACGATTCGTTACATTCTGCCAATAGTTGCGCAAGAGTGTTTTGTCATTCTCACGCTCACTAAAAAAGCATTAACAAACAGAACAGCGCCTTCGACAGAATCGTGAGGAGACATTTGTGGCAGCAAACCCGTATTCCATCGGGCTGGACCAAAATCCGGCCAATTACGTTCCGCTTTCCCCGCTGAGCTTTCTTGAGCGCTCGGCCTTCGTCTATCCTAAGCGCATCTCGGTCATCCAGGGCAGCCGCCAATACACCTGGAAGGAATCCTACGACCGCTGCCGCCAACTCGCTTCGGCGCTGAAAGGCCGCGGCATCGGCAAGGGCGACACGGTCGCCGCCATGCTGCCCAACAGCGCGCCGATGTTCGAATGTCACTTCGGCGTGCCGATGACCGGCGCCGTGGTCAATACCCTGAACACCCGCCTTGACGCCGAAGCCATCGCCTTCATGCTGACCCACGGCGAAGCCAAGGTGCTGATCACCGACCCCGAATTCTCGTCCACCATCAAGGCAGCGCTCGCCTTGCTCGAAGGGCCGAAGCCGATCGTCATCGATACCCTGGACCCCGACTTCACCGGCGGCGAAGCGCTCGGTGAAAAGGATTACGAAGCCTTCCTCAACGAAGGCGAGCCCGATTTCGACTGGCAACTGCCGGAAAACGAGTGGGACGCCATCGCCCTGAACTACACTTCGGGCACCACCGGCAATCCCAAGGGCGTCGTTTACCACCACCGTGGCGCCTATCTGAATTCGGCCTCCAACATCATTTCCTGGGGCATGCCCCCGCACGCCGTCTATCTCTGGACGCTGCCGATGTTCCACTGCAACGGCTGGTGCTTCCCCTGGACGCTGGCTGCCAATGCCGGCACCAGCGTCTGCCTGCGCAAGGTCGACCCGGCGATCATCTTCGGCCTGATCAAGGAGCACAAGGTCAGCCACATGTGCGGCGCGCCGATTGTCTACGGCATGCTGATCAACGCCCCGGCCGAACTGAAGCAGGGCATCGAACACCCGGTCAACGGACTGATCGCCGGCGCTGCACCGCCGGCCGCGATCATCGAAGGCGCCGAGCAGATGGGCTTCAACATCACCCACGTCTACGGCCTGACCGAAACCTACGGCCCGGCCTCGGTCTGCGCCAAGCACCCGGAATGGGACAAGCTGCCGATCGACCTGCGTGCCGCCCGCAACGGCCGCCAGGGCGTGCGCTACCACCTGCAGGAAGCGATCACCGTCCTCGACCCGGTCAGCCTGGAGCCGGTACCCTGGGATGGCGAGACGATGGGCGAGATCATGTTCCGCGGCAACATCGTCATGAAGGGCTACCTGAAGAACCCCAAGGCGACCGAGGAAGCCTTCGCCGGCGGCTGGTTCCACACCGGCGACCTGGCGGTCGTGCATAGCGACGGCTACGTCAAGATCAAGGACCGCTCCAAGGACATCATCATCTCCGGCGGCGAGAACATCTCCTCGCTGGAAGTCGAGGACGTGCTCTACCGCCACCCGGCGGTCATCGCCGCCGCCGTCGTCGCCAAGCCCGACGAGAAGTGGGGCGAGGTGCCGGCCGCCTTCGTCGAACTGAAGGACGGCGCGCAGACCAGCGAAGCCGAGATCATCGAGCACTGCCGCGGCCACCTGGCCCGCTTCAAGGTGCCCAAGCAGGTCGTCTTCGGCACGCTGCCCAAGACCTCGACCGGCAAGATCCAGAAATACGTCCTGCGCCAGCACGCCAATTCGGCGCTCGCCATCGAGTAATCCGCTTGCCCCTGCTGTGCAGCCCTCGCCGGCAGGGGACTTTTTCTTCGGACAAGGAATTCCCATGAAGCTACTCGTTCCCGTCAAACGGGTCGTCGACTACAACGTCAAGGTCCGCGTCAAGGCGGACGGTTCGGGCGTCGAACTGGCCAACGTCAAGATGAGCATGAACCCCTTCGACGAAATCGCCGTCGAAGAAGCCGTGCGTTTGAAAGAAGCCGGCATCGCCAGCGAAGTCATCGCCGTCTCCTGCGGCGTCGCCGCCTGCCAGGAAACCCTGCGCACCGCGCTCGCCATTGGTGCCGACCGCGCCATCCTCGTCGAGACCGATGCCGAGCTGCAGCCACTGGCCGTCGCCAAGTTGTTGAAGGCCCTCTGCACCCAGGAACAACCCCAACTGGTCATCTGCGGCAAACAAGCCATCGACGACGACGCCAACCAGACCGGCCAGATGCTCGCCGCCCTGCAAGGCTGGCCGCAAGCCACCTTCGCCTCCAAGGTTGCCATCGCTGAAGGCAAGGCGACCGTCACCCGCGAAATCGACGGCGGCCTCGAGACCCTGCAAATCAGCCTGCCCGCCGTCGTCACCACCGACCTGCGCCTGAACGAACCGCGCTACGCCACGCTGCCCAACATCATGAAAGCCAAGAAAAAGCCGCTCGACACCGTCAAGCCGGCCGACCTCGGCGTCGATGTCGCGCCGCGCCTGACCACGCTGAAAGTCGTCGAACCCGCCAAGCGCAGCGCCGGCATCAAGGTCGCCGACGTCGCCGACCTCGTCAACAAACTCAAGAACGAAGCCAAGGTGATCTGATCATGAGTATTCTCGTTATCGCTGAACACGACCACCAGCAACTCAAGGCCGCCACCCTCAACACCATCGCCGCCGCGCAAAAGATCGGTGGCGACATCCATGTGCTGGTCGCCGGGTCCAACTGCAGCGGCGCCGCCCAGCAAGCCGCCACCCTCGACGGTGTCAGCCTGGTCAAGGTCGCCGACGCCGCCCACTACCAGGACCAGACCGCCGAGAACCTGACCGCCCTGGTCGTCGAACAAGCCGCCGGCTACAGCCACATCCTCGCCCCGGCCACCACCTTCGGCAAGAACCTGCTGCCGCGTGTTGCCGCCTTGCTCGACGTCGCCCAGATCTCCGACATCATCGGCGTTGAATCCCCCGACACCTTCGTCCGCCCCATCTACGCCGGCAATGCGCTGGCCACCGTGCAGAGCGCCGACAAGATCAAGGTCATCACCGTCCGTACCACCGCCTTTGCTACGGTCGAAGGCAAAAATCAGGCAAAAACAGAAAACATCGCCGCCGGACCGGACACCGCACAAACCCAACTCCAACACAGAGAACTCACCCAGTCCGCCCGCCCCGAACTCGGCGCCGCCAAGATCATCGTCTCCGGCGGGCGAGGGCTGGGCAGCGGCGAAAACTACCACGCCCTGCTCGAACCGCTGGCCGACAAGCTCGGTGCGGCACTGGGCGCATCAAGAGCCGCCGTCGATGCCGGCTTCGTCCCCAACGACTACCAGGTTGGCCAGACCGGCAAGATCGTCGCGCCTCAGCTCTACATCGCCGTCGGCATTTCGGGCGCCATCCAGCACCTGGCCGGGATGAAGGACTCCAAGGTCATCGTCGCCATCAACAAGGACCCGGATGCGCCGATCTTCCAAGTCGCCGATTACGGGCTGGTGGCTGATCTGTTCGAGACCGTGCCGAATCTCGTCGCCGCCATCTAAACAAAGCATTCCGGAGATAACACCATGAGCACCTATATCGCCCCGCTGCGCGACATGCAGTTCGTCCTCAACGACATCGCCGGCCTCGAAGAAGTCTGCGCCTTGCCAGGTAACGAGGAATGCTCGGTCGACCTGGTCGATTCCATCCTCGACGAAGCCGCCAAGTTCGCCTCCGGCGTGCTCGACCCGATCAACCGCGGCGGCGACAGCCAGGGCGCCGTTTGCAAGGATGGCGTGGTCACCACCTCGCCGGGCTTCAAGGACGCCTACCAGCTGTTCGTCGAAACCGGCTGGAACGCCATGCCCTTCGCCCCGGAATTCGGCGGCCAGGGCCTACCGGCGCTGGTCACGATGGCCGTCAACGAAATGTGGAAGTCGGCCAACATGGCCTTCGCGCTGTGCCCGATGCTGACCGGCGGCGCCATCGAAGCCATCGCCCACCACGCCTCCGACGAGCTGAAGCAGAAGTACCTGCCGAAGATGGTCGAAGGCACCTGGACCGGCACGATGAACCTGACCGAGCCGAACGCCGGCTCCGACCTCGCCGCCATCTCCAGCAAGGCCAAGCCGGTTGGCGACGGCAGCTACCTGGTCAGCGGTACCAAGATCTTCATCACCTGGGGCGAGAACGACGTTGCCGAGAACATCATCCACCTCGTGCTGGCCCGCCTGCCGGACGCGCCGCCGGGACTGAAGGGCATCTCGCTGTTCCTGGTACCAAAGTTCCTGGTCAACGACGACGGCTCGCTCGGCGCCCGCAACGACCTGATCTGCGCCTCGATCGAACACAAGCTCGGCATCCACGGCAGCCCGACCGCCGTCATGGCCTACGGAGAGAACGAAGGCGCCATCGGCTACCTGATCGGCGAAGAGAACAAGGGCGTCGGCTACATGTTCACGATGATGAACCACGCCCGCGTCAATGTCGGCCTCGAAGGCGTCGGCATCGCCGAGCGCGCCTACCAGCACGCCCTGTGGTACGCCCGCGAGCGCGTGCAGGGCAAGATCATCGGCGACAAGTCCGACGACAAGAAGACCATCCTGCATCATCCCGACGTCCGCCGCCTGCTGATGGACGTCAAGTCGCGCACCGAAGCCATGCGCACGCTGGCCTATTACGCTGCCGCGCAGATCGACAAGGCGCACGCCGGCGATGCCGCCGCGCAAGCCCGCATCGACCTGCTGACCCCGGTGGTCAAGGGCTGGAGCACGGAGCAGGGTGTCGAGCTGACCTCCAGCGCGCTGCAGGTCTTCGGCGGCGTCGGCTTCGTCGAGGAAACCGGGGCAGCCCAGTACTACCGCGATTCGCGCATCACCACCATTTATGAAGGCACGACGGCGATCCAGGCCAACGACCTGGTCGGCCGCAAGCTGGCCCGCGAGAAGGTGCCGGGCGCCAGCATGAAGGCGCTGATCGCCGAGATGACCGCGACCGCCGACGAACTGGTCGCCACCCCGCAACTGGCCGCCATCGCCGCCCAGCTGAAGGGCGGCATCGCCGCGCTGCAGACGGCTACTGACTGGATCCTGGCTAATTACGAAAGCCAGCCAGCCGCCGTCCATGCCGGCTCGGTGCCTTTCCTTCGCCTTACCGGCATCGTTGCCGGCGGCTGGCTGATGGCCAAGTCGGCGGCGATCGCCGTGCAGCGTCTGGCCGAGGGCAGCACGGATGACTTCTACCGCGCCAAGCTCGCCACCGCGAGCTACTTCGCCGCCCACCAGCTGCCGTTCGCCGCCGCCTACGCCGCCGAAATGATCGGCGGTGCCGAGTCGGTGTTCGCGCTGCCGGAAAACCTGTTCTGAGCATGGCCATGCGTAACGACCGCGAAGCGATGGAATACGACGTGGTGATCGTCGGGGGCGGGCCGTCCGGCCTGTCCGCCGCGATCCGCCTCAAGCAGCAGGCCGAACAGGCCGGCCGCGAGCTCTCCGTCTGCCTGCTGGAGAAGGGCTCCGAAATCGGCGCCCATATCCTGTCCGGCGCCGTCATCGAGCCCAAGGCGCTGGCCGAGCTGTTCCCCGACTGGCAGGAACGCGGCGCCCCGCTCAACACGGCGGCCGCCGAAGATCGCCTGCTCTACCTCAGCGAAGGCGGCGCGTTCAAGCTGCCGACCCCGCCGCAAATGGGCAACCATGGCAATTACATCATCAGCCTCGGCGTCTTCTGTCGCTGGCTGGGCGAGCAGGCCGAGGCGCTGGGCGTCGAGATCTACCCCGGCTTTGCCGCCGCCGAAGTGCTCTACCACGAGGACGGCTCGGTCAAGGGCGTCGCCACCGGCGATCTCGGCCTGGGCAAGGATGGCCGTCCCGGCCACAACTTCCAGCCGGGCATGGAACTGCACGCCCGGCAGACGATCTTCGCCGAAGGCTGCCGCGGCTCGCTGACCAAGACCTTGTTCGAGCAGTTCAAGCTGCGCGACGGTGTCGATCCGCAGACCTACGGCATCGGCATCAAGGAACTGTGGGAGATCGACCCGGCCAAGCACCAACCCGGGCTGATCGTCCATACCGTCGGCTGGCCGCTGCAGAGCGACACCTACGGCGGCTCCTTCCTTTACCACCTGGAAAACAACCTGGTCGCCGTCGGCATGGTCGTCGGCCTCGACTACAAGAACCCCTGGCTGTCGCCCTACGAGGAGTTCCAGCGCTACAAGACGCATCCGTCCATCCGCGACACCTTCGCGGGCGGCCGACGGATTTCCTACGGCGCCCGGGCGCTGTCCGAAGGCGGCTGGCAGTCGGTGCCCAAGCTGACCTTCCCGGGTGGCCTGCTGGTTGGCGACACGGCCGGTTTCCTCAACGTGCCGAAGATCAAGGGCACGCACATGGCCATGAAGTCCGGCATGGTGGCCGCCGAGGCCGTGTTCGCCCATCTGGCCAAGGAAAACGCTGGCAGCGAAGCCACCGAGTACGCCGATCAGCTCAAGCAAAGCTGGCTGTGGGACGAGCTGTACCAAGTGCGCAACATTCGCCCGGCCTTCAAGTGGGGCCTGTGGGGCGCGCTGGCCTACGGCGCCATCGACACCTATGTCTTCAAGGGCAAGGCGCCGTGGACGCTGCATCATCACGAGGACCACACGCAACTGGGCAACAAGGCCGATCACCCGCAGATCGCCTACCCGAAGCCGGATGGCCAGCTGACCTTCGACCGCCTGTCCTCGGTCTTCCTGTCGGCGACCAACCACGAGGAAAACCAGCCCTGCCACCTGCGCCTGAAAAACGAAAGCGTCGCGATCAGCGTCAATTACGCCCAGTTCGGCGCACCGGAAACGCGTTACTGCCCGGCCGGCGTCTACGAAATCCTCGGCGAGGAGGAGGGCAAGCCGCGCCTGCAAATCAACGGCCAGAACTGCCTGCACTGCAAGACCTGCGACATCAAGGACCCGACCCAGAACATCGTGTGGACGGTGCCGGAAGGCGGTGGCGGGCCGAGCTATCCGAACATGTAGTACCGGTGGGCCGAACGTGGCGAATGCTACGACCATGAATTCAGAGGCTGGCCCTAGGGTCGGCCCCAAAAAAAGCAAAAAACGAGAACAGCAAAACCGTATCAATTTTCCATGTATTAAAGGAGGGGCCATGTCTCAACCCAATATCCAGGCAAGGATCCGGAGCAATCCGAAATTTGCCGAAATGGTCGGCAAGCGCTCGCGCTTCGCGATCACCCTGTCGCTGATCGTGCTGGTGCCTTACTACGCCTTCATGATGATCACCGCCTTCAACCCGGCCCTGCTCGCCCAGCCGCTGACGGCCGGCGGCATCGTCACCGTCGGCTGGCCGGTCGGTGTCGTGCTGATCGTCGGTTCCTGGCTGCTGACCGGCATCTACATCCGCCGCGCCAACGGCGAATTCGACGCCCTCAACGAACAGATCCTGAGCGAGGCCCGCAAATGAAGCGCTCCTTTTCCGCCCTGACAGCCGGCATCCTGCTGGCTGTTTCCCAACTCGCCCTGGCCGGACCGGCCATTGAAGGCGTCGAGAAGCAGCCGATCAACGTCAGCGCCATCGCCATGTTCATGGTCTTCGTGCTGGCCACGCTCGGCATCACCAAGTGGGCCGCCGGCCGCACCAAGTCCACGGCCGACTTCTACACTGCAGGCGGCGGCATCACCGGCTTCCAGAACGGCCTGGCCATCGCCGGCGACTACATGTCGGCGGCGACCCTGCTCGGCCTGACCTCGCTGATCTACGCCAAGGGCTTCGACGGCTTCATCTACACCATCAGCTTCTTCGTCGGCTGGCCGATCATCCTGTTCCTGATCGCCGAACGGCTGCGCAATCTCGGCAAATTCACCTTTGCCGACATCGCTTCCTATCGCCTCGACCAGAACCGCATCCGCACCTTTGCCGCCTTCGGTTCGCTGACTGTCGTCTGCTTCTACCTGATCGTCCAGATGGTTGGCGCCGGCCAGTTGATCCAGTTGCTGTTCGGGCTGGACTACAACTTCGCGGTGATCTGCGTCGGCCTGCTGATGATGGTCTATGTCACCTTCGGCGGCATGGTCGCGACGACCTGGGTGCAGATCATCAAGGCCTGCCTGCTGCTCGGCGGCGGCACGGTCCTGATGGTGCTCGCCTTCAGCCGCTTCGACTTCTCCTTCGACACCCTGTTCACCCAGGCCGTGGCCGCCCACAAATCCGGAATCGCCATCATGGCGCCGGGCAAGCTGATGGCCGATCCGGTCTCCGCCGTGTCGCTGTCGCTGGCACTGCTCTTCGGTACCGCCGGCCTGCCGCACATCATGATGCGCTTCTTCACCGTGCCGAACGCCAAGGAAGCCCGCAAGTCCGTGTTCTACGCCACCGGCTTCATCGGCTTTTTCTTCCTCGTCGTGATGATCCTCGGCATCTCCGCCATCGTCATCGTCGGCCAGGACCCGGGCTTCTTCGAGGGCGGCGTCGTTGGCGGCAAGCTGATCGGCGGCTCCAACATGCCGGTCATGCACCTCGCCAAGGCCGTTGGCGGCGACGTCTTCCTCGGCTTCCTGTCGGCCGTTGCCTTCGCCACCATCCTGGCCGTCGTCTCCGGCCTGGCGTTGGCCGGCGCCTCGGCCATCTCGCACGACCTCTACGCCCGTGTGATCAAGAAGGGCCAGGCCACCAGCGCCCAGGAAATGAAAGTCACCCGCATCGCCTCCGTCGCCATCGGCTGCATCGCCATCATCCTCGGCATCCTGTTCAAGGACCAGAACGTCGCTTTCCTGGTTGCCCTGGCCTTCGGCGTTGCCGCCTCGGTCAATTTCCCGGTGCTGATCCTGTCCATGTACTGGAAGGGGCTGACCACCCGCGGCGCACTGTGGGGCGGCATCGCCGGCCTGGTCTCCGCCGTCGGCCTGGTCATCCTGTCGCCGGCCGTCTGGGTCAAGGTGCTCGGCAATGCCCAGCCCGTCTTCCCGTACGACCACCCGGCCATCATCTCGATGACCACCGCCTTCCTGGTCACCTGGCTGATGTCGGTCACCGACAAGAGTGCCCGTGCCGCCAGCGAAGCCGAAGCCTTCGAGGAGCAGTTCATCCGCGCCCAGACTGGCCTCGGTGCTGCCTCCGCATCGGCGCATTAAAGACCTCTGCGTATGTGGCGGCGGTGCAATCCCGCTCCTCATGCTCCTTTAGGGACCTTCGGGTCCCTTTTTTTTGTTGGCCTCGAAATCACTGCGCGCTGCAGCGATCCTGGCCGGCGTGGGCCATCAGCTTTTGAAATAATGGCCCTTTTTTCCGGCCGACCGTAGCATTTCAGGGGGCCGGGTCGGGGGACTCCAGCCAGTGCAGGCTGAACAGCCCGGCTTCGTCGCACCAGGTGGCGCGGGGCAGGAAACCGCAGGCGGTAGCCAGGGCGCGAAAGCCCTCAACGGTATATTTCTGGGAACTTTCGGTGTGGATCGATTCGCCCGGCGCCAAGGCGAAGCGACCGCCATTCAGCGAAATCTGCTGGGCGGTGGCGCTGACCAGATGCATTTCGATGCGCTGCTGCGCCGGATGGTAGAAGGCATAGTGCCGAAAGGCGTCGATTTGGAAATCGCAGCCCAGTTCGCGGTTGGCGCGGACCAGCAGGTTGCGGTTGAAGGCGGCCGTCACCCCGGCCGCATCGTTGTAGGCGGCGTGGAGCAGGGCGGGGTCCTTGACCAAATCGACGCCGATCAGCAGTCCGCCGCCGCGCAGCAGGTGGGCTGCGGCGACCAGGAAGCGCGTGGCCTCGGGCATGGAGAAATTGCCGATCGTCGAGCCGGGGAAAAAGCCGACCCGGCGGCCGGTGCCGGAATGCCATAGCGGCAGGGTTTCCGGATGGGTGAAATCGGCGACCACCGGCGTCACCGTCAGGGCCGGATAGCTGCGCCGCAGGTCGGTGCAGGCAGCGTTCAGATGCTCGCCGGAAATGTCGATGGCGACGAAACCGCGGGGCGCCTCCAGGACGTCCAGCAGCAAACGCGCCTTGAGCAGCGAGCCGGCGCCGAACTCGATAACCTCGGCCTCGGGACCGATCAGCGCGGCCATCGCGCAGATATGGCGGCGAAAGATCGCCAGTTCGGTACGCGTCACGTAGTACTCCGGCAGTTCGCAGATGCGGTCGAATAGCTGCGAGCCGTGGGCGTCGTAGAAATACTTGGGGGAAATGGCATGGGGCTTGTCGGCCAGGCAGGCCAGCATGTCCCGCCCGAATGCCGAAGTTTCGTCAGTGCAGGGCGCCGCGAGCTGGCTGAATACGGCGGCCATCACAGATCCCGGGCCAGCCGCAGGCCGGAGAATTGCCAGCGTGCCGCCGGCGGGAAGAAATTGCGGTAGCTGGCCCGCAGATGGCCCGGCGGGCTGGCGCAACTGCCGCCGCGCAGCACCAGCTGGCCGACCATGAACTTGCCGTTGTATTCGCCGACTATCCCCGGCAGCGGCCGGAATCCCGGGTAGGGATCATAGGATGAACGCGTCCACACCCAGGCATCGCCGTAAGCCTGGCGCAGGCCGGGGCCGGGGCCGCTGGCCTGCGGGTGCAGGATGGCCGGATCGAGAAAGTTGCCGCGGACCGGCTGTCCGGCAACGGCGGCCTCCCACTCGAATTCGGTCGGCAGGCGGGCATCGGCCCAGACCGCGTAGGCGACCGCTTCGTAAAAACTGATGTGGCACAGCGGTTCGGCCGGGTCTACGGCGCGCCGGCCGTGCAGGGTGAAGACGCTCCATTCGCCGTTGCCTTCCGGCCGCCAGTAGAGCGGGGCTTGCCAGTCGTTGGCCAGGACCGCCGCCCAGCCGTCGGAGAGGCAGAACTCCGGGCGCCGGTAAGCGCCATCGGCCATGAAGGCGAGATATTCGCCGCAGGTGGTCAGGCGGTCGGCCAATTGATACGGGCGCAACAGCAGGCGGTGGCGGGGCGTTTCGTTGTCATAGCAGAAACGGCCATCGGCCGGCTGCCCGACGCTTGTTTCGCCGCCGGCGAAGTCCACCCAGCCAAGCGCCGCGGCGTCGCCGACCGGGGTCGGGCGACGTGGGCGATAGACCGGGTCGAAAGGGTTCAGGGACAGGCCATACTTGATGTCGGTGAGGATCAGCTCCTGGTGCTGCTGTTCGTGGTTGAGGCCCAGTTCGATCAAGGCCGCGGCCTTTTCCTCAAATTCGTCGCCGCCATCGGCGATGCAAGCCAGCAGCGCGCCATCGACATGTTGCCGGTAGGCGAGAACCTCATCGATGCCCGGGCGGGTGATCATGCCGCGCTGGGGCCTGGGCTGGCGCGCCCCAAGGCTCTCGTAATAGGAGTTGAACAGGTAAGCGTAGCGGTGATCGTACGGCCGGTAAGCGGCGACATGGGCCAGCAGTACCACGGTTTCAAAAAACCAGGTGGTGTGCGCGAGGTGCCATTTCGTCGGGCTGGCATCGGGCATTCCCTGCAGGCATTGATCCTCCGCCGACAGGGGCGCGGCCAGTTGCTCCGACAGGCTCCGCACCGCCAGGTAGCGAGCCGCCAGATCGCTGCGGGCGACGTCAGGGTGCCGGGCATCCGGCCTGTCATACAAGCTGCTGCTCGGCATGTCACTCCTCTCGAATGGAGGGTCGGGGGCGAACTACACGATCACTACGCTGGGCGACGCCTGGTGTTTGAATTTCATGCTTCTGCTGCGGGTGCGAACCAAGCTGTCTTCAAGTCGGGGTATTCGGAATCCCTGGGTGCTACGGTTCGTTAGTGGCCCGGAACACCGGCCAATGCTTCCTCCTTGATCAGGGTTTTCAGCATTGCGCGCAACTCCGGGCTGTCGCTGTGACCGTGTATGGCGACGGCGTGCTGTACGGCAACTTCCAGCAGTTCGCGTTCGGTATCCGCCGAGATCGCCACCGTGCAGTGGATCTCGCTTGGATATTCGCGGCAGTCAATAAATTTGCGGGCCATGATCACCTCCAGAAACGGACTTCGTTCGATACAACGTCATAAACCCCAAGGGTTAGAGAAACGCGAAAATGTAAGGTTCCCGCGCTTCCTTCGCATCGTTGTTTATTGGCGTTTGCTACGGTCGCCTGGAAAAAGTGGCCAAAAAGCGAATGGCCGGCAAGCGCATTTTCTAATGCAGAACCCAGTCACGAGTCCAGTCGTCACTGCGTCGTTTCGACGGGTGGAGCAGGACGCGCAGCGCGACCATGAGCGGCACGCCAGTGCGGCACATCAAAGTCGCTCCTGCCTTGATGTCGGAGAACAAGGCGACCGCAATGCCACGTTCAACGGCGGTGGCTGTCAGGTTATTGGCGCGAACGAACATATCGAACTCCAAAGGGTGCCTTGTCGTTATCAGACCGATCCAAGGCTTGGGATAGTTACCCCTTCCTTTTAACTTAGATGATTTTTGGGCGAATGTTGTTCCTTTGCTTCTGAATGAGGTGCCCAACCGTGTTTGGCCATTCAGTACGTCACCCACGCAACAGCCTGGCTGCCGGTCATTCCGGCCCGTGACGTCCGCCGGCGGTAAGTAAGTGAATTTTTTCCGGCAGGCTGATGTCAAAAGAATACGTCACTCCCTAGGAGCCAATCATGAAGAAGATTTCTGCACGTTTCCTCCCGACCGCGCTGCTGGCGCTGACTGTCGGTTTCCACACGCCTCTCGTCCGCGCTGAAATGGTCACCACCCCGGAGGCTGCCACCCAGGAATCCACCGATGCCGAACGGGCCAAGGTACAGAACTTCCTTGAACAGGCCACCGTCAAGGAACGCCTCCAGGCCATGGGGGTGGATGGGGTATTTGCCACCGAGCGGGTAGCGGCCCTGGATCAGCAGGAAATCCACGCGCTCGCCCAGCGCATCGATGCCATGCCGGCGGGGGGCAATCTCACCACCTATGAGATGATCCTCGTCGTTCTCATCGCCATCCTGGTGGTGATCATCCTCTGACGTGGGATTTCTCTCACGCTGCCTATGCGCCGCCACGGTTCTGCTCCTGGCGGCTTGTGCAAGCCATCCCCCGGGAGACTGGGGGAGCGCACCCGGCGATCCGCTCCCTGAACGGGCGGAAAGGCAGGACGTCCCCTTCCATCCCCAGGAAGCCTACCAGTGCGGTCCGGCCGCTCTGGCTACGCTCCTCGGCAGTGCCGGCATCCAGCGCAGTCCGGAGGCACTCCGGGATGAGGTCTATATTCCCGCCCGGCAGGGGAGCCTGCAGCCGGAAATCATGGCGGCCGCGCGCCGCGCCGGTGCCGTTGCCTACCGCATTGCTCCCGAGCCCCGGGCGCTGCTGAAGGAACTGGCTGCGGGCCATCCCGTGCTGGTGCTCCAGAACCTGCGCTTTGACTGGCTACCCCAATGGCATTACGCCGTGGCAGTGGGCTACGATCTGCCCGCCGGGCAGGTGTTTTTGCGCTCGGGGGGCGAGCAGCGCCTGGTCATGGACCTTGCCGACTTCGACCGCAGCTGGGCGAAAGCCAAGCGCTGGGCGTTTGTCGCCCTGCCTCCCGACCGGCTTCCAGCCACGGCCAATGAAGCGGATTACGTGTCGGCGGCAGTCGCCGTCGAGCGGGTCGCTCCCGCCGCCGCCGAAGCGGCCTACCGCACCGCCCAGAAGGCCTGGCCGCATAATCTGGTCAGCCGCATCGGGCTTGGCAACGCGGCCTACCGGCGAGGCGACCTGGTCGCTGCAGAAGCCGCCTTCCGGCAAGCGGCGAGCGAACATCCGGAATCCGGCGATGCCTGGAACAACCTCGCCCAGGTTCTCCACGAGCGGGGCAACAAGGCCGCCGCCCGCGAGGCCGCCGAACGGGCCGTGGCCATCGGCGGGCCGCGGCTGCCGACTTACCGAAAGACCCTGGAGACCGTTTCCGGCGGGTGATGCCGGGCTCCTCCTGGCGTTTCGCTTGGCTCCCGGTTAAGCGCGAATGCTACGGTCGGCGGCAAAAAACGGCCGAAATTGAAATTCCGCCCAGCGTTCCGGAAAAACCCCGGTAAGTCAGCCGTATCGCTGGCTCAGCCAGGCCTCGAATTCGGCTGTCGGCAGCGGGCGACTGAAGAGGAAACCCTGCAGCACGTCACAACCGATTTCGGCCAGGAAGTGCTGCTGGGCTTCGGTTTCGACGCCCTCGGCAACGACCGACAAGCCGAGCCGGCGGGCCAGGGTGACCACGGCGCTGGCCACGGCGGCATCGGTTTCCGATTCCGGCAGGTGCTGGACGAAACTGCGGTCGAGCTTGAGGACATTCAGCGGCAGGGTGCGCAGCATGGCGAGCGACGAATGTCCCGTACCGAAATCGTCCATGGCGACCTGGATGCCCCGTTCGCGCAGGCGCTGCAGGACTTCGACCGCGCCTTCCGGGTGGGCCATGGCGGCCGATTCGGTGATCTCCAGTTCGATCCATTCGTTTTCCACGCCGGCCGCCGTCAGGATGCGTTCCAGGCGGTTGGCCAGGTCGGTGGCGTGGAACTGGCGCGGCGACAGGTTGACCGCCATGCGCGGCACGCCGATGCCCTGCTGGCGCCAGGCGACGATCTGGCGCGCCGCTTCGGCCAGCGCCCATTCGCCGAGCTCGGTGATGATGCCGGCCTCTTCGGCCAGCGGGATGAACTCGACCGGCGAGACCAGGCCGCGCTCCGGATGGCGCCAGCGCAGCAGGGCTTCGACGCCGGCCAGTCGGCCGTCGGACGAGCGGATCTGCGGCTGGTAAAACAGTTCAAGCTGGCGGCGCGCCACGGCCCGGCGCAAATCGCTTTCCAGCGCCAGGCGCTGGCTGGCCCGCCGGTTCATCGCCTCGTCGTAAAAGCGGAAGGTGTTGCGCCCGGCCGCCTTGGCGGCATACATCGCCGCATCGGCGTTGCGCAGCAGGCTGGTGGCGTCGTTGCCGTCATCGGGGTGGAGCGCCATGCCGAGGCTGGCGGCGACATCGATGTCGCGCCCGCCGACGTGCAGCGGCAGGGCCAGGGCGGCGAGTATCCGCTGCGCGACACCGGCCGCCGCCCCGGCATCGGCGATGTCTTCGAGCAGCATGACGAACTCGTCGCCGGCCAGCCGGGCCAGCGTGTCGGCGCCGCGGCAGAGGGCGCCCAGGCGCCTGGCAACCTCGATCAGCACGGCATCGCCGGCGGCATGGCCGAGGCTGTCGTTGATCAGCTTGAAGCGGTCGAGGTCGATGAAGCAGACGGCAAAACCCTTGCCGCGATCGGCCCGGGCCAGGGCCTGGTGCAGCCGGTCGTCAAACAGGCTGCGGTTGGGCAGGTTGGTCAGCGAGTCGTGGTTGGCCAGGAAAGCCAGCTGGCCCTCGGCCTCTTTCCGGGCGGTGACGTCGTTGAGCACGCCGACGTAATGCGAAATGCTGTCGCCGTCGCCGCGCACCGGCGACAGGAACAGTTCGATCCATTGCTGCGAACCGTCGGCGCGCTGCCGCGACAGGGTCGTGTAGCCGTCGCGGCCTTCGGCGATGGCGCCGCGGATCACGGCAAAGCCGTCGTCGTCGCCGGTGCACAGGCACGGCTGGCCGAGCACCTGGTCGCGCGGCGTGCCGATGATCTGCGAGAAGGCGGCGTTGATGTAGATCAGCCGGCAATCGTCGGGCGCGGCAGCGGCGATGAAGATGCCATTGACGCTGGATTCGATGGCCCGGTCGCGCAGGGCAATGGCGCGCTTGTCGGCGTGGATGTAGGTGTCGAGCGTCAGGCCGAGATCGAGCATGACGACCTTGAGCAGCGCGTCGAAAGTCGGGACAAAGGCGGCGAACTCTTCCCCGCTGGCCGTCCAGGTTGCCTTCAGCATGTCCGAAAGATACTTGCGGAAGGCGCCGACATACCATTTCGGGGTCAGGCCGATGCGGGCATGGGTCATGCCGACCCGTAGCCGGCCATCGACATAGGCATCGCCGTAATCGCCCTCGGTCAGGCTGGCGAAATAGCGGCCGTGGGCCGACTTCAGGCGGGCAACCGTGGCCTCGTCGGGGAGCAGGGCGGCCAGTTCCGGCAACTGGCGCAGGTATTCGTAAAAGCCGTCGGCAAAGCCGTTCTGGGCCGCTGCCAGCTTGCCGCGAATGGCGCGCAAGTGGCCGGCATCGGCGTCGGTCAGCTCCAGGAAAGCCTTGCGCGACGCGATCTCGGCCGCGTCGATGCCCATCTCGGCGGCAATGTCATCCACCGCGCCGGCACTCAGCGTTGGTGTCTCCGCCCGGCAACTCATGGCGCGACCGCTCGCCCCGGGCCCTGGGCCAGGATACGCTCCATGCCGGCCATCACCGTCAGATTGGCCTCTTCCATCCGCGTCAGGGCGGAGAGGGCGCTGGTGAAGTCGCCGTTGCGATAATGCTCGACGGCCTGCCGGGCCTGGTCGTGCACCGCCTTGTGCGGCGCTTCCATCTCGCGGTAGCCGGCCAGGCGGGAGAACTCGGCGCGGCCTTCGCCCTCGTAATACCAGCGGCCGAGGCGGCATTGCGTTTCATCCGGCAGATCGCCCGGTTTGAGATCGGAAAGGCCGAGCAGCACCTTGTAGACCTCGAGCTTCAGCGTCAGCTCTTCGATATTGGCCAGTTCGGCATTGGCCAGCCGCGACGACGAGGCGATGCTGTCCTGCATGTGCTGGGAGAGGCCGAGCAGGCGCTGCATGCTGTGCATGGCCGACTCGCTTTCGGCGCTCTGGCTGGCCGCGCTGCCCGCGCCAATGTCCATGATCGCCTTGGCCTGCCCAGTTCCCTGCTGGATGCCGGTGACCAGGCCGCCGATTTCGGTCGTCGCCTTGGCTGTCCGCTCGGCCAGTTTGCGCACCTCGTCGGCTACCACGGCAAAACCGCGGCCGGCCTCACCCGCCCGCGCCGCCTCGATGGCCGCATTGAGCGCCAGCAGATTGGTCTGTTCGGCAATTTCCTTGATCAACTGGACGATGCCGCCGATTTCCCCCGCACGCCGCGAAAGATCCTCGACGCTGTCGCCGGCGGCGCTGATGCGCTCGAACATGCCATGCAGATTGGTAGCGATTTTCTCGAAAGCGGCGCGGTTGGCATCGGATTCGGTGGCGGCGGTCAGCGCCTTGGTGGAGTCCTCGTTCAACTGGCTGGAAAGCCCGGAGAAGGAAAGGCGGATGCCAGCCAGGGATTCGCCGAAGCGGGGAATATTGCCGAGCACGCCATCGAGCAGGACCTGGCGCTTGTTCAGCGCCTGCTGCTCGTTCTCCGCCTGGGCGAGGCGGGCGCGGGTCTCCGACAGCTCCGCCTGCAGCGCCGCCGAACGTGCCTGCAGGGCAGCATTGTCGGCCAGCGCCGTGGCCAGATCTCGTTTAGTTTGGCTTCCGAACATGGTGACCCTTCTCTAGTCTGGTTGATTGTTGAGTAATTTACTCAGGTATTGGCGCGGCGCCCATGACCGGAATCAAATTTGTCCGCCTCTTTCACTTAAAGATTTCTAAGTATGCGGAAGCGGGGCAATCGGGCTGCCCGTAGGTGAGGCAACGTTGGAGAGCGGAATGCTACGGTCGGCCTGAAAAGCGGGCCAAAATCGAAATGCAGTTCGGTGCCTGGGAGGATTTGCCCAAGTGACGCGGCCCGAGACAGAAGATCTTGAGTTCTTTCGTCGCGGGTGGTTCAGCTTGCCGGATTGGCAAGCCACTTCAACAAGTGGGCGTAGAGGATGGCCGGGATGATCGGTTTGGCGAGGAAGTCATTCATGCCGGCGGCGAAGCAGTTTGCCTTGTCTTCGGCATAGGCGTTGGCGGTCATCGCCAGGATCGGCGTGCGGTTGCCATTCGGCAGTTGGCGAATCCTGCGGCTGGCTTCCAGGCCATCCATGTTGGGCATTTGCATGTCCATCAGGATCAGGTCATAGGTGTTTTCGTTGGCCAGGCGAAGTCCAACAGCTCCATCTTCTGCGCAATCCATGGACAGGTATGCGTCTTCGAGCAGCATGACGATGATTTCCAGGTTCACCGGTTCGTCCTCGACGACCAGGATGCGACGGCCAGCGTGCTTTTGTTGCAGCACCAGCATGGGGTCCTCGTCGAGCGCTGGTTCCGGGTTGGCGATTGTCTCGACGGGGCGTCTCTTCAGGCGGGCGGTAAGCCAGAAGGTGCTGCCGGTGCCGGGTGTGCTTGTTGCGCCGGCATCGCCGTCCATCAGGCGAGCCAACTTCCGGGTGATGGCCAGTCCCAGGCCGGTGCCGCCGTATTTTCGGTTGGTCGCGCTGTCTGCCTGTTCGAAGGAATTGAAGAGTCGAGGCATGACGTCCGATGGGATACCGATACCGGTGTCTTTGACGACGAAGCGCACGAGGACGGACTCGGCGTTTTCCTCCTCGCAAATCGCCTGCAAGGTGATGCAGCCTTGTTCGGTAAATTTGACTGCGTTGGCGGCGTAGTTGAGCAGGGCCTGCTGCAGCCGTGTCGGATCGCCGACCAGACCGCCGGGGAAGGGGGCAATGTCGCTGGTGAGCGTGAGGTGCTTGGCGTCGGCGCGATCCTTGATCATGGCTATGACGTTGCCGACGATGCTGTCGATATTCAGGTCGGTTTCTTCGAGAGAGTACTTGGCGGCATCGATCTTGGACAGGTCAAGGATGGCGTTGAGGATGCCCAGCAGATGGTCGCTGGCGAATTCAAGCTTGTCCATCTGTGCGGCCTGTTTGGCCGTCAGGCCACCCTGGCGGATCAAATGCGCCATCCCGGTCACGGCATTCATCGGGGTTCTGATCTCATGGCTCATGTTGGCCAGGAAAGCGGTCTTGGCCTGGTTGGCCTCGCGAGCAGCCCGTTCTGCGAGCATCAGTGCCCGATAACCGTCATCGATGTTCCGGATGAAGACGACGGTCAGCCAGCCGCATGCTAGCAGCGCGAAGATGTAGTTGTAGCCGATGAACCAGACGGCATCTTCTGGGAAGGGGAGCTCGAAAAAAGCATTGCCGTGCAAGGGAGCCAGGAGAAAAACGGCGCCGACCAGGAGCAGGACATAACCAAAGAAATACTGGGCAACTCGGGTTTCAAGTTGCAGGAAAGCTCCCATCATGACGGCAAGCAGCCAGATGATGATCTGCGAATGGGCGCCACCGGTGGTGAAGGTGAGCAGGAACAACGCTGTCGCGGAGCAAACGCTGGACAACAGACCGGCTGTGGCGAAACGGCCGCCCTGACGGATCAGCCAGAGGCCAGCTATCCATGGGGGAAGCGTGCCGAAGATCAGGCAGATGAGCGCACTGGTGGTGGCGCCGACCAGGGCATAGACCGCGACATAAGGCAGCCAGCAGAGGCCGTAGGCGAGTTGGAAGGCAAAAATGGTGCGTCTTTGCAGAACCTTGGCGCGATCATGGCCGTCGGCTTGATCGAAACTGACCCCGAGTCGATGGGCGATCGTGCCCAATATGTCCGAGTGCGTGTCAGGGTTCGGGCTGGCGTTGTTAGTCATACCTTGACGCGAATCCGATCAGGGGGGGGCGGCGAAATCGGCGCAGTTGGCATCCGGGCATTTCTTGGGCGATCAATGATGGTCGGTTTTTTGCACGCTGCTTGCGCGGTTGAGTTGTTCCAAGCACGGAATCCGGTATTGATTATCGGATTGTCGAGGCTGAGCGGTCAATGACACCTGACAATGGTCAAATGCGTTGCATATTTTTGGTCGAGATACCGAACGCTGCCTAATACATGGTGTGTGCCGGGCCGACCGGCATTCGATTGCCACGAGATCCAATGCTACGGTCGGCGGAAAAAAACGGCCAAAATCGAAATCTCGATCGAGGGCGGAAAGCCTGCCGACCAATAACGCTCCGGTTAAATCCCGCCACTCATGTTCGTTTGGGACCTTCGGACCTTTTTGTGGATTATCGCTTAGGGGCGCAACGACAAGCAGTTGGTTGATCGGCAGAAACGGGTGCCTGGCTGCTATCGACCATGGTGGTGTTCCGGAAAATTAACTGTTGCGCCTTTCCAGCCAAACCAGCAGTGTCTTGTACAGCGTTTGCGGAACCACCGGCTTGGCGATGTGTTCGTTCATGCCAGCCGCCAGGCAGTGGTCGCGGTCCTCGGTAAAGGCATTGGCGGTCATGGCTAGGATCGGCGTGTCCCGATTGAGCGAGTCGGTGCGAATCGCTTGCGTGGCCTCAAGGCCATTCATTACCGGCATCTGCATGTCCATCAGGATCAGGTCATAGCGGTTCTGTCTGGCCAGTTCCAGCGCCTGCTGGCCATTTTCTGCTTCATCGACCAGCAGTTCGGCATCCTCCAGTTGATAGCGGGCGATCTCGCGGTTAACCGATTCATCCTCGGCCAACAAGATACGGGATCCGGCATAAGTTGCGCGCAGCATCGCTTCGGCATCCCCCTCAACGGTAGTCGGCATTGGCGGTTTTGCGGTTGAGTCCACTTTGCCGAGCGAAACGACAAACCAGAAGGTGCTGCCGACTCCCGGCATGCTGTCTACGCCGATTTCGCCACCCATCCGTTGGATCAGGTGCTTGCAAATGGCCAAACCCAACCCGCTGCCGCCATACTTGCGGGTCGTGCTGTGGTCTGCTTGCTCGAAGGACTGAAACAGGCGGGATTGGGCTTCTGCATCGATACCGATGCCGGTGTCCTTGACTTCGAAGCGCACTTGCACCGTATCTTCGCTTTCCCCCATGGCGATGACGCGCAAGGCCACTTCGCCACTTTCGGTAAATTTGATGGCGTTGCTGGCGACATTGAGCAGAATCTGGCCCAGCCGCAAAGGGTCGCCTCTCAAGGTTCGGTGGGCTAGTTCGGGTGAAATTTCGGTGGTCAGTCGTAGCCCTTTCTCGCTGGCTTTGTGAGCGAGGATGTTGATGATGCAGGCGACGCGCTCCGCCAGTTGCAAGGGGGCTTCTTCGAGCACCATGCGCTCGGCTTCGATCTTTGAAATGTCGAGGATGTCATTGAGGACTTGCAGCAGGTGCGTGGATGCGGCCTTGGCCTTGTCGAGTTGAATGAGCCCCTGCGCATCGACCATGCGCCGCCTGGCCAAGTCGATCATGCCTAGTATGCCGTTCATCGGCGTGCGGAGTTCGTGACTCATGCTGGCGAGGAAAGTACTCTTGGCGCGGTTGGCGGCTTCAGCAGCCTCCTTGGCCTTGCTGAGCGCTTGTTCGCTTGACCTGAGAAGGGCATTGTTGCGCTCGATGGCACGAAACAGACGCCACATTGCGAGTGCCGTAAGCAGGCCTGAAAAGATAACCAACAGGCGAAAACGGAAAGCATAGGCCTCAGCGTCCTTGACTTCGGCCAAGGTGCGCTGGGTCACCAAATCGTTGAATTCGCCAATTGGCTTCATGATGCCCGCTTTTGCTTTGATATACGCGGCGTCATGCAGCATTGCAATCGCCCTGAAGCGATCGTCCTGGCTTGGCGATAACTCGACGATCTGCATCGCGGCAAATTCCGTTTTTGTCAGCGAATCGGAATGCGCCTTGGCCTCTTGCAATTTGGTCAATTCCTCGTTGCTGAATCCTGCCTGACTCATCAGGTCGAGTAGGGGAGCTGCTTCGCCGAATGGCTGGGGGCGCTGATCCTCTTCGTCCACCAGTTCCCAATACACATTCCAGTAGTTGATCGGACGCGGTCGCTTGCCATCGCGAATATCAAGGATTTCCAGGTAGTGTTGCTTGAAGAGCGGAAAGCCTGTTGCGACGTAGGCCCTAACCATGCGCGTCAGATCTTCGGATGATCGCCGCAGTTCATCGGAAAGAAGGAAGGATGTGTACCGCTTGTCGTTGGCACGATCGAGCGCTTTTTCAGCCTTGACATACCCCACAAACAAGGTGGCAAAAAGACACACCGCCCCGATGGTCAGCCAAAGATCGCGCTTCGTAACTTCCTTGGTTGCATCTTTAGGGGGATGGGTCGTTAGCATGAGTCGAGCTGCGTTGCTGGCCTACCGGATGAATGATCATATCTGAAAGCCGTTCCGAACCGACGGTTTTCGAGCGGCGCCATCGGCATGGTGGCGCTAGGTGGGTGGGCAAAGTTCTGCAGCGTTCGTGGTCAAGTTTGTTTCTCCACTGTATGAATGCTACGGTCGGCAGCAAAAAACGGCCAAAATTGAAATTCCGTTCCGGCCGTAAAACGCTACCCACCAAGCAAAACGCCCCGGCAAAACCGGGGCGTTTTTGTTGGAGCGTTTGCCGATCAGCCGCAGGTGCCGACCGCGCCGCAGGCGGTGCAGAAGTCGCAGCCGTCCTTGCGGATCATCGTGTGGTTGCCGCACTCGCCGCACAGCTTGCCCTGGGTCGGCAGCACCTTGTTGCTGCTGGTGTCTTCCGGCGCTTCCAGGATGCCCATCTGCTGCAGCGGGAAGCCGGACTCGTCGAGGATGCCGAGCATGGCGTAGCGGTGGATGATCAGCTGGGCGATGTAGGCGACCGTGGACGGGTAGGTCTGCTGCTTGCGCGAACCCGGGACGAAGGCCATGAAGTCGCCGAACGGCTCGGAGTAATCGACCAGCTTGCGCAGCTTCATGCCGATCCAGGCCGGGTCGAGAACGCGCATGTCGAGCGACAGCAGCTTGCACAGGCCGTCGAGGGCGCGCGGGTAGTTGCCGGAGAGCCACATCGAGTACGGACGCGAAGAGCCGTCGGGCAGGGTGATTTCCTTGAGGCCGAGGACGAAGTCTTCGTTGGTCGAGGAGTTGCTGACGTCGACGGTCCAGGACAGCGTGCCGTCGGTGCCGGTCTTCGGCTCCTTGGTGCTGAACAGGGCGTCCTTGACCGGGGTCGGGCCATCGTGGCCGACGGCGCCCAGTTGCTCGACGCGCCACAGGATGACCTGGGCCATGGCGGCGACGACGGACGGCATGCGCTTGCGCTCGCCGTGCGGGGGCATGGCCATGTCGAAGGCGTCGCCCGGCATCTTGGCCAGCGCTTCAAGCTTCATCTGCAGCCAGCCGTGGTCCTTGGCGCGCATGTCCATGGACAGCGTCTTGGCGACGGCGCCCAGGCCGCGCGGTTCGGCCGGGCCGTTGGCCCAGACTTCGAACGGCCAGGCGTGGCCATCCTGCTCGACGTGGCCGACGAACAGGGCGAACTTGCCGATCGGCGAGTCGACCATGTAGGTCCAGCACAGGTTGCCTTCCGGCAGGTTCGGGCGGCCCGGCCAGCGCAGGCTGGCGAGCACCGGGGCCGGCAGGTGCTTGATTTCGAGACGGCGGTTGGCGTCGGAGATGAAGTCCTGCGGTGCCTTGGCGTCGGCAGCGGCGTCGGTCTTGGCCGGTTCGGCCGGGGTGACGGAAAGGACAGAGCCGAGCACGCTGTTCGGCCGGTAGGTGGCCAGGCCCTTGAGGCCGGATTTCCAGGCGCTCATGTAGAGGTCCTGGAAGTCGCCGTACGGGTAGTCGGCCGGTACGTTCACGGTCTTCGAGATCGAGGTGTCGATGAACGGGGCGACGGCGGCGACCATGTCACTGTGGGCCAGGGCGGAGATTTCCAGCGCCGTGACGAAGTAGTCCGGCAGCTTGGAAACGTCACCGCCACGGTGCTTGTAGAGGCGCCAGGCGTAGTCCTCGACCGAGTATTCCTTGATCGTGCCGTCCTGCATGCGCTTCTTGCGGTTGTAGGTCCAGGAGAACGGCGGTTCGATGCCGTTCGAGGCGTTGTCGGCGAAGGCCAGCGAGATGGTGCCGGTCGGGGCGATCGACAGCAGGTGCGAGTTGCGCAGGCCGTGCTTGCGGATCTCGGCCTTGATGTCGGCCGGCAGGCGGGAGGCGAAATTGCCGCCGGACAGATACAGCTCGGCATTGAACAGCGGGAAGGCGCCGCGTTCCTTGGCCATTTCGACCGAGGTCAGGTAGGCGGTGTCGCGCATGAATTCGCTGATGCGGGCGGCCATGGCGCGGGCTTCCGGCTTGTCGTAACGCAGGCGGAGCATGGCCAGCGCATCGCCGAGGCCGGTGTAGCCGAGGCCGACGCGACGCTTGTTGGCGGCTTCCTGCTGCTGGCGCTCAAGCGGCCAGTGGGTGGCGTCGAGCACGTTGTCGAGCATGCGGGTCGACACGCGAATGACTTCGGCGAAGGCGTCGAAATCGAACTCGGCCTGCTCGGAGAAGGGTTCCTTGACGTACAGGGTCAGGTTGATCGAACCCAGGCAGCAGCAGCCATACGGCGGCAGCGGCTGTTCGGCGCAGGGGTTGGTGGCCTCGATCACTTCGCAGTAATTGAGGTTGTTGTCCTTGTTCATCCGGTCGAGGAACAGGATGCCCGGCTCGGCGTGGTCGTAGGTGGATTTCATCACCTGGTCCCACAGGTCGCGGGCGCGCACCTTGCGGTAGACCCACAGGCCGTCCTCGCGCTGGTAGGCGCCGGCGGCGCGCATTTCGCTGTTCGGCTCGGCGCGGTGCAGCAGTTCGACATCGCCATCGGCATCGACGGCTTCCATGAACGGGTCGGTGACGCCGATCGAGATGTTGAAATTGGTCAGGTCGCCCTTGTCCTTGGCGTGGATGAAGTCCTCGATGTCCGGATGGTCGCAGCGCAGCACGCCCATCTGGGCGCCACGGCGGGCACCGGCGGATTCGACGGTTTCGCAGGAGCGGTCGAAGACGCGCATGTACGACACCGGGCCGGAAGCGCGCGACTGGGTGCCCTTGACGCGGGCGCCCTGCGGACGGATGGAGGAGAAGTCATAACCGACGCCGCCACCGCGGCGCATGGTTTCGGCGGCCTGGGCCAGGGCGGTGTAGATGCCCGGCTTGCCGTCGGTGTTCTCGACGATGGAGTCGCCGACCGGCTGCACGAAGCAGTTGATCAGCGTGGCCTGCAGGTCGGTACCGGCGGCGGAGTTGATGCGGCCGGCCGGGATGAAACCGTTTTCCTGGGCCCACAGGAACTTGGCTTCCCAGTGAGCGCGGTCGGCTTCCTGCTCAACTTGGGCCAGCGCGTAGGCGACGCGGCGGCGCACGTCGTGGACGTTGGTTTCCTTGCCCTTGGCGTACTTTTCGATCAGCACCTCGCCGGAAATTTCCTGCTCCGGCAGCGGGGCGAATTGCGGCGGTGCGGGGATGTCGGTCAGCGACAATTGTTCGGCGATCTTGCTCATCAATACCTCCTCGGCGAATTCAGATAAATTGGTTTATTGATTTTTGGAATGTTGCAAAGCTACTAGATATAGTGGGCAAAGGCAATATCTTGACTAGATACGGTGTTTGATGCTTTTGCGTCGGGTGACAATGGCATGCCGAAAAAACCCCGAAAAAACAAAGCCCCGGCACCATTGGATGCCGGGGCCAAGAGAAAATTTATTTTTTCTTCAGAGGGCGAGCAGCGTCTGCGCGTGGTGCGCCATCATCCATTCTTCGTTGGTCGGGATGACCAGTACATCGACGCTGCTGTCACCGGCGCTGATGACCACATCGTGGCGGGCGTTGGCTTCCGGGTCGAGGCGCATACCCAGCCATTCGGATTGGGCGCAGACGCGGCGGCGGACCTCGGCGGCGTGTTCGCCGATGCCGCCGGTGAACACCAGCGCATCGAGGCCACCGGCCGCGGCGACCAGCGAGCCGAGTTCGCGGACGATGCGGTAGCAGAACAGATTGACCGCCTCTTCGGCTTCCGGCTTGTCGCTGGCGAGCAGGGTGCGCATGTCCTGGCTGATGCCGGAGACGCCGAGCAGGCCGGATTCCTTGTACAGAATGCGGGTCATGTCCTTGATGCTCAGGCCCTTGGTTTCCATTAGGTGCAGCACGACGCCGGGGTCGAGGTTGCCGCAGCGGGTGCCCATCATCAGGCCGTCGATGGTCGAGAAGCCGAGCGTCGTGGCGACGCATTTGCGATTGACCATGGCCGCCATGCTGGCACCGTTGCCGAGGTGGGCGACGACGACGCGGCCGGTGGCGCGGCTGGAGTGCTGCGGCAGGGCGCGGGCGATGAATTCATAGGACAGGCCATGGAAGCCGTAGCGCTTGATCCCTTCGGCGGTCAGCGCGCGGGGCAGGCCGAAAGTCTGGGCGACGTCGGACTGGCTGCGATGGAAGGCGGTGTCGAAGCAGGCGACCTGCGGCACGCTCGGCATCAGCTTTTGCAGGGCACGGATGCCGGCGACGTTGTGCGGTTCATGCAGCGGGGCGAGCGGGATGAAGCTGGTCAGGTGTTCGACGACCTGGGCGTCGACGACGGTCGGCTGCGAATAGAGGTCGCCGCCGTGCACGACGCGATGACCGACGGCGACGATCTGCCAGCCGCTTTGCGTCGCCTGAAACCACTGGAGCAGCGCGTCGAAGGCTTGGTCGTGGCTGACCGCCTCGCCGGCGATGGCCTGGTCGGCGATCTTCGTGCCGGCACGGTCCTTGGCGACCATTTTGGTGGCGCTGGTGCCGATGCCGTCGATCTGGCCGGAGACTTCGGCGTCGGGGGAAATCGGGTGGGCGAGCGGGAAAAGGGCGAACTTGATCGAGGACGATCCGGCGTTGATCGTCAGAATGCCTTGCTGCATGTCAGGTGGTTCCAATCTTGCGGTTGTGGTGGGCGACCAGCGCGGCGATCACGCAGGAGGCGGTACGGGTTTCGGCGCTGTCGGCGCGGCTGGTCAGCACGATGGGCACCTTGGTGCCGAGGACGATGCCGGCGGTCAGCGCGTTGGCCAGGTATTCGAGCTGCTTGGCCACCATGTTGCCGGATTCGAGATCGGGCACGACGAGGATTTCGGCATGGCCGGCCACCGCCGACTTGATGCCCTTGGTCTTGGCGGCGACGATGGACACGGCGTTGTCGAAGGCCAGCGGGCCGTCGAGGATGCCGCCCTTGATCTGGCCGCGGTCGGCCATCTTGCACAGGGCGGCCGCGTCGAGCGTGGATTGGATCTTCGGGTTGACCGTCTCGACCGCCGACAGGATGGCGACCTTGGGTTCGGGGATGCCGATCACATGGGCGAGATCGATGGCGTTCTGGATGATGTCGACCTTGTCTTCCAGCGTCGGGGCGATGTTGATCGCGGCGTCGGTGATCAGCAGCGGCCGGTGGTAGGTCGGCACGTCCATCAGGAAAACGTGGCTGATCCGGCGGCTGGTGCGCAGGCCGTTGGCGCGGGCGACGACTTCGCCCATCAGCTCGTCGGTGTGCAGGCTGCCCTTCATCAGGGCCTCGGCGTCGCCGGTGCGGACCAGGGAGACGGCCAGCGCCGCCGAATCGTGGCTGTGCGCGGCATGGACGATGCGGATGCCGGACAGGTCGATGCCGAACTCTTCGGCGACGGCGCGGATCTTGTTTTCCGGGCCGACCAGGATCGGCTCGATGATCCCGGCCCGGAAGGCCATGACCGGGCCTTTCAGCGACTCTTCATCGCAGGGGTGGGCGACCGCGGTGGGGATCGGCTCCAGGCCCTTCACGCGCTCCAGCAGGTGCACATAGCGCTCGTGCTTGTCGTCGATGCGGATCTCCGGCATGTGCACTTCCTGCATCCGCGAGACTTTTTCCGTCGGCGCCAGCACTTCGGCGGTGCCGCGCACGACCGGCAAACCTTCCTGGTTGATGCAGGTGCAGTCGAAGATGACGTGGTAGTTGTGGTCGAATTTCTGCTTGGCGGTGACGGTGATGGTGATCGTGTCGCCGATGGTCACCGGCCGGGCGAAGTGCAGGCTCTGGTCGACCAGTATGGTGCCGGGTCCGGGAAACTGGGTGCCGAGCACGGTGGAAATCAGTGAGCCGCTCCACATGCCGTGGGCGATCACTTCGCGGAACAGGCCGCTTTCCGAAAAGCCGGGATCGACGACGGCGGGATTGACGTCGCCGGTCAGGATGGCGAACAGCTTGACGTCTTCAGGCATCAGCGTGCGGGTCAGGCTGGCCGAGTCGCCGACCTGAATCTCGTCGTAGGTCTTGTTGACCAGGTAGCGTTGTTCGGATGGGTGGTTCATGACTGCTGGCTCCGGTATCTCTGGCGATGGATTAGTATAGATTGCTGCGGTGCAGCAAACAATATGCGGCGCTCAGGTTCATGCCCGGGCGACGCGACGGCGTTCGCGGCTGACCAGCGGCGACGGCACATCGACTTCCAGGCCGGGATGGCGCGCCTGCAACTGGTCGATCACCCACTGGTTGGCTTCGTAGGTGAATTCGCGGGCATCCAGCGGGGCGCCGGTCAGCGCCTCGGCGAACAGCGCGACGGCAGCCGAGCGGCTGACGCCGTACTCGCAATGAACCATCAGCGTGATCTCGAACGGTGCCGCGTGCAGTTCCTCGATGAAGGCGCTGATCTGCATCGCCATGTCGCGGTTGAACAGGCCGGGGATGGTCGGCATGTACTCGTCGGCCGGCACCGCGTCGAAGAAAGCCAGGCGCAGCACGTGGCGGAACAGCGGGTCGAGCTTGGCTTCCGGCGTCGTCGGGTCGGTGATCGAGATGACCGCCATGTAGGGCGAGCCGCGTAGTTGCTCGGCCAGCTTGCGGGAGGTGTACTGGACTTGGCTGATGGTCATTGCGTCATTCCATGAAAACCGGGTCGGAGAAAACGAGGGTGCCGTCCTTGCGCATCATCAGGTTGTCGGCCTTGATCAGGTCGGGCAGGGCGCCGTATTCGTCGGAGAAGGTCTCCAGCGCCTGCAGCGAGGCCTGCACGGCGTCGCTCCAGCCCATCGGCGTCACCGTCAGGTGGTGCAGGGCAATGCGGCCCATGTCCTGGGCCAGGTTGCGCCACATCAGGCAGGCGTCGAAATAGGAGGTCGACAGCTTGGTCGCCACCTCGACGGCCTCGCCGGTGCCGGGCAGCGGGTAGAGCCGTTCGACCTCGACGATATGGAAGGGAAAGCCGCGGCTGGAGCGGCCGGCTGTGCCGTGGTCGGCATAGACGACCGGGAAATGCCGGCCGGTCGGGCGGTCTTCGGCGGTGTAGTAGGCGTAGTCGGTCGGCGAGGAGAGCACCTTGTAGACGCGTTCCTGGCCGTCGACGGTGTCGGCTTCAAGGACGATGGTGCTTTCGCCGCGGCCGATCTCCCGGCGGCCGCGCAGCAGCGGGTGGTCCGGCACGGGGTCGGGGAGCAGTCCGTCAGCTTGGGGCATGATGATCTCCGCGATCAGATCCGGCGGGCAGACTGCCCGCCGTTTTTCGATTTTGGCGGTTTTTTGCCGCCGACCGTAGCATTTGCCTTGGGTGGACCTCAGGCGACGATATGGGCGCCGGCGTCGACGTAGATGGTCTGGCCGGTCATCCCGGACGAACCGGAGGTGCACAGGAAGGCGGTCAGGGCACCGACTTCGTCGATGGTCACGGTGCGGCCCAGCGGCGCTTTTTCGGCATCGTTTTCAAGCAGGCTGTTGAAGTTGGCGATGCCGGAGGCGGCGCGGGTCATGATCGGGCCGGGCGACACGGCAAAGACGCGGATGCCCTTGGGGCCGAGGTCGTAGGCCATGTAGCGGACGGCCGATTCGAGCGCCGCCTTGATGATGCCCATGACGCCGTAGTTGCGGACGACGCGCTCGGCGCCCAGGTAGGACATGGTGATCAGCGAACCGCCGTGGGCCATCAGCGGCTCCAGCGCCTTGGCCATGCGCAGGAAGCTGTGGCAGGAGACATTCATGGCCGAATCGAAGCCGGCTTCGGTGGCGTCGATGACGCGGCCGTGCAAGTCGTCGGCGTTGCAGAAGGCCATCGAGTGGATGGCGAAGTCGATTTCGCCGAAGGTTTCGCCGCACTGGGCAATGACGCCTTCCAGGCAGCCCGGCTCGGCGACGTCGAGCTTGAGGAAGAGCTTGGCACCGAGCGCCTCGGCCAGTGGCTGCGTGTATTTGGCCGTCTTGTCGTTCTGGTAGGTGACGGCGATTTCGCCGCCGAGGTCGACGATGGCCTTGGCGACCGCATAGGCGATCGACTTGTCGTTGGCGATGCCGGTGATCAGGCCTTTCTTGCCGGCCAGCGGGAGAGCGGTGTTCATGTTGTTCATCCTTCCAATACGGTTCGGGGTCTGTTGCGCCGCATCAATCCATTCTTGAGTTGCAGATTTGGCGGGGCTGCGCTTGTTGCTGTGCTGCAGCAGCATTTTTGCACAGGCGGATTACGAATTGTTGAACGCCAGGGAGTGTTATCTTGATCTGACGCAAGAAATCGTCATCTGGCGGTGCTAGTCTGTACATTGTCATAAGCACTTTCCCGGAGCTTGTCGTGACAATCAACGAAATGCATGCCGAAGCAGTGGCCGGCGTCGTCGACCGGGTGGTTGCCCGCCATCGGCGCGACCCGTCGAACATGGTCCAGATCCTGCGCGAAATCCAGGAGGCCTGCGACTGGATCTCCCCCGAGGCGATCGACCGCCTGCAGGCAACACTGGGCGTGCCGCGCACCAAGATCGAGGGTGTCGCCGGCTTTTACGCCTTCTTCTACACCGCGCCACGCGGCAAATACCGGGTGCTGTTCTCGGACAACATCACCGACCGAATGCTCGGCAGCAAGGCGCTGATCGATCGCCTGTGCAACAACCTCTGGGTCGAGCGCGGCAAGGTTTCCGAAGACGGCCTGGTCAGCGTTGCCCAGACGGCCTGCACCGGCATGTGCGACCAGGGGCCGGCCATGCTGGTCAATAACCTGGCCATCGCCGGGCTGAACGCCGAGCGCATCGACCGCATCGCCGAGCTGATCCGCGGCAAGGTTCCGCTGGCCGACTGGCCGGCCGAATTCTTCCAGGTCGAAGACAATATCCGCCGCGCCGACATCCTGCTCGGCAGCAATCTCCAGCCGGGCGATGCCCTGCGCGCCGCACGGGCGCGGGCGCCGAGCGACGGCCTGCACGCCTCGAACATGCGCTCCTGGCGCGAGGGCCTGCCGACCGGCCTGGGCGGCCCGGCTGCGACGCTCGACGAGATCAAGCGTTCCAACCTGCGCGGCCGCGGCGGCGCCGGCTTCACCACCGGACTGAAATGGGAAGCCTGCCGCAACGCGCCGCTCAAGGCTGGCCAGCAGCGCATCGTCGTCTGCAACGCCGACGAGGGCGAGCCGGGCACCTTCAAGGACCGCGTACTGCTGACCCGCTTTGCCGACCTGGTTTTCGAAGGCATGACGGTAGCCGCCTACGCGGTCGGCGCGACCCGGGGCTTCATCTATCTGCGTGGCGAGTACCGCTACCTGCTCGATCAGCTGAACGCCGTGCTCGCCCGGCGGCGGGCCGAAAAGCTGCTCGGCGAAAATATCCTCGGCATCCCGGGGGCGGATTTCGACATCGAGATCCACCTCGGCGCCGGCGCCTACGTCTGCGGCGAGGAATCGGCGCTGATCGAGTCGCTCGAAGGCAAGCGCGGCACGCCGCGCAACCGGCCGCCTTTTCCGGTGACCAACGGCTATCTCGATCAGCCGACCATTGTGAACAACGTCGAAACCTTCGCTGCCGCGGCAATGATCGCGCTGAACGGCGGCGACTGGTACGCCGGTATCGGCACCAAGGCGTCGGCCGGCACCAAGATCCTGTCGGTATCCGGCGATTGCGCCCGCCCAGGCATCTACGAATACCCGTTCGGCGTCAGCATCCGCCAGGTGCTTGAAGACTGCGGGGCGAACGACACCCAGGCCGTGCAGGTCAGCGGGCCGTCCGGCGTCTGTGTCGCCGAGAACGAATTCGACCGCATCATCGGCTTCGAGGACATCCCGACCGCCGGCGCCTTCACCGTCTTCAACAAAACCCGCGACATGTTCCAGGTGGCGCGCAACTACGTGCATTTCTTCCAGCACGAAAGTTGCGGCTTCTGCACGCCGTGCCGGGTCGGCACCTCGCTGCTCAGGAACCTGATGGACAAGCTGCATCATGGTGCCGGATCGCCCTACGATTTCGCCGAAATCGAGCGGCTCAACCAGCTGCTGCAGTCGATGAGCCATTGCGGCCTCGGCCATACGGCCTGCAACCCGGTGCTCGACACCATCGCCAAGTTCCGTCCCTATTACGACAAGCGGATGATGCAGCAGGACTTCACGCCGGCCTTCGACCTCGACCGCGCGCTGGGTGCTGCCCGCCAGATGACCGGCCGCGACGACGCCGCGGCCCACTTGGCCACCGAACACGGAGGCAAAGCATGAGCCAGACCTTTACCCTGGATGGCAAGACCATCCCCTTTGCCGATGGCCAGACCATCATCCAGGCGGCGGCCGATGCCGGCGTCTTCATCCCGCACCTCTGCTACCACCCGGAATTCAAGCCGCACGGCTCGTGCAAGCTGTGCACGGTCAAGGTCAATGGCCGCCACACCGCCTCCTGCACGATGCGCGCCGCGTCCGGTATGGTGGTTGAGAGCGACACCGAGGAAATCAACGCTGAACGCCGGGCGCTGACCCAGATGCTGTTCGTCGAGGGCAACCACTTCTGCCCGTCCTGCGAGAAGAGCGGCAACTGCCAGTTGCAGGCCACCGCCTACCACCTCGGCATGATGAGCCCGCACTACGACCACTTCTTCCCCAATCGGGCGGTCGATGCCTCGCATCCTGAGGTGCTGCTCGATTTCAACCGCTGCATCCTCTGCTCGCTGTGCGTGCGGGCCAGCCGCGACGTCGATGGCAAGAACGTCTTTGCGCTGTCCGGGCGCGGCATCAAGACGCACCTGATCGTCAATGCCAAATCCGGCCAGCTTGGCGATACCGATTTCACGCTGGACGACAAGGCGGCGCATGTCTGCCCGGTCGGCGTCATCCTGAAAAAGCGTCAGGGCTTCGCCGTGCCGATCGGCGAACGGACCTACGACAAGGCGCCGATTTCCGAAACGGAGGGACGCTGAAATGACTGCTCCGACCAAGAAACTGAAGGTGGCGACGACCTCGCTGGCCGGCTGTTTTGGCTGCCACATGTCCTTCCTCGACATCGACGAGCGGCTGTTCACGCTGCTCGAACACATCGAGTTCGACCGCTCGCCGCTGACCGACATCAAGCATTGCAGCCCGGACTGCGACATCGGCCTGATCGAGGGCGGCCTGTGCAATGCCGAGAACGTCCATGTCCTGCGCGAATTCCGCAAGAACTGCAAGATACTGATTGCCGTCGGCGCCTGCGCCATCAACGGCGGCCTGCCGGCGCAACGCAACCATCTGCCGCTGACGACCATCCTCGAAGAGGTCTATCACACCAGTCCGGGGCTGGCCAACGGCATGATTCCCAACGATCCCGAACTGCCGCTGCCGCTCGACCAGGTGCACCCGATCCACGAGGTGGTCAAGGTCGATTACTTCATGCCCGGTTGCCCGCCCTCGGCCGACGCGATCTGGAAGGTGCTGACCGATCTGCTGGCTGGCCGGGAGCCCGAGTTAGGCCACGGCCTGATGCACTACGATTAATCGAGGGTGAAAATGACCTACCAACTGGAAACTGCCGCCCACCCCGAAACCCTGCGCCGCGTCGCGATCGATCCGGTGTCCCGGGTCGAGGGCCACGGCAAGGTGACCATCCTGCTCGACGACCAGAACAAGGTGCACCAGGTGCGCCTGCATATCGTCGAATTCCGGGGCTTCGAGAAGTTCATCCAGGGCCGGCCGTACTGGGAAGTGCCGGTCATGGTCCAGCGCCTGTGCGGCATCTGCCCGGTGTCGCACCATCTGGCCGCCTCCAAGGCGCTCGACGTGATCGTCGGCGCCAAGAAACTGACGGCGACGGCCGAGAAGATGCGCCGGCTGATGCACTACGGCCAGATGCTGCAATCGCACGCGCTGCATTTCTTCCACCTCTGTTCGCCGGACCTGCTGTTCGGCTTCGATTCCGACGTCACTCAGCGCAACATCGTCGGCGTTGCCGCGGCGCACCCGGAAACCGCCAAGCGCGGCGTGCTGCTGCGCAAGTTCGGCCAGGAAGTGATTCGCGTCACGGCCGGCAAGCGGGTGCATGGCACCGGCTCGGTGCCGGGCGGCGTCAACAAGGCGCTGACCATCGCCGAGCGCGATGCGCTGCTGAAGGACGTCTATCACATCGTCCAGTGGTCGCGCGACGCGGTGCACCTGATCCAGAAGGTGCATACGCAGGACCCGGGGCTCTACAACAGCTTCGGCATCTTCCGCTCCAACTTCATGTCGCTGGTCGGCCATAACGGCGACCTCGACTTCTATCATGGCACGCTGCGCGCCCGTGACGACAACGGCAAGATCCTGTTCGACGGCGTCGATTACCAGCAGTACGACAAGTACATCGAGGAAGAGGTGCGGCCGTGGAGCTACATGAAGTTCCCGTTCTTCAAGTCCATCGGCAAGGAGCACGGCTGGTACAAGGTCGGCCCGCTGGCCCGGGTGCAGAACTGCAACCAGATCTCGACGCCGTTCGCCGAACATGAGCGCAAGGAGTTCGTCGATTACGCCGGCGGCTCGCCGCTGCACGCCCCGCTGGCCTACCACTGGACGCGGATGATCGAGATGCTGCACGCCGCCGAAGTGATCAAGGAACTGCTGCACGACGACGACCTGCTCGGCGGCGAACTGATGGTCGAGGGCGAGCGCCGGATGGATGGCGTCGGCGTCATCGAGGCACCGCGCGGCACGCTGTTCCATCACTACCGTGTCGACGAGAACGACCTGATCACGATGGCCAACCTGATCGTGTCGACGACCAACAACAACCAGGCGATGAACGAGGCGATCCGCCACGTCGCCCGCCGCTACCTGCACGGCCGCGAAGTGACCGAAGGCCTGCTCAACCACATCGAGGTCGCCATCCGCGCCTTCGACCCCTGCCTGTCCTGCGCCACGCACGCCTTGGGCAAGATGCCGCTGGAAGTCGAGCTGGTCGACGTCGAAGGCCAGGTCGTCCATGCGTTGAGCCGTTCATGACCGCGCCGGTCGTCATCTTCGCCATCGGCAACCCGAGCCGCGGCGACGACGCGATCGGCCCGGAATGCTACGGTCGGCTCGAAAAAATGCTCAAAAATGAAATTCTGGCCGGCGAGGTCGAACTGATCGAGGACTTCCAGTTGCAGATCGAACACGCGCTCGATCTGCAGGGCAGGGCGCTGGCGCTGTTCATCGACGCCGGCGTCGATACCCCGGCCCCCTACGTCTTCGAGCGCATCTTTCCGTCGACTGCCGTCGCCCACACCAGCCACGCGCTGTCGCCCCAGGCCGTGCTGCAGGTCTACCGGCAGACCGAAGGCGCCGAACCGCCGCCGGCCTTCGTGCTATGCATACGTGGCGAGCGTTTCGAGCTGGGCGAGGCGCTGTCAGGCGAGGCGAGCGGGCGCGTCGAGGCGGCCGTCAGCCTGGTCGTCGAGCTCTGTCGCCAGCCCGGATTGAGCGCCTGGGAGCAGGCATCCGGAGAGGTCATAAATAGTTGATATACATCATGGGCGGCAGGGGGGATGATGCGGAAAATACACCTGACTTGATGCTGCATGGAGCGTAGCAAGTCACATGGTTTTCCTCAGACACACATTCGCGGCGACTTTGGTCGCCGCTTTTTTTGGAACCGCCCTGGCCGGTGAAACCGCCGAGCGGCAATATGTTGCCATCGCCCAGTTGCCGGCGCCGGAAATCGGCGCCCGGGTTGGTCAGGCGGTCGAGGTGGATGTCGATCTGGCCGCCGGCAATCTGGAAGTCGGTGAGACGGACGGGCGGCTTGAGGTCCATTACACGATGGCCTTCAACCAGATCGCCGAGGGCTGGAGCTGGCAGCCGCTGGCTGACCCGGCCGTCGAGGACTATTACCGCTTCAAGTATCTGCCGCTGCAATCGGTGCTTGTCGAACGCGGCGAATATGCCGGCGAGGACAAGATCGGCACGACGCAGCAGATGAAGGTCAGCTGGCGCTACGACTATTTCCTGGCTTTCGACAATCTCTACGATTTCTATCCGCGCATCGTCGACGACGATGCAGGCTTCTCGGCCAATCTGCCAGCGGCGCTGGCCGGGCGGGTGGGGTTACGCGCCAGGGCGCACCTGGTCGAACCGGTGATCAGCGAGAGCACGACTTTCTGGAAGGCGATCCACGCCCGGCCGACCGATTTCACGCTGAAGAAGCGCTACCTGGTCGGCAAGCTCGATGAGATCGACTTCGTCGATACCGCCAGCGGCGAGGTGCTGTGCCGCATCGGCCCGGGACAGTCGCGCTGCACCGGGCGCTGAGCCCGGCGTTCAGCGATAAACCAGCACCGGCACCTTCGAGTGGGTCAGCACCTTGTTGGTTTCGCTGCCCAGCAGCAGGCCGCTGATCCCGCGCCGCCCGTGCGAGGCCATGAAGATCAGGTCGCAGCCGGATTTTTCGGCGGCTTCGATGATCGCCTCGTAGGGCACGTCGCTGGTCGCCGAAACGGTGCTGCATTCGACGCCGGCCTCGGCGCATAGCTTGGCGACTTCACCGAGATATTCGTTGGCCTGCTGGTCGGCCATTTCGGCAAATTTGTCCGGGGTCGTCGGGTCGATCAGCGCGCCTTCGCCGAAGTAGGCGATCGGGTATTCCGGTTTGGAAAAGAAGACCGTAATCCGGGCGCCGGCTTCCTTGGCGAAGGAGACGGCGCGTTGCGCCGTGGCACGGGAAAGTTCGGAGCCGTCGGTCGGGACGAAGATGTGCTTGAACATGTTTTACCTCCTGAAATGCTTGTCTGGCGTTGCATTCGGCCTTGTTGAGGTTCATGCTACGCCAAGTCGGGAGGATTGAAAACATGCGTCTCGGGTTTCTTGGAGCAGCCGGCGAAGTGACCGGTTCCTGCACTGTCGTTGAAGCGGGCGATGTCCGTTTCCTGGTCGATTGCGGCATGTTTCAGGGTGGTCCGGAAGCCCGGCAGAAAAACCAGCGGGCGCTCAATCCCGGCTTCGACGTCCGCCAGCTCGATTTCGTGCTGCTGACCCACGCCCACATCGATCACTCCGGCCTCTTGCCCCGTCTGGCGACGCTCGGCTTTCGCGGGCCGATCTACACCACGCCGGCGACCATCGCCTTGCTCGAAGTCCTGCTGCCGGACAGCGCCCATATTCAGGAGAAGGAATCGGAGTGGCAGTTGCGCCACCGGCGCCGGCAGGGTCAAGGCGAGCGGGGCATCCAGCCGCCGCTCTATACCGTCGCCCAGGCGCAGGCCTGCCTGAAGCTGCTGCAGCCGATAGGCTACGGTAAGCCGGAAAAATTGGCCAAAAGCGTAACGGTGACCTTCCGCGATGCCGGCCACATCCTCGGTTCGGCCTCGCTGGAAGTAGTCGTCGGCGGTGAGGGCAAGCCGCGCCGGCTGGTTTTTTCCGGCGACCTCGGCATGCCCGACCGCCCAGTGCTCCGCGACCCCGAGCCGCCGCCGGCCGAGGCCGACGTGCTGCTGATCGAATCGACCTACGGCGACCGCCTGCATCGCTCGCTGCTGGAGACCGAGGAGGAGATCGTCGGCGCCATCGAGCGGACGCGGGCGGCCGGTGGCAACCTGATCATTCCCGCCTTTGCGGTCGGCCGCACGCAGGAGATCATTTACCTGCTGGCCGATCTGGTCCGCCGCAAGCGGGTGAACTCGCTGAAGGTTTATGTCGATTCGCCGATGGCCAACGCGGCGACCCGCATCACGCTGGACAATCCCGATCTGCTCGACCCGGAGACCCGGGAGTTGATCGCCTGGCAGCGGGCGCATCATGATCGCATGCACATCGAGTTCGTCGCCGATGTGGAGCGCTCCAAATCGCTCAACGACATCCGCCACGGTGCGGTGATCCTGTCGGCTAGCGGCATGTGCGAGGCCGGTCGGATCAAGTATCACCTGCGCGAAAACCTGCCGCGCAGCGAGTGCAGCGTGTTGATCGCCGGCTTTCAGGCGGCCGGGACGCTCGGCCGCCGCCTGGTGGATGGGGCGCGGCTGGTGCATATCTTCGGCCAGCCGGTGCCGGTCCGGGCGCGCATCTATACGGTTGGCGGACTGTCGGCGCACGCCGACCAGGCAGCCTTGCTCAACTGGCTGCGCGGCTTTCACCGGCCGCCCGGTCGAACATTCGTGGTCCATGGCGAGGCTAGCGCATCGGCCAATTTCAAGCGCGCCATCGAAGAGGAACTGGGCTGGTCGGCGGTGGGTTTGCCGCTGCCCGGCGAGTTCGTATCGCTGTAATATGATTTGCTGATTCAATCCAAACAAGAAAAGGTTTTCCCCATGTCCAACGGTTCCGCCCATCACAACGGCGTCGACATCAACCACCTGAGTCCGTTCGAAACGCTCGGCAAGGCGGTGAGCAGCGCCATCGATCCCTACGGTGTGACGACCTCGCTGCTCAACGCCCAGATGGCCTGGCTGATGCATCCGCAGGAACTGACCCGTGCCGTCAATGCCTTGTCCGGCGATCTGCTGGCGCTGCAGGCGCACGTCCTGCGTCGGGCGATGGGCATCCCGTCGACCGATGTGATCCGGCCGAATGCCGACGATTCGCGTTTTGCCGACCCGGTATGGACCGATTCGGCGACCTGGGACATCGTCAAGGAGTGGTACATCGCCTTCACGCACCGCCTCGAGGACATGCTGTTCGAAACGCCCGGACTGTCCGACAAGGAACGCCGGCGCTCCGCCTTCTGGCTGCGCAACTGGCTGAACATGGTGGCACCGACCAACTTTTTCTGGCTCAACCCGGTCGCCATGCAGCGCTGTGTCGAAACTGGCGGCGAAAGCCTGCGCAAGGGCTGCGAGAATTTCCTGCGCGATGCCCGGGCCAAGAACATCCTGATGGTCGAGCCGGATGCCTTCACGGTTGGCGAGAATCTGGCGACGACGCCGGGCAAGGTCGTTTTCCGCAACCATCTGGTCGAACTGATCCACTACGCGCCGACCACCGAGAAGGTGTGGGCGATGCCCATCGTGATCATCACGCCCTGGATCAACAAGTTCTACATCCTCGATTTGACCGACAAGAAGAGCATGGTCAAGTACCTGACCGACCAGGGTTTCTCGGTGTTCATCACCAGCTGGAAGAATCCCGATGCAGAGATGGCCGGGGTGCGTTTCGACGACTACCTGGTCGACGGCGTCAACGAGGTCGTCCGCGTCGCCAGCGAATTCTGCAAGGTACCGCAGGTGCACCTGGCCGGCTACTGCATCGGTGGCACGCTGGTCAGCACCTACATGGCCTGGGCCAACAAGCATTTCGCCGCAGACAAGGTGCCGGTCGCCCACTGGACGCTGTTTACGACACTGACCGATTTTTCGCACCCGGGCGATATCGATGTTTTCATCGACGAAGCCTGTATCGGCGCGCTGGAAGAATCGATGGCCAAGAAGGGCTATCTCGACGGCAGCGAAATGGCCAGCTCCTTCCGCATGCTGCGCTCGAACCCGCTGATCTGGCATTACTGGGAACGGAGCTATCTGCGCGGCGACTCGCTGCCGCCGTTCGACGTGCTGTTCTGGAACATGGACACGACGCGCATGCCCTACGCCATGCATTCGTATTACCTGCGCGAACTGTATCTGGAGAACAACCTGATCAAGCGCGACAAGCTGACCATCGCCGGCGAGAGCATCGACCTCGACCGGATCACCCAGCCGCTCTACGCCGTGACCGCCGAGGACGACCACATTGCGCCGTGGAAGCAGTGCTACCGCATCCGCAAGTACGTCAATGTCGCGGCGCCGGTGCGCTTCGTGCTGTCCACCTCCGGACATATCCTCGGCATCGTCAATCCACCGGCCAATCCGCCCAAGCGGGCCTACTGGATCGGCGAGCCGGAGCGCAACGAGCACTGGGAGCACTGGTTCGACCGGGCTGAGAAGAAATCAGGCACCTGGTGGGAGGACTGGACCCATTGGCTGAGTGAACGGAGCGGCGAGCTGGTCCCGGCCTATCCGGCGGCCAATCGCAAGTTCCCGGCCCTGGCAGCGGCGCCAGGAACCTACGTGCTGGAGAAGTAGGGCGGGCTTCCTGGCCCGCCGGCTGGCTGTTTTGGCGGCAAATTGATACATTGGCCGCTGACCCGAACAGGATCGCCGAGATCACCATGACGACTGCACTGACGACGACATCCGCTACCGCTTCCAAGGCCGGCGTGGACCTCCTGCGCATTGTGCGTATTAACGAAGAGATCAAGTCGGTGGTCAGTGTCGCGTTCAAGATCAACATCATGGCGCTCAACGCGATTTTTCTGGCCAAACGGGCAGGTACTGCGGCACGTGGTTTCGGCGTCCTGTCCAATGAGTTGCGTGTCTTTTCGCAGGACCTGCGAGAGTGCATGTCGTCGCTGACCGGATTGATCCACGGCTGTGTCAACGAAGTGTCGCTGGTGCTTCAGGATATCCGTCATATCCGCTTGCTGCGCCAAGCCGTCGAATTGGCGCCAACCCCGCAGATTTCGAAAATTTTGGCCTCCAGGGAGGCTGTCAATGATCGTCATACAGCTCGGCTGACCAGCTTGCGTAATCAGCTCAAGCGCGCCCTGGAAGATGCCTTCCAGATGGTTGAGCTGGGCGGCGTGCTGGCCAAATCGGCGAAGATCGAGGCGGCCTACGGGCAGTCCTTTGCCGTGCCGCTGGCCCAGGTGTCGGGGGAGTTCGACGCTATCGTCGAGGAAATTCGCAGTTCGCTGGAAGCCTTGCGTCGGTCGGCATTTTTTACCGGCAAGTGAGAATAGGAAATCGAGGAAGAGGGCACCGTGAAAACAACAAAGACAATCTTTCAGGACGGCAATCACAAATGGGTTGCCATTGTTCGCGATCCTGAAAAACCCAACTTCCTGATCGATACCAACGAGTATCTGGTCACGCACGGCGGGCAAGGGCTGTTGATCGATCCGGGCGGGGCCGAGATATTTCCGGCGGTTTTTTCGGCGCTGTCTGCGGAGTTCGACCCGTCCTCGCTGGCCGGCATTTTCGCTTCGCACCAGGATCCGGACATCTGTTCCTCGCTGGCGCTGTGGCTGGAGTTCAATCCGCAGATGCCCTGCTACGTCAGCTGGCTGTGGGGCGGCTTCATCCCCCATTTCGGCGGTAGCGAAAAAACCTTCGTGACCATCCCCGACGAGGGGGCCGACATCTCGCTCGACGGCCTGATCCTGCGCGCTGTGCCGGCGCATTACCTGCACTCGTCGGGCAATTTCAATCTCTACGACAAGATCGCCAAGGTGCTGTTTTCCGGCGACGTCGGCGCAGCCTTGCTGCCGCCGGGACAGGATGGCCTGTTTGTCGAAAATTTCGACGCCCACATCCGCCATGCCGAGGGGTTCCACAAACGCTGGATGGGCTCCAACGAGGCCAAGCGGCGCTGGTGCGAACGCGTCGCCCAGATGGACATCGACATGCTCTGTCCGCAGCACGGCGCGATCTATCAGGGGGCAGACGTCCAGCGCTTCATCAACTGGTTCGACGAACTGCAGGTGGGTATCGTCGCCGCCTGATTGTCCGGTATTTGACCGCGGTCAAGGCGTCTGCCGGGGGGCTGCGCCGAGAATGTGGCAAACCCCAGTACGTGAGCCAACATGACCACCATCCGCAGTTTCATGACCGACGATCATCGCCGTTGCGACGATCTCTTCGCCGAAGCCGAGCAGGCCATCGGCAAGGGCAACCTGGAGGCCGCCCAGGCCGCTTTCGGGCATTTCAGGACGGCCGTCCTGGCGCATTTTGCCAGCGAGGAAAAAACGCTTTTCCCGTCTTTCGAGGCGAAGACCGGCATGAGCATGGGCCCGACCCAGGTCATGCGGATGGAGCACGAGCAGATGCGCGCCCTGTTCAATGACGCCACAGATGCCCTGCAGGCAGGCGACTCCGAGGAATATCTCGGGATTGCCGATACCCTGCTGATCATGATGCAGCAGCACAACATGAAGGAAGAGAATATCCTCTACCCGATGTGTGACCAGCATCTCTCCAGCGAACTGGCGCCGCTGCTCGAGCGCCTGGAAACGGAACTTAGCGAAGCATGACCCATCCGAAGACCCCTCATGTCGTCGACGCCCGCTACATGGAGCCTCCCGGCCCCTTCGTCGCGACCATGGAAATGCTCGATACCCTGAAAGAAGGGGAAAAAATGCTGCTGCTGCTGTTCCGTGAGCCGCATCCGCTGTACAAGGTATTGCGCCAGAACGGGCACGACTACGAAGTCGAATTGCAGGCCGACGGCACTTTCGAAATCCTGATTTCACGCTGAACGCCCGGCCATGCAGGCACTGATGGCCTTCGAAAGCGCGCCGCCCCTGGCGGCTCCGCTGCGTTTTTTCCTGACCGCGCCGCTGTTTGCCGTTCTGGCCGGTTTGCTGGTGGCCTTCGAAGGGGCGGATATCTTCGCTTCGCGGTGGACGCCGGGAGCGCTGGCGGCAACCCATCTGCTGACGGTCGGTTTCATGATGCAGGCGATGCTGGGGGCGCTGATCCAGATCCTCCCGGTCGTCGCCGGCGCCAACCTCGAGCATCCGCTCAGGGTCGCCAAAATCGTTCATCCCGGCCTTTCTCTCGGTGCGCTGCTGCTGGCTGGCGGCCTCTATCTGGCCAATCCGCTGCTGCTCACCGGCGCTGCCTTGTTGTTGGGGCTGACGGTGGTCTTTTTCCTGGTGGCAACGTTGCGGGCGCTGATCGGTGTGCCATCGACCAGTCCGACCATTCGCGGCCTCAAGCTGGCGCTCCTCGGCCTGGCCTGTGTGGTCGGCCTCGGCATCGTCATGGCACTGGCGCTGGCCTATGGCTGGTCCATTCCGTTGCCGGCGCTGGTCGATCTGCATGCCGGTTGGGGGCTGGGAGCCTGGGCCGGCGTGTTGCTGGCGGCAATCGCCTACGTGGTCGTCCCGATGTTCCAGCTGACCCCGGGTTACCCATCGCGCCCCAGTTGGTGGTTTCCAGTCGCCATGCTGGCCATGCTGCTGCTGTGGAGCATCGCCCTGCTGGTCGATTGGCCTTGGCTGGTCCGCATCAGTCAGTTGGTCGCCGCCGCTGCCGGCATCGCCTTTGCTGGGTTGACCCTGCGCCTGCAAGGCGGGCGGCGCCGGGCGCGGGCAGACGCGACCTATCGCTATTGGCAGCTCGGATTATCGTCGAGCATTTTTGCCCTTTTTTTGCTCTCGACCGTAGCATTGTGGCCTGCTGCGGCCGAAATGGACGGCTGGACGCTGTTGTTCGGCATATCGCTGGTGGCCGGCGGCTTCGTGTCTTTCATTATCGGCATGTTTTACAAGATCGTTCCTTTCCTGGCCTGGCTGCACCTGCAGAACTGCGGGCAGGCCAAGGTGCCGGCGCCAGCCATGAACAAGATACTGCCTGATGCCGATGCCCATCGACAGTGGCTGGCGTATGCCGGTTCGCTCGGCCTGTTGCTCGCTGCCGCGCTGTTTCCGCGCTGGCTGGCGGTGCCGGCCGGTCTGGCGTTTGCGGCTGCCAATGGCTGGCTGGCTTGGAACCTGTGGAGCGCTTTCCGTCGCTATGGCCGCTATCGGGCCGAGATCCTGAACAAGCTGGCGCTGCCGTGAGTTATCTCGCCATCAAGCATCTGCACGTCACCTGCGTCGTCCTCAGCGGCCTGGGCTTCTGCCTGCGCGGCTTCTGGATGCTAAACGAGTCGCCGTTGCGCCAGCATCGACTGGCGCGGGTACTGCCCCACATCGTCGATACCCTGCTGCTCGGCAGTGCCTTGAGCATGGCCTGGATGAGCGGACAGTACCCGTTTGTAAACGGCTGGCTGACGGCCAAGCTGTTTGGCCTGCTCGCCTATATCCTGCTCGGCATGATGGCGCTGAAACGCGGCCGGACCCTGGCGATCCGTCGAGGCTATTTCTGTCTGGCCCTGCTGGCTTATGCCTATATCGTCGGCGTGGCACTCAGCCGCAATCCGACGATCTTTTTCTGAGGCAGGCGGATTCTGCCATCCCGGCTGGCGGGATGGCAGGGGGTCTTACATTCGGCCCAGTTTGCGGTACAGCGTATTGCGGCTGATGCCGAGCTGGCGGGCTGCCGCCGAGATGTTTCCACCGGCGGCTTCGAGGGTTCGCAAGGCAGCCTGACGGCTGATTTCGTCCAGGCTGCTGGCACCTTCCAGCGGTGCTGCTGCCCACGGGTCGAAGGCCGGCGCACTGCCTGCAGCCACCGGCATCACTTCGAACAATTCTTCGGGCAGATGGGTTTCCGTAATCGTTGTTTCATTGTCGTCGAGTAGGGCAATGGCAACCCGGATGACGTTGAACAATTGGCGGATGTTGCCTGGCCAGGCATAGTTTTCGATGGCTTGCAGCGCACCTTCCGAGAATTTGACCGACTCGCCCCGGGAGGCTGCTTCGGTAGATGCCAGCTTATAGACCATGGCCCGGATGTCGGTACGGTCGCGCAAGGGCGGGAGCGTGACGCTCAGGCCGTTAAGGCGGTAGTAGAGGTCTTCGCGGAAGGTGCCGCGGGCGACTTCCTCGCGCAACTTGCGGTGAGTGGCGCAGACCAGGGAGATGTCGACCTGGATTGCCCGGGTGCTGCCCAGCGGCGTGACGCAGCGTTCCTGCAGCACGCGCAGCAGGCGGGCCTGCAGATTGAGCGGCATGTCGCCAATTTCATCGAGGAACAGCGTGCCGCCATGGGCCTGCTGGATTTTGCCGGGGGCGCCTTCCTTGCGGGCGCCGGTAAATGCGCCGCCCTGGTAGCCGAACAGTTCGGATTCGATCAGGGTTTCCGGAATCGACGCGCAATTGAGCGCCACGAACGGCGAACCCTGGCGCGGTCCGCTGTTATGGAAGGCCTTGGCGAACATTTCCTTGCCGGCACCGGATTCGCCCTGAATCAGGATCGGAATGTCGCGGCCGAGGATACGACGGGCGCGGTCGATGGCTGCCTGCAGGCGGGCGTCACCGGTGTTCAGGGTGTCCAGGGTCAGACCGCCGTGTGCGGCAGGCTCGGCGCGCCGGACTGGCGCGCGTGCTGCCGGCGTGTCGTCAAAGACCCGGCCGGCCAGGGTCAGCGGGGGCAATTGTCCGCGCAACTGTATATGGACCGGACGACCGTTAACATTGATTTCGCAGCTACCCAGCGGATTATGGCGCAGGCGATCGACCAAAGCGGACAGCGTGCTTTCGAAGACGATCGAGAAGTCCCGGCGCACGGCATCGACTTGCCGGATGCCGAGAATTTCGAGGCCGGCAGTGTTGACTGCCAGCACCTGACCGTCCGGGGAAACGGCAGCCATGCCTTCCTTCGGGCTGCCGAGGTAGTCGGCACGCCGGTGGAAACAGACGAGAATTTCCCGGGCATGGGTCGATTCGAAAAGGCGCTTCTCGATGATCAGTGCCGAGAGGCGGACCAGTCCAAGCGTGTGCCGCTGCTGGCTGCGATAATCGCCGGAGATGTCGAGCACGCCGATCAGTCTTCCGTCCGGCCCGACGATCGGGCTGGCGCAGCAGGTCAGGAAGCCGTTGTATTCGAGGAAGTGTTCGCCACCGAGCACGGCGACGGGCATTTCTTCAGAGAGCGCAGTGCCGATGGCATTGGTGCCGCGCAGGGTTTCGTCCCACGAGGCGCCCGCCGAGAGCGCGACGCGGTCGGCGCGATCGACAAAATCCGGATCGCCGACCGTTTCGAGCAACAATCCGTTGGCATTGGCCAGAATGACCATGCTCCCGGATTCGCGGATCTGGTCGTAGATATGTTCGAGGATCGGACGTCCCTGCGAGAGCAGGAAATGGCTGCGCTCCTGCTCGTTCTTCAGGGAGGGGGCGCTCAGCACGTCCGTTTCCGGCATCATGGTCGTCCCCGTCAGGCCAAGCCGGCGGCAACGTTCCCATGAACGGATGATCAACGGGTCGACCAGGCCTTCCGGCAAGGCGCCTTGGTCAAAGAACAGCTGTCGGGCCTGTTCCAGTCGCTGACCATGTGCATCGGCCAAGATTTGCAGACTACCCATCTCTCCTCCAGAATGAATCATTATGTTTGTTCTAGTGTTCCATAACGTAGCACATGTGCTTTTTGGAAGCAATGGAGCAAACGGTGGCCGCTTTTTGGCTAAATCGACTTAGGTCAACGGGGCGTAGAACTGTCGCGTTTTTCCTTCTACGCTCAAATGGCTTTCCGGAAATTGTTTTGATAATCTGTCAGGCTTACCTGGCACAACGCTTGCAGTGCAGTGCAGGCTTAGTAGCAACCCTTACCTATCAAAGGAGACATTGTGAAACATCCCTTCCGACACCTCGGTGCTGTTGCGGCAGCTCTTTTCATCAGCGTGGCCGCTCCGCAGGTTTTCGCTCACGGTGATGTGACGCCGCAAGCTGTCGATACCACGGGTCTGAAAGACCTGGGTGCCGATTTTCTGAAGAGCAATCCTTATCGCAAGGACAAGACGGCAATCCGCATCGGCAGCTCCGCCTACAACCAGAACTGCGCCCGCTGCCATGGCCTGGAAGCCATCTCCGGCGGCATCGCTCCCGACCTGCGCTATCTGCCGCTGGGCGATGATGGCGACGAAATCTTCCTGCAACGCATCCGCAAGGGTTCGGTGCGTGACGGCCGTGTTTACATGCCCCCGTTCGAACATACCCTGAGCCAGGAAGCCATGTGGTCTATCCGTTCCTACCTTGAAACCGTACATGAAGAGTAATCGTCGTTTCTGGTTGAAAGCGCTGGCTGCGTTGCCCATGGCCGCAGCCTTGCCGGCTATCGCGGAGATTCCTGTGTCGGTTCGCCAGCGTGGCCGCCTGCGCATTGCCGTCTATAACAACTTCCTGCCTTATTCGAGTGAAGGTAAGGGCATCGATGCCGATATCGGCCGTGCCATTGCCGAAAAGCTCGGGCTGCTTCCGGAAGTCGTCGGGTTCAATGCCGACGAGGACATGAATGACGACTTGCGGAACATGGTCTGGAAGGGGCATTACCTGGGTACCCAGCCGGCAGACGTGATGATGCATGTGCCGGTCGATCAGCATCTGGCCAAGACCAATGACAAGGTTCGCATCTTCGGGCCCTATCATCGCGAAACGCTGGCGCTGGCACGCAATCCGGAACGGATTCCGAACCCGCTGTCGGGTTCGGCGGTCGTTGCTCTCGAGGTCTTTACGCGCGAAAAGGTAGGGGTCGAAATTGCGACCCTGCCAGATGCTTTCCTGCTCTCGGCCATGAACGGCCGCTTGCGTGAAAACGTCGTGCATTTCAAGACGATCGCCGAAGCCGCCAAGGCCTTGGTCGACGGATCGATCTCCGCGGTATTGGCACCCCGTGCCGAACTTGAAGCTGCTCTCGGAAAGCAGTCGAAGATCGTTGTTGAGGACCAGAAATTTGCCGAACTCAAGGTTGATAGCTGGCCGGTTGGCATGGCGGTCAAGGCCGAGGAAATGGAACTGGCTCAAGCAATTGCCGAGGTTCTGGCTCATTTGAAGGAGGACGGCACCGTTGCCGCCATCTTCAAGCGGCATGGCATCACCTATTCCCCGGCCTGAGATGAGTTTGTCTCCGGTCAGGGGCTTGAAGAAGCCGGCGATCTCTGCCGGAACAGCGGTTGATTTGTTGTTCCGGCAGGTTTCGTTTTTTGACGGTCGCCGCAATGTGGCAAATCTTCTCGATATCGGCTCGTGCTCCATGGGAGTTGTGCTTCGATGAGTCTTCAACGTTACTCCCTGCCGGCAATTATTCTGCATTGGGTTCAGGCGGCCATCATTATCTGGTTGCTCTGGCTTGGCTGGACGATGGTCGACATGCCCAAGGGGGCGGAGCGCACGGCTGCCTACGGGTTGCACAAATCGATGGGGCTTGTGGCCTTGCTCCTGGTCGTGATTCGCCTTGGCTGGCGTCACCGTAGTCCGGCGCCTGCGCCGCTAGGTCAGGGTTGGGAAGTCAATGTCGCTAAATTAACGCATCGTCTTCTGTACATCTTTCTATTGTGTGCGCCGCTGTCGGCCTATTTGGCGTCGTCGTTCGGAACCTACCCGCTCAAATTCTTCGGATTCGAGATCGTTAAGGCAGGATGGCCGGACGAGGGCATTAACGGAGTATTCAAGCTTGCTCACCAAGTATTTGTTTGGGGCGGGGCGGGGCTGGTCGCTCTGCACATCGCCGGAGCGCTAAAACATGCTATCAAAGGTGACGGTACCCTGCGCCGCATGCTTCCCGGGGGTGGTGTTTAATTATTAAGCGTACTGTTTCGCAACGAAGCAGTGGTTGAGCAGTTTGTTCGACTAAAGTCATAGTCAAATGCCATGCTCGGCTTGGTCGGGATACAAAAAAACCGCAACCCTTGGGTTGCGGTTTTTTATTGCGCTGATCTATCGATCAGCTGGCCGCAATCAATGCAGCGAAAGGATCCACTTGATGGCTTCGTGCAGGTCGTCGTTGCTGATCTTGTCTTCGCCGTGCGGGATCATCGGGACGTTGCCCCAATTGCCCGAACCGCCGTGGCGGACTTTGTCGAACAGGGCTGCCGGGGCCTTGGCGTCGCCCTTGTACTTGGCGGCAACTTCCTTGTAGGCGGGGCCGACGCGCTTGGCGTCAACGGCGTGGCAGGCTACGCAGCGCGCCTTCTTGACGATGGCCTCGCCGTCGGCGGCATGGGCCGATGCGGCGATGGCGAATGTGGCAACGGCGAACAGGGCGGTGGTGATTTGCTTTTTCATTTGCCTTCCTTTGGTTTGTTCAGAAAAATCTGGCTATCTGCAGTTAGCCCATTCAATAACGGAGCCTGGGCTTTATGGTGGCCATTTTCAGGTTGCTAGGTGAATCGCAGTTGGTGAAACGACTGCCCAACTGTTAAAACATCAACTCCAAGCCATGTCTGCGTTTCAGGAGTAAAAACGAACCCGCTGGCGCTTTGGTTGACATGCTCGTTCATCGTGTCTCCAGAAAAAGGGGGGCGGTTGCCCGCCCCCTAAGAGTTGCCCGCAAACTTATGGGCCAGTGGAGGAGATGCAAGGTTAGATGCGCCCATTTTTTTGGCTTTTTCCTCAGGGCAGCCGCTTACATCTCGGCTCAGACCTGTCTGGGTGTCATCAAATCGGTTTCAAGGCTGATCCTCTGGTGGCGACGCTGAATCTGGCTGATGCCGATTGCTGGCGGTGCCGGGCGAGGCGTAAGGCATGTATGTATTCAGTCTTCCTGGTTGTGGTTCAGAAAAATGCTTGCTTGACAGGTAGTTGGCACGGTTTAGCGCTGATATCTGTCGTTTCTTTGCCATAAATAGTGCACGCCGTGTGCCAGCTATTCCGGATTTGTCATGGTCTGAAAAAATTTATATCAATCAATTGCTTATTGTTTTTATTAGGATGATGCAATTGCCTTGTTCGTGTCTGTTCTTGGTCAAATCCGGAACATCTGTTCAGCACTGGAGCACAAAGCTGTTGCTTCAACCAAGTTAAGCATAAAAAACCGGCCACTTGGGCCGGTTGGTTGTTCTGGCATTGGCCGGAATTACATGGCCAGGATCCAATTGACCAACTGGCGTGCGTTGCCTTCGGTAATGGCGACGGCGTTGGGCGGCATGGAGAGGCCGCTGACCTTGCCCTTCCAGTGGCTGCTGTAGGGGTTGGAACCTTCCAGGACGACGCGGGTCAGGAACTCGGAAGCGCCCGGCTTGCCCTTGTACTGCTTGGAGACATCGCTCCAGGCAGGGCCGATCGGCTTCATGCCATCCGGACCCGGCTTGCCAGTCTCGATGCTGTGGCAGGTCATGCAGCCGCTGGTGGTCGCCAGCTTGAGCATTTCGGTGTCTTTTTTGGCATCGGCCATGGCGAGCGGGCTGAACAGGCTGCAAGCCAGCAGGCTGACGAGAATTCGGTTTTTAAACATTGCTTTCCTCCTGATGAGCGGTTGTTGAAGTGGTTTTCCGGACCCGAAGGGAATCGGTATTCCGGACGATAAATCGTTGTAATCCTTATGCCTCAATTGTACTGCTGATGTCCACCAATCCGTGGCGTGCTGCCAGGTGCAACAGTTTGAAGTCGCTGTCGGCATCCAGCTTCTGGCGAATCAGCGAAAGATAGTTGAGGACGGTCTTGGGTGAGAGATGCATGGAATTGGCGATGTCGCCTGCCGATTCGCCCTGTACCAGCATGCGCAGGACCTCGAATTCGCGCGGGGTGAGGTTGGCCAGTGGGGCATCGCCTTCGATGGCTTCGCGGGCCAGTACTTCGGCAATTTCGGGGGAAAAGACTCGCTTGCCGGCTGCGATGCGCCGGATACCGCTGATCACGTCATCTGGTTCGCAGTATTTCGTCAGGTAGCCGTGGGCACCGCTGCGCAGCGCCTGGGTAACATGGCCGGCGCTGTCGTGCATCGAGAGAACCAGTACCCTCAATTTGGGGTGTCTGGCCAGCATGCCGCGTATCGCTTCTATGCCGCTGCTACCCTTGAGGCTGAGGTCAACCAGTGCTACGTCGGGCTCGACGCGCACCACCAGTGCATTTGCCTCGTCGGCGGTGGCCGCCTCGCCGATTACCTGAATCCCCGGCTCGGCATCAAGCAAGCGGTGATATCCCGTACGTACCACGGCGTGGTCATCGACCAGAATTACACGAATCATGCTTCTTTCTCCTGTGCCTCGTTCAAGGGCAAAACAACTCGCAGATGCAGGCCGGTCGGTTGTCCGGGTTGAAGCTCCAGGCGTCCTTGCACCATTTCCAGCCGTTCTTCTATGCCCAACAGGCCGCCGCGTCGGGTTTCCCCTGCGCTGGGCAGTCCCTTGCCGTCGTCGTCAATCTGCAGGTGCAAATTTCCATTCTCCGCATGAATCCTTACGATGCAGTGGCGTGCCTCGCTATGGCGCACGGCGTTGGTCAGGGCTTCCTGAACAACGCGATACAACACCAATGCCTGTTCCTCTCTCATTGCCGGCAACCGGGCAGGAATCTCCAATCGAAAATCGATACCGACATCCCGCTGCTGCCAACTGGCAATCAGTTCGCGCAATGCCCCTGCAACTCCCTCGGCATCCATGCCATGAGGGCGTAGTCGCTTGAGCATTACGCGTAGCTGCTCACCATTGGTCCGCACGTCACGCCGCAGTTCCTGCGCGCATTCGACAATCCTCTGGCTGTCGAGCGTGCCGGCATTGCGTTCGAGAAATGCTGCCGTCACACCGATGGCAGTCAGCGTTTGACCGGTCTCATCATGCAATTCCCTTGCCAAGGTCCGGCGCTCTTCTTCCTGAACCTGGATCAATTGTCTGGCCAGTTGCTTTTGTGCTGCCCGTGAGCTGTTGAGCGCCGATGCCAGTTGGTCGATTGCGCCGGCCACCTGCCTGAATTCCCGCAGATCGAATGGGGGCAAGGCGGCATCCGGCTCGCCGTCGGCCAGTCGTTGCAAGCCGGCCTCCAGTTCGCGTACCGGCGCCAGTGCCCGGTCGGCAGACCACCAGGCGACCAGAAGTGTCGCTCCAGAAAAGAGCAACAAGGTGATGCACAGGCGAACGGTGTCGCCCAGGCGTTCGTCGATTTCCGAGCCGGGGTTGGGGGCGATATACAGGGTTTGCTGACCCAGCTTGACCTGCTTGACCGGACTTTGCGGCGGCGTGATGCCCAGCATCTGGGCCAGCTGAATGAAGCTTGCATCGGTGGGCGCCGGGCCATCGGGTTCTTCGACCGAAATACGCAAGTGGCGCAACGGGGCGCTATCAATCAGCGCACGCAGGCGCGCTACAGCCTCTTCTGGCGGTTGGTGGTGATCCAGGCTGCTGGCATCCAGCAGGATTTTTGCCAGTCGTTCCGAGGCGGCAACCTCTGCATTGATGTCGCTACGTAGCGAGTAGAGGTTTACGAGCAGTGCCATCAGGAACAAGCCGGCGAGCAGGGCGCCAAGATAACCGACCAGACGTCTTCTGAGATCCACGTGGGAGAGGTTTGCAAAAGTTGAAAGTATTTATCCAGCAGTTTTTATACCCGGTCGCGAATCGGTTTGGTCGCGAGCACTGAGTGTGCTGGTCAATGTGATCGTAGCAATCTTGCCATCGCGAGGTATCTGAATCGGTGCTCTTGGACCCCGTTGTTATGCGGGTATCCGAACGGCGGGAAGATTTCCCGGGATTCAGCGCCGAGATTCCTGGAAAATTGGCACACCTAATTATTCCTAAGATTTTCGGAGACTATATGAAGTTGCATTTCGCTGCGGGGAACGGGGCCTCGCGCTTCCGTCCGCGCTGGCTGGCGCTGGCGATAATGGCTGCTTATCAAGGGGTGGGTGCGGAGCCAGCAGCTTTGTTACCGACGGTCGAGATCGTCGGCACTACGCCGCTGTACGGTATCGGGTTACCGATTGAAAAGGTGCCGGCCAATGTGCAGACGGTCAAGGGCAAGGCCATGGAAGAGCAGCGCAGTCTGACAATCGCGGACTTCATGGCGCAGAACATGACGGGCGTGAACGTCAATGAAACCCAGGGCAATCCGTTTCAGCCCAATGTCAATTTCCGTGGCTTCGCGGCCTCGCCGTTGCTTGGCACGCCACAGGGCCTGTCGGTCTACCAGGATGGCGTGCGCATCAATGAAGCATTCGGTGATGTGGTGAGCTGGGATCTGGTTCCGATGAACGCACTGGCCAACATGTCGCTGATGCCAGGTTCCAACCCGATGTTCGGCCTCAATACGCTGGGTGGCGCCATTTCAATGCAGACCAAGCGTGGCTATACGCACCGGGGTGGCGCCGTGGAATTTTCCGGTGGTTCCTGGGGGCGCTACAACACCCAGGCCGAATACGGCGGTGTGGCAGCCAATGGCGTGGACTATTTCTTGGCCGGTAATTATTTTGATGAGGACGGCTGGCGCGATGCGTCGCCCTCCAAAGTGCGCCAGATGTTTGGTCAATTGGGCTGGCGAAACGAAGCAACCGATCTCAGCCTGACCATGTCGCTGGCCGATAACAACCTCGTCGGCAATGGCCTGGTGCAAAGAGAGTTTCTGAGCACCCAGGGGTGGAGCGCAATCAATACCAAGCCGGATCAGACGGTTAACAAAATGGCCTTCCTCAATTTCAACGGAAGCCACTGGTTTGATGATGCCACCATGCTCAGCGTCAATGCCTACTACCGCAATGTGCGTACCCGAACCCTGAATGGTGATATCAACGACGACATCAACCCGGATGATGCCGCCTTCAATCTGAGCAATTGCGTGGCCGGTGCGAACGAGGGCGACGCTGAGATTTCCTGTGGCGGTGCGCTTAATCGCAGCAAGTCCCGGCGCATCGGTTATGGCGTTACCGGGCAGATCAATTTCAACCAGGACTTGCTGGGCCACAAGAACCTGTTCATCGCCGGCCTGGGCTATGACCGCAGCCGGAGCGATTTCCAGCAATCTACCGAGTTCGGTATCATCAACGGTGGCCGTGGTATCGATGGTATCGGCGTGTTCGGCGACGAGGCCGAAGTGGATCTGCGTGGGGTGAACCGGACCTGGAGTCTGTTCGCGACCGAGACCTTTTCGTTCAATGATGTCTATCACCTGACCCTGTCGGGGCGCTACAACTACACCCGGGTGGAGAACCGTGACCGGCTGATTCCCGACGCCAGCGATCCGGCGTCACTGACCGGCAACCATGATTTCCGGCGCTTCAACCCGGCAATTGGCCTGGCTATTACGCCGACCAAAACATTGTCGTTCTATGCCAGCTATAACGAAGGCAGCCGTGCACCAACCGCCATTGAGCTGGGCTGTGCCAACCCGGCCCAGCCTTGCAAGCTGCCCAACGCCATGGCTGGCGACCCGCCGCTCGACATGGTGGTTTCCAAGACCTTTGAAGGCGGAGTGCGTGGCAAGCTGACGAGCGACATCGGCTATAACATCAGCTTGTACCGTACCGAGAATAGCGACGATATCCAGTTCATCGCCGCCAATTCCACAGGGGCCGGCTACTTCTCCAACGTCGGCAAGACGCGTCGTCAAGGGGTCGATTTTGGCCTGAACGGCGAATTGGGGAAGTTCCGCTGGTTTGCCGGTTATAGCTATATCAAGGCCACCTTCCAGTCCAATTTCGCTATTGCCAACGACGTCAATTCTAGCGCTGTGGATACCGACAGCGATGGTGAAGGGGATACGATTCTTGTCGGCAAGGGGGACTCCATCCCCGGCATCCCGCGTCATCAACTGAAGTTGCGCGGCGAGTGGGAGGCACTGCCGCAGTGGACCATCGGTGCCAACATCGTTGCTTTCTCCAGCCAGTATTCACACGGCAACGAGAACAACGATCACCAGGGCGCGGGCGCCAAGGTGCGCGGCTATGCCGTCGTCAACATGGATACCCGCTATAACTTCGGCAACACTGGCTGGCAGGTGTTTGCCAAGGTCAACAACCTCTTCGACAAGCGCTATTACACCGGCGGCATGCTGGGTGAAACCTACTTCACCGCCAACGGGGCCTTCATGGGCGGCGACAACGATTTCGCCGCGCTGGTGGCGCCCGGCGCTCCCCGCGCGGCCTGGATCGGTGTGCGCTATGAGTTCGGCAAACCGACTGAACGTTAACTCTTTGGAAACATTCCCTGGTTTCCTGTCTCCTGCGCCCTCTTCGGAGGGCATTTTTTTTGCCCTGGTAGTTGCTGATGCGCTTCACGGCTCCATCGCTTTACAGGGCATTTGGAGGTGCCACGGCGCCCAATCGGGAATCTGTCGGGTTGGGCAATATGCCCGACAGCCCCGGGAAGAATTCCGCATTTGCCGGGGCGGTGCTCCCGAGACCATGGCTTGGGGCGTTCCTATACTGGCCTGACCTGTCGAGACGGATGGGGAGGCCCGGTGTTCGGGCACGTAGCGACACCAATTCATAGGAGACGAAAGAATAATGCATTCAATCCGGTTCAATTCGCGTCAGACCATTATTGCCGCCCTGGTGGCCGCGACCTTCTGCGGCTCGGCAGTTGCCGCCGGGGCCAAGGTGTCCTGGGAAGACATCGTCAATGACGACAAGACGACTGGCGATGTGCTGACCTATGGCCTGGGCATGAAAGCCCAGCGCCACAGCCCGCTGACCAAGCTCACCACGGGCAATGTGGCCAATCTGGTGCCGGCCTGGAGTTTCTCCTTTGGGGGCGAAAAGCAGCGCGGCCAGGAGGGGCAGGCGCTGGTTCATGATGGCGTGATCTACGCGACCAGTTCCTACTCACGGATTTTCGCCATTGATGCCCGCACCGGCAAGCGCCTGTGGGAATACCAGCATCGTCTGCCGGAAGATATCCGTCCGTGTTGTGACGTGGTCAATCGCGGTCCGGCCATTTATGGCGACAAGATCTATTTCGGCACGCTGGATGCCGGCATGGTCGCCCTGAACAAGGATACCGGCAAGGTCGTCTGGTCGAAGAAGTGGGGTGATCACAAGGTAGGCTACACGATGACCGGCGCCCCGTTCATCGTCAAGGATCAGAAGTCCGGCCGTGTGCTGCTGGTGCATGGCTCTTCCGGTGACGAGTTCGGTGTCGTCGGCTACCTGTTCGCCCGCGATCCGGAAACCGGGGAAGAGGTCTGGGCCCGGCCGATGGTCGAAGGTCACATGGGGCGCCTGAACGGCAAGGAGAGTACGCCGACTGGTGACGCCAAGGCGCCTTCGTGGCCGCGCGACAAGGACGGCAATCTGGTCGATGCCTGGAATCACGGCGGCGGTGCGCCGTGGCAGACCGCCAGCTACGACGTCGACAGGAACATGGTCGTCATCGGCACCGGCAACCCGGCGCCGTGGAATACCTGGCACCGTACCAAGGAAGGCGACGATCCACGCAACTGGGACAGCCTGTTCACCTCCGGCCAGGCCTATGTCGACGCCAGCACTGGCGAGTTGAAGGGCTTCTTCCAGCACACGCCGAATGATGCCTGGGACTTCTCCGGCAACAACTCGGTCGTCCTGTTCGAGTACAAGGATCCGAAGACCGGCAAACTGGTCAAGGCCTCCGCCCACGCCGACCGCAACGGCTTCTTCTTCGTGACCGACCGCGAGAAGCTGGCCTCTGGCGCCGGTTATCCGAACAAGCCGACCTCGCTGATCGGTGCCTGGCCGTTCGTCGATGGCATCACCTGGGCCAAGAGCTGGAACCTGCAGACCGGCAAACCGAACATCGTCGAAGGTCAGCACCCGCCGAAGCCGAAGGAAGGTGCCGACAAGGGTGAATCGATCTTTGTGTCGCCGCCTTTCCTCGGTGGTACCAACTGGATGCCGATGTCGTACAGCCCGGTGACCGAACTGTTCTACATTCCGGCCAACCATTGGGCGATGGACTACTGGACCGAGAAGCTGACCTACAAGGCCGGTTCTGCCTACCTGGGTCAGGGTTTCCGGATCAAGAAGCTGTTCGATGACCATGTCGGCACGTTGCGCGCCATCGATCCGAAATCCGGCAAGATCGTCTGGGAGCACAAGGAGAAATTCCCGCTCTGGGCCGGTACGCTGACCACCGCCGGCGGCCTGTTGTTCACCGGCACCTCGGATGGCTACGTCAAGGCCTTCGATGCCAAGAACGGCAAGGAACTGTGGAAATTCCAGACTGGTTCGGGTGTCGTTTCGGTGCCGATCACCTGGGAAATGGACGGCGAGCAGTACGTCGGTATCCAGTCCGGTTACGGCGGTGCCGTACCGCTGTGGGGCGGCGACATGGCCGACCTGACCAAGCAGGTGACCCAGGGGTCGTCGATGTGGGTCTTCAAGCTGCCGAAGGCGGCCAAGTAGCAAATCAGATGGCGTGGCGACTGAGTCGCCACGCCATTTATTGCTGGAGTCAATGAGCTTGTCGAAATTTTTCGTTTTTGCCCTTTTTTTGCTGCCGACCGTAGCACTTGCCGCGGATTCGGTGGATCCGCTGGTCATCAACGGTTGTGGTATCTGGCCGCACACTCGTTGCCAAGGCGCCGATCTGCGCCATGCCGATCTGCGCGGTAAAAACCTGGCTGGCGCAGATTTTACCGGCGCCAATCTGGCACGCGCCGACCTGCGCGATGCCAACCTGGCCGGGGCGATATTTGATGGCGCCGATCTGACGGCTGCACGCCTGAACAAGGCGCAGGCGGCGACCGCGACCTTCCGGGGCGCAAAGATGATCGGTGCCGACCTGGAGTTCGCCCGATTGTTCCGCGCCGACATGACCGGCGCCGACCTGACGGCTGCCAATCTGGAGGCGGTGCGCGCCAATTTCGCCTGGTTTGACTATGCGCGCTTGGTCAATGCCAACCTTCAGGAAACCAAATTTTTTACGGTGAATTTCAAGGGTGCCGATTTGACCGGCGCCTTCCGGAAATACACCGTTTTTGCTGACGGCTTTTACGAAGGCTGCACGGCGTGCCCGAGCGAAGAATGATGAATATGCGGATTCGCTATCTGATACTGGTCTTGCTGATTGCCGGGAAGACTGCGCTGGCCAACGAAGTTGCCAACCGCCCAGTGGTTGATTTTTCCAGCTTGCCCAAGCTTGGCTCCAACTGGCTGGCGACCAATCCCTATCGCGGCAATGCCGATGCGATCAAGGTCGGGCAAATTACCTATGGTCAGACCTGTGCACGTTGTCACGGTGCCGATGCCAGCACCAATGCAGCGCCGGCACCGGATTTGAGAAAACTGGATGGATTTTGCCGCCGCATTGAAAACGCAGAGTTGAAGGCCGCCTGTATACGCGACAACGATGCCTATTTTTCAAAGACCGTTCGCCAGGGGAAAACGATCGTTGGCGTGGTGCATATGCCGGCCTGGGAGCCGGTGCTGTCACAGGAGCTGATTTGGGCTGTTCAAGCCTTTATCGAATCCCGGGTTGAGGCGTCCAAGCGATGAACGTTTTCTGCCAAGGCCAGCAAAAAAAACGGCACGAACGCGCTAACGTTCGTGCCGTCCGACCTGCCAGGCAACCCTATCATGTTGCCTGCCGGTCTCTTGCTAAAGCAAGATTACTTGGCCTTGTGCAGCTTGAAGACCCAAACGGAACCGCCCTGTTCGAGGTAGTTCACGCGCTTGGCAACGTCGCCGCCCCACAGCGGAACAGCACCGCCCCAGCCAGCCGCTACGGCAATCATCTGCTCGCCGTCCTGTTCCCAGGTAACCGGAGGAGCAACGATGCCGGTACCGACGTTGAAGGACCAGAGTTCCTTGCCAGTCTTGGCGTCAACACCCTTCAGGAAGCCTTCCGGGGTACCGTAGAACACCAGGCCACCAGCGGTGGTCAGGACGCCGCCCCACAGCGGAGCGTAGTTCTTGTTTTCCCAGACGATCTTGCCGGTAGCCGGATCAACAGCGCGCATGGCGCCGATGTAGTCGTCATGCAGAGCCTTGATGGTGAAGCCGGCGCCCAGGTAGGCAGCACCCTTCTTGTAGGAAACCGGTTCATTCCAGATGTCCATGCCCCATTCGTTGGACGGGACGTAGAACAGGTTGGTCTGCGGGCTGTAGGCCATCTGCATCTGGTTCTTGCCGCCGAGGAAGGACGGAGCGGCGAACACGGAAGCACCCTTCTTGCCGTCAGCGCCGGCAGCCGGGTCACCCGGGTAGTTTTCCATGTTGTAGATCGGACGACCGGTGTTCAGGTCAAAGCCCTTGGCCCAGGAAATCTGCTTGACGAACGGGAAGGCGTTCAGCAGCTTGCCGTTGGTACGGTCATTGACGAAGAAGAAACCGTTACGGTCGGCCTTGCCGCCAGCCTTGATGATCTTGCCGGTCTTCGGATCCTTGAAGTCGAAGGAAACGAATTCGTTGACGCCGTCAAAGTCCCAGCCATCGTGCGGGGTGCCTTGGAAGTGCCAAACGATCTTGCCGGTGTCGGCGTCGATAGCGACGGTGGAGCAGGAGAACAGGTTGTCGCCCGGACGGTTGTGGCTGTTCCACGGGGCCGGGTTGCCGGTGCCGGCGAAGATCAGGTTGGTTTCCGGATCGTAGGTAGCGCCGTTCCAGGTGGCTGCGCCGCCGGTCTTCCAGAGGTCACCTTGCCAAGTGGCGTTGGTGGTGCCGGAAATGCCGTTGTCCATCTTGTTGCCGGAAGCGTCAAACTTGTAGCCCATGTGACCTTCAACGGTCGGACGGGTCCACAGCAGCTTGCCGGTCATCGGATCACGGGCGTCGATGCGGCCGACGATACCGAATTCACCACCGGAAACGCCGGTGATCAGCTTGCCGTTGGCGATGATCGGAGCAGCGGAGGCAGAGTAGCCAGCGGCGTAGTCTTCCAGCTTTTCCTTCCAGACAACCTTGCCGGAGTCCTGATCAAGAGCGACCAGTTGAGCGTCCAGGGTTGCGAAGATGACCAGGTTACCGTACAGGGCGGCACCGCGGTTGATCACGTCACAGCACGGCATGATGCCGTCCGGCAGACGGTGCTCGTACTTCCACAGCTTCTTGCCGGTCTTGGCATCAACAGCGAACAGGCGGCTGTAGGAAGCGGTGACGAACATCTTGCCGTTGGCGATCACCGGCTGGGATTCTTGACCACGTTGCTTTTCGCCGCCGAAGGACATCGACCAGGCCGGAACCAGGTTTGCGACGGTCTTGGTATTGATTTGGGTGGCCGGGCTGAAGCGCTGACCCTGGGTGCCGAGACCGAAGCTCACGACGTCGTTCGTGGTCTTGGCATCGTTCAGGATATCAGCCTTGGTGACTTCCGCCATTGCCGGGCTGCCAACAAATGCCATGGCGGCCATAACTGCGACTGCGAGCGTGCTGCGCTTGAGCAGGGATTGTTTCTGCATGGATTGTCTCCTTGGTTTCCAATGGTTCCAACCCGCTTGGCGTACTGACTTAGCGAACCTCGGGTTGGAATGACATGCCTGCGAGCCGCCTTCCATTCCCTGAATCGGCCCGCTGACAGGGTCTCCTTTCCGCAAGAGGTGTGCCAAGTCCTCCGAGGGGCGCCGGTTTGGCGCGTTAGCGCAGGGGCGATCCTTCTTGTACGTGGCTTGGCGGGGTGTCGGCGCATTTCCCTTGTGGCGGGAGGCTAACGCTCGTTTGTTTCAATTGTTACCAGTTGTTTCAAAGTTGCACATGCAATGCTGCTCGATGTTGCTTCGTTTGTGCTCCGATTGCTCGGTGGAATGCGGTTTTCGCCTTTGGCACACGGATTGCAGTCTCCATTGAAAACAACCCTGTGAAGGTTGTTCAGGAGACAAAATGAAGTATGCGTTGGCGGCACTCGTTGTCGCCTTGGTGGCTTGCCTGCCTTACCAGTCGAACGCCGCCCAGCAGGCCGTGGTTGATCCTTTGGTATCGCCTCGCTGGGAGGACATGCGCAAGGCGTTTCTCGCCGATGCGCCGGTAGTTTTCGACCCGGCTGTCCTGGTCATCGCGCCGGCCAACGCCGAAAATCCGATGCAGGTGCCGGTGACGATCGATGCGACGGCTCTGGGTAAGGTTCAGGAAGTCGTCGTCTTCGCCGATTTCAATCCGATAGTCCAGGTCCTTCGCTTCTTTCCGGACCGGGCGCCGGCCTTTCTGGGTTTTCGCATCAAGCTGCAACAATCCTCCCCGGTTCGTGCGGCGGTGCGAACGGCCGATGGCGTCTGGCATGTCGGCGGAACGTGGGTGAACACTGTTGGCGGCGGTTGCACCGCACCTTCGGCAACCGGCGGGTCGAAAGAGTGGCAGAAGCGCCTCAATGAAGTTAGCGGGCGTCAGTGGTCCGAAGGGCCGAATGCAGGGCGGGTCCGCCTGCGCATCGTGCATCCCATGGACACTGGTTTGATTGCCGGCACGCCAGCTTTCTTTCTGGAAGATATCGACTTTTCCGATGCTGCTGGGCGCCACCTGATGCGTGTCCAGACCTATGAGCCGGTTGCGGAAAACCCGGTATTCACGCTCAACCTGGGGCCTGGCGGCAGTGAAGGGGTCGAGGCAAGCGGTCGCGACAATAATGGCAATACCTTTCGTGCCAGGATAGCGCCGTGAAGCACATCCTGATCGCTGCCCTCCTGATGCTTTCGGTTGTTGCCCCGGCAGCCGATTTCGATTACGGTCTCGTGGCACGAAAAGTGGCTAAGGATGTCTACGCCTTTGTTGGACGGACAGAGGATTTCACCATGGCCAATGGTGGCAATATCGTCAATTCCGGATTCATTGTTGCGCCTGAGGGGGTTGTCGTCATCGACACCGGGTCGTCGCTGCGCTATGGCCAGCAGATGCGTAGCGCCATCGCGGCTATTGCCGGTGGCAAGCCGATCATCCTGACCATCAATACTCATCACCATCCCGATCACTTTCTGGGCAATCAGGCGTTTGGCGATGCTCCCATCGGCGCCCTGCCGGAAACGCGCCAGGGTATCGCGGCGGATGGCAACGCTTTTGCCGAGAATCTGTTTCGCCTGACCGGAGACTGGATGAAGGGGACCGAGGTGGTTGCGCCAACACAGTCGCTGAATCCTGGAACGATCGAGATTGCTGGCCGCAAATTGCGTCTGATCGGTCTTGGCGGGCATACCGGAGCCGACCTGGCAGTCTATGATGAAGCTACCGGTAGCTTGTTTGCAGGCGATCTGGTCTTCAACGGCCGGGCGCCGACGACGCCCCATGCCGACGTGGCGACTTGGCTGGCTGCCCTTGAAAAACTGGAAGCGGTGACCCGTGAAACCGGCTTTGCTATCCTCGTTCCCGGGCATGGCGAGATTTCGCATGATGCGGCGCCGATCCGGCAGACGCGCGCCTGGTTGATGTGGTTGCAGAACAGCATGCGGGAGTCGGCACGGGCCGGGCTGGACATGAACGAAGTTCTGGCTCGCCCGTTGCCGCCGGAATTTGCCGATTTGCCGGTGGCGGCAAGCGAGTATCGCCGTTCCGTCGGGCATCTGTTCCCGGCAGCTGAACAGGAGGCCTTGGGCAATGCAACGCTGCATTGAATACACCCCTCCGGCGGTCGGTCGTCGTTTTTGGGCGATCTTGCTGATCTCCGTAGCCGCCCATGCCGGGGTACTGGCCTGGAATCGCGCGAGCAAGGTGCAGCCAGCCGAGTTGCCGCCATTGGTGGTTACCTTGCGTGCCACGACGTCCGTTTCGCCGCCGCCATCCGAACCGCTTGCCGAGACGATGCCGGTCACAGTTCCACAAAAGATCCGGCCGCAGCCTACAAAACGGGAGTCGCCATCGATCCCGGTCATGACATCCTCCACCGAATCTGCACCCCGTGTAGCCCAAGCACCGATGGCGCCCCCGGCCGCCGCGCCTGAAGTGCAATCGGCACCTCCTGCCCCTCCCGCCGTGGCGGCAGTCGTTGCTACGCCAGCGGCATCGATGCCCAGTCAGGAGGATTTGTTGGTCAGCTATCGCCGGCGTCTGACCGATTTGCTGGCCCGCCATCAGGAGTACCCGCGGGTTGCTGCCATGCGCGGCTGGGAAGGCGAGGTACGGGTTCGCGTGCGAGTGGCTCGCAAAGGCAGTCTGCTCGGCGTTACTCTGGACCATTCGAGTGGCTACGATATTCTCGACAAGCATGCGATAGCGATGCTCGAAGGGCTGGGTGGTCTGCCCGCCCTTCCCGAAACGTATGGTTCCAGCGAACTGCAGGTTGTCGTTCCGGTCAGTTACAGCTTGCGCAAGCCATCATGAGCAGATATTCGATCATCGCCACCGATCGGGGCTTCTCCTGCCACGAAGCAAGGAGTCAAGCCTGAACATGCAGAAGCCCCGCCAGTTCAGTCTACACACCCGGATCAGCGTTGTCCTGACGGTGCTGGCGGCTACCCTTTTGCTGGTACTTTCCAGTCTTTGGCTGCACGGGACGCGGGCGAGCATCCGCGAGGAAGTGGAAGCCGCCTCCCGGGTGGCTGAACAATGGCTGACCGCGCTCTCCATCGAGCTTGGCGCGCGGCCACAGGCCGAACGCGTGATTGGTGCCGTTCGTCCGCTCGGGCGCATTCGTGCCAATGCCCTGGAAGTCGTAGCCGCCGATAACGCCGTGCTGTATCGCTCGCCGGCCCCGACCTATAAATCAGGACGGGTTGTACCGGCTTGGTTTTCCTCGCTGCTTGGTCCAACTTTCCAGCCTCGCACACTGGTCGTGGGCGAATTGCGTATCGTGCTCTACCCGGATGCTTCGCGTGCCTTGATTGATGCATGGGACGATCTGGTCGAGATGGCCGGTTGGGCGCTGCTCCTGCTTGTTCTGATGTTTGTGGCCATCCATCGGGCGCTGGATCGGGCATTGCGTCCTCTCGATCTGGTCATGCGTGCACTCGATCGTACCGGGCATGGTCGCTTTGATACCAGGCTGCCGGATTTCGCGACGCCGGAGCTGGATCGCTTGTCCCGAGCCTTCAATGGCATGGCCGATCGTCTGGCGGCAGCGGTCGATGACAATGTGCGCCTTGAAACCGAACGGGAAGTCGCTCAGCGTTTGCAGGGGCGACTGGAGGAAGAGCGCCGCGAAATTTCTCGGGAACTGCACGACGAACTGGCTCAGGGGATTACCGCCGTACGCGCCCTGGCCGGAGCCATTGTCCAGCGCACTACGGAACAGCCGGCGCTGCAGGTGCCGGCGCAAAGCATCGTGGCAGTTACCGGTGAAATGCAGGATGGCGTTCGGGCCATTCTTCACCGCCTGCGCCCAGTTGCCGGCGCCGGCCTGGAAGTGGCGCTGGAGCGACTGCTTGCTGGGTGGCGGATGCAGCATCCGGCCATTGTCCTGCAGGCCGAGATCGATCTGGGCGATCGACCGGTTGGCGACGATTCCGCCCAGGCAGTGATCCGCATCGTTCAGGAGGGGCTGACCAATGTCATCCGCCATGCAGATGCCAGCCGGGTCGAATTGCGGGTGAGCCAAGTTGCGGGTTGGGTCGAGGTTTCACTTTCCGACAACGGGCGGGGGCTGTGCGGCGGACCGTCTGCTCACCCGGGCAGCGGCCTGGGTCTGGCCGGCATGGGCGAGCGGATTGCCGCGCTGGGCGGGCAGCTTGTACTGGATAATTCGCCGGGTGGCGGCCTGCATCTGCGGGCACGCCTGCCTGAAAGATCAACCTCGGAGGAGTCATGAGCAATACCCTGCAAGGCATACGCGTCGTTCTTGCCGACGATCATGCCGTCGTCCGCCTCGGCTTTCGCCTGCTGCTGGAAGGCGCCGGGGCGACCGTAGTTGGCGAGAGCGGCAACGGTGAAGGGGTGGTCAAGCTTTACGAAGATACCAAACCGGATCTTGTCGTCATGGACGTCTCGATGCCGGGTATCGGTGGCCTGGCGGCGCTTGAGCGCTTGTTGAGCCGTGAGCCGAATGCGCGGGTGCTGATGCTGTCGGCGCACCTTGACGACATCGTTCCGGTTCGGGCACTGAAGGTCGGCGCGCGGGGCTATTTGTGCAAACGTGCGGCGCCTGAAGAGTTTCTGCGTGCGGTCGGCATGGTGGCGGGGGATCGGCGCTATCTCGATCCGGATCTGGCGCAATCGGTCGCGTTGGCTCAGTTGTCCGGTTCGGCCAATCCGGTCGATACGCTGACCGAGAAGGAGCTTGCGGTATTTCTCAAGCTGGCGGAAGGCCGGTCGGTCAACGACGTTGCCGCCGATTTCTGCGTCAGCCCGTCAACGGTTGGCACGCATCTTTATCACATCAAGCAGAAGCTGAATGTGCAGAATGCGGCCGAGTTGACACTGGTTGCGGTTCGCAACGGTCTGATCGAGGCTTGAGTGCCGAACGATCCCTTATTTCCCGATAGTCTGCCGCGCTTTGCGCGGCAGATGTCTGTTGGCGAGGGGCATGTCCTGTATGTCGAGGAATGTGCCGCAATGGATGGGCTGCCGGTGCTTTTCCTGCATGGCGGACCGGGCAGCGGCTGTACGCCGATGCAACGTCGCCTGTTCGATCCGGAGCGCTTTCATGCCGTGCTGTTCGATCAGCGCGGCTGCGGCAGAAGTCGGCCGCTCGGCAGCATCGAGGCCAACACGACGGCGCACCTGGTCGCCGATCTTGAATATCTACGCGATGCCCTCGGTATTCCCGGCTGGATACTGTTTGGCGGTTCCTGGGGTAGCTTGTTGGCGCTGGCTTATGCCCAGATATTTCCGGAGCGCGTGCTGGGGCTGGTGCTGAGAGGCGTGTTTCTTGGTTCTCGCCAGGAAATCGATGCCTATGTTCAAGGCAGGAGCGGTGCTGCACCGGAGGCCTGGAAAGTCTTTGCCAAGCAGATTCCGCCGGGAGAGCAGGGTAATCTGCTGGCTGCCTACGCCCGGCGCATCCTTCACGACGACCCGGAGATCGCGTTGCCGGCGGCGCGTGCCTGGCTGGACTATGAGCGTGCCCTGATGGGAGAGTCGCCGCTTGCCCTGTTGCCCAATCCCACTCAGATGGCCAAGGCGCGGGTCCAGATGCATTACCTGACGCACGATTGCTTTCTGGCGCCTGGCCAGTTGCTGGCGGGGGTCGAGCGCCTGCGGCATATCCCGGCGGCGATTGTCCAGGGTTTGGCCGACCCGGTCTGTCCGCCTCATGTGGCCGAAAGTCTGCATCGCGCCTGGCCCGAGGCGACCTGGGTGCCAGTTCCCGATGCCGGGCATGGAGGCTTGTCGCCACCGGTGGCGAGGGCCTGCATCAATGCCTTGGGCTGGGTTGGCGAATCGGTCGTCGGCTAGCCCCGTGCTGGCGTCGTAGCCCCGACGCCAGCGACCTCGTGAAAATCACTAGGCGCTATTCCGGATTTCATCCTTGTTCCCCTGGGGGCGCTGGCCAACAATGGCCCATTGCGTCTTGATGATGAAAGTGACCGTATGCCGAAGGAAGAAAAGGGAATCAGCCTGGATGGGCAGGGCAAGCCGCTGTGGTTGTCGCTGGAACTGACCTATCGTTGCCCGCTGAAGTGCTCCTGGTGCAACAACCCGCTGGATTTCGAGAACTATGGTTCGCAGGAGCTCAGTACCGACGAGTGGAAGAAGGTGCTTGACGATTCGCGCCAGCTCGGTGCCCTGCAGCTTGGATTCACCGGCGGTGAGCCGCTGTTGCGCGACGATCTCGAAGAGCTGGTCGCCCATGCCGAAAAGATTGGCCTCTACAGCAATCTGATCACTTCGGGCATCGGTCTGACCGAGGAGCGCTTGCTGGCGCTCAAGGCGGCCGGTCTCAAGCATATCCAGCTCTCGGTACAGGCCTCGACGGCTGAACTGACCGATGCACTGGTCGGCGCCCGTGCTCACGCCCTCAAGATGGAGGCGGCGCAGCTGATCAAGAAGCACGGCTTCCCGATGGTGCTCAATGTGCCGGTGTTCAAGCAGAACATCCATGAGGTCGACGCGATGATTGCCTGGGCGGCAGAGCTGAAGATCGAATACATCGAGTTTGCCAACATCCAGTACTACAACTGGGCGCTGATGAATCGCGACGAACTGATGCCGACGCTTGAGCAGGTGCGTACCGCGGAAGCGACGGTCAATCGCTGGCGCGAGAAGCTCGGTAATTCGACGACCATCTATTTCGTCATTCCGGACTACTACGAAGGGCGCCCGAAAGCCTGCATGAATGGCTGGGGGGCCATTCACCTGACCGTCGCACCGGATGGCGTGGCGATGCCTTGTCAGGAAGCTCGGGTCATCCCGGGGCTTGAGTTCGAGTCGGTGCGAGATAAGTCGCTGAGCTGGATCTGGCACGAATCGCCGCTGTTCCGCAAATATCGCGGCCTCGACTGGTTGCCCGAACCGTGCAGCTCGTGCTCGGAAAAGGAGAAGGATTTCGGCGGTTGCCGCTGCCAGGCCTTCCTGCTGACCGGCGACCCGAGCAACACGGACCCGGCTTGCAGCCGCTCGCCGATGCATCATGTCGTGGAGCAGGCGGTGGCGGTGCGCGAGCAGCCGATGCGCTTCAAGAAGCCGCTGATCAAGCGCTCCGCGCTTGCCGTCACCACCGATTTCATGGAAGGCTGATATTTTGCGCCATCCTTATGACTCCGCTAGCGGCACGATCATGCTCGGCATCTTGCTGACGGTTGTGCTGGTTGCCTCGCTGCGCCTGTGGATGGCGGTTTAATCCATGGATGGCGCACTGTTCGATCTGCTGGCCCGCTGGCTGCACTTCATCGCCGGCATTATCTGGGTCGGCCACAATTACTCCAGCGTGGTTCAGCGTCCGGATTGGCGGCCGCTGGTGGCGAGCGATCTTTCCGAGCCTGACAGCCCGCGCCTAAAGGCGGTAATCAATCGCGAGCACGGTACCTTCCGCTGGGCGGCTGTCGTCGCTTGGGCGGCGGGCATGTTCATGCTCTGGCAACGTGGTTGGCTGCTCCCCGCGCTGACCCTGGAGGGCGCGCTGGCGCCGCTGGGTCTCGGCGTGTGGATCGGCACGATCATGCTCGCCAATCTCTGGCTGGTCCTCTGGCCACACCAGAAGAAGGTGCTCGGCCTGAAGCCGGCCAGCATCGATGAGCGCCTGCGCTGCTCACGGATTACCCACCTTTCGTCGCGGACCAACACGATGCTGTCGGTGCCCTTGCTGTTTTTCATGGCAACCGGCAGCCACGGCGGCTTTCTCTTTAGTTAAACATGGCCTGGAACTTCGCGGCCGGTCCGGCCCGCCTGCCTGACGCGGTGCTGGCCCGGGCGAGTGAGGAGTTGTTTCGGCGTGGGGACGACGGCGCCTGCCAGATCGAGCGGCCGTTCAGCAGCCAGCCATTTCGCACTCTCCGCGAGCATGCCCGGCAGCGATTGAGCGATCTGCTCGGCTTGCCGGACGGCTATCGCATCCTCTTTCTGGCTGGTGGTGCGATGCAGCAGTTTTCGCTGGTGCCGATGAACCTTGGTTCGCCGGCAAGGCGTGGCGGCTACGTGCAAACAGGTTATTGGTCGCGCCGGGCGATGAATGAGGGGGCGGCGCATCTGCCGGTCGTCGGGCTGGCGCAACCGGTGGACGGCGGGCAGCCGGCGCTGCCGGAAGATCTTGCCTACTGTCATGTGACCACCAACGAAACCGCCGATGGCCTGGCCTGGCCGTCGCTGCCCAATACCGGCAAGATCCCGTTGGTCGGCGATTGCACCTCGGATTTTTTGACGGCTCCGCTGGCCGTCGGGAAATTCGGCTTGTTGTATGCCAGCGCCCAGAAGAATATCGGGCCGGCCGGCTTGACGGTGGTCATCGTGCGCGAGGATCTGCTGGCGCGTTCGCCGGATACCTTGCCGGCACTGTTTTCCTATCGACGCCAGGCCGAGGCCAATAGCTGTGTTAACACTCCACCGATGCTGGCCTTGCAACTCTCGGTCATGGTTTTCGACTGGATTGCCGAGCAGGGCGGGTTGCTTGCCATGGCCGAAGCTGGCCGACGCAAGGCGGCGCTGGTCTATGGTGCGATTGATGCCAGCGGCGGGTTTTACCGGGTTCCGGTTGCTGCAGCCTGGCGCTCTCCGGTCAATGTCTGCTTCCAACTTGCCGACCTCGGCCTTGTGGATCATTTCATCGACGAGGCCGAGGCGGCAGGATTGTATTACCTGCGTGGCCATCCGCAACTTGGCGGTTTGCGGGCCAGCCTGTACAACGCCATGCCGGAGGCCGGTGCGGCAGCGTTAGCAAAATTCATGGTCGAGTTTCAGCGGCGATGGGGATGATGCGCCCCGGGTTCGGCTGGCTAAACCGCCCCGGGCTGGCCGGGGGCATCGATAAAACTGGAGAACGGGCCGCCGAATTGCTCGCTCTGGATTTTGGCAGTGTCGAGTTCGGTTCGGTGACCAGGCTGCCTTTGCCGGGGAGCAACCCGGGATTGAAAGCCCTGATTCTGGCAATTGCTACGGTAAGCCGGAAAAAAAGCCCAAAAACCGCAATTGGCATTGGCCTTGGTCTGCCTCCGGATTTGCCGGCCGAGGCGCTGGCCGACGAATGGCTGCAAGGGCTGGGCCTGCTGGCCGACCTTCCGCCGGTGCCCGACTACCTGAGCCTTAATCTTAGCGCCGCGGCGAATCGGCGTTTTGTCGGTGCAGATCTTCAACCTGTACTGTTGGATGCGCTGACCCAGTTGGCGCATTGGCGTCAGAAGCAGAGCGCGGTGGGGCGACCGCAACTGGCCGTCAAATTGCCCCTGGAGGCGGCTATCGGGCTGGTGCAGGCGGTTCGGCAGGCCGGCGTCGGGCAGATGACCGTGGTTATCTCTGATGCGCAGCCACGACGGGTCGGGCTGCTCATGCTCCGGCAGTTGTGTTCGGCAGCCTCGGGGATGCGAGTCGTTGCCGTTGGTGGCATCCGTAACGCGACGGACCGGTTGGAAATGCTGAACGCCGGCTGTGCCGGCGTTCAGGTCCATCGTCTGTTCGTGACGGAGGGAGCCGCCACCCCAGGTTTGCTGCTTACTTGCTGATCGTCAGGTAGACCAGCGTCTGGTTGAGCAGCTGGTAGCCAATTTCGCCGAAGGTGATCGGACCAGTAACGTTGGCCGTCCGCTTGCCTTCCAGGTTGGAGTACAGGAAGTTCAGGATGCAGTTGCACGAGAAGGTGATGCCCGATTCGATCTTGGGCAGGGCAGCCTGAAACTCGTGGACATAGTCCGTGACCGGCGCCGCGATCTTGTAGGTCAGGCCCTGGAAGACCGGTGCATAGAACTCGACCTTGCCGGCTTTGGCGTCGACTGCCTTGATACTGACGTTGATCATGGCACCGCAGTAATCGGCAACCAGCGGCAGGCGGGTGTCGATATTGTTCGCCGTCAGGAATTCAGCCAGGTTGGCCGGTTTGCCCCCGATCGTGCAGGCGCCGGCAGTGAAACCGGTGCTGTCGAAGGTGATGCTGTCGCCTTGGCCGGGCTGGAAGAGATTGACGATATCGATCTGCGCGTACTGGTCCGGTGGCAGCGGAATGTCCATGGCGACGGCGTGCTGGTCGGAAAGCTCGCCGGTCAGGCCGTTGGCCACCTTGGGCGTGGTCTTGCCCAGGTCCTCAAGATGGATGCCGGCAACCCAGCCGACCACCGGCTTGATGTACATGTCTTCGTAATTCGGCGCATTCTCGGCAAAGCTGCTGTGGCACGGGCCAAAGGCGGGAACGACGAGGATCGTGTAACCGTGGTCCGGTGCGTTGCGGCAGAGCTGCGGCAGCGAATCGACATCGTACTGGCGAATGGTCGGTGCACTCGCCATATCGACGATCTCGTTGACGAAAACCTGATCGCGAGCGATTTTGCCGCCTTCGGACGACATGAAATAAGGAATGGTGCCGCCGATCCAGTTGCCCTTCGGGAGTTGTTTCAGGGCTTCCTCATCACCGGCGATATTTAGAAACTTGCCGGCGCTGATCAATGCGGACGCCTGGCTGATACTCATCAGCCCGGTGTTTGCTTTCATTTTTTTATCCTCGCAAATCGATTCAAAGTTTGCTTAATTGTGCCAGTTCGTGGCCGAGCGTTTGTTCATAGCGGGCAAAATAGCGCTGTAGTTCATAGGCCTTGAGGAGCCTCACTTCTGGGTCGGTGATGACCCGCATCTGCTCGCGCAGCTTGGTGAGCAGGAATTTCAGGCCCAACAGGCGAATATCGATGTTGACCGAGCCATCGAGCAGTTTCTCCCAGATCGGCGAGTCCGGGTCCGGGACGTTCGATGACGAAGATGCCTCGGGGATGGCGACATTCGGAGCGTTTCCGCCGGACAGGCCGGCTTTGCCACTATCCAGTGTGTGCTTGAATTTCCACAGGTCGGCAACGGTGATGTCGAGAATGGCACAGATGCTTTGCAACTTGATGCCGTCGCGCATCATCGCCGCAATCATGCGCGACATGCCGTGCGTGAATGGCATGCCCGGTTCGCCGACCCACGGCAACGGCGGCGAATCGTTGTTGGGAACTGCGTGTACGACACAGCGGCAGCCGCCCAGATTGACGTGTCGCCAGGCCATCTCCCGGTCTTCCGGAATGGCCGCCGATTTGTTGCCGAAAAACCAGCTCTTCCCGGTTTGTCGGGCAACCCATACGTCGATTTGCTGCTTACCCAAGTCTTCGCGCACCCGGACGATATTCCACGGGGGGGAGATGTCCAGCGCCTTGTGCAGTAATTCCTCTGTTTTCATGGTTGTGCTTGTCTCCTGAATGATTGTATTGGCCGAATGACGCCATGAGATCGTCTTCGTTCTTTGGAAATGCAGATGTTTGACTTGCAAGAATCGCACCTGCTGGCGATGGAGATTCAATGGTCATCTTATCGGAATGCAATTTTCGAACTTGAGATGCGACATTTTTGGCAGGCAGGAGCGGGCGAGAGGCATTTTTGTATTTGTTGCCCCTGTTGTACGACGCAGGATGTCCATTCGGTGGTTGTTTAAGTTTGGTACGCCGTTCAATAACTGCGCACCGTTGAACAATTACGTCGAGTGGCCATGCACCGGCCTACAGAAAACCTTGAGCAGCAATTCACCATAATCCCGATGGCGCTGCCGGTGGGCGCGGGCAAACTCGCTGCCATGAAAATACTTGTCCTTGGTTCCTCCGCCGGTGGTGGTTTCCCCCAGTGGAATTGCAATTGCCGTAATTGTGCAGGTGTTCGTGACGGCAGCGTGCGCACCATTCCCCGCACGCAGTCGTCGATTGCGGTCAGCGCCAATGGCGTTGACTGGGTGTTGTTCAACGCATCTCCGGACATCCTGAGTCAGATTCGCGCCAACCCTGCACTGCAACCAGGGCGTGGTTTGCGCGACACGGGCATCGTCGGCGTTGTGCTGATCGATGCCCAGATAGACCATACGACCGGGCTGTTCATGCTGCGCGAAGGCAAGCCGCTCGATGTCTGGTGTACCTCGCAGGTCCATGAGGATCTGAGCACCGGCAATCCGGTATTCAACGTTCTCTCCCACTTCTGTACCGTGCGCTGGCAGCAGGTGCAGACGCAACCCCCGTCGCCTTTCTCCATTCCCGGGGCGGCGGGGCTGACTTTCACTCCGGTGCCCTTGTCCAGCAAGGCGCCGCCCTATTCGCCGCATCGCCACGACCCGCATCCCGGCGACAATATCGGTGTCCTGATCGAAGACGCGGCCACCGGTGGCAAGATCTTCTACGCCCCGGGTTTCGGTGCCATGGAACCGCATCTTGAACCCTTCCTGGCGGAGTCCGATTGCGTGCTGCTCGACGGCACCTTCTGGACCGACGACGAGATGATCCGCTTGGGCATCTCGACCAAATGCGCCCGCGAAATCGGCCACCTGCCCCAATCCGGGCCGGAGGGCATGATTGATTTGCTCGGTCGCTATGCCAGACCGCGGAAGATACTGATTCACATCAACAATACCAATCCAATTCTCGACGAAGACTCGCCGGAACGTGCCGAACTGACGCGCGCCGGCATCGAGCTGGCCTACGACGGGATGCTGATTGAAGACGGAGGCAAAAACGCATGGACATGAACGATCTGAAACCCTGGACGCCCGAAGAATTCGAGGCCAAGCTGCGCGCCAAGAGCGTCAGCTACCACATCTACCATCCCTTCCAGGCAATGATGCATGAGGGCAAGTGCACGCGCGAGCAACTACAGGCCTGGGTGGCCAATCGCTACTACTACCAGATCAGCATTCCGGTAAAGGACGCCGCGATAATGGCCAACTGCCCGGACCGCGAAGTGCGGCGCCACTGGGTGCAGCGCATTCTGGATCATGACGGCTACGGCGGCGAGGCCGGCGGCATCGAGGCGTGGATTCGCCTCGGCGAGGCGGTTGGTTTGAAGCGCGAGCAAATCGTTTCGCAAGAGCTGGTTCTGCCCGGCGTGCGCTTTGCCGTCGATGCCTACATCAATTTCGCTCGTCACTCGCCCTGGCAGGAGGCAGCTGCTTCCTCGCTGACCGAATTGTTCGCGCCGACCATCCACAAGTCCCGCCTCGACCACTGGCCAACGCATTACCCGTGGATCGAACCGGAAGGCTACGACTACTTCCAGCGCCGCCTGACCGAAGCGCCGCGCGATGTGGTTAATGGCCTGCGTATCACGCTGGGCTACTTCAACACCCGCGAAGCGCAGGAGAAGGTGCTCGGCATCCTGCAGTTCAAGCTCGATCTGCTGTGGTCCATGCTCGACGCCATGCTGCTCGCCTATTGCCCGGTACAGATCGAAGGCTGGGGGCCGTATACCCAGATGACCAAGGTCTCATGATTTTCTTGAGTCTGTTTTGGCAAAACCACGGGTGTGCATGGCACATCATTTGCTGACAATCAAATCTGGAACGGTATGGTGCCGTTCCAAAACCAATTAGGAGACACCCATGAACTGGCAAACCCCCGCTTACTGCGAAATCCGCCTCGGCTTCGAAGTCACCGCTTACGTCTACGTGCGCTAAGTAGGCTGTGGGCGGCGGCGATGTCTGCCGCCCTTTTTTCTTGATGAGAGCCGATATGAACAATGAAGTATGTCCGCGGCTCAGTCCGCATTACGTTTTCCGTTGGGAAGCCAGTCAGGATGCACACATCCTGCTCTACCCGGAAGGCCTGATCAAACTCAATACCGCTGCCGCCGAGATCCTCAAGCGCTGCAACGGTGAGCGCAAGATTGCGGAGATCGTTGCCGATCTCGACGCTACTTTCCCCGGTCACAGTGATAGTATCGGCAAGGATGTCGACGCCTTCCTGACCATGGCTCAGGACAAGGGCTGGTTGGCAAAAACCTGAACCTCTCCGCATAAAACCTAAAAAATGAAATTTCGCCCGAGTCGTATCGCAGCGATCGTCGCTGCCGCTTTCCCTTGTATTGCCATTGCCGAAGCTGTCCTGACGCTTGATAGCGTTGTGGTTACCGGTTCTCGTGTTGAGCATAGTTCCTTCGATCTGCCTGCTGCCATTGATGTGGTTGATACAGACAGAATTGGCGCCGATCAGGCCCGAGTCAATGCGTCGGAGGCGCTGGCTGCAGTTCCTGGTATCAACGTACAGAATCGCCAGAACTACGCGCAGGATTTGCAGATTTCCTCACGTGGTTTCGGTGCGCGCTCTGCGTTTGGTGTGCGTGGCATTCGCCTTATTGCTGATGGTATTCCCGCGTCAATGCCTGATGGCCAGGGTCAGGCTGCGACCTTTAATCTCGACCGCGCAGAACGTATTGAGGTATTACGCGGTCCGATGACAGCGGTGTACGGAAACCAGGCCGGTGGCGTAATTCAGATGTTCACACCGGAGGGCAATGGAACGCCGACGGTTGAAGGCAATTTCTCGGCCGGCAGTTACGGCACTTGGAAAGCTGATCTCAGCGCTCAGGGAGAAGTTGATGGCGTCGGCTATGTGATTGATGCCTCGCGTTTTGCCACCGAAGGTTATCGCGACCATAGCTCTGCCGAACGCGACCAGACTATGGCCAAGCTGACCTTCCGGCCGAGCCAGGATAGTAAGCTGACCCTGATCGCCAGCGCATTTAGACAGGATGCCCAGGACCCGCAGGGGTTGAGCTGGACTGCTTATCAGACGAATCCGCGTAGCGTTGCCCAGCCTGCTCTTGATTTCAATACGCGCAAGAGCATTGATCACCAGCAGGGTGGGGTGACCTACGAGCATCGCTTTGGCGAACATACCATCCAGTTATCTGCATACGCTGGTCAGCGTTCGACGATTCAATATCAGTCGATCCCCACTGGACCGCAAGGTAACCCCCGTCACTCCGGTGGCGTAATCGATTTTGACCGCGATTTCTCAGGTTTGTCTGGGCGCTGGATTGGGCGTTTTGATCTGGCCGGAGGAAAATTGACGACTACAGTCGGGGTTGATTTTGAGCAGTCGGAAGATGATCGGCGGGGTTATGAAAACTTTGATGGTGCTACGCTGGGGGTAAAGGGAACTTTGCGTCGCCAGGAGAACGACAGAGTCTTCAGTTTCGACCAATACGCCCAAGCTGAGTGGCAGGGGGGGAGTTGGACGTTCAGCGGCGGAGTCCGTCATAGCCGGGTATCTTTCAAAGTGGATGATGAATACCTGTCCAACGGGAATGACAGCGGTAGCGTAGCCTATGACAAAACCACGCCGACCATTGCTGCGCTATATCGTTTGACTGATTCGGTGAATGTGTACGCGAGTGCTGCGCGTGGTTTCGAATCGCCAACTTTTAACGAAATGTTTTACCGCCCTGGCGGCGGGGCATTCAATTTCGATTTGAAGCCGTCGAACAGTACGCATTATGAAGTTGGCCTCAAAGCACTGCTCGGCCGGGATAGTCGTCTGGATGCAGCCCTTTTCCATATCAAGACTGACAACGAGGTGGTGGTTTTGGAGGCAAGCGGCGGTCGGACTGCTTACCAAAATGCTGGGCCGACAACACGCAAGGGGCTTGAGATCTTGCTTGATAGTCGCTGGGCATACAATTTAAGTAGTCGTGTTGCTTACACCTATCTTGATGCTCGTTACGACGAGTCGTTCACTACTAGGGTATATGATCCGGTGGCCGGGAGTGCGGTAAATACCAATGTGGTGGCTGGAAAGCGCCTGCCGGGTGTTGCTGAACACAATCTGTTTGGTGAATTGGTTTGGAAGCATCCCGCCAGCGGGTCCCATGCTGGAGTCGAAGGTGTGGTTCGCAGCAAGGTATTCGTGGAGGATGCCAATATCCGGGAGTCCGCGCCGGGCTACGCTATAGCTAACGTTCGTTTCGGTATTGACCGTCAGTTGGGAGCGCTTAAGTTGGGTGGGTTCGTTCGCCTCAATAATATCTTCGATCGCCAGTATGTTGGCTCGGTTATCGTTGGCGACGGTAATGGTCGCTACTACGAAGCCGCCCCTGGGTTCAACTGGTTGGCTGGTGTCAGTGCCCGCTATGCGTTCTGATTTTTTCTCGCGTCGAATTGCGGCGCCCTTCGGGGTGCCGTTTTTTTTGCGTTTGTTTTTCGGAGGATTGCTGTGCGTCAGCTTGGGCGTTGCGGCGGCTGACGATGTAGCTACGCAGGTGCTGGTGGGGAGTGATTTCAAGTCGGCGCACGATGCTTTGATCGAGACTATCGAAGCCGAGGGCCTGGTGGTCAGCGCGGTGGTTCCGTTCAACGGCATGTTGGCGCGGACGGCGAAAGATTTGGCGCAGGAGGCCAGTCCTTTTGCCGAGGCGGAAATCGTCCAGTTCTGTAGCAGCGTGCTGGCTTGGCAGATGGTTACTGAAGACCCTGCTCAGCTATCCTTGTGCCCGCTGTCCATCGCGATTTACGCAAAGGCCGTTGAGCCCGGAAAGATCATGCTGGCTTATCGATCGCCAGGAAGAGCGTCGCTGGCTCGGGCGAAGGGCGACGATCTGCTGCGTCGTGTCGTGGCGCGTGCCGCTGAATTGGCAAGGATGCGCTGGTAGTATCGATCAGGGGCGGTGATTCATCAGGGCCTTCAGCCCATTGACGTTGAGAATCCGGATGTGTTTTTGCTGGACCGCGATGTGGCCTTCTTCCTGGAATTTCGAGAAGGCCCGGGAGACGGTTTCCAGTTTCAGCCCAAGGTAGCTGCCGATTTCCTCGCGTGTCATGCGCAGGTAAAACTCGGCGTGCGAGAAACCGCGCGCCGTAAAGCGCTGTGACAGATTGAGCAGGAAGGCGGCCAGGCGCTCTTCGGCGCGCATCGTGCCCAGCAGCATCATGACGCCATGGTCGCGGACGATTTCCCGGCTCATTACCTTGTGGAAGTGATGCTGTAGCGTATGGATTTCACGCGACAGGCTTTCCAGGCGGGAGAACGGGATGGCGCAGATTTCGCTGTCTTCCAGCGCAATGGCGTTGCAGGTATGGACCTCGGTGCTGATGCCGTCCATGCCGAGCAGTTCACCGGCCATCTGGAAACCGGTCACCTGGTCGCGGCCGTCTTCGAGCAGCACGTCGGTCTTGAAGAAGCCGCTGCGAATGGCGTAGATGGCGTCGAAGGCTTCGCCGGCGCGGTAAAGGTGGTCGCCGCGTTTGATGCGGCGGCGGGTGGATACCAGGTCGTCGAGACGTTCCAGTTCGTCAAGGCTGAGGCCGAAAGGCAGGCACAACTCGCGCAGGTTGCAGTTGGAGCACGCCGTCTTGATGACCGACAGCGAAATTTCCTGATTTAGCGGGTGGGTTTGAGGCATTGGCAACCTGTGTTAGCTTGATCCATGTCAACCGTAAATTTGCGCCGTCCGAACATAATCTGTCCACCTATCGGTGTTATGCCCAATGAATTTTGCAACTGAAAACCTAGTCTTCGATCCTCAGATCATTCGCCGTTTTGATGTCAACGGCCCCCGTTACACGTCCTATCCGACTGCGGATCGCTTCGTCGAAGCCTTCGACTCGGAAGCGGCCAAGCTTTGGCTGGGGAAACGTAACATTGGCGGTATTAGCCGACCGCTCTCATTATACTTCCACATCCCGTTCTGTAACACCATCTGCTATTACTGTGCCTGCAACAAGATCATCACCAAGGATCACGGGCGCAGCGCCAAGTACTTGAAGTATTTGGCCAAGGAGCTGGATATTCAGGCGGCGGCGCTGGAGGGACGTGATGGCGAGCACGAGGTCATTCAGCTGCATTGGGGCGGCGGTACGCCGACCTTCCTGTCGCACGACGAAATGCGCCAGTTGATGGCTCAGACGCGCAAGCATTTCAAACTGCTGGACGGTGGCGAGTATTCGATCGAGGTCGACCCGCGCAAGGTCGATGATGCGACGGTCGCCCTGCTTGGCGAGCTTGGCTTCAACCGGATGAGCGTCGGGGTGCAGGATTTCGACGAGAAGGTGCAGGTTGCCGTCAATCGCGTGCAGAGTGAAGAGGAAACGGCCAGCGTTATCCGGGCGGCGCGGGCCAATGGCTTCAAGTCGGTGTCGGTCGACCTGATCTATGGTTTGCCGCATCAGACGGTGATGGGCTTCAATCGCACCATCGAGCGCGTGCTGGCCATGGATCCGGATCGCCTGTCGATCTACAACTATGCCCATTTGCCCAGCCTGTTCAAGCCGCAGCGCCGGATCGCCGAGTCCGACCTGCCATCGGCTGACACCAAGCTGCAGATCATGGCACTGGCGATCAAGAAGCTGACTGATGCAGGTTATGTCTTCATCGGCATGGATCACTTCGCCAAGCCTGACGATGAATTGGCCGTAGCTCAGCGCCAGGGCAGGTTGCATCGCAACTTCCAGGGTTATTCGACCTATGCCGACTGCGACATGCTGTCCTTCGGCATCTCGTCGATCAGCAAGGTCGGGCCGACTTACTATCAGAACGTCAAGACCGCCGACGAGTACTACGATCGCCTCGATACCGGCTCCTTGCCGGTGTTCCGCGGCATTGAGCTGACTGCCGACGATATCCTGCGCCGGTCGATCATCCAGGCGCTGATGTGTCATTTCGAGCTGTCGATCGAGAGTATCGAGAGCGCACACCTGATTGATTTCCAGAAGTATTTCGCCGATGAACTGGCGGACATGAAGGAAATGGAACGGGCCGGCCTGCTCAAGATCGACCGCGAGTGGATTACCGTCCTGCCACCGGGGCGTCTGCTGGTGCGCGTCATTTCGATGGTCTTCGACCGCTATCTGCGGGCCGGGCGTCAGCGGGCCAGCTACTCCAAGGTCATTTGACCGACGTGTCGGGGACGCAGCGGGCAGGTTAAACTGCCCGCTTTGTTTTTGGTCCTGTGCGATGCCAGATTCCGGCTTTCTTGCCCTGTTTCTCGTTGGCCTGCTCGGCGGGACGCATTGCGTCGGCATGTGCGGCGGTATTGTCGGTGCGCTGTCGATGGGAGCTTCTGCTCGCTGGTCGATGCACCTGGCCTACAACGGCGGGCGCATCCTGTCTTACGCTGCTGCCGGTGCAATCGCCGGGGCGGTGGGGGCGGCCGGCGTGGGGTTGGCGGGACAGCTTCCCCTCCGCCTGATTCTTTATTTCGTCGCCAACCTGATGTTGGTGGCCCTCGGCCTATATCTGCTCGGCGTGACCCGGGCGCTGGCCTTTACCGAACAGGCCGGACAGGCATTGTGGCGGCGCCTGCAACCACTGACCCGACGCTTTCTGCCGGCGCGCAGCGTTGCCCAGGCGTTTCCGCTCGGGCTGTTGTGGGGGTGGTTGCCCTGCGGCCTGGTCTATAGCGCGCTGGCCACCGCCCTGACTGCGGGCTCGGTCGAGCGCGGCGCGCTGATGATGATGGCATTTGGCCTGGGTACCCTGCCCAATCTGCTGCTGGCCGGCATCGTGCTCGGCCGCTTGAACCAATTTGTTCGCCACCCGGTCGTACGTACCCTGTCCGGTCTGTTGGTGCTAGGCTTCGGAATATATGGATTCTTCGGCCTGATGCGCTTGTCGGGCACGATCTAGGAAGAAAGTCTCGCCATGAAAATCTTGTTGCCGGTTGATGGCTCCGCCTGTGCTTTGCGTGCGGTCGATCATCTGATCGCCCATGTCGCGTGGTTCCGCGAAGTGCCCGAAATCCACCTGTTGCATGTCCATCCGCCGATTCCGATCGGCCGGGTGCAGGCGCATGTCGGCAAGGAAACGCTGCATGCCTATTATCTGGAAGAGGGGCAAGCACAACTGCGCGAGTCCCAGAAAAAACTCGACGCCGCCGGCAAATTCCATACGACGCACATCCACGTTGGCCAGCCAGCCGAGGTGATCGCCCGGATGGCTGGCGAACTCGGTTGCGACCTGATCATCATGGGGACGCATGGCCGTGGTGCGGTTGCCGGCATGGTCATGGGCTCGGAGGCCAACCGGGTACTGCATCTGGCGCCATGTCCGGTGCTGTTGGTCAAGTGAGCGATTCGGAGCAGGGGCGGGTTGTCGAGTTCGCCATTGGCGGGATGACCTGCGCCGCCTGTTCGGCGCGTTTGGAAAAAGTTTTGAATCGCCAGCCGGGCATGCAGGCGAACGTCAATCTGGCGGCGGAGCGGGCGCGCATCCGGCTGCTCGGCGCGGCGGATGAGGCGGCGGTGGTGGCGGCCGTGGCCAAGGCTGGTTTTTCGGCGGCGGTGGTGGACAGCCAGACCCGCGAGCGGGAAAAGGCCGAAAAATTGCAGGTTTACCAGCGGGAGATCCGGCGCTTCTGGATTTCGGTGATCCTGACCCTGCCGCTGGTCGGGCAGATGCTGTTGATGTTCGGCGAGCACGGGCACCAGAACGAGCTGCCGCGCTGGTTGCAACTGGTGCTGGCGACGCCAGTGCAGTTCTGGATCGGCTGGCGTTTCTACGATGGCGCCTACAAGACCTTGCGCGGCGGTGGCGCCAACATGGATGTGCTGGTGGCGCTCGGGACCAGCATGGCCTGGGGATTCTCGACGGTGGTGACGGTGTTCGGGCTGGCCCAGCATGTCTATTTCGAGGCCGGGGCGGCGGTGATCACGCTGGTCCTGCTCGGCAAGCTGCTCGAAGCGCGGGCCAAGGCGCGGACTTCGGAGGCGATCGAGTCGTTGATTCGCCTGCAACCGAAGACGGCGCGGGTCGAGCGTGACGGGCAGTGGGTGGACATGCCGGTCGAGGCCTTGATGCCCGGCGATCTCTTTCTCGTTCGGCCGGGCGAAAGCGTGCCGGTGGACGGCGAGGTGGTGGACGGCGAGTCGAGCGTCGATGAGGCGATGCTGACCGGCGAAAGCATGCCGGTCGGCAAGCACGCCGGCGAAAAGGTCTTCGCCGCCACGGCCAACGGCCAGGGGGCCTTGCGCTGCCGGGCGACCGGCGTCGGCGAGCATACGCTGCTGGCCGGCATCATCCGGCTGGTTGGCGAGGCCCAGGGCTCGAAGGCGCCAGTGCAGCGGCTGGCCGACCGGATTTCGGCGATCTTCGTGCCGGTGGTCTGCGCCATCGCGCTGGCAACGCTGGCCGGCTGGTGGTGGTATTCAGGGGTATTTGCCGAGGCCTTGGTCAATGCCGTAGCCGTACTGGTCATCGCCTGTCCGTGCGCCCTCGGCTTGGCGACGCCGACAGCGATCATGGTCGGTACCGGGCAGGGCGCGCGGGCCGGCATCCTGGTCAAGAATGCCGAGGCACTGGAGCGAGCCGAGAAAATCGCGGTGCTGGCGCTCGATAAGACAGGCACGCTGACCAGCGGTCGGCCGCAGTTGACCGATATCGTGCCGGGCGCCATGGTCGGCGAAGAAGCACTCGCTCTGGCCGCGGCGCTCGAGCAGAATTCCGAACATCCGCTGGCGCGGGCCATCGTGGCGGCAAATGCTACGGTCGATGGCAAAAAAGTGGCAAATTTCAAATCGATCCCCGGTCGGGGCGTCGAGGCTGAAGTCGACGGTCGGTGCCTGCGGCTCGGCTCGCCGGACTGGCTGGACCTTGCTGCCGATCCGGCGGTGATTTCCTTGCAGCAGGCCGGCAAGACAGTCATGGTGCTGGCCGAGGGGGCTGCAGTGCTGGCGCTGTTTGCCGTGGCCGATGCCTTGCGGCCGACCTCGAAAGCTGCTGTCCGGCGCCTGCGCGAGCGCGGCATCCGGGTTGTCATGCTGACCGGCGACAATGCGGCGACGGCGGCAGCCATCGCGGCCGAGGCCGGGATCGACGAATTCCGCGCCGGTATCTTGCCCGGCGACAAGGCGGCGGCGGTCAATGAACTGAAGGCCGGGGGCGGCCTGGTGGCGATGGTCGGCGACGGCATCAACGATGCGCCGGCGCTGGCCGCGGCCGATGTCAGTTTTGCCATCGGTGCCGGTTCCGACGCCGCGGTCGAGGCGGCCGATTTGACATTGATACGCAGCGACTTGTCGGGCGTAGGCGACGCAATCGCCCTGTCGACGGCCACCTTGGGGAAAATCCGGCAAAATCTTTTCTTTGCTTTCATCTACAATGTGCTGGGAATTCCGCTGGCGGCCATGGGCCTGCTCAACCCGGTAGTGGCGGGGGCAGCGATGGCATTGAGCTCGGTGTCGGTGGTCTCGAACTCGCTGTTGCTCAAGCGCTGGCGGGCCGGAAACGAGTAGGCGGAGACAAGGGGTAAGGGGCGTCGATGACCATAGGGGTCGGGGAAAGAGTGCTTGAGCAACCGCATGGCGATGGTGCCGGTGCGGGGGCGGACGGCCGTCCGGCTATGTCCGAGCAGGAGGCGCTGTTCCGCAATGCGATGGAGGCGGCCCAGGTCGGCATCTTCGTGCTGCAGGACCAGCGTTTCGTGTACGTCAATCCCTTCTTCCTGCGCCTGTTCGGTTTTGAAGAGAACGAACTGGTTGGCCACCTGGGGCCGCTTGACCTGGTTATCCCAGAGCAGCATGCCTATGTAATTGAGCAGATGCAGTTGCGGGCCGCCGGGGTGAGCGGACACAGCTACGAACTGACGGTCATCCGGAAGGATGGCTCGACCTTTCCGGCAACCATCCTGGGCGCGCCTTCGACCTTTCGGGGACGTCCGGCCTCGGTCGGCACGATCCTCGACATCTCGGCCCAGAAGGCCGCCGAGCAGCGCATTCGCGAGCTGGCCGACTACGATGTGCTGACCGGCCTGCCCAACCGGCGCTTGCTGCGCGAGCGTTTCACGCAGTTGCTGGCGGTCGCCGAACGGGACTCGTCCGAAATCGCGGTGATTTTCCTCGACCTCGACCATTTCAAGCGGGTCAACGATTCGCTCGGCCACAGCGTCGGCGACGAATTGCTGGTCGAAGTGGCCAGGCGCCTCGATGGCGTCGTCCGGCGCATCGATACGCTGGCCCGCCTGGGTGGCGACGAGTTCATCTTTGCCATGCCGGGTTTTCATACCGCGGCAGCGGCCGAGGTGGCGCGCCGGCTGCTCGATGTTTTCGCGCGGCCGTTCGAGGTCGCCGGGCATGAACTGACCGTCACACCGTCGCTGGGCATCAGCGTCTATCCAAGCGACGGCAAGGATCTGGAAGAATTGCTGCGTAATGCCGACGCGGCGATGTACCGGGCCAAGGAAGTCGGGCGCAACGCCTTCCAGTTCTACTCCAGCGAAATGAATACGACGACGCTGGATCGCCTGCTGATGGAGAGCAATCTGCGTCGGGCACTGGCCCAGAATGAATTCGTGCTCCACTACCAGCCGCTGGTCAACCTGGAAACCGGGCTGATCATCGGCGTCGAGGCGCTGATCCGCTGGCTGCATCCGGAGCTCGGACTGATCATGCCCGAGCGCTTCATTCACGTTGCCGAGGAAACCGGGCTGATCAATCCGATCGGCGACTGGGTGCTGTGCGAGGCTTGCCGGCAGGCACAGGCCTGGTGCGATGCCGGTTTGTCGCCGATCACCATGGCCGTCAATGTGGCGCCGGTGCAGTTCCGCCAGGCCGGTTTCGTCGAAGTCGTGGCCGGGGCACTGGCCACTTCGGGGCTGGAAGCCAATTGCCTGGAACTCGAATTGACCGAGCGGACCGTGATGCACGATGCCGACATCAATCTCGGTACGCTGTCGGCGCTGCACCGGATGGGCGTCGACCTGTCGCTCGACGACTTCGGGACCGGCTATTCCTCGCTCGCCTATCTGAAACGTTTTCCGGTCGGCAAACTGAAGATCGACCGCTCCTTTGTCGCCGATCTGGAGACCGATCCGGACGACTGGGCGATTGCCTCGACCATCGTCAGCATGGGGCGCAGCCTGCGCATGACGGTGCTTGCCGAAGGTGTTGAAAAACCCGAACAGCTGGCCTTATTGCGTAAAATGGGCTGCAACATGGCGCAGGGCTACCATTTCAGCCGCCCGACTTCGGCGGAGGAGATGGCCGACATGCTGCGCGATCAACCCTTCATGAACAGCTAAGGCGATGGAAAATACTGTGATCAAGGTCGGCGGCATGAGCTGCCAGGGCTGCGTCAAGAACATTACCGGCGTACTCGGCGGACTGGCCGGCGTGGCCAGTGCCGAGGTCTCGCTGGAGGCCGGCGAGGCCAAAGTGAGCTTCGACCCGCAGGTGGTGGCGCGAGATGCGCTGGTCAGCGCCATTGAAGACGCCGGCTTCGACGCCGAATAAACGAATACCGAAAGAACTCCCGTGTCGGAAGAAAAACCCAGGCTGACCCAGCTATCGCATGGTGGCGGTTGTGGTTGCAAGATCGCCCCCGCCGTGTTGCAGAAAATCCTCGCCGGCGTGCCGTCTGGCATCGTGCCGCCGCAACTGCTGGTCGGCACCGAAACCTGTGACGACGCCGCGGTGTATCAGATCAATCCGCATCAGGCGATCGTCGCAACGACGGATTTCTTCATGCCCATCGTCGACGATCCCTACGATTTTGGGCGGATCGCAGCGACCAATGCCATTTCGGACGTTTACGCCATGGGCGGCACGCCGCTGTTTGCGCTGGCCATCGTCGGCATGCCGGTCAATACGCTACCGCTGGAAACCATCGGCCAGATTCTGAAGGGCGGCGAGGCGGTCTGTCGCGACGCCGGCATTCCGATTGCCGGCGGCCATACCATCGATTCGGTCGAGCCGATCTACGGGCTGGTGGCCATCGGTATCGTCAATCCGGCGCACCTCAAGCGCAATTCAGGCGCCCGGCCGGGCGACAAGCTGATTCTTGGCAAACCCCTTGGCGTCGGCGTCTACAGCGCAGCGCTGAAAAAGGATCAACTGCCGGCAGGCGCTTATGAGGCGATGGTCGCCACGACGACCCAGCTCAATACGCCGGGGCCGATGCTCGCCTGTCTTGACGGCGTGCATGCGGTGACCGACGTGACCGGCTTCGGCCTGGCCGGGCATCTGGTCGAAGTCTGCCAGGGCAGCGGTGTGCGGGCCACGGTCCGCTACGACGACCTGCCGGTGTTGCCCCATGCCCGCGAACTGATCGAGGCGGGTTTCCAGACCGGCGCCTCGGCCCGTAACTGGGCCAGCTATGGTGAGCGGGTCAATGTGAATGCTACGGTCGGCGCTGAAAAAGCGGCAAAAACGCTGTTGACCGACCCGCAAACCTCAGGCGGCCTGCTCGTCGCTTGTGCCCCGGATACGGTCACCGAAGTCCTGTCGCTGTTCCTGCAGCAGGGTTTCTCGCACGTTTCCGTGATCGGCGAGGTCGCCGAAGGCGAACCAGGCATCGACGTCGTCTGAGCGCGGCAGCGCCAACTTTCCCCGCTTGTCTTCAATATTGCAGCGCGGGAAAGTTGTTTCTGTTTTGTAAATGCGATATATTCGCATTTGCGTTTGCATTTACTCGCATGGGCCCGGGGGATACTGGGCAATGAACCGTTCGGGCGATGCAGGCCCCAACTCCGCCTTCGGCAAGCCAGCCTCTATGCCAGCCAGCCTATTTTCGACTGACTCCATAGAGGATCACCGTGAACAAAAATACAATTGCACGCCGCAAGGCTGGCCCGCGCCCGCCGGCGCTTGGCGCCGAGCTTACCCATGAAGTGCGACCGACCCTGTTGCCGCTCGTTGCCGCGATGATGGCTGGCTGGCTGGGACTGAGCCAGTCCGCGCTGGCCGAAGAAGAAGACAAGACGCTGAAGGCGGTCACGGTGACCGCGACGCAGGATGCGCCGGATGGCTACCGCGCCAGCAAGACCCGTGTCGGCAAGGTGGCGCAGGATCCGCACGACATTCCGCAGGCCATCACCACGGTGACCCGTGCCTTGCTTGACGAACAGGACGCCAGTTCGCTGCGCGAAGCGATGCGCAACGTGGCCGGACTTTCGTTCAACGCCGCCGAGGGTGGCCGCTCCGGTGACAACATGAATCTGCGCGGTTTCTACACCTTCGGCGACATGTATCTCGACGGCGTGCGCGACACCGCGCAGTACAACCGCGAAGTGTTCAACCTGGAGCAGGTCGATGTCCTGCGCGGCGCGGCGGCGATGCTGTTCGGCCGCGGCCAGGCCGGCGGCGTGATCAACCAGGTCAGCAAGACGCCGATGCTCTACGGCATCAACAAGATCGAAACTTCGGTCGGCACCGATGGCTATCTTGAACTGAAGGCCGACCTCAACCAGCGCATCGGCGAAACCACCGCCCTGCGCCTGAACGTGATGAACCGCGACGAGGAAAGCTGGCGCAAGAATCCGGTCACCGGGGCAACGCCGGAAATTCATCGCACCGGTGTGGCGCCGAGCATCGCCTTTGGTCTGGGCACCGATCACGAGGTGACGCTCAGCCACCTTTACGTGACGACGCGCGATATCGCCGACTACGGCGTGCCCTTCGACCCTGTGACCAAGCGCGTCAACAAGGCGTTTTCCAAGACAGATTTTTGGGGCTTGCACAACAATTTCGACGACAGCGAAACCAATGTGTCGACGCTGAATTACCAGTGGAAAATCTCGTCCGATACGCAACTGGTCACCAAGCTGCGTAACGCCAATTACAAGCGCTCGTATTGGGCCGGTGCTCCTGGCGATGCCACCAATTTCGTCACTGGCGGCAGCGCCAAGACGCGCGAATCCGATACCGACAACTTCGTTATCCAGAGCGATTTCAGCACCCGTTTTAATGCGCTGGGGATGAAGCATGAATTCATCACTGGCGTCGAATACCTGAAGGAAGATGCGCAACGCTGGTCGTTGGCCAACGTCAATAACCTGGGCGTCTATCACAAGAATGTCGTTGGTTTTACCGATGCGGCTGGCCAAATTATCAGCACTGCGCCGGCCAACAAATATACTGGCGAAACCTATAGCGTCTACGTGCAGGATACTGTCGAATTCATCCCCGACTGGAAGCTGACTGCCGGCGTACGTCGTGACGAAATGCGCTCGGATTATGTGTCTACCAGCCAGGATCGCACGACCCGAGCGCTTACCACGACCAGCTACTCCGGCAATTTCGGCGAGAACAGCTACCGCGTCGGCCTTTCATGGCAGCCGCAGGCGGATGCCCATTACTACGTGAGCTGGAGCGACTCCTTCAGCCCGACGGCCGATCTTTATCAACTGGCCGGCGCGCTGTACCCGGCCGAGCGCAGCCAGGTTTCCGAGATAGGCGCCAAGTGGCTGCTGCTCGACGGCAATCTGGCCTTCCGTAGCGCCTTGTATCAGGCCGACAAGGAATGGGAGCGCAGCACCGACCTCGAATCGACCGCTGCGGTGCTGACCCGCAAGCGCCGCACCAATGGTATCGAGTTTGAACTGGCCGGCCGCATCACCGACAACTGGGAAGTCTTCAGCGGCGTGTCGCTGATGGACCCGACCATTCTCAAAGTGGCTCCGGACAGCACCACCGCAGCAGGGTGCAGTGAGGCATCGCCGTGCCCGATCAATCCAAACTTGGTTGGCCAGACGGCGCGCAATTCGCCGAAGTTCACCTTCAACCTGTGGACGACCTATCGTCTGGGTATGGGCTGGAAAATCGGTGGCGGCGTCGAGCACAAGAGCAAGCGCTACGGCTACAACCCGGGTCGGGATACTTCGACCGATGCCTTCAACCCGAACACGGCGCCGAGCTATACCCGCTGGGATGCCATGGTCGCCTACGAGCAGCCGAAATACACGGTCAAGCTCAATGTCCAGAACCTGTTCGACAAGCTCTACTACGACGCGCTGTACGACAACGGCGGCTTCGCCGTGCCGGGCCAGGCCCGTCGCTTCATCCTGAGCGCCGAGTACAAGTTCTGATTCTTGCCTGAGGCTGCTCCTGCCAACGGGCGGGAGCAGCGCGGCCGGTTTTTCGATTTTGGGCAAAAAAACCGGCCGACCGTAACTTTTTGCTTCTGCCCTGCCACACCTCTCCGTGGAGATTCCTTCGATGAAAAAACAACTTGCCGTGATCGCCCTGACGCTGGCGGTCAGCTTTGGCGCCGTCGCCCAGGAAATGGTGCTCAACCTCTATTCCGCCCGCCATTACCAGACCGACGAAAAGCTCTACGAGAATTTCACCCGGCAGACCGGCATCAAGATCAACCGCATCGACGGCAAGGAAGACGAGTTGATGGAGCGCATCCGCAACGAAGGCGCCAACAGCCCGGCCGACGTGTTCATCACCGTCGATGCCTCGCGGTTGGCCCAGGCTGATTCCCTCGGCCTGTTCGCGCCGGTCAAATCCAGGCTGCTGCAATCGCGCCTGCCGGCCCATCTGCACACCGACACCTGGTTCGCCTTCTCGACCCGTGCCCGCGTAATCATCTACAACCGCAGCGCGCTCAAGGCCGAGGATGTGGCGACCTATGAATCGCTGGCCGACCCCAAGCTGAAGGGCAAGGTCTGCAGTCGTTCCGGCGCCCACCCGTACAACCTGTCGCTGGTCGCCTCGCTGATCGCACACGACGGCGAAGCGAAGACCGAGGAATGGGCGAAAGGCGTCGTCGCCAACTTCGCCCGCGCTCCGAAGGGCGGCGATACCGACCAGATCAAGTCGGTCGCCCTCGGCGAATGCGGCGTTGCCGTTTCCAACACCTATTACCTGGCCCGCCTGATCCGTTCCGACAAGATCGAGGAGCGGCGGATGATGGAGAAGGTCGGCATCGTCTGGCCCAACCAGGCCAATCGCGGCACGCACATCAACATCTCCGGCGCCGGCATGGTCAAGACCGCGAAGAACCCTGAAGCCGCCGTCGCCTTCCTCGAATACCTGGCCAGCGACGAAGCCCAGCGCTATTTCGCCGACGGCAACAACGAATGGCCGGCCGTTCCCGGCGTCGCCACCAACAACCCGGCGCTCGACGCGATGGGCAAATTCAAGGCCGATCCGCTGCCGATCGGCAGCATCGCCAAGAACGTCGCCGCCGCCCAGCGGCTGCTCGACCGCGCCGGCTACCGCTGAGAAAGGAATCATCATGCATGCCATCGACCGCCGCAGTTTCCTGAAGACCTGCGCCGCCCTCGGCGCGCTCGGCCTGGCCGGCCGGACACTGGCCGCGACCGAAGATAGCGGCGCGCTGATCGGTGCCGCCTGGCGCGGCCCCAACCCGACCGATCCGTACTTTGCCGGCGTGCTCCACGCCGACTGGGCGAGCAAGAAAATCAGCATCCGCTACGCCGTGCCGCTGCCCACCCGGCCGCACGGCATCCTGCCCGAGGCCGACGGCGGGCTGCTCGTCGCCGGCGTTCGCCCCGGCTCGTGGCTGCTGCGCTGCGACGGCAAGGGCGAGGTTACCGCCCGGGTCGATCTCGACGCTGGACAATCGACCCGCCTCAACGGCCACGCCATCGTCGCCCCGGGCGGCGAGCGGCTGTACACCACTGAGACCGACTTCGCCACCGGCCGCGGCCGGATCGGCGTGCGCGAACGCGATAGCCTGAAAAAAATCGCCGAATGGGACAGCCACGGCATCGAACCGCATCAGGCGCTGGTCGATCAAAACGGCAATCTGGTCATCGCCAACGGCGGCATCCCGCGCACCCGCGCCGACAAGAAAATCGACCTCGACAAGATGGAGGCTTCGCTGGTCCGCCTCGACGGACAGAGCGGCCAGCTGCTGCGCCAATGGAAACTCGACGACCCCCGGCTCAGCCTGCGTCACCTGGCGTGGAGCGCCGACCGCAGCGGCGCCCGGCATCTTGGCGTCGCCATGCAGGCCGAGCACGACGGCGCCGAACAACGCGCCGCCGCGCCGATCCTTGCCGTGCTCGATGGCGACGAACTCACCGTGCCGACCCGCGCCAACGACGGCGTCGGCTACGCCGGCGACATCGCCGCGGCCTACGGTGGCGGTTTCGCGCTGTCCAGCAACCAGGTCGGCGTCGTCCAGCTCTGGCACCCGGCGACGCCGGACAAGCTGACGTCCATCGTCGAGCTCAAAGAAGCCTACGCGCTGGCCGACTGGCCCGGCCCGCAGGGCAGCGGCGGCGTGCTGGTATCGACCGCCCTGGGCCTGGTGCGCTGGCACCCGACCGCCAAGCCGCTGTTCCTCGCCTGGCCGCAGCCGATGGCGCTGGACAACCACTGGGCCCTGATCGGGCAGGCCGCCTGAAAACCACTTGAATAAATAGGTTGAACCATCATGATTGCCAAATTCATCGTCGCGATTTCTGCCTTCTACCACATCCTGGCCACTGTCGCGGCGATGATGGCGGTCTTTCAGTTCGCCCGCATCCTGCGCGGAGAGGAAAGCCACCATCCGCTGTGGCGGCATATTTTCGACTGGGCCGAAGCCCACCTGTGGATTTCTGGCCTGATGTTGTTGGCCGTTGGCATCTACATCACCGGACTAGAGGAATACCTGGCTAATCCCAAGCTGTGGACCAAGGTCAGTCTGGTCACCCTGTGGGCTGCCAACTCGCTGTGCATCAAGAAGACCTTGCGCAGTGCGTCAGCCGGGCCGCGCAACCTGATGTTCGGGATGTCGATCGCCTGTCTTTTCTACGGTACCTTCCTCGGCGTGGCCAAGCCGCTGGCCTATGGGGTGCTGCCTTTTCCGTATTTTGTCGCCGGTTTCGTGCTGACCATCGCCTTGGGCACCTATGGCGTGTCCCGCCTGCTCAAACCGATGCGGCTGGCCTAGGGCGCATCGCCAAAGCTGCAAAGAGAAAGGGAGTCGATTGACTCCCTTTCTCTTTGGTATCTGATCGCGCGGCCCGCGCGAACTGGCGATGGGGCAACTGGCCTTCAGGCTGCCTTGCGTAAGGCCTTCACCGGCTTCCCCATCTGGCCCTGCGCTTCGCGCAGGCATTCGTGGGCGCAGGAGGCGCAACGACCGCAATCGCGGGTGACGCCAAGATCGCGGCGCAAATCCTTCAGCGTACGGGCGCCACCTTGCGCGGCCTCGCGAATCTGGGAATCGGTCACTGCCTTGCAGACACAGACGTACATGAACGTCCTCCTGATAGCTATGTAAATGCGAACAATTCGTATTCTATGCCGATGCGAATGATTGTCAACAACGATTTTTGCAGTTGGATTTCCGCTTCGGTTTTGTGCCATTTCCGACAGGCGACTACCGCATTTTCCGGTTTCAGCATTTGTCGGGCCAGGGGAGGTGAGCAGTGGGTAGAAACAAAAAACGCATGCGGCTTTCGAGTAGTTTTGAGGAGTGTCTGATTTTGGTGCCGAAGAAAGTTTGGTAAAAACCCTTCGATCCCACCATGAAAGACACTCTTCAGCGGCAATAGCTAGGTGGAGATGGTGTCCCGATGCAAGGGCGTGGGGCGTGCGGCGATTAGAACAGGAAACTGTGGGTGTTCATTTATATTACTTTGGTGGTTGTTGTTGATATTGTTGAAGAGATTGATAATTAACATTTATCCAAAAAATCTGCCTTGATCGCTATGACAATTAAAAATCTTCTCTTTATTGACAGCAGGGTGGCAAATTATCAAAGGCTAATTGCCAGTTTGGACGTAGACACCGCTTGGGTGTTGATAAAGGCAGAGAGCGATGGTGTCCTGCAGATGCAATCTGTGCTGACCGGATATTCGGACTTGGACTCAATCCAGGTTGTGTCGCATGGCGATGCGGGTGTCTTGCATCTAGGCTCAACAGTCCTCAATGCAAGTAACCTCGCGGGATACTCAAATCAGCTTGCAGCTATCGGCTCCGCACTGAGTAATAGTGGCGATCTGCTTTTGTATGGTTGCAACGTCGCGCAAGGTGAGATCGGAGTTGCATTTGTAAATGCGCTGGCAAAAGCAACCGGCGCTGATGTTGCTGCCTCCAATAATTTGACCGGCGCTGCTCAGTCGGGTGGAGATTGGATTCTTGAGGTGAACACTGGCCAGGTGAGCGCACAAGTTCTGAATCCATTGGGGTACTCGGGTGTTCTTCAACTGATAAATGGAACAACCGCCAATAACTCGCTCACGGGAACCGCGTTGAGTGACACGATCAACGGGCTTGGCGGAGCGGATACCCTGCAGGGGGCGGCGGGCGACGATCAGATTTATGGTGGTGACGGAAATGACAGCATCGGCGGTGGCGACGGCAATGACAATCTGAACGGCGAAGCAGGGAGCGATACCTTACGGGGCGGTGCGGGAAATGACATTCTGGATTCATCGTTTTATGTCGATACGGCCACCTTTTCCTGGGTGACTGATTCAGTCAGCAATTATCTCTACGGAGATGATGGCAACGACTCGCTGACCGGTGGAAATGGAAACGATAGCCTTGAAGGCGGTACGGGAAACGATAGCCTGACTGGCGGGAGAGGCATTGATATTCTGCGAGGCGGCACAGGAATCGACACTCTCAGCGGAGGGGAGGGGAGTGACGTTTATTACGTCGATAATCGGAATGACAGTGTCAGCGATTTTGGATCAAGTACCGATATCGATACATTGAACGTAGAGGTCAACGGATATTTCGTTCCGGATAGTATCGAAACAGTCAATTACCTCAATGGAGCCCAAGCCCTGCCTTACTTCATCAGAGATCTTCTTTATAGCCATGTTTCTGATTGGTACGGGTTGGTATTCGGTCAGGCCAAAACAATCCAATACAGCTTTGCTACGACTGCTACTGGAGGTGAGGTTGGTTTGCAGATCTACACAACCGAGCAAAAAGCAGCCGTACGATTAGCATTGAAGGGATATAGCGATATTTCCGGCCTAAAGTTTTCCGAAGTGACTGACAGTTCGACTGTCAACACGCGCTTTTTCCGGGATAGCCTCAGTAGTGCCCACCTTGAAACCTACGCAGGGTACGCCAATTATGGCGGGGACGTTCACGTAAAGAACACCTACACAAGTCTTTCTCCATCACCAACCATCTACGGTTACCAGATTTTGCTTCATGAAATCGGCCATTCACTCTATTTGAAACACCCGTTCGAGGCGCCCATTTTGCCCTCGGCAGAAGATACGCAAACCAACACGGTGATGACCTACAACATCGTGCGTCCCTATGCGGAAGCGTTAGGGATGTTTGATATCGCAGCCATTCAGTACCTCTACGGAGTTAACCACCAGGCACGTACCGGGAACGATAGTTATTCGATTCTCACCCACTATATTTGGGACGGCGCTGGTGTTGATACCGTGTCGGCTGCAACACAGACTGTCAGCGTGAAAATTGATTTGCGGGAGGGGAGTTGGAATTACGTTGGCAGCAAGTCGAGCAGTATTTTGGCAGCAGGCCAGTCGTTCATTGGCTTTGGGACAGTCATCGAGAATGTGACAGGAGGGAAAGCAAACGACACGTTGATCGGGAATTCGATAGGTAATCGAATTGACGGCGGCTCGGGGGTTGATACGATGACCGGTGGAGATGGCAGTGACACCTATTACGTCGACAACATCGGTGATGTCGTCAAGGAAACCAATGCAGTGATTAGTACTGGTGGTTCGGATACGGTGAACAGTTACCTGAGCATCTATGCACTGACAGCTTCAGTGGAAAATGGCCGTATTCTTTCAACCTCCGCTGCCAACCTGACTGGCAATGGGCTAAACAACGTTCTCTATGCCGGGGTTGGTAACAACATTCTCGACGGCTTGGCTGGTAGCGATACGGTTTCGTATGCTTCCGCAGCAACAGCGGTCACTGTAACACTGGGTTCTGCTTCATCTCAGGCTACCGGTGGTTCTGGTTCGGACACATTACTCAATATCGAGAATCTGACAGGCAGTAATTTCAACGATAAATTGACGGGTAACTCAGGGGTAAACATCCTTAATGGCGGTATGGGGGGTGATACGCTTGATGGCGGCGCGGGAAATGATGTGTTTAGGTTTTCTTCAACGCTGAGTGCGAGCAATATTGACAGAATCAATGGCTACATTGTCGCCAACGATACGATCCAATTGGAAAACGCTATTTTTTCCAAATTGCTGACAACAGGTGTGCTGAGTGGCGGCAATTTCATCGCCAATCTGACTGGCGCTCCGATTGATGGAAATGACTACATTACCTACGAGACTGATACAGGTATCCTGCGCTATGACGCTGATGGGAATGGCGCTGGCGTAGCTGTACAGTTCGCGATTATTGGCACTGCCTTGGCGATGACAGCCGCGGAGTTCGTTGTGACCTGAGTTGTTGGTACATTGTCAGCAAGACCGGGGGTATTTGACTTGGGCAAACCCATAAATGCTGCCGATGCCTGCTCGCTGGTTCCATAAAAAAGCCGCAGGCAGGCTGCGGCTTTCTGACGCGTTGGAAGAGGCTTAGTCGCCGCCGCCTTCCATGTGGGCCTGCAGGTAATTGGGCAGGGTGACGTCCTTGATCAGGCTTTGCTGTGTCTCCAGCCAGTCGATTGCCTTCTCGCAGCCTTCGAGCAGTTCTTCCAGCAGGTCGCGGCTGACGTAGTCCTGAAGTTCCTCGCACAGGGCAATGGTTTCGACCAGCAGCGGACGCTGGATTTCGCGCTCGTACTTCAGGTCTCCAGCCAGGCATTCGACGACGTTTTCGCCGATCAGCAGCTTGCCGAGGTTCTGCAGGTTGGGCAGGCCTTCCAGGAAGAGGACGCGCTCGATGATTTCGTCGGCTTCCTTCATGACGCGGATCGACTGCTTGTACTGGTAGTCGTTGAGTTTTTCCAGGCCCCAGTTGCGGAACATCCGGGCATGCAGGAAATACTGGTTGATCGAGGTCAGCTCGTTTTTCAGCACCTTGTTCAGGGCGTCGATGACTTTCTTGTCGCCTTTCATCGTCCGCTCTCCTTAAACCGGGGTCGAGCCCATCTGGCTCTGCTGGTAGTTCTGGAGACCGACCAGGTCGATCAGCTTGATCTGCTTCTCGAGGTAGTAGGCATGGTCCATCTCGGTGTCTTCGAGCTGGACGGCCAGCATGTCGCGGCTGACGTAGTCCTGGGCCTTTTCGCAGGCGGCGATGGCTTTCTTCAAGTCGCCGACCACCTTGTATTCAACGGCGAGGTCGGCCTTGAGCATTTCCGGCACGGTCTTGCCGATCTTCAGGCCTTCGCGCTTGGAGAGATCGGGCTTGCCTTCCAGGAACAGGATGCGCTGGATCAGCGCCCGGGCATGCTGGCGCTCGTGGTCGGACTCGTGCAGCGCCTTGTCGGACAGGTGCTGGAAGCCCATGTCGGCGTACATCTCGCCGTGAATCAGGTATTGGTCGATGGCGGTCAGTTCGCCGGCCAGCAACGCGTTAAGGATATCGATGATCTTCTTGTCGCCCTTCATGGTCTTTTCTCCGTCGATGGTTGAAAACGGACGCTGGCTGGCAGACCTCGGCTGGCTTGCGTGGACTGCGATTCTAGGCCCTCAGGTAGAGGATTAGAAGGGCATGTTTGGAGAAAAGTTCTTTTATAACAATTAATTAGTAACAATTCTCATTTGCGCCGACGGGTTTTCTGGGCAGACGATGACGACAATCAGCGCCATCGATTTACTCAAATGCTACGGTCGGCGCCAAAAAATGGCCAAAATCGAAATTTTCGGGGGCGGCTATTTGGGCGGCTCGATCAGGGCAGAACCCGGCGCAAGGCGCGAATGCGCTGCCAGAGCACGGCCTTGGGCAAGCTGATCGCCATCGCCTGCATGCAGCGCTCCAGCCAGCCATGGCGGGTTTGCAACTTGTCGATGGCCTTTTCCAGATCGCGGCAAATCGACTGGCCGTAAGCCTGCTCGGCCTTGGCCACCGCCTTTCGCAGCAAGGGCAGGGCGGGGCGCATCATGGCCAGATCGATCACATCGCGGCTGAAAACCCCGTCGTCGCTCCAGAGGTCGGCATTGGCCAACAGCTTGCTGGCCGCCAGATCGAGCACCGACAAGGTTGCCACGCCGCATACCTCGTCGCTCGCGGCCGGCGCTTCCAGCGCAATCCGCGCCTCCAGCACGATTTCGAACTTGATCGGCTGCTCGGCCACCAGCAGGCTGGCCCTGATCCCGTACTGATCGGCCCGCAACTCGCCGGCCAATATGAATGGCGTGCTGCCGGCCTTGAGGAGGGCGGAAAAACCGACCGGCCCGGTCAGCAACTGGCGCAGTTGGCGATAGCTGCCCACATCGGCAACCAGGAAATCGATATCCACCGACTCCCGATACTCGCCGAAGCGCAGCGCAATCGCCGTCCCGCCACCGAACAGGCAGTTCGCCTCACGCAACAACCGGCCATCCAGCGCCGACAAAACGGCAGCGATCCGTCGATGATGCGGGCGTTCAAACACCGCCGGCCCCAGGCGCATCGGCTTCGCCAAACGCCTGCCGCAAGGCGGCGATCAAATTGCGCTCGCGCGGCAGCAGCGCCGCGTCATCGAGATGCCGGGCATTGCGCTCGTAAATGCCCAGCGCCTCGCGCGGCGTCAGTTCATCCACCCCCTGAACTTGCCAAGCCAACTGCTTCAACTGCGGATAGTCGGCCAGACGAACGCGCGCCGGCAACCAGCCGGCCATGTCGTCGGCGCCCTTGTCGGCCGGTTTGTTGTTGTCCTCATTGGTTGCCGCAAGGCTCATCCCCAGCGCCGCCAGCACATTCAGGTAAGCCCCCATCGTCACCGAAGGCTCGCCCCGCTCGATGCGATGCACGCTGACCCGCGACATCCCGGCCGCCTCGGCCAGCGCCGTTGCGCTCACCTTCAGCGCCTTGCGCCGCGCCCGAATCCGGGCGCCGAGCGCAGCAAGCTGCTCGCTCACGGCGGGGAGAGAAGGTGGTGTTTTTGATGGCATTGTGTATCTCATATTAGACAAATTGTTCTATATGTCAATATTGAGAAACACTTAATCTGGATGTGTCACCGCCGCCACGCTGCTTACATCGAAATCGTTTGTCCGGAAGGCGGCAGGCGATAAACCGTCATTTCGGTATCGGGGGCCAGCGAGTTCAGGAGCAGGCTGAAGACCGAAATGAACAGACTGGCGAAGAAAGCGGTCCAGAAGCCGGAAATCGTGAAGCCGCGGACCAGTTTGGCCACCAGCAGCAAGAGCAGGGCATTGATTACGAGCAGAAAGAGACCCAGCGTCAGCATGGTCAGCGGTAGCGTCAGCACGACCAGCAAGGGCCAGAGCACGGCGTTGACGAAACCGAGCAGCAGCGCCGAGACGATCAGCGACGAGGTGCTGGCGAAGCGGATGCCGTTGAAGACGAGGCTGGTCACCCACAGGGCAAGGGCGGTGATGCACCACTGGATCAAGAAGCCGGTCAGGTTGGCGAGCATGGTTGCCCCTGGTTGGATAAGGGCACCATTATCGGTTACCAAACAAAGAACACCAGCGTCCAGATAGTCGCCATCAGCCCGACCGGCAGCAGCATGGCCAGTCCGGAAATTGATTTTTGAGCAAAATTTGCTTGTGACCGTAGCACTAGCTGAAAAGTCAGCCACAGCGAACCCAGGCAGCCGGCGCTGAGCAGGGCGATGCGGAAAGTTGGCAGCCAGCCGAGCCAGAGGTGTTCGGCTTTCAGGTGGGTGACGGTCAGCATCGACAGGCCGAGGATGACGCTGGCTGCGGCGAGTGGGGTCAGGGCCAGGGTGAAGCGTTGCCAGCTCAGGTGTTCGGTCTTCAGCAGGCGCGCGGCGATGGCCGGGCCGATCAGCAGCAGGCTGCCGAGCAGGAAGCCGCCGCCGAGCAGGTAGGCGAGGATCAGCGCACCGTCCAGCCAGGTGAACAGGTCGCTGGCTTCCGGGTAGTGGGTCAGCAGCCACCAGGGCACGTCGTTGTCGAGCAGCGCGAAGTGGTCGTGCTCGACCAGCCAGTCGGCGAGGGCCAGCTTGGCGTGGAGGAACCACGGGCTGAGCGTCCACTGGAAGGCTGCGGTGGCGACGCCGAGCACGCCGTAAACCAGGGTCAGCGCATCTGGCGTTCTGGCCGGGTTATTGAAATCGAGGATTTCGCTGAACGGGGAGCGGGCCGAGTAGGTGACGGCGTCGCGCTGGCCGGCGCAGCGGCCGCAGCTATGGCATTCGGAGGCGCTGGTCATGCGCCGGACGTCGAGCAGCGGGGCGCAATTGACCGGTTCGAAATCGCCTTCGTGGCGGTCCCAGGCGGCGCGGTCGACCTTGTAGTGGAGCGGGGCGATCTTGGCCAGGACGGCGAAAACGCCGGAGGCCGGGCACAGGTAGCGGCACCAGATGCGCTTCTCGCGACCGTAGAGCAGCCCGATGACGACGGCGGCGACGGTCGAGCCACCCAGCACCAGCAGGGCCGCCTGCGGGTATTCGTAAACGCTGACCAGCTGGCCGTAGACGGTGGTGCAGATGAAGGCGACAAAGGGCCAGCCAGACCACTTGAGCCAGCGCGGCAATGCCTTGCCCCGGCCGTACTGGCTGACCCATTCGGAGACCGAGCCTTCCGGGCAGAACAGGCCGCACCAGACGCGGCCCATGGTCACCGTGGCGATCATCACGCCCGGCCACCACAGGCCCCAGAAGCAGAATTGCGCGAACAGGCGCAGGTTGTCCCAGATGTGCGCGTCTTCCGGCGGCAAAGGCAAAAACGCCGGGATGATGACCATCGCGGCGTAAAGAAGGACGACCAGCCACTGGATGGCGATGATGGTGCGGCGGTTGCGGCGCAGGAACAGGCCGACGCTTGCCAGCCGGCTACGGGGGCGGCTGGGGTGAAATTGAATGACTTGCTCAGCCATGGCTGGTTCTCCGCCAGGCGACCAGCACGACGCCCCAGTAGCTCAGCCAGGCGAGCAGGCTGCTCAGCGTCGGGCGGGCGCGGTAGCCGGAGAAGTCGGCAAACAGCTTGCCGCCGGTCGTCGTATCGTCGAGCAGCAAGGAGCTGTCCCAGACCGGGTCGAGCAGCGGCGGCAGAGAACCGGCGCCGATCAGGCGGTCGAGGGCGGTCATCAGCAGCGCCGAGGCGAGGATCAGCAAGAGGATCGAGGAGAGGCGCAGCAACAGCGCGATGTTCAGGCGGGCCAGGCTTCTGGCGGCCAGCCAGGCAGTGGCACCGGCGGCGGCGAAGCCGGTCAGCGAACCGACGGCCAGCGCGCTGATCTCGCCGCCCTGGGCCAGGCCGTAGAGAAAGATCACCGTTTCGGCACCTTCGCGGGCCACCGCCAGCGCGGCGACGACGGCGACGCCTAGAAAGCCCGAGCGCTCGCGGGCAGCGGCGAGATCGGCATGCAGGCGGGCCTTCATCTGCCGGCCATGCTTGCGCATCCACAGCACCATCTGGGTAATCAGGCCGGCGGCGACGAACAGCGTCGCGGTCTGGAAAATTTCCAGCGCCTCGCCGGTCAGTCCGTCCTGCACGCTGAGCAAGGCCCAGCCAAGCAGCAGGGCCAGCCCGGCCCCGGCGGCCAGGCCACCGAACAAGGCGCGCTTGCCCTTGCCGCTGGCATCGTTGGCCTGCAACCAGGCGAAAAGAATCCCGGCGATCAGGAAAGCCTCCAGGCTCTCCCGCCAGACGACAAAAAATGCGTTACCCATTTACTGCTCCGTGCTTGCTGGCTAAGTGGTCTGTTTCGCAATGATAGGAACATGAAAGTTTGTCTTTGCGCGCCAGGCGTTGTTGCTCATCCTCGCGATAGCGCCGGCTATCGCTGCGGTTCGCGCCTAGCCTGCCGTGCAAATCCTTCACTTTCATACTGTTCCGCCCATTACGAACCAGACCACGTGTTTCAAAATGGCTGGCTGGCGGTGTTGCGACTTACTTGGCGACAATCCGGCCTTGGCCGGTTTGCGGATGGAAGTCGTCGAAGAACTTGTAGGTTCCCGGTTTCATCGGGAAGAAGACGAGGGAACGGGTGACGCCGGGGGCGAGCACCAGTTCCTTCTTCAACTCCAGGCTCTCGAATTCCGTGGCACCCGGCCCTTCGTTTTTCACCTCCAGGCGGAAGCGGACGCCGGCCGGAACCTCGACCGTTTCGGGGAAGAAGCGGCCGTCCTTCATCAACAGCTTGAAAGTCGGCATGTCGTCGGCCAATGCTACGGTCGGCGCCAAAAAAAGGGCAAAAACCAAGGAAAGGAGAGCTTTCATGATGTTTCCTAGTAGGCGATATTGGCGCGCAGGGCAAAGATCTTCAGCGACTTGGCATCCGGATTGGCGCCGCCGTTGGCGACCCACTGGAAGTCGGGTGTGATCTCGAATTGCGGCGAAATGCGGTAGCGGTAATAGATTTCCGCGACCTTTTCGGCACCTCTCGGCGTGAAGCTGAAATAACCGGTATCCGCGATGTTGCAAGTTCCACTGCTGTCGGTGTCACCGGCCGGGCAAATTTCGGCCGTTATCGCGCGGTAGTCCTTGCTCGCCTTCAGCCAGCTGCCGCCGATGCCGATGGCGTCAGCGCCGCGCCCCCAGTAGCTGCCGTTGAATTCGCTGCCGACCGACAGGGCCTGGCGGAACGGTAGTTGGCCCTTGACCAGCTGGCCATAGCGGGCGAACAGGTTGACCCCGTCGCCGACGCGCTGATCGACGGAGAAGCCGACCCCGGTGTGGCGGGTAGGAGTCTCCGTAACCAGACCGCTGACGTTGCTGCGTGACCAGGCATAGGCGCGGTAGTTGCCGAGCAGACCGCCGAACAGCCGCAGCTGCTTCTCGGCCTGGACCATCAGCAGCGGTGCCGACAGGCTCTTCTGGTAATTCGAGCCCTTGTCACCGGAGCCGAACACGCCGAGCGACAGACGCCACGGTTCGGCCTTGTTGGTGTTGTTGACGTAGGAAGCAATGAAGCCCGGCTGGAAACCGTTGGCATCGACGCCGATTTCGCGACCGGCATCGAGCAGCGGGTTATGGACCAGGACCGAGTTGAGGAACTGCTTCGATTCATCGCCTGCACCGGTGTTCTGGTCGAAGAAGCCGAAGATGTCCATCTTGCCGAAAGTCAGCTCCAGTTTCTCGCGCGAGTAGGGCTTGAAGCCGCCGAAGGGCAGCGGAATCGCCGCCTGGTACCAGGCCTGGCCGAGGATGGCCACCGAGTCGTCCGGGTTGGCGCCGCTGGCGCGGAAGGCCACCGCATTGGGGGCGCTGGCGAAATAGCCGAGATTGGACAGCGGTGCGTTCAGGCCCTGGCCCTGACCCATGCGGACGTGAGCGAAGACCTTGTGTTCGATGTCGCCGATCGCGTTCAGGGGCAGTTCGACGGTGACATCGGCGCGATAGTTGAGCTGGCTGCCGCCATCGGCGGTGCCGCTCGGCAATCCCGAAGCGTGCTGGCCAACGGTGGTCAACGCGGCGCTGACCTTGATGCCGTCCAGCTTGTCGGCCAGCTTGGCCGACTTCTTCATTTCCAGCGCGTCTTTTTCGACGGCCTTCAGGCGCACCGTCAGCTCCGGCTCGTTTTCGGAGAGGCGCGGGCTGTCGAGGCCCTTGGCGACTTCGTCGCTATCGTTCTTCAGCACCTTGACCTGCTTTTCCAGATCGCCGTTGCGTGCCTCCAGCTTCTTCTCCAGCTCGGCGTTGCGGGCTTCGAGTTTTTCCATGCGCTCAAGCAGTTTCTTCAGCATGGCCGCGTCAGACGCGGCCAGGGCAGGCACAGCCAGCCCCGCCGCGACCAGCGCCGCGGTGATTTTGGCAAGCTTCATGATCAGTAGCCGCCTTTTTTACCGATGCCGACGTAGGTGAATTCGTATTCGACATCAAACGGCTTGAACCAGGGGCGAACGCCGGTCGCGCGGTCGGTATGGCGGCCGAAGTGGGCGTGCGGGTTGGCCGACGGCGGCAGGATGGTGTACTTCACCTTGTACTTGCCCGGGCCGGCCAGCTTGATGTTCTCGCCGTAATGCGGACCGTCGTTGGCGACCATGGCCATGAAATCGCCGGCCACCTTGTAGTCGCCGCCAATTTTCGAGACTTCGTACTTGATCAGCAGGTAGGGAACCCAGGCGCCTTCCTCGAAACCGTTCGGGTTGTTGGCCAGGGCGTGAATGTCGGCCTCGATGTGGATGTCCGATTCGGACACCTTGCGCATCATGCCTTCCGGTTCCATCTCGATCGGCTGCAGATAGACGGCGGCGATTTCCATGCCGGCGCGCTGTTGCGGCACGCCGATCGGATATTCAAGGGCCAGCGCCGGTGCGGCGAGGGCGGCAGACAGGCTCAAGGCGGTGACGAATTTCTTGATGGTCAACATCGGTAGGACTCCCTGGTTTCTCTGGCTGGCTGGCGATTCGCGTGGCTGGCTGGAGGATGGTTTGAATGATTGAAAACTAGTGCGACTCGGCGCCTGGCTGGGTCACGAAGCCGATCTTGGTCAGCCCGGCCCGGCGGGCGGCGCTCATCGTTTCGGCGACCGCTTCGTAACGCGTGGCGCGGTCGGCCTTGAGGTGCATCTCGATATTGGCGTCCTGCGCCACCGCGTCGCGGAACTTCTGCTCCAGGCCCTCACGGTCGACCGTGTCGTTGCCGACATAGACGATGTTCTCGCCGGTGATCGAGACCTGCAGCGTCAGCGGCTTTTCCGGCGTCGGCGTGCTGGCCGCCTTGGGCAGATCGACCTTGACCTGATGCGTCATCAGCGGCGCGGTGATGATGAAGATGATCAGCAGGACCAGCATCACATCGACCAGCGGCGTCATGTTGATTTCCGCCGTCGGCATTTGCGACGCGGGCGAATTGAAGGAGCCGATCGCCATTTATGCCGCCTCCGTCGCGGCCCGGGCGCGCATCGGGTGGATCTGCGCGCTGTTGGCGACAAACGGCTTGCCGACTGTGAAGAAGGCATGCAGGTCGTGGGCGAAGGCATCCAGATCGGCCAGCACGACGCGGTTCGAGCGGGTGAAGGCGTTGTAGGCGAAGACGGCGGGCAGGGCGACGGCAAGGCCGGCGGCGGTCATGATCAGCGCCTCGCCGACCGGGCCGGCGACCTTCTCCAGCGCCGCCTGGCCGGACAGGCCGATGGCGACCAGGGCGTGGTAGATGCCCCAGACGGTGCCGAACAGGCCGACGAAAGGTGCCGTGGCGCCGGTCGTGGCGAGCAGGGTCAGGCCGTTTTCCATGTTCGCCTGGGTGCCGGACAGTTGCTGGCGCAGCGCGCGTTCCATCTGCTCGGCCGGGTCGAAGCGCGAGGCCAGGCGGCCGCTGACCGCTTCGCAGTCGTTGTTGCAGCCATTGGCCTGGCTGGCCAGCTGGGCGTAGGGGCTGTCGCTGCCGGCCTGGTTCAGGCGCTCGATGCCCTCGGCGACGCTGCTTGCCGCCCAGAAGGCGGTGACCGCCTTGGCGGCGCGGCGAACGCGGAACCAGTCCCAGGCCTTGGCCAGGATCAGGTACCAGCTGGCCACCGACATCGCGACGAGCACGTAGGCGACGGTGTGCGAAACGAGGTCGCCGCTGGCCCACAGATGGGCGAAGCCGAAGGCATTTTGGGCGGTTTCCTGCATGTTTAAGACTCCAATTTGAAAATGATCGGGACCAGCACCCAGCTCTGGACGGCGGTGTCGCCACGCTTGGCCGGGACGAATTTCCAGTTGCGCACGGTCTTTTGCGCCGAATCGTCCAGTCGCTGGCTGCCCGACGAGGTCTTGATCTCGACGCTGTCGGCGCTGCCTTGCGGATTGACCGAGACGCGCAGGATGACCTTGCCTTCCTCACCCATGCGCCGGGAGAGCGGCGGGTACGCAGGGGCCGGGTTCTTCAGGTAATCGGCGTCGAAGCGCGCCTGGCTGACCGGTTCGGCGGCCGGGGGTGCCGGCGGTGCCGGCTTGATCTCGGGAGGCGTAGCAACCGGGGCGGCCGGGGCGGGCTGCTCGCTGCGCGTCGCTTCGATGACCGGGGTCGGCGTCTTGGGAACGGGCTGGCGAACCGGCTGCGGTTTGACCATCGGCAAGGGCTTGGCCACCGGTTGCTTGATTTCGACCGGGGCTTGCAGCAGGTCAACGATCAGCGGCATTTCGACGATTTGTGGCGCGATGGTCTTGGCGGCCATGATCACCAGGAAGACCGCCACATGAAGACCGATGACCACGCCAAGCAGGCCGCTGCGCTGGGCAGAAGAAGGACGGGAAAGGGCGTAGCTCATAAAGGCGTGTCGTCTTGGTTTCGTTCCGCAGGTCTGATAAAACCCATGGCTTGCTGGCGTTTTGCTTGCTGGCTGGGGAACGAGAGATTCACAACGGAGAGAAAGCTATTTGGTCAGGATCAGTTTGTTTTCGCGGGTTACGCGCAGCAGGTAACGCTGTCCGGCGTGGTCGATTTCGACTGCGCTGTTGCCACCCAGAATGTCCCGGCTGTCGACGCGTGGCCGAGGTTCCGGGTGAGCGGCTGGCGGCGGAGGGGGCGGCGATTTGGGCAGGATGGTCATTACGGAATTCAAACGCAAACGAGAATGAATCGCATTTTATTTAAACGAGAATGATTGTCAAGAACAATTGGATGTCGATTGTTCGCCGGCTGGTTTCTGGTGAATTTCGTTATATTGTTGTTTTGGATCAATTCCATAGTCATTGGATGGGATACCATCCCGCTGATTGGCAATCTGGGCATCCCGTGGCTGAAAAAAACCTCTCCCTTCGCTTGGCTGTTCTGGCCGCCCTTTTATGGACGGTCGTGCTGGGGATTTCGCTGGCCTGGAATTTCAGCAATATCGAACAGCAGGGCATGGCGATGGCCTATGCCGAGGCGCGCGCCAATCTCAACAAGGACATCACCTTTCGTCGCTGGGGAACGCTGCACGGCGGCGTTTATGTCCCGATCACCGAAACCCAGTCGTCTATCCCCTGGCTGTCGCATGTCCCTGGCCGCGACGTCACGACGACCGACGGCCGCCAACTGACCCTGCTCAACCCGGCGTCGATGTTGCGCCAGATGATGGATCTCTATGCCGAGGACTACGGTATTCGCGGTCGGATCACCGGGCTGCGCTACCTGAATCCGGGCAATGCGCCGGATGCCTGGGAGAAAACCCAGCTGGAATCTTTCGAACGCGGCGAGAAAAAGGAAGTCTGGGAAGTCGGCAACGTAGACGGCAAGCCCAATCTCCGCTACCTGCGGGCGATGATGATGGAACCAGGGTGCGACAAGTGCCATGCCATCCTCGGCTACAAGACTGGCGACATGCGTGGTGCTACCGGGTTGAACCTGCCGCTGGCGCCCTATCTGAAGCAGATGTCGGAATCGCGCATGCTGATCGGTACCAGCCATTTGGTCATCTGGCTGATCGGGCTTGTCGGCATTGTTTGGGGTGGCTGGTTGGGCAGGCGCTGGCACATCGAACGGCATGCCGCTCGGACCGAGCTGCTGCGCCATCGCGATGAGCTGGAGTCGACGGTAGCGACGCGGACCCATGAACTGTCGCTGGCCAAGGAGGCCGCCGAATCGGCAAACCGTGCCAAGAGCGCCTTCCTGGCCAACATGAGCCATGAAGTGCGGACACCGATGAATGCCATCATCGGGCTCACCAATATCCTCGCCCGCAACAACGTCGATCCGATCCAGCGCGACAATCTGGCGCGCATCAGTCAGGCTGCCGGGCACTTGCTCAACCTGCTTGGCGATGTGCTCGATTTGTCGAAAATCGAGGCCGACCGTCTGGAGATGGAGGTTCTGCCCTTCCGGATGGGCGGGATCTTCGGCAACATCGAGAGCCTGATGGCGGAGCGGGTGCAGGCCCGGGGATTGGTCCTGCGGCGGGAAATCGAGCCGCGCCTGCTGGATCTGCCGCTGCTCGGTGATTCGCTGCGTATTCAGCAGATACTGCTCAATCTGCTCAGCAATGCCGTCAAATTTACCCAGCAGGGGACGGTCACGATCCGGGCGGCCATTCGCGAAGAAAGCGCGGCCGACGTACTGATCGCGATCGAAGTTGCAGATACCGGGGTCGGTATTGCTCCCGATGCCCTGAGCCGTATCTTCGAACCCTTCGAGCAGGCCGACAGTTCAACGACCCGCCAGCATGGCGGAACCGGTCTCGGGCTGGCGATCTGCCGGCGACTGGTCCAGGCGATGGGGGGCGACATCGCGGCGCAAAGCGTCGTCGGGCAGGGGAGCTGCTTTGCGCTGACCCTGCGTCTGGCGAAAGACGACCTGGCGCATTTGACGAGCGACCCGTCGGTGAAGCTGTCGGGAATCGAAACGGAAAATGCGCTGCGGGCCCGGCACGGCAAAGCCCGTCTGCTGCTGGTCGAGGACGACGAAATCAACCGCATTGTCGCCCTTGAGCTATTGCACGAAACGCTGGGCCTGCCGGTGGACGTCGCCGAAAATGGTGCGCAGGCGGTGGAAATGGCTGGCCGGACCGACTATGCCCTGATCCTGATGGATATCCAGATGCCGGTCATGGACGGGCTGAAGGCGGCCCGCGCCATTCGCGCCTTGCCTGGGCGCGAGCGGACGCCGATTCTGGCGATGACCGCCAATGCCTTCCAGGAAGACCGTAAGGCCTGCATGGATGCCGGCATGGACGACTTCGTCGCCAAGCCGGTCAATCCCGACATCCTGTTCTCGGTGCTGCTTGGCTGGTTGGATAGACGCTGAGGAAACACCGGTCAGGCCGACATCGGGGTCGAAATGCTACGACCATAGAAACAAAGGCTGGCCCCAGGGTCGGCCGGAAATTTTGCCCAAAATTGAAAAATGAGGTGGCTCAGCTCGCCGCCACCGGCTGTGCCGTTTCCGCTTGAGGCGGATCGATCAGCCGACTGAGCGCCGAGATGCCGCTGCCCTTCATATAGATGCACGGCTTGCCGGTGCGTTTGCACTGTTCCTTGACCCGCCAGTAGGCGTTGTGGCTGATGCAGCCGGCCTGGCAGATGATCAGGTCGGCGGCGGCCAGGAAGCCGTCCATCCGGTGCAGGCTTTCTTCGAGGCCGCCGTCGTGATGCAGAAAGCGGCCGCCACGTTGTTCGATGATCTGGCGATAGGCGTCGATCGAGCCGGTACGCCCGCCAACGCAGAGCACGCATTTGCCATCGATGGCATCGAGTTCGGCGTGGCCCGGATGGGTCGGCGAGGCTTCCTCCTCTTGCGGTTTGGGCAGTGCATCATCGGGTTGCTGCAATTGCCGGGTCAGGCGCTCGATTTCCTCGCGCTGTTCCCGGCATTGGGCCATCAAGGCGGCGGCCCGGGCTTCCGAATCGCTGGCCCGGCGGGCCAGCGCCAGCCGCCCCTTGAGATCGGGCAGCGAGCCACGTAACTGATCCAGTTGGGCGGACAGCCGGGCGATACAGGCGTCGCGCCCGACCTCCGCCGCCTGCAATGCGCTGATCTGCTCCCTGAGTCTTTGCGCCTCGAGTACCTTCTCCTGGCGCAGGGTTTCGCTTTCGCGGCGCGCCAGGTCGAGTTGGCGGCGTAGATCGGCATTTTCCTGGCGCGCCTGCTGCATCGCCTTGATGTCGGCTCTGGTGCCGGTGGCGACCTGATGCTGGATCATGTGGATGTCGCCGTAGATTTCCTGCTCCAGTGTGGCGTCGCAGGCCGGATGGGTCCAGGCGGCCCACAGCGCGCCGGGGATATCGCTGCCGCTTTGCGTGGCGCTCTGCCACAAAGCGCGCAGGGCCTCGCTGGTCTTGGCGGCAGCAAAGCGCTTGATGGTCAGCTGGTAGCGCTTTTCGAGCGACTTGTGCAGGATCTCGGCCAGTCGGCTGCGCGTCTCGCAGTTGCCTACGGCGGTGGTGTGCAGCACGAAATCGATCGTCCCCCTGGGCAAGGGCATGGCCTTGTGCATCTGCGTGCGCAGTTCATCGACGGCAAAGCAGGTGCCGATGATCGGGCAATGGCACTTGTGTGGGACTTCCCAGAGCTTGCGGCGTCGCGATGACTGGGGCGGTGCCGTCGATTCAGGCGGCGTACGCTGCAGCGCGATCATGCTGGCATCGAAGCTCAGGGGGCGATCGCCGGAAAACGAACCACCGGCGACGTGAAAGGGTATTTCGGGCATGGGCGGGCTCCACAAGGGGGTGATGGCTGGCTGCCCGGTTTTCCGGATGGCTGGCAATGAATGGGGCTAAAGCTTGGCGCTGGGCAATGAAAGGACTGCTGCCCGTCGGTCAAAAATCGAGTCGTACTCCGCTGCGCGATTGCAGACAATTCAGCGCGTGGTCGCGTTCGCGGGCCAGTCGTTCGCATTCACGGCGGGCGGCGCACAGCGTGCGATCGAGAAACCAGACGCATTTGGCAGCGTCGAGCAAGTCGTCGTTTTCCTGGCGGAGGGCCATCAATTGCTGGCCCAGGGCCACGATGGCCTCGCCCGATTCGAGTTCGGCCAGGCGCTTGTGCAGGTGGCGATGCAGTCCGGCCAGACGCTGGTTTTCGTTGGTCAGTTCGACGATCTTGCGGGTGCTCAGCGTCGCCGTCCGCTTTTGCATCTGGCGGGCCTGACGCAAGCGCAGCTTGAGCGCCGCGTTATCGGCAGCAAGTTCCGCTTCGGTTTTGCCGCCGGTGTCCCGTTCGATCAGGTTGCGGTCCTTAAGCGGCGCAAGCATGGCGGCGCTCCTGGTGCGAAAGCCGGCTGCTGGCACGTTCGCAGAGGCGACGGGTGGCGTCGTCGATGTCCGCGCTGTCGCACAACTGGTCGAGTAGGCGGGCGGCATGCAGCGCGGAGTGTTGGCAGCCGGTTTCCTCGTGGATCAGGATCAGGCTCAGCGCTCCGGCCCAGAGTTCGGTGGCAGGCATGGCAGTCTCCGTGTCAGGCGGGGATCAGGACAAACAAGGCCCCACCAAGCAGCAGGGCGGCGATGGATACGTGAGCGATCAGGGATTTCATCGTGACCAGTGATTTGTTGAGAATGGTTCTTATCTTAAGCGCTTTCTGTAAAATGTAAACAGGAATTATTATCATTTGTGTAAGCGACACAAAAAAGCCACGGGCTTGCCGTGGCTTGTTCTGGAAGTTGGGCGAGGTCAGCGGTCGCCGAACTTCTTTTTCTTGAAGCCGCCGCGCTCGCCGTCGAACTTGCGTTCGCCGCCAAAGCTGCCGCCCGGACGACCTTCGTCCTGGCGGATGTTGATCGGCACGCCGCGGATGCGGGTGCGCTTCAGTGCGTTGGCGGCTTCGGCGGGCATGCCGGCCGGCAGTTCGACGGTGCTCGATTCTTCGTAAAGACCGATACGGCCGATGAAGCGGCTTTCGATGCCGGCTTCGTTGGCGATGGCGCCGACGATGTCGCGCACTTCGACGCCATGCTCGCGGCCCACATCGATACGGTAGCGCACCATGTCGCCGGTCGGTGCCGGCCGAGCCGGGCGGTCTTCGCGGCGCGGACGGTCTTCGTAACGCGGCTTGTCGCCGTTGCGGTCATCGAAACGCGGGCGCTCGCCACGGCTTTCAAAGCCCGGCTTGCGTTCGCGTTCACCGAAAACACCCGGGCGGCGGTCGTCGCGCGGGAACGGACGGGCCGGCGCCGGATCTTCGCCGGCGATTTGCAGCGGCTTGCCTTGCTGGGCCATCATGGCCAGTGCGGCGGCGACTTCCTCGGCGCCGATGTTTTGCTCTTCGGCGATCTGCGAGACGATATTGGCGAAGAAATCGAGGCCTTCGGCATTGAGCACCTCGGCGACCTTTTCCTTGAAATCGGCGACGCGCTTGTTGGTGACATCGGCCCGGCTGGGCAGGGTCAGCGGTGCGATCGGCTGGCGGGTGGCGCGCTCGATGGTGCGCAGCATGCGGATTTCGCGCGGCGCGACGAACAGGATGGCATTGCCGGTGCGGCCGGCGCGGCCGGTGCGGCCGATGCGGTGCACATAGGCTTCGGTGTCGTACGGGATGTCGTAATTGACGACGTGGCTGACGCGCGGCACGTCGATACCGCGGGCTGCCACGTCGGTGGCGATGACGATGTCCAGGGCGCCGGATTTCAACTGCTCGATGACGCGTTCGCGCATCTGCTGGTTGAGGTCGCCGTTCAGGGCGGCGGCTGCGTAGCCGCGGGCATTGAGCTTGTCGGCCAGTTCGACGGTGGCGGTCTTGGTGCGGACGAAGATGATCGCGGCGTCAAAGTTGTCTTCAACTTCCAGGATGCGGGTCAGGGCGTCCAGCTTGTGCATACCGGAAACCTGCCAGTAGACCTGGCGGATGGCTGCTACCGTGGCGGTGGCCGACTTGATCTTGATTTCGCGCGGTTCGACCAGGTATTTCTGGGCGACGCGGCGGATCTGCTCCGGCATAGTGGCCGAGAACAGCGCGGTCTGGTGCTGTTCCGGGGTGCGTTCGAGGATCCACTCGACATCGTCGATGAAGCCCATGCGCAGCATTTCGTCGGCTTCGTCGAGGACCAGGGTCTTCAGGTGGTCGAGGTTGAGCGTCTTGCGCTCCAGATGGTCCATGACGCGACCTGGGGTGCCGACGATGACGTGGGCGCCGCGCGACAGTTGCTTGAGCTGGATGGTGTAGCTCTGGCCGCCGTAGATCGGCAGTACGTGGAAGCCGGGCAGGTTCTTGGCATAGCTCTGCAGGGCCTCGGCGACCTGGATCGCCAGTTCGCGAGTCGGGGTCAAGATCAGGGCCTGCGGCTTGCTGACCTTGACGTCGATCTGTTCCATCAGCGGCAGCGCGAAGGCGGCGGTCTTGCCGGTGCCGGTCTGGGCCATGCCGATCAGGTCGTGGCCTTCGAGCAGGACGGGGATACATTGGGCCTGGATGGGCGACGGGGTTTCGTAGCCGATCTGGGTGAGGGTTTGCAGAAGCGTGTCGCTTAAGCCGAGATCGGCAAAGCTTTCGACGGAGGTCGACATGTTGGTGTTTCCTTTCCTCGTCGCCCTTGACGTTGTTCTAACTGGCGACGGATTGGCCCGACGGTCGGGCGGCCTGAGTTCCCCGACGCAGCCATGCCGGGGGCGAATCAATGGGGTGAACCAGCAAACGAAACCTAACTGAACCGGGGGCTGCTCGGAAATACTGCGGGCGAAGCATCAACGCATTGATCTTTAAAGTATAACTTATTTACGGCCCCTTGGAAATCAAAGCTTTCAAGGTTTGCATCCGGCGCTGAACAAGAGCAAAATTGCCAATAGTTACAATAATGACTTGCCGGGCCAAGCCTGGCGAATGGGAGAACTGAAATCAAGTTTGGCGAATGGCTCCGTTTTCTAGGGATTCCGCTTAATTCTGGCAAACTCAGGTTCCGCCTGTGGGTGCTGGCCTTGCTGCCGATGGCCTCGGTCCCCGTGTTGCTGGCGATTCTGCTGGTCATCGGCAATGCATTTTTTGATCGCCTGTTGATGCAAAAAGTCGAAAACGATCTGGCGGTCGCCAATAGCCACCTGCAGCACCTGCAAAACGAGGTATCGGCGGCAACCTTGTCGGTCGCGAAGTCCCGGCGGATACAGGAGTTCACGCTACAGCCGGGCAGAGTTCTGCGCGAAGTGCTGGCTTCGCGAGAAGAAAATCTGGATTTCGATTTGCTTGCTGTTGTCGATGTGAGCGGCAACGTCATCGGTTCAAGCGAGGATACGGCTCCGGGTGGGGCTTATCTCCAACTGGGGGTGCTGCGCGAGGCCTTGCGCTCTGGTAAGGAAACCTCGGGGCTTGAGGTCGTCTCCAGGAACAACCTGATGAAGCTGCGTACCTCGCTCGCGGACAAGGCACTGGTCAAACTCGTCGATACTCCAATGGCGGCGCCGAAAGTGTCGCATGAGGAGGGGCGTGGCTTGATGATCCTGGCTGCGGCGCCGATGGTCGATGCGGGCGGCCAGGTTATGGCCTACGTGCTAGGCGGCATGCTGCTCAACCATCGCTCGGGTTATGTCGACTACGTGCGCGAAGTCGTTTCTGGCGGTGGCTTGCGGCAGATGGGGGTCGAGGGAACGGTCACGCTGTTCCTGGACGATGTCCGGGTTGAAACGACGATCCGGAATGACCAGGGTGAGCGGGCGATTGGTACCCGGGTCTCGCAGACGGTCAAGGAGAGCGTGCTGGATCGGGGAGAAACCTGGTTGCAGCGGGCGTTCGTGGTCAATCATTGGGCGATGACCGCTTATCGACCGTTGCTTGATTATCAGGGCGAACGGGTCGGCATGACCTACGTCGGCATTCCGGAAGAACCTTTTGCCGCTTTTCGCTCGCAGGCATTTGGCTTGGCGGCATTGTTGATCGTTCTTTCGGCAGGTTTTTCGGCGTGGATTTCGGTGCGCCTGGCGGGGAGCATTCTGCGGCCGATGAAGCGTCTTGAGACGGTGATGCGAGCCGTCGGCAAGGGCGACATGTCGGCGCGGGTGGGCGCGATGCCCGGCGACAACGAATTGGTCCGACTTGGCCGTCTGTTCGATCGTCTGCTGGGGACCATTGATAGGCAGACCGGGGATCTGCGGCGCTGGGGTGCCGAGCTGGATCAGAAAGTCGAGAGGCGCACCGAGGAACTGGCCAAGGCCAACGAGGCTCTGGTCGCCGCCAGGGACGAGGCCGACCGGGCGAATCAGGCCAAGAGCGCCTTTCTGGCCAACATGAGTCACGAGATACGGACGCCGATGAATGCCATCCTCGGCCTGGCCCATCTGCTCGGCAAGGAATTGCATGCGGTGCATCAGCGGGAGCGGCTGGGCAAGATCAGCGATGCTGCCCTGCATCTCCTGGCGGTCATCAACGACATTCTCGATGTTTCCAAGATCGATGCCGGCAAGCTGCAGTTGGAGAACGCGCCGTTCCGTATGGAGCAGGTCTTCGATTCGGTATGCAGCATGGCGGCCGAGCGTTCGTATGCCAAGGGTGTGGAGTTGGTGCGCGACATGGCACCGGAGTTGTCGGCGACTTTTGAAGGTGATGCGTTGCGTTTGGGGCAGATCTTGCTCAATTATGTGGGCAACGCGATCAAATTTACCGAGTCCGGGGCGATCGTGCTCCGGGCCTATGTCGCTCAGGATAGCGGCGAACGCAAGCTGGTGCGTTTTGAGGTCAGGGATACGGGTATCGGCATTGCACCCGAGGTGATTCCCCGTTTGTTCTCGGCTTTCGAGCAGGCCGACAGTTCGACTACGCGAAAATATGGTGGCACCGGGCTGGGGCTGACGATCAGCCGCCGCCTGGCGGAGATGATGGGCGGCGAAGTCGGGGTCGAGAGCGAGCCGGGCAAGGGGAGTACCTTCTGGTTCACCGCCTGGCTGGGCTGCAGCGGAGAAGCCGAAGCGTTGCGGCCGGGGCTGGTCAGCCTGAACAATTGGCGGGTGCTGGTCGTCGATGATTGCCTGGAGGCACGCCAGGTCCTGGTCGACATGCTTGCCCAGCAGGGGGCGCGCCCTGACGACGCGGACTGTGGCGAAACGGCGCTCGGCATGGTCGAGCGCGCCGACGGACTTGGCGATCCTTATCGGATCGTCTTGCTCGACTGGCGCATGCCGGGGCTGGACGGTGTGCAGACCGCCACGCTGCTGTCGTCGATGCCTCTTCGGCATCGGCCGTACTACATGTTGGTCACGGCGTACGATAGCGAGTTGTCGAGCGATCTTTGCCGGAGTGCGGGGGTTGATAACATGCTGGCCAAGCCGGTGTCACCGTCGACCTTGTCCGATGCCATGCTTGCCTTGGTCGGTCGCCAGCCAGTGCAGGCGAATCCGGCGGGCACGGATATCGACCGCCAGTTGATCGAGCAACATGGCGGTCAGCGCGTTCTCCTTGCCGAAGACAATGAAATCAACCGCGAGGTGGCGACCGAATTGCTGACCAGTGTCGGCCTGCTGGTCGATACCGCGGAGGATGGTGAGCAGGCGCTGGCGCAACTGCGCACCCATTGTTATGAGTTGGTCCTGATGGATGTCCAGATGCCGGTCATGGACGGTCTGGAGGCGGCGCGTCGAATACGGGCGATGCCGGGTTACGAGGATTTGCCGATTCTGGCCCTGACGGCCAATGCTTTTGACGACGATGTCTCCGAATGCGTGGCGGCCGGGATGAATGCCCATGTGGCCAAGCCGGTCGACCCGGACGTGCTTTTCCAGGCGCTGCTGGATTGGCTGCCCAAGCGATGAGTCGGATGTGAACGTCAGCGGGCCGGTTTTTCCGCCAGTAGCGTGGCGAGTTCGCCGGTGCTGAAACCGGCCGCGAGGCGAGCGGCTTCGTTCATCGGCGCTTGCGGCCACGGCGCACGGAATTCATTGAGCAGACGGCGGTAGGTCGCTTCGGGGTCAAGGCTTCGTGCGCTGCACAGATAGCGGAACCAGTGGTCGCCGAGGCCGACGTGGCCGATCTCGTCGCGCAGGATGATGTCCAGGGCGCGGGCGCTTTCATGATCGCCGGCCGCTGCCAGCTTTTTCTGGATCGGCGGTGTGGCATCGAGGCCGCGGGCTTCAAGCAGGCGCGGGACCAGGGCCATGCGGACGAGTACGTCGTGTTCGGTTTTCTCGGCCATGTCCCACAGGCTGGCGTGTGCCGGGAAGTCGCCGTAATCGTGGCCCAGAGCCTGCAGGCGCTGACGCAGTAGCTGGAAGTGCTCAGCTTCCTCGACGGCGACGGTTATCCAGTCGGCGTAATACTGCCTGGGCAGGCCGCGGAATCGCACCGCGTGGTCGAGCGCCAGGTTGATGGCGGTGAATTCAATGTGCACGATGGCGTGCAGCAGCCGGGCGCGGCCTTCCGGTGTTTGTGGATTGCGCTGCAAGACCTGCTTGTGCGGGACCAGCTCGGGCTTGGCCGGCCGGCCGCAGGTCAGGGTGAGCGGAGTGGTGTCTTGCCAATCGAGCTTGCCGGCCTGCCAGTCGGCGGCCAATGCTACGGTCAGGCCGATTTTTTGGTCAATTTCGGAAATTGCCAGCGCCTCGGCCAGGCGCGGAAACAGTGATGCAGTCATGGGGCTGGGTTGGTGTAGCGCAGGTGGATGGCGTCGATTTCACGGAGCAGCTCCGGCGGCATCGGTGTCTGGATGGCCGGCAGCGCTTCCTGCAATTGCGCCAGCGACGAGGCACCGATGATGGTGCTGGCGACAAACCAGCGCGAGCGGACAAAGCCGAGCGCCAATTGCAGCGGCGTCAGGCCATGTTTGGCGGCAAGTTCGGCGTAGGCCTGGGTGGCCGGCAAGACGTTCGGCTTGGTATAGCGCTGGCCGAAATTCGGCCACTGGTTCAAGCGTCCGGCAGCCTTTGGGTTGGTGAGGTATTTGCCGGTCAGGTGGCCAAAGGCGAGTGGCGAGTAGGCCAGCAGGCCGACCTCTTCGCGATGGCAGACTTCGCTCAGGCCGGTTTCGTAGGTCCGGTTGAGCAGGCTGTAGGCGTTCTGTGTCGAAACGATGCGCGGCAGGCCGAGTTCTTCGGCCAGCCGGGTAAATTGTATGATGCCCCAGGGGTGTTCGTTGGAGACGCCGATGTGGCGGACCTTGCCTTCGCGGACTAGTTCGCCGAGCGCTTCAAGCTGCGCGCGGATGGGCGTACATGACCGGTCGTTGGCCGGATCGAACTGCCATTGCCCGAACATCGGCTGGTTGCGTTCCGGCCAGTGCAGTTGGTAGAGGTCCACATAGTCCGTCTGCAGGCGCTGCAGCGATCCTTCGATGGCGGCGCGAATGTTGGCGCGATCCATCGCCGGTGGGCCGTTGCGAATCCAGTTCAGGTTGCGGCTGGGGCCGGCGACCTTGGTGGCAATCAGGATCTTGTCGCGCGGCTGTCGTTTGAGCCAGCGCCCGACAATGCTTTCCGATGCCCCGCATGTCTCGCGACGGGGAGGGACGGCATACATTTCGGCGGTGTCGAAAAAATTGATGCCATGCGCCAAGGCCAGATCGAGCTGGGCGTGGGCATCCGCTTCGGCGGTCTGTTCGCCGAAAGTCATCGTACCCAGGCAGACCTCGGGTACCTCAAAGTTGCTGCGGCCGAGCGGGCGAATCTTGAGCGCGGGCATGGTCAGGCTCCGGTGAGTGAGGTGAAATCAGGGGCGAGCGCAGAGTACGCCGTAGATCAGCACATGGCGTTCGCGAAATTGGTCGTAGCCGGCGGGTACGATGGCCAACCGGTGTTCCTCGGGCGGCGGACAGTGTTTTTCAACCCAGGCAAGCGCTGCGGCGCGGGCTTCGTCAAAACTGTCGAACAGTCCCCGGAGCTCCGCGGAGCGGACAGGAAGAAAATTGCCCGAGTTCCTGTCCAGCAGCCGATCGGTGTCGAGCATCTGTACCGCATAGCCGGCCGGGGGGCGCGGCAAGGGCAGGGCAGCGATATCGAAGCAATCGCCAAAAGAATCGTCGGCAAGAAGTGACTTGTCCATGTCGGTATTTTAGCGGCAAGAACGGCGTTCAACGCCGAACGCGCAGTGAGCGTCTCGGCGTGGCGTGTTAGAATTACAGGCTGTAACAATAACTTCATGGAATTGTCATGTTCGGTCGTTTGATGCCCAAAGAGGGCAAGTATTTCGATCTCTTCAACACCCACGCGGAGTTGATCGCCCAAGGCGGAAAGGCGCTGACCAATCTGATCACTGCGCTGGTCGAACAACCCGAACAGGCCGAGCGCTATGCCGAGGAGATCGATACCCTCGAGCGCAAGGCCGATGCGATTACCCACGATACGCTTTCCCAGTTGCACACCTCCTTCATCACCCCGTTCGATCGCGATGAAATCCATCAGTTGATCAACGGCATGGATGACATCCTCGACATCATGCAGGACGTCGCCGAGTCGATGTCGCTCTACGACATCCACCGCGTCCCCCAGGATGCCAAGGCGATGGCGGTCATTACCGAAAACTGCTGTCTCTGCATTCAGTCGGTGGTCAAACTGCTGCACAGCATGGACAACGCGCCGGCAATTCTCAAGCTGTGCCATGAAATCGATGAACTGGAGTCGGAGGCGGATCGCTCCTTGCGTGCTTCGATGTCCAAGATCTTCCGCGAAGAGCCGGATGCCCGGGAAGTTATCAAGCTCAAGGAAATGTACGAATTGCTGGAATCGGTGACCGACCGCTGCAAGGACGTGGCCGGTACGATCGAAGCCATCGTTCTCGAAAACTCCTGAGCCGGAAGCGGGTATGGATACCCTTCACATCAGTCTCTGGGTCGTCGTGACCCTGGTTGGCGTGGCCCTGCTGTTCGATTTCATGAACGGCTTTCACGATGCAGCCAATTCGATTGCCACCATCGTCTCGACCCGCGTTCTCAAGCCGCATCAGGCAGTGATCTGGGCGTCGGCTTTCAATTTTCTGGCTTATTTCCTGTTTCAGTTGAAGGTGGCCTCGACCATCGGCAAGGGCACCATTGACCCGTCAATCGTCGATCACTACGTGGTCTTCGGCGCCCTGATCGGGGCGATCATCTGGAACATCGTTACCTGGTACTACGGCATTCCTTCTTCGTCGTCGCATGCCTTGGTTGGCGGCCTGGTCGGGGCGGCCATCGCCAAGGCCGGGATCGATGGCCTGATCACGGCCGGGGTGCTGAAGATCGTCGCCTTCATTTTCGTCGCACCGGTGCTCGGCTTTTTGATCGGCGGCGCTTTGATGGTCATCGTGTCGTGGATTTGCCGAAGTATGGCGCCTCGCAAGGTGGACAAACACTTCCGGCGTTTCCAGCTGCTGTCGGCCGCAGCCTATAGTCTGGGCCACGGCGGCAATGATGCCCAAAAGACGGTGGGCATTATCTGGATGCTGTTGATTGCAGCGGGTATTTCAAAATCCACCGATGCGATTCCAGGCTGGGTGGTGTTGTCCTGTTACACGGCCATGGGGCTCGGAACGATGTTCGGCGGTTGGCGCATCGTCAAGACGATGGGCAATCGCATCACCAAGCTCAATCAGGCGCGCGGTTTCTGCGCCAATACCGGCGGTGCAATTACCCTGTTCATGGCGACCGCTTTCGGTATCCCCGTTTCCACCACGCATACCATTACCGGCGCTATTGCCGGTGTCGGTTCGACGCGCGGCGCGCGCCGCGTGCGCTGGGGGGTCGCCGGGGGGATCGTCTGGGCCTGGATTCTGACCATCCCGTGCAGCGCTGCCATGGCTGCAGCGGCTTGGTATCTCGGGACGCTGATCCTCTGATCCTCTGATCCGGAAGCTTATTGTCTTTGTAATTCTGCTAGCGGCGCTGGCGGAACTCGTCTGGTGCTTTCCGTTTCTCTGGGAGCTAGCGGTGGCAGGCGTAATCGGCGGCGTTTACTGGATATTCTTCCGCACCCCGTCGGCTCCTGACTAGGCAGGGATGTCTGGAACCAGCATTGCTTCCAGTTGCAGGATGCGATCCTTCAGCAGCAGTTTTCTTTTTTTCAATCGCCGAATCAACAGATCGTCCGGTGGTGGATTGTCGATCAGGTGACTGATCACCAGATCCAGGTCGCGGTGTTCCACCTGAAACTCGTGTAGCTGAGTCTGGATAGTGCTGATTTCTGCCTCGTTGGGGTGGGGGATGGACATTGGCGGCTCCTGATGCCTTCTGTTGTTTTGCTAGAATACTCCGAAGCGCTCATCGGAGGTCTGGAAATGCTGCATCACGTTATTGTCTCGTTCGGCAGAGACAGCGAATTCGAGTTCAAGATGGCCGGCGGCGCCTCGGTCGACGATGCGCGCAAATGGTTTGATCATGAATTCAATGTGCTCGGGTGCTCTGTCATCACGCCGACTGGAAAAATTCTCGCAGTTGATCGCATTCTCAGTGTTGCCAAGTATGCCGGCGCTGCGCGTTTCCACGAACAGCGGACATGGGCGGAGCAGTTCGCCAAATATACCGGTGCCTTGCTCGGGCGAGACCTGATCCGCGTAGACGTCGAGCACTACCGTATTGGCTATTGATGAACAAGGCGTTCGTTAAAGAAAGCGACGGTGACGAAGAGGAAGAGCTTCAGCCTGCGCTGAAGCTTCCTGCAGGTACGCGCAACTACATTACGCCCGGCGGCCATGCCCGCCTTAAAAGCGAGCTGGAGCATCTGGTTAAGCGCGAAAGGCCGCACGTCGTTGAAGTTGTCGCCTGGGCGGCCTCGAATGGAGACCGCTCCGAAAATGGCGACTATATATATGGCAAGCGTCGCCTGCGGGAAATTGATCGCCGCATCCGCTTTCTTACCAAGCGCCTGGATATTGCAGAAGTTGTCGATCCTTTACGCCAAGGTGACAACGATCAGATTTTCTTCGGCGCGCGGGTCACGGTTGCCGACGCCGATGGTGTTGAAAACACCTATACGATTGTCGGCGTTGACGAGGCTGATGTCTCAAAAGGCAGAATCAGTTGGGTATCGCCTTTGGCTCGGGCGCTGATCAAGGCTCGTGAAGGTGATTCGATTCGCTTCCAAAGCCCGGTCGGAATTCGGGAAATCGATATTCTCGAAGTGCGTTACGAAACCATTTCTCTAGATTGATTTCCGAGGAATTGAAAATATTTCCCTGTGGGTGTTGACGGCCGGTTTTGAATCTATATAATGCGCACCTCTCCTGCAGTGCCGGGGTTTTCGGCGGTTCGGGGGAGTCAGGTGAAGCGAAAAGATTTTAAAAAATGTTTTCGAAATTGCTTGACAGGGAGTTGGGAGTTCTTCATAATCTCGCCTCTCTGCTGCTGACGAATCAAACGAAACGGCGCAGCGACTGATCTTTAAAAACTTGGACAACCGATAAGTGTGGGTGTCTTGATGCGAAGCGACGCAAGTCGCAAAAAAGTATTAAGGCAAACGCACTGGTAACAAAGGCGAAGAAATTCGTCGAGGTAGAGAAATCTACCGTCAGTGAATATGCGAGTTTGTTGGATTGAACTGAAGAGTTTGATCCTGGCTCAGATTGAACGCTGGCGGCATGCCTTACACATGCAAGTCGAACGGCAGCGGGGACTTCGGTCCGCCGGCGAGTGGCGAACGGGTGAGTAATATATCGGAACGTACCTTTCAGTGGGGGATAACGTAGCGAAAGTTACGCTAATACCGCATATTCTGTGAGCAGGAAAGCAGGGGATCGCAAGACCTTGCGCTGATTGAGCGGCCGATATCAGATTAGCTAGTTGGTGAGGTAAAGGCTCACCAAGGCGACGATCTGTAGCGGGTCTGAGAGGATGATCCGCCACACTGGAACTGAGACACGGTCCAGACTCCTACGGGAGGCAGCAGTGGGGAATTTTGGACAATGGGGGCAACCCTGATCCAGCCATGCCGCGTGAGTGAAGAAGGCCTTCGGGTTGTAAAGCTCTTTCGGCCGGGAAGAAATCGCATTGGTTAATACCCAGTGTGGATGACGGTACCGGAATAAGAAGCACCGGCTAACTACGTGCCAGCAGCCGCGGTAATACGTAGGGTGCGAGCGTTAATCGGAATTACTGGGCGTAAAGCGTGCGCAGGCGGTTTAGTAAGACAGGCGTGAAATCCCCGGGCTCAACCTGGGAACTGCGCTTGTGACTGCTAAGCTAGAGTACGGCAGAGGGGGGTGGAATTCCACGTGTAGCAGTGAAATGCGTAGAGATGTGGAGGAACACCGATGGCGAAGGCAGCCCCCTGGGCCGATACTGACGCTCATGCACGAAAGCGTGGGTAGCAAACAGGATTAGATACCCTGGTAGTCCACGCCCTAAACGATGTCAACTAGGTGTTGGGTGGGTAAAACCATTTAGTACCGGAGCTAACGCGTGAAGTTGACCGCCTGGGGAGTACGGCCGCAAGGTTAAAACTCAAAGGAATTGACGGGGACCCGCACAAGCGGTGGATGATGTGGATTAATTCGATGCAACGCGAAAAACCTTACCTACCCTTGACATGTCCAGAAGCTCTTAGAGATTTGAGTGTGCCCGAAAGGGAGCTGGAACACAGGTGCTGCATGGCTGTCGTCAGCTCGTGTCGTGAGATGTTGGGTTAAGTCCCGCAACGAGCGCAACCCTTGTCGTTAATTGCCATCATTTAGTTGGGCACTTTAACGAGACTGCCGGTGACAAACCGGAGGAAGGTGGGGATGACGTCAAGTCCTCATGGCCCTTATGGGTAGGGCTTCACACGTCATACAATGGTCGGTACAGAGGGTTGCCAAGCCGCGAGGTGGAGCCAATCCCAGAAAGCCGATCGTAGTCCGGATTGCAGGCTGCAACTCGCCTGCATGAAGTCGGAATCGCTAGTAATCGCGGATCAGCATGTCGCGGTGAATACGTTCCCGGGTCTTGTACACACCGCCCGTCACACCATGGGAGCGGGTTCCGCCAGAAGTAGGTAGCCTAACCGCAAGGAGGGCGCTTACCACGGCGGGGTTCGTGACTGGGGTGAAGTCGTAACAAGGTAGCCGTAGGGGAACCTGCGGCTGGATCACCTCCTTTCTAGAGAAGCATCCTGGCACCCACAACTTATCGGTTGTTCAGTCGTAGCAAACAGACGAGGGTCTGTAGCTCAGTCGGTTAGAGCACCGTCTTGATAAGGCGGGGGTCGTTGGTTCGATTCCAACCAGACCCACCACGTCTCAAAACGGGGGATTAGCTCAGCTGGGAGAGCACCTGCTTTGCAAGCAGGGGGTCAACGGTTCGATCCCGTTATCCTCCACCAGAACTTAAAGATAAGCAAAGTTGTTTATCTTTAGCGTTTGGTGAAAGCCAATTGCTACGCTCTTTAACAAAATGGAAGAAGGTTGTGTAACGCTGTGATGAGCAGCGGATACACGTTGTGATTGCATCTGTTCTTGTCTTACAGCTAGGACAAGACAGCACAAATGAGTTGCCTGTAGCTACTCTCGAAAGAGAGTTCAAGGTTATAGGATCAAGCGACTAAGTGCATGTGGTGGATGCCTTGGCGATCACAGGCGATGAAGGACGTGCAAGCCTGCGAAAAGCGGGGGGGAGCTGGCAATGAAGCTTTGATCCCCCGATATCCGAATGGGGAAACCCACTCAGCAATGAGTATCCTGATCTGAATACATAGGGTCAGGAGGCGAACCCGGTGAACTGAAACATCTAAGTAGCCGGAGGAAAAGAAATCAACCGAGATTCCCCAAGTAGTGGCGAGCGAACGGGGAAGAGCCTGCTAGTGATAGCGGAGATGTTAATGGAACGGAATGGAAAGTCCGGCCGTAGTGGGTGATAGCCCCGTACATGAAAACAACTCCGTGGTACTAAGTTAGCGAAAAGTAGGGCGGGGCACGTGAAACCTTGTCTGAACATGGGGGGACCATCCTCCAAGGCTAAATACTCGTGATCGACCGATAGTGAACCAGTACCGTGAGGGAAAGGCGAAAAGAACCCCGGGAGGGGAGTGAAATAGAACCTGAAACCGCATGCATACAAACAGTGGGAGCCTCCTTGTGGGGTGACTGCGTACCTTTTGTATAATGGGTCAGCGACTTACGTTATGTTGCGAGCTTAACCGAATAGGGGAGGCGTAGCGAAAGCGAGTCTGATAAGGGCGTTTAGTAGCATGGCGTAGACCCGAAACCGGATGATCTATCCATGGCCAGGATGAAGGTGCCGTAACAGGTACTGGAGGTCCGAACCCACTAACGTTGAAAAGTTAGGGGATGAGCTGTGGATAGGGGTGAAAGGCTAAACAAATCCGGAAATAGCTGGTTCTCCCCGAAAACTATTTAGGTAGTGCGTCACATATCACTTCCGGGGGTAAAGCACTGTTATGGCTAGGGGGTCATCGCGACTTACCAAACCATGGCAAACTCTGAATACCGGAAAGTGCGAGTGTGGCAGACAGACAGTGGGTGCTAACGTCCATTGTCAAGAGGGAAACAACCCAGACCGCCAGCTAAGGTCCCCAAGACACAGTTAAGTGGGAAACGAGGTGGGAAGGCATAGACAGCTAGGAGGTTGGCTTAGAAGCAGCCATCCTTTAAAGAAAGCGTAATAGCTCACTAGTCGAGTCGTCCTGCGCGGAAGATGTAACGGGGCTCAAACTGTGCACCGAAGCTGCGGATATCGAAAGATATGGTAGGGGAGCGTTCTGTAGGTCTGTGAAGGTGTCTTGTAAAGGATGCTGGAGATATCAGAAGTGCGAATGCTGACATGAGTAGCGATAAAGGGAGTGAAAAGCTCCCTCGCCGAAAGCCCAAGGTTTCCTACGCAACGTTCATCGGCGTAGGGTGAGTCGGCCCCTAAGGCGAGGCAGAAATGCGTAGTCGATGGGAAACAGGTCAATATTCCTGTACCGATTCTAGATGCGATGTGGGGACGGAGAAGGTTAGGTCAGCCAACTGTTGGAATAGTTGGTTTAAGCGTGTAGGCGTGCCCCTTAGGCAAATCCGGGGGGCTTAGCTGAGGCGTGACGACGAGGTGCTACGGCACTGAAGTGATTGATACCAAGCTTCCAGGAAAAGCCACTAAGCTTCAGTCTAGAATTGACCGTACCGCAAACCGACACAGGTGGGCAGGATGAAAATTCTAAGGCGCTTGAGAGAACTCAGGAGAAGGAACTCGGCAAATTGACACCGTAACTTCGGGAGAAGGTGTGCCCCGGTAGGTTGTAGAGCCTCGCGCTCGAAGGCCGATGGGGTTGCAGTGAAATGGTGGCTGCGACTGTTTAATAAAAACACAGCACTCTGCAAACACGAAAGTGGACGTATAGGGTGTGACGCCTGCCCGGTGCTGGAAGATTAAATGATGGGGTGCAAGCTCTTGATTGAAGTCCCAGT
>Ga0207976_100036_pt1 | contig 221586 bp, 207 predicted proteins | sample LakWasMe94_HOW11_2_FD_183916 | JGI IMG/M metagenome (GOLD analysis project Ga0207976, IMG submission 183916) | Freshwater sediment methanotrophic microbial communities from Lake Washington under simulated oxygen tension - Sediment Metagenome... | ecosystem: Environmental > Aquatic > Freshwater...
ATCCCTGGCCGGGGGCGGCTAACCCGGCATCCATGCCGGGTTGCCCACTGCGCAGAACCTGCGCTCGGCCTCTCGAGGGGGCGACTACCGCCACAGCCGCCGAGGCGGCCTGAAAGCCGACCTGGCTCTGCAGTTGTCCGCGCTGTCCTTCACTGCTGCGTTCACTCATTCCGGATATGTACACCGCCCCCTGTAGGAGCCGGCTTGCTGCGGGCGGCGTTCCGACGATGGCGTTCACCCAGTCAATACATGCGTCGACTGACCCACCGCTATCGCCAGCAAGCCGGCTCCTACACGGTGATTGGGTTCACACGATTCAAAATTGTAGGAGCCAGCTTGCTGGCGATGGAGGTCAACGATAACGCGGGCTGTCTGAATGAACGCGTTGCCCAAACGATTTTCGCCGGCAAGCCGGCTCCTACAGGGATCGACGTACGCTTTTGATTTTCACCACTCATCAGGCCGAGCGTTAGCTCGCCTTGGCTTTTGATCTTGAGGTGCACGCCCCCTCGAGAGGCCGAGTGGAGGTTCTGCGCAGTGGGCAACCCGGCATGGATGCCGGGTTAGCCGCGCACGGCCAAGGATGGCCGATCGCGGCGGGCCCACGGAGCAGGACCGGAGCGAGGGCATGCCGAGCCTAGGCGAGGCACCGAACGAAAGGGGCAAGAGCCCTTGGTTACTTGGGGCTCTTCCAAGTGACTCGCCGTAAGGGCGAAACCAATAGCCGCCGTTACCAAAGAAACGGATATGCACCCAAACCAAGCAGCCAACAAAAAAGGCGCCCGAAGGCGCCTTTCGCTTTACAACAGATCAACAACCGTCAGGCCATTTCAGCCGTGGTTTCAAACTCGAAGGTCAGCTCGCCGTCCTTCAGGTCGATATGCACCACCCCACCATGGTCAGCCAGCTCGCCAAAGAGAATCTCTTCCGCCAGCGGACGCTTGATCTTGTCCTGAATCAAACGCGCCATCGGCCGAGCGCCCATTGCCGAGTCGTAACCACCTGCCGCCAGCCAGCTTCGCGCCGCGTCGGTCACTTCCAGCTGCACGCGCTTGTCTTCCAACTGCGCCTGAAGCTCGGTAAGGAACTTGTCCACCACGCTTTTGATGACCTCATGACTGAGGCGACCAAACTGGATAATGGTGTCCAGACGGTTGCGGAACTCCGGCGTGAAGCTCTTCTTGATCACTTCCATCGCATCGGACGAGTGGTCCTGATGAGTGAAACCGATCGAAGCACGCGCCGCGGTTTCGGCACCGGCGTTGGTCGTCATGATGACAATCACGTTACGGAAGTCCGCCTTGCGCCCGTTGTTATCGGTCAGCGTACCGTGGTCCATGACCTGCAACAGCAAGTTGAAGACTTCCGGGTGCGCCTTCTCGATTTCATCGAGCAACAGCACGCAGTGAGGCTGCTTGGTGATGGCTTCGGTCAGCAGACCGCCCTGATCAAACCCGACGTAGCCAGGAGGCGCACCGATCAGACGCGATACGGTGTGGCGCTCCATGTACTCGGACATGTCAAAACGAACCAGCTCGATACCCAACGCCTTGGCCAACTGACGCGCCGCTTCGGTTTTACCGACACCGGTCGGGCCTGCGAACAGGAACGAACCGACAGGCTTGTCAGGCGACTTGAGGCCCGCACGGGACAGTTTGATCGCGGTCGACAGCGAGTCGATTGCGGCATCCTGACCAAACACCGTCAGCTTCAGGTCACGCTCAAGGTTACGCAGCAGCTCTTTGTCGGAACTGGTGACGTGTTTTGGCGGAATCCGCGCGATTTTCGCGACGATGTCCTCGACCTGAGGCACTTCGATGCGTTTCACGCGTTTCTCGATCGGTTGCAGACGCTGGTAGGCGCCCGCCTCGTCGATCACGTCGATGGCCTTGTCCGGCATGTGCCGGTCATTGATGTAACGCGAGGCCAGTTCAGCAGCGGCGCGCAGGGCTTCATCACTGTATTCGATATTGTGATGGAGCTCGAAACGCCCTTTCAGGCCACGCAGGATGCCGATGGTGTCTTCCACAGACGGTTCCGACACATCGACTTTCTGGAAGCGTCGTGCCAGGGCACGGTCCTTCTCGAAGATGCCGCGGAATTCCTGGAAGGTGGTCGAACCGATGCAACGGATGTCACCGGACGACAGCAGCGGCTTGAGCAGGTTCGAGGCATCCATGACGCCACCGGACGCGGCACCCGCACCAATGATGGTGTGGATTTCGTCGATGAACAGGATCGCCTGCGGACGTTTTTTCAGCTCATTGAGCAACGCCTTGAAGCGTTTCTCGAAATCGCCGCGGTATTTGGTCCCGGCCAGCAAGGCGCCCAAGTCGAGGGAATACACCACGCTGTTGGCCAGCAGGTCTGGCACCTGATTGTCGACAATACGCTTGGCCAGGCCTTCGGCAATCGCGGTTTTACCCACGCCCGCCTCGCCCACCAGCAGCGGGTTGTTTTTGCGTCGACGCGCGAGGATCTGCGCGACACGCTCGACTTCGAGCTCACGACCTACCAACGGATCGATTCGACCCTGGCGCGCGAGTTCGTTGAGGTTACTGGCATAAGCATCCAGAGGATTGCCTGAAGAAGAAGACTCACCGCCCTCGTCGTCCTGCATATCTTGCTCACCTTCAGAGTGATCGCCATGCCCCGGCACTTTGGAAATGCCGTGTGCGATGTAGTTGACGACATCAATGCGTGCAACGCTCTGCTGTTTCAGCAGGAACACTGCCTGACTTTCTTGCTCACTGAAGATCGCAACCAGCACGTTGGCGCCAGTCACTTCGCGTTTGCCCGAGCTCTGTACGTGGAAAACAGCACGCTGCAGAACACGCTGGAAGCCCAGGGTAGGTTGGGTCTCGCGATCCTCATCATGAATAGGGATCAACGGCGTGGTGGAGTCGATGAACTCCTGCAGATCATGCTTGAGTTTGTCGAGGTTGGCGCCGCAGGCACGCAAAACGGTGGCGGCAGCCTCATTGTCCAATAAGGCCAGCAGAAGATGTTCGACGGTCATGAATTCATGACGCTTCGAACGGGCCTCCTTGAAGGCAAGATTGAGGGTGACTTCGAGCTCGCGGTTTAACATAGCTTCACCTCATACCCAAGTGGTCGGCGATTAACCGTCCTTCTCGATTTCACAGAGTAGCGGATGCTGGCTTTCCCTGGCGTACTGGTTGACCTGCATGGCCTTGGTCTCGGCAATGTCGCGGGTAAACACTCCACATACTGCCCGTCCTTCTGTGTGGACGGCCAGCATGACCTTGGTCGCCAGCTCGCGATTCAGGTTAAAAAACACCTCGAGCACTTCGACGACGAAATCCATCGGTGTGTAGTCATCATTAAACAAAACCACCTTGTACATCGGCGGCGCCTGTAAAGCAGGCTTGGCCTCCTGAACAGCAATGCCTGCGGAATCGTCGTCGTGTAAATCAGGGCGATCCTGATTGAATGTTAGTCGAATCTGGCTGATTGCATGCATGGAAAGAAAGGTTCGTCAGTTGTGCGAATACAGTAGTGGGGACGGTTATGAACGATTTCAATACCGACTGCCGGGTCACCTTGACTATCGGCAAAACGGTGTTACAACCAATAGAGCCCACAGTGGGTAAAAAAGGTCCGCGGAGTCAATCTTATTTACAGGATTCGACTGCGGATGTACTGGATGATACTCCAGTGATGGAGTCTGTTGCAGAGGGATATGAGCATGGCTGTCGGTAAGGTGAAATGGTTCAACAATGCCAAAGGGTTCGGTTTCATTAACACCGACGCCAGAGAAGGTCGTGACGAGGACGGTAAAGAGATCGATTTCTTTGCCCACTATTCCGCCATTGATATGGACGGATACAAAACCCTCAAGGCCGGGCAACTCGTGAAATTCGAGATCGTGCAGGGCCCCAAAGGCTTGCATGCCACGAAGATCACGAATGCGACTGTCGAGCATGAACACGCCCAGCCCTCCACCCATCATGACCTTCATGAAAAGGTATCGAACTGACGCAACCGATCATCCAGTCATAAAAAAACCGCCCGAAGGCGGTTTTTTTGTTCCGATTCGCTTACATGTGCGAAATCAGTGCATCGCCAAACCCGGAAGACGACACCAGCTTCGCGCCGTCCATCAGACGTTCGAAGTCATAGGTCACGGTCTTCGCGGAAATCGCGCCGTTGGTGCCCTTGATGATCAGGTCGGCCGCTTCGGTCCAGCCCAGGTGACGCAGCATCATCTCGGCGGAAAGAATCAGCGAGCCCGGGTTGACCTGGTCCTTGCCGGCGTACTTCGGCGCAGTACCGTGGGTCGCTTCGAACATGGCGATGGTGTCGGACAGGTTGGCACCCGGCGCGATACCGATACCGCCCACTTCCGCCGCCAGGGCGTCGGAGAGGTAGTCGCCGTTCAGGTTCAGGGTCGCGATCACATCGTATTCGGCCGGGCGCAGCAGGATCTGCTGGAGCATGGCGTCGGCGATGGCGTCCTTGACGATGACGTTCTTGCCGGTTTTCGGGTTCTTGAACTGCATCCACGGACCGCCATCGAGCAGGGTCGCGCCGAACTCTTCAGCCGCCACTTCGTAGGCCCATTCCTTGAAGGCACCTTCGGTGAACTTCATGATGTTGCCTTTGTGCACGATGGTCAGCGAGTCGCGATCGTTGTCGACCACGTACTGCAGAGCCTTGCGCGCCAGACGCTTGGTGCCTTGCAGGGACACCGGCTTGACGCCGATACCGCAGTTTTCGTCGAAACGGATCTTGGTGACGCCCATTTCTTCTTTGAGGAACTTGATGACCTTGGTCGCTTCCGGCGAACCGGCCTTCCACTCGATACCGGCATAAATGTCTTCCGAGTTTTCACGGAAGATGGTCATGTCGACGTCGCCTGGCTTCTTGACCGGGCTAGGCACGCCTTCGAACCAGCGCACCGGGCGCAGGCAAACGTACAGGTCGAGTTGCTGACGCAGGGCCACGTTCAGGGAACGAATGCCGCCGCCGACCGGCGTGGTCAGAGGGCCCTTGATGGAAACCACGTAATCCTTGACTGCGTCCAGGGTTTCCTGAGGCAGCCAGGTGTCCTGATCGTAAACCTGAGTTGCTTTCTCCCCGGCGTAGACTTCCATCCAGGAAATTTTGCGCTCGCCGCCGTAAGCCTTCTTAACAGCAGCATCGACAACCTTGATCATGACCGGGCTGATATCAACGCCAATACCATCGCCTTCGATGAAGGGGATGATCGGGTTGTTAGGAACATTGAGAGAATGGTCCGCGTTGACGGTGATTTTGTCGCCGACTGCTGGAACCTGAATCTTCTTGTATCCCATGCTGAACTCCATTGTTTGGATTGAACATCTGGCTTCGTCCGAGCGTACCCCAGTTAAATCGGCGCGCAAACCCTATGTTCTGCCCATCGACTGCAAAGCTGCGCAGTTCGTGTTCTACAAGCCTGAAAGCAAAGGGAAAAGCGCCAAACTCAAGCACGGCCAACGACTCTACGCCCTGCACTCCCCTGCGACCTTTAGACCAATGGACGACAATCGTTACGTATGAACCATCGGCAGATTGCCAGCTACCTATGTATAATGCCGCCCGCTGACCACAGAGTCACGACGGCCGACCTCTCTAGCACGAGACTTTGGACCCGAAAAAGCAGGACTGTTACCGCAGTCCACCCGCTTGACGCTCGACTGATGCACCCAACATCACCGCGCACAAATCTCGACATTCGGCTCATGGATGACTTTGAACGAACGCGCTTACCCGGCGCCCCTCGAGTTTCTGCGCACGCTTTAGCAAAGAAGAGAGAGTTAATCCGAATATGCCCACCCGCTCGAAGATCATCTATACCTTCACCGACGAAGCCCCAGCCCTCGCCACCTATTCACTGTTGCCTATCGTAGAAGCGTTCACCGCTTCGGCTGATATCGCCGTTGAAACCCGCGATATCTCTCTTGCAGGGCGCATCCTGGCCAGCTTCCCCGAGCAATTGGGTGACAAAGCCGTAGCCGACCACCTCGCCGAACTGGGCGACCTGGCCGTTACGCCAGAAGCCAACATCATCAAGCTGCCGAACATCAGTGCTTCGGTTCCGCAACTGCAGGCCGCGATCAAAGAGCTGCAAGCCCAGGGCTTCGCACTGCCGGACTACCCGGAAACCGTGACCAGCGACGCCGACAAAGAAGCCAAATCGCGCTACGACAAGATCAAGGGCAGCGCCGTGAACCCGGTTCTGCGCGAAGGCAACTCCGATCGTCGTGCCCCGCTGTCGGTCAAGAACTACGCTCGCAAGCACCCGCACAAAATGGGCGCCTGGGCTGCGGACTCCAAGTCCCACGTCGCGCACATGAGCACCGGCGATTTCTACGGCAGCGAAAAAGCTGCCCTGATCGACGCCGCTGACGCCGTCAAAATCGAACTGATCGCTCAAGACGGCACCACCACCGTCCTGAAAGAAAAGACCACCGTGCAAGCCGGTGAGATCCTCGATTGCGCGGTCATGAGCAAAAACGCTCTGCGCAGCTTCATCGCTGCCGAGATCGAAGACGCCAAAGCCAAGGGCGTGCTGCTGTCGGTTCACCTGAAAGCCACCATGATGAAGGTCTCCGACCCGATCATGTTCGGCCAGATCGTTGCCGAGTTCTACAAAGACGCACTGGCCAAGCACGCTGACGTGCTGGCACAGATCGGCTTCAACCTGAACAACGGCATCGGTGACCTGTACGCTCGCATCAAGGCTTTGCCTGCCGAGCAACAAGCGCAGATCGAAGCGGACATCCAGGCGGTCTACGCCGTTCGTCCTTCGCTGGCCATGGTCAACTCCGACAAAGGCATCACCAACCTGCACGTGCCGAGCGACGTGATCGTCGACGCCTCGATGCCGGCGATGATCCGTGACTCCGGCAAAATGTGGGGCACTGACGGTCAGCTGCACGACACCAAGGCTGTGATCCCGGATCGCTGCTACGCCACCATCTACCAGGCCGTTATCGAAGACTGCAAGCTGCACGGCGCTTTCGATCCGACCACCATGGGCAGCGTGCCAAACGTTGGCCTGATGGCGAAAAAAGCCGAAGAGTACGGCTCGCACGACAAGACTTTCCAGATCAAGACCAACGGTGTTGTCCGCGTGACGGACAGCAAAGGCGCCTTGTTGCTGGAGCAGTCGGTTGAAGCCGGCGACATCTTCCGCATGTGCCAGACCAAAGACGCGCCGATCCAGGACTGGGTCAAACTGGCCGTCAACCGTGCTCGCGCAAGCAGCACCCCAGCGATTTTCTGGCTGGACCCAATGCGCGCTCACGACGGCGTAGTGATCGAGAAAGTTCAGGCTTACCTGAAGGATCACGACACCTCCGGCCTGGACATCCGCATCATGTCGCCAGTCGACGCGATGGCCTTCACCCTGGGCCGCACCCGCGAAGGCAAGGACACCATCTCGGTGACCGGCAACGTACTGCGCGACTACCTGACCGACCTGTTCCCGATCATGGAACTGGGCACCAGCGCCAAGATGCTGTCGATCGTTCCGCTGATGAACGGCGGCGGTCTGTTCGAAACCGGCGCCGGCGGTTCGGCACCGAAGCACGTTCAGCAACTGCTGGAAGAGAACTTCCTGCGCTGGGATTCTCTGGGCGAGTTCCTCGCTCTGGCCGCTTCCCTTGAGCACCTGGGCGTTACTTACAACAACCCTAAGGCGCTGGTTCTGGCCAAGACCCTGGACCAGGCCACCGGCCAGTTCCTGGACAACAACAAGTCGCCATCGCGCAAAGTCGGCAACATCGACAACCGCGGCAGCCACTTCTACCTGGCGCTGTACTGGGCTCAGGCCCTGGCCGCCCAGACTGAAGACGCTGCACTGCAAGCGCAGTTCGGCGAGCTGGCAAAAACCCTGACCGAGAACGAGGCGACCATCGTTGCCGAGCTCAACGCCGTTCAGGGCAAGCCAGTGGACATCGGCGGTTACTACCACGCCAATGCCGAGCTGATCAGCAAGGCCATGCGCCCAAGCAACACTTTCAACGCCGCGATCGCTGCGCTGGTTTAAGGTTGTAAGGATGCAAAGAAGCCCCGGCCATGTGCCGGGGTTTCTGTTTCTAAAGGCTGACCACAACCTTGTAGGAGCTGGCTTGCCGGCGATAGCGGTTTATCATTCAACATTTTTATTGGCTGACACTCCGCGATCGCCGGCAAGCCGGCTCCTACAGGTTTCGCATTTCAACATTTGAGGACTGTCTATGGACTGGAAACCCCACATCACCGTCGCCACCATCGTCGAAGACAATGGTCGCTTCCTGATGGTCGAAGAAACCAAGCACGGACGGACGGTGCTCAACCAGCCCGCCGGCCACCTCGACCCGAACGAAACCCTGACCGAAGCCGCCGTACGCGAAACCCTCGAAGAAACCGGCTGGGACGTCGAGGCGACCGGCGTGGTGGGCATTTACCTATACACTGCGCCCAGCAACGGCGTGACGTATCAGCGAGTCTGCTTCATCGCAAAAGCGCTCAAGCACCACCCCGACTATCAACTGGATGACGGCATCGTCGGCGCAAAATGGCTGACGCGTGACGAACTGCTGGCACAACGCGCAAACTGGCGCAGTGAGCTGATCATCCGTTGTATCGATGATTATCTGGACGGTAAACACTTCGGCCTCGAACTGATCCGCCCTTCTCTTTAGCCTTGTGGGCTGCGGCCTGCTAGAATCGCGTCCTTTTTCAAGACACTCATTGAATCCCTATGCGTGATCCAGCCCCTTCTGACACACAAAAGAAGCGCGTCATTGTCGGCATGTCCGGCGGCGTGGACTCTTCCGTTTCCGCCCTCCTGCTGATCGAGCAGGGTTATGAGGTGGAAGGCCTGTTCATGAAGAACTGGGAAGAAGACGATGGAACGGAATACTGCACCGCCATGGACGACCTGGCGGACGCCCAGGCCGTGTGCGACAAAATTGGCATCAAGCTGCACACCGCCAACTTCGCCGCCGAGTACTGGGACAACGTCTTCGAGCACTTCCTGGCCGAATACAAGGCCGGTCGCACGCCGAACCCGGACATCCTGTGCAACCGCGAGATCAAGTTCAAGGCGTTCCTCGACTACGCCATGGTGCTCGGCGCCGACCTGATCGCCACCGGCCACTACGTGCGCCGCCGCGACATCGACGGCCGTACCGAACTGCTCAAGGGCCTGGACCCGAACAAGGACCAGAGCTACTTCCTGCACGCCGTCGGCGGCGAACAGATCGCCAAGACCCTGTTCCCGGTCGGCGAGCTGGAAAAACCGCAAGTGCGGGCGATTGCGGAGAAATACGAACTCGCCACCGCGAAGAAAAAGGATTCCACCGGGATCTGCTTTATCGGCGAACGCCGCTTCAGCGACTTCCTCAAGCAGTACCTGCCGGCGCAGCCAGGCGAAATCAAAACCACCGAAGGTGAAGTCATCGGCCGCCACCACGGCTTGATGTACCACACCATCGGCCAGCGTCAGGGCCTGGGCATCGGCGGCTTGAAAGACGCCAGCGACGAGCCGTGGTACGTGCTGATCAAGGACCTGGAACACAACGAGCTGATCGTTGGCCAGGGCAATGACCACCCTTACCTGTTCTCCCGCGCCCTGCTCGCCTCGGACATCTATTGGGTCAACCCGATCGACCTGAGCGAGCCGCGCAAACTGACCGCCAAAGTGCGTTATCGCCAGAGCGACCAGTCGTGCACGCTGGAGAAAACCGCCACCGGCTACCGCGCGACCTTCGATGAGCCGCAACGCGCGGTCACCCCCGGTCAGTCCGTGGTGTTCTACGACGGCGAAATCTGCCTCGGCGGCGGCGTGATTGAAGTGGCAGAACCGTGGACCAGCAAAGGCACCCTTCAAGGCGAGCAGCAATGAGCCCCACTCAGGAGCAACTGACGGCGCTGGGCGGCGTGTTTCTCGCCGCCGTCCTTGTCGACAAGATCGCCAAGACCGGCCAGACCAGCGAAGCCGGTCTGACGTGCATGCTTGGCAGCCTGCTGATTCGCGACCCCAAGGACACGCTGGAAGTCTACGGCGGCGACGACATCAATCTGCGCGAAGGTTATCGCGCGCTGATCGGCGCCCTTGAACGCGACCCGAGCACCCTGCAGCGCGAACCGCTGCGCTACGCCCTGGCAATGCTCGGGCTGGAGCGTCAACTGGCCAAGCGCGGCGACATGCTCGACGTGATCGGCAAACGCCTGCCGCAGATTCAATCCCAGGTCGAACACTTCGGCCCGGCGCACGAAAATGTGATCGCCGCTTGCGGCGCGCTGTACCAGGACACCCTGAGCACCTTGCGCCAACGGATTCAGGTTCACGGCGACATGCGCAACCTGCAGCAGCCGAGCAACGCTTCGAAGATCCGCGCGCTGTTGCTGGCCGGGATTCGTTCCGCGCGCCTGTGGCGGCAGTTGGGCGGTCATCGCTGGCAGTTGGTCGTCAGCCGCCGCAAATTGCTGAAAGAGCTTTACCCGCTGATGCGCAGCAGCTGAACCGCGCCAGCAACACCGTTTTGTAGTCAGTAACGCGTAATACGCTGGTCAGTTGGCAACGGACCGGCGGATTTTTTCATGTATGATACGCGCCCCATTTCGTTGCCCGACTGTCCGAGAACACCCCATGCAGCTTTCTTCGCTCACTGCGGTTTCCCCTGTTGACGGCCGCTACGCCGGCAAAACCCAGGCCCTGCGCCCAATTTTCAGCGAATACGGCCTGATCCGTGCTCGCGTGCTGGTTGAAGTGCGCTGGCTCCAGCGCCTCGCCGCTCACCCTGCCATCAGCGAAGTGCCGGCGTTTTCCGCCGAAGCCAACGCTGTGCTGAACACCCTGGCGGAAAACTTCTCTCTGGAGCACGCCGAGCGTGTCAAAGAGATCGAGCGCACCACCAACCACGACGTCAAAGCCATCGAATACCTGCTCAAAGAGCAAGCGGCCAAGCTGCCGGAGCTGGCGGCTGTCAGCGAATTCATCCACTTTGCCTGCACCAGCGAGGACATCAACAACCTGTCCCACGCCCTGATGCTGCGCGAAGGCCGTGATGACGTCATGCTGCCGCTGATGCGTCAGACTGCCGAAGCCATCCGCGAACTGGCCATCCGTTTCGCTGACGTGCCGATGCTGTCGCGCACCCACGGTCAACCGGCCTCGCCGACCACCCTGGGCAAAGAACTGGCAAACGTGGTTTACCGTCTGGAGCGTCAGATCGCTCAAGTCGCTGCCGTTCCGCTGCTGGGCAAGATCAACGGCGCTGTCGGCAACTACAACGCTCACCTGTCGGCCTACCCTGAGATCGACTGGGAAGCCAACGCCCGCGCCTTCATCGAAGACGAGCTGGGCCTGGGCTTCAACCCGTACACCACGCAGATCGAACCGCACGACTACATCGCCGAGCTGTTCGACGCGATCGCGCGTTTCAACACCATCCTGATCGACTTCGACCGCGACATCTGGGGCTACATCTCCCTGGGTTATTTCAAACAGCGCACCATCGCTGGCGAAATCGGTTCGTCGACCATGCCGCACAAGGTCAACCCGATCGACTTCGAAAACTCCGAAGGCAACCTGGGCATCGCCAACGCACTGTTCCAGCACCTGGCGAGCAAACTGCCGATCTCCCGCTGGCAGCGCGACCTGACCGACTCCACCGTACTGCGCAACCTCGGTGTCGGCTTCGCCCACAGCGTGATCGCATACGAAGCCAGCCTCAAAGGCATCAGCAAACTGGAGCTCAACGCGCAGAAAATCGCTGCTGACCTCGATGCTTGCTGGGAAGTCCTGGCCGAGCCGATCCAGACCGTGATGCGTCGCTACAACATCGAAAACCCGTACGAGAAGCTGAAAGAGTTGACCCGTGGCAAGGGCATCAGCCCTGAAGCGCTGCAAACTTTCATCGACGGGCTGGACATGCCTGCCGCCGCCAAGGCCGAGCTGAAACTGCTCACCCCGGCGAACTACATCGGCAACGCTGTAGAGCAAGCCAAGCGCATCTGATCGACCGCTTTACCCGTTTGAGACGCCCGGCAGCGCCGGGCGTTTTTATTCCCGTCTGAAAAGTGCTTTTTTTCAATAGGTTACACATGAATCCTGACATTCCTCTTCAACTTCTGGGCGGCATCACGGCGCGCGAATTCCTGCGTGACTACTGGCAGAAAAAACCCCTGCTGATCCGTCAGGCGATCCCTGATTTCGAAAGCCCGATCGACGCCGACGAACTGGCCGGCCTGGCGCTGGAAGAAGAAGTTGAATCGCGCCTGATCATCGAGCACGGCGAGCGCCCTTGGGAATTGCGCCGCGGCCCGTTCGCCGAAGACGAATTCAGCAAGCTGCCGGAAACCGAATGGACCCTGCTGGTACAAGCGGTTGACCAGTTCGTGCCGGAAGTCAGCGAACTGCTGGAACAGTTCCGCTTCCTGCCGAGCTGGCGCATCGACGACGTAATGATCAGCTTCGCTGCGCCGGGTGGCAGCGTCGGTCCGCACTTCGACAACTACGATGTGTTCCTGCTGCAAGGCCACGGCAAGCGCAACTGGAAAATCGGCCAGATGTGCAACTCCGAAAGCCCGATGCTGCAACACGCGGACCTGCGCATCCTCGCTGAATTCGAAGCCACTGATGAATGGGTTCTGGAACCGGGCGACATGCTCTACCTGCCGCCGCGTCTGGCTCACTGCGGCGTGGCCGTCGATGACTGCCTGACCTACTCCGTAGGTTTCCGCGCACCGAGCGCCGCTGAAGTGTTGACCCACTTCACCGACTTCCTCAGCCAGTTCCTGACTGACGAAGAGCGTTACACCGACGCCGACGCCCTGCCTGCGGTTGATCCGCATCAGATCCAGCACGACGCCCTCGATCGCCTGAAAGCCCTGCTGGCCGAGCACATGAGCGACGAACGCCTGCTGCTGACCTGGTTCGGCCAGTTCATGACCGAACCACGCTACCCGGAACTGGTGGTCGGCCCTGAAGAAATCGAAGAAGACGACCTGCTTGCCAGCCTGGAGCAAGGCGCCGTACTGATCCGCAACCCGAGCGCCCGTATGGCCTGGTCCGAAGTCGATGACGACCTGCTGCTGTTCGCCAGCGGTCAGAGCCGTTATTTGCCCGGCAAACTGCGCGACCTGCTGAAGTTGATCTGTGCCGCCGATGCGCTGCACATCGACAACCTCGGCGAATGGCTGAGCGACGAAGACGGTCGCGGCTTGATTTGCGAACTGATCAAGCAAGGAAGCCTGGGGTTTGCCGATGAATAAAATTCACGTACGTGTCGCAGACTGGCAGAAGGATAACGCCGAGATCCGGCGCATTCGTGAGACGGTGTTCATCGCCGAGCAATCCGTTCCGCCCGAGCTGGAATGGGATGCAGATGACGCAACAGCGGTGCATTTTCTGGCCTTTGAAGGTGACTTTCCTATTGGCACCGCGCGCCTGCTGCCCGATGGGCATGTTGGCCGGGTTTCGGTGCTGAAAGACTGGCGCGGCTTGAAGGTTGGCGATGCGCTGATGCAAGCGGTGATCGGCGAAGCCGAGAAGCGCGGGCTGAAGCAGCAGATGCTGAGCGCGCAGGTGCAGGCGACGGCGTTCTATGAGCGCCTGGGCTTCAGCCTGGTCAGCGAGGAGTTCCTGGAAGCCGGGATTCCGCATGTGGACATGGTGCGGCACTCGGCCTGATACCGAGGTGCCCCCATCGCGAGCAGGCTCACTCCTACAAGGATTACGCTAGACCTGTGGGAGTGAGCCTGCTCGCGATGAGGCCCCGAAGAACACCACAAAACGCCCCGCCATTTTCGGATGCCGGGGCGTTTTGCTGTCTACGATTCAACTTGCCCCACGCCAGGCCGACAAACTGGCAAACTCAAGACCTGTAGGAGCGAGCTTGCTCGCGATGGTCGTGAGAGCGCCGCGGGGTATCAGGCTTCCAGCGTCATCGTTGACGACCATCGCCAGCAAGCTGGCTCCTACACACAAACTTCAAGGCCGGAGATAACGGATATGTCCCTACGCACCCTGCTCACCACGCTGCTGCTGACCTGCAGTTTTTCGGTCATGGCAGCCACCGAGATCGTGCCGTTGAACTACCACACCAGCGCCGACATGCTGCCGATGGCGCAGGATTTTATCGGCAAGGACGGCCAGGTCAGCGCCTACGGCAACCAGCTGATCGTCAATGCCGATCAACGCAAGATCGACGAACTTAAAGCGCTTATCGCCCAACTCGACACTCAGCCCAAGCGCCTGCTGATCACCGTCGACACCAACGAAAACAACTTCCAGGGCGATCAGGGTTACTCGGTGAACGGCGCCAAACCCAGCCAGACCCGAATCATCAATCGCAGCACCGAAAGCCGTGATGGCGGCGTTCAGCAAGTCCAGGCCAGCGAAGGCGCACCGGCGCTGATCCAGGTCGGTCAGAGCGTGCCACTTACCAGCACGCAGATCGATTCGTATGGCGACCCTCGCAGCCAGACCGAATACCGCAACGTCACCCAGGGTTTCTATGTCACCGCCAGCGTCACCGGCGACATCGTTCACCTGTCGATCAGTACCAACCGTGACCGCATGAGCCAGGAACGTCCCGATGTAGTGAACGTGCAAAGCACCGACACAACCGTCACCGGCCGCCTCGGCGAATGGATCACCCTCGCCGGCGTGAATCGCCAGACCCAGGCCGACAAACAGGGCATGACCCGCAGCTACTCGACTCAGGGCCGGGATGACATGACCCTGCGGGTGAAAGTCGATACTTTGGACTAAACCACCAAAAACTGACTGATTAGTCGTATTAGACCAAAGATGTAGTGCTCGAAAAAAAGCACTACAAAACGTTTGACGAGCCAAAAAAGCGAAGGCATGATGGCCTCGCTCCCGCTAATCAGGGGCCCTGGCAAGGGCCTTCGAGGCGATGCTCGCACCTACCCCGCGAGCCGTTTCGTGTCTGTACCGCCCACAAGGTGTGTTTGACGAGGTTGCCGACTGGAACGAAGTTGTCCCGAGGGACGGAAGCGTATTTAGGTAACCCGGCATCACACTGAAGTTCGTATAAAGGCCCACGACGCCCGAATGCGCTCGCCAGTCCGCCCTTACCTGCTCACTTCCCCTCGAGCCCATCGTTCATCCCGTCGCCAACCCCGCCGAATTCGACTTGACCGCCTAAGCTTCTGGTCTGCGAGCGCATGAATTTTCCACCGCAGAACAACTTTCCGTAAAAGACGCGACGAGGTTTATCTCCATGGCACTGACACGCGAACAGCAAATTGCAGCCCTCGAAAAAGACTGGGCTGAAAACCCACGCTGGAAAGGCGTGACACGCGCTTACTCCGCTGCTGACGTCGTCCGCCTGCGTGGCTCGGTTCAACCTGAGCACACCTTTGCAAAACTCGGCGCCGAGAAGCTCTGGAACCTGGTCACCCAGGGCGCCAAGCCGTCCTTCCGTCCTGAGAAAGATTTCGTCAACTGCATGGGCGCCCTGACCGGCGGCCAGGCTGTACAACAAGTCAAAGCCGGCATCCAGGCGATCTACCTGTCGGGCTGGCAGGTTGCTGCGGACAACAACTCCGCCGAATCGATGTACCCGGACCAGTCGCTGTACCCGGTGGACTCGGTTCCAACCGTGGTCAAGCGCATCAACAACTCGTTCCGTCGCGCTGACCAGATCCAGTGGAAAGCCGGCAAGGGCCCGGGCGACGAAGGTTACATCGACTACTTCGCACCAATCGTGGCTGACGCCGAAGCCGGTTTCGGCGGCGTACTGAACGCTTACGAGCTGATGAAGAGCATGATCGAAGCAGGCGCCGCCGGCGTTCACTTCGAAGACCAACTGGCTTCCGTGAAAAAATGCGGCCACATGGGCGGCAAGGTACTGGTTCCTACCCAGGAAGCCGTACAGAAGCTGACTGCTGCCCGTCTGGCGGCTGACGTTGCCGGTACTCCGACCATCATCCTGGCACGTACCGACGCTAACGCGGCTGACCTGCTGACTTCCGACTGCGACCCGTACGACCAGCCATTCGTGACTGGCGAACGTACCCAGGAAGGCTTCTACAAAGTGCGCGCTGGCCTGGACCAGGCAATCGCTCGCGGCCTGGCTTACGCTCCGTACGCCGACCTGATCTGGTGCGAAACCGCCAAGCCGGACCTGGACGAAGCCCGTCGCTTCGCTGAAGCGATCAAGAAGGAATACCCGGACCAACTGCTGTCGTACAACTGCTCGCCTTCCTTCAACTGGAAGAAAAACCTGGACGACGCGACCATCGCCAAGTTCCAGCGCGAACTGTCCGCCATGGGCTACAAGCACCAGTTCATCACCCTGGCCGGCATTCACAACATGTGGCACAGCATGTTCAACCTGGCGCACGACTACGCCCGCAACGACATGACTGCCTACGTGAAGCTGCAAGAGCAGGAATTCGCCGACGCCGCCAAGGGTTACACCTTCGTGGCTCACCAGCAGGAAGTGGGCACCGGCTACTTCGACGACATGACCACCGTGATCCAGGGCGGCTCGTCGTCGGTTACCGCACTGACCGGTTCGACTGAAGAAGAACAGTTCCACTGATCTGCTTCGCCTGAACGAACGGCCGTTGCGGACCGAATAAAAAGCTAACCGCAACGCCGCACATCTGACGCCCCGACTGGTTCGGGGCGTTTTTTTTGCGCGCAATCCAACAAACACCGCAAAACCCTTGTAGGAGCGAGCCTGCTCGCGATGAGGCCGGCACATCCGGCAAAGATGCCACCTGACAGACCGCTATCGCGAGCAGGCTCACTCCTACAGGGGGACGGTGGTGATTCAGGAAAAATCCTTGATCCAGCGCAGTTTCACGATCAGAAAAACAGGGTAAAACGGTGCCGCCCGCTACTTGCAGTAACGCGCATATAAGACAACTTTCCACCCACCTACCCGTTAAACAGTTTGAAAACCGCCTCAAACAATATTGATTATCATTTAGCTCAAACTATGTTCGTTACATTCCCTACAAAACATAATTGATGAAAAGCCTGCTAATGCCCGCAACGCATGGGCTGCGGGACTTTGGAGGTGCGCTATGTCCTTATTCCTATAAATAATTTCGCTATAGGAATTTTACTTGCACGGTGTTGTGCCATAAAATCAGCGGGATTGATTGCTGCGACATATCGTCACTGCTTTGTTTCTTTTTCAAGCTCAGAGACCTTTGCTCTCTGTTAAGGATTACCAGCATGCCCGAAGCGACAGGACTCATGGCCCACAACTGGGGCTTTGCCATTTTCCTTCTGGGCGTTGTCGGCCTTTGCGCCTTCATGCTCGGCGTCTCCAGCCTCCTCGGGTCAAAAGCCTGGGGCCGCAGCAAAAACGAACCGTTCGAGTCCGGCATGCTACCTACAGGTGGCGCCCGCTTACGGCTCTCAGCCAAATTCTATCTGGTCGCGATGCTCTTCGTGATCTTCGATATCGAAGCCCTTTTTCTCTTTGCCTGGTCTGTGTCCGTCCGCGAAAGCGGCTGGACCGGATTCGTCGAAGCTCTCGTTTTCATAGCAATTCTGTTGGCAGGCCTTGTCTACCTATTCCGAGTGGGCGCCCTTGACTGGGCTCCGGAAGCTCGTCGTAAGCGGCAAGCGAAGCTGAAACAATGAGGCTTTGGCAATGCAATACAATCTCACCAGGATCGACCCCGATGCTCCTAACGAGCAGTATCCGATTGGCGAACGGGAAACCGTTTCCGATCCGTTAGAAGATCAAGTCCACAAAAACATCTTCATGGGCAAGCTCGAAGACGTGCTTAACGGCACGATCAACTGGGGGCGCAAGAACTCCCTGTGGCCGTATAACTTCGGCCTTTCGTGCTGCTACGTGGAAATGACCACCGCCTTCACGGCGCCCCACGACATCGCGCGCTTTGGCGCCGAGGTTATCCGGGCATCGCCGCGTCAGGCGGATTTCATGGTTATCGCCGGTACCTGCTTCATCAAGATGGCGCCGATCATTCAGCGTCTCTACGAGCAAATGCTCGAACCTAAATGGGTCATCTCCATGGGTTCGTGCGCCAACTCCGGTGGCATGTACGACATCTACTCAGTCGTTCAAGGGGTGGACAAGTTCCTGCCCGTGGACGTCTACGTGCCTGGCTGCCCGCCTCGTCCTGAAGCTTTTCTGCAAGGCTTGATGCTCTTGCAGGAGTCGATAGGACAGGAGCGTCGTCCGCTTTCCTGGGTCGTTGGCGATCAAGGCGTGTATCGCGCCGAGATGCCTTCCGAGAAGGACAAGCGCCGCGAACAGCGAATCGCAGTCACCAACCTGCGCAGCCCCGACGAAGTCTGATCCAGATCTGCTTCTTATATAGAACGAGACACTGGCTTCATTCTTTACGTTGACCGAAAGCGATAAATAACCATGACTACAGGCAGTGCTCTGTACATCCCGCCTTACAAGGCAGACGACCAGGATGTGGTCGTCGAACTGAATAACCGTTTTGGCCCCGAGGCGTTCACCGCCCAGCCTACCCGCACCGGCATGCCGGTGCTTTGGGTTGCCCGCGCCAAACTCGTCGAAGTGATGACCTTCCTGCGCAACCTGCCCAAGCCGTACGTCATGCTCTATGACCTGCACGGCGTGGACGAGCGTCTGCGCACCAAGCGTCAAGGGCTGCCAAGCGGCGCCGACTTCACCGTGTTCTATCACCTGATGTCGATCGAACGTAATAGTGACGTGATGATCAAGGTCGCCTTGTCCGAGAGCGACCTCAGCGTGCCGACCGTCACCGGGATCTGGCCGAACGCCAACTGGTACGAGCGTGAAGTGTGGGACATGTACGGCATCGACTTTGCCGGCCACCCGCACCTGACCCGCATCATGATGCCGCCGACCTGGGAAGGTCACCCGCTGCGCAAGGACTTCCCGGCCCGTGCCACCGAGTTCGACCCGTTCACCCTGAACCTGGCCAAGCAACAGCTTGAGGAAGAAGCCGCGCGCTTCAAGCCTGAAGACTGGGGCATGAAGCGTTCCGGTGCGAACGAGGACTACATGTTCCTCAACCTCGGTCCCAACCACCCTTCCGCGCACGGTGCGTTCCGCATCATCCTGCAGCTGGACGGTGAAGAGATCGTCGACTGCGTGCCTGACGTCGGCTACCACCACCGTGGTGCCGAGAAGATGGCCGAGCGTCAGTCCTGGCACAGCTTCATCCCGTACACCGACCGTATCGACTACCTCGGCGGCGTGATGAACAACCTGCCGTACGTGCTCTCGGTCGAGAAGCTGGCCGGCATCAAGGTACCCGAGAAGGTCGACGTCATCCGCATCATGATGGCCGAGTTCTTCCGGATCACCAGCCACCTGCTGTTCCTGGGTACCTACATCCAGGACGTCGGCGCCATGACCCCGGTGTTCTTCACCTTCACCGACCGCCAGAAGGCGTACACGGTGATCGAAGCCATTACCGGTTTCCGTCTGCACCCGGCCTGGTACCGCATCGGTGGCGTCGCGCACGACCTGCCGCGCGGCTGGGAAAAACTGGTGAAAGACTTCGTCGAGTGGATGCCAAAGCGTCTGGACGAATACCAGAAAGCCGCCCTGGACAACAGCATCCTGCGTGGCCGGACCATCGGCGTCGCTGCCTACAACACCAAAGAGGCCCTCGAATGGGGCGTCACCGGTGCAGGCCTGCGTTCGACCGGTTGCGACTTCGACCTGCGCAAAGCGCGTCCATACTCGGGCTACGAGAACTTCGAATTCGAAGTGCCGCTGGCCGCCAATGGCGATGCCTACGACCGCTGCATCGTGCGCGTCGAAGAAATGCGCCAGAGCATCAAGATCATCGACCAGTGCATGCGCAACATGCCGGAAGGCCCGTACAAGGCGGATCACCCGCTGACCACGCCGCCGCCGAAAGAGCGCACGCTGCAGCACATCGAGACCCTGATCACGCACTTCCTGCAAGTTTCGTGGGGCCCGGTCATGCCGGCCAACGAATCCTTCCAGATGATCGAAGCGACCAAGGGCATCAACAGTTATTACCTGACGAGCGATGGCGGCACCATGAGCTACCGCACCCGGATTCGCACCCCAAGCTTCCCGCACCTGCAGCAGATCCCTTCGGTGATCAAAGGCAGCATGGTCGCGGACTTGATTGCGTACCTGGGTAGTATCGATTTCGTTATGGCCGACGTGGACCGCTAAGCATGAACAGCACGCTTATCCAGACAGACCGTTTCACCTTGAGTGAAACCGAGCGCTCGGCCATCGAGCACGAGCTGCATCACTACGAAGACCCGCGCGCGGCGTCGATCGAAGCCCTGAAGATCGTCCAGAAGGAACGTGGCTGGGTGCCTGACGGCGCGCTCTACGCCATCGGCGAGATCCTCGGCATCCCGGCGAGCGACGTTGAAGGCGTGGCTACTTTCTATAGCCAGATCTTCCGTCAGCCAGTCGGTCGCCACATCATTCGCGTCTGCGACAGCATGGTCTGCTACATCGGCGGCCATGAATCGGTAGTCAGCGAAATCCAGAGCAAACTCGGCATCGGCCTAGGCCAGACCACCGCCGACGGTCGTTTCACCCTGCTGCCGGTCTGCTGCCTCGGCAACTGCGACAAGGCGCCGGCGTTGATGATCGACGACGACACTTTCGGTGATGTGCAGCCTGCCGGCGTTGCCAAATTGCTCGAGGGCTACGTATGACCCTGACTTCCTTCGGTCCTGCCAACCGCATCAAGCGTTCGGCCGAGACTCACCCGCTGACCTGGCGTCTGCGTGACGACGGCGAAGCTGTCTGGCTCGACGAGTACCAGGCCAAGAACGGTTACGCGGCTGCGCGCAAGGCCTTCGCCGACATGGCTCAGGACGACATCGTCCAGACCGTGAAAGACGCCGGCCTGAAAGGTCGCGGCGGTGCAGGCTTCCCCACGGGCGTGAAGTGGGGCCTGATGCCGAAAGACGAATCCATCAACATCCGCTACCTGCTGTGCAACGCGGATGAAATGGAGCCGAACACCTGGAAAGACCGCATGCTGATGGAGCAACTGCCCCATCTGCTGATCGAAGGCATGCTGATCAGTGCCCGCGCACTGAAAACCTACCGTGGCTACATCTTCCTGCGTGGCGAATACACCACCGCCGCCAAGCACCTCAACCGTGCCGTGGAAGAAGCCAAGGCAGCTGGCCTTTTGGGCAAGAACATCCTGGGCAGCGGCTTCGATTTCGAGCTGTTCGTCCACACCGGCGCCGGGCGTTACATCTGCGGTGAAGAAACCGCACTGATCAACTCCCTCGAAGGCCGCCGCGCCAACCCGCGCTCCAAGCCGCCCTTCCCTGCCGCCGTTGGCGTGTGGGGCAAGCCGACTTGCGTGAACAACGTTGAAACCCTGTGCAACGTCCCGGCGATCATTGCCGATGGCGTGGACTGGTACAAATCGTTGGCGCGCGAAGGCAGTGAAGACATGGGCACCAAGCTCATGGGTTTCTCCGGCAAGGTCAAGAACCCGGGCCTGTGGGAATTGCCATTCGGCGTCACCGGTCGCGAGTTGTTCGAAGACTACGCCGGCGGCATGCGCGACGGTTACAAGCTCAAGGCCTGGCAGCCAGGCGGCGCCGGTACCGGTTTCCTGTTGCCTGAACACCTGGACGCACAAATGTACGCCGGCGGCATCGCCAAAGTGGGCACCCGTATGGGTACCGGCTTGGCCATGGCGGTGGACGACAGCGTCAACATGGTTTCCCTGCTGCGCAACATGGAGCAGTTCTTCGCCCGCGAATCCTGTGGTTTCTGCACCCCTTGCCGCGATGGCTTGCCATGGAGCGTCAAGCTGCTGATGGCCATCGAGAACGGCGAAGGCCAGCCAGGAGACATCGAGACCCTGCTGGGTCTGGTCGGCTTCCTCGGCCCAGGCAAGACCTTCTGTGCTCACGCACCGGGCGCCGTGGAGCCGTTGGGCAGCGCAATCAAATACTTCCGCCATGAGTTCGAAGCCGGCATCGCGCCTACAAGCGCCGTCGTCCCGCCTCTGGCAAGGCCGATCGTAGTCGGCGCTTAACGCTTAAAAAAGGCGAACGGTCCGTGCCGTTCGCCTTCTCGTGTGATGACGCCTTGAACGGCTGTGTTGATTCACGCGAATAACAAGATTCCATTAGCCACGCCCGCTGACACCGGGCCAACGAAGAACTTTGAACCATGGCCACTATCCACGTAGACGGCAAAGAGCTCGAAGTCGATGGGGCAGACAACCTGTTACAGGCATGTCTGTCGCTAGGCCTCGATATCCCTTATTTCTGCTGGCACCCTGCCCTTGGCAGCGTTGGCGCTTGCCGCCAGTGCGCGGTCAAGCAATACACCGACGAGAACGACACCCGCGGTCGCATCGTCATGTCCTGCATGACCCCTGCCACCGACGGCACCTGGATCTCCATCGAAGATGAAGAGTCCAAGGCCTTCCGCGCCAGTGTTGTTGAATGGCTGATGACCAACCACCCGCACGACTGCCCGGTCTGCGAGGAAGGCGGGCACTGCCACCTGCAAGACATGACCGTGATGACCGGCCATAACGAGCGCCGTTATCGCTTCACCAAGCGTACCCACCAGAACCAGCAACTGGGCCCGTTCATTTCCCACGAAATGAACCGCTGCATCGCTTGCTACCGCTGCGTGCGCTTCTATAAGGATTACGCTGGCGGCACCGACCTTGGTGTGTTCGGCGCCCACGACAACGTGTACTTCGGTCGCGTTGAAGACGGCGTACTGGAAAGCGAATTCTCTGGCAACCTCACCGAGGTCTGCCCTACCGGTGTGTTCACCGACAAGACTCACTCCGAGCGCTACAACCGCAAGTGGGACATGCAGTTCTCGCCGAGCATCTGCCATGGCTGCTCCAGCGGTTGCAACATTTCCCCGGGCGAGCGTTACGGCGAACTGCGTCGGATCGAAAACCGCTTCAACGGTTCGGTCAACCAGTACTTCCTGTGCGACCGTGGCCGTTTCGGCTATGGCTACGTCAACCGCGAAGACCGCCCGCGTCAGCCTTTGCTGGCCAACGGCGCCAAGCTGAGCCTCGACGAAGCGCTGGACAAAGCCGCTGACCTGCTGCGCGGTCGCAACATCGTCGGCATCGGTTCGCCGCGTGCCAGCCTCGAAAGCAACTTCGCGTTGCGCGAATTGGTCGGCGCCGAGCACTTCTACTCCGGTATCGAAGCCGCCGAGCTGGAACGCATTCGTCTGGTCATGCAGGTGCTGAAAGACAGCCCGCTGCCGATCCCGAACATGCGCGACATCGAAGACCACGACGCCATCTTCGTCCTCGGCGAAGACCTGACCCAGACCGCCGCCCGTATGGCGCTGTCCCTGCGTCAATCGGTCAAGGGCAAGGCCGAAGACATGGCCGACGGCATGCGCGTTCAGCCTTGGCTCGACGCTGCGGTGAAGAACATCGGTCAGCACGAGCTGAACCCGCTGTTCATCGCCAGCCTGGCTGAAACCAAGCTCGACGACATCGCCGAAGAATGCGTTCACGCCGCTCCAGACGACCTGGCCCGCATCGGTTTCGCCGTGGCTCACGCCCTCGACGCCAGCGCCCCAGCGGTTGAAGGCCTCGACGCCGAAGCCCTCGAACTGGCCAAGCGCATTGCCGACGCCCTGCTCGCCGCCAAGCGTCCACTGATCATTGCCGGTACCTCGCTGGGTTCCAAAGCATTGATCGAAGCCGCCGCGAACATCGCCAAAGCCCTGAAGCTGCGCGAGAAGAACGGTTCCATCAGCCTGATCGTGCCAGAGGCCAACAGCCTCGGCCTGGCCATGCTCGGTGGTGAATCGGTCGACGCCGCGCTGCAAGCGGTGATCGATGGCAAGGCCGACGCCATCGTCGTGCTGGAAAACGATCTGTACACCCGTACCGACAAAGCCCGTGTCGATGCCGCCCTGACCGCCGCGAAAGTGGTGATCGTTGCCGACCACCAGAAAACCGCCACCAGCGATCGCGCGCACCTGGTTCTGCCAGCCGCCAGCTTCGCTGAAGGCGACGGTACGCTGGTCAGCCAGGAAGGCCGCGCCCAGCGCTTCTTCCAGGTCTTCGATCCGAAGTACATGGACGCGAGCATCCTGGTTCACGAAGGCTGGCGCTGGCTGCATGCCCTGCGCGCTACCTTGCTGAACCAGCCGATCGACTGGACCCAACTGGACCACGTCACCGCTGCCGTCGCTGCAAGCACGCCGCAACTGAACCGCATCGTCGATGCCGCACCGTCCGCCTCGTTCCGCATCAAGGGCATGAAGCTTGCCCGCGAACCGCTGCGTTACTCGGGTCGTACCGCCATGCGCGCTGACATCAACGTGCACGAACCGCGTACCCCGCAAGACAAGGACACCGCGTTCGCCTTCTCCATGGAAGGTTACTCGGGCTCGGCCGAACCGCGTCAGCAAGTGCCTTTCGCCTGGTCTCCGGGCTGGAACTCGCCGCAAGCCTGGAACAAGTTCCAGGACGAAGTCGGTGGTCACATCCGCGCTGGCGACCCGGGCACCCGCCTGATCGAAAGCACCGGTGACTCGCTGAACTGGTTCTCGGCTGTTCCGCGCGCCTTCAACCCGGCGCCGGGCACCTGGCAGGTCGTGCCGTTCTTCCACCTGCTCGGCAGCGAAGAGAACTCTTCGAAAGCCGCACCGGTTCAGGAACGCATCCCGGCCGCCTACGTCGCTTTGGCCAAGTCCGAAGCGGATCGCCTGGGTGTCAATGACGGTGCCCTGCTGAGCTTGAACGTGGCCGGCCAGACCCTGCGTCTGCCGCTGCGCATCAACGAAGAGCTGGGTGCTGGCCTGGTCGCATTGCCGGCCGGTATCGCGGGCATTCCGCCAGCGATCTTTGGCAAATCCGTTGACGGTCTGCAGGAGGCAGCTCAATGACCTGGTTCACGCCTGAAGTGATTGACGTGATCATCGCGGTCCTCAAGGCCATCGTGATTCTGCTCGCCGTGGTGGTGTGCGGCGCGCTGCTGAGCTGGGTCGAGCGTCGACTGCTCGCCCTCTGGCAGGACCGTTACGGTCCGAACCGCGTCGGCCCGTTCGGCGCGTTCCAGATCGCGGCCGACATGATCAAGATGTTCTTCAAGGAAGACTGGACCCCGCCGTTCGCCGACAAGATGATCTTCACCCTGGCACCGGTCGTGGCCATGAGCGCCCTGCTGATTGCCTTCGCGATCATCCCGATCACCCCGACCTGGGGCGTGGCGGACATCAACATCGGCATCCTGTTCTTCTTCGCCATGGCCGGTCTGTCGGTCTACGCGGTGTTGTTCGCTGGCTGGTCGAGTAACAACAAGTTCGCCCTGTTGGGCAGCTTGCGGGCCTCGGCACAGACCGTGTCGTACGAAGTGTTCATGGGCCTGTCGCTGATGGGCATCGTGATCCAGGTCGGCTCGTTCAACATGCGCGACATCGTTGAATATCAAGCGCAGAACCTGTGGTTCATCATTCCGCAGATCTTCGGTTTCCTGACCTTCTTCATCGCCGGCGTCGCCGTGACTCACCGTCACCCGTTCGACCAGCCGGAAGCGGAGCAGGAACTGGCTGACGGTTACCACATTGAATACGCCGGCATGAAATGGGGCATGTTCTTCGTCGGCGAGTACATCGGCATCGTGTTGATTTCGGCGCTGCTGGTGACCTTGTTCTTCGGTGGCTGGCACGGTCCGTTCAACATTCTGCCGCAGATCCCGTTCATCTGGTTTGCGCTGAAAACCGCGTTCTTCATCATGATCTTCATCCTGTTGCGCGCCTCGATTCCGCGCCCACGGTATGACCAAGTGATGGACTTCAGCTGGAAGTTCTGCCTGCCGCTGACCCTCGTCAACATGCTGGTGACCGCTGCGATCGTGTTGCTCAACACGCCCGCCGTCGCGGCTCAGTGAGGATAGAGAATCATGAAGTACATATTTGACATCGTGCATGGCTTCTTCACCCAGCTTCGCAGCCTGGTGATGATTTTCGGCCACGCCTTCCGCAAGCGCGACACGCTGCAGTACCCGGAAGAACCGGTCTACCTGCCGCCGCGCTACCGTGGCCGTATCGTCCTGACCCGCGACCCTGATGGCGAAGAGCGTTGTGTAGCCTGCAACCTGTGCGCCGTGGCGTGCCCGGTCGGGTGCATCTCGCTGCAGAAAGCTGAAACCGAAGACGGTCGCTGGTACCCGGACTTCTTCCGCATCAACTTCTCGCGCTGCATTTTCTGCGGCCTCTGCGAGGAAGCCTGCCCGACCACCGCGATCCAGCTGACACCGGATTTCGAGATGGCCGAGTTCAAACGTCAGGACCTGGTTTACGAGAAAGAAGATCTGCTGATCTCCGGCCCCGGCAAAAACCCTGATTACAACTTCTATCGTGTTGCAGGTATGGCGATTGCCGGGAAGCCGAAAGGCTCCGCGCAGAATGAAGCCGAACCGATCAACGTGAAGAGCTTGCTGCCTTAAGGAAGAAAGATGGAATTCGCTTTCTATTTCGCATCGGGTATCGCTGTGGTGTCCACGCTTCGCGTGATCACCCACACCAACCCTGTGCACGCCCTGCTCTACCTGATCATTTCGCTGATCGCCGTGGCCATGACGTTCTTCGCCCTCGGCGCACCGTTTGCCGGTGTTCTGGAAGTGATCGCCTACGCTGGCGCCATCATGGTGCTGTTCGTGTTCGTGGTGATGATGCTGAACCTGGGCCCGGCCTCGGTTCAGCAAGAGCGCGTCTGGCTCAAGCCCGGCATCTGGCTCGGCCCGGTGATTCTCGGCGCCCTGCTGCTGGCTGAACTGCTGTACGTGCTGTTCTCCCACCAGAGCGGCCAGGCCGTCGGCCACACCACCGTAGACGCCAAGGCCGTGGGCATCAGCCTGTTCGGTCCGTACCTGCTGGTGGTCGAACTCGCCTCGATGCTGCTGCTCGCCGCAGCCGTGACGGCGTTCCACTTGGGCCGTAACGAAGCCAAGGAGCAATGACGATGCCTGCTATCCCTTTGGAGCATGGTCTGGCGGTCGCCGGCATCCTGTTCTGCCTCGGTCTGGTCGGCCTGATGGTCCGCCGCAACATTCTCTTCGTGCTGATGAGCCTGGAGGTCATGATGAATGCCTCCGCTTTGGCGTTCATCGTTGCCGGTAGCCGCTGGGCGCAGCCGGATGGACAGATCATGTTCATCCTGGTGATCAGCCTGGCAGCCGCCGAGGCCAGTATCGGCCTGGCGATCCTGCTGCAACTGTATCGCCGCTTCCACACGCTCGATATCGACGCTGCCAGTGAGATGCGCGGATGAATCTTCTCTATCTGACTTTCGTATTCCCTCTCATCGGTTTCCTGCTGCTGTCGTTCTCCCGTGGACGCCTCTCGGAAAACCTGTCGGCGCTGATCGGCGTCGGTTCCATCGGCCTGTCTGCCATCGTCACCGCTTACGTGATCTGGCAGTTCAACGTTGCGCCACCTGAAGGCGGTCACTACACCCAGGTGTTGTGGCAGTGGATGGCGGTGGAAGGCTTCACGCCGAACTTCGCGCTGTACCTGGATGGTCTGTCCCTGACCATGCTCGGTGTGGTCGTTGGTGTCGGCTTCCTGATCCACCTGTTCGCGTCCTGGTACATGCGCGGTGAAGCCGGCTACTCGCGCTTCTTCGCCTACACCAACCTGTTTATCGCCAGCATGCTGTTCCTGGTCCTGGGCGATAACCTGTTGTTCCTGTACTTCGGCTGGGAAGGCGTGGGCCTGTGCTCGTACCTGTTGATCGGTTTCTACTACAGCAACCGCAACAACGGTAACGCGGCACTCAAAGCCTTTATCGTGACCCGCATCGGCGACGTGTTCATGGCCATCGGCCTGTTCATCCTGTTCGCCCAACTGGGCACGCTGAACGTCCAGGAACTGCTGGTGCTGGCACCGCAGAAATTCCAGGCCGGCGACTTCTGGATGGTCATGGCCACCCTGATGCTGCTGGGCGGCGCTGTCGGTAAATCCGCGCAACTGCCGCTGCAAACCTGGCTGGCGGATGCGATGGCCGGTCCTACTCCGGTTTCGGCACTGATCCACGCCGCGACCATGGTGACCGCCGGTGTCTACCTGATCGCCCGTACCCACGGCCTGTTCACCCTGGCGCCGGAAATCCTGCATCTAGTAGGAATCGTCGGTGGCGTGACCCTGGTACTCGCCGGTTTCGCGGCACTGGTTCAGACCGACATCAAACGTATCCTCGCCTACTCGACCATGAGCCAGATCGGCTACATGTTCCTGGCACTGGGCGTTGGCGCATGGGATGGCGCGATTTTCCACCTGATGACCCACGCCTTCTTCAAGGCGCTGCTGTTCCTTGCGTCCGGTGCTGTGATCGTTGCCTGCCACCACGAGCAGAACATCTTCAAGATGGGCGGACTGTGGAAGAAACTGCCACTGGCCTACGCCAGCTTCATCGTCGGCGGCGCGGCCCTGGCGGCCCTGCCACTGGTGACCGCAGGCTTCTACTCCAAGGACGAAATCCTGTGGGAAGCGTTTGCCAGCGGTAACCAGGGTCTGCTGTACGCAGGTCTGGTCGGTGCGTTCATGACTTCGCTGTACACCTTCCGCCTGATCTTCATCGCGTTCCACGGTGAAGTGAAGACCGAAGCGCACGCCGGTCACGGCATCGCTCACTGGCTGCCACTGTCGGTGCTGATCGTATTGTCCACCGCCATTGGCGCGATGATCGTTCCGCCGCTGCACGGTGTGCTGCCGGAAAGCGTCGGCCATGCCGGCGGCGAAGCCAAGCACAGTCTGGAAATCGCCTCGGGCGCCATCGCCCTGGCCGGTATCCTGCTGGCCGCGTTGCTGTTCCTCGGCAAGCGTCGTTTCGTCACTGCAATCGCCAACAGCGGCATCGGCCGCTTCCTTTCGGCCTGGTGGTTCGCTGCCTGGGGCTTCGACTGGATCTACGACAAACTGTTCGTCAAGCCATACCTGGCGATCAGCCATGTACTGCGCAAAGACCCGCTCGACCAGACCATCGGTCTGATCCCGCGTATGGCCAAAGGCGGTCACACCGCCCTGAGCCGTACCGAAACCGGTCAACTGCGTTGGTACGCGGCATCGATGGCAGCCGGCTCCGTGCTGGTCATCGGCGCCATCGTGCTGGTAGCGGTCTGAATATGAACCTTGCGAACTTGCGAAAGGAATTGAGCCCGTCATGATTCTGCCTTGGCTAATCCTGATCCCCTTCATCGGCGGCCTGCTGTGCTGGATGGGTGAGCGCTTCGGCGCCACCCTCCCCCGCTGGATTGCGCTGATCACCATGTCCCTGTTGCTCTCCCTCGGCCTCTGGCTGTGGGCCACCGGTGACTATTCATTTGCCCCGGCGCCTGGCGCCGACCCGACCTGGGCGCTTGAGTTCAAGCACATCTGGATCGAGCGCTTCGGCATCAGCGTGCACCTGGCCCTCGACGGCCTGTCGCTGCTGATGATCATGCTGACCGGTCTGCTGGGTGTGCTGTCGGTACTCTGCTCGTGGAAAGAGATTCAACGTCACGTTGGCTTCTTCCACTTGAACCTGATGTGGATCCTGGGCGGTGTCGTCGGCGTGTTCCTCGCCCTCGACCTGTTCATGTTCTTCTTCTTCTGGGAAATGATGCTGGTGCCGATGTACTTCCTCATCGCGCTCTGGGGTCACAGTTCTTCGGACGGCAAGAAAACCCGGATCTACGCGGCGACCAAGTTCTTCATCTTCACTCAGGCTTCCGGCCTGATCATGTTGGTGGCGATCCTGGGTCTGGTACTGGTCAACTTCAACGACACCGGCGTGATTACCTTCAACTACGCCGACCTGTTGAAAACCAAGATGTCGCTGACCACCGAGTACATCCTGATGCTCGGTTTCTTCATCGCCTTCGCGGTCAAGCTGCCAGTCGTACCGTTCCACTCCTGGTTGCCTGATGCTCACGCCCAGGCGCCGACCGCAGGTTCCGTCGACCTGGCCGGTATCTTGCTGAAAACCGCTGCGTACGGTCTGCTGCGTTTCGCCCTGCCGCTGTTCCCGAATGCGTCGGCCGAGTTTGCGCCGATTGCCATGACCCTCGGTCTGATCGGAATTTTCTACGGCGCGTTCCTGGCCTTCGCACAAACCGACATCAAGCGTCTGATTGCCTTCTCGTCCGTTTCCCACATGGGCTTCGTACTGATCGGCATTTACTCCGGCAGCCAACTGGCGCTGCAGGGCGCGGTGATGCAGATGCTGGCGCACGGTCTGTCGGCCGCGGCACTCTTTATCCTGAGCGGTCAGTTGTACGAGCGCACCCACACCCGCGACATGCGTGAAATGGGTGGCCTGTGGTCGAAGATCGCTTACCTGCCGGCCCTCAGCCTGTTCTTCGCAGCCGCGTCGCTGGGCTTGCCGGGCACCGGTAACTTTGTCGGTGAGTTCCTGATCCTGATCGGTACTTTCCCTGCTGCACCGTTGGTCACCATCATCGCGACGTCGGGCCTGGTGTTCGGTTCGGTCTACTCGCTGATCATGATCCACCGTGCTTACTTCGGTCCGGCCAAATCGGACGCGGTGCTGCATGGCATGGACGGTCGCGAACTGATCATGGTGGTCGGTCTAGCGGCACTGCTGATCTACATCGGCGTGTACCCGCAACCGTTCCTCGATACCTCTGCTGCGACGATGCATGGCGTGCAGCAATGGCTCGGCACCGCCTTCACTCAACTCGCTTCGGCCCGGTAAGAGCGCTATGGAATTCACGACTCAACACTTTATCGCGCTAGCGCCGTTGTTGATCACCAGCGCCACGATCATCGTGGTGATGCTGGCGATTGCCTGGCGCCGCAACCACTCGCAGACCTTCCTGATTTCCGTGGCGGGCCTGAACCTGGCGTTGCTGTCGATCCTGCCAGCCTTGAAAGTCGCGCCATTGGCCGTGACCCCACTGCTGCAGATCGATAGCTTTGCCTGCTTGTACATGGCGCTGATCCTGGTCGCCACCCTGGCCTGTGTGACCCTCGCCCACGCCTACCTCGGCGATGGCGGTTCGGGTTACCCGGGCAACCGCGAAGAACTGTACCTGCTGATCCTGATGGCCGCCGCCGGTGGCCTGGTTCTGGTCAGCGCGCAGCACCTGGCCGGGTTGTTCATCGGTCTGGAACTGCTCTCGGTGCCGGTCTACGGTCTGGTGGCCTACGCCTTCTTCAACAAGCGTTCGCTGGAAGCCGGTATCAAGTACATGGTGCTGTCGGCCGCCGGTTCCGCGTTCCTGTTGTTCGGTATGGCCCTGCTCTACGCCGATTCCGGCAGCCTGAGCTTTGTCGGTATCGGCCAGGCCCTCGCGGCCACCGGTCTGCCAAGCTCCCTGGCGCAAATGGGCCTGGGCATGATGCTGATCGGCCTGGCGTTCAAACTGTCGCTGGTACCGTTCCACCTCTGGACTCCGGACGTTTACGAAGGTGCTCCTGCACCGGTGGCGGCGTTCCTGGCGACCGCTTCCAAAGTCGCTGTGTTCGCGGTGATGGTGCGTCTGTTCCAGATCTCGCCAGCGGCGAGCAGCGGTGTACTCAGCGACGTGCTGACCATCATCGCCATTGCCTCGATCCTGTTCGGTAACCTGCTGGCCCTGACCCAAAGCAACCTCAAGCGTCTGCTGGGTTACTCGTCCATCGCGCACTTCGGCTACCTGCTGATCGCCCTGGTGGCGAGCAAGGGTCTGGCCGTGGAAGCCATCGGCGTGTACCTGGTCACCTACGTGATCACCAGCCTCGGCGCCTTCGGCGTGATCACCCTGATGTCCTCGCCGTACAACGGCCGTGACGCGGATGCCCTGTACGAATACCGCGGCCTGTTCTGGCGCCGTCCGTACCTGACCGCCGTCCTGACCGTGATGATGCTGTCCCTGGCCGGTATCCCGCTGACCGCGGGCTTCATCGGCAAGTTCTACATCATCGCCACCGGTGTCGAGTCGCACCAATGGTGGCTGGTTGGTTCCCTGGTACTGGGCAGCGCCATCGGCGTCTTCTACTACCTGCGCGTCATGGTCACTCTGTACCTGATGGAGCCAAACCTGCGTCGCCACGATGCGCAACTGCATTGGGAACAACGTGCAGGCGGCGTGATGCTGCTGGCCATCGCCGTACTGGCGTTCTTCCTCGGGCTGTATCCGCAGCCGTTGCTGGCTCTGGTTCAACAGGCTGGTCTGGCGGGTTGATCGCTTAGCGGTAGATCGTTGAAAACAGAAACGGCACCTTCGGGTGCCGTTTTTGCGTTTGTGGGGTTTGGTACTGCTGCCCTGCCCTCCTTCTGCAATCCCCGAATGCTCTCGCGGGATTAGTCGACTTGTCCTACAGGTGTTTTTAAGACCGGGGTCTACCGTTGTAAACGGGGATGAAAAGGATGGCCTGGATGGCTTGACCGATTCGATTATCGAGATAACACTATACGCAGGTAACGTACAGAATATGGAAGCTCTGTTCATCGAATTACCTTTGTTTCAAAAACATCGAGACGACTACCTGGACGACGAATTGTTTTGCAGCTTTCAGCTGGAGTTGCTGAAGAACCCTGAAGCGGGCGACCTCATTGAGGGCACAGGTGGGCTGCGCAAAATTCGCTTCTGCGACCAACGAAGAGGTAAAGGCAAACGCAGTGGATTACGAGTGATTTATTACTGGTGGTCGGGCTTCAATCAGTTCTGGCTGTTCACTGTGTATGGCAAAAACGAGCAAGACGACCTGTCGCCTTTCCAGAAAAAAATCTTCAGACAAGCACTGGATAGAGAAATCAAAACGAGATCCCATTATGAAACGTGACATTTTTTCCGAACTGATGGACGGCCTGGAGGCTCTGGCCGATGAGCGCCAAGGCAAGATCACGCTGCGAACTCACAAGGTTGATCTGCCCGAACTGATGCCCATCACCGCCGAGGAAGTGGTCGCCATCCGCCAACAGCTCAATCTCTCCCGGTCGGTGTTCGCGATGTATCTGCGTACCAATACCCGAACCCTGGAGAACTGGGAACAGGGGCGTGCAACTCCCAATGCCCAAGCCACGACCCTGATCCGTCTGGTCGAGCGCTTTCCGCAGACGATCGATCATCTCGCAACCCTGACTTGAACTCAGAGCGTCATGCACAAACAAAAACGGCACCTTCCGGTGCCGTTCGCCTTTCTCAGTGCCGCCGTTTACTTACGCGCATCCGCCCACGATTTCAGCAGTTCGTTGTAGCTCACGGTTTCACCCTTAGGCTTTTCGTTCGCCAGTTTCGGTTTTGGTGCACCCGGCTGATCGAACCAGTATTGCGCATCGCGCTCGGGGTTCATTTTCGGGGCGCAGGTGGCTTGGGCCTTCGAGCGTTCCAGACGGGACATGATCGCGTCCTGATCCTTGGCCAGGCCGTCGAGCGCCTGTTGCGGGGTTTTGTCGCCGCTGGCGGCTTCGGCGATGTGGCTCCACCACAGTTGCGCCAGACGCGGATAGTCCGGCACGTTGGTCCCGGTCGGGGTCCATTGCACGCGGGCCGGGCTGCGGTAGAACTCGACCAGACCACCGAGTTTCGGTGCCAGGTCGGTCATCGCTTGCGAGTTGATGTCCGACTCGCGAATTGGTGTCAGGCCGACGATGGTTTTCTTCAGCGACACGGTTTTCGACGTCACGAATTGCGCATAGAGCCAGGCAGCCAGTTTCTGTTTCTCAGGCGTGGACTTCATGAACGTCCAGGAACCCACGTCCTGATAACCCAGCTTCATGCCCTCTTCCCAATACGGACCGCGCGGCGAAGGCGCCATGCGCCATTTCGGTGTGCCGTCGGCGTTCACCACGGGCAGACCCGGTTTGGTCATGTCGGCGGTGAATGCGGTGTACCAGAAGATCTGTTGGGCGATGTTGCCCTGGGACGGTACCGGGCCGGACTCGGAGAAGGTCATGCCCGCCGCTTCCGGTGGTGCATAGGCCTTGAGCCAGTCGACGTATTTGGTGGTGGCAAATACCGCCGCCGGGCCGTTGGTGTCGCCACCGCGAGTCACGCTGGAACCGACCGGGTGGCAGTCCTCGACGCGGATGCCCCACTCGTCCACCGGCAAACCGTTAGGCAAGCCCTTGTCGCCACCACCCGCCATGGAGAACCAGGCATCGGTGAAGCGCCAGCCCAGGGACGGGTCTTTCTTGCCGTAATCCATGTGCCCGTAGACCCGCTTGCCGTCGATTTCCTTGACGTCTTCGCTGAAGAATTTGGCGATGTCTTCATAGGCCGACCAGTTCACCGGAACGCCCAGCTCGTAACCGTACTTTTCCTTGAACTTGGCTTTAAGGTCCGCGCGCTCGAACCAGTCGGCGCGGAACCAGTAGAGGTTGGCGAATTGCTGGTCGGGCAGTTGATAGAGCTTGCCGTCGGGCGCGGTGGTGAAGGAAAGGCCGATGAAATCCTTGAGATCCAGGGTCGGCGAAGTGAAGTTTTTACCTTCATTGGCCATCAGGTCGGTAATGGATTCAGTCTTGCCGTAACGGAAGTGCGTGCCGATCAGGTCAGAGTCGTTGACCCAGCCGTCATAGATGCTCTTATCCGACTGCATCACGGTCTGCAGCTTTTCCACCACGTCGCCTTCCTGCAGCAAATCGTGGGTCACCTTGATCCCGGTGATCTCGGTAAAAGCCTTGGCCAATACCTTGGACTCATATTCGTGAGTGGTCAGGGTCTCCGAGACGACCTTGATGTCCATCCCGCGAAACGGCTCGGCGGCCTTGATGAACCACTTCAGTTCCGCGAGTTGCTGATCCGCCGACAGGGTGGACGGTTTGAACTCGCTGCCGATCCATTTTTTCGCGGCTTCTTCGTAGGCATCGGCCCAGGCCGAAGCGCTCAAACCGCTGAGTGCCAGCATGGCTGCCAATGAAATGCTATGTCGCAGCTTATTGTTTTTGTCGAACATAGAGACCTCCTTTTAGGGTTTCGGAGCAACATTGCCGAGCGATTCGACTAGCCCCAACGCATCACAGCCAACAGCCACACCAGGGACAACGCGAACGCTACCCAGATGCTCCAGTCGGTGACGCCGATTACCAGCAAATGCAGGTAGGCGCTGCCGAGAAGACCGATAAACAGACGATCGCCACGGGTGGTGGCAATCGGCAAAAAACCACGCCGAAGAACGCTCGGCGAGCGTAGTTCCCACGTCGTCATGCCCACCAGAATCAGGCCAATGACGGTGAAGAACGCCGCTGTGGGGACAGTCCAACTCATCCATTCCATCATCAGTTCCTCATACTCGGCCGAGGGCAAAGCCCTTGGCCACGTGGTTACGGACAAACCAGATCACCAGCATGCCCGGCAGGATGGTCAACACCCCCGCCGCCGCCAGCACGCCCCAGTCGATGCCGGACGCCGAAACGGTTCGGGTCATCACCGCGGCAATCGGCTTGGCGTTGACCGAGGTCAGCGTCCGCGCCAGCAACAATTCGACCCAGGAAAACATGAAGCAGAAGAACGCCGTCACGCCGATCCCCGAGCCAATCAGCGGCACGAAAATCTTCACGAAGAACTTGGGAAAACTGTAGCCATCAATGTAGGCAGTTTCGTCGATTTCCTTCGGAACGCCGGACATGAAGCCCTCGAGAATCCACACCGCCAACGGCACGTTGAACAGGCAATGCGCCAACGCCACGGCGATGTGGGTGTCGAACAGACCAATCGAGGAATACAGCTGGAAGAACGGCAACAGGAATACCGCCGGTGGCGCCATGCGGTTGGTCAGCAGCCAGAAGAACAGGTGCTTGTCGCCGAGGAAGCGATACCGCGAGAACGCGTACGCTGCCGGCAACGCCACGCTCAGGGAAATCAGCGTGTTCAGGCTCACGTAATACAGCGAGTTGAGGTAACCGGTGTACCAGGCCGGATCGGTGAAGATCACCTTGTAGTTGGCAAAGGTGAAATCCTGCGGAAACAGCGTCAGGCCGCTGAGGATTTCGGTGTTGCTCTTGAAGGACATGTTCAGCAGCCAGTAGATCGGCACCAGCAGGAACAGGATGTAGATCAGCAGTGGAATTAGCTTTCTCTTGCTCATGGCGGACCTCAGCGGTTGGCGTCAGAGTGAGTCATGGCGGTGTAGAACAGCCAGGACACCAACAGGATGATCAGGAAGTACACCAGCGAGAACGCCGCCGCCGGGCCGAGGTCGAATTGGCCGATGGCCATTTGCGTCAAGGTCTGGCTGAGGAAGGTCGTGGCATTGCCCGGCCCGCCGCCCGTGAGCACGAACGGCTCGGTGTAGATCATGAAACTGTCCATGAACCGCAGCATCACCGCGATCAACAGCACGCTCTTGAGCTTGGGCAACTGGATGTGCCGGAACACCGCCCAGGCGGATGCGCGATCAATCCGCGCGGCCTGGTAGTACACATCCGGAATCGCTCGCAACCCGGAGAAACACAACAGCGCCACCAGCGACGTCCAGTGCCAGACATCCATCACCAGCACCGTGACCCAGGCGTCCATGGTGTTGGCCGCATAGTTATAGTTGATGCCCATCGCATTGAGGCTCGAACCGAGCAAGCCGATGTCGGCCCGGCCAAAAATCTGCCAGATGGTGCCGACCACGTTCCATGGAATCAGCAGCGGAATCGCCAGGATGATCAGCACCAGGGAAGACCAGCGGCCCTTGGTCGGCATGGTCAGGGCGATGGCGATGCCCAGCGGGATTTCGATCAGCAACACGCAGCCGGAGTAGATGAACTGACGCAGCAGCGAGTCGTGCAGCCGTGGGTCGAGCAGCACCTGTTTGTACCAGTCGGCGCCGACGAAGTAGCGGCTGGACTGGTCGAAGATGTCCTGCACCGAATAGTTGACCACGGTCATCATCGGGATCACCGCACTGAACGCCACCAGCAAAAACACCGGCAGCACCAGCCACCAGGCCTTGTTGTTCTGCACCTTGTTCATGGCAGCACCTCCAGCAGGTAATCATCGGCATAGACCATCAACCATTGCGCCGGAAAGCTGATGTACGCCGTGCCCTCCGGCACCGGTTTGTCTTCCGCCAACCGCACTTTCAACGTCACGCCGTCGAGGTTCAGGGTCATGATCTTGTAGGTGCCGAGGTCTTCGACGTGTACGACCTTTGCCTGCATCGCGTCGTCAAACGGTTCGTCCCACACGTGTACGAACTCAGGTCGGATGCCAACCTTCAGGGTCTTCCATTCGGACGCGGCGATGCGTTGCAGTTGCGCCTCGGACAACGGCAAATGCGTCGAGGCAAAACCGACACCGCCCGGTTGCGGCTGCACGTCGATCAGGTTCATCCCCGGACTGCCGATGAAATAACCGACAAAGGTATGGCTCGGCCGTTCGAACAATTCCCGTGGCGTGCCGAACTGCACGATCTGCCCGCCGTACATCACCGCGATCTTGTCGGCGAAGGTCGAGGCTTCGAGTTGATCGTGGGTGACGTAGACCATGGTGATGTTGAACTGCTCGTGGATCTGTTTGAGCTTGCGCCGCAGCTTCCACTTCAAGTGCGGGTCGATCACCGTCAGCGGTTCATCAAAGAGGATGGCGGAGACGTCATCGCGCACCAGCCCGCGGCCCATCGAGACTTTCTGCTTTTCGTCAGCGGTGAGGTTGCGCGCCTTCTTGCTCAGCAACGCCTGGAGGTCGAGGACCTCGGCAATTTCCTGCACCTTGCTGTGAATTTTCGCTTCGGCCATGCCTTGATTGCGCAGCGGAAAGGCCAGGTTGTCGAACACCGTCATGGTGTCGTAGACCACCGGAAACTGGAAAACCTGAGCGATATTGCGCTTCTCCGGGGTCAGGTCGTTGACCGCTTTTCCGTCGAACAGGACATGGCCCTGGGACGGGCTGAGCAATCCGGAAATGATGTTGAGCAAGGTCGACTTGCCGCAACCCGAAGGCCCGAGCAAGGCGTAGGCACCGCCCTGCTCCCAGATGTGATCCATCTCGCGGATCGCGTAATCCTCGGGGCCGCTCGGCGTGCGCGTGTAACTGTGGGCGAGGTTCTGCAAACGGATTTCGGCCATCAGGCAACCCTCGCGATACGGCGACCGGGCGCTTGGACCAGCCGCCCCTGCGCATCGAACACAAACAGTTTATGGGTCGGGATATAGATGCGGATCGGCGCATCGACGTCGTATTCGTGAACCCCGGGCAAATGCAGCACCAGCAGGAAATGCTCGTTGCGCACGTGGAGGAAGGTTTCCGAGCCGCTGATCTCGGCGACCTCGACGGTCACTGCCAGTTCGAGGTCATCGTCGTTGCTCGGCACCAGCGAGATGTGGCTCGGACGCACGCCGAAGCGGAACTCGCCTTCGCCCACCGGACGCAAATCGACGTTCAACGGGAAGTGCACGAAATTGGCGAAGCTGACTTCGTTGCCGGCGATGCGTCCGGGCATCAGGTTGATCGGCGGTTCGGAGAACAGCTCGGCGGCCAGCACCGATTGCGGCTGGTGATAGACCTCGGACGACTTGCCGCTCTGGATCACCCGGCCCTCATGAAGAATGGTCGTGGTGCCACCGAGCGCCAGCGCTTCGTTGGGCTCGGTGGTGGCGTAGATGGCGATGGTGTGTCGCGCCTTGAACAGCTCGCGCATTTCCTGACGCAGTTCTTCGCGCAACTTGTAGTCGAGGTTGACCAGCGGCTCGTCGAACAGGATCAGTTCGGCGTCCTTGACCAGCGCCCGGGCCATCGCGGTGCGCTGTTGCTGACCGCCGGAGAGCTCCAGCGGATAGCGCTGGAGAAACTTCTCGATGCGCAGCATCTTCGCGGTTTCCAGCACCTTGCTCTGGATCAGTTCGTTGGACACGCCGGCCTGACGCAGCGGCGAGGCGATGTTCTCGAACACCGTCATGGTCGGGTAGTTGATGAACTGCTGATAGACCATCGACACGTTACGCAAGCGCACCGGGCGTTGGGTGACGTCGACGCCGTTCATCAGGATACGGCCGCTGTCGGGCTTGTCCAGGCCCGCCATCAGGCGCATGAGACTGGTTTTGCCGGACAGCGTGCGGCCCAGCAAAACGTTGAAGGATCCAGGTTCGAAACTCAGGCACGCATCGTCGATCCAGGTCTGGCCCTCGACGGTGCGGCTGACGTGCTCCAGAGTGAGTGACATGGCTCGGCCTTTTTATTATTGGAGTCAAGCGACCGGAGCAGTAGAGCGAGTTTCATGCCAGAAATTGCAACGTGTTGATCTGGCTTGGAAATCCTTGAAACAGCGGTGAAACCGCTTTCGTTGCTGAACAGAAATGAACAACGACGGCTGAACAATTGAACAATCGAACCGTTGACAATGAACAATAGTGAACAACACTCTACGCACTGTTCACGCCCACTGTAGGAGCCGGCTTGCCGGCGATGGCGCCCTCAAAATCGCCATCGCCAGCAAGCTGGCTCCTACAGGGGCGTGGCGTGTCAGAACCATCATAAAAACAATAAAAGCTTGCTCAGAGATCGACTGCCATGGCCGCACCTGCCTCGCCGCTCTCCCACGACTCCATCATCCAGGACTCCTGGTCCCGTTGCCGCGCGTTCGGGCTCGATCATCAGAGTGCCCCGGCATTCGACCAGCTACCGGCGGCGGACATCGCGCAGTTGCTGGAAAGCCAGCATTCATTGGTGCAGACCACCCATCAGGAGGTCCTGCCCTATTACGAAAACATCCTCAGCAATTCCAATTGCCTGATCATGCTCGCCGACAATCAGGGCCAGGTCCTGACCTCCTGGGGCACCCAGCGCTTCATCGAGCCGAGTCTGACCCGCGGCTTCAGCGCCGGCGCCAGCTGGATGGAGCGTTGCAGCGGCACCAATGCGATCGGCACCGCCCTGGCCTGTGAGCAGGCGGTGCACATCGAGCACGATGAACATTTCCTCAAGGCCAACCGCTTCATGACAGGTTCCGCCGCGCCGATTTTCGATGCCGAACGCAAGGTCATCGCGGTGCTGGACGTGTCCAGCGACAGTTACCTGCCGCCGTCCCACACCCTCGGCATGGTCAAGATGATGAGCCAGACCGTGGAAAACCGGCTGATCCTCAACCTGTTCCACGGCCAGCACTTTCAACTGACGTTCAACACCGGGTTGAACAATCTCGACAGCCAATGGGCCGGTCTGTTGATTTTCGATGAGACCGGCCAGGTGCTCTCAGCCAATCGCCGCGCCGACAATCTGCTGGGCATCAGCCTGTCGCGGGTCAGTGTCGAAAGCCTGTTCAAGGTCTCGTTGCTCGAACTGCTGAATCAGCCGGACGGCCTGCCCTTCTCCCTCCAGGCTTCCGGGCGCAACCGCTTCCAGTGCCTGTTGAAGCGGCCGAAACAGGCGCCGATCCAGGCAAGAATGTTCGCCGAGCCCGCCGTGGCGGCACCCGCACCCGCCGCCATCAGCCTCAATACCCTGCATTTCGGCGACAGCCGTGTGGAAAAAGCCGTGCGCCAGGCCGAGCGCCTGCTGGAGAAAGACATTCCGCTGTTGATCCACGGCGAAACCGGGGTCGGCAAGGAAGTGTTCGTCAAGGCGCTGCATCAGGCCAGTTCGCGCAGCAAACAACCATTCATTGCCGTCAACTGTGCAGCGATCCCCGCCGAACTGGTGGAGTCCGAGCTGTTTGGCTACGAGAAAGGCGCGTTTACGGGTGCCAATCAGAAAGGCAGCATCGGGCTGATTCGCAAGGCCGACAAAGGCACGCTGTTTCTCGATGAAATCGGTGACATGCCATTGCCAACCCAAGCCCGGCTATTAAGGGTGTTGCAGGAACGCTGCGTGCAGCCGGTGGGCAGCAGCGAGCTGTTCCCGGTGGATATCCGCATTATCTCGGCGACCAACCGCTCGTTGCGCGAGCAGGTTCAGTTGGGACGGTTTCGCGAAGACCTGTATTACCGGATCGGCGGCTTGACCCTGGAATTGCCGCCGCTCAGGGAACGCAGCGACAAGCAGGCGCTGTTCAAACGCTTGTGGGAACAACACCGTGAACCCTCGCAGTGGGCCGGGTTGAGCCGTGAGGTGCTGGAGTTGTTCGGCCGTCATCCGTGGCCGGGGAATTTAAGGCAGGTCAGCAGCGTGATGCAGGTGGCGCTGGCCATGGCGGAAGAGCAACCGGTGCGGCCGGAGCATTTGCCGGATGATTTTTTTGTCGATCTGGAGATGGAGCCGGTGGAGGTGGATGAGCCGTTGGCGGTTGATTTGAATGATGTGGAGGATTTGAATCGGCAGTTGCAGGCGGCTGGGGGGAATATTTCCCATCTCGCCCGGCGGTTGGGGGTTAGTCGCAATACCCTTTACAAGCGGTTGCGCCAGTCGGAATGATGGGGCATCCGCAGCGGCGGCGCCCGGTTTGAGACCATTCGCGGGCAAGCCTCGCTCCTACAGGGACCGCGCCGTTCGCCAACACCGTGAACGACGCGGTCCCTGTAGGAGCGAGGCTTGCCCGCGAAGACGTCAGCCCTGTCACCGCTGAATCAATCCCACCCCAAAAACAAAAACCCGCACAAGGCGGGTTTTGTTTGTAACAAACGCAGCAATCAGTCAGCCAGACGCCAGGTCGTACCACCCTTGCCGTCTTCCAGCACCACACCCATCGCGGTCAGTTGATCGCGAATACGGTCGGATTCCGCCCAGTCCTTACCCGCACGTGCCGCCAGACGCGCAGCAATCAGCGCATCAACCTCAGCCGCATCAACCCGCCCTTCGGCACCGGCCTGCAGGAAGTCATCGGCCTCAAGCTGCAACACACCCAGCACGCTCGCCAGCTCTTTCAGACGCGCCGCCAGACCCGCCGCCGCATCAAGATCGCTCTCGCGCAGACGGTTGATCTCGCGAACCATCTCGAACAGCACCGCGCAGGCTTCCGGCGTGCCGAAGTCGTCGTTCATCACCTGAGTGAAGCGCTCGACAAAAGCTTCGCCGCCAGCAGGCGCGACAGTCGGCAGGCCTTTCAACGCGTGGTAGAAACGCTCGAGTGCGCCTTTGGCGTCCTTGAGGTTGTCTTCCGAATAGTTGATCGCGCTGCGGTAGTGGCTCGACACCAGCAGGTAACGCACGACTTCCGGGTGGTACTTTTCCAGCACGTCGCGAATGGTGAAGAAGTTGTTCAAGGACTTGGACATCTTCTCGCCATTGATGCGAATCATGCCGCAATGCATCCACGCGTTGGCGTAAGTCTTGCCGGTGGCCGCTTCGCTCTGGGCGATTTCGTTTTCATGGTGCGGGAACTCAAGGTCGCTGCCGCCGCCATGAATGTCGAAGGTCTCGCCCAGGCAGCAGGTCGACATCACCGAGCACTCGATGTGCCAGCCCGGACGACCGTCGCCCCATGGCGAAGGCCAGCTCGGCTCACCCGGCTTGGCGCCTTTCCACAGCACGAAGTCCAGCGGGTCCTGCTTGGACTCGTCGACTTCGATCCGCGCGCCGATGCGCAGGTCTTCGATCTTCTTGCGCGACAGCTTGCCGTAGCCCATGAACTTGGCGACGCGGTAGTACACGTCGCCATTGCCCGGTGCGTAGGCGTAACCCTTGTCGATCAGGGTCTGGATCATGGTCTGCATGCCAGCGATGTGATCGGTGGCCCGCGGTTCCATGTCCGGCTTGAGGATGTTGAGGCGCGCCTCGTCCTCGTGCATCGCAGTGATCATGCGCTCGGTCAGCACGTCGAACGGCTCGCCGTTCTCCTTGGCCCGATTGATGATCTTGTCTTCAATGTCGGTGATGTTGCGCACATACGTCAGGTTATAACCGCTGAACCGCAACCAGCGGGTCACCAGGTCAAACGCGACCATGCTGCGGCCGTGGCCAATGTGGCAGTAGTCGTACACGGTCATCCCGCAGACGTACATGCGCACATTGTTGCCATCCAGCGGTTTGAATACTTCTTTGCTCTTGGTGAGCGTGTTGTAGATCGAAAGCACGTTAGAGGTTCCTTGAATCACTGGCCCCACGAATCACGCAAGGTCACGGTACGGTTGAATACCGGAGCACCTGGTTTCGAGTCCTTGATATCCGCGCAGAAGTAACCTTCGCGCTCGAACTGGAAACGGTCTTCCGGCTGTGCATTGCCCAGGGAGGGTTCAGCACGACAACCAGTGAGTACTTGCAGCGAATCAGGGTTGATGTTGTCCAGGAAACTGGCGCTGTCTTCGGCCTTTTCAGGGTTCGGCGAGCGGAACAGGCGATCGTACAGACGCACTTCGCACTCGACGCTGGCCGCGGCCGGCACCCAGTGAATCACGCCTTTGACCTTGCGGCCTTCAGGGTTCTTGCCCAGGGTTTCCGGGTCGTACGAGCAACGCAGTTCGACGATGTTGCCATCGGCGTCCTTGATCGCTTCGTCGGCACGGATCACATAGCTGCCGCGCAGACGCACTTCGCCGGCCGGTTCCAGGCGCTTGTAGCCTTTTGGCGGCTCTTCCATGAAGTCATCGCGGTCGATGTAGATTTCACGGGCGAACGGCAGCTTGCGCACGCCGAGTTCTTCTTTCTGCGGGTGACGAGGCAGTTCGAGGTGATCGATCTTGTCTTCCGGGTAGTTGGTGATCACGACTTTCAACGGACGAAGCACGCACATGGCGCGCGGGGCGTTCGCGTCGAGGTCCTGACGGATGCTGAACTCAAGCATGCCGAAGTCAACCACGCCGTCGGAACGGTTGGTGCCGATCATGTCGCAGAAATTGCGGATCGACGCCGGGGTGTAGCCACGGCGGCGGAAGCCGGACAGCGTGGACATGCGCGGATCGTCCCAGCCATTGACGTGCTTCTCATCGACCAACTGCTTGAGCTTGCGCTTGCTGGTGATGGTGTAGTTCAGGTTCAGGCGGCTGAACTCGTACTGGCGCGGGTTCGCCGGCACCGGCAGGTTCTCGAGGAACCACTCGTACAGCGGACGATGGCTTTCGAACTCCAGGGTGCAGATCGAGTGGGTGATGCCTTCGATGGCGTCCGACTGACCGTGGGTGAAGTCGTAGTTCGGGTAGATGCACCACTTGTCACCGGTCTGGTGGTGATGCGCATGGCGGATGCGATACATGATCGGATCGCGCAGGTTCATGTTCGGCGAAGCCATGTCGATCTTGGCCCGCAGCACACGTGCGCCGTCCGGGAACTCGCCGGCACGCATGCGGGCGAACCAGTCGAGGTTTTCTTCGACGCTGCGATCACGGAACGGGCTGTTGCGGCCCGGCTCGGTCAGCGTGCCACGGTATTCCTTGGCTTGTTCCGGGCTCAGGTCGTCAACATAGGCCTTGCCGGCCTTGATCAGTTCAACGGCCCAGTCGTGCAACTGGTCGAAATACTGCGAGGCATAGCGCACTTCGCCGGACCATTCGAAACCCAGCCATTTGACGTCGCTTTCGATGGCGTCGATGTATTCCTGGTCTTCCTTGGCCGGGTTGGTGTCGTCGAAACGCAGGTGGGTGACGCCGCCAAACTCCTGGGCCAGACCGAAGTTCACACAGATCGACTTGGCGTGACCGATGTGCAGGTAGCCGTTGGGCTCAGGCGGGAAACGGGTGACGATCTGCGTGTGCTTACCCGAGTCCAGGTCCGCCTGGATGATCGGGCGCAGGAAATTGACCGGCACGGCAGGGCCGGTCTTGGAATTCGAGGTAGGGTCGACAGTGGGCTTGCTCATAGGATCCTTGAACGTACAAGTGCGCGGCCGGAACACGGGCCTGATAAAACAAAGCCGCTATCATAGCCGAAGCCGTCAAGTCGCTGACAGTACAGGCCCGAAAACGGCTGCATTTAATCGGATGCAAATGAAAAACAGCCTCGAAATTGGCGTCTGTCGCGCTAAACTGCGCACCTTGGCCGACATCGGCCGGACCGGTTGAGGGCTCGACAGCCCTGAAACCCACGAATTCCCAGAAAGAGTACCGATCATGACCCAAGTCAAACTGACCACCAACCACGGCGACATCGTCCTGGAACTGAACGCTGAGAAAGCCCCGATCACCGTGGCCAACTTCATCGAATACGTTAAAGCCGGTCACTACGAAAACACTGTTTTCCACCGCGTCATCGGTAACTTCATGATCCAGGGCGGCGGTTTCGAGCCAGGCATGAAAGAAAAGAAAGACAAACGCCCAAGCATCCAGAACGAAGCCGACAACGGTCTTTCCAACGACAAATACACCGTCGCCATGGCCCGCACCATGGAGCCGCATTCGGCTTCCGCCCAGTTCTTCATCAACGTCGCTGACAACAGCTTCCTGAACCACAGCGGCAAGAACGTTCAGGGCTGGGGCTACGCAGTGTTCGGCAAAGTGACCGCCGGCACCGACGTTGTCGACAAGATCAAAGGCGTGTCCACCACCTCCAAGGCCGGCCACCAGGACGTACCAGCAGACGACGTGATCATCGAGAAAGCCGAGATCATTGAGTGATATTGCTGATTTCAGACTTGCATCTGGAAGAGGAGCGCCCGGACATCACCCGGGCGTTTCTGGATTTGCTCGCCGGACGCGCCCGCTCGGCGAGTGCGTTGTACATCCTCGGCGACTTTTTCGAAGCGTGGATTGGCGACGATGCCATGACGCCCTTCCAGCGTTCCATCTGCCAGGCCCTGCGCGACCTCAGCGACAGCGGCACGGCGATTTTTCTGATGCACGGCAATCGCGACTTCATGCTCGGCCAGGCCTTTTGCAAACAGGCCGGTTGTACGTTGTTGAAGGATCCGAGTGTCGTGCAGTTCAACGGCGAGCCGGTGCTCTTGATGCACGGCGACAGCCTCTGCACCCGCGACGAGGCTTATATGAAGCTGCGTCGTTACCTGCGCAACCCGATCACCCTGTTCATCCTGCGCCACTTGCCGTTGCGCACCCGCCATAAACTGGCGCGCAAACTGCGCAGCGAAAGCCGTGCGCAGACGCGGATGAAGGCCAATGACATTGTCGATGTCACGCCGGACGAAGTGCCACGGGTGATGCAGGCTTATGGTGTGAAAACCCTGATCCACGGGCACACCCATCGCCCGGCCATCCACAAGTTGCAGATTGGCGAGCAAGCGGCCAAGCGCATTGTGCTGGGGGATTGGGATCGCCAAGGGTGGGCGTTGCAGGTGGATGAGAGTGGGTTTGCGTTGGCGCCGTTTGACTTCACCCCGCCGCCAGCGTTAACCAACAACACAAATCCCCTGTAGGAGCGAGCCTGCTCGCTCCTACAGGGACTGTGTTTCCTAGTGGCCGGAGGCCGCGGGCCCGGCCTTTGCCGCGAACGGCGGTTTCGCCAGCCATACCAGCACGATCAACCCCATGAACGCCCACCCCAGCAAAGTGAAGTAATCCACGGTGGAGAGCATGTACGCCTGGCTGGTCAGCACATGATCGAGCTGCGCATACGCCGGGTTGTTCGCACCGCCCAGCGCATTCAGGGCCTCGCGGGTCGCCGGTTCGTAGGTGCTGATGCTCTCGCTCATGTAGGCGTGATGCTGATCCGCCCGGCGAATCCAGATCCACGTGGTCAACGACGCCGCAAAACTGCCGCCCAGGGTCCGCAGGAACGTCGCGAGGCCCGCGCCATCGGCGATCTGGCTCGGTGGCAGGTCCGACATCAAAATGCTCAAGGTCGGCATGAAGAACAGCGCCACGCCAATGCCCATGAACAACTGCACCAGGGCGATGTGCTGGAAGTCCACCTCGTTGGTGAACCCGGCGCGCATGAAGCAGCTGAGGCCAATCGCCAGGAACGCCAGGCCCGCCAAAAGCCGCAGGTCGAACTTGTGCGCGTACTTGCCGACAAACGGCGAGAGGATCACCGGCAGAATCCCGATCGGCGCCACCGCCAGCCCGGCCCACGTTGCCGTGTAGCCCATCTGCGTTTGCAGCCATTGCGGCAGGATCAGGTTGATGCCGAAGAACCCGGCGTAACCCAACACCAGCACAATCGTGCCGATGCGGAAGTTGCGATACGCAAACAAGCGCAGGTTGACCACCGGGTGTTTGTCGGTCATTTCCCAGATCACGAACACCGCCAGCGCAATCGCGGAAATGGCCGCGCCGATGAGGATGAAATTCGATTCGAACCAGTCGAGGTCGTTGCCCTTGTCGAGGATCACCTGCAACGCGCCGACACCGATGATCAACGTGATCAGGCCGACGTAATCCATTGGCTGATAACTGGTCACCACCGGCCGCGCCTTGAGCTGCGAACGCACCACCATCACCGCGAAAACCCCGATTGGCACGTTGATGAAGAAGATCCACGGCCAGCTATAACTGTCGGTAATCCAGCCGCCCAGAATCGGCCCGGCAATCGGCGCCACCACCGTGACCATCGCCAGCAACGCCAAGGCCATGCCGCGCCTGGCGGGGGGATAAACCGCGATCAGCAGCGTCTGGGTCATCGGGTACAACGGCCCGGCCACCAGACCTTGCAACACCCGAAAGCCGATCAGCTCCGGCATCGAGGTGGAAATGCCGCAGAGAAACGAAGCCAGCACAAACAGGATCGTCGCCCACAGAAACAGTTTCACTTCGCCAAAGCGCCGACTGAGCCAGCCAGTCAGCGGCAGCGCAATCGCATTGCTCACCGCAAACGAGGTGATCACCCAGGTGCCCTGCTCCGAACTCACGCCCAGGTTGCCGGAAATCGTCGGCAACGCCACGTTGGCGATGGTGGTGTCGAGCACTTGCATGAAAGTCGCCAGCGACAGGCCGATGGTGCTGAGCAGCAGGCTGGGCGGGGTGAAAGACGCGTTATTGCTCATCGCGAATCCTTTGAAACCTGATGGGCGCTGCGCCCATTAAAGACGCAGCTGACCGTGTAGGAGCGAGCTTGCTCGCGATGGTGGTCCAGACAACACGGGTTTCCAGACAGCCCGCGTTTTCGTTGACATCCATCGCGAGCAAGCTCGCTCCTACAGGGTCGGTGTCAGCGTTGCGCGGTTTTGCTGACCGCGGCGCTGTTGTCGTGGATCAACTGCGTGATCATCGCGTCGGCCTCGGCCAACTGACGGTCATAGACGCTGGTGCTGAACGACGCCTTTTGCGGCGGCTGTTGCGCCAGCACCGGGCCGCTCTGGTCGCGCAGGTTCACATCGACCTGAGTCGACAGGCCCACGCGCAACGGGTGCTTGGCCAGTTCTTCGGCGTTGATGTGAATCCGCACCGGCACACGCTGGACGATCTTGATCCAGTTCCCGGTGGCGTTCTGCGCCGGCAGCAGGGCAAACGCGCTGCCGGTGCCAGCGCCGAGGCTGTCGATGGTGCCGCTGAATTTCACGTCGCTGCCGTACAGGTCTGCCTGGATATCCACCGGTTGGCCGATGCGCATGTCGCGCAGTTGGGTTTCCTTGAAGTTGGCGTCGATCCACAACTGATCCAGAGGAATGACGGCCATCAGCGCGGTGCCCGGCTGAACCCGCTGACCGAGTTGTACCGAGCGCTTGGCGACGTAACCGGTCACCGGTGCAATCAGAGTGCTGCGGGAATGGTTCAGGTACGCCTGGCGCAGTTGCGCGGCGGCCGACATCACGTCCGGGTGCGACGACACCACGGTGTCATCCACCAGGGCGCTGGTGGTTTTCAGTTGCTGTTTGGCGTTGGCCAGGGCGTTTTGCGCCGAGGTCAGGTCATCGCGAGCGTGGGACAGTTCTTCCTGGGAAATCGCCCCGCCCGCCGCGAGATTTTTCCGGCGATTGAAGTTGTCCTGGGCCTTCTGCACTTCCGCCTGCTGGGCGTTGACCTGGGCTTTCATGCCGTCGACATTGCTGTACAAGCCGCGTACCTGACGCACGGTGCGAGCGAGGTTGGCCTGGGCACTTTGCAGACCGACTTCGGCGTCGTTCGGGTCGAAATTCACCAGTACCTGGCCTTCATGAACCAGGTCGCCGTCATCAGCGCCGATGCTCACGACGGTGCCGGTGACCAGCGGCGTGATTTCCACCACGTTGCCGTTCACATAGGCGTCGTCGGTGCTTTCGTTCCAGCGCCCGAAGAATTCGTGATAGCCCCAGACGCCGACACCGGCAAGGACCACCACGATGGCCAGGACCACCAGCATGACTTTGCGTTTGCGCGGGTTGCTGGTGTCCTGCGGGTTGCCGGAGGTTTGTGTGTTTTGTGCAGTGGCCATGACCATTACCTTGAATTAGTTGTGCTGCGTGGCTGGGGTTGCGTTGGCCGCGGTCAGGGTTTCACCCTGAAAACCGCCGCCCAGCGCCTGCATCAGTTGGATCGACAGGTCGATCTGCTCGGCATTCAGGTTGGCCAGCTGACGCTGGGCCTGGAGCAATTGCTGCTCGATGCTGAGCACGTCCAGGTAGTTGCCGATGCCGGAACCGTACCGCTGGACCACGGTGTTGTAAGAATCCTGGGCAATGTCGGTGGCGTGCTGCTGAGCGCCGATCTGCCGGCCGATGTCACGCAACTGATTGATGGTGTCGCTGACATCACCGAGGGCTTTCACCAGGCTTTTGTTGTACTGCGCAACGGCGAGGTCGTAATCGGCGTCGCGGGCATCGAGGTCGGCGCGCAGGCGGCCGCCGTCGAAAATCGGCAGGGAAATGGTCGGTGCGATGTTGAAGAAACGACTGGCCGGACCGAACATCGCGTCGCCTAGCAACGATTCGGCACCGGCCGCCGCGCTGAGGTTCAGGTTGGGATAGAACCGGGTCTTGCCGGCGTCAATGTTCTTGCTCGCCGCCTCGACCCGCCAGCGCGCGGCCACCAGATCGGGACGACGACCGAGCAACTCGGCGGGCAGGACCGACGGCAATGCGACGGCGCTGGACTGAAGAATCTTCGGCCGGGCGATTTCGTTGCCGCGATCCGGACCTTTGCCAAGCAAGACCGCCAAGGCGATTTTCGCGCTTTGCAGGCGTTTCTCGGCGTCGATCAGGCTGGCTTCAGACGTGGCTTCCAGGCTTTCGGTTTGCTGGAACTGGTACTGGCTGTCGATCCCGGAGCTCAGGCGACGCTGGCTCAGGTCGAGCATTTGCCGGGTACGCTTGAGGTCTTCGTTGGCCAGGTCATAAACGATGTGCGCCTGCCCCAGATCGCTGTAGGCGCGGGCGACGTCGGCAGACAGCGTCAACTGCGCGGCCTGCTGATCGACTTCGGCAGCGCGGGCCTGGCCCAACGCGGCTTCCCAGGCGTCGCGCTGGCCGCCCCAGAGGTCGAAGTTGTAATTGAAACTGGCGCCGATGTTGCGCACGGTCGAGTAGGCATCGCCCTCGCCTCTCGGGTCTTGATCCCGGGCCAGACGCGAACGGCTGACGCCGGCGCTGGCATCGAGGGTCGGCATCCGCGCAGCGTCGGCGGCATACGCAGCGGCACTGGCCTGATGGGCGCGGGCGTCGGCGATCTGCATGTCGGGGCTGTCGTGCAGGGCTTCGCGAATCAGACCGTCGAGCTGCGGGTCGCCGAGGCTTTTCCACCAGTCGCTTTTCGGCCAGGCCGCAGGCGACAGGGTCACGCCGCTGAGTGATTGCCCGGCCTTGAGGGTTTTCGCATCGAGGCTTTTACCTTCGGTGGTCAGGCCGCTGTAGCTGGCGCATCCGGCCAGGGTCATGGCCGCGAGCACCAGGCTCAGGCCGGCGCGCAAGGTTTTGCTGCTCATTTGTCACCTACCCGCAGCAGCGTGATCGAGTCACCGGCTGCCACCAAAATTTTCTTCAGGATCTGTTCCAGGGTTTTCAGCTCATCCGGAGTGATCGCACCGGCCAGTTCGTTCATCGCGTCGGCGCCGATCACCGGCAAGCGGTCAGCCAACTGCTGGCCTTGCTCAGTCAACACAAGCTGCACCTGACGGCGGTCCGCTTCGGAGCGTTGGCGGGCGAGGAAACCTTTCTGTTCCAGACGATCGAGCATGCGGGTCATAGAGCCGCTGTCGAGTGACAAGTGCCGGCACAGCTCGGCCGGGGTATCGACGCCGTATTGGGCGATGATGATCAGCACTTTGAACTGCGCGGCGGTGATGCCGTGGGGTTCCATGTGCGTGTCGATGATCCGGTCCTTGAGCAGCGCGGCGCGCCCGAGCAGGAGACCGAGATGGCAGTTCTTGAATTCGTCCGGGGTGAAATGTTTCATCTGACCACCAATTAGCTGCCTAGGCAGAGAATGTATGTCGAGATGTTACTGCCTAGGCAGCCAATGTCAACGTAATAGTTAGGTTGCTTTGTATTTGATGGATAAATGGTGTGGATTTTTGTGGTGAACACGCTGACGCCATCGCGAGCAGGCTCGCTCCCACATTGGTTCTGCGGTGTACACAAATCCACTGTGGGAGCGAGCCTGCTCGCGATGGCAGCGACTCGGTTTGGAGAGGACGGGGTTTAGAAATCCCGCTTGTAGAAGATATCCAGCGAACTGGCCACGCCACCCGCCGCTTCGAGGTACACCTTCTTGCTCAGTTTGTAGCGCAGGGCAATGGTGTTGGCCGGCTCAAACACGCCAACGCCATAACGCAGGCTGAGCTTCTCGGAGATATTGCCGCTGGCGACCACACTTGTCGTATTGCCGCTGCCCTCGGTATCGAGCTGGAAATCCTGAATCCCCAGATCGCTGGCCAGTTTGCCGGTCACCCCGGCACTGCCCATCAGGCCCAACCCCAGCGCGGCCTGCGCCAGCATGTTGTTGTCTTCACCGGTGGTGCTCAGCGGACGCCCGAGCACCAGATAGGACAAGGCCTGTTCCTGGCTCATCGCCGGCTCGGAGAAGATCTGCGTGGTCGGCTGCTCGGCGCTGCCGCTCAGGCGAATACCGGCGATGACGTCGTCGGTCTGGCGAATCGCCTCGATGTCCAGGTACGGCTGATCGATCGGGCCGGCAAACAGCAAGCGCGCCCGGCGCACCGTCAGCCGCTGGCCGTAGGCCCGGTAACGCCCGTCGTTGAGCCACAGCTCGCCGCGGGTGTCCATGTTGTCGCCAATGTGCACGTGCCCTTGCAGGTTGGCGGTCAGGCCAAACCCGGCGAAGCTGAGTTTGTCTTCGCCGACCGCCACGTCGATGTCCATTTTCATCGCCAGCGGCGGTTTGCCCTCTTCGGTCTGCGCGCCAATGATCACCGTGTCATCAGAAACCTTGACCGTCGATGGCGGCAACTCGCGCACGGTGATTTCGCCTTTCGGCACCAGCACTTTGCCAGCGATGGCCAGCTCGTCGCCCTTCATCGAAATCTTCAAGTCCGGCGCCACTTCGAGCTTGGCGTACGGTTCGACAGTGACCGGCAATTGCGTGCCTTTGAGCGCCAGGTCCACCACCAGCGCCTGCCCCCAGGCGATGCTGCCGGTCAAGCTGCCCTGCCCGCTCTTGCCGCTTTTCCAGCCACCGTTCAACTGCACGGTTTCGCCGGCGATCAGCGCTTGAAGCTGCAATGCTTCAAGGTCCATCGGCAATTCAGGACCGGAAATCTCGCCGTCGCTGAGCAACAGGTTGCCGTTGACCAAAGGCGCCAGCAGCCCACCGGAAATCGTGCCGCTGCCATTCAGGCGTCCGGTGAGTTTCTCGACCATCGGCACAAACGGTCGCGCCACGGACAGGTCGAGGCCATTGAGGCGGAACGCGCCGGTCAGCGGCTTGTTCTTCGGCAATGGATTGATCTGCGCCTGCACACTCAGTTCGCCGAGCTTGCCGCCGACGAAGTTGAGGTCGGTGTCGATGCGCTTGGGCGTGAGTTTGCTGGTGAGTTTCAGGGTCTGGTAGGGGAAGTCCAGCCACTGATCCTTTTCCTTGATGCGCAGGGTGCCGCCGCTGGCATCGAGGCTGATCTGGCCGTTCGGGCCGCTGGCCGGCAGGTCCAGTTGCACATCGGCGTTGAGCCGGCCCTTCCAGGCGAAATCCTTCGGCAGCCATTGCGCAAGGCTTTCAATCGGGAATTGCTTGAGGTGATAACGTAACTTCGGCTCCGGCATCAGGCGCTGGTCTTCACCGCACAAACTGGCCGGGCCGGACATCCAGCAATGGGCGCCGAAGTTGATTTTGCCGTCCGCCAGCCGTTCGAGTTTCGCCGGGTTTTGCAGCTTCCAGTCCTGGCCACCGGCCTGAATATCACCGCTGGCCAAACGTCCGCGCCAGTTGCCTTTGTCCAGATTGCCGTCGAGGCCCAGGGCCAGTTTCAGTTGCGGGCCTTGCAGGTCGAGCGTCAGTTTCTGGTTTTTGATATCGCCCTGACCGCTGGCCGTCAGCGTGCCCAGCGACATGTCGCCGGCCTGAATGCCGCTGCCTTTGAAATCGATTTTCGCCCGTTGCGCACTATCGAGCGTGGCGTCGAGGTTCAGGCTTTGCAGGCGATTGCCTTCGAACGCCAGTTGCGTGCCTTGCAGCCCGAGCTTGCCTTGCGGTGCCTTGAGCGTGCCGGCGACATCGACGCGACCATTGAGCTGACCGCGCAGTTGCGGCCACAGCTGCGCCAGGCGCGACAGCTTGATGTCGATCTGGCCGGCGAGTTTCTGTTGCAGGCTGCCTTTGCCGGTGATGCTGTTGTCACCGAGGCGGATTTGCAGCGCGCTGAGGTTCCATTGCTCGCCGCTGCCATCAGCCTTGGCTTGCAGGATGGCCGGCTGGCCACGCAGCTTGCCCTTCAGATCAAGGTCCGCGTTCAGGCTGAGTTGTTCATTCTTCATCTCGCCTTTGCTGCGCAACGGTCCGGCCAGGGTGCCCGGCAATTCCGCGACCCAGTACGCCGGGTTGATCGCCGACAGGTCCAGCGCGGTGTCCCAGGCGATGCCATCGGCAAACTGCAGGTTCAGGTGGCCTTCGGCCTTGCCCTGCCCGGCTTCGAGCTGGATTTGTTGCAGGTAGATTTTCGTCAGGTCGCCGGCGAACGGGCTGCTCAGGCTGAACGCCCCGGCCGGGCCATCCAGTGCAGCCTTGAAGTTGCCGAGGTATTTGCCGTCGGTGTAAGAGACTTCGCCGTTGAAGCTGCGCAACGCCACTTCAGGTTCGTCGATCAGCGGATAGAGCCGGTGCCAGGGGAAATCCAGCCAGTCGATTTTCGCCGTGGCGTTCAGGCCTTTACTCCAGTCCAGAACACCCGTGAGTTTGAGACTTTGCTTGTCGTTGGCGGTCAGGTCCAGCGCGGCGATCTGCGCGCCGCTGGCGTCGACTTTGCCTTGCAGCATCAGTGCAACCGGGCCTTGCTCGGCAGGTAGCGTGGCGTTGCCGCGCAACTGGTAGCCGTTTTTCAGGTCGCCGTCGCCGGTCAGTTCAAGCTGATTGAGTTGCAGGGTGTCTGGCAAATCGGCGCTGGGCTTGAAGCCATCGGCGGTGATCCGCACCTTGGCCGGCAGGTTGTCCACCAGCGGCTTCAACTCGCCGGTCAGTTGGCCGTTCAGGTAACCGCTGCTGTCGGAGGTGAGCTTCAGGGTTTTCAGCAGGTCGCCGTTGATTTTCAGCGTCAGCGCCCAGGGCTCGGGCGCCGGCAGGGTCAGTTTGCCTTCAGCCTTGAGCGGCCAGTTGCCATTGGGTTGCAGGAGGCCGGACAGATTCAGGCTGAGGTCGTCGCGTTGCAGTTGCACCGAGTCGATCTGCATCCCCTGCTCGGTCCAGTGCGCCGCCAGTTGCAGGCCTTTGAGTTCTTCGCTGCCGTTGAACAGCAAGCTGCCGACCTGCACGTCGCCCAGCTCGATGGCCAGTGGCAATTTCAGATCCGGCAAGGTGATCGGTCCGCTGCTCTGCTCTTCAGGGCCCGGTGGAAATTGCAGGCTGACCTGATCGGTTTTCAGTTGCTCGATGCACAGGGCCATGCGCGTCAGGCACAACGGCGACCAGGCGAAAATCACTTTGCTCAGTTCAACCCGGCTGGTGCCCTGCTGCCAGACCAGATGATCGGCGCTCCACTGACCGCCCAGACGGCCCTGGAAATTCTCGACCGTCAAACCCGGCACAAAGCCAAGCGCCCAGCGGCTGCCCGTCGCGGTGCCCAGCACCGTGGTCACGGCCAGCAGCACCAGCATCAGCAGCGCCAGAATCGTCAGCAGCGTTATTTTCAAACCACGCTTCACAGCTCAGGCCCCATGGAAAAGTGCAGTCGAATACCGCCGTCGTCGTCCATCGCGTGGGCCAGGTCGAGACGAATAGGCCCCACCGGTGACACCCAGCGCACGCCGATACCGACGCCGGTCTTGAGATCGGGCAGTTCGAGTTTGTTGAAGGAATTGCCCTGGTCGACGAACGTTGCGACCCGCCATTTTTCGGCGATGGAATATTGATACTCGACGCTGCCGGCAATCATGTAGCGGCCACCGATGCGGTCGCCGTCGGAGTTTTCCGGGGACAGGCTCTGATAGTCGTAACCGCGAACGCTCTGATCGCCACCGGCGAAGAAGCGCAGCGACGGCGGCACCGATTTGTAGCCATTGGTGGCACTGCCACCCACCTGCACCCGACCGAGGAAACGGTGTTTATCGAACACCGTGGTAAGGCCTTTGACCAGCGCGGTGCCGTAAAGCAGGTTGTTGTCGGAACCCAAGCCTTCCTTGGCCACTTTGCTTTCGAACTGCAGTCGATAGCCGTTGTGCGGGTCGATGCGGTTGTCGCTTTTCAGGTAGGAATAGCTGACGCCGGGCATCAGCAGATTGCTCAGCCCCGAGTCATCGCCGAGTCGATATTCTTCGCGCTGCCATTTCAGCGACACCACCCGCTGCCAGCCGCTGGGCAACTTGCTATGCCATTCGGGGCCCAGGGTCAGCAGTTTGCTCAGGCTGTCCTTGTCGGCGATTTCTTCGCTCTGATAACCACCGGCGAAACGCAGTTTGTCGGTCAGCGGCGGGTCCAGCGGAATGTCGTAGAACAGCCCGACGTTTTGCCGTGGCGCCGAGACTTCGGTTTCCCAGCCATAGCTGTGGCCTTGAGGGTTGACCCAGTGCCGGGTCCAGTTGGCCTTGACCCGAGGGCCGACGTCCGTGGAATAACCCAGGCCGAGGCCGATGGTCCGCGGCTTGCGGGTGTCGAGCTTGACGTCCACCGGGATCACATCGTTCTTGGACGCCGTCGGCGCGGCGTCGACGCGCACGCCTTCGAAGTACCCGCTTGCCTGCAGATTCTGATTCAGTTCGGCGATCAGTTCGGAGTCATAGGGCTCACCCGCCTTGAACGGCACCATGCGTTGCAGCAACTCTTCGTCGAACGGCGTATCGCCTTCGAAACTGACTTTACCCAAGGCGTAACGCGGGCCGCTTTCGTAGATCAGTTCGATGTCGGCAACGCCGGCTCGCGGGTCGACCGCGAGTTTCTGCCGGGTGAAATAACCGCTGAAGAAACCGTAACGCGAGGCCTGGTTCTGGATCAGACGCTTGGCGTCTTCGTAGCGGCCATGATTGAGCACCGCGCCGGTTTTCAGCGCATTGCTTTTGGGCACACGAAAGGCTTTGAGGGAGGCCGCAGGGCCGTCGATGCGAATAGTCACATTGCGCAAATGCACAGGCTCGCCGGGATCGATGTTCATGACCAGGCGCGGTGTCTTGCCGCCCTTCACGTCCGTGTCGACCTGTGGCTGGTAATAACCCAAGGCCTGGGCGGCCTTGCGCGCCTGTTCTTCGGCGCCACGACTGAAGCGCAACAAGGCCTCCTCGTCACGATCGCCGAGGCTGCCGATATAGCCCTCTATATTGGCCTTCAGTTCATCGTTGGACGGTTTGATCCGCACATCCAATTCACTTTGCGCCAGCGCCGCGCAGCTGGTGATCAGCATCAGCACGCCGCTGGTAATTCTTCCTGGAAACTTCATAGGCGCGGATGCTATCACGAGCGTGGGAGCGTGATAGAGCCTCGCGCCCCGCGAAAGTTCTACCGTTTTATGCCGTGGCGGTTTGCAGCACCTGTGGGTTGGCGTGGAAAAACACGTGCTCGCGGATCGGTCCTACCGCCACTTCACCGATTTCCTCGTAGCCCTGACGTTTATAGAACTCCAGATAACGCGGGTTCCCGGTATCGAGGACTACACCCTGGGAATGTTCATCGACCGCGCACCAGTTATGGACCGCCTGCAGCAGTTGTTCGCCGAAGTGCTTGCCCTGAAATTGCGGGTGAACCCCCAGCAATGGCAGCAGGTGCACCGAATCGGACGGCACGCAGGCCATCACCGCGTCGTGGTATTCGAGGTAGCGGCGAGTGCAGCGAAACCCGGTGCTGAGCACCATCCGCAGGCGCCACGCCCAGCTTTCGGTAATGCCCAGGCGTCGTTGCGGCGGCGCGATCAGCGCGATACCGATCAAGCGGTCGTTGACCAGCAGGCCGATGGCCGGCAAATCCTGAAGAAAGTGTTGCTTGACCAGTTCCCGCACGGTGGCGCGCACCCGTTGTTCATAACCGGGGCGTTCGGCTTCGAAGAGGTAGCCGAAGGTCGGCTCGTGGCGGTAGGCCTGGTACAACAGGGAGCGGGCTTCGCGGGAATAACCGCTGTCGAGCATGTGGATATCGGCGATGACGGTCGAGGTTTCGGGCATAACGGTCATTCTCCCCGGCGCGGCTCGGGTGGCTGCGCTCTTATTGGTACGAGCGTGTAGGTGGCTTCACAGTTCCCCAGACAGGTATAGACCAAAGTCAGGATCTTCATCGACTGAACTGGCCTCTTCGCGGGCAAGCCTCGCTCCTACAGGTTCTATGTCTGCCGAATTATTTGGGTACGACACAAAACCCGTAGGAGCGAGGCTTGCCCGCGAAGAGGCCATTACTGCCTATGCAAATCTGACGGACAAAAGCGAATCCCCTCACCCCACACTGGCCCCAATCCCACAGGTCAGCTAGCATCGCCCTTTTGCTAGGACTGCCGACCATGAAGATCGTCTCCTTCAACATCAACGGGCTGCGTGCTCGTCCTCATCAGCTGGCGGCGCTGATCGAAAAGCATCAGCCGGACGTGATCGGCCTGCAGGAAACCAAGGTCCACGACGATCAGTTCCCGCTGGCCGAGATCCAGGCGCTGGGCTATCACGTGTATTTCCATGGGCAAAAGGGTCACTACGGCGTTGCCCTGCTCTCTCGCAAGGAACCGCTGGAACTGCACAAAGGTTTCGTCACCGATGAAGAAGACGCCCAGCGCCGCTTCATCTGGGGCACGTTCGCTGATGCCAATGGCGTGCCGGTGACGATCATGAACGGCTATTTCCCACAGGGTGAAAGCCGCGACCATCCAACCAAATTCCCGGCCAAGGAACGTTTCTACAACGATCTGCAGCACCTGCTGGAAAGCCAGTTCAACAACGAACAGCCGCTGGTGGTGATGGGCGACGTGAACATTTCCCCGGAAGACTGCGACATCGGCATCGGCCCGGACAACATGAAGCGCTGGCTGAAAACCGGCAAATGCAGCTTCCTGCCGGAAGAACGCGAGTGGATGGCCCGCCTGAAGAACTGGGGCCTGGTGGACAGCTTCCGCCATCTGAACCCGGACGTGGCCGACCGATTCAGCTGGTTCGACTACCGCAGCCGTGGCTTCGAGGATGAACCGAAGCGCGGGCTGCGGATTGACGTGATCATGGCATCCCACGGCTTGTTGCCGCGAGTGAAGGATGCCGGCGTGGATTACGAACTGCGCGGGATGGAAAAACCGTCGGACCACGCGCCGATCTGGCTTGAGTTGAGCTGATCCCCCGGCTCAACGCAGCTCAACTGTAGGAGCAAGCTTGCTCGCGATAGCGGACTGTCAGCCAACTTAGATGTTGAATATCAGCCCCCTTCGCTGGCAATCGAGCGTCGACCGGCCGCTCCTACAAGGTTAACTGTCATCTTTCAGAAACCTTACTGACTTAATCTCCCGACACTTTCTTTGTTCTTTAAAGGTGCCGGCATGACGCTGCGCGTTTTCTTCCTGTTAATGCTGTGCGCCGGGCTGCCCATCACCGCGTCGGCCGCTGACTTGCCGACGCCCAAACAAGGACCGTTGCTGCGCATCCAGGGTTCCAACACCATCGGCGCGGCATTGGGCCCGGCGCTGGTCGAGGGCTTGATGCGCGAGCAAGGCTTGCTCAAGGTCCACAGCGAAACCCCGGACAAAGCCAACGAATTGCGCGTGGTCGGCGAAACCGCTCAGGGCCGCCGGGTTATGGTGGACATCGCGGCCCACGGTTCCAGCACCGGTTTCACCGCCCTGAAAAACGCTACGGCGGACCTCGCCGCCTCTTCGCGCCCGATCAAGGACAGTGAACTGCTGGCCCTGCAATCCCTCGGCGACCTGAAGAGTCCCGGCGCCGAGCAGGTGATCGCCATCGACGGCCTGGCAATCATCCTTCATCCGCAAAACCCGCTGAATCAACTCAACACCGAACAACTTGCACAAATCTTCAGCGGCGAAGTGAAAACCTGGGAAGAACTCGGCGGCAGCGGCGGAGCCATTCACCTGTATGCGCGGGATGACCAATCGGGCACGTACGACACGTTTAAGGAAGTGGTGCTCAGTCGTCGTGGGAAAACGCTGAACAGCGCAGCGAAACGTTTCGAATCCAGCGAGCAATTGTCCGACGCGGTCAGCCTCGATCCGCAAGGCATCGGTTTTATCGGCCTGCCCTACGTGCGTCAGGCCAAAGCCGTGGCGATCGTCGATGGCCAATCTCAGGCTATGCCGCCGCTTAACAGCCTGATTGCCACGGAAGACTATCCGTTGTCGCGACGGTTGTTCTTTTACCTGCCGCCCAACGCCAAAAACCCCTGGGCCGAAGCGTTGGTCGCGTTTGCGCAAAGCAGCAGCGGCCAGGCCATCGTCGCGGCCAACGGGTTTATTGCCCAGACCGTCCAGGCGATGGCCGTTACGCCCAATGCATTGATGCCCGAGGGTTATCAGGCGCTCAGCCGCCACGCCCAGCGCTTGACTGTGAATTTCCGTTTCGAGGAAGGCAGCGCAACGCTGGACAACAAGGCCCGACAGGACCTGACGCGGGTGCTTGATTACCTTCAGCAGAACCAGAAAACCAACCGGCAGGTGACGTTGGTGGGGTTTGGCGATGCCAAGAGCGATCCGGCGCGGGCTGACCTGCTGTCGAAATTGCGGGCCATGGCGGTGCGGCGGGAGTTGGTGAAAAGCGGCGTGGTGTTTCGCGAGATTCGCGGTTTTGGCGCCGAGATGCCGGTGGCGGCCAATAGCGCGGATGAGGGGCGGATCAAGAATCGGCGGGTTGAGGTTTGGGTGTATTGATTGGGTTTTGTGTGTATATCCGTTGCTGCGGTAACGGCTTCTATTGGTTTCGCCCTTACGGCGAGTCACTTGGAGAAGCGCCAAGTAACCAAGCGCTCTTGCCCCTTTCGTTCGGTGGCTCGCAAAGGCTCGCCATGCCCTCGCTCCGGTCCTGCTCCGTGGGCCCGGAGCGAGGGGGCGCTCAGATCAAAAGCTGAAGGCGAGCTAACGCTCGGCCTGATGAGTGGTGAGAAGCAAAAGCAAACGCGATTCCCTGTAGGAGCGAGGCTTGCCCGCGAAAAGCGTCGGGGCAACGCGTTCATTCAGACAGCCCGCGTTATCGTTGACGTTCATCGCCAGCAAGCTGGCTCCTACAACGGAAATGCATATGCATTTGGATAAATACGATCAACTGTAGGAGCCGGCTTGCCGGCGAAAAGCATCTGGGCAACGCGTTCGTTCAGACAGCCCGCGTTATCGTTGACGTCCATCGCCAGCAAGCTGGCTCCTACAAGGGAAATGCAGATGTGTTTGGAGAAATACGATCCCCTGTAGGAGCCGGCTTGCTGGCGATGGCGCCCTTCCAGTCAGTAAATGCGTCGACTGCCCCACCGCTATCGCCAGCAAGCCGGCTCCTACAGGGGAGCGGTGTACATGTCGGGAATGAGTGAACGCATCAGAGAAGGACAACGCGTACACAAAATGAGCCAGGTCGGCTTTCAGGCCGCCTCGGCGGCTGTGGCGGTGGTCGCCCCCTCGAGAGGCCGAGTGGAGGTTCTGCGTAGTGGGCAACCCGGCCATGGATGGCCGATGGCGGCGGGCCCACGGAGCAGGACCGGAGCGAGGGCATGCCGAGCCTTAGCGAGGCACCGAACGAAAGGGGCAAGAGCGCTTTGGTTACTTTCGCGCTTTTCGAAAGTGACTCGCCGTAAGGGCGAAACCAATAGCCGCCGTTACCGCAGAAACGGATATGTACACCATCGAAAAACCAGGCGCCTGACACACAGCCATCGCGAGCAGGCTCACTCCCACAGGGGTTCCGGGTCCTTCCGCTCAATCAGCCCAGCAGTTTCTCCAATTGCGCAACGGTATCCACCGCACCCAACGTTTTCGCAGCATCCAACGCCGAAACCCCATTGGCATCCTTGGCCTTCGGATCCGCCCCTTTGCTGATCAGGTAATCAACGATTTCCACGCGATTGAACATCGCCGCCATCATCAACGCCGTACGACCGTCAAACGATGCACCTTCCACCAGCGCACCGCCCTCGACCAACGCCTTGACCGCCGCCAGGTCCCCTTTGAACGCCGCGCCGGCAATCGGGCTCTGGCCATTGTCGTTGCGGATTTCCGGATCGGCCTTGTGCTCAAGCAGCACTTTCACTGTGTCCACATGGCCGTGGTAAGCGGCCAGCATCAGCAACGTGTCACCCTTGTGGTTGCGCAGGTTCGGCGGCAGGCCTTTGGTCAGCAGCGCAGCCATCATCGCCGCATCGCCCTCGCGCGCCTTGTTGAAAACCTGTTCGGCAAATTCGGCGGCTTCTTCGGGGGTCATCTGGCGGCTTTGATCGGACATTGGAAACTCCACTTACAGTTATTCGCAAAGCCCACAGTTTCCCGAGCGCCCCCGACACTGTCACTTGTTTTTTCTCAAGGCACGCCATAGCCACAATCAATAGCGGTACTTGCCGCCGTGAATATCCACCAGCAATTGTTCGTCGACCTGCACGTAAGTGTCAGTACCCGGCAGCCAGGCATAGATCGGATCGTCGCCGGTTTTGCCAGGGTCGAAGGCTTCGTCCTTGAGCCGGGTCTTCTGGTATTTGAAGGTGCCGGTGGTCTCCATCTTCACTTTCACCCGCAGGAACAGCGGCACCGCATACGCCGGCATTTGCTCACGGGCGAAGGCCAGCAGCTCGCTGAAATCCAGGGTCGCCAGGGACTCGGCGGGCGTGATCGCCGCCATCCCGGCGCGCCCGTTGGTGTTGCGGACCTCCACGCCATAAGCCACGGCTTCGGAAATGTTCGGGTGTTGCAGCAGGATGTTTTCGACCTCGGTGGTCGAGACGTTTTCACCCTTCCAGCGATAAGTGTCCCCTAGGCGATCGACGAACTGCGCGTGACCAAAACCGATGTTGCGCAGCAGGTCACCGGTATTGAAGTAACGGTCACCCTTCTCGAACACGTCGTGCAGCACGACTTTTTCAGTCTTCTGCGGATCGGTGTAGCCATCCAGCGGCGCCTTGTCGTCGATCTTCGCCAGCAACAGCCCCTGCTCGCCCTTGGCCACCTTGCGCATGAAGCCGTTGGCGTCCCGCGTCGGCGCGCCGCTGTCATGGTCGTAGGCCGCAAGCTCCCAGGACATCAGGGAAAACCCGACGGTGTTGTCGAAGTTGAGGATGTTGGTGAAACCGATATTGCCGTCGCTGGCCGCGTACAACTCGCAGATGTGGTTCACGCCAAAGCGCGTCTTGAATTCGTGCCATGCGCCGGGGCGCAGGCCGTTGCCGATCATTTTCGTCACGCCGTGCTTGTTGTCCTCGGTGCTGGGCGGTTGATCCACGAGGTAGCGGCACAATTCGCCGACGTAACCGAGGGTGGTCGCACGGTAATTGCGCACGTCGCTCCAGAACTGGCTGGCGCTGAACTTGCGGCGGATGGCAAACCCCGAGGCGCCGCTGATGGCCGAGCCCCAGCACACGCACAGCCCGGTGGCGTGATACAGCGGCAAGGTGCAATAGACGATGTCCTCGGGGCGCATGTCCAGCGCGATCAAGCCAAAACTGGCCGAGCTGCGCATCCAGCGGCCATGCTTGAACACCCCGGCCTTGGGCAGCCCGGTGGTGCCCGAGGTGTAGATGTAGAAACACGGGTCGTCGAAAAAAACCTGCTGACTGCTGGCAGGGTTGTCGCTGGGGCTGTCGGCAATCGCGGTCATCAGGTTGATGAAACCGTCGGGCGCAACGCCCGGTTGGCGATAGGTGTCCTGGTCGGCGACGAACCAGGTGCGCGCCGCGTCGATCGAGACCCGTTCGCGCACTGCCGCAAACGCCGGCACCAGCTCCTCACCGACAATGATCGCTGCCGGCGCCACCAGGTTCAGGCTGTGGGCCAGGGTATCGCGGGTTTGAGACGTGTTGAGCAAGGCACTGATCGCCCCGACTTTGGCCACCGCCAATATGTTCACCAACAGCTCCGGGCGGTTTTCGATGAACACTGCGACCACGTCGCCCTTGCCGATGCCTTGGGCAATCAAGTGATGGGCGATGCGATTGGCCCATTGATTGACTTGCGAGTACGTGAGCACCACCGCGCCCTGGAGCAAGGCGGGGCCGGCGGGATTGCGCAACGTCGCTTGTTCGAAGCTCCAGCCCAGGCCACACGGTTGGGTCGGGTCCTTGACGTTGGCGGCCTTCATGCCTTTCACCACCCGGGGGATGGCTTTGGCAATGGACGGCAGCTTGCGGAGCATCATGCCCCAGGTAATCGTGTCGTTCGTCGTGCGGCTCATGGGTGCTCCCGTTCGATCTTTTTATTGTCGGGCGACGGTGATTGAGCCCGAAAATACGTCAACGGTTCTTGAGCTGTACACGCGGTTTTTGAAATGTTTTGTATCCGCGAAAAACGCGAACCCGGAGGATGTGAATGGTTCCATCGAACCGACATCGACCTCGCAAAATGCAGGATGCACGATGGCCATTCATGCAGATTGCACGAAAGCAAAAATCCGGATGAAAACTAAACTATTGATTTATAACGATTTTTAAAAAATCAGGTGCTGGCACAATCACTGCAACTACCTCTGCATGCTTGCCATTCAAGCGCTTACGGAGCTGATAGACATGAACCTGATCCAGGAAAAATTTTCGTCCCTGTTCTCCAACTTCGAAGTCACCACCCAGCCACGTCCCGACGGTGGCATTCTGCTGACCTTGCGCAGCAGTGAAGGCAGAGTCTTCAAGCGCTCGGTTTCCTACCAGCAGTTGCATGCCGGTGATCAGCTGTCGTGGGTGATCAGTGCGATCCGCCGTGACCTGGCCGAACAGGCCAGCGAATTGCCGCAGATCTCCATGCTGCAAAGCCAACAGCGCTTTGCGCTGCCGACGTATCACTCGGCATAAACCGTTTCAACGCTGCAAACCAGCCCTTGTAGGAGCGAAGCTTGCTCGCGAAGGCGGCGTATCAGTCAACATTAATATCGCCTGATACGCCGCCTTCGCGAGCAAGCTTCGCTCCTACAGGTTAGCGTCGTGAATTAGTACGCGGAAGGGTTGATCCGGGCAAAGCTGTCCACGGTCACATGCCCTGCCAACTCCCCGCCTTCTCGCGCCAGTCCGCAGGTTGCCATACCCGCCGTGCGCGCCGCGTCCAGCTCTTCGACGATGTCCGACAGGAACAGTATCTGCGCTGCTTCAAGGCCGATGGCCTGGGTGATGCGCTGGTACGACTGCGCTTCACGCTTGGGCCCCGATGTGGTGTCGAAATAGCCGCTGAACAACGGCGACAAATCCCCCGCCTCGGAGCAGCCGAAGATCAGTTTTTGCGCCTGTATCGAACCCGAGGAATAAACAAACAGTTTGAAACCCTGCTGATGCCAGCGCTTGAGCGCTTCAACGGCGTCCGGGTACACGTGACCTTTCAACTGCCCGGCCTGATAGCCCTGCTCCCAGACCATGCCTTGCAACGCCTTGAGCGGCGTGGCTTTGCGGTCTTCGGCGATCCAGCCCAGGAGAATCTCGATGACACGTTCGACATCGGCGTCCGGCTCATGGCTATCCCGGCGCACGGTGTGCAGTTGCTCCGCCACATCGGCGCGCGCGGCGTGCTGGCGAACGAAGTCCGGCAGGTGTTTGGCGGCGTAGGGAAACAGCACCTCGAACACAAAACTCACCGCGCTGGTGGTGCCTTCGATGTCGGTGAGAATCGCTTTGATCGGCATCGACTCAGTCCTCAAGACGCGGGAAGCGGCTGGCGATGTCTTCGCCGGTGAAATTGGCCACCCAGCCTTCCGGGTTGTTGAACAGCCGGATCGCGACGAAATGCGGATGCTCGCCCATGTCGAACCAGTGTGGCGTGCCGGCCGGTACCGAGATCAGGTCGTTTTTCTCGCAGAGCACGGCGTAGACATAATCGTCGATGTGCAGGGTAAACAAGCCACGGCCGGCGACGAAAAATCGTACTTCGTCTTCGCCATGGCGGTGCTCGTCGAGGAACTTGGCGCGCAATTCGGCTTTTTGCGGATGATCGCTGTTCAGGCTGACCACATCGACGGTGATGTAACCGCGTTCGGTCATCAGCTTGTCGATTTGCTCCTGGTACGCGGCAATCACTTCTTCCTGACTGGCGCCGGGCTGGATTTTCGCCGCCGCTTGCCAGCGGTCGAAGCGCACACCTTGCTCGGCCAGGGTCGAGGCGATGTCTTCGAAATGGGTCAGCACCTTGTTCGGAATGTCAGGGCTTGAGACGTGGTAGACGGACAGGCTACTCATCAGGGCAACTCCTTAACGGTTTAGGATCGAGCGCGTCTTCAACTCGCACTCGAACAAAAATTCAAAGGCTTCGATCTGCCGCAACGCATCACTCATGCGGGCGCCCCAGGTGTAGAGGCCGTGACCGCGAATCAGATAGCCGACGCAATCGGGATGGGCTTCCAGCCAAGGCTGCACCTTGGCGGCCAAGCGCGCAATGTCCTGATCGTTGTCGAAAATCGGCACCCGCACCCGGGATTCGTGGGTCGAGATGCCGCTGAACGCCTTTTGCAGTTCGTAGTCTTCGAACTCGATGAAATCTTCCGGCGTCAGGCGCGACAGCACCGTGGCGTTCACCGAATGGGTGTGCAGCACCGCGCCGATCTCCGCACGCCAGCTATAGAGCTGGGTGTGCAACAAGGTTTCGGCGGACGGTTTTTTGCCCGGTTCCAGACTGTTGCCCGACAGATCAGTGGCCAGCACATCGTCGATGCCCAACTGGCCCTTGTGCTTGCCGGACACGGTCAGCAAGGCTTCGCTCGGCGACAGCCGGGTCGAATAGTTGCTGCTGGTGGCCGGCGACCAGCCGCGGCCATACAAAAAACGCCCGGCGTCGATGATTTCCTGGGCGAGGTGTTCACGGGTCAGGCTCATGGCCGGTCCTCTTGCATACGTGTGGCAATGATAACGGCAGCCGCGAAGGCTGCCAGACTGGCAATACTAAAGGTGAACGAGGCCCCGAGGGCATTCCAGCTGTAGCCGGAGTACAACGCGCCCAATGCGCCGCCGGTGCCGGCCAGTGCCGCGTACAACGCCTGGCCCTGCCCTTGCTGGCGCGCACCGAAGCTACGTTGCACGAACTGGATGGCAGCGGCGTGAAAGCTGCCGAACGTCGCCGCGTGCAATACCTGGGCAAACAGCAGCACCGATAAAAATTCAGCGAGCGACCCGAGCAGCAACCAACGCAGCGCCGCCAGCAGAAAACTCGCCAGCAGCACCCGGCGCACGGAGAAGCGCGCAAGGATCTTGCTCATGGCCAGAAACATCAACACTTCGGCCACCACGCCAACGGCCCAGAGCAGGCCGATCAAGCCACGGCTGTAACCCAATCGCTCAAGGTGCAACGTCAGAAAGGTGTAATACGGGCCGTGGCTCATCTGCATCAGCGCCACGCACGCATAAAATGCCAGCACACCGGGGCTGCGCAACTGCTTGAGAAACCCGTCAGCCGCCAGTTTTTCACTCTGGACCGGTTGTGCGTTCGGCACCCACAGGCTGCTGACGACGATCCCGGCCATGATCAGCACCAACGCCACCGGGTAGATGTCGAGGCTGAGCCATTCGAACAAGCGACCGAGCGCGACCACGGTGATGATGAAACCGATGGAACCCCACAAGCGGATCTGGCTGTAACGGGACGTCTGCCCTTTCAGATGCGCCAGGGTGATGACTTCGAACTGCGGTAACACCGCGTGCCAAAAGAACGCATGCAACGCCATGACCATCGCCAGCCAGGCGTAGGTTTTGCTGACGAAAATCAGCGAGAACGTCAGCAGCGTGCAGACCGCGCCGAAGCGCACGATGGCCAGACGCTGGCCGGTGTAGTCCCCGAGCCAACCCCAGATGTTCGGCGCAACACAGCGCATCAGCATCGGGATCGCCACCAGCTCGCCGATGCGCGCGGCAGAAAAACCCAAGTGATCGAAGTACAACGCCAGGAACGGCGCTGTCGAACCGAGCAAGGCGAAATAGAACAGATAGAAACTGGAGAGCCGCCAGTACGGGAGCGCCGCCACGACCGTCAGGCCGCAGCGGCTATCAGGTCAGCCATCAAAGCTGACCCAGCACCGGCGTGCTCACGCGCACATCGGCATTTTGCCCGCGGTGACGCAACAGGTGATCCATCAGCACGATGGCCATCATCGCTTCGGCAATCGGCGTGGCGCGGATGCCGACGCACGGGTCGTGACGGCCCTTGGTGATAACCTCCACCGGATTGCCATTGATGTCGATGGAACGGCCCGGCGTGGTGATGCTCGACGTCGGCTTCAACGCCAAATGCGCAACGATTGGCTGGCCGGAGGAAATGCCGCCGAGGATGCCGCCAGCGTTGTTGCTGAGGAATCCTTCCGGGGTCATTTCATCGCGATGCTCAGTGCCGCGCTGGGAAACACTGGCGAAACCGGCGCCGATTTCCACGCCTTTGACCGCGTTGATGCTCATCAGCGCGTGGGCCAGTTCGGCGTCGAGACGGTCGAAGATCGGTTCGCCGAGGCCTGGCATCACGCCTTCGGCAACGACGGTGATCTTCGCGCCAACCGAATCCTGGTCGCGGCGCAACTGGTCCATATAGGCTTCCAGTTCTGGCACCTTGTCCGGATCAGGGCTGAAAAAGGCGTTCTCCTCCACCGAATCCCAGGTCTTGAACGGGATTTCGATCGGGCCGAGCTGGCTCATGTAACCGCGAATGACGATGCCCTGGGTGGCCAGGTATTTCTTGGCAATCGCGCCAGCCGCCACACGCATGGCGGTTTCCCGCGCCGAGCTGCGGCCGCCACCGCGGTAATCGCGTTCGCCGTACTTGTGGTGATAGGTGTAGTCGGCGTGGGCCGGGCGGAACAGGTCCTTGATCGCCGAGTAGTCCTTGGACTTCTGGTCGGTGTTGCGGATCAACAGGCCGATAGAGCAGCCCGTGGTGCGACCTTCGAAAATGCCGGAGAGGATTTCGACTTCGTCGGCTTCCTGGCGTTGGGTGGTGTGGCGGCTGGTGCCGGGTTTGCGGCGATCGAGGTCGCGCTGCAGATCTTCCAGGGAAATTTCCAGCCCCGGCGGGCAGCCGTCGACAATGGCGACCAACGCCGGACCATGGCTTTCGCCCGCGGTGGTGACAGTGAACAGCTTGCCGTAGGTATTGCCGGACATGCAGGACGCTCCGTGAAATGAACCTGAATACGTAATGCGCGCCAGTATACGCAGGCTACCCAACTAGTTCATCCTCGAACCTTATGGGTGCCTGCGAGTCCAACCGGCATCTTGTTCATGATGGCGTGATGATGCTGCGAGTTTTAGCCTTGAGCCTTACCTTGTTTACCGGCTTTGTACAGGCCACCGTCCTGCAACGGCCGATCACATTGGATACCGGCACCGGGGAGCTTTTCGGCTCGTTGTTGCTGCCAAAATCCGACAAACCCGTACCGGTTGTCCTGATCATTTCCGGCTCTGGTCCTACGGACCGTGACGGCAATAACCCCGACGGCGGACGCAACGACAGCCTCAAGCGCCTCGCCTGGGTGCTGGCCAAACACAACATTGCCAGCGTGCGTTACGACAAACGCGGCGTGGCGGCGAGCCTCGCGGCGACCCCGGACGAACGCAATCTGACGGTGGAAGCCTATGTGGCCGACGCCGAGGCCTGGGGCCACAAGCTCAAAAGCGATCCGCGCTTTGGCCAGTTGATTCTGCTGGGCCACAGCGAAGGCGCATTGATCGCCAGCCTCGCGGCGCCGAGCGTCGATGCCGCCGGGGTGATTTCCCTGTCCGGCAGCGCACGGCCGATCGATCAGGTGCTGCGTCAGCAACTGAGCAATCGCTTGCCTCCTCCGCTGATGCTGCGCAGCAATGAACTGCTCGACAGCCTCAAGGCCGGTCGCACCGATGACAACGTACCGCCGCAACTTCAGGTGATATTCCGCCCGAGCGTGCAGCCGTATCTGATCTCACTGTTCCGCCAGGACCCCGCCGCCGCATTCGCCAAATTGAAAATGCCGGCGCTGATCATTCAAGGCAGCAACGACATCCAGGTCGGTGTCGGCGACGCCAGGTTGTTGCAGGCCGCCAAACCGGACGCCGAACTGGCGTTGATCGAGGGCATGAACCACGTCATGCGCATCGTGCCCAACGACGTCAAACGGCAATTGGCCTCTTACAAAGATCCGCAATTGCCGCTGGCAGCCGAGCTGGGCGCGCGAATCCTCGGGTTTATTGACGGACTTCGCTCCAGTTGAGCGCTTTTTTAAGCGCTTTTTCCCTCCAGTCCTGAAAAAAACGGCCGATAAGCCTTTGTCGCCAGCGTTATGACTGGCGACAAGCTGAGCTTGGACAGGATCTCGCCGTTATGACTGATACCCCGACTTCACCCGACACTACCGCTGAAAAAGACGCACCGCCAGCGGTCGAGCTGCCGTGGGCGGACGTCCACGTCGAGCACCACAAGATGCTCCGCCTGGCGCCGTTGCAGACCGACCGCAACACCGGCGGGCGGCCACTGCGCTTTGTCGAATTCGGTTATGCCGAACGCAACGACAAGAAACACAGTCTGTTGCGCATGACCATTTCCCTGCCCGGCCAGCGCGTGCGCAAGGAACAGAACCACCTCGACGTGTGGGTCGACCACACCACAAAACGTGTGCATTTCGGACCGGAAAGCGGTTTGCAGATCGAACCGATGAACCGTGGCATCGGCCGCTACATGGCAGCCCAAGGCATTACCTGGGCGAAAAAGCGCTGGCCCGGCTACACCGTCGACGGCACCGACCTGAACAACAAGGACGCGTTGAACGAAGACACGCGCCTGCGCCGTGATCGCTTTCTGAAGGCGCATGGTTTTGAGGTGGCGTATGCCGACGCCCAGCATTTGAAGGGCAGCGTCAAAGAGGTGCAGGTCGGCGACCTGTTGGCCGACTGGAACACCGAGAAGCTGCAGCAGGTGGAAATTCTCGAAGCGGCGCAGATGCTGCAGCAGGCCGAGCAGAACCTGGCCGAGCAGGAAGTGAAGCTGAAGAAACACGAAGAAAAGGTCAGCAAGTACAAACGCGAAGACGCGGGGCTGCGGTTCACCATTACGTGCCTGGTGGCGTTTGCGGTGTTTCAGGCGGGGTTGTTGATCTGGATTGCGACACACCGTTGAAGGCTGCCCACTCCCTGTAGGAGTGAGCCTGCTCGCGATGGACTTAAGGGCGACGCGTGTTTCCAGCAAACACGCGTCATCGTTAACGACCATCGCGAGCAGGCTCGCTCCTACAGGGGATAGCGTCCTCAGGTCAGACGCGTGAAGCGAACAACGCCTGATGCTCCCGGCACTGCTGCGCCGTCAACATGAACACGCCATGCCCGCCGCGCTCGAAATCGAGCCAAGCGAAGTCGACTTCCGGGTACAACGCGTCAACGTGAACCTGGCTGTTGCCCACTTCGACAATCAGCAAACCCTTCTCGGTCAGATGATCCGCCGCTTCGGCGAGCATCCGTCGTACCAGGTTCAAGCCATCGTCGCCACAGGCCAGGCCCAGCTCGGGTTCATGCTGATATTCCTGCGGCATGTCGGCGAAATCTTCCGCATCGACGTAAGGCGGGTTCGACACGATCAGGTCGAAACGCTGACCCGGCAAGCCATCGAAACCATCGCCCTGCACGGTGTAAACCCGCTCATCGACACCATGGCGCTCGATGTTCTGGTTGGCCACTTCCAGCGCTTCGAACGAAAGATCCGCCAGCACGACTTCGGCGTTCTGAAATTCATAGGCGCAGGCAATACCGATGCAACCGGAACCGGTGCACAGGTCAAGAATCCGCGCAGGCGCGGCGCCCAGCCACGGTGCGAAACCCTTTTCAATCAGCTCACCGATCGGCGAACGCGGAATCAATACACGCTCATCGACGATGAACGACATGCCGCAGAACCACGCCTCACCCAACAGATAAGCGGTGGGAATGCGTTCTTCGATGCGCCGCTTGAGCAAACGCTGCAGCTTGACCAGCTCATCGTCTTCCAGATTGCAGTCGAGGTAGCTGTCAGCAATTTCCCACGGCAAGTGCAAGGCACCCAACACCAGTTGACGGGCTTCGTCCCAGGCGTTGTCGGTCCCATGGCCGAAAAACAGATCCTCCCCATGGAAGCGGCTGACGGCCCAACGGATATGGTCACGCAGGGTACGAAGTCGGGAAGTGATCACGGGGTAAACTCCAGAAAAAACGACTGGCGATTCTAACAGCCAAAACGCGTTACGACGACGCAGGAAAAACACCGGCTCAGATGTAGGACATATCCATTTTTATCGCTGGCTATTGAACAAAACGAGGATATTGACAAGGCTGCAGGCCAGTAACGACGGCGCCTACGATGGTAGCGATTCACAGAAGCGCTCAGCCAGAGGACAATGTCGCAAAAGCCCCACTCCAAGGAGCCCCAGAATGTCCGTTCCAAAAACGATGTTTCAACTCAGCGGTCGCGGTTATGCCGCCGCCAATCTGAGCCATGCGACCCTTGTCATCATCGATGCCCAGAAAGAATATCTCAGCGGCCCCCTGGCCCTGGTCGGCATGGATGCTGCCGTCGCGAACATCAAGCAGCTGGTGAGCGCTGCCCGCGCAGCCGGCCGTCCTATCGTGCATGTGCGCCACCTCGGCACCGTCGGCGGGCTGTTCGATCCGCAAGGCGAGCGCGGTGAATTCATCCCGGGCCTCGAACCACAGAGCGACGAAACCATCATCGGCAAGTTGCTGCCGAGTGCGTTTCACGGCACCGAACTGCTGGACCGCCTGCAAAATCTCGGCTCCCTGGACCTGATCGTATGCGGTTTCATGAGTCACTCCAGCGTCAGCACCACCGTGCGCGCCGCGAAAAACCTGGGCTTTCGCTGCACCCTCGTTGAAGACGCCTGTGCAACGCGCGACTTGCCCTACAAGGGTGGCGTGTTGAGCGCCGACCACGTTCAACAGACCGAAATGGCGATCATGGCGGACAACTTCGCCACCCTCGCCCTGACCCACGATCTGATCTGATCGACGCTTGATGAGCGGTTCATGTCGCCGCTCATCCGCAAAAGCCTCTCGTTCGCTGTAAATGTCATAGCCTCAGGAACATCCCGGTCAACTCCCGGTCGAAGGGCCGATACCCATTGAGGAAGGTCGGAATGAAGTTATCCGATGGTTTTGACGCACGCCGCTTGCGGCCCAAAGGCCAAAGCAACTGGCGTTTTCGATTCGGCGCAGCCTTTGCTGCCTTGCTGGCAACGTGCGGTGTGTTGCTGGCGATGGCCGGCGCCGCCAGCCTGCTGGGCCACCCGCCGGCACTCGGCGAGCTGAATGCCAGCCCGCTGGGCTCGGCAATCATTCTGGCGGTCGGTCTGTTCCTGCTCTACCTGGGCGTTTGGCTGTGGCGGCGTTGCCGTCGCCGCGCGCGCCAGTCGCAAGAGCTGAACATGTCCCCGCATCTGATGAAAAAACACGACTGAATTGACGGCCTGACGTTTACCGGGCCCCAATTGTTATCGGTCGTGTCTCGACTTGGGTAAACTGGCCGCCCTTCGCGGAGGCTGATATGCAAGACAACGATTTTTCCCTGTTCAAAAGCGCGATCCAAGGCGTCAAGCCGATCAAGCACGATCGCGCCGAAACCGGCAAACCCAAGGCTGACCGCGCGCAGATCGCCAAGCTGCGTCAAGCCGCTACCGTGCGCACCGATGCCACCACCGTTGACGGCCTGTCCGATCAGTTCGTGATCGACGTCGGCCCGGAAGACGAGCTGATGTGGGCGCGCGACGGCGTGCAGGAAAGCCAGATGCGCAAGCTCAAGATCGGGCAAATTCCCTTCGAAGGCAGCCTCGACCTGCACGGCATGAGTGTGGAAAAGGCCCGGGAAACGCTCTGGGCGTTCCTGGCGGAAGCAACCAAATTCGAAATCCGCTGCGTGCGCGTCACCCACGGCAAAGCCGTGCGCCTGGACGGCAAGCGGCCGATGATCAAAAGCCACGTCAACACCTGGCTGCGCCAGCATTCACAGGTACTTGGCTTCACGTCGTGCCAGGCGAAACATGGTGGTGCCGGCGCGGTTTATGTGATGCTCAAACGCACCATGATGGAAGGTCGCGACGAGTAAAGCTGTTGCGCCGCGCTTGCAGCGTCGTATCCGCCACACCGATCTGGCTACTGACTGACCACTCAGCGCAGGCATACCGACTTGCAATGATATGGGAGCTCCCGTAATACTTCGCAGATGGAATTTAAAGAAAGACTCAAAACAGCCCGCCAACACGCCAAGCTCAATCAGACCGAGCTTGCCGAGCGCGCGGGGCTGACTCAAACCTCAATCTCCGACCTCGAGCGCGGGAAATCGAAAGCGACAGCCTTTGTTGCCCAGATCGCTTCAGTGTGTGGCGTTTCACCGATGTGGCTGGCTGAAGGTGTCGGCGACATGCTTAAAGGAGTCTCCCCCCCTCCAGACATTTCAATGTCAGACATCCAGCCTTGGGACGACAGCACCCCCCTGGATGACGATGAGGTTTATGTCCCCTTCCTGCGTGAAGTTGAGCTGGCGGCGGGTTCAGGCCGATTCGTGATCGCAGAAAACGACAGCGCCAGGCTGCGTTTCTTCAAGAAAGACCTGCGTCACAATAACGTGCAGTTCAACAACGCCAGGTGCGTGCGGGTGAGCGGGAACAGCATGTTCCCGGTACTGCGCGACGGCGCCACCGTTGGCATGAACATTGGCAAGAATTCGCTGGGCGACATCGTCGACGGCGACATGTACGCGATCAACCACAACGGCCAGCTCCGCGTGAAACAAGTCTACCGACTGCCCAGCGGGATCCGGCTACGCAGCTTCAACCGTGACGAGCATCCGGACGAGGACTACACCTTCGCCGAGATCCAGGAGCAGCAGATTGCGATCCTGGGTCATGTCTTTTGGTGGGCAATGTATTCGCGGTGAACCGAGTTGCGGTGATTCGTGAACGTCCAGTGCCATAACGTGCAATACAGCAAATCGACGCACATCCAAGAGGAGCCCGCCAAGCGCGGGCTTTTTTACATCTGGAATACAGGCACAGAATAAAATATGGGAATACCCGTTTACACAAAATATAGGAACGCCTATATTCATATTCAAGCCAACGGGAAATCGATCGGAAGCTGCCAACTATCACTTCTGCCCATTCATTGAGTGGGCAGTGGGATGTAGGCCTGCATCAAACGCAAGGCTCACCAGAGCAAAAAGCGACATCAATGGACTGAGGTAAAAACCATGACTGTAGACATCAGCAACTTCACCATCGCTACCCCGCTTCCAATCTCCGACACCAACCCGATTGCGCTTGAGCTCATCGGCTGGCGCGCACTGCTCGAATGCCCCGACGTCATCTCAATGCTTGAAGATGGTTCGCTGCAGATGACGGCGCCGACGCTTGGGGCGTCCAGCAAGAGCACGCTACGAACTCGCTGTGAGTGGAAGGAGCCAGGTTACTGGCTGTTCTCCAGCGCAGCGGACCACTGGAACCGCCAGGAAATGCGACTGACCAAAGTCAACTCGCTGCAGAAAGTCGTGATTGGCCAAATTCATGTGAAGGGTTCAGAACGACCTCCGGTGAAGGTGTTCTGGAACAAAGGAAAAATCACCATGGGGTTCCGGTCAAGCTACCTCCAGGACGATCCGGTCAACTCGACGGTGTTGGAAAACGTACCGCTCGGTGCACTTTTCAAAATCAACATTCACGCCAACTCGAGCGGCGCCGTTTCTGTATCGGCCAGCTGTAACGGCGTCAAATCCACTTCCGCGATCATGCGCCTCGACAACACTTGGGACACGAAAACGCTTGCCTTTCACGGCGGCGTGTACAACCAGATCGATTACTCCGACACCACCGACCCGCTAGACGGTTCTGTCTGCATCATCAGCGATCTGTCGATCACTCACGCCTGATAGACCTGCTCGGCCTGATGAGCAAAACAGGTTTCAGGGGAACATCACTGCTGCAGCCTGGCGACAGGCTGTAGCGGGATGCGGATAAAATCCGGCAGGCCTGGCGACCGACAAACACTTGCAGGCCGCAACGACCGATTTTGGGCTTCGCGCCCGCTGGCAATACAACTGCCGTCACACATACGCTACCATGTGCCTCATGTCGGGGATGAACCCTGCGTTTTATTGCCACTCGGCTCGGTCGTAGCGTTCAGATGTTGCTATCGACCACGCCCGACGAATCAACTCCGGCATCGACCAGAGTGAACGGGCCGTTTGAAACGAGCTCGATTGGTACAACATTGGTACAGACAGAAACAGTACCCCTCTGAAACCCTTATGGAATCAGCCCCTGTGACACTGGAACAGAATTACACCGCGATTCTCGGCCAATTGGGCGAGGACGTCTCCCGCGAGGGCCTGCTCGACACGCCAAAACGTGCCGCCAAAGCCATGCAGTACCTCTGCCGCGGTTATGAACAGACACTGGAAGAAGTCACCAACGGTGCCTTGTTCAGCTCCGACAACAGCGAAATGGTGCTGGTGAAAGACATCGAGCTCTACTCGTTGTGCGAACACCACCTCCTGCCGTTCATCGGCAAAGCCCACGTCGCCTATATTCCGAGCGGCAAAGTGCTGGGCCTGTCGAAAGTCGCGCGGATCGTCGATATGTACGCCCGCCGCCTGCAGATCCAGGAAAACCTCAGCCGCCAGATCGCCGATGCGGTCCAGCAAGTCACCGGCGCCCTGGGCGTTGCGGTGGTGATCGAGGCCAAGCACATGTGCATGATGATGCGCGGTGTGGAAAAGCAGAATTCGACGATGATCACCTCGGTGATGCTCGGTGAGTTCCGCGAAAACGCGGCGACCCGCAGCGAGTTTCTCAGCCTGATCAAGTAATTCGCAGCAACGAAGAAAACCGGCATTCATCGCCGGTTTTTTTTCGTCTGCGAAAAATCAGGTAAGCTGCGCGCCTTCTTTCGCCCCGTGAGGCTTGTACCGTGTTCGTTAAAGCGCTTCGTGTCGGCCTCGGCCAACTGATCATCTTCATCGACTTCATCACCCGTCCCGGCAAGAAGCAGCGCCCTGCCGCCGCCCAGGCTCAGGTTGAAGCGGCTGCCAAGGACCTGACGCTGTATCAGTTCCACGCCTGCCCGTTCTGCGTGAAAACCCGCCGCACCCTGCGCCGCCTGAATGTGCCGGTGGCGTTGCGTGATGCGAAGAACAACGAGCAGGATCGTCAGGTTCTGCTGGAGCAAGGCGGCAAAATCAAAGTGCCGTGCCTGCGCATTGAAGAGAATGGCCAGACCACCTGGATGTATGAGTCCAAGGTGATCATTGATTATCTGGACAAGCGATTCGCGGCGGCGTGAGGTTTGTGGTGTGGCTGACGGCCTCTTCGCGGGCAAGCCTCGCTCCTACAGGTTATGCATCTTCTGTAGGAGCGAGGCTTGCCCGCGAAGGCGTCGGATCAACCACCACAAATCTCAAACAAAAAAAAACCGGCCCATGAGCCGGTTTTTTTTATCTCTGCGATCAGGCCGCTTCCGCAGCCTGCGCCTGTCGCACCACCGCCGCCAATCGCTTCAACCCTTCATCCAGCCGCGCCGGATCGATGTGGCTGAAGTTCAGCCGTAAATGCCCCGGGTGATTGTCCGGCTCTGGAAAAAACGGCTCACCCGGCATGAACGCCACATCCGCCGCCAGTGCAGGCTTGAGCAACGTGCGCGTGTCCAGCGGTTGTTTCAGCGTCAACCAGAAAAACAGCCCGCCCTGCGGCACGTTCCACTCTGCCAAATCAGAAAAATGCGTTTCCAGCGCCGACTGAAACGCATCCCGGCGCACCCGGTAAAAATCCCGCAGTTCACTCAGGTGCTGCTGGAATTTCTCGGTACCGATCCATTGCAGCGCTTGCCACTGGCCGACGCGGTTGGTGTGCAGATCGGCGGACTGCTTGAGCTTCAGCAAATGCGGAAACAGGTCCGGACTGGCAATCAGGTAGCCGACTCGCAGCCCCGGCAACAAGGTTTTCGACACGGTGCCGGTGTAGATCCAGCTGGTCTTTTTCAAGCGGCTGACGATTGGCCTGGCACTGCCGCCATCAAACGTCAGCTCGCGATACGGCTCGTCTTCGATCAGGGTGACGCCAAACTCATCCAGCAACGCCGCGACCGCATCGCGCTTGGCCTCGCTGTAGCGCACCGCCGACGGGTTCTGGAAAGTCGGGATCAGGTAGATGAAAGCAGGCTGGTGTTTTTCCAGACGCGTGCGCAGCTCAAGCAGATTAGGGCCATCGGCTTCCAGCGGCACGGTGATGCAGTCGGCGCCAAACAGTTGAAAGATCTGCAACGCCGCCAGGTACGTCGGCGCTTCGAGCAGGATCTCGGTGCCTTTGTCGATGTAGAGCTTGGCCGCCAGATCGAGGGTTTGCTGCGAGCCGCTGACCACCAATACCTGACTCGCCTCACAGGGCACGCCCAGTGCTCGCGCCTCGGCCGCCAAGGCTTCGCGCAACGCCGGCTCCCCTTCGCTCATGCCGTATTGGCCAATGGACAGCGGCATGTCGACCCATTCGACTTTCGGCAGCATGACTTCGGCCGGCAAGCCACCGGCGAACGACATCACTTGCGGGCGCTGGGCGGCGGCGAGGATTTCACGAATCAAAGAACTTTTAAGGCGCGAGACACGTTCGGAAAAAGCCATGGGAGGTCACCGGTAGCGAGGCCTGAGGAAAATGAGTCAAACTGGTTGACCGAAATTACGACAACCCGGACGGATACGTCAACATGCTTGACCTTAAAAATCCCGCCTCCCAGCAACAGGCCATGGAAGCGTTTTTCTTCGGCTACCAGGCGTTCACCGCCAAGGCCGACGAAATGCTGGAGCGTCGCGGCTTGAGCCGGGTGCATCAACGCATCGTGTTTTTCATCGCCCGATACCCGAATCTCAGCGTCAAGGAGTTGCTGGCATTGCTCGGCGTGAGCAAGCAGGCACTGAACATTCCACTGCGCCAGTTGGTGGAAATGCACCTGGTGGACAGCGTTGCGTCCGAGACCGACAAGCGTAAGCGGTTGCTGGAACTGACCGTGGAAGGGGCGCGGTTTGAGCAATCGTTGCGACGTGAGCAGGTGAAACTGCTGGAGCGGGTGTTTGCCGAGGCTGGGGAGACGGCGGTGAATGGGTGGTTGGCGGTGAATCTGGCGTTGGGGGAAAACCAGCAGAAGATGTGACCTCGAGTCAGTCTTCGCGGGCAAGCCTCGCTCCTACAGAATATTCGCCGCTTTTGTAGGAGCGAGGCTTGCCCGCGAAGGCGTCCTTTCTGGCGATATATCCCTATTGCCAAACTTTTCGTCTACAAAATCAAAAACATTATTTGCATTATTTGTATACAAAAGCATAATCCACTGCGTGCGAGTTCCTGACCAAGCGGTCAACAAATTCGCGAATGCCTCAAAGGGCCGCTGCCACCCTCATGGGTCCGGCCCTGGAAATAACAATAAAACTCTTGAGGAGTACTCGCTGTGGAAAGCCGCAAATCCGAAGCCCCGTCGCTGGAACTCTCGCCGCCATTACGCAATGGCTGGCTGGAACGCATCTTCAAACTCAGCTTGCATGGCACCACGGTGAAGACCGAGTTGATTGCCGGTCTGACAACCTTCATCACCATGGCTTACATCATCTTCGTCAACCCCAACATCATGGCCGACGCCGGGATCGATCACGGCGCGGCATTCGTTGCAACGTGCATCGCGGCTGCACTGGGTTGTCTGTTGATGGGCCTGTACGCCAACTGGCCGGTCGGCCTCGCGCCGGGCATGGGCCTCAACGCCTTCTTCACCTACACCGTGGTCGGCACCATGGGCTACAACTGGGAAACCGCACTCGGTGCAGTGTTCGTGTCCGGTGTGTTGTTCATGATCCTGACCTTCTCCAAGATCCGCGAATGGCTGCTCAACAGCATTCCGGTGAGCCTGCGTTTTGCGATGGGCGCCGGCGTAGGTCTGTTCCTCGGCCTGATCGGCTTGAAAACCGCCGGTATCGTTGTCGATAGCCCGGCAACGCTGATCAAGCTCGGCTCGCTGCGTGAACCCGGCCCGCTGCTCGCCGCGATCTGCTTCCTGATGATCGCCGTGCTCAGTTACCACAAGGTGTTCGGTGCGATTCTCATCAGCATCATCACCGTAACGCTGGCCGGCTGGGGTCTGGGCCTGGTGCATTACGAAGGGATCATGTCGGCACCGCCGAGCCTGGCACCGACCTGGATGGCCATGAACGTCGCCGGCGTATTCAACGTCAGCATGATCAGCGTAGTGCTGGCCTTCCTCTTCGTGCACATGTTCGACACTGCCGGCACTTTGATGGGCGTCGCCCAGCGCGCCAACCTGGTGAACGCGGACGGCCGCATCGAAAACCTCTCCCGCGCCATGAAAGCTGACAGCGCCTCCAGCGTATTCGGCGCCGTAGTGGGTGTCCCTCCGGTAACAAGCTACGTGGAAAGTGCCGCGGGTGTAGCCGCTGGTGGTCGGACTGGTCTTACCGCAGTGACCGTAGGTGTGCTATTTATTGCAGCCATGTTTTTCGCACCGCTGGCTGGCATGATCCCCGCTTATGCAACAGCCGGCGCGCTGATTTACGTGGCGATGCTGATGATGGGCGGCATGGCGCACATCGAATGGGACGAAGCGACCGACAGCATTCCGGCGATCGTCACTGCGATCATGATGCCGCTGACCTTCTCGGTCGCCGACGGTATTGCGCTGGGCTTCATCACCTATGTGGCGTTGAAAGCCGGCACCGGTAAATACAAGGAAATTTCCGTGAGCCTGTGGGTGCTCTGCGCGATCTTCATCGCCAAGTTCATCTTCTTGTAAACACAGGTACTCGCTTGAAAACAGCCTCACCCCGTCGGGTGAGGCTTTTGTGCAAATGGAGGAAAGTGATGAGTCTGGAAACCTGGCTGCTGTTCAGCGGCGCTGCGCTGGTGGTGATCCTGATCCCGGGGCCACTGTCGTTGCTGATGATCAGCAACAGTTTGAATTACGGTTTGCGTCGTTCTTACCCGGCGTTTTTGGGTGGCGTGATTGCGTCGATCTGCTTGCTCAGCGCTTCCGCGCTGGGATTGGGGGCGTTGTTGCTGGCTTCGGAACAGCTGTTCAGCGCATTGAAAATCGTCGGTGCGCTGTACCTGTTCTACCTCGCCTGGCAGAGCTGGCAGCAATCGCGCCAGCCATCGGTCGGCGCCGAAGTGCCCCAAGCTGCGCCGGTGCCGCGTTTCCGTGCCCTGTTCGGGCGCGCATTTGTGCTGGGTGCGAGCAATCCGAAAGACATCCTGTTCTTCGCCGCGTTCCTGCCGCAGTTCTTGAGCGCCGGGCAACCGTTCCTGCCGCAGTTGCTGGTGATGATTGCCACGTGGACAGTGTTGGATCTGCTGTGCAAATTGGCTTACGGGTTAGGTGCCCATGGTGCGGCGCGGTATCTGCGCAGTGGCAAGGGGCAGAGCTGGTTTAACCGCGTAAGTGCCGGGTTGTTTAGCGGCGCCGGCGCAGCGTCGCTGTTGAGCCGTTAAGAGCTTCGCGGGCAAGCCTCGCTCCTACGAGTTTTATGTCGATCACATTTATCGGGAACGACACAAAACCTGTAGGAGCGAGGCTTGCCCGCGAAGGCGTCGGCACATTCCTCGGGACGAAAAAAAGCCCGCAGTGTGAGCGGGCGAAAGACCAAAGAAGCTATATGCGCAGTCGCTTCTCGGAGGCGACAGCTGCTTGGGGGATCAGCTGCCGCGGTACGTGGAATAGCTATAAGGCGAAATCAGCAGCGGCACATGGTAGTGATCCTGTTCCGCGGAGATGCCAAACCGCAGCACCACCACATCCAGGAACGCAGGCTCCGGCAGCTGAACGCCACGGGCGCGGTAGTAATCGCCCGCATGAAACTGAACCTGGTAGACCCCGGTGCGGTAGTCATCGCCCTGCAGCAGCGGTGCATCGACGCGGCCGTCGCTGTTGGTGATTGCGCTGGCGACCAATTCCAGCTGCGAGCCTTCAACGCGGTACAACTCGACCTTGATCGAGCTGCCCGGGCAACCGTGTGCAGCGTCCAAAACGTGTGTAGTCAAACGTCCCATTGATTCTGCGCGCCTGCCTGCGTGGAGCAGTCAGACCTCGCGCCTCCCGAAGTCAGTTGAAAAGGAGACCGCACCGATTCGGAGCACGAAAAGCTGCGGCGAGCGACTGATTAAGACACTTTTCATAAAAATTGTACACAATAAAAACGACATTTTTGCAGCCAGCACCGCCATTCAAGGATTCGCAGTCAATCTGACGCTAAACCATGCGAGCAGCGGACCTTCTATCCATTAGCTGACCAACTGGGCAGGTTTCTTGCAGTATCACTCCAAGATGACAGCAGATGAAAAATGCGAAAATTCAGGCTTACAAAGTGGATATAAAGTTGTATACAATCAGCCCATCGCTGTGACGCCAGCCTGTCACTCCATCGCCAGGCCGCCACACAACCTGTCAACGAATAAGAAGGAAGACTGCAGTGAGCGCTGACTACCCACGCGACCTGATCGGTTACGGCAGTAACCCTCCTCACCCACACTGGCCGGGCAATGCGCGCATCGCCCTGTCTTTCGTGCTCAATTACGAAGAAGGCGGCGAGCGCAACATCCTGCACGGCGATAAAGAGTCCGAAGCCTTCCTTTCGGAAATGGTCTCGGCGCAGCCGCTGCAAGGCGCGCGCAACATGAGCATGGAATCCCTTTACGAGTATGGCAGCCGCGCCGGCGTCTGGCGGATTCTGAAACTGTTCAAGGAATTCGACATTCCACTGACCATTTTCGCCGTGGCCATGGCCGCCCAGCGTCACCCGGACGTGATCCGCGCGATGGTTGATGCCGGTCACGAGATCTGCAGCCACGGCTATCGCTGGATCGACTACCAGTACATGGACGAAGCACAGGAACGCGAGCACATGCTCGAAGCGATCCGCGTCCTCACCGAAATCACCGGCGAACGCCCACTGGGCTGGTACACCGGCCGCACCGGCCCGAACACCCGTCGGCTGGTGATGGAAGAAGGCGGCTTTCTCTACGACTGCGACACCTACGACGACGACCTGCCCTACTGGGAACCGAACAACCCGACCGGCAAGCCGCACCTGGTGATCCCGTACACCCTGGACACCAACGACATGCGCTTCACCCAGGTCCAGGGCTTCAACAAGGGCGACGACTTTTTTGAATACCTCAAAGACGCTTTCGATGTGCTGTACGCCGAAGGTGCCGAAGCGCCGAAAATGCTCTCGATCGGTCTGCACTGCCGGCTGATCGGCCGTCCGGCGCGTCTGGCCTCGCTCAAGCGCTTTATCGAATACGCTAAAAGTCATGAACAGGTGTGGTTCAGCCGCCGTGTCGACATCGCTCGCCACTGGCACGAAACCCACCCGTACCAAGGGGCTGCCCAATGAGCACCTTTCAAACCCTGAAACCCTCGACCCTGAGCCGCGACGCGTTCGTCGCCGCTTTCGCCGACATCTACGAACATTCGCCATGGGTGGCCGAGAAGGCCTTCGACCTGGGCCAGGACGCTTCGATCGACGAGATCGAAACCCTGCACCAGCGCATGAGCGACATCCTGTTGAGCGCTGATCACGAAAGCCAGCTGGCCCTGATCAACGCTCACCCGGACCTGGCCGGCAAAGCCGCCGTCCAGGGCCAGTTGACCGAAGCCAGCACCAATGAACAGGCTGGCGCCGGTATTCACCAATGCACGGCCGAAGAGTTTTCTCGCTTCACCGAGCTGAACGACGCCTACAAAGCCAAGTTCAAGTTTCCCTTCATCATGGCGGTAAAAGGCAGCAACCGGCATCAGATCCTCGCGGCGTTCGAAACGCGCATTCACAACCCGGCAGAAACCGAGTTCAAGTGCGCGCTGGCGGAGATCAACAAAATTGCCCTGTTCCGATTACTGACCCTATAGCGAGCCTTGCCCGAGCGACATTGGACGCAAACATCGCCCAGGGCACTGCAAGCATCCCAAGCCAACTTATTAAAGGCAGACAAGAAGAATGAAAGCTTACGCCGTACCTTTCGAGAAGTTCGTCAACCTGGCCGACGCCCGCCTGGGCACCAAAATCATTTCGGTCACCGATGACTGGTTCGCAGACGCCAACCGTCTGTTCCAACCGACCCCGGCCGTGTGGAAGGAGGGCGTGTTCGATGACAACGGCAAGTGGATGGACGGCTGGGAATCGCGTCGCAAACGCTTCGAAGGCTACGACAGCGCGGTCATCCGCCTGGGCGTGCCGGGTTCGATCAAAGGCGTAGACATCGACACTTCATTCTTCACCGGCAACTTCCCGCCGTCGGCTTCGCTGGAAGCCTGCTTCCTCGCGTCTGGCGAACCGGACGACAACACCCAGTGGACTGAAGTGCTGTCGGCCGTCGAGCTGCAAGGCAACAGCCATCACTACCACGAAATCAGCAACGACCAGGCCTTCAGCCACCTGCGCTTCAACATCTACCCGGATGGTGGCGTGGCCCGTCTGCGTGTCTACGGCATTCCGTTCCGCGACTGGTCCGCTGTGGGTGACAACGAGCAAGTCGACCTGGCCGCCGCCCTGAACGGTGGCCGCGCCCTCGCCTGCTCCGACGAACACTTCGGCCGCATGAGCAACATCCTCAACCCGGGCCGTGGCATCAACATGGGCGACGGCTGGGAAACCGCACGTCGTCGCACGCCGGGCAATGACTGGGTGATCGTCGCGCTGGGTCATGCCGGCGAGATCGAAAAAGTCGTCGTCGACACCCTGCACTTCAAGGGCAACTACCCGGACACCTGCTCGATCCAGGGCGCCTTTGTGAAGGGCGGCACCGACAGCCAGATCGAAACCCAATCGCTGTTCTGGCGCGAACTGTTGCCGGCGCAGAAACTGGAAATGCACGCCGAACACACCTTCGCCGAGCAGATCAAGGCACTGGGCCCGATCACCCACATCCGCCTGAACGTGTTCCCGGATGGCGGTGTGAGCCGCCTGCGCGTCCTGGGCAAGGTTGCTAAATAAGCGGTGAGGCCTTCGCGGGCAAGCCTCGCTCCTACAGGTTTCTCAAACCGTAGGAGCGAGGCTTGCCCGCGAAGACGACAGAACAAACAACATTGAATTCGGATAAGAAGACCAGCATGCGCACACTGACGATTGAACCGCTGACCAAAGAAGCCTTCGCCCCTTTCGGTGACGTGATCGAAACCGACGGCAGCGATCACTTCATGATCAACAACGGTTCGACCATGCGCTTTCATAAACTGGCGACGGTGGAAACCGCCACGCCAGAAGACAAGGCGATCATCAGCATTTTCCGCGCCGACGCGCAGGACATGCCGCTGACCGTCAGCATGCTGGAGCGTCACCCGCTGGGCAGCCAGGCTTTCATTCCGCTGCTCGGCAACCCCTTTCTGATCGTGGTCGCGCCACTTGGCGATGAACCTGTATCAGGCTTGGTCCGCGCCTTCGTCACCAACGGCAGGCAGGGCATTAATTACCATCGCGGCGTCTGGCACCACCCGGTGCTGACGATCGAAAAGCGGGATGACTTCCTGGTGGTTGATCGCAGTGGCACAGGCAATAACTGCGATGAGCATTTTTTCAAAGAGGATGAGCGTTTGATCCTCGCCCCCCACCAATAAGAGAAGGTCCGATCACGCGACAACAAGCGTGACGGGCGAGAGGTAAAGACTGTGGAAGCACATCTGTTGGAATGGCTGAACCTGAGCGTGCGCTGGGTTCACATGATTACTGGCGTGGCCTGGATCGGTGCGTCGTTCTATTTCGTCTGGCTGGAAAACAACCTCAATCGGGTCAACCCGAAAAGCGGTCTGGCCGGTGATTTGTGGGCGATCCACGGCGGCGGTATCTATCACCTGGAAAAATACAAACTGGCTCCACCGACCATGCCGGACAACCTGCACTGGTTCAAGTGGGAAGCCTACTTCACCTGGATGTCGGGGATCGCGCTGCTGTGCGTGGTGTTCTACTCCAACCCGACGCTGTACCTGCTGGCACCGGGCAGCAGCCTGACCGGCCCTGAAGGGGTCGCACTGGGCATCGCTTCTTTGTTCGTTGGCTGGTTCGTCTACTCCTTCCTCTGCGACTCGGCCCTGGGCAAACGCCCTGCCCTGCTCGGCTTCATCCTGTTCGTGCTGATCATCGGCGCCGCCTACGGCTTCAGCAAAGTGTTCAGCGGTCGTGGTGCGTACCTGCACGTCGGCGCGATCATCGGCACCATCATGGTCGGCAACGTGTTCCGCATCATCATGCCGGCGCAGCGCGCACTGGTAGCGGCGATTGCCGAGAACCGCACGCCCGATCCGGCACTGCCGGCCAAAGGCCTGCTGCGTTCGCGTCACAACAACTACTTCACCTTGCCGGTGCTGTTCATCATGATCAGCAACCACTTCCCGAGCACTTATGGCAGCCAGTACAACTGGCTGATCCTGGCCGGGATCGCAGTGTTGGCGGTGTTGGTGCGTCACTACTTCAACACCCGTCATGACAGCCACAAGTTTGCCTGGACCTTGCCCGTCGCAGCCGTGGGCATGATCTGCCTGGCTTACGTAACTGGCCCGGCGCAGATGCCAAGCGCACCTGAAGTGGCCAAGGCACCTGGCACCATCGAGTACCAGCCGCTGCCGGAAACCGCCCTCGGCGGTGGTGCCAAACCTGCCGTCGCGAAACCTGCTGAAGCACCGGTCCAGGCGGCAAACGCCGGCCCGGGTTTCGACAAAGTGCACAGCGTGATCCAGGAACGTTGCGCGGTATGCCACTCGGCCAAGCCGACCAGCCCGTTGTTCAGCGCAGCACCGGCCGGCGTGATGTTCGATACCCCCGAGCAGATCCGCCAGAACGCGGCGCGCATCCAGGCTCAAGCCGTCACCAGCCAGATCATGCCACTGGGCAACATCACCCAGATGACCCAGCAGGAACGTGACCTGATCGGCGCGTGGATTGTTCAGGGAGCCCCGACCAATTAACCGTTGAAAAGCTTCGCGGGCAAGCCTCGCTCCTACAGGTTTTGCGTCGTTCACAAATGATGCAAATCGCCCCAGAACCTGTAGGAGCGAGGCTTGCCCGCGAATGGCCGCAACGCGGTCTTCCCTGATGCACAAAATCACAAGAATAAAAAAGATCCGAGGTGTTGCATGTCCGAGCTATCCCAAGCGCGCATCCCCGACGCACCCGCCATTCAGCGTTTGCCCCTTTTGCAACTGATCCTGGTCGGTCTGCAACATGTTTTGCTGATGTACGGCGGAGCCATCGCGGTGCCGCTGATCATCGGACAGGCCGCTGGCCTGAGTCGTGAAGAAATCGCCTTCCTGATCAACGCCGACCTGCTGGTGGCCGGCATCGCCACCATCGTCCAGTCGCTGGGCATCGGCCCGATGGGCATTCGCATGCCTGTGATGATGGGCGCCAGCTTCGCCGCCGTCGGCAGCATGGTCGCCATGGCCGGCATGCCCGGTATCGGCCTGCAAGGAATCTTCGGCGCGACCATCGCCGCCGGGTTCTTCGGCATGCTCATCGCACCGTTCATGTCCAAAGTCGTTCGGTTCTTCCCGCCGCTGGTGACCGGCACAGTCATCACCTCGATCGGTTTGTCGCTGTTCCCCGTCGCCGTCAATTGGGCGGGCGGTGGTGCCGGTGCCGCTCAATTCGGCTCACCGATTTACCTGGCCATCGCCGCACTGGTGCTGGCCACCATTCTGTTGGTCCATCGTTTCATGCGCGGTTTCTGGGTCAACATTTCCGTGCTGATCGGCATGTGCCTCGGTTACGTGATCTGCGGGTTGATCGGCATGGTCGACCTCAGCGGAATGGCCCAGGCGCCTTGGCTGCAATTCGTCACCCCGCTGCACTTCGGCATGCCGAAGTTTGAACTCGCGCCGATTCTTTCGATGTGCCTTGTCGTGGTGATCATCTTCGTCGAATCCACCGGGATGTTCCTCGCGCTGGGCAAAATCACCGGCCAGGAAGTCTGCCCACGGATGCTGCGTCGCGGCTTGCTGTGCGATGCCGGTGCGTCGTTCTTCGCCGGTTTCTTCAACACCTTCACCCATTCCTCTTTCGCGCAGAACATCGGCCTGGTGCAGATGACCGGCGTGCGCTGCCGCTCGGTGACAATCGTTGCCGGCGGGTTGCTGGTGGTGTTGAGCCTGCTGCCGAAAGCCGCGTTCCTGGTCGCCTCGATTCCGCCCGCCGTGCTTGGCGGCGCAGCGATTGCGATGTTCGGCATGGTCGCCGCCACCGGGATCAAGATTCTCCAGGAAGCCGACATCGGTGACCGTCGCAACCAATTGCTGGTGGCGGTGAGCATCGGCATGGGCCTGATTCCGGTGGTACGTCCGGAGTTCTTCGCCCACCTGCCGTTGTGGATGAGCCCGATCACCCACAGCGGCATCGCCATGGCGACGTTGAGTGCTTTGGCGCTGAACCTGCTGTTCAACATCCTCGGCGGCAAGGAACGCGCCGCGATCAACGACTGCCACGCCCACTAAGACTGAAACGCACAACCCCCTGTGGGAGCGAGCCTGCTCGCGATGAACCCGAGAACACCGCGTTTATCCAGATAACACGCGTATTCGTTAACGACCATCGCCAGCAAGCCGGCTCCTACAGGGGTGGGGTTTCCTGCGCCTTGAAAATAAAAACAAGAGGGAGCAACAGATGATTCGGACACAGACAAACCTGCTGTTAGGCAGCGGTCTTCTGGCTGCCAGCCAAGCCATGGCCGGCGATTTACTGCTGTGGCAGACCAACAGCCTGAGCTATCTGTACGGCAAGGATTTCGCGATCAACCCGTCGATTCAGCAGACGATCACCTTCGAACACGCCGACCGCTGGAAGTACGGCGACAACTTCCTGTTCGTCGACAGCACTTACTACAACGGCGAAAAAGACCGGAACAAAGGCGTTCATGCCTATTACGGCGAATTCAGCCCGCGCCTCTCCTTCGGCAAAATCCTCGACCGCCGCTTCGAGTTCGGCCCGATCAAGGACGTGTTGCTGGCCATGACCTACGAGAATGGCGAAGACGACACCGAGGCCTACCTGATCGGCCCCGGCTTCGACCTTGCAGTACCGGGCTTCAATTTTTTCACCTTGAATTTCTACTATCGCCAGACCGAAGGCTCGCGCCCCGGGGATGATGTCTGGCAGATCACACCGGCCTGGTCCTACACCGTCCCGCTGGGCCATTCGAACCTGTTGATCGACGGCTACCTCGACTGGGTCGTGGACAACGACCAGAACGCGCGCGGCACCTATCACGCCAACCTGCATTTCAACCCGCAGATCAAATACGACCTGGGCAAGGCTTTGGGCTGGCGGGAGAAACAGGTGTATGTCGGCGTCGAGTACAGCTACTGGAAAGACAAGTACGGCGTGGAAAACAACACCAACTTCGACACCAATGAAAACACCACCAGCCTGCTGGTGAAGGTGCACTTTTAAGATGACCCGCACCAGTGCCCCAAACCTGTCGTCGGTGCGCTGTTGCGGGGCACTTGAGACCCGGCCCTGGAGTCAGTATTCTCCGCGGCCGCCTGAATCCGCTTTAAAAAAAAGCCCGGATTTAATTCCTGACCAGAAAGCCAACTTATCCCGGCCCTGGACGGTATCAAGGCATTCCAACCCCCCTCTCAATCGACGGCTCTTGAGCCGCCGAACGGGAGTTTTTTTGCTTTTCGAAAGCCTTGGCGCAGCTCTTGCTAACAGCACTGAAGCTGACCGATTGGATGATTTTTTACCGCTACGGAAAAAGGCGCCACACCAGAGCGCCGACCTTAAAAAAACAACGTGAAACACCTACTTTTTGGGAGCAACCGAATGAAACGTACGTGCACTAGCCTGATGCTGGCGGGATCCTTGCTGGCCGGGGGCCAGGCCATGGCCAGCGACTTGCTGCAATGGCAGAACAACAGCCTGACCTACCTCTATGGCAAAGACTTCCAGGTCAACCCGCGCATTCAGCAGACCGTGACCTTCGAACACGCCGACGGCTGGAAATATGGGGATAACTTCTTCTTCGTCGACAAGATCTTCTACAACGGCGAAAAGGATTTCAACGTCGGCCCGAACACCTATTACGGTGAGTTCAGCCCACGTATTTCCCTGGGCAAAGTCCTCGACCAGAAAATCGGATTCGGCCCGGTCAAAGACGTGTTGCTGGCCATGACGTACGAGTTTGGTGAAGGCGATACCGAGTCCTATCTGATCGGCCCGGGTTTCGACCTGGCGATTCCCGGTTTCGACTACTTCCAGCTGAACTTCTACCAGCGTCATACCGAAGGCAGCCGTGCGGGCGACAACGTCTGGCAGATCACCCCGGTCTGGTCCTACACCATCCCGGTCGGCGATTCGAGCATCCTGATCGACGGTTTCATGGACTGGGTAGTCGACAACGACTCCAACTCCAAAGGCGATTACCACGCCAACCTGCACTTCAACCCGCAAGTTAAATATGACTTGGGTAAAGCGCTGAATTTTGGCGAGAAGCAGCTGTATGTGGGTGTGGAGTATGACTATTGGTCGGACAAGTACGGGATTAAGGATAGCCAGTACTTCAAGACTGATCAGAGCACGACGAGCTTCCTGGTGAAGTTCCACTTCTGATCCAGCGGCGTCTGTGAGGACGCCTTCGCGGGCAAGCCATGCTCCTACAGGTTTTGTGCCGTTCGCCCATTATGTGAACGACACAAAACCTGTAGGAGCATGGCTTGCCCGCGAAGGTCGCGCCGCCGATCTCAAGCCGGAATCACCGGCTGCACCAACCCAAGAAACCGACACAACTCATCCTTCTTGGCCAACGCATCACGCCGCCCCAGATCTATCAACTCGCTGCAATACCCCGCCTCGAACAGCAGGTAACTCAACACCCCCGCCCCACTGGTCTTGGTCGCCCCCGGACCGCGCAGAAACAGACGCAGCGCTGCCGGCAACTCCTGGCGATGTCGCGCAGCAATCTCATCAATCGGCTGGCTCGGCGAAATCACCAGCACCTCCACCGGCGCTACGCCGAGCGTGCGGGTCGGCGTGCCGGCGGGCATCAGATGGCTGAACTGATTCAAGCGCTGCAGCAGTTCGATGTCACTTTCCAGGCTGTCAATGAACGTACTGTTGAGCATGTGACCGCCGATCTGCGCGAGCGTCGGTTGCTGCCCGGTATAGGCCCGTTGCAGCGGTCGCTCCGGGTCTACACCGCGCGGGTTGCCACTGACGCCCACTACCAGCACGCGGCTGGCCCCCAGGTGCAGGGCCGGGCTGATCGGTGCCGATTGGCGCACCGCGCCGTCACCGAAATATTCCTCGCCGATTTTTACCGGGGCGAACAGCAGCGGGATGGCGGAGCTGGCGAGCAAGTGCTCGACGGTCAACTGCGTGGGAACGCCGATGCGCCGATGGCGCAACCAGGCGTCGATGGTGCCGCCGCCCTGATAGAAGGTGACCGCCTGACCTGATTCGTAACCGAACGCGGTGACCGCCACGGCCTTCAACTGCTTCTGCGCGATGGCTTCGGCGATGCCGGTCATGTGCAATTTATCGTTGAGCAACCCGCGCAGCGGCGAGCTGTTGAGCAGGGCCACAGGCACCTGAGCGCCGATGCCGAGCAGACTGTGGCTGACAAACCGGCTGGCCTGACGGATCACGCCCGGCCAGTCGCTGCGCAAAACCAGATGGCTACGAAACCCTTGCCAGAAAGCGGTCAGGCGTTCGATGGCATTGCGAAAGTCCATCGCCCCGCTGGCGAGGCTGACCGCATTGATCGCCCCGGCCGAGGTGCCGACGATCACCGGGAACGGATTGTTTGCCCCCACCGGCAGCAATTCGGCAATCGCTGCCAGCACGCCGACCTGATAGGCCGCCCGAGCCCCGCCGCCGGAAAGAATCAACCCTGTAACCGGTTCGCCTGGACTCATGCACAACTCTCCATGGTGCTAGTTGGAATTTTCCATTCCCCTGTACCTGTAGGAGCGAGCTTGCTCGCGATGGTCATAAGGACGCCGCGGGGTATCAGGTTCCCCGCGTTAGCGTTGACCACCATCGCGAGCAAGCTCGCTCCTACACAGGGGATCGTGGTTCAGCCGCGTTTTGCGTACAACTTGGGTTCGCCCGGCGGACGACTCTTGAAGCGGCGATGGGCCCAGAGGTATTGCTCCGGGCAGTCGCGCAAGACGCCTTCGATCCATTGGTTGATTCGCAGGCAATCGGCCTCTTCGGTCTCGCCAGGGAAACCTTCGAGCGGCGCATGGATCACCAAGCGATAACCGCTGCCGTCCGCCAGACGCTCTTGCGTGAACGGCACCACCAGCGCCTTGCCCAGCCGAGCAAACTTGCTGGTGGCAGTGACGGTCGCGGCCTGAATCCCGAACAGCGGCACGAAGATGCTTTGCTTGGCGCCGTAGTCCTGATCCGGCGCGTACCAGATCGCCCGGCCGGCCCGCAGCAGTTTGAGCATGCCGCGCACGTCTTCACGCTCCACGGCCAGCGAGTCGAGGTTGTGTCGCTCACGGCCATTGCGCTGGATGTAATCGAACAGCGGGTTCTTGTGCTCGCGGTACATGCCGTCGATGGTGTGTTGCTGGCCGAGCAATGCCGCGCCGATTTCCAGCGTGGTGAAATGCACGGCCATCAGAATCACGCCCTTGCCTTCGCGCTGGGCTTTTTTCAGGTGCTCCAGCCCTTCGACATGCGCCAACCTGGCCAGGCGCTCCCGCGACCACCACCAGCTCATGGCCATTTCAAAGAACGCGATGCCGGTGGAGGCAAAGTTTTCCTTGAGCAGGCGCTTGCGCTCGGCAGCGGATTTTTCCGGGAAGCACAGCTCCAGGTTGCGCTTGGCGATGCGCCGTCGGTCGCCCGCCGCGCGATACATCAATGCACCGAGGGCACGACCAATAAACAGCAGCGCCGGGTAAGGTAACTGAACGATCAGCCACAACAGCCCCAAGCCGCACCACAGCGGCCAGAAACGCGGCATCAGAAATGTTTTTTGAAAACGCGGGCGATCCATTAAAGGTTCCGGAAAGACAATGGCCGCGCATTCTACATCGTTCGACCCGGCTTGCGGCTCGCGAGCGTTCTCGTTATAAGTCTCGGCACTTTTAGTGACAAGCCGTTGTATGCCGACCATGAGCCAAATCGAACCGCAAGACCAGGATCCCGTGTTCCAGTTGAAGGGCAGCATGCTCGCCATTACCGTGCTGGAGCTGGCCCGCAACGACCTCGAAAGCCTTGATCGGCAATTGGCCGCCAAGGTCGCCCAAGCGCCTGGCTTTTTCAGCAACGCGCCGCTGGTACTGGCGCTGGACAAGCTTCCGGCCAGCGAAGGCGCGGTCGATCTGCCAGGCTTGATGCGCGTCTGCCGCCAGCACGGCCTGCGCACGCTGGCGATCCGCGCCAGTCGCATCGAAGACATCGCCGCCGCCATCGCGGTCGACCTGCCGGTGCTGCCGCCCTCCGGCGCCCGCGAGCGTGCGCTGGACCCGCTTGAAGGCACCGTGGCGAAGAAACCGGAAAAACCCGCTGAACCGACGATAAAACCGACGAAAATCATCACCTCGCCGGTACGGGGCGGCCAGCAGATTTATGCCCAGGGTTGCGACCTCGTCGTGATCTCTTCGGTCAGCCCGGGGGCGGAACTTCTCGCCGACGGCAACATCCATGTATACGGACCGATGCGCGGTCGTGTATTGGCCGGGGTCAAAGGCGACACGAAAGCCAGGATTTTCTGTCAGCAAATGAGCGCTGAACTGGTCTCCATCGCAGGCCACTACAAGGTTTCGGAAGATCTGCGTCGCGATCCTTTGTGGGGCGCGGGTGTACAGGTCAGCCTGTCGGGCGATGTGTTGAACATCATTCGGCTTTAACGGATACTGCCGCATTTTCCAAGCATCTCTAAAACGTAGCGAAAACGGCTCAAACGAAGTAGGAAAAAGGCCTAAAGCAGTGTTTACCGGGGGTAAGCGCGGTTCAGGACCGGATTCCAGCCAAGCTGTCCGACTGCAGTCGTTTTTCCAGAGATGTTTTTCAGGGGCTAAATGTCCTTTTTCCTTAGGGGTGAAACACCTTGGCCAAGATTCTCGTGGTTACATCCGGCAAGGGTGGTGTGGGTAAGACCACCACCAGTGCTGCTATCGGTACCGGCCTCGCACTGCGCGGTCACAAAACAGTTATCGTCGACTTCGACGTCGGCTTGCGTAACCTCGACCTGATCATGGGTTGCGAGCGTCGCGTCGTGTATGACTTCGTCAACGTGGTTAACGGCGAAGCCAACCTGCAACAGGCCCTGATCAAAGACAAACGCCTGGAAAACCTCTACGTACTGGCCGCCAGTCAGACCCGCGACAAAGACGCGCTGACTGTCGAAGGCGTGGAAAAAGTCCTGATGGCGTTGAAAGAAGACTTCGAATTCGTGGTCTGCGACTCCCCGGCCGGCATCGAGAAAGGTGCTCACCTGGCCATGTACTTCGCCGATGAAGCGATCGTCGTGACCAACCCGGAAGTCTCCTCGGTTCGTGACTCGGACCGCATGCTGGGCCTGCTGGCCAGCAAATCGCGTCGCGCCGAAAACGGCGAAGACCCGATCAAGGAACACTTGCTGTTGACCCGTTACAACCCGCAACGCGTCAGTGATGGCGAGATGCTCGGCGTCGAAGACGTGAAAGAGATTCTGGCCGTGACCCTGCTGGGCGTCATTCCGGAATCCCAAGCGGTACTCAAGGCTTCCAACTCCGGTGTACCCGTAATTCTTGACGACCAGAGCGACGCCGGTCAGGCGTACAGCGATGCAGTCGAACGTCTGCTGGGTAAAACCGTAGAACATCGATTCCTCGATGTGCAGAAGAAAGGATTCTTTGCGAGTTTGTTTGGAGGTCGGTAATGAACATTTTTGACTTCTTTCGCGCCAACAAGAAGCCAAGTACTGCGTCGGTAGCGAAAGAGCGTCTACAGATCATCGTGGCGCATGAACGCGGCCAACGCAGTACGCCGGATTACTTGCCAGCCTTGCAGAAAGAGCTGGTCGAAGTCATCCGCAAGTACGTCAATATCGGGTCCGATGACGTGCATGTCGCCCTGGAAAACCAGGGTAGCTGCTCGATTCTGGAACTCAATATCACCCTGCCGGATCGCTGAGTCGATCCGTCGGGAGCCACGGCGGCTCAGGCTTTTGCAGCTCCTTGTAGGAGCGAAGCTTGCTCGCGAAGGTGTGTCAGTCGACATTAACGTTGCTGACACACCTTCGCGAGCAAGCTTCGCTCCTACAAGAGCCCTGAAAGCCTGAGTCGCCGTTGGCGTTTGTTACGAGGCTGTTTAATGCCGCTGTCCAACGTCCACATCATCCATCAGGACGCCGCCGTACTGGTGGTGAATAAACCGACCCTGTTGCTTTCCGTCCCTGGCCGGGCCGATGACAACAAGGATTGCCTGATCACCCGCCTGCAAGAAAACGGCTACCCCGAAGCCCGCATCGTCCATCGCCTGGACTGGGAAACCTCCGGCATCATTCTGCTGGCCCGTGACCCGGACACCCATCGCGAATTGTCTCGGCAATTTCACGACCGTGAAACCGAAAAGGCCTACACCGCACTTTGCTGGGGCCAGCCGGAACTGGACAGCGGCAGCATCGACCTGCCCCTGCGCTACGACCCGCCGACCAAGCCGCGCCATGTGGTGGATTTCGAGTTCGGCAAAAACGCCCTGACATTCTGGCGCGTACTGGAACGATGCGGCGACTGGTGCCGCGTTGAACTGACGCCGATCACCGGCCGCTCCCATCAGTTGCGCGTGCACATGCTCTCCATCGGCCACCCGCTGCTGGGTGACGGGCTCTATGCCCACGAGCAGGCGCTGGCCGCCTGGCCACGGCTGTGCCTGCACGCGAGCATGCTCAGCTTCACTCATCCGCAGACCGGTGAACGCCTGCGCTTCGAGTGCCCGGCACCGTTCTAAGCGGAAAAAGCCGAATCTGTAGGAGCGAGGCTTGCCCGCGAAAGCGGAGTGCCAATCGACATCAACTTTGATTGACAGTCCGCTTTCGCGGGCAAGCCTCGCTCCTACAGAGGATCTACTCCGAGTCAATTGGGGGGCCACTCCATCAGCAGCCCACCGCCAATTCTCCAGCCAATACGGTAAACTTGCGCCATTGCTGTCTGGAGCTATTTATGCGCGAAGAGTTGAACCAAGGCCTGATCGATTTCCTCAAGGCCTCCCCTACCCCGTTTCATGCCACCGCCAGCCTTGTTCAGCGCCTGGAAGCGGCGGGCTATCAGCGTCTCGACGAACGCGAGCCCTGGACCACTGAAGCCAACGGCCGTTACTACGTCACCCGTAACGACTCTTCGATTGTCGCCGTCAAAATGGGCCGTCACTCTCCCCTGCACGGCGGTATCCGCCTGGTCGGCGCCCATACCGACAGCCCGTGCCTGCGGGTCAAACCCCAGCCGGAACTGCAACGCCAGGGTTTCTGGCAACTGGGTGTCGAAGTGTATGGCGGCGCACTGCTGGCTCCGTGGTTCGACCGCGATCTATCCCTGGCGGGCCGCGTGACCTTCCGCCGCGACGGCAAGGTCGAGAGCCAGCTGATCGACTTCAAGACGCCGATTGCGATCATTCCGAACCTGGCCATTCACCTCAATCGTGAAGCCAACATGGGTTGGGCGATCAACGCCCAGACCGAATTGCCGCCGATCCTCGCGCAGTTCGCCGGTGACGAGCGCGTGGACTTCCGCGCCGTGCTCACCAATCAACTTGCTCTCGAACATGGCCTGAACGCCGACGTGGTGCTCGACTACGAGCTGAGCTTCTACGACACCCAGAGCGCTGCGGTCATCGGCCTGCATGGCGACTTCATCGCCGGTGCGCGCCTCGACAACCTGCTGTCCTGCTACGCCAGCCTGCAAGCGTTGCTGACGGCTGAAACCGACGAAACCTGCGTACTGGTCGCCAATGACCACGAAGAAGTCGGATCCTGCTCGGCCTGTGGCGCTGACGGCCCGATGCTGGAACAGACGCTGCGTCGCTTGTTGCCCGAAGGTGATGAATTCGTACGCACCATTCAGAAATCCCTGCTGGTCTCGGCCGACAATGCCCACGGCGTACACCCCAACTACGCCGACAAGCACGACGCCAACCACGGCCCGAAACTCAACGCCGGCCCGGTGATCAAGGTCAACAGCAACCAGCGTTACGCCACCAACAGCGAAACCGCCGGGTTCTTCCGCCATCTGTGCATGGCCGAAGAAGTGCCGGTGCAAAGCTTCGTGGTGCGCAGCGACATGGGCTGCGGCTCGACCATCGGCCCGATCACCGCCAGCCACCTGGGCGTGCGCACCGTGGACATCGGCCTGCCGACATTCGCCATGCACTCGATCCGCGAGCTGTGCGGCAGTCATGATCTGGCGCACCTGGTGAAAGTGCTGAGCGCGTTCTACGCCAGCCAAGAGCTGCCGTAATCCCTGTAGGAGCCGGCTTGCCGGCGATGGCGTCCTTGAAATCGCTATCGCCGGCAAGCCGGCTCCTACACGTGTTAAAAACGCTAGACTTAAATTATCCCCTCCGACAAGGCAGTCGCTCATGATCTCGATGTCTTCATTTCACGCCATGCTGATCCCGATTCTTGCCGGGATGATCCTGCTGGCGATCGGCTTCAACTTCCGCGACAAGAATGCCGGCGTGTTCGCGATGTGGATCGGCATGCTGACCATCCTCGCTACCGTGGTCTTCAAGATCCTCGCCAAACTCAACGAATAAATCCTCGCCCTCGGCTCGCATTGATTTTGGCGGGCTCGTACACTCGGTCGACCTGCTCTTTTCAAGGTTGACCGCCTAGTGTTCGCTCGTCTTTTTGCCCTGCCCAGCCTTTTCCTCGTCTGCCTGATGGCGCTGCTGCCGGTCATGCCGGCCCAGGCCGTCGGTTTACCGAGCTTGCTCAACAGCTCGGCGAAAACCCAGCCCGAGGCGCAAGAACCCCTCGGGCAATCCCTCGACGAAGTCATCAAGTCACTGGAGAACGATCAGCAACGCAGCAAATTGCTGGCCGACCTGAAGAAGCTGCGCGACGCCACCAAAAAAGCCCAACCGGCTGCCGAAGAAGGCGTGTTGGGCCTGATTGGCGGCACGCTGGCCAATTTTGAAAAACAATTCTCCGGCGCTGACAGCCCGCTCACACGCTGGTCCGACGAGTTTGATCTGGCCAAGGAAGAACTGGCAGGGTTGGTGTTGCCGGCCAATGAATGGCTGCCGATCATCTTTGGCTTCGCCATGATTCTGATGGTCTGGAGCCTGCTGGCCGCCGCGCTGATCTGGCTCGGTCACCGGGTACGGATGCGCTTTGGCCTGACCGAAGAATTACCGCAGCATCCCAAGGCCCTCGACATGTTGCGCTTTGCCCTGCGCAAACTCGGGCCTTGGCTGATCGCCCTGGTGATGACCGTCTACATGACCTACGCCCTGCCCTCGTCATTGGGCAAAAGCCTGGCGATGGTGCTGGCCTATGCGCTGGTGGTCGGCACGTGTTTTTCGGCGATCTGTGTGATCGCCTTTTCCTTGCTCGACGGGCCACACCGCCACCGCGCCTTGTACATCCTGCGGCATCAGGCCTTTCGGCCGCTGTGGCTGATCGGCAGTTTTGCCGCGTTCGGCGAAGCCTTGAACGACCCGCGACTGGTCGCCAGCCTCGGCAGCCATTTGGCGCACACCGCCGCCACCATCGCCAACGTGCTGGCCGCGCTGTCTACCGGGCTGTTCATCCTGCGCTTCCGACGCCCCATCGCCCACTTGATCCGCAACCAACCGCTATCCCGGCGCCTGACCCGCCGCGCACTCAGCGACACCATCGAGATTCTCGGCACTTTCTGGTACATGCCAGCGTTGGTTCTGGTGGCCATCTCGCTGTTCGCCACGTTCGTTTCCGCCGGCGACACCAGCACCGCGTTGCGCCAATCGCTGATCTGCACCGTGCTGCTGGTGTTGTGCATGGTCATCAACGGACTGGTACGCCGGCATGCACTGAAACCGCAACGTGGCGTGAAGCGTCATGCACTGTATTCCGAACGTCTGAAAAGCTTCTTCTATACCCTCGCCCACTTGCTGGTGTGGCTGGCGTTCATCGAACTTGGCCTGCGGGTCTGGGGCATGTCGCTGATTGCGTTCACCGAAGGCGAAGGCCATGAAGTCAGCGTCAAACTGTTCAGCCTCGGCGGCACACTGATTTTTGCCTGGCTGATCTGGATCCTCAGCGACACGGCGGTGCACCACGCCCTCACCCGCTCGCGCAAAGGCCAGGCCAACGCGCGTGCGCAGACGATGATGCCGCTGATCCGCAACGTGCTGTTCGTGGCGATTTTCATCGTCGCGCTGATCGTCGCCCTGGCGAACATGGGCATGAACGTTACGCCACTGCTGGCCGGTGCCGGCGTGATCGGTCTGGCCATCGGTTTCGGCGCACAATCGTTGGTCGCGGACCTGATCACCGGGCTGTTCATCATCATTGAGGACTCCCTGGCCATCGACGACTACGTGGATGTCGGCGGTCACCTCGGCACTGTCGAGGGCCTGACCATTCGTACCGTGCGCCTGCGGGACATCGACGGCATCGTCCACACCATCCCGTTCAGTGAAATCAAAAGCATCAAGAACTACTCGCGGGAGTTCGGCTACGCGATCTTTCGCGTGGCGATCCCCTCGAACATGGACATCGATAACGCGATCAAACTGATGCGCGACGTCGGCCAGAAGATGCGCGCCGATCCACTGCAACGACGCAACATCTGGTCGCCGCTGGAGATTCAAGGGGTCGAGAGTTTCGAGTCAGGCAACGCGATTCTGCGGGCCCGCTTCAAAACCGCGCCGATCAAGCAGTGGGAAGTTTCCCGGGCGTTCAACCTGTCCTTGAAACGGCACCTGGATGAAGCCGGGCTGGATCTGGCGACACCGCGCATGAGTGTGCAGGTGGTCACGGCGGGTGGCGGCCCAATAGCCGATTAACCCTTGGCCACCTGTGGGAGCGAGCCTGCTCGCGATGGACGCACAGGCACCGCGCTCATTCAGACAGCACACGTAATCGTTCACGACCATCGCGAGCAGGCTCGCTCCCACAGGATCTGCGGCCCAAGACCGGCGGTATTTAACAAATCGCAGGTAAAAAAAATCCCCGAACCAGTCGGGGATTTTTTATGTTCGATCAATCAGCCCGGGGGCGGATCAATCTTCGCGATAGCGACGCAGCTTCAACTGCTTACCGGCAACGCGAGTGTCCTTCAGCTTGGTCAGCAGACGCTCCAGACCATCTTCCGGCAGCTCGACGAGGCTGAAGCTGTCACGCACCTGGATGCGACCGATCGCTTCACGCGCCAGACCACCTTCGTTGAGGATGGCACCCAGCAGGTTTTTCGCCGCGATACCGTCACGCGCGCCCAGCGCGGTACGGCAACGGGCACGACCTTCGGCCAATGGAACCGGAGCGCGACGCTCACGATCACCACGGTCCGGACGATCACCGGTGCGCTCTGGACGATCGCCACGCGGTGCGTTGTTCGGCACCAGTGGACGTTCTTTCTCGATTGCAGCCAGGGTCAGCGCCTGAGCGTTGGTCGCCTTGCGCAGCAGGGCAGCAGCCAGTGCACGCGGCGTGCAACCGATATCGGCAGTCAGGCGATCCAGCAGATCACCGTGAGTCGATTCAGCATCGCCAACCAGCGGCGACAGGCTGTTGGTCAGTTTCTTGATGCGGGCATCGAGAACAGCCTGAGCGTCCGGCAGGCGAACTTCGGCAACTTTCTGACCGGTTACACGCTCGATCACTTGCAGCATGCGGCGCTCACGCGGAGTCACCAGCAGCAGTGCACGACCTTCGCGACCGGCACGGCCAGTACGGCCGATACGGTGAACGTAGGATTCCGGATCGTACGGCATGTCAACGTTGAACACGTGAGTGATGCGCGGAACGTCCAGGCCACGAGCGGCAACGTCGGTCGCCACAACGATGTCCAGACGGCCATCCTTGAGGGAGTCGATCACGCGCTCACGCTGGTTCTGGGCAATGTCACCGTTCAGCGCAGCAGCTTTGTAGCCTTTGGCTTCCAGGGCGCTGGCCAGGTCCAGGGTCGCTTGCTTGGTGCGCACGAACATGATCAGGGCGTCGAAGTCTTCGACTTCCAGCAGGCTCAATACAGCCGAGGTCTTCTGGTCAGCGTGAACCAACAGGTGAGCCTGTTCGATCGCGGTAACGGTCTGAGTCTTGGTCTGGATCTTCACGTGTTGCGGATCGCGCAGGTGGCGTTCGGCAATGGCACGGATCGACTGTGGCAGGGTAGCCGAGAACAATACGGTCTGACGGGTTGGAGGCAAGGCCTTGAAGATGACTTCCAGGTCGTCCATGAAACCCAGTTTGAGCATTTCGTCGGCTTCGTCGAGAACCAGGTGGTTCACGGTCGACAGGACTTTTTCGTCGCGACGCAGGTGGTCGCACAGACGGCCCGGAGTGGCGACAACGATCTGTGCGCCATTACGGATTGCTTTCAGTTGTGGACCCATAGGGGCGCCGCCGTAAACGGCCACAACGGTAACGCCTGGCATTTGCTTGGCGTAGGTTTCGAAAGCGGTTGCTACTTGCAGCGCCAACTCACGGGTTGGCGCCAGGATCAGGGCTTGCGGCTCGCGCTTGGCAGGATCGATGCAGTGCAGGATAGGCAGGGCGAACGCAGCGGTTTTACCCGTACCGGTTTGCGCCTGACCAATCATGTCCTGGCCGGCCATGATGATCGGGATCGATTGCTGCTGAATAGCCGAAGGCTCTTCGTAGCCAGTCGCAATGACGGCTGCAAGGATATTCGGATTAAGATTAAAAGCGGCGAAGCCGCCGGTTTCCTGGGTCATGGGTCTGCCTCTAAGTGCATCCGCAAAGACCCATGCTCCAAAGCTGCGCATGCCGTGTAAGACTCAAGAGTCGCCCTGGCTGCTTTGTCGGCGGGGATTTGCGAAAACGAATGAATGAAAAAGATTCGTCAAGGGAGAGTCCGCTGTGCGGACGTGCAGCCGAAGCTGACTTCGGGGAATTGCGCTACCTAAACGCGGCCCGGTTAAAGGCCGGCGCGCACTATACCGGAATTCGCCCAAAAAGGGAGCATTATTTGTCGGAAAACTGACGGATACACCGTTGTGTCACAGGCTTTGCGGATAATCGTGCGACGGTCTATTTTTCAAAGGCCCGGCCCTGCTGGGGATGGCGCTAAAACGGTTCACCGTTGTGACTCGGACCTGCGGCCTCGCCTACCCCCTAAAACCCCTTCCCGTCCGAGGAATTGTTCGATGAATCAACCTGTTACCAGCCGTGTGACCTGTGAAAGGCGCGGCCATGTCCTGTTGATCGGCCTGGATCGGGTGGCCAAGCGCAATGCCTTCGACCTCGACCTGCTCAACGCACTCAGTCTGGCCTACGGTGAGTTCGAGGCTGACAGCGAAGCGCGGGTGGCGGTGGTGTTCGGCCATGGCGAGCATTTCACCGCCGGGCTTGACCTGATCAGCGCCAGTTCGGCCCTGGCCGAGGGCTGGCAGGCACCGCCTGGCGGTTGCGATCCGTGGGGCGTGTTCGCGGGTCCGCGAGTCAGCAAACCGGTGATCGTCGCCGCGCAAGGTTATTGCCTGACCATTGGCATTGAGTTGATGCTCGCCGCCGACATCAACCTCTGCGCCAGTAACACCCGGTTTGCCCAGAAAGAAGTGCAGCGCGGGATTTTCCCGTTCGGCGGGGCCACATTGCGCCTGCATCAAGTCGCCGGTTGGGGCAATGCGATGCGCTGGCTGCTGACCGGGGATGAATTCGATGCGCATGACGCGTTGCATCTGGGGTTGGTGCAGGAAGTCATGGCCAGCGAGGATTTGCTGCCCCGGGCGATTGAGCTGGCGGAGCGGATTGCCCGGCAGGCGCCGCTGGGGGTTCAGGCAACGTTGATGTCGGCGCGGCAGGCGCGTTATGAGGGCGAAACATCCGCGGCGCTGGGGTTGCCGCCGCTGGTGAAGAAGTTGTTGGCGAGTGAGGATGCGAAGGAAGGTGTGCGATCGATGGTTGAGAAGCGACCGGGCATTTTCAAAGGGGTTTGAGATTTGTGTCGCCCTTTACGGCCCCATCGCGAGCAGGCTCACTCCCACATTTGGAATGCGTCCCCCTGTGGGAGTGAGCCTGCTCGCGATGAGGCCCTTACAGACGACACATCAGGTCGCGGGGCGAATCGCCTTGATCAACGACTGCAACGAATACCCCAACCGTGGCGCCAGCCCTTCGGCCCGCGCAACCACCCCTTCCATGTCCAGCTCCTGATCCAGCTCCGACGGCACGAGCAGAATCACGTTGCCCTCCTTCACCGGCAACTCCCAGTAATGCCGGTGATAGAGCCCACGCAACAGCGCCGCGCCCAACGGCTTGCCATCATCGGTGGCCCACTGGTTGATCACCAGCCAGCCGCCCGGATTCAGGCGTTTCTGACAGTTTTCCAGAAAGCTCCAGGCCAGATGCCCGACACCCGGCCCGACATCGGTATAAAGGTCGACGAAAATCAGGTCGGCCGGCTCGGCGGTATCGAGCAGCTCCAGCGCATCGCCGACGCGGATGTACAGCCGCGGATCGTCATCCAGCCCCAGGTATTCGATGGCCAAGCGCGGCACGTCGGGCCGCAGCTCGATGGCTTCGACATCTTCCAGCGGCAAGAACTTCAGGCAAGCCTGGGTCAGCGTGCCGGCACCGAGGCCGAGGAACAGCGCGCTTTCCGGCTGCTCGTGGCACAACGCGCCGATCAGCATGGCACGGGTGTAATCGTATTCGAGCCAGCTCGGGTCGGCGGTGAACACGCAGCTCTGTTCGATGGCATCACCGAACTCGAGAAAACGGTAATCGGCCACTTCCAGCACGCGAATCACGCCGAACTCGTCCTGTACCTCGGCGAGCAGATGCTCGACGCGCTCCTCAGTCATTTCGTCTCCAGATCGTCACCGGGCCCGGCAACGCAATGCAATGCACCGCAACATCAGGCGGCAAAAGCGCGATTGTCCGCGAAGCGACGGGAACAGGTCACGCACTAATTTGCTGATAACATGAACGTCCGAGCGTAAAACAACCGAGACCGTGATGAGCCAACCCTGGAGCCCTGACAGCTGGCGCGCCCTGCCGATCCAGCAACAACCCCACTACCCCGACGCGGCGCATTTGCTGCACGTCGAGCAAACCCTGGCGAGTTATCCGCCGCTGGTGTTTGCCGGTGAAGCCCGGGAGTTGCGACGTCAGTTTGCCGAAGTGACCCAGGGCCGCGCATTTCTGTTGCAGGGCGGCGATTGCGCCGAAAGCTTCGCCGAGTTCTCTGCCGCGAAAATCCGCGACACCTTTAAAGTGCTGCTGCAAATGGCCATCGTCATGACCTTCGCCGCCGGTTGCCCGGTGGTCAAGGTCGGGCGCATGGCCGGTCAGTTCGCCAAACCGCGTTCGGCCAACGACGAAACCATCGACGGCGTGACCCTGCCCGCCTACCGTGGCGACATCGTCAACGGCATCGGCTTCGACGAAAAAAGCCGTGTGCCGGACCCGGAGCGTCTGCTCCAGTCCTATCACCAGTCCACCGCGACCCTGAACCTGTTGCGTGCCTTCGCCCAGGGCGGCTTTGCCGACCTGCATCAGGTGCACAAATGGAACCTGGACTTCATCGCCAACTCGGCGCTGGCGGAAAAATACAGCCACCTCGCCGATCGCATCGATGAAACCCTGGCATTCATGCGCGCCTGCGGCATGGACAGCTCGCCACAACTGCGCGAAACCAGTTTCTTCACCGCTCACGAAGCGCTGCTGCTGAACTACGAAGAAGCCTTCGTGCGTCGCGACAGCCTGACCAACGATTACTACGATTGCTCGGCGCACATGTTGTGGATCGGCGACCGCACCCGTCAGCTCGACGGCGCTCACGTCGAGTTCCTGCGCGGGGTGAACAACCCGATCGGGGTCAAGGTCGGCCCGAGCATGAACCCGGAAGACTTGATTCGCCTGATCGACGTGCTCAACCCGGACAACGATCCAGGTCGCTTGAACCTGATCGCACGGATGGGCGCGAACAAGGTTGGCGATCATTTGCCGCAACTGATCCGCGCGGTGCAGCGTGAAGGCAAGCAAGTGCTTTGGAGTTCCGATCCGATGCACGGCAACACCATCAAGGCCAGCAGCGGCTACAAGACCCGCGACTTTGCGCAGATTCTTGGCGAGGTGAAGCAGTTCTTCCAGGTGCACGAAGCGGAAGGCACCTATGCCGGCGGCATTCACATCGAGATGACCGGGCAGAATGTCACCGAGTGCATTGGTGGTGCGCGACCGATCACCGAGGACGGGTTGTCGGATCGGTATCACACCCATTGCGACCCGCGGATGAATGCGGATCAGTCGCTGGAGTTGGCGTTTTTGATTGCCGAAACCCTGAAGCAAGTCCGTCGGTAAACCGTGTTGCGCCCATCGCGAGCAGGCTCGCTCCCACATTGGACCGTGTCCGACAGGACAACTCGGTCAACTGTGGGAGCGAGCCTGCTCGCGATGGCATCAGTTCAGACACCACCAATACCGGCCAATGCCACCCGCAACCGCCCCGCACTCTCCCGCGGGCAATTCAATTGCACCCGCTCCAACCCCAGCCAATCCGCCATCCGCCGCAAATTCACCGCCAACGCCAGCATCCCTTCCTCATCCAGCCCCGGCTCTTCCTCATGCACTGCATGCACCGCCAACCGCCCCAACGCCCGCTCCGCACGCAAATCCACCCGCGCAGCAATCCGCTCGTTGTATAAAAACGGCAACACGTAATAGCCGTAGACCCGCTTGTCCGGCGGCGTATAAATCTCCAGCCGATAGCGAAAATCGAACAAACGCTCGGTACGACTGCGCTCCCAGATCAGCGAATCGAAGGGTGACAGCAAGGCACTGGCCTCGACCTTGCGCGGCACTTTCGGCTCTGGCAAACAAAAGCCCGGTTGCCGCCAACCCTGGACTTCACAGGTCAGCAGCTCCCCGGCTTCCACCAGCTCCGCAAGGCGCGGACGCGCATCACCCGGGCTGAGCCGGAAGTAATCGCGCAGGTCCTTTTCCGTCGCCACACCCAAGGCGTTCGCGGCGTGCTGCAGCAACCCGCGCTGGGCCTCGTCCTCCGCGAGCAACGGTTGCTGCAGAATCGCCGCAGGAATCACCCGCTCGGGCAAATCATAGAGCCGCTCGAATCCTCGCCGCCCGGCCACGGTCACTTCCCCGGCGGCGAACAACCATTCCAGCGCATGCTTTTCTGCGCTCCAGTCCCACCACGGCCCTGCCCGCTCCTGACGGGTCGAAAGGCTGCCGGCGCCCAGCGCGCCGAGCTCTTCAACCGAGGCCAGCACCCGCCGGACAGTGTCCTGTTGCTCACGCCCGAAACGTGCCAGTTGCTGATAGATATCTTCGCCACGACTCGCGCGCTGCATGCGCCAGCGCATCAACGGGTACATCGACAGCGGCAGCAACGAGGCTTCATGACCCCAGTATTCGAACAGCGTACGTCGCCGGCCCGAACTCCAGGCAGCCTGGTCGAGCAAGTCGGGTGAGTAATTGCCGAGGCGGGAAAACAAAGGAAGGTAGTGCGAACGCACCAACGCATTGACCGAATCGATCTGCAAGATGCCCAGCCGCTCGATCAGGCGATTGAGCTGCACCGCTTTGATCGCCGCTGGCGGCTGGCGCCCGTTGAACCCTTGGGCGGCCAGCGCCAGGCGTCGAGCCTGTTTGATGGAAAAGGACAGCGTTGCGGGCATGAACATCTCCTTGTCTGCTCGCAACCTACCTCACCGGGAGACGGTTTGTGTAGTTGTGGCTTACTCATTTGTGCATCGGGTCATCCCAGAATGGGCGGACGGTTTCGTGCTCGACATCCGCACGACTGAGCCCGATGTCCTTCAACGCTTCGTCGCTCATGCCCGCCAACAACTCGCGTTCACGGTGCAATTCGTACCAGCGACTGATCTTGTGCAGCAAATCCGAGACGACGTGGATGGAATGTTTCTCTACCTCGACATAACCTTTTTGACCTTTCATCTTGTTGCCCTCCGTTTGGGATGGCTCAAGTGTCACGCCAAGGCTAAGATCAATCCAACGAATGTTTCTTATGCAATACATCTCGGAGATTGATGTATGTCCGCCTTCCCAAGTATCGACACCGAAGTGCTGCGCACCTTTGTGGCTATCGCCGATCAGGGCGGTTTCACCCGCGCAGGGGAGCTGGTCAACCGTACGCAATCCGCCGTCAGCATGCAGATGAAGCGGCTGGAAGAGGACGTGTTGCAACGCCAACTGTTCCAGCGCGACGGCCGCCAGGTGCGGCTGACCGCTGAAGGCCAGGTGCTGCTGGGTTACGCCCGGCGCATCCTCAAGTTGCACAGCGAAGTGTTCAACACCCTGCGCGAACCGCACATGGTCGGCACGGTGCGGATCGGCACGCCGGACGATTACGTGATGCGTTTTCTGCCGGGGATTCTGCGGCGATTCGCCCAGTCATATCCGCTGATCCAGATCGAGGTGCACTGCGAATCATCAAAACAATTGCTGCTACGCCAGGATCTGGATTTATCCATCGTCACCCGCGAGCCGGGCAACGAGATCGGCCAGTTGCTGCGCAAGGAACGTTTCGTCTGGGCCGAAGCACAATGCTACAGCGCCCACGAGCAGACACCGTTGCCGCTGGCGATGTTCAACAGTGATTGTTTCTGCCGGCTGTGGGCCTGCAATGCGCTGGACGCGATGGGTCGCGACTACCGCGTTGCCTACAACAGCTCAAGCCTGTCGGCGATCATGGCGGTGGTCAGCGCCGGCCTGGCCGTCACCGCACAACTGGAAAGCCTGATCACCCCGGACATGCGCATTCTCGGTGACGCCGAAGACCTGCCCTTGCTGCCTGAAGCCAGCATCATGCTGGTGCGCAACCTGCACAATCCGTCACCGATTACCGAATGCCTGGCCGAGCACATCGTCGACGGCTTCAAACTTTAAACGCGAGCATCACCGCGCACAGCACCAGGAAGCCACAGAACAACCCGCGCAGGAGGCGCTCCGGCATGGCATGGGCGATCTTCACGCCCCAACTGATGCTCAGCAGTCCACCCACGGCCAACGGCACGCCGATCATCCAGTCCACTTGATGATGCACGGCATAAGTGACCAGCGTGACGCCCGTGCTGGGTAATGCCAGTGCCAGCGACAACCCTTGGGCCACCACTTGGCTGGTGCCGAACAGGCTGGTCAGCACCGGTGTTGCCACCACCGCCCCGCCCACGCCAAACAATCCGCCCATGGTCCCGGACGCCGCGCCGAGCACACCCAGCCATGGCCAGGCGTAATTCATCTGCGAAGAAGCCGGCGCATTGGCGTAGAACATTCGCAACAGGTTGTAGGCCGACAGCGCGATCAGGAAGGCGACAAATCCGATGCGCATGGTTTGCGCATCAATACCCACCGCCCAGATGGAGCCGATCCAGGCAAAGCAAAAACCCATCGAGGCCAACGGCAGCGCGTGGCGCATTTCGATTTTGTTGCGCTGGTGATAGCGCCATAGCGCCAGCATCACGTTAGGGACGACCATCACCAGCGCAGTGCCCTGGGCAATTTGCTGATCGAGACCGAACAACACGCCAAGCAACGGAATCGCGATCAGACCGCCGCCAATGCCAAACAAGCCGCCGAGGGTTCCCAGGGCTGCGCCAAATACCAGGTAAATCAAAAACTCGATCACGGCCGATTTCCTTTTATCTCAGGCCATTCATCCTACGCAGTCGGCGCTGGCGGGGAAACGCACAGCAACGCACAATGGCTGTGCCAACTTCGCATAAGCATTGATACACCATGAACCCTAATCAATTGACCGAACAACTCGGCCTGTTCCTCGACGTGCTGGAAACCGGCAGCTTTTCCGCTGCCTCTCGCCGTCATCCACTGACCCCATCGGCCGTGGCGCGGCGCATCGATAGCCTGGAAAGCGCGGTCGGCAGCCAGCTGTTCATTCGCAGCACCCATGCCGTCCGCGCGACTCCGGCCGGCGTGGCGTTTGCCGAGCGTGCGCGGCGGATCGTGGCGGAATTGCAACTGGCCCGCGCCGAGGCAGTGTCCCTGAGCAGTGCGCCGGAAGGCTTGATCCGGATCGACGCGCCCGCCGCGTTCGGCCGACGGCATCTGGCGCCAGTGATCGCTGATTTTCTGATGCTGTACCCCGGCCTCGACGTGCAACTGCACCTGATCGACAGTTTTGTCGACATGCAGGGTTTGAATCTGGGCAAGGTCGATCTGGTGCTGCGCGCCGGGCAAATGGCCGACACCCGGCTGGTGGCCACGCCGCTGGCGAGCATGGTGCGCATCGCCTGCGCCAGCCCCGCATACCTGCAACGCCGTGGCGTGCCGACCGACCCGGCGCAGTTGAGTGATCACGACGGCCTCGACTGGGATGGCCTGGCGCCGCCATTTGCCTGGCGTTTCGAGCAAAACGCAGAAATGCATTTGCATCGTCCCGGGCGCATCCGCATGAGCGCCAACAATGCCGAGGCACTGGTCTGCGGTGCGCTGGCCGGGCTCGGTATCGCGCACTTGCCGACCTGGCTGACCAGCGAATACCTGTTGCGCGGCGAACTGCTGCCGCTGTTCTGTGAACACGGCCTGCCACCGCCGGAAACCACCGGCATCTATGCGTTGCGTCTGGAGCAGCAACCCAACCCGAGGAGTCGTTTATTGCTGGAGTACCTGAAAGTCCGCTTCAGCCCTGTCCCGCCATGGGATCTGGCGCTGCGAACCAATCTGGACCGGCACTAGGTCAAAATTATCTGGCGCATTAAAGATTCGCCCGCTAGATTCATGAAGATCACTGATCAAGGCTTTGAGATGAACACCGAACGCGACACCACGGATAACTGCGACGACCTGCTGCTGGACAACCAGGCCTGCTTCGCCCTGCATTCCACTTCACTGCTGATGACCAAGGTCTACAAGCCGCTGCTGCAAGCGCTGGGCCTGACCTATCCGCAGTACCTGGCGATGATGGTGTTGTGGGAACGGGACGGTTTGACCGTAGGCGAAATCAGCACGCGCTTGCTGACCGATCCCGGCTCGCTGACCCCGTTGCTCAAGCGCCTGGAAGTCGAAGGCTTGCTCAGCCGCACTCGCAGCCGCGAGGACGAGCGAGTGGTGATTGTCGAGCTGACTGAACAGGGTCGCGCGTTGCGGGACAAGGCGCGCGGCGTGCCCCAGTGCATCCTCGGCGCCAGCGGCATGACGCTTGAGCGGTTGCAGAAACTGCAAGCGGAGCTGCAAGTGCTGCGTAGCAATCTGCAGGACAGCCTCTAAGCGATCACCTGATAGATCGCGTTATCGTTCTTCGCGGGCAAGCCTCGCTCCTACAGGTCATGTGCGGTCTGTAGGAGCGAGGCTTGCCCGCGAAAGCATCCTCGACGCCACAAAAAATTCCTGCCTGTCACTCCCACACCAAAGCCTCTACATCAAGCCTCTCCCCGCCGAATGCATACCCTGCGCATGCTTTCAGGAAAACTTTTTTCAAAATTTATCTTGCGCACTAAATATTAGCGCGATACATTCATCTCGCACTTACTTAGCGCGCAAACATTTAGCGCAAATCATCCAAACCTGAAACGAGGCCTACATCATGCAAACTCTCTACACCGCAATCGCAACCTCCACTGGCGGCCGTGACGGTCGTGCGGTTTCCAGCGACAACATCCTCGACGTCAAACTCGCCACTCCGAAAGAACTCGGCGGTGCTGGCGGCGCGGCCACCAACCCGGAACAACTGTTCGCCGCCGGTTACTCGGCCTGCTTCATCGGCGCACTGAAGTTCGTTGCCAGCCAGACCAAACGCAGCATCCCTGCCGACGCCTCGATCACTGCCCACGTCGGCATCGGCCAGATTCCTGGCGGCTTCGGTCTGGACATCGACCTGCACATCAGCCTGCCGGGTCTTGAACAAGCCGATGCGCAAACCTTGGTCGACGCGGCCCACCAGGTCTGCCCGTACTCCAACGCCACCCGCGGCAACGTCGAAGTGCGCCTGCACGTGACCGTCTAACCGTCGACTCCAAGACCGAACAGGAAACGAACATGAACACTTTCAGCAAAGTCTTGACCGGCACCCTTCTCGCCCTGTCCATCCACAGCGCATTCGCGGGCGAGGGGGTTGAACACAACACCCAGGCGTTCCTCGATGTCCTGAATGCCGGCACCGGCAAACCGATGGAACAGCTTTCACCGAAAGATGCCCGGGCCATTTTGGTCGGCGCGCAAGCCGGGGTGAAACTGACGTTGCCAAAAGCAGACGTCAGCCAGAAGACCATTCAAGTCGACGGCCAACCGCTCAGCCTGACCATCGTCCGGCCGGCCGGGGTCAAAGGCGAGCTGCCGGTGTTCATGTTCTTCCACGGCGGCGGCTGGGTGCTGGGGGACTTCCCGACCCACGAGCGGCTGGTTCGGGATCTGGTCACGGGTTCGGGGGCGGCGGCGGTGTTCGTCAACTACACCCCTTCGCCGGAAGCGCATTACCCGGTGGCGATCAACCAGGCTTACGCGGCCACTAAATGGGTGGCCGAGCACGGCAAAGAGATCAACGTCGATGGCAAGCGACTGGCCGTGGCCGGTAACAGTGTCGGCGGCAACATGGCGGCCGTGGTTGCGCTGATGGCCAAAGACAAAGGCACCCCGGCGATCAAGTTCCAGGTGCTGTTGTGGCCGGTGACCGATGCGAGCTTTGAAACCGCGTCTTACAACCAGTTTGCCGAGGGGCACTTCCTCACCAAAAACATGATGAAGTGGTTCTGGGACAACTACACCACCGACGCCAAGCAACGTAACGAGATCTACGCTTCACCGCTGCGGGCGACCACCGCACAACTCAAGGGCTTGCCACCTGCGCTGGTGCAGACGGCCGGGGCTGATGTGCTGCGCGATGAAGGTGAAGCCTATGCGCGTAAACTGGATGAGGCGGGTGTGCCGGTCACGGCGGTGCGTTACAACGGCATGATTCACGATTATGGTTTGCTGAACGTAGTGAGCCAGGTGCCAGCGGTTCGCTCCGCAATGCTGCAAGCGTCCGAAGAACTGAAGCAACACCTGAAGAAATAACACCGCCCCCCTGTAGGAGCGAGGCTTGCCCGCGAAAGCGGTGTGTCAGAAAAGACGCCTTCGCGGGCAAGCCTCGCTCCTACAGGGGCTGGTGTGTAGTTTGCAGGCACAAAAAAGCCCGACTCAATGGTCGGGCTTTTTCATTCCTGAAGCAGTGCTTATTTAGCACGGCCTTTGTAGGAACCGCCTTCGCGGGTATCGATCTCGATCATGTCGCCGATTTCGATGAAGTCAGCAACCGACAGCTCGGTACCGTTCTTCAGTTTGGCAGGCTTCATTACCTTGCCGGAAGTGTCGCCGCGAGCGGAACCTTCGGTGTAGTCAACCTGACGCACGATAGTGGTCGGCAGTTCTACGGAAACCAGACGCTCTTCGAAGAAGATCGCTTCGCAAACATCGGTCATGCCTTCTTCAACGAAAGGCAGAACGGCTTCGATGTCTTCAGCGTTCAGCTCGTACATGGTGTAGTCGGTGGTGTCCATGAACGTGTAGGTGTCGCCGCTGATGAAGGACAGGGTCGCTTCTTTGCGGTCGAGGATTACGTCGTCCAGTTTGTCGTCAGCGCTGTAAACGATCTCGGTCTTGTAACCGGTCAGCAGGTTTTTCAGCTTGGTCTTCATGATCGCGCTGTTACGACCGGATTTGGTGAATTCAGCTTTCTGAACCAACCATGGATCGTTTTCGAGACGGATCACGGTACCGGGTTTCAGTTCTTTACCAGTTTTCATTGCGAATATCCGAATTTGGATGGGATTTACAAAAATCTAGGCCGCGTATCATATCCAATTTAGGTAAAACTGTACCAGCGCTGCGGCAAGATCAGCCTGCAAAGCCTGTTCCAGACACCACGCTTCGGCGTGTTTTTGCAGTTCTGGCCAGTGTTTACGGGTCGTAGCCCAATGGTCGGACATATCATGCCCGGCATTCCACTCTCGCCAAAGACCGCTGATCGCCTCGCGGGCAGGCGCAGACAGGCCTTTTGTGTAGAGCGTGAGGAAGGCTTCGAGCTTGTCCAGATGAATGTCTTCGTCCTGCCGATAGATGTGCCAGAGCAGCGGCCGCCCTGCCCATTGCGCGCGGACAAACGAATCTTCGCCGCGCACGGCGTTGAAATCGCAGCACCAAAGCAGGTGATCGTATTGATCCTGTCGGACGAACGGCAGCACTTGCACGGTCAATGACTCGCGCACATGCACCGCGCCAGCCGCCAAACCCTCGACACCGAGCCAACGTTCGACATCACCGAGAATCCGCCCTTCGGGCACCAGCAGATGCGTGGGCACTGGATCGGCGGCCAGGACATCCAGCCAACTGGCCAGGCCGGCATTTTCGTAGGCGAACAGCGAAATCAGCTGCGCGCCTTGCGCACGATCAATCCCTAAACCTTGCAGGAATGCGCGCTGAGCCTCGGGATCTTGCTGAAATTGCCGACGCCGCTCCAGCAATCCGCTTTCACGCAGCAAGCCACCGGTGCCCTTTTGGAACCCCGGAAAGAAAAAGAATTTCTGCACATTTTTGTACTTCACCGACGGCAAGCCGTGGCAGCCAACGACCCAATCCTCTGCGCTCAGGTAGTCGAGGTTCAACCACAGTGGCGGCTTCTCCCGCGCCGCCATGGCCTCCATGTAAGCACTCGGCAACTGGCAGGCGAACGCGGCGATCACCACATCAGCCGCGTCAGTCGACTGCCAGTCGGCCGTCCACTGGCGCACCTCGACCCCCTCCTGCCACTGCTGTGGAAGATTGAGATCAATGGCTGGGCACAAACGCTCGAAGGCCCGCAAATCATCGACCCACAAACGCACGTCCATCGCATGTTCGGCCACCAATTGGCGGGCCAGGCGCCAGGTCACACCGATGTCGCCAAAGTTATCGACCACGATGCAAAAAATATCCCAGCGCCTGCGGTTTTTCATTTGAGGCATTTCAGGCATTCCAGGCTCCCGTTGGCAAAGGCGCCGATTGTCCGCATAAATTACCCCGTGCAGAAGAGCCGACGGCGATTAATCTTCATGCGACAATCGCCACTCGCCCGCGACCACCCGCCAGGAGGCAGTCATGCCCTACCGTCCCAATCCGCGCCGCCGCTTGCCGATCCAGCTTAATGCCCTGCAACTGACGGGCAGTATCGCCCTCGGATTGTGGCTGGGTTTCCTCGCGATCGCACTGACCTGCTGGCTCGCCTCGCGCCTGTTGTTCAGCGAGCAACTGGCGCCCGTCGCGCAAGCGGTGGAGCAATTGGCCAAGCCGCCGGTAGTGGTGCAACCGGTGCCGGACATTCCGCCGCAGAGCCCGATTTTCCAGCAGTACGAAGAGAACCTGCGCAAGAACGAACAGGCACAACGGCTGGATCAGGCGCGCAGCAGCAACCGCAATCTGTCGAACCCCAATTGCCAGTTCTGGCTGCAACAGGACCGCACCGCACCGAGCGAAAAAAGTCGCGCTAATGTCCTGCAATTCTGCGATTGATCATGAATAAGCAAACCGTCCACCAACTGATTATCGACAAGCTGCGGATCGATCTCGACATTGCCGAGCGTGCCGCGCAAACCGCTTACGAAACGGCGACCCACGAAGAAAACATCGCCGAAAACAAGTACGACACCCTGGGCCTGGAGGCGTCATATCTGGCGGCCGGGCAGGCAAAGCGCGTGGAGGAAATCAGGCAGTCACTGACGCTGTGCCAGAACCTGACGCTGCGGCCTTATGACGACCAGCGCGGCATTGAAGTCGGTGCCCTGCTCGGTCTCGAAGACGAAAAGGGACGTGAGCAATGGCTGTTCCTGGCGCCCGACGCGGCAGGTTTGAAGGTCGATCTGGTGGGGCAGTGGATTACCGTCATCACCCCTCGCTCGCCGCTGGGCAAAAGCCTGCTGGGCAAGTTCGAGGGGGACGAGGTGGAGATTCTGGTGGCGGGTGCTCGGCAACAGTTTTCTGTTACCGAGGTGGTTTAGCGGGAGATCAATGAACCGGCAGTTCGACGCCGTCGAACAGCTCTTCCAGTTCCTGCTTGTTGTGGCACTGAATGGCTTTGGCCATGACTTCGCGGGTCAGGTGCGGGGCGAACTTCTCGATGAAGTCGCACATGAAGCCACGCAGGAAGGTGCCGCGACGGAAACCGATTTTGGTGATGCTGGATTCGAACAATTCGCTGGCATCGAGCACCACCAGGTCATTATCGAGCTTGGTATCGACCGCCATTTTCGCCACGATGCCCACGCCCAACCCCAGGCGAACGTAAGTCTTGATCACGTCGGCGTCGGCGGCGGTGAACACCACTTTCGGCGTCAGGCCGCGATGGCTGAAGGCTTCGTCGAGTTTCGAACGGCCGGTGAAACCGAACACATAAGTCACGATCGGGTATTCGGCCAGCGCTTCGAGGGTCAGCTTCGACAGCTTGGTCAACGGGTGGCCCTGAGGCACGACCACGCAGCGGTTCCAGCGGTAGCACGGCATCATCACCAGATCACCGAACAGCTCCAGCGCTTCAGTCGCGATGGCGAAATCGACGGTGCCGTCAGCAGCCATTTCGGCGATCTGCATCGGCGAACCCTGGTGCATGTGCAGCGCAACGTCCGGGTATTGCTTGATGAAATTGCTGATCACCGGCGGCAACGCATAACGCGCCTGGGTGTGCGTGGTGGCGATCGACAGGGTGCCTTTCTTCTCGTTGGAGAATTCCTGGGCGATCTGCTTGATGCTTTCAACCTTGCGCAGGATCTCGCCGGCGGTGGTGATGATGCGCTCGCCGGCCGGGGTGACGCGGGTCAGGTGCTTGCCGCTGCGAGCAAAAACCTCGACGCCCAATTCGTCTTCCAGCAGACGGATCTGCTTGCTGATGCCCGGTTGCGAGGTGTAAAGGCTTTGGGCTGTAGCGGAAACGTTGAGGTCGTGGTGCGCCACTTCCCAGATGTAGCGCAATTGTTGAAGCTTCATATGAATCCCTCAAAGCAGGTAGACGCCACGGGCATCAGCGACGGTATATAACTATATTAATGGTTTGAAGAATAAATCTAGAACTTTTTTATCAAACTGCCACTATTCGTGTACTAGCGGTCCCCTTGGCGACGGCGTTCCACCAGCGGCACCAGATAGACCGGGACCCGAGCCAACTGCAACACCCGCGCTGCGGTCCGCCCCAAAGGCGTTTCCGCGCCAGCACCATGGCTATGACTACCTACGATCAACAAATCCACGGAGAGTTTCTGCGCCTGTTCGAGAATCACCTGCGACGGATCGCCCTGAAGCACCCGCACCGCTTGTATCCGCTCCAGATCCTGCTCCCCTTCATCCCCCAGTTCTTCACGAAAACTGTCGAGCACGCGCTGCTCGATATTGGCGATCACGGTGTTCAGGCCCTGACTGTGAAACTCGTTCAGCGCCTGCTCATCGAGGTAACTCTGAAGCACCGATTCGGCAAACAGCCCCATGGGTTCAACCGCGTGCACCACATACAGGTCGGCATTGAATGTTCGAGCCAGCTCCAGGGCATGCTGCATCACCAAAGGGGCGTACAGGCCGAGGTCAGTGGCATAGAGCATCGAACGAATCATATGACCTCCTCGAGTGCCAACATGGCGGAGATTGATTCAGCTTAGCAGTGCCTTGGCGAGTGCGACGTCCCGCGTAACGCGTTGAACGGCGGGCTTAAACCTTTTGCTCATTGCTTATGCCATGCGGCACATGGCCGGTAGCGACCACCTCGCGAGCCAACTCGCAATGGCCGGCCTGATCGTCGAAAAACACGTCAGCGGCAAAGGCTTCAAGGAAAGCGGACTTGGTCAGGCCACCCAGAAACAGCGATTCGTCCAGACGAATATCCCACTCGCGCAGGGTCCGAATCACCCGCTCATGAGCCGGTGCGGAACGCGCGGTGACCAGCGCAGTACGGATCGGACAGTCGTCCTCCGGGAACTCGCGCTGCAACAGATTGAGTGCCGCGAGAAAGCCTTTGAACGGCCCTCCACGCAAGGGCTCGCGGGCACTTTCGCGTTCGCTGGCCTGGAACGCTTCAAGGCCGCCCGCCTGATAAACCCGCTCCGACTCGTCGGAAAACAGCACGGCATCACCGTCGAAGGCAATCCGCAACTCATCACTGGCCGCACGGCTGGCGCCGCCCGACAGAATGGTCGCCGCCGCGAACCCGGCATCCAGTGCGCTGCGCACGTCTTCGGCATGGGTCGAGAGGAACAGGTCGCAGCCAAACGCCTTGAGGTACGGATACGGGCTGCGCCCGCCGACAAATGCCGCGCGCGAAATCGCCAGCCCGTAATGGTGAATCGAGTTGAACACCCGCAGCCCGGTGTCGGCACTGTTGCGCGACACCAGGATCACCTCGACCCTGGCGCGGCCGAGGCTGGCGTTCAGGTTCAGGAGTTTTTCAACGAGAGGGAATGCGTCGCCGGGCTCGAGGATTTCGTCTTCGTGTTCGATCTGATATTGCCGATAAGCCTCGACGCCGCTCGACAGATAAACCTTGTGGCTTTCGCTCAGGTCGAACAGCGCACGCGAAGAAATCGCCAGTACCAGCTTGTCGTCAATCGTCTTTGCCATGCCCTTCCCCCTCGGGTTGATCGACTCAGGTGTTGCGTCGATCGATAAAACTCAAACTGCGATACAACGCGTCGATTCGCGGCAATTCGCACCCGGCAGCCTTGGCCACCGCCAGTGGCCGGGCGTAAATGGCCGCCAGTTCCAGCGGTCGCTTGTGCAAATAGTCGTGGTGCATGCTCGGCCAGTAGTCCGGCATTTTCTCGGTCATCATGAACAGATAATCGGCATAACCGGCCGGCATGTCGTGACCGCAGGCCTTCGCGCCCCGGACCACTTCGGCCATCAAGGCCTTGATCAGTTCGCGGCTGTCGGCGTCGGCCATCAACGCTGTGGTGCCCGCCCCAAGCAGAACCGAGAGGCCGTTGTAAGGAATATTCCAGACCAGTTTTTGCCAGCGCGCCTGTTGCAGGTTCGCCATGGCCTGGGAATCGATGCCGGCGCTGCGGAACAATCCGGCGCCCTCCTCGACAATCGCCATGCGCGCCTGTTCATCGCCAGCGGGGCCACTGTGGTAGCCGACGTTTACCGCGCCGAGGGCCTGATGGGTGATCGCGCCCGGGCCGGTGCGATGCACGCAGATCAGACAAAGCCCGCCGAGCAGGTGCAGCGTATCGGGAAGCAATGCCCGCAGACTGTCTTCGACGTCCAGGCCGTTTTGCAGCAGCAGTACCTTGGCATTCGGCGCTGCGGCTTGAATGATCGCCGGCGCCAGACCGGCATTGCTGGTGGTCTTGGCGCCCACCAGCAACCAGTCGCAGGGCGGCATGTCTTCGGCCGACGAATAGGCCTGAACCGGATTCAGCGTCAGTGCGCCGTGCGGTGCACTGTCGACGTGAAGTCCGTGCTCGGCCACCGCCGAAAACTCGCTGCGCAGCAGAAAGTGCACATCGAAGCCGGCACGCGCCAGCATGACCCCGTAAAACCCGCCGATCGCACCGGTTCCGATAATACCGATGGTCGGTTTGGCAACTGCAGCCGTCATGGCAACTCCTCTGCTGTTCTCGTCAACGCCTGACCTACGGCTTCATTCAGCTCGGTAGCGGTCAGGCGTGATTTTAGTGCCCCGAAGAACTCGCCGTCGCGCACCACAAACAGCGCCGGCAAATGAAAGACCTGATAACGCTCGACCACCCCGCCGTTGTCCCCGGCATCGATCCAGCACAAGCGATCGACATCCAGATCGAGCCTGGGCAATTGCTCTCGGGCAAAACGGCAACTGGCGCAGCCGACGCTGGTAAAAACAACCAGCGAAACGCCGCTCATCGCCAGCAACCGTTGGTCGGCGTCGAAATCGGTCAGTGCCAATTCGACCACTATACTGGGGGAAACAATGTCAGATGGCCGACACATGGAGTCCGTGCTCATGGGACGTTTTATTCCTCATCCTGACGATGTACCCGTCGAATTAACGTTGCTAAAACCTGAGTGTATTTCACGGCAACAGCTGCACACTATCAGCCTCGGGGGCATGGCTTGCAATTACCACCGCGCCTGGCGTCACGGTACCGCGCTGGAAGTCCGCATGCCGACCTTGAACCCCGATATGCGTTTTCTGGGCTACGTGGCCTGGTGCTTGCGACGCAAGCGCGGCTACCTGGTAGGCATTGCCTTTGTTGACGAGCAGATGATGTTCAGCGCCCGAATGGGCGAACAGGTGTGTCAGATCGAGCGTTACTGTCGCTTGCATGACGCCCACGACGACCTGCAGGAAACCCAGGCGCTGGCCCTCGAATGGGTCCAGCAACACGCCGACGAGTTTTCCCACGACACGGTTCGCAAGGCATTTGCGCAGGCGGTGCTGGATTAAGGGACGTCATCAATTCGTTGCGAATGGCCCTTAAACCGCTGTCTGCCCATTGTCGAGCCACGGTGTAACGCGCTAAGGTTCCGCTCCCCGACGCGCTTAATTTGCTGTGCTCCGCCGCGCGGGTTCGCTGGCGGCCGGCACCCGTGACCTGACGAGTAAACGATGGCTGATTTACCGATCAACGACCTAAACGTCGCCTCCAACGAGACGCTGATCACTCCTGACCAGCTCAAGCGTGATATCCCTCTGAGCGACGCTGCCCTGCGCACCGTCACCAAGGGTCGCGAAGTCATTCGCAACATTCTTGATGGCACCGACCACCGCCTGTTTGTCGTCATCGGGCCGTGCTCGATCCACGACATCAAGGCTGCCCACGAATACGCCGAGCGCCTGAAAGTGCTGGCGGCGGAAGTGTCCGATACGCTGTATCTGGTCATGCGCGTGTATTTCGAGAAGCCACGCACCACTGTCGGCTGGAAAGGCTTGATCAACGACCCGTACCTGGACGACTCCTTCAAGATTCAGGACGGTCTGCACATTGGTCGTCAGTTGCTGCTGGACCTGGCCGAAATGGGCCTGCCGACCGCGACCGAAGCCCTTGACCCGATCTCTCCGCAATATTTGCAGGACCTGATCAGCTGGTCGGCCATCGGCGCGCGCACCACCGAATCCCAGACCCACCGTGAGATGGCTTCCGGCCTGTCCTCGGCGGTCGGCTTCAAGAACGGCACCGACGGCGGCCTTACCGTAGCGATCAACGCCCTGCAATCGGTTTCCAGCCCGCATCGTTTCCTGGGGATCAACCAGGAAGGTGGCGTGTCGATCGTTACCACCAAGGGCAATGCCTACGGTCACGTGGTGCTGCGCGGCGGCAACGGCAAGCCGAACTACGATTCGGTCAGCGTCGCACTGTGCGAACAAGCGCTGAACAAAGCGAAGATCAAGCCGAACATCATGGTCGACTGCAGCCACGCCAACTCCAACAAGGACCCGGCCCTGCAACCGCTGGTGATGGAGAACGTCGCCAACCAGATCCTCGAAGGCAACCGGTCGATCATCGGCCTGATGGTCGAAAGTCATCTGAACTGGGGCTGCCAGGCGATCCCGAAAGACCTCGCCGACCTGCAATACGGCGTGTCGATCACCGATGCCTGCATCGACTGGTCCGCCACCGAAAACACCTTGCGCAGCATGCACGCCAAGCTCAAGGATGTGCTGCCTAAACGTGATCGCACCTGATCACTGTTCAGCGCACACAAAAACGCCGGGCTTAACCCGGCGTTTTTTTATGCGTTCGTTTTACTGGCTCAGCTTGGCCGCATGCCGCTGGTGGCGCTCCATGTAGCGCTCCACGTAGGAACACGATGGAATCACGGTGTAGCCCATTTCCTCGGCGTACTCCAGCGCCTTCTCGGTCAAGGCTGCCGCAATGCCGCGACCACGCAATGCATTGGGCACGAAGGTGCGATAGATATCCAGAGTCTGTTTCCCCAGATCCATATAGGTCAGGTAGGCACGATGACCGTCCACATTGGTCTCGAACTGATGACCTGCCTGGTCATGGTTGATGGACAACGCCTCGCTCATCACAACTCCTCTGCGGGTCTTGAATTCTGACCCCTACCTTACCGATGTTTTTCCGGCGAAGGAACATCTACGCCACCCCCGTGCCTGAATGGACACCGAGAAGAGCTGCACCGATCTCGCGCAACCGAGCACGTATCAAATAGTAGGCACCATTGGCAGAAATGCTCAAGGTGCGCTCGTCATCACGCAGGGTTGGGCGGGTGCTGCTCCGGGTTACGCAGGGACGGCTCGACCGAAGCGCTCTGCGGGTCGATAGCCTGAACATCGCCGGATGTTGAGACTTAAGACGAGCGCCCCTCTATTAAGTCACCTCAACTAGGCGAAAGAGTTTGAGAGGTGTCGCGCAAATTCCGAACAAAAGTGTAGACGAATCCATCTAGACAGACTTTAGCCAAGATGGGGAAAACAGTCCTGCCTCCGGGAACTTTTTCGTGCCAACTCGCTCAGCTCGGGCCTTGCAGCTGGATATTTTTTAATCAATCGCAAGTAAAAGTTGCTCGAAAAAGAATCAACGCCTACAATTTTTTTTGCTTCTTGCTTTACGTCAGTTTACTTACGACAAGTAATGGGTAGTATGTACGCCGGCTATTTCCTCACTCTGAGGAGACAGCTACTTTAATAGAAAGTCCTTGAAGGGGAACACGATGAACAACGTTCTGAAATTCTCTGCTCTGGCTCTGGCCGCAGTTCTGGCTACCGGTTGCAGCAGCGTATCGAAAGAAACCGAAGCACGTCTGACCGCTACTGAAGACGCAGCTGCTCGCTCCCAGGCTCGTGCAGACGAAGCTTACCGTAAAGCTGATGAAGCTCTGGCTGCTGCTCAAAAAGCACAACAGACTGCTGACGAAGCTAACGAGCGTGCTCTGCGCATGCTGGAAAAAGCTAGCCGCAAGTAATAATCCTTCGGGGTTGTTATCAAGCCGACCCATTTTTTGGGTCGGCTTTTTTATTGCCCGGCGTTTGTCCAGGCAATAAAAAACCCGCCGACGCTCTCAGCGCCGGCGGGTTCTGTTCAAGCCTTACTGCAACGGATCGATCGGTGCACTCGTCACCATCGGCGCAGAAGTATTCGGCACGGCGATTTCCACCGGCAGGCCATCTTCAGCGGCAACCACATCACGCACCACATCCCAGTTCATGCGCAGGTTGTTGGTGATGTCTTCGCGCTTGAGCATCGCGTTGATCACAGCCGTGTGCTTGTCGACGACCGACGGGTTGCCCTTGTCGTCCAGCGGCGTGTGCGCTTCCAGATACACCTTGCCGCCACTTACACCGAACTTGTACGGGTCGTTGAGAATGCGCACCGACGTGCCGACCGGCACCATGCCTGCCATTTGCAGCACGTTGTTGTTGAACATGCGGAAGCAGCCGTGGCTGGTGCGCATGCCGATGCCGAACTTCTTGTTCGAACCGTGGATCAGGTAGCCTGGTGTGCCCAGGGTGAACTTGAACGGGCCCAGCGGGTTGTCCGGGCCGGCCGGCACGACGTTCGGCAGCGGATCGCCGTCAGCGGCGTGCTCGGCCTTGATCGACGCTGGAGGGGTCCAGGTCGGGTTCGGCGTCTTCGCAACGATGCTGGTGTGGGCAATCGGCGAACCCCAGCCTTCACGACCGATACCCAGCGGGAAGGTGTAGACCACGTTCCGGCCTTTCGGGAAGTAGTAGAGGCGGTATTCAGCCAGGTTGATGACGATGCCTTCACGTGGGCCTGGCGGCAGGATGAAGCGCGTCGGCAGCACGATCTCGGTGCCGGCACCCGGCAACCATGGATCGACGCCAGGGTTGGCCGCGACCATTTCCGAGTAGCCCAGATCGTAGGTGGTGCCAAGGTCGGCGAAGGTGTCTTCGTACTTGGCCTTGATCACTTGCACCTGGCCGATGATGTCTTCACCGGGCGGTGGCAGGGGTAGCTCCAATGCTGCTACGGGGCCTGCCACACAAAGGGCGGCAAGAGTCAGGCAGCGGGTGACGGCAGGAAAGCGCGGCAACATCCGGAAAATCCTTCGCATAATCGACTGGGGTTTAAGAACGCAATTGTACACTGGCGCTCTGGTATTCGGGGAGAGACACCGATAGAGCGTGAATTGGCTGCGATATTTTTCAGGGGGCATATCCGTTTCTGCGGTAACGGCGGCTATTGGTTTCGCCCTTACGGCGAGTCACTTGGAAGAGCCCCAAGTAACCAAGGGCTCTTGCCCCTTTCGTTCGGTGGCTCGCTAAGGCTCGCCATGCCCTCGCTCCGGTCCTGCTCCGTGGGCCCGCCGCCATCGGCCATCCATGGCCGGGGGCGGCTAACCCGGCATCCATGCCGGGTTGCCCACTACGCAGAACCTCCACTCGGCCTCTCGAGGGGGCGCTCAGATCAAAAGCGGAAGGCGAGCTAACGCTCGGCCTGATGAGTGGTGAAAATCAAAAGCAAACGCGATTCCCTGTAGGAGCCGGCTTGCCGGCGAAAAACGTCTGGGCGACGCGTTCATTCAGACAGCCCGCGTTATCGTTGACGTCCATCGCCAGCAAGCTGGCTCCTACAATTTTGAATCGTGCGAACCCAATCCATTGTAGGAGCCGGCTTGCTGGCGATAGCGGTGGGTCAGTCGACGCATTTATTGGCTGGACGGACGCCATCGCCAGCAAGCCGGCTCCTACAGGGGATCGGTGTCCACATCCTGAATGAGTGGCCGCTGTAGCGAAGGAAACGCGTACACAAAATGAGCCAGGTCGGCTTTCAGGCCGCCTCGGCGGCTGTGGCGGTAGTCGCCCCCTCGAGAGGCCGAGTGGAGGTTCTGCGCAGTGGGCAACCCGGCATGGATGCCGGGTTAGCCGCGCACGTCCAAGGATGGCCGATCGCGGCGGGCCCACGGAGCAGGACCGGAGCGAGGGGATGCCGAGCCATAGCGAGGCACCGAACGAAAGGGGCAAAAGCGCTTTGGTTACTTTCGCGCTTTTCGAAAGTGACTCGCTGTAAAAGCGAAACCGTCAGTGGCCGTTACCGCAAAACCGGATATGCCCCCAACCCAACCCAACCCAACCCCACATCAAGCCATCAAAGCTCGAACCGCAGCTCCGGCCAGATCGGCGAAGTACCGCGCTTTTGCGACTCCAGAATGGCCCGGCACAACGAACACAGCCGCTGATCCTGGAACACCCGGCGATCAACGCTCGACCAGCGCGGTTGCGCGGGCAGCAGACTTCCGCACAAGGTACGATCGGCCGAGCCGCCCAGCTCCAGCTGACGGGTCACCAGATGTACCCGCACTTCCTGGCAGGCGAACAGATCCAGCTGTTCGTCAGGCTCGATCAGTTGATAGGCAAAAAGTGACCAGGCGGGACGCGGCATCGGGGGCTCCAAATCGGGGGCGCCACCTTAGCCGAAACACCGCCGCTAGAAAAGCGTCAAAGCAGCGGTTTCAGTGTCGGCCAGACATTTTCCAGCAACTTGTCCTGAGCGCCCGCAGTCGGGTGCAGGCCGTCTGACTGCATCAGCTCAGGATGCCCACCCACGCCCTCGAGGAAAAACGGCACCAGCGGGATTTTTTTCTCGGCGGCGACGTTGCTGAAAGCCTCAGCGAAGACCTTGTTGTAGCGCGCACCGTAGTTGGGTGGCAATTGCATGCCGAGTAGCAGCACTTTGGCACCACTGGCCTTGGAGCTGTTGATCATCGCCGCAAGGTTTTGTTGCAATTGTGTTGGCAGCATTCCGCGCAGCCCGTCATTGCCACCCAACTCGAGGATCACCAACTCCGGTTTATGCTCTGCAAGCAGCGCAGGCAGGCGCGCCCGGCCTCCGGCGCTGGTGTCGCCGCTGATGGACGCATTGACCACCTTATCGTCGAAACCTTCGCGCTTGAGCCGTTGCTCAAGCAGCGACACCCACCCCTCGCGGGTATCCAGTCCGAAACCGGCGCTGATACTATCGCCAACGATCAGGACAGTACCCGCCGCTGCGTTCTGGGCCATGCACATCAAGGCCAGGCCAGCACTCAAAAACCACACTCGCATCGGATTCTCCATGGGCGCAAGCATTCTCACCGCGAAGGACCTCAGCAAAGTGGTTCCCAGCGCGGAAGGTGATCTGACTATCCTGCACGAACTCAGCCTGGAACTGAACAAGGGCGACAGCCTGGCCATCGTCGGCGCGTCCGGTTCAGGGAAATCCACCCTCCTCGGCCTGCTCGCCGGCCTCGACTTGCCGAGCAGCGGTGAAGTCACCCTCGCAGGCCAGGGCCTGAGCAATCTCGATGAAGACCAACGCGCACGCATTCGCGCCGAACACGTCGGTTTTGTCTTTCAATCATTCCAATTGCTCGACAGCCTCAACGCCCTGGAAAACGTCATGCTGCCGCTGGAACTCGATGGCCGCAAAGACGCCCGTGAGCGCGCCACCGAATTGCTGCAACGGGTCGGTTTGGGCCAACGCCTGACCCACTCGCCCCGCCAGCTCTCCGGTGGCGAGCAGCAACGTGTGGCGATTGCCCGTGCGTTTGCCGCCGAGCCCGATGTGCTGTTCGCCGACGAACCCACCGGCAACCTCGACAGCCACACCGGCGAGCGCATCAGCGATCTGTTGTTCGAACTGAACAAGGAACGCGGCACGACCCTGGTGCTGGTGACCCACGATGAACGCCTGGCACATCGTTGCCGGCGCCTGATCCGCCTTGAAGCCGGCCTGCTGGTCGCCCCTCTGGAGCCTTGATGGCACGCCTGCCGCTGTTGCGCCTGTTCAGTCTCGCCATCCGCCAACTGCTGCGCGACGCCCGCGCCGGTGAGCTGCGGGTGTTGTTCTTCGCTTTGCTGGTAGCGGTGGCGGCGAGTACCGCCATCGGTTACTTCGGTGCCCGCCTGAATGGCGCCATGATGCTGCGCGCCACCGAGTTTCTCGGCGCCGACCTGCTGCTCGAAGGCAGTTCGCCGGCGCGACCCGAACAGATCAAAAGCGGCACGGATCTGGGCCTCGAACATGCGCAGGTGGTGGAGTTCTCCAGCGTAATCGCCACCGACAATGGCATTCAGCTGTCCAGCATCAAGGCCGCCGACGACGTCTATCCACTGCGCGGCGAGCTGAAAAGCGCCGCCGCGCCCTTCGCTGCGGAAGAATCCGGAGGCGGGCCGAAACCCGGCGAAGCCTGGGTTGAAGCGCGACTGCTGACCGCGCTGGACTTGAAGATCGGCGACAGCATCGACGTCGGCATGCGCACCCTGAAACTGGCGCGCGTCCTGACCTATGAACCGGACCGCGCCGGCAATTTCTACAGCCTGACGCCACGGGTGCTGATCAACCTCAGCGATCTCACGGCGACCGGCGTGGTGCAACCCGGCAGCCGCGTCAGCTACCGCGAACTCTGGCGCGGCAAGCCCGAAGCGCTGGAAACCTACCGTCAATTGATCAAACCCGGCCTCGCCGCCAATCAACGCATTCAAGACGCCCGCGATGGCAACCGGCAGATCGGCGGCGCACTGGGCAAAGCCGAGCGCTACTTGAACATGGCGAGTCTGGTCGCGGTGCTGTTGTCCGGCGTAGCGGTGGCGCTGTCGGCGACGCGCTTCGCCACCCGCCGCTTCGATGCCAGTGCACTTTTGCGCTGCCTCGGGCTGTCCCGTCGGGAAACCATGGTGCTGTTCAGTTTGCAGCTGACGGTTCTCGGACTGCTGGCCAGCATCAGCGGCGCCTTGCTCGGCTGGCTGGCGCAACTCGGGTTGTTCGCGCTGCTGCATGATTTGTTGCCGACCGATGTTCCACCGGGCGGCCTGCTTCCGGCCATCGCCGGGATCGGCACCGGACTGGTAGCGCTGGCCGGTTTTGCCTTGCCGCCACTGGCTGCGTTGGGTCGGGTCCCGCCATTGCGCGTATTGCGTCGCGACATGCTGCCGATTCCTTCCAGCACCTGGATGGTCTACGGCGCTGCACTGGGCGCTCTCGGGCTGATCATGTGGCGCCTGAGCCTGGATTTGGTACTGACCTTCGCCCTGCTCGGCGGCGGCGTGATCGCGGCGCTGGTGTTGGGCGGTTTGCTGTTGCTGCTACTGAAGAGCCTGCGCCGAATGCTCGCGCGCGCTTCGTTGCCGTGGCGTCTCGGCCTGGGTCAACTGCTGCGTCATCCACTGGCGGCAGCCGGCCAATCGCTGGCCTTCGGTCTGATCCTGCTGTCCATGGCGCTGATCGCTTTGCTGCGCGGCGAATTGCTGGACACCTGGCAAAACCAGTTGCCGAAAAACGCGCCGAATTACTTCGCGCTGAACATCCTGCCAGCGGAAAAACAGGCATTCACCGATCGCCTGATCGAACTGTCGGCACAATCGGCGCCGTTGTATCCAGTGGTGCCGGGGCGATTGATCAGCATCAATGGCGAACCGGTGCAGGACATCGTCAGCAAGGACTCGGCCGGTGATCGGGCGATTCAGCGCGACCTCAGCCTGACCTGGGCGGCAGACCTGCCGGCCGGCAACAAACTCACCGCCGGCAACTGGTGGGGCGATCAGGCGCCGGACGACGTTCCCGGCGTGTCGGTGGAAGGCAAAGTCGCCGAGAGCCTGAAGCTCAAGCTCGGCGATCACTTGGTCTTTACTGTCGGCGGGGTCAATCGCGAAGCGAAGGTCACCAGCCTGCGGGAGATCAACTGGGACAACTTCCAGCCGAACTTCTTCATGATTTTCCAGCCCGGCACATTGAAGGATCTGCCAGCGACCTACCTGACCAGTTTCTATCTGGCGGCGGGCCACGACCAGCAGATCATCGACCTGTCCCGCGCCTTCCCGGCGGTGACCATTCTGCAAGTCGAAGCCTTGCTGGCGCAGCTGCGCAGCATCCTCGCCCAGGTCACCCTGGCGGTGGAGTACGTGTTGTTGTTTGTGTTGGCGGCGGGGATGGCGGTGTTGTTCTCGGGCCTGCAAGCCACGCTGGATGAACGCATTCGCCAGGGCGCATTGCTGCGAGCTCTGGGGGCCGAGCGCCAGTTGCTGGTCAAGGCCCGACGGATCGAGTTCGGCCTGCTTGGCGCGGTCAGCGGATTGCTGGCAGCGCTGGGCTCGGAGCTGGTGAGCCTGGTGCTGTACCGTTACGCCTTCGACTTGCCATGGCACCCGCATCCGTGGCTGTTGGTGTTGCCCCTGATCGGCGCCGTGCTGATCGGCGGTGCCGGCGTGTTTGGCACCCGGCGCGCCTTGAACGCCAGCCCCCTGACAGTCTTGCGCGAGGGTTGATAGACTCAACCCTTCTCAACCACAAGAAGTTGCCATGAGCCGTTATCGCCCTCCCCGCACCGCTGGCACCGCGCTGATCACCCCTGAAGGTGAAGCGCGGATGCGGGCCGAGTTCCATGAACTCTGGCATGTGCGCCGACCGCAGGTCACGCAATCGGTCAGCGAGGCCGCGGCGCAGGGTGATCGCTCCGAGAACGCCGAATACACCTACGGCAAAAAGATGCTGCGCGAAATCGACAGTCGCGTGCGCTTTCTCACCAAACGGCTGGAAGCGCTCAAGGTGGTCAGCGAAAAGCCCAGCGATCCGAACAAAGTCTACTTCGGGGCCTGGGTCACCATCGAAGACGAGGACGGCAAGGAGTCGCGCTACCGCATCGTCGGGCCGGACGAACTGGACTTGAAACTGGGCCTGATCAGCATCGACTCACCGCTGGCACGCGCCCTGATCGGCAAGGCACTGGACGCCGAAGTTCGGGTCCAGACGCCTACCGGCGAACAGTGCGTGTATATCGTGGCGATTGATTACCCATAAGCCTTAACGGCGGGTGATCAATCCTTGCCGGGCGACGCGGGTCAGTTGCCTGATCATCTCTGGCGCGTCTTCAAGGGCGGGCGACTGAATCACCGCCAGGTCGAAACTGTCGCTGGCAAAACGCGCGAGTGACTCACCGTCTTCGACAAACTGGATCAGGAAAGCTGCGGGTCCACCGGTGCGACGTGGCCAACCATCGAGGTAACGCAGGAGCGTCGGCTGATGTTTGCCGCCAAGCAGGATTTTTGGATTGCGCTGGGTCAGATGTGCCGTGATCGGCGCGGGGCGTACAACGGGGTTTAGTGCATTCATCGTGTCGTGTCTCTGCCTCAAAAGTCTGCATGGCAGGTGAGAGGCAACACCGAACCAGCGCTTTAGCGGTATTTCGAAGCCTGTTTCAAGCTTCTATCGGCAACTGAATGAGTCACCTGGCGCCCCGCAAGTAGCTGTTTAAATCGGCGCATGGCAGCATCCTAGAGAAGCTGACCGGACAGTGTCAAGAATGACGCACAACAAAAAAGGCCCGCGCAATGCGGGCCTTTTCGTTGAGCCAGAGCGATCAACCAGCGATGGCGCGATCAACCGACAGCTTGCCGGCGCCTTCGAACAGCACCGCGATGCTGCCACCCAGCAGGGCCAGGGCGAATTCATAACCGTTGTTGGCCATGAACAGACCGTTGCTGATATGCACGCTGAAGATGGCGACCAGCGAAAGGAACGTCAGGCCGAGTGCCGCAGGGCGGACCAGCAAGCCGATGATCAAGGCCAGACCGGCGAAGAACTCGGTACCACCGGCCAACGTGGCCATCAGGTAACCCGGTGCCAGGCCGATGCTTTCCATGTACTGCGCGGTGCCCGCCAGACCGTAGCCGCCGAAAGCGCCGAAGAGTTTCTGCGAGCCGTGAGCCGCGAAGATGATGCCGACGAAGATCCGCAGGACAGTCAGGCCGTAGCCAGCGCGGGTAAACAGTACCTTGTTGATCAGTGAGCTCATGCTGTGTCATCCATTGTGTGTTTGTGTGTTGGTTGGCCGCTATATTAATCAATAAATTAAATGCTAAAAGCGCAAATTTTTCGCCATAACAATCAGTTTATTCGATCACTTCCTTAAGGCTACTTTCTGCCCCTGGGGCTCCAACGACTCCCGCTCCCGATCGAACGCCAAGTAATACTTGTTCACGCTATTAACATAGCTGACAGGTCCCATTCCCACCTGCTCCATGGCGATGCGCTCGACCTGGAAGAACCATTGATTGGGATTCAAGCCTCGCCGACGCGCCTCGGCGCGCATGCCCTGAACCCGCTCCGGCCCGATGTTGTAAGCCGCCAGCACGAACGCCATACGCTCACGCTCGTTGAGTTTGGGGCTGGCAAAAAACTTGCGGCGGATCATCGCCAGGTATTTGGCCCCGGCCTGCACATTGGCATCGAGGTCCTGAATGTTGTTGACCCCTACCCGCTGGGCCGCGGACGGAGTGATCTGCATCAGGCCAGTGGGGCCACCGCCGCTTCGTGCGCGGGGTTGCAACGCGGACTCCTTGAAGGCCAATGCCGCCAGATTCAACCAATCCATGCCTTGGGCATCGGCGTGTTTCTGCAGTACCGGTCGAAGTTTTTCCAGGCGCTGGCGATCAGTCTTGGCCAGTGGGTAATGCACTTGATAGAGACGACGATAGATGCGCAGGAACGCCGCGTCCTGATCCGAAGGCTTTTTGTACCCGAGCAGGAAGCGATCGATGCTCGCCCGCAGCATCGAGGCATCGCGGCGTACGAACCAGAATTCTTCCCCCGGCTCGCTGATCAGCACCTGCCGATCGAAACGCAACTTGGGCAGGATCTTGCCCCAGCGTTCGGCAATCGGCTGCTCGACGATGGTCAGGTGAAAAATCCCGCCCTGAACCATTTCCAGCACGTCTTCGACCGCTAGGCTCGGATCGACCCACTCGATCTTCACCGGTGCCAGTTTGTGCAAGGCAAGTTTTTGATTGATCTGACTGATCGCCTCCCCGGCGGCGCTGCCGGTGGGTAGCGCCAGGGTTTTACCGGACAGTTGTTCAAGGCGGGTGTAGCGCTTCTCGCCCTTGATTCCGACCAGGACCAGAGGAATGTCGCTGGCAATCGGTTCGCTGGTGCTGACGGCGTAGCCCGGTTGCAGATCGAGCAACTCGCCCGGTGCAACCAGATCCCCCTCCCCGCGCTGCAACGCGCCGAGCAGTTGATCCTTGGCTTTGGGAATGATCTTGAGCGTCACTTCCTGACCGTCACGGGCATGGCCATTGAGGTATTGCTCGAAGGCACGCAAGCGATGGTATTCGACGCCGATGGCCTGGCCCTGTACTTCGCCGGAGCTGTTGCGGCTCTGGTTGACCAGCACCTTCAGCACACGGCTGCTGCGGATTTCCTGCAGGTCACGCACCTGGGCCGCCGGCACGGCTTGCAGCGGGCCGGCCAGCCGCGCAACCGCCGGCATCGGCAGCAGCAACGAACCACACAGCAGTAACAAAATCGAGGGACGTGTCATCCACTCTCCGGAAAGAATACTGGGCCAATTTCAAAAAAATGTTTGAAATCGAACGACAGAAACAGAGCGCCTTGAGCGCTGGCAAAGTGCGAAAGACTGGCACAGTGATGGCACGCTGACCACCCCAGCTTGTCTCGCGGCATCAAAAGACAGCTTTAACTCGTTGTAGTTCTTGGCTTTTCTTATAAATCTACAGCTCTGATATGCTTTCCGGCCTTTGGTCCGAGGTAGCACCATGCAACTCATCGATATCGGCGTCAACCTGACCAACCCCAGTTTTGCCGACAAACACCAGGCTGTACTCGACCGCGCCTATGCCGCGGGAGTCTGCCAATTGGTGCTCACCGGCACCAATGTCGAAGGCAGCGAACAGGCGCTGGAGCTGTGCCGACAATTGGATGAAACGGCGCAACGGCTGTTCGCCACCGCCGGCATTCACCCTCACGCAGCCAGCGACTGGAACGCCGACAGCGCCCAGCGTCTGCGCAGTTTGCTCAAAGAGCCGAACGTAGTGGCGGTGGGTGAATGCGGGCTGGATTTCAATCGTGATTTCTCGCCGCGTCCGCAACAGGAAAAAGTCCTCGAAGAACACTTGGCGATGGCGGTCGATCTGCAACTGCCGGTGTTTCTCCACGAACGTGATGCCAGTCAGCGCTTGCTGGAAATCCTGCGCGATTACCGCGACCAGTTGCCGGCCGCCGTGGTGCATTGCTTCACCGGCGAAAAGAAGGCGCTGTTCAGCTACCTCGACCTCGACTTGCACATCGGCATCACCGGCTGGATCTGCGACGAGCGTCGGGGCACACATTTGCATCCGTTGGTGAAAGAAATCAAACGCGGGCGGTTGATGCTGGAGAGCGATGCACCGTATCTGCTGCCGCGCAGTTTGCGGCCAAAGCCGAAAAATGGCCGCAACGAACCGGCGTACCTGACTGAAGTGTTGCGGGAAGTGGCGTTGCATCGCGGGGAAAGCGAGGAAGAGCTGGCGGCCCATAGCACTGCCTGTGCGCGGGCTTTTTACGGACTGCCAGTGATCGACTGAAACGCTATCAACTGTAGGAGCGAGCCCGCTCGCGATGGACTAATGAACACCGTGTTTATCCAATAAACACGCGTTATCGTTGGCGACCATCGCGAGCAGGCTCGCTCCTACAGAGGGGTGACACTCAGTGGCTGCTGCGCATCATTTCCTTCGGCACATACTTGCCGATCTCGAACTTGCCGATCGCCGCGCGGTGCACTTCATCCGGGCCGTCGGCCAGGCGCAGCGTGCGCTGCATCGCATACATGTAGGCCAGCGGGAAATCGTTGGAAACCCCTGCCCCGCCATGGATCTGGATCGCCCGGTCGATGACGCGCAACGCCACGTTCGGTGCCACCACCTTGATCTGCGCGATTTCGCTTTTCGCCACTTTGTTGCCGACGGTGTCCATCATGTACGCCGCTTTCAAGGTCAGCAGGCGCGCCATGTCGATCTCCATCCGCGAGTCGGCGATTTTGTCGATGTTGCCGCCCAGGCGCGCCAGGGGTTTGCCGAACGCAGTGCGATTCACCGAACGTTTGCACATCAGTTCCAGCGCACGCTCAGCCATGCCGATCGAACGCATGCAGTGGTGAATCCGACCCGGGCCAAGGCGACCCTGGGCGATTTCGAAGCCGCGTCCTTCGCCCAACAGGACGTTTTCGTACGGCACGCGGACGTTTTCGAACAACACTTCGGCGTGACCGTGAGGCGCGTCGTCGTAACCGAACACCGGCAGCGGACGAACGATCTTCACGCCCGGTGCATCCACCGGCACCAGAATCATCGAGTGCTGGGCGTGGCGTGGCGCATCAGGATTGCTCAGGCCCATGAAGATCAGAATCTTGCAGCGTGGATCGCAGGCACCCGAGGTCCACCACTTTTTGCCGTTGATCACCCACTCATCACCGTCGCGCACGGCGCGGGCCGCCATGTTGGTGGCGTCGGACGAAGCCACGTCCGGTTCGGTCATGGCGAACGCCGAGCGGATCTCACCGCGTAGCAGCGGTTCGAGCCAGCGTTGCTTCTGTTCTTCGTTGGCGTAGCGCACCAGCACTTCCATGTTGCCGGTGTCGGGCGCCGAGCAGTTGAATGGCTCAGGCCCCAACAGCGAGCGGCCCATGATCTCTGCCAATGGTGCGTATTCGAGGTTGGTCAGGCCGGCGCCGAGTTCGGACTCAGGCAGAAACAAATTCCACAGGCCTTCAGCCTTGGCCTTGAGTTTCAGTTCTTCCATGATCGCAGTCGGCTGCCAGCGGTCGCCCTCGGCAACCTGGCGCTCGAACACGGCTTCGGCGGGATAAACGTAGGTGTCCATGAACGCGGTCACGCGCTCACGCAGTTCTTGCACCTTGGGCGAATAAGCGAAATCCATGAGCAGCTACCTTCTGGGGGGAGGTTGTTTAGGTCATGCAATCGATGCTAGAACAGCTATGAAAATTTACCTAGCCTATTCTCGGCGTGTATTAACATTCATCACCGATATATGATCGGCTGATTGAGAACCAACAATAAGAGTGCAGCGCAATGAATCTGAGCAAGGTCGACCTCAACCTTTTCATCGTCTTCGACGCGATCTACACCGAAGCCAACCTGACCCGCGCCGGACAGATTGTCGGCATTACTCAACCGGCTGTTTCGAACGCTCTGGCCCGCCTGCGCGAGACGTTCAACGATCCTTTGTTCGTGCGTACGGCCCAAGGCATGGTGCCAACGCCGATGGCGCAAAACATCATCGGCCCGGTGCGCAACGCCCTCTCGCTGCTGCGGGTGTCGGTGCAGGAAAGCCGCATCTTCAACCCGTTGCAGGCGGTCAAGACGTACCGCATCAGCATGACCGACCTCACCGAAGCGGTGATCCTGCCGCCACTGTTCCAGCGCCTGCGCCGCCTGGCGCCGACGGTGATCATCGAAAGCTTTCTGTCCAAGCGCCGCGAGACCACCAAGGAACTGGCGGCCGGGCGACTCGACTTTGCGGTGGACGCGCCGCTCAACACCGACCCGCAAGTGCGTCACGTCAAGTTGATGGAAGACCGTTACGTGTGCGCCATGCGCAAGGGCCATCCGCTGGCGACCAAGGAGAAATTCACCCTCGATGACTATCTGTCACTGACGCACATCCATATTTCCAGCCGCCGCAGTGGTCTGGGCCATGTCGACCTGGCTCTAGGCAAGATGGGCATCCAGCGCAAGATTGCCCTGCGCTCCCAGCATTACTTGATGGCATCGCAGGTATTGCAGCAGACCGACATGGTCATGACCGTGCCGGAGCGCTTCGCCCGCCGCCATGATTTGTATTCGGTGAACCTGCCGGTCAACGATGTGCCGCCGGTGGAAACTCACCTTTACTGGCACGAAAGCACCGACCAGGACCCGGCCAACCGCTGGATGCGCGAGCAGATGATCGAGTTGTGCCAGCAGGTGACGGCGCATGAGAAGAAGCTCGATAAGGTGTAGGGCATTACACCGGGTTATCGTTCTTCGCGGGCAAGCCTCGCTCCTACAGGATTTACACAGTACTTGTAGGAGCGAGGCTTGCCCGCGAAGAGGCCCGCAATGACGATGAAAAACCCCGCCCCTTGACGTAAACGTCAACCTGCCATTAGCTTAGCGCCATGACCTTTTTTTGAGCGCTTCCATGAGCAGCCAGACCTATAGCATTTCCGACCTCGCCCGCGAGCTCGACATCACCACGCGGGCCATTCGCTTCTATGAAGAGCAAGGCTTGCTCAGCCCCGAACGACGCGGCCAGGAACGCATCTATTCGCCCCGTGACAAGGTCAGCCTGAAACTGATCCTGCGGGGCAAGCGCATTGGCTTCTCACTCGCCGAATGCCGCGAGCTGATCGAACTCTACGACCCCACCGGCGGCAATCAGAAACAGCTGCAAACCATGCTGAGCAAAATCGCCGAGCGCCGCGAACAGTTGGAGCAGCAGATGCTCGACATCGAGCAGATGAAGCTGGAACTGGACACCGCACAGGAGCGCTGCACCCAGGCGCTGGAACAGACGATGAAAAGCCAGCCGGTCCTGTAGGAGCTGGCTTGCCAGCGATGGCGTCGCGTCAGTCGACATCTATGTTGAAGGTGCTACCGCAATCGCGAGCAAGCTTGCTCCTACAGGGTTCATTCGGCATTCAGATAATCAACAAAGGTCGATTCCCATGTCCCTTCCTTCCCACGTACGCCTGGTCGAAGTCGGCCCCCGCGACGGTCTGCAAAACGAAGCTCAACCGATCAGCGTTGCCGATAAGGTGCAACTGGTCGACGCACTCACGGCCGCGGGCCTCGGCTATATAGAAGTCGGCAGTTTCGTTTCGCCCAAATGGGTGCCGCAGATGGCCGGATCCGCCGAAGTCTTCGCGCAAATCCAGCGCAAACCCGGCGTGACCTATGGCGCCCTCGCCCCCAACCTGCGCGGCTTCGAAGATGCGATCGCCGCCGGGGTCAAGGAAGTCGCAGTGTTCGCCGCAGCGTCCGAAGCGTTTTCCCAGCGCAACATCAATTGCTCGATCAGCGAAAGCCTGGAGCGTTTTGCGCCGATCATGGAAGCCGCCAGGCAGCACGGCGTCACCGTTCGCGGTTACGTGTCCTGTGTGCTGGGCTGTCCTTATGAAGGTCATGTCAAACCCGAGCAAGTTGCCCTGGTCGCCCGCGAGCTCTATGCCATGGGCTGCTACGAAGTCTCGCTGGGGGACACCATCGGCACCGGCACGGCAGGCGCGACGCGAAAAATGTTCGAAGTGGTTTCGGCCGACGTGCCTCGGGAGAAACTGGCCGGGCACTTCCACGATACCTACGGCCAGGCCATGGCCAACATCTATGCCAGCCTGCTCGAAGGGATCTCGGTGTTTGACAGCTCCATCGCCGGCCTCGGCGGCTGCCCTTACGCCAAAGGCGCCAGCGGTAACGTCGCCACCGAAGACGTGGTTTACCTGCTCAATGGCCTCGGCATCGAAACAGGTATCGACCTGGACGCCTTGATTCTCGCCGGTCAGCAGATTTGCACAGTGCTGGGGCGCCCCACCGGTTCGCGCGTGGCCAAGGCTCGCAGCGCGCAGTAAGTGTGCTGATGTGTCCAGGTGTTACCGCTGCGTCTGGAACGTGGGGGATAAGCGAGTAACACGGAAACAAATTGTAGGGGTTTACCTGAGCGAAAAATCCTACAAAAATTCAAGCTGTTGATTTTAAAGGGTTTTTAAAAGTTGGCACGGCTTCTGCTATCTCTATGGCATAACAAGAATAAAAAGCAGCAAACCAATAAAAATAAGACGTAACGACTCTGACATAACAAGAACAACACGGCAGAGACGCAGCTAACAGATTTTTTTGGAGAAGGTGTGCTTTTCAGGGTGCTTTTCGGAGTAACCCGCAACCGGGCAGAGAACAATAAAACTACCTTCAGGTAGCTCCCGAACTGGTTGGATCGCTTAGCGAAAAAGTAGATCAGCGCTCAAAAAAATACGTTTGCTCTTGATCCCGGATGGGGATCGACAAAAACAGCGGTAAAGGGTCACGGTTGCCAAAAACAAAAACAGACCGCCCCTCAATAATAAAAAAAGAGCATGCGCAACGAAAAATTAAAGGGGAGCTTCGGCTCCCCTTTGTGCTTTCTGCGATTCAGGTTTTCACCATCGCCCCTGTGGGAGCCAGCCTGCTGGCGATTGCGGTGGTTCAGACATAGGTATGTTGACTGACACTCCGCTATCGCCAGCAGGCTGGCTCCCACAAGGGGAAATTTGTCACGCCTTGTTGATGCGCAATTCCTCGATGCTGATCTCGCGCATCCGGAATTTCTGGATCTTGCCGGTCACCGTCATCGGAAACTCTTCCACAAACTTGAAGTAGCGCGGTGTCTTGAAGTGCGCGATGCGCTCCTTGCACCAGGTTTGCAGCTCTTGCTCGGTGGCACTGTGACCGGGGTGGAATTTGATCCAGGCGACGATCTCTTCGCCATAACGCGAACACGGGATGCCGATCACTTGCACGTCCGCCACGGCCGGGTGAGTGAAGAAGAATTCTTCCAGCTCCCGCGGGTAAATATTCTCACCGCCTCGGATGATCATGTCCTTGTTGCGTCCGGCAATGCACACGTAGCCTTCATCATTCATGCTCGCCAGATCACCGGTGTGCATCCAGCCGGCCTGATCGATGGCTTCGGCGGTGCCTTGCGGGTTGTTCCAGTAGCCGAGCATCACGCTGTAGCCACGGGTGCAGAGTTCGCCGATGGTGCCGCGCGGTACCAGGTTGCCCGCCTCGTCGATGATTTTGCTTTCAAGCTGCGGTTGGGTGCGACCGACCGTGGTGACGCGCAATTCCAGTTCGTCTGAAGGACCGGTCTGCAACGACACCGGACTTGTTTCCGTCATGCCGTAGGCAATCTGCACTTCATTCATGTGCATTTCGCTGATCACGCGACGCATCACTTCGATCGGACAGGTCGCGCCGGCCATAATCCCGGTACGCAGGCTCGACAGATCGAATTGCGCACGTTGCGGCTGATCGAGCATGGCGATGAACATGGTCGGCACGCCATACAGTGCGGTGGCCTTTTCTTCGGCGACGGTGGTCAGGGTCAGCAGCGGATCGAAGGCGTCGTTAGGGTAAATCATGGTGCTGCCGTGGGTGATGCAGCCGAGGTTGCCCATGACCATGCCGAAGCAGTGATACAGCGGCACCGGAATCACCAGCCGATCATTGGCGGTCAGGCCGAGGCTTTCGCCCACCATGTAACCGTTGTTGAGAATGTTGTAGTGGCTGAGGGTCGCGCCCTTCGGAAAACCGGTGGTGCCGGAGGTGTACTGGATGTTCACGGCCTGGTCGAAATGCAGGCTGTCGCCCCGCTCGCGTAACTGCTCGCTGGATACACCCGCTGCGAGATCGCTCAGTTGCGACCACGGCAGAAAACCTGATGGCGGCTGCGCATCCAGGCTGATCACGCCGCGCAAGTCCGGCAGACGCTCGCTCTGCAACTGGCCGATGGATTGTTCCGCCAGCTCGGGCACCAGGCCTTGCAGCATGCCGTGGTAATTAGAGGTCTTGAACGCGCCCGCGCAGACCAGCCATTGGCAGCCTGACTGCTTCAACACGTATTCGAGTTCCGAGCTGCGATACGCCGGGTTGATGTTGACCAGGATCACGCCGATCTTCGCGCTGGCAAACTGGCTGATGCACCACTGCGCGCAATTCGGCGCCCAGATGCCGAGGCGATCACCGGTCTGCAACCCCAGCGCGAGCAGCGCCCGGGCATGAAGGTCCACGGCGTCGGACAGTTGCTGCCAGGTGTAGCGCAACTGTTGATGGCGCACGACCAGCGCCTCGCCCGTCGGATACTGCGCGACGGTGTTATCAAATGCCTGACCGATGGTCATCGCCAGCAAGGCTTTGTCCTGAGAACCACGGGTATAGCTGCGCTGCGGGCTTGCACTGGGTTGATCCATGACGACCCCTATTGTCTTTATTAATGGGCTACCAACGGATACCTGTAGGAGCGATGCTTGCTCGCGAAGAGGCCTCTACATTCAACATTTATGTCGACTGATCTGACGCTTTCGCGAGCAAGCATCGCTCCTACAAGTTTGGTCCGCTTTCTATCTTGAACTGGCTCTACTCTCGCTCAAGTTGACGTTAACGTAAAGGGTGATTGACAGCCATTCGTCACAGGCTTACGTTAACGTAAAGGTGAGAGCCAAATCACGACCCTCCCCGCCCTACAAAAAAGCCAAAAGGTGACCCATGAGCTATCCATCCCTGAACTTTGCCCTCGGTGAAACCATCGACATGCTGCGCGATCAGGTCCAGTCCTTCGTCGCCAAAGAGATCGCCCCGCGCGCCGCTCAGATCGACATCGACAACCTGTTCCCCGCCGACCTGTGGCGCAAGTTCGGCGACATGGGCCTGCTCGGCATTACCGTCCCGGAAGAATACGGCGGTGCTGGCCTGGGTTACCTGGCGCACGTGGTGGCCATGGAAGAAATCAGCCGCGGTTCGGCGTCGGTCGCCCTGTCCTACGGCGCGCACTCCAACCTTTGCGTGAACCAGATCAACCGCAACGGCAATCACGAACAGAAAAGCAAATACCTGCCGAAGCTGATCAGCGGCGAGCACATCGGCGCCCTGGCCATGAGTGAACCGAATGCCGGTTCCGACGTGGTCTCGATGAAATTGCGCGCCGACAAACGTGGTGATCACTACGTGCTCAACGGCAGCAAAACCTGGATCACCAACGGTCCCGACGCCAACACCTACGTGATCTACGCCAAGACCGACCTGGAAAAAGGCCCGCACGGCATCACCGCGTTCATCGTCGAGCGCGACTGGAAAGGCTTCAGCCGCAGCAACAAGTTCGACAAGCTCGGCATGCGCGGCTCCAACACCTGCGAGCTGTTCTTCGATGACGTCGAAGTGCCGGAAGAAAACATCCTCGGCGTGCTCAACGGCGGCGTGAAAGTGCTGATGAGCGGCCTCGACTACGAACGTGTCGTCCTGTCCGGCGGCCCGACCGGGATCATGCAGGCCTGCATGGACCTGATCGTGCCGTACATCCACGACCGCAAGCAGTTCGGGCAAAGCATCGGCGAATTCCAGCTGATCCAGGGCAAAGTCGCCGACATGTACACCCAACTCAACGCCAGCCGCGCCTACCTTTATGCGGTGGCCCAGGCCTGCGAGCGCGGCGAAACCACGCGCAAGGACGCTGCCGGCGTGATCCTCTACAGCGCCGAGCGCGCCACGCAAATGGCCCTCGACGCAATCCAGATTCTCGGCGGCAACGGTTACATCAACGAATTCCCGGCCGGTCGTCTGCTGCGTGACGCCAAGCTGTACGAAATCGGTGCCGGCACCAGTGAGATCCGTCGCATGCTGATCGGTCGCGAACTGTTCAACGAAACCCGCTAAACGGAGCTGTCCATGGCTATCCTGCATACCCAGCTCAACCCCCGTTCGGCGGAGTTTGCCGCGAACAGCGCGGCGATGCTCACCCAGGTCGACGCCTTGCACACCCTGCTCACGCAAGTGCAGCAAGGTGGCGGTCCGAAAGCGCAAGAACGCCACACTTCGCGGGGCAAATTGCTGCCCCGCGAGCGGATCAATCGCCTGCTCGATCCGGGCTCGCCGTTTCTTGAAATCAGCCAATTGGCGGCCTACGAGGTGTATGGCGAAGACGTGCCGGCCGCGGGCGTGATTGCCGGGATCGGTCGAGTGGAAGGCGTCGAGTGCATGATCGTGGCCAACGATGCCACCGTGAAAGGCGGCTCGTATTACCCGCTGACCGTGAAAAAACACCTGCGCGCCCAGACCATCGCTCAGCAGAACCGCTTGCCGTGCATTTATCTGGTGGACTCCGGCGGCGCCAACCTGCCGCGTCAGGATGAAGTGTTCCCGGACCGCGAGCACTTCGGGCGGATCTTTTTCAACCAGGCCAACATGAGCGCCATGGGCATTCCGCAAATCGCGGTGGTCATGGGCTCGTGCACTGCCGGCGGCGCTTACGTGCCGGCGATGGCCGACGAAGCGATCATGGTTCGCGAGCAGGCGACTATTTTCCTCGCCGGCCCACCGCTGGTGAAAGCCGCGACCGGTGAAGTGGTCAGCGCCGAAGATCTGGGCGGTGCCGACGTGCACTGCAAGATTTCCGGGGTTGCCGACCATTATGCCGAGAGCGATGAACACGCCTTGGCCATTGCCCGACGCAGCATCGCCAACCTCAACTGGCGCAAGCTCGGCGAACTGCAACAACGCACGCCCATCGCCCCGCTCTACAGCAGCGACGAGTTGTATGGCGTGGTCTCGGCCGACGCCAAGCAGCCGTTCGATGTGCGCGAAGTGATCGCGCGGCTGGTGGACGGTTCGGTGTTCGACGAATTCAAGGCGCTGTTCGGGACCACGCTGGTGTGCGGTTTTGCTCACTTGCACGGTTACCCGATCGCGATCCTCGCCAACAACGGCATCCTTTTCGCCGAGGCCGCGCAGAAAGGCGCGCACTTCATCGAACTGGCCTGCCAGCGCGGCATTCCGTTGCTGTTCCTGCAAAACATCACCGGCTTCATGGTTGGCCAGAAGTACGAGGCCGGCGGCATCGCCAAGCACGGCGCAAAACTGGTGACCGCCGTGGCGTGTGCCAAGGTGCCGAAATTCACCGTGATCATCGGCGGCAGCTTCGGCGCCGGTAACTACGGCATGTGCGGGCGGGCCTACGATCCACGTTTCCTGTGGATGTGGCCGAATGCACGCATCGGCGTGATGGGCGCCGAGCAAGCGGCGGGCGTATTGGTGCAGGTCAAGCGCGAGCAGGCTGAACGTGGCGGGCATGGTTTCAGCGCCGAGCAGGAAGCCGAAATCAAGCAACCGATCCTCGATCAATACGAAGAACAGGGCCACCCTTACTACTCCAGCGCACGGCTGTGGGACGACGGCGTCATTGACCCGGCGCAGACCCGCGATGTGCTGGCCCTGGCCTTGTCCGCGTCGCTGAACGCGCCAATCGAACCGAGCCGCTTCGGCGTGTTCCGGATGTGATCTGACTTTGTAGGAGCGAGGCTTGCCCGCGAAAGCGGTTTGTCAGTCACATCGATGTTGGATGTACCGACGCCTTCGCGGGCAAGCCTCGCTCCTACAAGTACCGTGGAGACGGATGAACATGAGCGACTTCAACACCCTCGAACTGCAGACCGACCCGCGTGGTTTCGCGACTCTGTGGCTCAGCCGGGAAGAAAAGAACAACGCGTTCAACGCCGAGATGATCCGTGAGCTGATCCTCGCGCTGGACAAGGTCTCGACCGACGCCAGCCTGCGCTTTTTGCTGGTGCGCGGACGTGGCAAGCATTTCAGTGCCGGCGCCGACCTGGCGTGGATGCAGCAATCGGCCGAACTCGATTACCACACCAATCTGGACGACGCCCGGGAACTGGCGGAGTTGATGTACAACCTGGCCAAGCTGAAAGTTCCGACGCTGGCCGTGGTACAAGGCGCGGCTTTCGGCGGCGCGCTGGGCCTGATCAGTTGCTGCGACATGGCCATCGGCGCCGACGACGCGCAGTTCTGCCTGTCGGAAGTGCGTATCGGCCTGGCACCGGCGGTGATCAGCCCGTTCGTGGTGCAAGCCATCGGCGAACGTGCGGCACGCCGTTATGCGCTGACCGCCGAGCGCTTCGGTGGGCAACGCGCTCGGGAAATCGGCTTGTTGTCGGAGAGTTATCCGGGCAATGAGCTGGAGCAGAAAGTCGAGCAATGGATCGACAACCTGCTGCTCAACAGCCCCGCAGCCATGCGCGTCAGCAAGGATTTGCTGCGTGAAGTCGGCAACGGCGCGCTGACCCCGGCGCTGCGTCGCTACACCGAAAATGCCATCGCACGAATCCGCGTCAGCCCCGAAGGCCAGGAAGGCCTGCGCGCCTTTCTGCAAAAACGTCCGCCGAGCTGGCAGGCCGAAACCACCCCCAAGGAGCCGCGTTGATGAGCGCACCTGTCATTACCTCTCTGCTGGTGGCCAACCGTGGCGAAATCGCGTGCCGGGTCATGCGCACCGCCAAGGCCCTGGGCCTGACCACCGTCGCCGTGCACAGCGCCACCGACCGCGAAGCACGGCACAGCCGCGAAGCGGACATTCGCGTTGACCTCGGTGGCAGCAAAGCCGCCGACAGCTACCTGCAAATCGACAAACTGATCGCCGCCGCCAAGGCCAGCGGCGCGCAGGCGATTCATCCGGGTTATGGTTTTCTGTCCGAGAATGCCGGGTTCGCCCGCGCCATCGAACAAGCAGGCCTGATCTTCCTCGGTCCGCCCGCCTCGGCCATCGACGCCATGGGCAGCAAATCCGCCGCCAAAGCCTTGATGGAAACCGCTGGTGTGCCACTGGTGCCCGGTTATCACGGCGAAGCTCAAGACCTCGACACCTTCCGCGACGCCTGCGAACGCATCGGTTATCCGGTGCTGCTCAAGGCGACGGCGGGCGGTGGCGGCAAAGGCATGAAAGTGGTCGAGGACGTCAGCCAACTGGCCGAAGCCCTCGCCTCGGCCCAGCGTGAAGCGCAATCCTCGTTCGGCGATTCGCGGATGCTGGTCGAGAAATATCTGCTGAAGCCGCGCCACGTGGAAATCCAGGTTTTCGCCGACCAGCACGGCAATTGCCTGTACCTCAACGAACGTGACTGCTCGATTCAGCGTCGGCACCAGAAAGTCGTCGAAGAAGCGCCCGCACCAGGCTTGAGCCCGGAACTGCGCCGCGCCATGGGCGAAGCGGCCGTGCGTTCGGCGCAGGCCATCGGTTATGTCGGCGCCGGCACCGTGGAGTTCTTGCTGGATGCGCGCGGCGAGTTCTTCTTCATGGAGATGAACACGCGCCTGCAGGTCGAACACCCGGTCACCGAAGCCATCACCGGCCTCGATCTGGTGGCCTGGCAGATTCGCGTGGCACGCGGTGAAGCGCTGCCGATGACTCAGGATCAAGTGCCCCTGATCGGCCATGCGATCGAAGTGCGGCTGTACGCCGAAGACCCCGGCAATGATTTCCTGCCGGCCACCGGGCGCCTGGAGTTGTACCGTGAATCGGCTCAAGGTCCGGGTCGTCGGGTCGACAGCGGCGTGGAAGAAGGCGACGAGATTTCGCCGTTCTACGACCCGATGCTCGGCAAGCTGATTGCCTGGGGTGAGGACCGCGAACAGGCGCGCCTGCGCTTGCTGAGCATGCTCGATGAGTTCGCGATTGGCGGGCTCAAGACCAACATCAACTTCTTGCGTCGAATCGTTGGACATCCGGCGTTTGCGGCGGCTGAGCTGGATACCGGGTTCATTCCGCGTTACCAGGAGCAACTGCTGCCAGAGCCCTCGCCGCTCAGTGATGAGTTCTGGCAAGCCGCGGCGCAGGCGTTTTCCCAAAGCCAACCGGACACGACCCGCACTGATGACCTGAGTTCGCCTTGGGGGATCGGCACTGGGTTCCGTGCCGGATTGCCGACAGAAATCACCCTGCATTTGAGCTGCGAAGGTCAGGACCGTGCGCTGACGTTGGGCGCTACCCGATCGGCGCAACTCGCGGGCGAGCAACTGCTGACCGAACACAACGGCGTGCGCCGCCAGCATCGGGCAATCCGTCGCGACGGCGTTGTGTATCTGCAATGGGATGGTGAATTGCGCCGCATCGAGTCCTACGACCCGATCAGCGCCGTAGAAGCCAGTCACAGCCATCACGGCGGGCTCACTGCGCCCATGAACGGCAGCATCGTGCGAGTGCTGGTGGAGGCCGGGCAAACGGTCGAAGCCGGGGCGCAACTGGTGGTGCTGGAGGCGATGAAGATGGAGCACAGCATTCGTGCACCACACGCCGGGGTGATCAAGGCGCTGTATTGCCAGGAAGGCGAGATGGTCAGCGAAGGCAGTGCATTGGTCGAGCTGGAAGAAGCCTGAAATGCGGATCGGTCCTACGCATTGCGAGGACCGATCTGATCAGAACCTGGCCGTTGCCTGAACCACTACGCCGATGATTCGGCAGGCTTCGGTGTAAAGGGCTTTCGGATACGTCGGATTGAGCGGGACCAGGTAACGCTGCCCGCCCTCTTCGATCAGTTTGCGGAACGTCGCTTCAGTGCTGTCCGGCCATTGCGCGATCACCAGTTTCCCGGGCTCCGGCACAATGGCCGGGTCCACCAGGATCATCATGCCCTCGGCGATGCTGACACCGCTCGGTGCAGTCATCGCATCGCCCACCACGGACAACCAGAACGCCGCGCCCTGAGCGTGGTAGTCAGTCAGTTCGAAACGCGCCGTGTCATAGACCGTCGGCTCACCGTCACGCACCTCGCAGGATTCGCGCCAGTCACTGACCGGGTAACGGAAGTACGGGTTGTACTTGCGCACCAGATCCTGGCTTTCCTCCTTAGCAATGTCCGGCTCGCGAATCACCAGCGCCACCTCGAGAAACTCCATGCCCAGTGCGTGCAGCACACGGTTCATGTCATCGATGCCCGGTTGGCGACGTTTGTTCAGCCAATGGCCGACGCCGCCCTGGGACATCCCCAGGCGGTCGGCGAGTATTTCCTGAGTGACTTTGAGTTCACTCATCTTGGCCTTGACCAATTCAATCCATTTATCCATGTGCGGCACGATACGTGGGCGCCTCCGGCCAGCAAAACACAACTTGTAGTATTTAAATTCTCGTCACAAATACAGTTCGTACTACGATTGGATCACGGATTTGAATCTAACACGGAGCTTTGCCATCGCCATGACCATCCCCAGCAATGACTTGCCAGACATGCAGATCGACACCTCCCTCACCTCGCCAAAAGGCTCGGCCGCCGCGCAGCGCGCCCTGGACTATTACTTGAAACCAGCTGTGTCCGAAGCGGTGGAAGAGGAGCGTTTTTTTGATGTGAACCGCAATGTCAGCTGCGAGGAAGCACTGGTGCGAGCCTCAGACCTGTTGCGCTGCGCCGCCGCCACGGCGTACGAGTCGGCGAACAATCTGCAGGGCGTGCACCGGGATCTGGCGTTTTCGACGGTGCATATGATCGATATGGCCAAGGCGTTGCTGGACCGATCCCTCGACGGGGATCATCACGCATAAGGCAGGCAGGGATATTTCGCGGGGCGCGGGAAAGAATTTTCCAATCGCGCAGATAAAATCGTTTGACTTGCAAACGAGAATGATTATTATTGCATGCAGCTGGTCGCGAGATCAGTCGATTGTCCAAGCGACCTTAGGTCGGTCTCTTGGACTATCTCCTCATCAGGCTAATCACGGTTTTTGACCCGGCTTTTTGCCGGGTCTTTTTTTTGCCAGTTATTCTGGCTTTACCTTCAGGCTAATGAAGTCTTTGGGTGCTGCAAATTCGATGGCGCGGATAATATCAAAAGAATATCTGTTGGCAAGAGAAGCCCGGCAACATTGGGCCAAACTAATGGTAAATAGCACTTGAGAATCAATCGCACAGTCTCTAAGCTGCGACGGCGTCAAGGAGGACGCCCCCCCTTTTACCCCCGCAATTTCCCCCGGTTTTTCCCTTCCCAGCGTGTAAAGTATCAGCCATAAAAAATCATATTCAGGAATCGATTATGACCGTGGCTAGATCTTCTTTCGACATCAGCGCCAACTTCGACAGCGGCAACATTGAAGTGCTGGACATCAGCAATCCGCTGCAAGCCCTGCTGGCCATCAAGCCAGACACCCGCAGCCAGCATTTTCAGTGGTTTCACTTCAAGGCCAGCGGTTTGCACGTCGGACAGGAACACTGGTTTCGTCTGAACAATGCCAGCAAATCCTCGTACAACAAAGCCTGGGACGGCTATCAGGCAGTGGCGTCCTACGACCACGTCAACTGGTTCCGGGTGCCGACCATCTTCGAAGGCGACTGCCTGCGTTTCAGCCTCGAAGCCACGGCCACCCACGCCTGGTTTGCCTACTTCGAGCCCTACAGCCGTGGCCGCCATGACTGGTTGATCGAACAGACGCTGACCAAGGCCGGCACTGAACTGCTGGCCACCGGCAAGAGTGTCGAAGGTCGTGACATTCAGTTGCTGCGCAAAGGCACCGGCGCCGAAGGCCGGCGCAAGGTCTGGATGATTGCCCAGCAACACCCCGGCGAACACATGGCCGAGTGGTTCATGGAAGGTGTGATCGAACGCCTGGAAAGACACGACGATCCTGTATTGAAAAAACTGTTGGCCAGCGCCGACCTGTATCTGGTGCCGAACATGAACCCGGACGGTGCCTTTCACGGTCACCTGCGCACCAACGCCATGGGTCAGGACCTCAACCGCGCCTGGCAGAGCGCCAGTCAGGAGATCAGTCCGGAAGTGCTGTTCGCTCAGCAACAGATGGAAAAGTACGGCGTCGACCTGTTCCTCGACATCCATGGCGATGAAGAAATCCCCTACGTGTTCACTGCCGGTTGCGAGGGCAACCCAGGCTACACGCCGCGGATCGAAAAACTCGAAGAGCATTTCCGCAGTCATCTGAAACACCTGACCAAGGACTTCCAGACCAAGCACGGCTACACCCGCGACGAGCCGGGCAAAGCCAACATGACCCTGGCGTGCAACAGCGTCGGTCAGAAATTCGACTGCCTGTCGTTGACCCTGGAGATGCCGTTCAAGGACAACAACGACAAACCGGATCCGTTGACTGGCTGGTCCGGCAAGCGTTCGAAGCAACTGGGCAAGGATGTGCTGACGACCGTGGCGGACATGGTCGATACCTTGCGCTGATCCTGCGCAATGGCTGCATGCCAGGCATGCAGCCACGCCTCATTCGGCCGCCACTCGCACACAATCCTCCGCCCCCAGCAATCTCCCGTCCTCGGCGCGCAATTCCAATGGCCGCACCGGTCGACCGTTGTCGCGGTCAACCACCCGCGAGTGCGCCTCCCCATCCTCATAGAAAAACGCCTCGCCCCACTGCCGCAAGCCGATGATCAACGGGAACAGGCCTTTGCCCTTCTCCGTCAGCACGTATTCCTGATACGCGCTGCCATCCGACGCCGGCACCAGATCGAAAATCCCGTGGCTCACCAACGTGCGCAATCGTGCCGAGAGAATGTTCTTCGCCATGCCCAGATTGCGCTGGAACTCACCGAACCGGCGAATGCCGTCGAACGCATCGCGCACGATCAGCAACGACCACCAATCGCCGATGGCATCCAGTGAACGGGCCACCGGGCATTCGGCGCTCTCCATGCTTGTACGCTTGGCCATGCCTGCGCTCTCGAAAACAAATGTGGTTGCAATATAAAACCAGCTTGCTTACCGTACAACTGGTTTTATTTAGAAACCACTTTTGGAGCCCGGCATGAAGCCCACTCACACAACACTCAGCAGCGGCGTCGTGTTGCTGTTCGCCGTCGCCTGCGGACTGGCCGTCGGCAACGTGTACTACGCGCAACCCTTGCTCGATGCGATGGCCGAGGCGTTTGCCATGGACCCCGCCACCATCGGCATCGTCGTCACGCTCACCCAGATCGGTTACGGTGTCGGATTGTTGTTGCTGGTGCCGCTCGGCGATCTGCTGAACCGACGACGCCTGATCGTCACGCAAACCCTGTTGTCGGCGCTGGCGTTGTTGATGATCGCGTTAGCCTCGAACAGCACCTGGCTGTTGCTCGGGATGACGTTGACCGGGTTGTTGGCGGTGGTCACCCAAGTGTTGGTGGCCTACGCCGCGACATTGGCCATCCCGGCGCAGCGCGGGCGTGTGGTCGGCGTGGTCACCAGCGGCATCGTCGTCGGCATTTTGTTGGCCCGGACGGTGGCAGGCGGCATGGCCGACCTGGCCGGCTGGCGCTCGATTTATCTGTTGTCGGCGGGGTTGACCCTGGTGATGGCGTTGCTGCTGTTGCGTGTGCTGCCCAAACACGAGGACACGCAACCGGCCAGTTCCTATGGCGCATTGCTCGGCTCGGTGTTCAGGTTGTTCACGGAAGAACCTGTGTTGCGTCAACGGGCGGTGCTCGCATTACTGACCTTCGCCAGTGCCATGGTGCTGTGGACGCCCATGGTGTTGCCGCTGAGTGCCCCGCCACTGTCGTTATCCCACACGCAAATCGGCTTGTTCGGACTGGCTGGCGCCGCCGGAGCACTGGCCGCCGCGCGTGCCGGGCATTTGGCTGATCGTGGTTTAGGTCAGTGGGTCAGCGGTTTGTCATTGTTGTTGATGCTGGCCTCCTGGCTGCCGATCGCGCTGACTCAATCCTCTTTGTGGGCCTTGTTACTGGGGGTGATCACCCTGGATCTGGGTTTGCAGGCCGTGCACGTGACCAGCCAAAGCATGATCTACAGCGTGCGCCCCGAAGCGCAAAGCCGCCTCACTGCGGGGTACATGCTATTTTACTCGATTGGCAGCGCGCTGGGGTCGATCGGCTCGACGGCGATGTACGCCTGGGCCGGGTGGCTCGGGGTATGCCTGTTGGGTGCGGGGATCAACGCCGTGGCATTGGGTTACTGGTGGCTGACGCTGAAAAGTGGCGCATCCGCCCGATGCGCCACGCAAGCCGGTTAACCGCGGTCCTTGTTGCCCCGCAGCATGCTGTCGAGCACGTCATCACGCCGCACCCAACCGTGAAACAACGCCGCCGCCAGATGCAGCAGCACGGTCAGAAACAGCAGGTATGCCAGATACCCGTGCGCCTTGCGCAGGAACGCAAACACCTGCGCATTCGCCGGCACAATCGACGGCAACTGCAACGAACTGCTGAGCATCACTGGGTCGCCCGCCGCCGAAATCATCGCCCAGCCGAGCAACGGCAGGATCAACATCAAGGCATACAGCAAGACATGCGAAGCCTTGGCCGCCAGCGCTTGCCAGCCCGGCAAGTCTGCCGGCAAAGGAGGTTGCCGGGTGGAAAAGCGCACAGCGAGGCGCACGATCACCAGCAACAGAATGGCGATGCCCAACGGTTTGTGCAGATGGATCAGCCACTCGTGCCGCTCAGACACGGAAGCGACCATGCCCGCGCCGATAAACAGCATGGCAATGATCATCAGCGCCATCAGCCAGTGCAGCAGCCGCGCCAGCGGCGCGAAGTGGTTCGGTTGGTTGCTCATTGTTGAGCCTCCTGTTTGGCGGCGGGCAACTGGCTGACTTCACTGGTGCGGCGCAAGTAGGAACTGGCGTAACCGGCGGAGCGAGCGGCGAGCAACGGGTCGTCGGAACCTTCGATACCGGCGGGCAATACCAGCGGGTCGTAGTTGATGTCCCGGCATTCGCCATTGAGCTGCGGCTGGGTGCTTTCGAGCACCAGCGTGCCGGCATTCACCACTTTGCGACCGTCGGGCCAGGCCTTGCTGGCGTCGTTGACCGGATCACCGGGGTTGGCCAGCGTGATGTTCAACTGCCAACGCAACGGCCCCAAGGCAATCCGTTGAAGCAGGTCTTTCTCGAGGAAATCGCCACCCTCCGGCGCCGTGGCACCTGCCGCGTCCTGCACCAACGGCACCATGCTCCAGCGCACCGCTTGCTTTTGCCCCGCGGCGTTGACCAGGTAAAACGCATTGACGCTGTTATAGGTTTCCGTCACGTAACTGGCGGACGGCTTGGCGGTTTTGATCCAGGCCAGGAACGGCCCGGCTTCCGGGTGCGCCCCAAAGAATGCCGGCACCGCTGCCGGGTTCGGCTTGCCGGTGGCCGGGTCCGGCGACTGGGCCTGCTGCAATTGATAGAACGCCTCGGGTGTACCCACCGGGAACACCGGCATGCTGTTCATCCCGGTGCGCCACTGTTGGCCGTTGGCCTGGGTGAAGCGCAGCGCCAGGCTGCGGATCGGCACGGCGCTGTCCGGCGCGTAAGGGTTGCCGGCCGGCAAGGCAAAACGCCCGACCACCGGGGTCCGCGCCTCGTTGAACACCTGAGCGCTGGAATAGCTGCGCGCCTCGCCACTGCTCTCGAAATGCCCGATCACGCACACGCCTTTGGAGTGATTGCGCCGGAAGCCCGGGTGCACGCCGTTGTTGGTTTCCAGCACGTTGATCAGCTTTTTCGGGGTCAGTCGCTGTGGGTCAAAGGTGCCGTTGACGTAGGCAAATGCCCCGGCCACTGCAGCGACCACCACGGCAATACCGGCCAGACGCAACGTCAGGCTCGCGGCACTCAAAGGGGGCCGGGTGGGCGGTGATGAGCGATCTACCATGAAAGACTCCAGGGCCATCGGCCACAAGTGAGAAGGATCAAGCAGACGAACCCCGCGAACGTTTATTCCATCGTGCGGTATTTATTTTTTCAGGCGTGGAATAACCTTCAGTGCCGGGCGTCTCTCTAGTCCACTGCGTAGTGACTAGCCAGAACTTCATGAACGAGATCGACGAACAACTCAGAGAAATCATTCCCGGATTGCGCCGATTCGCCGTGTCGTTGACGCGCAACCCCAGCAGCGCCGACGATCTGGTGCAGTCGTGCCTGGAGCGGGCGCTGTCGAGTTGGGGCGACAAACGTCCCGAAGGCGACTTGCGCGCCTGGCTGTTTTCGATTCTGTATCGGCAATTTCTCGACGCTCACCGGCGCTCCCGGCGTTATGCGCGGATGCTCGAATTCTTTACCGGACGGGACGATACCCAACCGTCGGTAGAACGCACCGTGATCGCCCAATCGACCCTGCAAGCCTTCGATCAGCTCGGCACCGAACAGCGTGCGCTGCTGCTCTGGGTGTCGGTCGAAGGCCTGAGCTACAAGGAAGTCGCCGAGATTCTCGACGTCCCCGTCGGCACCGTCATGTCGCGCCTGTCCCGCGCCCGCCAGGCCCTGCGCCAACTCAGCGACGGCGAAATCACCCGCCCTTCCCTGCGGAGACTCAAATGATCAGCATGCCCCCGAGCGAGCGTGACCTGCACGCGTATGTGGACCACCAGCTCAATGATGACGACCGACGTCTGGTTGAGACTTTTCTGGCCGGCAACGTGGAAATATCCGCACAGGTTCGCGCCTGGCAGCAGGACGCCCAGCAACTGCGCGCGGCCCTGAGCGGTGCGTTGCAGCAACCCGCCAACCCGGCCCTCGACCCGGCGCTGATTCGCCAACGCCTCAAACGCCAATCACGCCGCCATCTGGCCAGCGCCGCGGTGTTGCTGATTGCCGTGAGCATCGGCGGCTTCAGCGGTTGGAAGGCGCGGGAGATGACCCTCCTCAGCGCGGCGGCGCCGATGGCCGACGCGATGCAGGCTTATCGGCTGTTTGCCCAGCAAGGCATGCTGCCGGCGGATTACAAGGTCAGCGATGACGGCGATATGCAGGGCTGGCTCGACCGCTATTTCACACAGGCCCATCGCTTGCCGGACCTTTCCGGTGCGGGGTTCAAACCGGTCAGCGGGCGCTTGCTCAGCACTGAGCAAGGGCCGGCGGCGATGGTGGTTTATGAAGACCGCAGCGGGCACAAAGTCAGCTTCTACGTGCGCCCGCCGGGTCCGAAGAATTTCCTGCTGCCCAGGGGCAGTCGCAGTGACGGCGGGTTGCAGGCTGAGTACTGGTCCGGCAGCGGTTACAACTACGCGATGGTCAGCCCGAGCGATACGCCGACGGCGCAGATGCTCAAGCAAACCGTGCAGTTCTGAACACCCCTTGTAGGAGCCGGCTTGCTGGCGATGGCGGTGTATCAGTCACCATTGATTTGACTGACACACCGCCATCGCCAGCAAGCCGGCTCCTACAAGGGATTTGCGGTGTGTTCAGCTTTGGCCGAAGACTTGGGACGGTCGCCGCAACAACGGATCAAACGGATTGATCCGCGGCCCGATCAGCGCCGCTTCGCGCTTGAGCATCTCCACCACTGTCGGCAAGCGATCCGGGCCCAATCGGTCACTCACGGTGGCCACACTCAACGCCGCCACCGCTCGCCCCTCGCGATCCAGAATCGGCACCGCCACGCCGGCCATGCCTTGCAGCACGCCGGTGTTGCGCCCTGCATAACCAAGAGCGCGCACGTTCTCGACTTCCGAACGCAGGAACACCTCGTCATACAGGTGAAAATCCTTCAGCCGCGGCAGGTTGTAATGGATCACCGTGTCACGCTCCTCTTCCGGCAGGAACGCCAGGATCGCCAGACTGCCCTGGCCCACGCCCAGCGCCACCCGCCCGCCGATGTCGCCGGTAAAGGTGCGAATCGGAAACGGCCCTTCACTGCGGTCCAGGCAGATTGCATCAAACCCGCTGCGCGCCAGTAGAAACAAAGAATCCCCCAGCGAAGCCGACAACCGCAACAACGACGGCCGCACCAGTTCGCGCAGGTTTCCGGTATTGCCGGCACGCGCCGCCAGCGCAAAAAAATCCAGGCTCAGGCGATAGCGTTTGCTGCGAACGTCCTGCTCGACCATGCCCTCGTCCATCAGGCTGCGCAGCAAACGGTGCGTGGTCGGTTGCGACAAACCAATGCGCTGGGCCAGTTGCGTCACGCGCTCCCCGCCCTCGACGGTGTCACCCAGACTGCGCAGCACCGCAAACAACCGGGAGACCGCACCGACGCCGACTTCATTTTTGTTTTCATTCCGCTCAATGGAATCAGTCATGCCATTTCTCGACAATTAATTTACTCACCGAATGAAACTGAAAATAGTCATCGCTTCAGTGAAATAGGCCATTGAGCCCATCCTAGTCTTCGTCCTAATCTGCGTCCACAGGGGCGATTCGAACAACAGCGGCAGCCGACCCAAGTCGAGCGCCAACGCACCCCGCAACACCCTTTCGTATCTGCCCATACAAAAAAGCGCGACCTCAGGCCGCGCATAACAATCTCAGGTGGAGCGCAGTTATGGCTTTTGTGCAACTTGAAGGACTCGGCAAACGTTACGGCGACATCGATGCCGTCGTCGCCACTCACCTCTCGGTCGAGAAAGGCGAGTTCGTGTCCCTGCTCGGCCCTTCCGGCTGTGGCAAAACCACCACCCTGCAAATGATCGCCGGCTTCGTCGAAGTCACCAGCGGGCGCATTCTGCTGGACGGTCGCGACATCACCCACGCCAAACCCGCCAGCCGTGGCTTGGGCGTGGTGTTCCAGAGTTATGCGTTGTTTCCGCACATGACCGTCAAAGACAACGTCGCCTTCGGCCTGCGCATGCGCAAAGTGCCCAACGGCGAGTTGCAGCAGCGCGTGGATCGGGTGTTGAAACTGGTGCGTCTGGACCAGCACGCAGAACGTTACCCACGCGAACTGTCCGGTGGTCAGCGCCAGCGTGTGGCGCTGGCCCGCGCCCTGGTGATCGAGCCGCCGGTGCTGTTGCTCGACGAGCCGCTGTCCAACCTCGACGCCAACCTGCGCGAAGAGATGCAATTCGAGATCCGCCGCATCCAGCGCGAAGTCGGAATCACCACGTTGATGGTCACCCACGACCAGTCCGAAGCGCTGTCCATCAGCGACCGCGTGGTAGTGATGCAGGCCGGGCGCATCACCCAGATCGACGCGCCCTACACCCTTTACGAACATCCGCGCACCGAGTTCATTTCCGGCTTCGTCGGCAAGGCCAATCTGCTGCCCGGCGAACGAGACAGTGCGGGTGTGGTTCAGGTGCGCAGCGGTGGTGAACTGACCCTGAGCCTGCGTCCGGAAAAAATCGATCTGCGGGACAAGGATCACGGCCGCCTGCCAGGCAGGATCGTCAGCCGCTTCTTTCTCGGCAGCCAATGGTTGTACGGCGTTTCGACCAGCCTCGGCGAACTCAGCGTGGTGCGCCGCAACGACGGCTCGGCACCACTGAACGAAGGCACACCGGTCGGCCTCGACTGGGACACGGCGCTGCTGCGGGTGCTGAGTGTCGACGAGGTGTCGGCATGAGTACGCTCGTGGCTGTTCGCCAGGGACGTCAGGGCTACTTGTTGTCGGCACCGGCGCTGGCGCTATACGTCTGCCTGCTGGTGATCCCGCTGCTGCTGACGCTGGTGTTGTCGTTCAACGTCTTCGACTACAGCTCGGGCATCAACGGCGACGCCTACACCGTCGACCATTACAGCAGCCTGCTGGGTGATCCGTACTTCTACGAAATCTTTTTGCGCACGTTCTGGATCAGCGCCCTGACCACCCTGCTCTGCGTGGTGATCGGCGTGCCCGAGGCTTACATCCTCAGCCGCATGGGCGCGCCATGGCGTTCGATTTTCTTGATTCTGATCCTCACGCCGTTGCTGATTTCGGTGGTGGTGCGCGCCTTCGGCTGGAGCCTCTTGCTCGGCGCCGACGGTCTGGTCAACCAGACACTGCAAGCCTTCGGCGGCTCACCGATGAAGCTGTTGTACACGCCGTTCGCGGTGGTGATTGCACTGGTTCACGTGATGTTGCCGTTCATGATCATTCCGGTCTGGACCTCTCTGCAAAAACTCGACCCGGCCGCCGAACAAGCAGCGATGTCGCTGGGTGCCAGTCACTTCACGGTGATGCGCCAGGTGGTGCTGCCGCAAATCATGCCCGGCGTGTTGTCCGGAACGTTGATCGTGTTCGGCCTCGCGGCCAGCTCCTTTGCCATTCCCGGCCTGCTCGGCGGGCGCCGGATCAAGATGGTCGCCACGCTGATCTACGACCAGTACCTGTCGGAGCTCAACTGGCCGATGGGCGCCGCCATCGCCGTCGCTCTGCTGTTGCTCAACCTGCTGATCATGCTGTCGTGGAACCGGATGATCGAAGGCCGCTACAAGAAGTCATTGGGATAACTCGTCATGTCCAAGAACGGTCCTTTCGCCCTGCTGTTCCATACCCTGGTGGTGGTGTTCATGCTGGCGCCGCTGGTGGTGGTCTGCCTCGTGGCGTTCACCCCGGAAAACACCCTGAGTCTGCCGACCACGGAGTTTTCCCTGCGTTGGTTCCGCGCGGTGTTCGAGCGCGCCGACTTTGTCGATGCGTTTTACAACAGTCTGATTCTGGCGTTCTGCGCGGCCAGCCTGGCGACGTTGATTGCGGTGCCGGCGGCGCTTGCAATCACCCGTTTCGAGTTTCCCGGACGGGACTTTTTCAATGGCCTGTTTCTGTCGCCGATCATCATTCCGCATCTGGTGTTGGGCGTGGCACTGCTGCGCTTGTTTGCGCTGATGGGCGTCAACGGCAGCTTCGCCTGGCTGATCTTTGCTCACGTGCTGGTGATCACGCCGTATGTGCTGCGACTGGTGCTGGCCTCGGCCATTGGCCTGGATCGCAGCGCCGAACACGCGGCGCAATCGCTGGGTGCCGGGCGCTTCACGCTGTTCCGCCAAATCACCTTGCCGATGATTTTGCCGGGAGTCGCCGGGGGCTGGCTGCTGGCGTTCATCAACAGTTTTGACGAGGTGACGCTGTCGATTTTCGTCACCTCGCCGGCCACGCAAACCTTGCCGGTGCGCATGTACGTGTACGCCACTGAGTCCATCGATCCGATGATGGCGGCGGTGTCGGCCCTGGTGATCGCGCTGACTGCGCTGACGATGATTCTGCTTGATCGGGTCTACGGACTGGATCGGGTTCTGGTGGGTAAACAATGAGGGCGCCATGGCTCTGCTGAAACGACTGGCCGAAGGCGACCGCCCGGCCGTGAACTTTACCCTCGACGGCGCACCGGCCAGCGGGCTGCTCGGCGACACCGTGCTGACCGCCGTGCTGACCTGCAGCGAACACTTGCGCGGCAGCGATTTCAGCGCACAGCCCCGCGCCGGGTTTTGCTTGATGGGCGCGTGCCAGGACTGCTGGGTTCGCTTGGGCGATGGCCGGCGAGTACGCGCGTGCTCGACGCTGTTAGAAGCCGGTGAACACATCAGCCGCGAACCGGGGCGATCGCTATGAACACACATTACATCTCCCCAACCCAGATCCCCTGTAGGAGCGAGCCTGCTCGCGATCGCGGCGTATCAGCCAACATCGATGTTGAATGTGAGGCCCCCATCGCCGGCAAGCCAGCTCCTACAGGGGATCTGTGTCGAGCACAAAATTCGCGACCAACCCCAATCAACTGTAGGAGCCAGCTTGCTGGCGATGGCGGTGGGTCAGCCGACATGGATGTTGAATGTGAGGGCCTCATCGCCGGCAAGCCAGCTCCTACAGGGGATCTGTGTCGAGCACAAAATTCGCGACCAACCCCAATCAACTGTAGGAGCCGGCTTGCTGGCGATGGCGGTGGGTCAGCCGACATGGATGTTGGATGTGAGGGCCTCATCGCTAGCAAGCCAGCTCCTACAGGGGAGCTGTGTCGGGCACAAAATTCGCGACTAACCCCAATCAACTGTAGGAGCCAGCTTGCTGGCGATGGCGGTGTATCAGCCGACATCGATGTTGGATGTGAGGGCCCCATCGCCGGCAAGCCAGCTCCTACAGGGGATCTGTGTCGAGCACAAAATTCGCGATCAACACCAATCAACTGTAGGAGCCAGCTTGCTGGCGATGGCGGTGGGTCAGCCGACGTGGATGTTGAATGTAAGGGCCTCATCGCCGGCAAGCCAGCTCCTACAGGGGGTTGGGTATGAAGTCGGTGGTTGTTGTGGGGGCCGGGCCGGCCGGGATTCGTGCGGCGCAGACGCTGGTGGCGCATGGTGTGCGCCCGGTTTTGCTGGACGAAGCCGCGCGCGGTGGCGGGCAGATTTATCGGCGGCAGCCGGCGAACTTCAAGCGCTCGGCGGTCAAGCTGTATGGCTTTGAAGCGCGCAAGGCGAAGGCGTTGCATCAGACGATTGATGAGTTGCGCGAGCAGCTCGATTACCGTCCTGAAACCCTGGTGTGGAACGCCGAGGCCGGCGCACTCGACACCTTGCACGAGCAGCGCGCCGCACGCTTGGAGTTCTCTCGGGTGATTGTCGCCACGGGCGCCACCGACCGGGTTTTGCCGGTGCAAGGCTGGACGCTGCCGGGCGTCTACAGCCTCGGCGCTGCGCAGATCGCCCTGAAATTCCAGGGCTGCGCCATCGGTGAACGCGTGGTGTTCGCCGGCAGTGGACCGTTGCTGTATCTGGTGGCGTATCAATACGCCAAGGCCGGCGCGAACGTGATCGCGGTGCTCGACAGCTCGCCGTTCAGCGCCCAGGCCCGCGCCCTGCCCGATCTGTTGGCGCAACCGGCCACATTGGCCAAAGGCATTTATTACCGCAGCTGGCTGACCGCTCACGGCATCCCGGTGCATCAGGGTGCAACCTTGAAACGCATCGATGGCGAACACCGCGTGCAGTCGCTGCGTTGGTCCAACTCAAACGGTGAACATCAACTGGACTGCGACGCCGTGGCATTCGCCCATGGCCTGCGCAGTGAAACCCAACTCGCCGACTTGCTCGGCTGCGCATTCGCCTGGAACCCGCTCAACCGCGCCTGGCTGCCGCAGCGTGACAGCGCCGGTCGCAGCAGTGTCGCCGAGGTTTATCTGGCCGGCGACGGCGCCGGCATCATGGGCGCCGACGCGGCGGAAATGGCCGGCGAACGGGCCGCCCTCGCCTTGCTCGAAGACATGGGTCACGTGGTTGCGCCCAAACGTGGCGTGCAACTGGAGCAGGCACTTGAACGAATCGATAGCTTTCGCCAAGGCCTGGAACGCGCTTTCGTGTTTCCACAAAACTGGGCGGCCGATACGCCGGACGACGTGATGGTCTGCCGCTGCGAAGAAGTGCGCGCCGGTGACATCCGCGACGTCGTGCGCGAGGGCCATTGGGAAATCAACCGGGTCAAGGCCCATTGCCGGGTCGGTATGGGCCGCTGTCAGGGGCGCATGTGTGGCGCTGCCGCCGCAGAAATCATTGCCTGCGCCAGTCAGCGAAACGTCTCTGACATCGGCCGCCTGCGGGCGCAGGCACCGATCAAACCGTTGCCGTTTGGTCTGGAGGTCGAGCCATGATCGAGGTCGATGCAGTGATCATTGGCGGCGGCATTGTCGGTGCTTCCGCCGCGCTCTTCCTGAGCAAGGCCGGTCGTCGCGTGGCGCTGCTGGAGCGCGACTTTTGCGGCTCGCACTCCAGCGGCGTGAACTACGGCGGCGTGCGGCGTCAGGGTCGACCGTTGTCGCAACTGCCGCTGTCGCAACAGGCTCACGAAATCTGGGGGCAGTTGCCGCAGTTGATCGGCATTGACGGTGAATACCAGCGCAGCGGTCACTTGAAACTGGCGCGCAGCCTCAACGACCTGCGCGCATTGCAGGACTATGCCGCCAGCAGTCAGGGGTTCGGCCTCGATTTGCAGGTGCTTGATCGCCGTGAATTACGCACGCGTTTTCCGTGGGTCGGAGACGTCGCGGTCGGCGCTTCGTTTTGCCCGGATGACGGTCACGCCAACCCACGACTGGTTTCGCCCGCATTTGCCCGGGCCGCACAGCGCCACGGCGCGCAAGTCCACGAACAATGCGCGGTGAGCGCCGTGGAGCACGACGGTCAGCGCTTTCGGGTCAGCACGCAAAACGGTTTAGAGCTGCACTCCCCTTGGCTGTTGAACTGCGCTGGCGCATGGGCCGGCAGCCTTGCCGCGCAGTTCGACGAAGCGGTGCCGATGCACGCCGGGCACCCGGCGATGTTGGTCACCGAACCCTTGCCATGGGTGATGAACGCCAGCACCGGCGTCGAGGGTGGCGGGATTTATGCGCGTCAGGTCGCGCGCGGCAATTGCGTGTTGGGCGGCGGCCAGGGGTTTGCCCTCGACGGCGCGCGCGCCCGCCCCGGTCAACACGCGGTGATCGAAATCCTGCGCCAAGCCGTAGAGCTTTATCCGTTTCTTGAAGGCGCCCAGGCGATTCGTACCTGGAGCGGCACCGAAGGTTACTTGCCCGATCGCCAACCGGTGATCGGTCACAGTGGCACTCAACCCGGTCTGTTGCACGCGTTCGGCTTTGCCGGCGCAGGTTTCCAGATCGGTCCGGCGGTGGGCCAGGCGCTCACCGAGATCATCTGCAGCGGCGCCTCAACCACGTCGCTGGATGCGTTTTCCATCACCCGGTTTCACTCCATCTCCGTTGCTTGATAGAGGAAGGTCGCGCCAATGAATAACGTCAAACGCACTGCACTGCTCGGACTTTCGTGCCTGAGCGCCCTGCTCACGGTTACCCAGGCCCAGGCCGAACCGACGCTTTACCTCGGCATGAACGGCGGGACCATGGAACGGCTCTACGCCGACAAGGTGCTGCCGGTTTTCGAGAAAGCCAACAACGTCAAAGTGGTGATCGTGCCCGGCACGTCCGCCGATATTCTGGCCAAGGTCCAGGCCAGCAAAGGCAACCCGCAAATGCACGTGATGTTCCTCGACGACGGCATCATGTACCGCGCCATCGCCATGGGCCTGTGCGACAAACTCGAAGACAGCCCGACCCTGGCGCAGATTCCGGCCAAGGGCCGCATCAAGGACCAGGCCGTGGCAGTCAGCCTCGGTGTCACGGGGCTGGCGTACAACACGCGGTTGTTCAAGGAAAAAGGCTGGGCGACGCCGACCTCGTGGATGGACATGGCCGACCCGCGCTTCAAGGACAAACTGGTGTTCCAGTCGATGGCTTCTTCGACCTTCGGCCTGCACGGTTTCCTGATGTTCAACCGGATTCAGGGTGGCAGCGAAACCGACGTCGAGCCGGGCTTCAAGGCATGGCCGAACACCGTCGGGCGCAACGTGCTGGAATACATTCCGAGCTCGGCGAAGATTTCCGAAATGCTCCAGACCGACGAAGCGGCGCTGTTCCCGCTGACGCCAACCCAGGTCACCGCGCTGAAACTCAAAGGCATGCCGGTCGAATATGCACAACCGAAGGAAGGCGCAGTGGTGCTCAACGTTGCCGAATGCGCCATCGCCAACAACACCCAGCCGGAACTGGCGCAGAAACTCGCCGCGTTTCTGCTGACCCCCGAGGCGCAAGCCGCTGCACTTGAAGATGGCGATCAGATCCCGTCCAACCCGAACACCCCGACCACGGACAAAACCCGTGGCCAGGTCGAAGCGATGAAGCAGTATCTGACAACGGCAATTGCCATCGACTGGGACCAGGTCAACGAACAGCGCCCGACGTGGAATGCGCGGTGGAATCGTAGTATCGAGCGGTAGTTCACTATCGAGCCAACACAACAAAACCCTGTAGGAGCGAGCTTGCTCCGGGCGGCGCTCCGACGATGGTGTGTCAGTCGACATCAATGTGACTGATACACCATCGCGAGCAAGCTCGCTCCTACAGGGGCTAAAACCCCACATCCAGAATCACACTGTCCTGATACGTGCCCGCTGGCGGCGTGGTCTGGTCGGTGTAGATTTTCGCGTTGTAATTGAAGATCTGGCTCCCGGAGCCCAAACCGTTACCGGGATTGACCTCGGCATCGGAGCTGGCCCGGCGAGCACTGCCGACACTGCCCCAGCAGGTGGTGCCGGCGCTTTTGAAGATGTCATACGCCAGGTAATTACCACCGAAAGCCATCCGTCGTCGCCCGCCAACACTGGCTGCCTGCAGACCATCGCCCAGACCCACGGTGTAAGCGCTGCCCTTGGTGCAGGCGAGGCTGATGGTCTGGCCGGTAACCGGCGCAAAGGCACTGACGACCGGCGCGCTGCCGAAACTGATGTTAGGCGCGGTGATGGTGCAGTCATTGGCGACCGTCAGGGTGACGGTCATGCTGGTGGTGCCGCTGCTGATATCGCGCCCCAGGCAAACACTGCCGGCGCCAATGCCGGAGCAATAATTCCAGCTCCAGGCAATGCTCAAGGTCTCGGTATAGATACCCGCCGCCACGTTACTGCCCGTGATTGTCCCCAGATAAATCGGTGCGGTTTTCGGCACCACGCTGCCCAGCAGCCCCAGCGCATCAATGATCCCGTTGCGCGCGAAGTCGAAGGGCGTGCCACGTTCGATCGGGTAACTGGTGGTGTTGTTGGCATACAGCGTGTAACCGATGACGTCTCCGGTCGGCCCGAGCAGTCCGGTTTGAGTCGAGGTAATCGTTGCGTAGAAATGGTCATTGTTGGTCAGCAACGAGACCAATGAGCCGGTGCAACTCAAACCGGCGTTGAGGCTTGAACTGTTCTGCACGGCAATACGAACCGCAATCGAGCTCACCGAACCGAATGCCACCGCAGTGGCAGGGACCACCACCGAACACAACGCCCATGCCGAGCCCGGCAACCAGACCGCCAGCAGCACCAGCCATTTCACGGCACTCATTGGCACACCAACGGCCCGATCAGCGGAATCTGATCCTGATTCATGTCCACCGCGAACTGGACGCGGCAGGCTTTCCCGTCGGCCAGTGTCACCTGCAATGTGTTCTGCGCCTGAAGATTTTCCAGGTACACCAGACCGTCCCATCCGACCACCGTTTGCGTGCCGCTCTGCTCATGCACGACACCGCTGCCCAGAGGCAGCTCTCGCTGCTGCGCATCCACCAGGACGATGCTCGCGGCGATCACCCGGCTCAATGGAAACGTCAGCAAATAACCGCTGCCACGGCGCACGGCAATCCGCTGTTCGACGTTCGGGCTGCGCACGTTGGCCGGCAGGTTCAGTGGATCGATCTCGTACTTGCCGCGGTAATAGGCGCTGCTCCACGGCACCAGCAGGTGGCCATTGCGATCAGTCTGGCCGACCTGCTGGTTTTCGTAGCGCACCGGAATATCGGCGTAACCATCGGTGCTGACCACCACAAAGGCATCGTCGATGCGGTTGGCGGCAAACACCTGGCGGTCCATCCACACCAGCGATCCGCTGGCATCGGCCCAACGGGTTTCGGCGTCGCTGTTGCCGTACACACCGGCCTGCAATTGCACCGACTGCAGGCGCCAGGTCAGGTCGGCCTGACGATAGGCCGGGCCGTCGCCGTGGGCATAACCGAGGTTGAACCCCACCCCGCCTTCAGTCGGCACGGCGCGACTGTAATTGACCCGCTGCTGGCTCTGCCCGGTCTTGCTGCGCTCACTGCTGAGTGCCAGGCTGCCGCGCAAGTCGAACGGGATCACCAGTTGCGCCTGCACCGCCCAGTTGCTGTCGCCGATTTCGCGGTTGGCCGACAGGTAGAAACTGCTGTTGTGCCATAGCGGTTTGCTCCAGGTCAGGTTGAGCAAACGGGTGCGTGAATCATCCGCCGCGCGCACGTCGAAATACCCGACGCCGAGGCTGCCCCAGGCATTGAGATTCAGGCTCAGGGTCGCCTGTTCGCTGCGTTTGCTGAGGGTGGTGAAAGGACTGTCGACCACGGTCAGATCGGCGTATTGGTCGCGACGTTGCAGGCGTTGATAAGAGAAGCTGTAGCGCTGGCTGCTGTATTGATAACCCAGGCTCAGTTGTTGACCGCTGTCGCCATCGAACCGGCTTTGGCTGAGTGCGGTATTGAGCACCCCGAAATTGCCCAGGCGCAGGTTGCCGCCGACACCGCCGAGGGTCAGTGAGTCCGATGCTTCGGCGTGGCTTTCCAGGGTGAAGTTGTCGCTCAGGCCGTAGCGCAGACTGCCCGATGAGACACCGGGACCGTAACCGAAATCGCTGATGCCGTAATCGCGGCGCAAGGTACCGGCCGCCACGGAAAAGTCGCTCAGGCCTTTTTGCAGCAAACTGCTGGTGACGTAAAACGGCACGGTGGTCGAGACCTGCCGACCGAGGGCATCGGTGGTGACTACCACGGCTTCGCCGGCGCCATTGATGAACGGAATATTGGTCAGCGTGTAGGGGCCAGGTTGCAGGTCGGCGCTGCTGGATTTGTAGCCGTTGATGAACAGGTCGACCGAGGATGGCACCGCCGCTTCCCCGGCAAACTGCGGCAACGGATAAGTCACCAGGTCCGGGCGCACGCCGAAATCCCGCGACAGCTGAACCCCGCCCAGGCGCACCGAACTGCTCCAGGGCAATGCGCCGCTGACCAGGTCACCGGCCTCGTAGGTCAGCAATCGCTCGTCATCGGAGTAGCGCCAGGTGGTGTCGTAACGCAGGTAGCCATTGTTCAGCGTACTGACCGAATCGCCGGACAACGTGCGCCGGTATTGCCCGGTGTTGGACAGCGTGCCCCAGCTGTCGAACAGTCGCACTTCGTTCCAGGCCGCGAGGTAAGTGCCGGCATCATCGGTGTCGTTGAGGTAAAGGTCGTAGTTGAACAAGGCACCGAAACTGCTCAGGGCCGGAGTGCGCGGGTAGGCGTCGCGATTGCCGACGAATTGCTCCGGCAGCCAGCTGGGCGGTACGTCGAGCAGCAGGCGCTGACCGGCGCTGTCGTACTCACTGTGCAGGCCCGACAGGCTGTCGAGGTCGACTTCGGTGCCGAGGGTGTCCGGCAGTTTCATACCGGTGTCACGCAACGCGTTGGCCGACAGGAAAAGCCGCCCGTTGCGTTGCTCCACCGCCACGACGTGTCCGGTATTCATTTGATTGACCACCAATTCCAGAAACAACTGCGCATCAGCCACGGCCTCCATGCTGCCGGGTGGCGGCGGCAAATCACCGGCCTGGGACGGGTGAGCGAACGCCAGGCAACCCACACAGCTCATGGCGCAGATCAACGGACGCTGGAAACTGCGGGCCCGATGCGGGCTCATTACCGCTTTACGTCCGTCGATGGACCCTGCCTCCCTTTCCCGTCAGTTGCAGATCAGCGCGCGGGCGTAATGCTTTGTACCTGCGGCGAACCATTTACCCGCACCTGCAACGCCGGGTCTTGCGCCATCGGACCGGGCGCCGGCCAGCGCATGATCGCGCCCGGCAGCACATAACCGAGCAGGCCTTCCACCAGAGGTTTTGTCTGGCCTCCCTGCTTCAGCGCAACGTCCGTCAACCGCGCATGCACCGCCCCCTGATTGCGCACTTCCACATAAGGGCGACCGTCCACCGCCACCGTGCGCCAGCTCAAATCCGGCAGCCCCGCGCCTTTGGGATCACGCTTGCGACTGGTGTCTTCCTTGCTCCACAGCCCCGCGCCGTAAGCAAACAACGGCACCGAATAACGCATCTGGAACCGAATGGCCGCCGCCGTCTTGCCACTTTCGCCGGCGGGCGCAGTGGCCGAGGGGATTTCATCGATGATGATGCGATAAGCCAGCTCCTGCCCCGGCGGGATCTCCCGGGTGCGGGTCAGGCGCACCAGTTGTTTCTGGCCCGGTTCGATTTTCGCCACCGGCGGGCTGCCGATCACGTCGCGCTGGTTCTGGTATTGGTCGTTGAAACCGCTTTGGCTCCAGGCGAACACCCGGATCTGCAAATTCGCAGTCTCGTTGCCACGGTTTTCCAGCCACAAGGCACTGGCCTGCTGATCGGCCTCCAGCACGGGATCGATCGGCCAGATCAGCACCGAACTGGCCGCCTGCACCTTGACCGCCCCCAACAGCAGCATCGCCAACACTGCCTGACGCACAACAGAATGCCGCCGCGCGGGTAAATCCATTTGCCTACTCCTTGTGCCTGTCAGGCCCGATCAAAAACGCCGCGTTACCACGACAGCTGCACTTGCAGCACATCGCTGTAAGTCCCCCCAGGCTGATTGCCCGGTAACTGCACCTGACCGTAAATCGGCAGGCGGATGTTGTTTGCGTCCGTATATGCCACCGCGACGCTCTGGCCGATCCCCAGGCTTTGGCTGTAAGCCGCGTCGCGAAACAGCTGGTACGAAACGCGGTTGCTGCCGGTGGTCAGCTGCAGGTGTCGCCCGCTGCTGTTGTACTGGCCGCCATCGACGGTCATGTTCATGGTCACGCCCGGTGTGCATTGCAGCTGTACATCCCCCGTCAGGGCCACTTGCACCGTGCCGGTGGCCAGCGCCGATTGGCTGCCGTAATTCAGGCTGCCGTAGTTCGACACCCCGCCGACCACCAGACAACCCGCAGTGACCGTGGCGCTGACCAGGAAACTCTGGCTGGTCACCGCTGCCAGCGGCAACGGCACACCGGCCGCGCACAACAGCGCCATCGCCACCCATCCATGGCGGTTCATCGCCCTAGAACGTCAGTTCGACGGAAATCGTGTCGCTGTAAGTACCCGCCGGCAGCCCGGCCTTGCCCTTCGCCTGACCGTAGATGTTCACGGTCTGCGCCACGCCGGTGCTGGGGTCAAGGTTGATCACCCCGTCAATGGCTAAAAGCTGCGAGTGCCCGGAATCGGTGTACAAGTCGTACGGCACGTAGTTGGCGACACCGTCGTACAGCGCGCGAGAACCGCCCGCCGACAGTCCGTCGTGGGCACCGGCACGCACCTTGACCGTTGGCGTGGTGCCGCTGGAGCAGAGGATCGACAGCGCCACGCCACCGCCCATGACTTGTGCATCTTTCGTGGTGAACAGGCTGTTGTCGGTGCCGAAGTTCAAGGCACCAAAGTTCAGCCCGCTGGAGCCACCCGCACCATTTACCTGACAGCTGCTGATCAGAATCAGGCTGGCAGAGATCTGGCCGGTGACCGTGGTGGCCGCCTGCGCGCCGGACACCAGCGTCAGGCCAAGCAGTGACAAAGCTATCCTTGATACGAGCATGCGCATGGTGTCCGTCCTCTACGGGTTTACCAATCGAGCGTCACGGTCAGGGTGTCGGTATAGACCCCGGCCGGTATCGCGCGGGTATTCGCCACCACCGAGCCAAACACCGGAATCGGTATCTGGGCCCCGCTGGTGACGGCGAAGTTGTGTTGTTGGCCGATGCTGTAGCTCTGGCTTCCGGATGCATCGAGGAACAATTGATAAGGCAGGGTCTGGCTGCCGTTGCTCAGGCGCCGGGTGGTGCCGTCACCATGGGTGCCGCCATCGATGGTGACGGTGAAGCCGGTGACCGAAGGGGTGCAGGCGACGTTCAATCTGCCGCGACCGTCAGCACCGAGGCGGGCTTTGATCGGGTTGGTCCAGGTCGGGCCTTGCTGGCCGAAATCCAGCGTGCCGAAATCACTGACCGGGCTGCCGCCATTGGTCACTTCACAACCGGCGATGATGGTCAGTCGCGCATGGATCTGCCCGCTGATCGCCGCTTGCGCGCCCCCCGTCAGCAATACCCCTGCACCCACGGCCATCAATATCCAGAGTTTGCTTGTCATAACGCCAATCCCAATTCCATCAGGACTCCAGAACCCAGGCGCACAACGAGGAGCGCCCCCTTCCCTGCGCCAGCCGAATCCATTGGCGGCAGTTACACAGTTGCCGCTACCAGGTGACGGTCACTTTCAACAGGTCGGAATAGCGACTGACCCGGGGAATTTCCGCCAGCGGTTCGATGCGTGCATACAACGGTAAATCGACTGAACCGGTATCCGGCACACGGCCGCTCACCGGGACGTCCACCGCCAGCGGGATCAACCGCGCGGGGTCCTGATAGAGCCGATAGGGAATGGGTTTGCTGCCGGCGGAACCGGCCATGTAGCGCGTGTCACCGACGCCACCGTGCAGGCCGCCGTCGACCCGGAGTTGATAAGGGGTGTCGGGATTGCATTCGAGTCGGGGCAGGCGCTCGTTCATCAGCGCCGCCGCCAAAGGCCCGGCGGGATCGTCCAGGCGCGCGGTATTGCCGAAGTCCAGCACCCCCAGTTGCTCGACGCCCGCGCTGCGTTGCTGGCCGACCAACTGACAGCCGCGCAGCACGTCGACACGCACTTGCACCTGAAGTTCTGCGGCCGATACTTGCGCACTGAGCATCACGCCCAAGACTGCCCATGCATTGATTCCATTCACGGCCGATTCCTTGTGGGGGGGCTTCTAAAAAATCAGATTAGCAACGCCCCGAAGATTTTCCAGTGGCCCGAAAAAATTGGATCCACCGAAGGAATGAGCTTTTATGTCGAATTGCTGGCAAAACCCCACAACCCCTACGCCCAATAAGCTGTACACACCGCACAATTCCGTCCAACTACACCCCACGCCCGTCGACACAACTGGAAGCAAATTTCCCCATTTGGTTACACTAGGCCGCCGCAGCTCGGGGAGCCTGCCTGACGATTACGGGGTGACACAGTGGCCGTTCGACCGCCCAACCGTTCGCGATTCACACCACGCTGGCCCGCGCTGCGCCGTCTCTTCGGCAAGGCATCGACCACCTCCGCCGCTCATTCAGCGATGGGGCGCGTGGTCCACGACTATTTCCGGCACAAGGCCCACGCACAGGGTTACACCCTCAGCCACAGCCAGCAGCGCGTGGTCGACTGCATGGCGCAGCACGCTGCGGCACTGCTCGGCACTTCGGCGAAAACGCTGCCGGGCCTGTATCTGTACGGCGCCGTGGGGCGTGGCAAGAGCTGGTTGCTCGACGGCTTTTTCCAGGCGCTGCCGATCGCGGAAAAACAGCGCCTGCACTTCCACGAGTTTTTCGCTCGACTGCACCAAGGCATGTTCAGTCATCGCGAACACCCGGATGCGCTGGCGACGACGCTCGACGACTTGCTGAACGATTGCCGGGTGCTGTGTTTCGACGAGTTTCACGTCCACGACATTGGCGACGCGATGCTCATCGCGCGGCTGTTCAAGGCTCTGTTTCGCCGAGGCATTCTGCTGCTGGTGACCTCCAACTACCCGCCTGAGGGCTTGCTGCCAAACCCGCTCTACCACGCGCGCTTCAAACCGGTGATCGACCTGATCAATGCGCGCATGCAAGTCATGGAAGTCGGCGGCCCGCACGACTATCGCAGTCAGGCGAGAACCCACGCCCAGCAGTTGTTTACCCAGGGTCACTACGTCTGGCCGGCTACGTCGGCGCAACGTCAGGCACTGAACCTGCCCGAGCCCGATGCGCCGTCCATTCCTTTGCCCGTCGGCAACCGGCATCTTCCAGCCCGTTATTGCGCAGGACGCACCATCGGTTTCACCTTCGGCGATCTGTGCGACCACCCCACGGCGGTCATGGATTACCTGGAGCTGTGCCGACGTTTCGACCACTGGATCATCGATAAACTGCCCAACCTCGCCGACTGCTCGATTGCCGCGCAGCAGCGTTTCATCAATCTGGTGGACGTTCTGTACGACCAGGACAAGCACCTGATCCTGCTCGGCCACCGTTCGTTGCGCGAAAGCCTGGGCGGCGATGCCATTGACCTGGCGCGCACGCGCAGCCGGTTGGGGCAATTGGTGGAGGTCAGGGAGACGGTCTAACAGAGGGATTGTCGGCGCAGTGAACTCCGTCTTCGCGAGCAAGCCCGCTCCCACATTTGACCTGTGTACGAAGGACCAAAATGTGGGAGCGGGCTTGCTCGCGAAGGCGGTATCACTGAAGAAGCAAATTACCCAGCCAGACCGACAAACATGTCCTGCACATCATCGTGGTTGTCGAGGCCTTCCAGGAACGCTTCAACCTCAGCCATCTGCTCGTCGCTCAGGCCGCTGACCGGGTTTTTCGGCTTGTAGCCCAGCTTCGCCGACAACACGGTGAAACCCTGCTCAGGCAAGGCTTTCTGCACCGAATCCAGATCGGTCGCTTCGGTGATGAACAGGGTGGCGCCGTCATCGGCAGGTTCGAAATCCTGTGCGCCGGCTTCGATAGCGGCCATTTCCGGATCGGCATCCGGGCTGTCCGGGGACGCCTCGATCATGCCCACATGGTCAAAGTCCCACGCAACGGAACCGGAGGCGCCGAGCTGACCCTTGCGGAACGCGACGCGGATTTCAGCGACGGTACGGTTGATGTTGTCGGTCACGCATTCAACGATCAGCGGCACCTGGTGCGGCGCGAACCCTTCGTAGGTCACGCGATGGTATTGCACGGTTTCACCGAGCTGGCCGGAACCCTTCTTGATCGCACGTTCCAGGGTTTCGCGGGGCATCGACGCCTTTTTTGCCTGTTCGACCACCAGACGCAGGTGTGCGTTGGTGGCGGTATCGGCACCGTTACGCGCAGCAATGGTGATTTCTTTCACCAGTTTGCCGAAGATCTTGCCCTTGGCGTTGGCTGCCGCTTCTTTGTGTTTAACCTTCCACTGTGCGCCCATTACTCACTCTCTTATCTATGGCGCCGAGACATCTATTGGCCGACGCTTTGCGCAAGTTTATACGGCCTAAAGTTGGCAATCGACCAAAAAATCCATCCTGTCGAATCGACTTCTTCACCGCTGGTTGTAGGGCGATTCTGAAACGTCGATTTGCGGTGACCATAAAGGGCCACGGTTTCGTACCCTCTGTGCCCGTACTCCCTGGCAGAAGCGCGATCGATGCACAACGACAAGGAAAGTCCCTTCACCCTGACACTGCTGGACGCCGATTTGAGTTGGCAGGTGGTTCAGTTCAGTGGCCATGAAGCGCTCAACCAACCCTATCGATTCGATATCGAAGTGATCGGCCTGTCACCGGCGATGAGCCCGGATCGCCTGTTGCAACAACCGGTGTTCCTCAGTCTGACGCAAGGCCTTGGTATTCATGGCGTCGTCCACAGCGTCAGCCACGAACATCGCGGCCCGCACTGGATCGGGTACAGGCTGGTGGTGGTGCCCTGGCTGCAAAACCTCGACCGGCAGCGTTGCCGCCGGGTGTTTCATCAACTCAATGTGCCAGCGATCCTGCGCCAGTTACTCGCAGAAAACTCAGTGCCCGAAGACAGCTATCGTTTTGAGCTGCCGAACGGGCGCTATCCCGTCAGGCCGTTTTGCATTCAGTTTGACGAGAGCGACCTGACGTTCCTGCAACGCCTCTGCGAAGAAGAAGGCATCCACTATCACTTCGAACATCAATGCGACGGCCATGTGCTGGTGCTCGCGGATGACTGCCTGAGTTTCCCCCAGGAACCGCTGCTGACGCCGTTTCATGGCGACACACCCGGGCACGCGAACGGGCCGGTGATCAACGAACTGTTCCAGCGGCACACCTCGCCGCCACTCTGCGCGCACCCCGCCCCGCCACCGCTCGATCGCGAACGGCTCAGCCGCCGGATACTCGAGCGCTTGCGCTGTCTGCATCGGCAGATACAGGGTCAAAGCAATCACAGCGAATTGCGCAGCGGACGCATCGTGCAAGTGTCGGAACATCCGTTGCAGAACTTCAACGATCAATGGCTGCTGACCGAGCTCCGTCATCAGGGACAGCAACCGTCGATTCTCGCCCCGGCCACCTCCGACATGAGCCGGCGTTACAGCAATCAGTTCACCGCCATTGCGTGGTCAACGGTGTTCCGCCCCGCGCTGACACACGCCAGGCCCGGCATTCCGGGCTTCCAGACGGCGCGGGTGCTCGGCCCGGTCGGCCAGCCTGCGGTGCTGGATGAACAAGGCCGGATACAGGTCAGGTTGTGGCCCACCCCGGAGTCCGATGACGATGAATCCCCCGGCCTTTGGCTGCCCCTGGCTCTCGCCACAGCGGACGGTCGGATCGATCCGTCGAAGCTGCCGGTCGCCGGCACCGAGGTGCTCATCAGTTTTCTCGACAGCGATCCGGACCGTCCGGTGTTGTGCGCGACGGCGAGCCATCCGCCAGCGCCTCGAACCACCCGACAACCACGCGGCGATGACCGGCTGCTGCTCGATTGGCTGATCAACCGTCAGGCCTGATCAGCCCTTGTCCGCCTTGCCCGCTGCCGCCGCGAATTTTGCCAGGCGCACGTCCAGATGCCGTGGCCGACGCCCGTGATCTTCGGCACGCTCCTTGCGGCGGATGGCGTTGCGCACCATCAGCGAACCGAGGTAGCGAATCGGCTCCGGCGGAAAGAAGCCCAAGGGACCGTTGACCAGCGGTGAACGGGTCCAGGCATTGTCGAGCCCCTGAACCATTGAAGCGAGAATCTGCCCGCCCATGTGACAGGGCCCGACCCCGCTGCCGGAATAACCGAAGCCGTAGAACACATTCCCGTGGGCGCTCATCTGGCCGAAGAACGGTAAACCGGTGACCGAGCGATCCGACGGACCGTTCCACGTCGCTTCGACTTTGACCTCGGCAAACGCCGGAAAAAACTCGCTGAGGCTGTGCTGCAACAGGCCTGCATAGGGCGACGGCTGATCGAACACCGGCAGCATTCGGCCACCGTAAGCGAACGTGTTGCCGCCCTTGCCGAGCATGATCCGGCCGTCCGGGGTGTTGTGGTAGTAGTGCACGAAAATCCGTGAATCGAGCACCGTGACACCGCTGGTCAATCCGATCTGGTCGAGCAGGTCCGGCCGTGGTTCGGTGATCAGCATGTCGCTGGAGACAATCGCCACACTGCGCTCGAACTGCGGGAACGCGCGGGCCATCCACGCGTTCATCGCCAGCACCACCCGGTCCGCGCGGACAGTGCCGTGCGGGGTCTGGATCCCTGCCGGTTTGCCCTCCTCCAGTCCGGTCATCGCGGTGTTCTCATGAATCCTCACGCCCAACTGCAACGCCACCCGGCGCAAACCGCGCACCAGTTTGCCCGGTTGCACGCTGGCGGCGGCCGGTGAGAACCAGCCTTCCAGGTGTTTTCGGGAACCGGCCATGCGCTGCACATCCGCCACCGGCCGTTGCGTGAACGAGTTGATGCCGTGGCGTTCGAGCGCTGCGATCACCGCGTCGGTCGAGCCGCATTGGGCGCGGTTGGTCGCGGTGTAGAGCGTGCCGTCGAGGCGGTAATCGGCGTCCACGCCGTACTGTTCGCAGAAGATGCCGATCGCATGGATACTGCGCTCGGATTCCTTGACCAGCCGCACCGCCTCTTCGACGCCGAACAACCTTTCCAGGGTGAAATACTTGGCCGACCACGACAGCGCACAACCGCCGTTGCGGCCGCTGGCGCCGGCACCGCAGATGTCGGCTTCGATCAGCAACACATCCAGTTCCGGGTTCTGCTCCTTGAGCATGATCGCGGTCCACAAACCGGTGTAGCCACCGCCGACGATGCAGACATCGGCACGGGTGTCGCCGGGCAAAGGTTCGCACGGCGCGCACGACTCAGCCGCCAGCGCCTGTTCCAGCCAGAAAGGTCTCATCGGTATTTCCTCAGGTACGCAGGGGTTTGACGCTCATCGGCCGGTTCGGCACGAATGCAGTTTCGCCACGCAGGCCAGCCGGGCGGCTATTCCAGTAGGGGATCAGCACCAGCGCTGAAAACAAGGCGCAGCCGGCGAAGATTATGAATACGGTGACCGAGTCGAAGTAGCCCGGCAGCAAACCGCCGAGAATCGCCCCGACCGAGCCGCAACCGTTGACGAAGCCCGCCGACGTGGCGCCGGCCTTGGCGGTGCCGAAATCGATGGCCGCCGCGCCGCTGATCATCGAGTCCGGTCCGTACAGGGTCAGGCCCATCACGAACAGCAGCGCCACCACCAGCATCACACTGCCGGTGTGCAAGGCGCCCATGAACAACGCCAGCGAAATGGTCAATGCAAGCAAACTGATCACGCAGGCCGGCATGCGTCGGGCGCCGAACAGTTTGTCCGAGGCCAGCCCGAGCAGGATCGGCCCAAGCAACCCGGCCAGTTCGAACGCCGTCGGGATGATCGCCGCACCGACCTTGCCCACGGTTGGCATCTGCTCGAAAACGATCACCGGGCCCCACAGCAGAATCGCGTAGCGCGCCGGTTTCAGCAGGAAGTACGCGAGCCCGAGAACCAGCACCGTGCGGTTGCGCAGGATTTCCTTCAACGGCTCCAGCACGCTGATCTTGCTTTGCGCATGCGCCTCTTCGGCGGTCATCTCTGGTTCCGGTTCGATCGCTGGCAAGCCAACGTCTTGCGGTTTGTTGCGTTGCAAAATAAAAAACAGCACGGCGACCAGCCCAACCACCGCCGCACTGGAAAAGAACGCCGCATGCCAGCTACCGATGAGCGTGTACGCCCACCAACCGGCAAACGGCGACGCCACGAGCCCGCCAAAGGCATAGCAGGAACTCCACAAACCCAGCACTCGCCCGCGCTGTTCAGCGGGGAAGAAACTGCCGATGTTCTTGCACAGCCCAGACCATCCGGTGGACTGGGCCAGCCCTTGAATCAGCATGCAGGTGGCGAAAATCGGTAACGTTGCGAAGCTGCCCATCACCAGCGCAGCCGCAGCAGAAATCAGCAAGCCGCCGAGCACCACGACCCGTGGGCCAAAGCGGTCGGCGAGGATGCCCCAGGTGAATTGGCCGATGGCGTAGGCCGCGAGGTAGATGGCGTCGAGGTTGGCCATGGCCATTTTGTCGAGCATGAAGGTGGGGTCTTCGGCGATCCCCAGTTTGGCCACGGAAAAGGCTTTGCGGGTGAAGTAGAAAGCGGCGTAGGCGAGCCAGGTGATCGCGAAGATCTGCACGCGCCAACGCTTGATGGTGCCGATGTGCTTGTTCATTGTGGTTCTGACCTCAGGGTGTGAGTGTGCCGGCAGAATTGGAAGAAAACGCCTGTGTTTTTATTGTTGAGCACTGCGATATCGCTGCGTCCCTTTGGCGATACCGGTCAGATGAGTCCTGCTGTTGCACGCGCAGGCTCATGGTCACGGAGGCTGTTCGACTGACCAGTCACCGCGACTGGAGCCGATAAAAACAATTACTGATTAATAAGTGAAATCGATTTATCGTATTTCCAATATAAGCCCAGCTTGTTACTGGAGGTTTCGATGTCGGTTTCCCACGCCCAGCTCAAAGCCTTCCATGCCGTGGCTGTTCACGGAAGCTTCACCAAAGCCGCCGAGCGGCTTTTTCTCACGCAACCGGCGATTTCCGACCAGGTGCGCAAGCTCGAAGAGCGCTTCGGGGTTTTGCTGTTCCATCGCAACAAACGGTCGGTGCGCCTGACCGATCTGGGTGAGCGCTTGTTGAGCATTACCCAGCGATTGTTCGTCATCGAAGCCGAGGCGCAGGAGTTGCTTCAAGACTCGCAGGCGTTGCAGACCGGCAGCCTGATTCTGGCGGTGGACGCCCCGGTGCATGTGCTGCCGCAGATCGCGCGGTTCTGCGAGCGCTACCCCGGCATCAGCGTGAAGATCGAAACCGGCAACACTGATGAATCGCTGTTTCGGCTGTTCAACTATCAGGCTGACCTGGCGTTGCTCGGGCGCGATGTCAGCGATGAACGATTGATCTCGCTGCCGCTGCGCAATGACCCGATGGTGGCGTTTGTTTCGCGCAATCATCCGTGGGCCGACCGCGAGTCGATCTGCCTCGCGGACCTCGACGATACGCCGCTGGTGCTACGGGAAATCGGCTCGGTGACGCGTCAGACACTGGAAGAGGAAATGGCCGGCGCCGGGTTTCGGATTCGCCCGGCGATTCAGGTCGAAGGCCGGGAGGCGGCGCGTGAGGCTGTGGTCGTGGGGATTGGGGTGGGGGTGGTCTCGGCGGCGGAGTTTGGTGCGGATTCGCGGGTGTGTGCGTTGCCGATCACCGACTGCAAGCGGCGGCTGACGGAAACGCTGGTGTGTTTGCGCGAGCAGAGTTCGCGACGGGTGGTGGCGACGTTTCTGGAGATGGTGCGCGAGAGTCTGGTGTAGACCCTTCTGGCCCCATCGCGAGCAGGCTCACTCCCACAGGGTTTTGTGTTTGCCGCTTGCCTTGTGTACGACACAAAACCTGTGGGAGTGAGCCTGCTCGCGATGGCTGCGCCTCGGTTTATCAGTTGGGCGCCAACTCGAAAAACGCCTGAATCAAGCGCAAATCCCGCCGCCGCTCCATGCACCCGATCATGTGCCGGTTCACCAATCCCTCGCCAATAATCGGCACCGCCGCCACCCGTGGGTCATGGCTGACCTCCACCGACGACACCACGCCAACCCCCAACTGCGCCGCGACGGCCTCGGTCACCGCCTCGCGACTGTCCAGTTCCAGCAACACCCGAGGGCTCACCTTCGCCTGAGCGCAAGCGTCATCGAACGTGCGTCGGGTAATCGAACTCGGTTCGCGCAACACCATGATGACCTGATCCAGTTCCTTCAGCGGCACCCCTTTCGAACGCTGCGCCCAAGCATGCCCCTCAGGCACCAGCGCACAAATCCGCGACTCGCTCAGCGCCTGCAAATGCAAACCCTTGCGCGGCTCAACTTCGGTCAGCACCGCTACATCGGCATGTTCCGACAACAGCGCCGCCAGGGTTTCCTGCGCATTGCCCAGGCGCAGGTTCACGGTGATCCCCGGATACCGCGCGCGCAGGCTCGCGAGCATCGGCATGACCATGTGCGGCCCGTCCGCCGCCACTTCCAGACGCCCGGTGAGCAATTGCCGATTGGCCTCCAGCATCACTTGCGCTTCTTCGGCCAGACCAAACATCGCCCGGGTGATCGCGGCGAGTTTGGTGCCCTCCTCCGTCAGTTCCACCCGCCGCGCGGTGCGCCGCAGCAAGGTGATCTGGTAGTGCTCCTCCAACGCCTTGATGTGCCCGGTGACCGCCGGTTGGCTGATGAACAGCCGTGCGGCGGCCCGGGTGAAGCTGCCCTCGCGGGCCACCGCATCGAAGGCGCGGAGCTGGAACAGGTTCATGAATAACCCTCACTGATGGCTGGCATAACAACAAACAATTTGATTGATAGCACGGCAAATTGCAATTTAAGCCCCGTAGCTTCATCCCATCGATTGCGAGGACACGAGAATGAGTACTGCCGAACCCATCCTGCTCACCCCCGGCCCGTTGACGACGTCGGCCCGCACCCGTCAGGCGATGATGGTCGACTGGGGTTCATGGGATGACCGCTTCAATCAACTGACCGCCAGCCTCTGCGAGCAACTGCTGGCGATCATCAACGGCGGCGACAGTCACCACTGCGTGCCCCTGCAAGGCAGCGGCACCTTCGCCGTCGAAGCGGCAATCGGCACGCTGGTGCCTCGCGACGGCAAAGTCCTGGTGCTGATCAACGGTGCCTACGGCAAACGCCTGGCGAAAATCTGCGAAGTGCTCGGCCGCGCCTTCAGCACCTTTGAAACCGCCGAAGACGAACCGACCACCGCCGCTGACGTAGACCGTCTGCTGCGGGCCGATGCCAGCATCACCCACGTCGCGCTGATCCACTGCGAAACCAGCACCGGCATCCTCAACCCGCTGCCGGAAATCGCCCAGGTCATTGCGCAACACGGCAAACGCCTGATCATCGACGCCATGAGCTCCTTCGGCGCGCTGCCGGTGGATGCGCAACAGGTGCCGTTCGACGCGCTGATCGCCGCCTCGGGCAAATGCCTGGAAGGCGTACCGGGGATGGGGTTTGTCTTCGCTCGCAAAGACGCGCTGGCAAATGCCGCCGGCAACTCGCACTCGCTGGCGATGGACCTGTTCGACCAGCACACCTACATGGCCAAGACCGGCCAATGGCGCTTCACCCCGCCAACCCACGTGGTCGCGGCGCTGCACGAAGCCCTGCTGCAATACAACGAAGAAGGCGGTTTGCCGGCGCGGCATCAGCGCTACGCCGACAACTGCAAAGTGTTGCTCGATGACATGGCCGGACTCGGCTTGCGCAGCTTCCTGCCTGCCGCGATCCAGGCGCCGATCATCGTCACATTCCACGCACCGAAAGACCCGCGTTACCAGTTCAAGGAGTTCTACGAACGCGTCAAGGCCAAGGGTTTCATCCTCTATCCCGGCAAATTGACTCAGGTCGAAACCTTCCGCGTCGGCTGCATCGGCCACGTCAACCAGGCCGAGATGCACGCGGCGGTGGCGGCGATTGCCGAAGTGCTGCGCGAGATGGAAGTGCTCGAAATCTGAACCACAGACACCGCCGTCCCTGTAGGAGCGAGGCTTGCCCGCGAACACAGGCGACGCGGTCTGTCCGACAAACCTCGTCATCGTTCTTCGCGGGCAAGCCTCGCTCCTACAGGATCAAAAAAATGAACTACGCAAACCCAACCAAACTGCAAGCCGCCATCCTCGACTGGGCCGGCACCGTGGTCGACTTCGGCTCCTTCGCCCCAACCCAGATTTTTGTCGAGGCCTTCGCCGAATTCGACGTCCAGGTCTCCATCGAAGAAGCCCGTGGCCCGATGGGCATGGGCAAGTGGGATCACATCCGTACCCTGTGCGATCAGCCGGCCGTCGCCGAACGTTATCGCAAGGCCTTCGGCCGCACGCCGACCGACGATGACGTCACTGCGATTTACCAACGCTTCATGCCGCTGCAAATCGAAAAAATCGCCGAGCACTCGGCGCTGATCCCCGGCGCGCTGGAGACCATCGCCAACCTGCGTGCGCAAGGGATCAAGATCGGTTCCTGCTCCGGCTACCCGAAACAGGTCATGGACAAAGTGGTCGAACTCGCCGCCACCAACGGCTACGTCGCCGATCACGTGGTCGCCACCGATGAAGTGCCCAACGGCCGTCCATGGCCGGCTCAGGCACTGGCCAACGTGATCGCCCTGGGCATCGACGATGTCGCCGCGTGCGTGAAGATCGACGACACCGTGCCAGGCATTCTTGAAGGTCGTCGCGCCGGCATGTGGACCGTGGCGCTGATCTGCTCGGGCAACGCGCTGGGCCTGGACTACGAAGGTTATCGCGCCCTCGGCAGTGACGAGCTGGACAGCGAACGCAAGCGCATCCACGCACTGTTCGAAGGCTCGCGCCCGCACTACATGATCGACACCATCACCGATTTGCCGGCCGTGATCGCCGACATCAACCAGCGGCTGGCCAACGGCGAGATGCCGCAAACCAACTGATCCCCGCATTCCCCCCGTAGGAGCGAGGCTTGCCCGCGAAGGCGTCTGAACATTCAACATGGATGTCGGCTGATAGGACGCCTTCGCGGGCAAGCCTCGCTCCTACAGAGGGAATTGTGTTTTTTTGCTCAATCACCTGACTTAGAGCATTGAACCGCCAATGGCTTGAGGCAAACCGTGCGAAACAGGCTTACAGTTAACGCACACCGTCGACCAAGAACGGTGGCCTGACCCGACCTGTGAGGAACGCCGTATGCCCTGGAAGAACTCCGACTCACGCTACAGCACCGTGTCGATCACGCTGCATTGGTTGATGCTGGTGTTGCTCGCGGTGGTTTACGCCAGCATCGAATTTCGCGGAATCTTTCCCAAAGGCAGTGGTGGCCGAACGCTGATCGTTGAAGCGCATTTCATGCTCGGTCTGACGGTGTTTGTGCTGGTGTGGTTGCGGCTGTTCGCACGCAGCTTCGGCCCGGCGCCGCAGATCTTCCCCGCTTCGCCGCACTGGCAGACCGTGCTGGCCAAATTGATGCACTGGGCGTTGTACCTGTTCATGATCGCCATGCCGATTCTGGGTTGGCTGGTCACCAGCGCCAAGGGGCATCAGGTGATGTTCTATGGCATTGATCTGCCGATGCTGCTGTCAGAGGACAAGGAGTTGGCCAAGCAAATCGAAGGCTGGCATGTACTCGGCGGCACCATCGGTTACTGGCTGATCGGGCTGCACGCCGTGGCGGGGATTTATCACCACTATGTGGTGGGCGACAACACCCTGCTGCGGATGATGCCCAAACGCGTAAACCGTGATACCTGAAAACAACGCGCCCCCCCCTGTAGGAGCGAGCCTGCTCGCGATGGTGTGTCAGTCGACACCTTTTTAACTGACACACCATCGCGAGCAGGCTCGCTCCTACAGGGGTATGAGTTGCGACGAAAATCCGCGGCGGCCCTGCAAGCCGCCGGTGTGGATAAAGATCAGTCGCGTACCCTGTGCGAATCGTCCGGCTTCGACTTGCTGCTTGAGCGCCAGCAGCGCTTTGCCGGTGTACAGCGGTTCAAGGGGAATGCCGCTCGCCCGTTCGGTTTGCTCGATGAATTCCACCAGCAATGGATCAACTTTGGCGAAACCGCCGCGACTGGCATCCAGCAATTCATAAGCCGCATTCTGCAAGCCCGCTTCCTGCACGATCGATACGATTTGCTGCGCCACGCCATGATCGTCGGGCACCGCCAGCGCGCCATAAACCGGATGATCCCCCGCTTCAGCCAACGCCAGGCCGGCCAGCGTGGTGCCCGTTCCGCAGGCCAGCCACCAGCCGTCGTAGTCGCTCCAGCCCAGACCGTTCAGTTGCGCGCCGACCATCGACATCAGTTGCATGCAGCCCTTCGCCCCCGACAAACCGCCGCCACCTTCCGGCACCGCAAACAGATCAGGGTATTGCGCCTGCCAGGGTTCCCAGAAACCCGCATCATGCCGCGCGCGATAACCGCCATAACCGAGCCAGTGCAACTGCATGCCGAAGGCTTGCAAGTCGCTCACTGTGGGCGTTTCCTGCGGATGGCCGCGCAATAAACCAACGGTCGTGAAACCGAAGCGCTTGCCGGCGGCAGCCAGTGCGTGAAGATGATTGGAGTGAGCACCGCCGAGGCTGATGATGCCTTTGGCAGCGGCAAGGTCAGCCGCTTTGAGGTGTTCGATGAGCTTGAACCACTTGTTGCCGCTGATCAGCGGGTCGATCTGGTCCAGGCGCAGGATGGCGACTTCGATGCCGGTGCTTTCGAGCCAGTCGAGATGAAGGTGGTCGAGGGGGGCTTTGGGGAGCCAGTCGTTGGGCGGGAGAAGCATTGGTGCTGGCTCTGGGTAAAGAGCCGGCATATTAGCAGCCTTGAGGACGCCTTCGCGGGCAAGCCTCGCTCCTACAGGTGCTGTGTCGTTTATCAATTTTGTGAACGACACAGCACCTGTAGGAGCGAGCGGGCGGCGATCCGACTTGCCCGCGAAGGCCATTGGCACGCTGGACCTGCTGTTAAAGCTCAGCAGCCAACCGCGAACCCTGATTGATCGCCCGCTTCGCATCCAGCTCCGCCGCCACGTCCGCGCCGCCAATCAGATGCACGTTCTGCCCTGCCGCAACCAACCCGTCTTGCAACTCGCGCAACGGATCCTGCCCGGCGCAGATCACGATGTTGTCCACCGGCAGCACTTGCGGCTCGCCGGTTTCGCCGATGCGGATGTGCAAACCTTCGTCGTCGATCTTCAGGTATTCGACGCTGTTGAGCATCTGCACTTGCTTGTTCTTCAGACCGGTGCGGTGAATCCAGCCGGTGGTTTTGCCCAGGCCATCGCCGACCTTGGATTTCTTGCGTTGCAGCAGGAACACTTCACGCGCCGGTGCATGCGGCTCAGCCTTGATGCCGGCGACACCGCCACGCGCCTGAAGAAGCGTGTCGATGCCCCACTCTTTCCAGAACGCTTCACGGTCCAGGCTGGTGGCAACGCCCTGATGCACCAGGAACTCGGACACGTCGAAACCAATCCCGCCCGCGCCGATCACGGCGACCCGTTTGCCCACCGGCTTACGCTCAAGAATCACGTCCAGGTAGCTCAACACCTTGGCGTTCTCGACGCCCGGAATCGCCGGCACACGCGGCGCGATGCCGGTGGCGAGGATGATTTCGTCGTAACCGCCTTCAACCAGTTTCGCCACATCGACCCGAGTGTTCAGGCAGACCTCGACGTTGGTGGTTTGCAACTTGCGGTTGAAGTAGCGCAGGGTTTCAAAGAACTCTTCCTTGCCCGGCACGCGTTTGGCGATGTTGAACTGACCGCCGATTTCGCTGGCCGAATCGAACAGCGTCACCTGATGACCACGCTCGGCAGCCACGGTTGCGGCCGACAGACCCGCAGGGCCGGCACCGACCACGGCGATTTTCTTGATCTGCTGCACCGGCAGGTAGTTGAGTTCGGTTTCATGGCAGGCCCGCGGGTTCACCAGGCAAGTGGTCAACTTGCCGCCAAACGTGTGATCGAGGCACGCCTGGTTGCAACCGATGCAGGTGTTGATTTCATCGGCACGGCCCTCAGCGGCCTTGTTGACGAAATCGGCGTCGGCGAGGAACGGCCGCGCCATGGAGACCATGTCGGCATCGCCTTCGGCGAGAATCTGCTCGGCGATTTCCGGGGTGTTGATGCGGTTGGTGGTGATCAGCGGAATGCTCACCGAGCCGCGCAGCTTGGCGGTGACTTTGCTGAACGCCGCACGCGGCACTTTGGTGGCGATGGTCGGAATCCGCGCTTCGTGCCAGCCGATGCCGGTGTTGATGATGGTTGCACCGGCCTGTTCGATGGCCTTGGCCAGGGTCACGATTTCTTCCCAGCTGCTGCCGCCTTCCACCAGGTCGAGCATCGACAGGCGGAAGATAATGATGAAATTCGGGCCTACGGCTTCGCGTACACGGCGGACGATTTCCACCGGCAGGCGCATGCGGTTTTCGTAGCTGCCGCCCCAGCGGTCGGTGCGGTGGTTGGTGTGAGCCGCGAGGAACTGGTTAATGAAATAACCTTCGGAGCCCATGATCTCGACGCCGTCGTACTCGGCTGTTTGCGCCAGGGTCGAGCAGGTGACGAAATCGTTGATCTGCTTCTCGATGCCTTCCTCGTCCAGCTCTTTGGGCTTGAACGGGTTGATCGGCGCCTGAATGGCGCTCGGCGCAACTTGCTTCGGGCTGTAGGCATAACGGCCGGCATGCAGGATCTGCATGCAGATCTTGCCGCCCGCCTCGTGCACCGCGCGGGTCACGATCTGATGCTTGAGCGCTTCTTCGAGGGTGGTCAGTTTGGCCGCGCCGGAATACACACCGCCTTCGTCGTTCGGGCCGATACCGCCAGTGACCATCAGGCCGACACCGCCACGGGCGCGCTCGGCGAAGAAAGCAGCCATGCGTTCAAAGCCGCCGGGCTTTTCCTCAAGACCGGTGTGCATCGAACCCATCAGGGTGCGGTTGCGCAACGTGGTAAAACCCAGGTCCAACGGAGCCAACAGGTGCGGGTAATGAGCGGCGGTCATCGGTAACTCCACAACGAGCGTTCACGGAAAAAGTGTGGGCGCTCTTTGGCGCCCCTCTGTCATGTGTAACAGACTATGAGCACTCCCCCGGCCGCTCAATGACCGAAACTGACAACTTAATGATCCAAATGCGCAACGGCCCGGGTATAGGACGTTTGCGCCATCTCCTCTGCAATTAACCCCGGGGAGTCAGGGTGCGGCTGTCGAAAGGCAGCGCAAGTGCACTGAACCCAATGAAAATTCGTATACCATATCTCCAACTCAATCCGAACGACTGCCGCCGTGACCCTACCCAAATTCAATGCTCCAGACTTGGGCAATGCGCCTTCGACATCTGAAATCATCACCCGCCATCTGCGTGACGCCATCGTCGCCGGGCATTTCGCCGAGGACGAGCCGATTCGCCAGGACGACATCGCCCGGCAGTTCAACGTCAGCAAGATCCCGGTGCGTGAGGCCCTCAAGCGCCTGGAAGCCGAAGGTCTGGTGATGTTCCAGCGCAATCGCGGGGCGATGGTCACACGGGTGTCCGATGCCGAGCTGGCGCAGATGTTCGAAGTGCGCATGTTGCTCGAAGACAAGGTGCTTCGCCTGGCCATTCCCAACATGACCGAAGACACCTTCGCCCGGGCCGAACGCATCTGCCAGGAGTTCGTCGGCGAAGATGATGTGGGACGTTGGGCCGAGCTCAATTGGGAACTGCACGCCTGCCTCTATGAACCGGCACAACGTCCGTTTCTGGTGAGCCTGATCCGTTCGGTGAACGACAAACTGGAACGTTACCTGCGCATGCAAATGAGCCTTTCCGCAGGCAAGGAGCGCGCCGATCACGAACACCGGGAGATCCTCGAAGCCTGTCGCGCCGGTGACGTCGACCGGGCGGTGAAGCTGCTGGACGAACACATCGCCGGGGTCTGCAAAACCCTGTTCGAGCACCTGCCCCACCACCACTGACAGACCGCGACACTGTGCCGATTTCGTCATCGGCACCGGGTAAAACCATCAAGCCTGCAAGCCCCCGCACGGGCCACTCTTGCGTTCACTCATCTGAACGGACGTGGCCCACTCATGAAACGTATCACCGTGATTGACTCCCACACCGGCGGCGAACCCACCCGCCTGGTGACCTCCGGTTTTCCCGAATTGGGCAACGGCAGCATGGCCGAACGTCTTCAACGGCTGGCTGAACACCATGACCAATGGCGCACCGCCTGCGTGCTCGAACCGCGAGGCAGTGATGTGCTGGTCGGCGCACTGCTGTGCGAACCGGTTGACCCAGCGGCGTGTGCCGGGGTGATCTTCTTCAATAACTCGGGTTACCTCGGCATGTGTGGCCACGGCACCATCGGCCTGGTGGCGTCGCTTGCTCACCTTGGCAAAATCGGACCGGGCGTGCACAGCATCGAAACGCCGGTCGGCACGGTGCAGGCAACCTTGCACGATGACCACTCCGTCAGCGTGCGCAACGTGCCGACTTACCGTTATCGCAAAGCCGTGGCGTTGCAGGTGCCGGGAATTGGCGAGGTGGTCGGTGATATTGCCTGGGGTGGCAACTGGTTTTTCCTGATCGCCGAGCATGGTCTGCGCATCACCAGCGACAACCTTGATGCGTTGACCGCCTACACCTTCGCCGTGCAGCAAGCACTGGACGTTCAAGGGATACGAGGCGAAGACGGCGGGTTGATCGACCACGTCGAACTGTTCGCCGAGGATGAGCAGGCCGACAGCCGCAACTTTGTGCTCTGCCCCGGCAAGGCCTACGACCGCTCGCCTTGCGGTACCGGCACCAGTGCAAAACTGGCGTGCCTGGCGGCCGATGACAAATTGCAGCCGGGCCAGATCTGGCGCCAGGCGAGCGTCATCGGCAGCGAGTTCGAAGGCTCCTACGAACAGCACGGCGAGCGCATCGTACCGACGATTCGTGGCCGCGCCTTCATCAGCGCCGAGGCCAGCCTGATCATCGACCAGGACGACCCGTTCGCCTGGGGCATTCGTCCATGAGCCAAGGCCTGGTGGCCGATGTCATCGTGATCGGTGCCGGCATCATCGGTGCCGCGTGCGCCCAGGCGCTGGCCCGGCGCGGCTTGCGCGTGCTGGTGCTGGACGCTGGTTTGCACAGCGCGACGGCCGCCGGTATGGGCCACTTGCTGGTGCTCGACGACAACCCGGCCGAGCTGGCCCTGAGCCAATACTCGCTGCAACGCTGGCGCGAACTGGCGCCGGACTTGCCGCAAGGCTGCGCTTACCGCAGCAACGGGACGTTGTGGCTGGCAGCCAATGCCGAAGAAATGGCCGTGGCCCACAGCAAATATCTGAACCTTCAGACCCAGGGCGTTGCCTGCGAGTTGATCGCTCGTAACGCCTTGCGCGCCCGTGAACCTGAACTGCGCGAAGACCTCGAAGGCGGTTTGTTGATCAACGGCGACGGCATTCTCTACGCTCCGGCGACCGCCAACTGGATGCTCGACACCGCCGACATAGAACAACGTCGGGCGCGGGTCAGCGAGGTCGATGGCAATCGCGTGCGACTTGATGACGGCCAGTGGTTGAGCGCTGAAGCAGTCATATTGGCCAATGGCATCCAGGCCAACGACCTGTGCCCCGAGTTGCCGATCGAGCCGAAAAAAGGCCACTTGCTGATCACCGACCGCTACCCCGGCAAGGTCACCCACACGCTGGTGGAGCTGGGTTATGTCACCAGCGCCCACAACGCCACAGGGCCCTCGACCGCCTGCAACATTCAGCCCCGGCCGACCGGGCAACTGTTCATCGGCGCCTCGCGACAATTCGGCACCACCGACCCACAAGTCGAAGGCTGGATGCTCGCGAAAATGCTCAAGCGCGCCACCGAGTACATGCCGGGGCTGGCTCAGCTCAACGGCATCCGCGCCTGGACCGGCTTTCGCGCCGCCAGCCCCGACGGGCTGCCACTGATTGGTGAGCATCCATCACGCAAAGGTTTGTGGCTGGCAGTCGGTCACGAGGGACTGGGGGTCACCACGGCCCCCGGCACCGCCGATTTGCTGGTCGCGCAACTGTTCAATGAGACGCCGCCATTGGCGGCGCAAGCCTATCTGCCGCAACGTTTTCTCGGGGAGGCCGTGTATGCCTGATTTGGTCCTGGACGGCCGCACCCTGCGGGTCGCCGAAGGTACGACTGTCGCCGCGGCATTAGCCTTGGCCAGCGACGGTTGCAGTCGCACTTCGGTCAGCGGTCAGCGGCGCGCACCGCTGTGCGGCATGGGCATCTGCCAGGAATGCCGGGTGACCATCGACGGACGCCGCCGACTGGCCTGCCAGACGCTGTGTCATGACGGCATGCAGGTGCGGACCCGACCATGAACGAATTCGCCGACTTACTGATCATCGGTGCCGGCCCCGCCGGCATGAGCGCCGCCCTCGCCGCCGCGCCCAGTGGCGCACGCATTATCGTGCTCGACGACAACCCGCTGCCGGGAGGCCAGATCTGGCGCGACGGGCCTCAGGCCAGCCTGCCGAATCAGGCACGGCAGATGCGCGAGCGCCTGCATGCCAACAGCAACATCCGACACCACAGCGGCACTCGTGTGATCGCCTGTTCCGGCCCCAAACAATTGCTGGTGGAAGACGCCGATCACGGATGGCAGATCGGCTACGACAAACTGATTCTGTGCACCGGCGCCCGTGAGTTGCTGCTGCCCTTCCCCGGCTGGACATTGCCGGGTGTGACGGGGGCCGGAGGACTCCAGGCGTTGATCAAGGGCGGCCTGCCGGTGCAGGACGAACGCGTGGTGATCGCCGGTAGCGGGCCGTTGTTGCTGGCCAGTGCGGCCACCGCGAAACACAACGGCGCCCACGTGCTGAGTATTGCCGAGCAAGCCTCCTCGGTTGCGGTCACCGGGTTCGCCCTGCAACTGCCACGCTGGCCGGGCAAGCTTGTGCAATCCTTCAGCCTGTTTGATCGTCATTACCGCACCGGCTCCCACGTCGTGGCAGCCTTGGGTAATGAACGGCTGGAAGGTGTGCGTCTGCGGCAACAGGGCAAAATCGTCGAACTGGCCTGTGATCGCCTGGCCTGTGGTTTCGGCCTGATTCCCAATACACAACTCGGTCAGGCGCTGGGTTGCACACTCGACGGCACGGCGCTCGCGGTCGATGCCTGGCAAGCCACGAGCCTTGCCGATCATTACGCCGCTGGCGAATGCACCGGTTTCGGCGGCAGTGAACTGGCGTTGGTCGAAGGTGCCATTGCCGGGCATGCCGCCGTCGGTAACACCGCAGCGGCACGCCAATTGTGGCCGCGTCGGACGCGTTGGCAGGGTTTCGCCAAGGCGTTGAACAACGCGTTCAGCCTCAGCCCGCACCTCAAGTCACTGGCGCAGGCCGACACGCTGGTCTGTCGCTGCGAAGACGTGCCCTACGCGGCACTGGCCGGGCACGCTGACTGGCGTGCGGCAAAACTGGCCAGCCGCTGCGGCATGGGCGCCTGTCAGGGGCGAGTGTGTGGCGGCGCCTTGCAGTACCTGTTCGATTGGCAACCCTCGGCCCCGCGACCGCCGTTCAGCCCGGCACGAATCGAAACCCTGATGTGCCTGGACGACACCCCGCCCGCGTAAACGCTCGCTCCGGGGTTTCGGGGGCACTGCCGAGTCTTTATGATCCCGGTAGTTGCCACCAGGCCCCCAGCGCTATGTTCCCCTTACTCAATCAGTTCAAACCCTGCGATTTGCCCACGCTGCTGAGCAGTCTGCAGCCCATCGCGACGCTGCTCGACACCCTGGCGGACGTGGTGTTCTTCATCAAGGACAGCGAGGCGCGCTATGTCTTCGTCAACCAGACCCTGGCTCGACGGTGTGGTTTCAAGCACAGCGGGCAACTGCTCGGGCTGACGGCAGACCAGGTCTTCCCGGCACGATTTGGACCGCTGTACACCGAGCAGGATCGGCGCGTGCTGTCCACCGGCCGTGAACTGGCGGATCAACTGGAACTGCACCTGTATTTCGGCAACCAGCCAGTCTGGTGCCTGACCCACAAACTCGCCCTGCATGACGAACAAGGGCGGATCGTCGGCCTCGCCGGCATTTCCCGCGACCTGCAACTGCCCCAGTCCAACCATCCGGCGTTCCAGAAACTGGCAGCGGTGGACGCACACATTCGCCGTCATTTCGCCCGACCGATCAGCCTGGCCGAACTGACGGCCATCGCCGGTTTCTCTGTGGCGCAACTGGAACGCCATTGCAAACGGGTGTTCCAGCTCACGCCACGGCAGATGATCCACAAGTCCCGCCTGGAAGAAGGCTCGCGCCTGTTGCTCGACACCGACCTGCCGATCACCGAAATCGCTCTGCGCTGCGGCTACACCGACCACAGTGCGTTCAGCCGCCAATTCCGCGCCCTCACCAGTCTTTCGCCAAGCCAGTACCGCGATAGCCGTCGTTAAAATGTTCCTTTAAGGGGCGCTGCGCACCCTGCGTGCTCCCTTCCGTAACACCTCCTTGACCCACACCGTCGTAGCGTTGCCCCGCTCGCTTGCGCTGAGCCGCCCTGCTTCAAGGGTTGGCAAAAATTCGGCGGCAAAAGCAAAACCGGCACGGCCATTGCTATTGTTAATATCGTATACGAAATCCCCAATACGATATTCAACAGCACTTCCACAGAACGAGGCCTCTATGAAAAACCCCGCATTTGCCGTAGCCCTCAGCGCTGTTCTCAGTACCTCCTTCATTGCCACCGCGCAGGCTGACAAGCTCGACGACATTATCGGTTCCGGCAAGCTGCGCTGCGCCGTGACCCTGGACTTCCCGCCCATGGGTTTCCGCGATGCCAGCAACGCTCCTGCCGGTTTCGACGTGGACTATTGCAACGACCTGGCGAAGATCCTCGGGGTCGAGGCCGAAGTGGTGGAAACGCCGTTCCCGGACCGCATTCCGGCGCTGATCTCCGGACGGGCTGACGTGATCGTCGCCTCGACTTCCGACACCCTCGAACGGGCCAAGACCGTTGGCCTGACCGTACCGTACTTCGCCTTCCAGATGGTCGTGCTGACCCGCGACAACACTGGCATCAACAGCTTCAACGACATCAAGGGCAAAGCGCTGGGCAACACCAGCGGCACTTTTGAAGCCATCGCGCTGGAGGGCGATGTGAAGAAATGGGGCAGCGGCACCTTCCGCGCCTACCAGTCACAAAACGACACGCTGCTGGCGGTGGCCCAAGGTCACATCGACGCCACGGTGGTGACCAATACCGTGGCCGCCGCGACGATCAAGTCGGGCAAATACAAAAACCTGAAAATCGCCGGCAACGCGCCTTACACCATCGACTACGTGTCCCTGGGTGCCAAGCGCAATGAGTACGGCCTGCTCAACTACCTCAACCTGTTCGTCAACCAGCAGGTGCGCAGCGGTCGCTACAACGAGTTGTTCACCAAATGGGTCGGCACTGAAATCCCGCCGACTGACCTGACCGTGCCAAAGGTCTACTACTAAGGTGTCCGGCATGCCTGGGTCCACTGCTCTCATCGGTCGTAACCTAGTCCCGGGCTCCGCCCAGGGCGCGCTGCTGTTTGCCGATGTCGGGCTGAGCTTCTGGGGCGGCGTCGACCCTTGTACGGGTGAAGTCATCGACCGTCACCATCCGCTCAGCGGCGAACATCTGCGCGGTCGTGTGCTGGCCATTCCCAGTGGTCGAGGTTCGTGCACCGGCAGCAGCGTGCTGATGGAGTTGATCAGCAACGGTCATGCACCGGCCGCTTTGGTCCTGGTCGAAGCCGATGAGATTCTGACCTTGGGCGTGCTGGTGGCACAGACCATTTTCGAGCGTTCCCTGCCGGTGCTGTGCATCGGCCGGGAGGCCTTCGCTACCTTGCGCGGCAAAGCCTTCGCCCGAGTCGAAGGCGCCTCGCTGGCGATGTTCGATCACGTGCCCATCGATGGCTGGCAGCCAACCGAAACACTGATGCACACAGGCGAAACCCACGAGTCGATTGAGCTCACCGGGTTCGACCGTTCGCTGCTCGACGGCGAGCATGGCAAAGCCGCGCAGATGGCCATGCAGATTGTCCTGCGCATGGCCGAACTGCAAGGCGCCCACCAACTGGTGGATATCGCTCAGGCCCACATCGACGGTTGTATTTACACGGGCCCGGCGAGCCTGCGTTTTGCCGAACAACTGGTGCACTGGGGCGCAAAGGTTCGCGTGCCCACCACCCTCAATTCAATTTCCGTGGACCAGCGCCGCTGGCGAGAGTTGGGCATCGACCCGTTGCTCGGCGAACCGGCCAGCGCCTTGGGCGATGCCTACATGGCGATGGGTGCGCAGCTCAGTTTCACCTGTGCCCCCTACTTGCTCGACACCGCACCGAAGGCCGGCGAGCAGATCGTCTGGGCTGAATCCAACGCGGTGGTCTACGCCAACAGCGTGCTTGGTGCGCGCACGTTGAAGTACCCGGATTACCTGGATATCTGCATCGCCCTGACCGGACGCGCGCCCCTGATCGGTTGTCATCTGGAGGCACCACGCAAAGCCCGCCTGCGCGTTGAATTACCGGACCTGGGCGAACTCGACGATGCGTTTTACCCCTTGCTCGGCTACCACATTGGTGCCCTCGCGGGCAGTCGGATCCCGCTGGTGTTCGGGCTGGAACAGTACCAGCCAGACCTCGACGACCTGAAAGCCTTCGGCGCAGCGTTCGCCACCACGTCGGCCGCGCCGTTGTTTCATATCGCCGGGGTCACACCGGAAGCACTCGACCCTGCACAAGCACTGGAAGCCGGCGTCCCGATACCTGTGGAAACAATCCGCCTGGCGGACCTGCTGGGCAGTTGGCGCGAGCTCAACAGTGCCCGTGACAACCGCGTGGAGGTGGTCTCGCTGGGTAACCCGCACTTCTCGCTCAGCGAGTTCGCCCGACTCGCGCGGCTGTGTCACGGCCGGCACAAACACCCCGAGGTGGTGCTCGCCATCACGTGCGGTCGTGCGGTGCTGGAACAGGCGCGCGACGCCGGACACATCGGCGTCATTGAAGCCTTCGGCGCCACCCTGGTGACGGACACCTGCTGGTGCATGCTCGGTGAGCCGGTGATTCCGCCAGCCGCCACAACCTTAATGACCAACTCGGGCAAATACGCCCATTACGCACCGGGTCTGGTGGGGCGAAAAGTGCACTTCGCCAGCCTCGCCGAGTGCGTTGAATCCGCTTGCACCGCCAGCGCCAGCGGGCGACTGCCGAGCTGGTTGCAACCTGCCTTGCTGATGGAGAGCCTCGCGCATGTTTGATTACACCTTCCAATGGCGCGCCACCCTGCGCGCCTTGCCGGACATGCTCGCCGGCGCCTGGGTCACGTTCGAGACCGCCGCGCTGTCGATGATTTTCGGCGTATTGATCGCCCTGGCCCTGACAGTCATGCGTGAAACCAGACACCCGCTGCTGCGCGGCATCGGCAACGGCTGGGTGTCGATTGCCCGTAATACCCCGTCGCTGTTCCAGATCTACATCCTGTACTTCGGCCTCGGCTCAATGGGCCTGCACGTCAGCTCCTGGCTCGCGTTGTTGGCCGGGATCACCTTCAACAATGCCGGCTATCTCGCGGAAAACTTTCGCGGCGGGCTCAAGGCGGTGCCCGGCACGCAGGTGCGGGCTGCGCGCTCGCTGGGCATGAGTGCCTTCCAGGCCTACCGGATGATCATCGTCCCGCAACTGTTGCGGATCGTGTTCTACCCGTTGAGCAACCAGATGGTCTGGGCGGTGTTGATGACGTCGCTGGGGGTGATTGTCGGGCTCAACAACGACCTCACCGGCGTGACCCAGGACTACAACGTCAAAACGTTCCGCACCTTCGAATATTTCACCATCGCCGCGGTGCTGTATTACCTGATTGCCAAGGCGATCGTCGCGACAGCCCGGCTGATGGCCTGGCGGCTGTTCCGTTACTGAGGACGTGACTATGTTTTCCACCGGTTTTTCCTGGAACGACCTGCTGTTCCTGCTTAACGGCGCCTGGATCACGCTGCAACTGACTTGCTGGGCGATCCTGCTCGGCACGTTCGCCGGGCTGGTGTTCGGCCTGCTGCGTGCGCTATTGCCACGGGCCAGCCTGCCACTGGCGTGGGTGCTGGACGTGTTTCGCAGCGTGCCGCTGCTGATCCAGTTCGTGCTGTTCAACTCGCTCAAGAGCATCGTCGGCCTGAACATCAGTGCTTTCAGCGTGGGCTGCATCGTGCTCGGGGTTTACGCCGCCGCTTACTTCACCGAGATCGTGCGCGGCGGCGTGCTGTCGGTACCGCTGACCCTGCGCCGGGCCAGCCGTTCGCTGGGCCTGAGTTTCTTCCAGGACCTGCGCTGGATCGTCCTGCCGATGGCCTCGCGGGTGGCCTTCCCCGGCTGGCTGAACCTGGTGCTCGGGGTGATGAAAGACACCGCGCTGGTGATGTGGATCGGCATCGTCGAACTGCTCCGCGCCTCGCAAACCATCGTGACCCGCATTCAGGAACCGCTGCTGGTGCTGTGCATCGCGGGCCTTATCTACTACGTCATGAGCCTGGTGGTCGCACGCCTCGGCGCTCGTCTGGAAAGAAGGTGGCAAGAAAATGATTGAGATCGACAACGTACACAAATCCTTCGGCGACCTTGATGTGGTCAAGGGTGTCAGCCTGACCGTGAACAAGGGCGAAGTGGTGTCCATCATCGGCGGCTCCGGCTCGGGAAAATCGACCCTGCTGATGTGCATCAATGGCCTGGAACCGATCCAGAAAGGCAACATCCGCGTGGATGGCGTCGAGGTGCATCACCGCGCAACCGACCTCAATCACCTGCGGCAGAAGATCGGCATCGTGTTCCAGCAATGGAACGCCTTCCCGCACCTGACCGTGCTGGAAAACGTGATGCTCGCGCCGCGTAAGGTCCTGGGCAAAAGCAAGGCCGAAGCCGAGGCGCTGGCCGTGCAGCAACTGACTCACGTTGGCCTGGGCGACAAGCTCAAGGTGTTCCCCGGCAAGCTTTCGGGCGGCCAGCAACAACGCATGGCCATTGCCCGCGCCCTGGCCATGTCACCGGACTACATGCTGTTCGACGAAGCCACCTCGGCCCTCGATCCACAGCTGGTCGGCGAAGTGCTGGACACCATGCGCATGCTCGCCGAAGACGGCATGACCATGGTGCTGGTGACGCACGAGATCCGCTTCGCCCGTGACGTGTCCGACCGCGTGGCGTTCTTTCGCAATGGCCTGGTGCATGAGATCGGCTCGCCGGATCAGGTGATTGGTAATCCGGTACATGCCGAGACCGCGGCGTTTCTCAAATCGGTGAAATAACCATCGGCCCCATCGCGAGCAGGCTCACTCCTACACTGGATCTCTGCCACACAGAAAATCCCCTGTAGGAGTGAGCCTGCTCGCGATGAGGCCTGCATAGACAACAAAAGGAGCAAACCATGCGCTCATCGAAAGTCATCCACATCGTCAGCTGCCACGCCGAAGGCGAAGTCGGCGACGTGATTGTCGGCGGCGTCGCACCACCGCCCGGCGCCACAGTCTGGGAACAATCACGCTGGATCGCCAGGGATGAAACCCTGCGCAACTTCGTGCTCAACGAGCCGCGTGGCGGGGTGTTCCGCCACGTCAACCTGCTGGTGCCGGCCAAGGACCCGCGGGCGCACATGGCCTGGATCATCATGGAACCGGCGGATACCCCGCCGATGTCCGGCTCCAATTCCCTGTGCGTGGCCACCGTGTTGCTCGACACCGGTATCGTGCCAATGACCGAACCGCAAACCCGGCTGGTGCTCGAAGCCCCCGGCGGCCTGATCGAGGCCGTGGCCGATTGCCGTGACGGCAAGGTCGAACGGGTGGAAATCAAAAACGTGCCGTCCTTCGCCGATCGCCTCGACGCGTGGATCGAAGTGGAAGGTGTCGGCTCCCTCAAGGTCGATACCGCCTATGGCGGTGACAGCTTTGTGATCGCCGATGCCAGGGAACTGGGTTTTTCAATCCGCCCCGATGAAGCCGCCGACCTGGTGGCGGTCGGGCTGAAAATCACCCGTGCCGCCAACGAGCAATTGGGCTTTGTGCATCCATTGAACCCTGAGTGGTCGCACATTTCCTTTTGCCAGATCGCCGCGCCCGTCGTCCACGAAAACGGCATCGCCACCGGCGCCAATGCGGTGGTGATTCAACCGGGCAAGATCGACCGCTCGCCGACCGGCACGGGTTGCTCGGCGCGCATGGCGGTGTTGCACGCCAAGGGATTGATGCGCGTCGGCGAGCGCTTTATCGGTCGCTCGATCATCGGCTCCGAATTCCACTGTCGGATTGACTCACTGACCGAAGTGGCCGGACGCCCCGCTATCTACCCCTGCATTTCCGGCCGGGCCTGGATTACCGGCACCCATCAATTGCTGCTCGATCCGAACGATCCGTGGCCACAAGGCTATCGACTGTCAGACACCTGGCCCGGTGCCTGAACACTCTGAAGCACTGACCACCCCGACCGACGGCTGACAAAAACCCCACAAACCTGAAAAAAGCACTAGCCGAATTTTTTCATTTTAAATATCGTATACGAAATACAATAAACAACCCGGAGGCAACAATGAGCAAGCGAATTAACTGGAGTGGCGTCTTCCCCGCGGTGACCACTCAATTCAACGATGACTTCTCGATCAACCTGGATAAAACCCATCAGGTGATTTCCAACGTGATCCGCGACGGCGTGTCGGGCCTGGTGGTGTGCGGCTCGGTAGGCGAGAACACTTCGCTGACCGCTGAAGAAAAAATCGCCGTGACCGAAGTCGCGGTCGATGCCTCGCGCGGCCGTGTGCCAGTGATTTGCGGTGTGGCCGAATTCACCAGTGTGCAAGCGGCCAAGGTCGCCAACGCCGTGCGCAAGGTCGGTGTCGATGGCGTGATGCTGATGCCGGCGCTGGTCTACGGTTCCAAGCCGTTCGAAACCGCCGAGCATTACCGCTACGTGGCGAAAAACGCCGACGTGCCGTTGATGGTCTACAACAACCCGCCGATCTACAAAAACGACGTGACCCCGGACATCCTGATTGCCCTGGCCGACTGCGACAACGTGGTGTGCTTCAAGGATTCCTCTGGCGACACCCGCCGCTTCATCGACATCCGCAACGAAGTGGGTGACCGTTTTGTGCTGTTCGCCGGCCTCGACGATGTGGTGCTGGAAAGCCTCGCCGTGGGTGCTGAAGGCTGGGTGTCGGGCATGTCCAACGTGTTCCCGAAAGAAGGCGAAACCATCTTCCGCCTGGCCAAGGCCGGACGTTATGCCGAAGCCATGCCGATCTACGAATGGCTGATGCCGATCCTGCACCTCGACGCCCGTGCCGACCTGGTGCAGTGCATCAAGTTGTGCGAAGCCATCGCCGGTCGCGGCAGTGCGCTGACCCGTCCGCCACGCCTGGCCCTGCCGGAAGAAGATCGGGTCTTCGTCGAGCAGATCATGGCCAAGGCCCTGGCCAACCGTCCGCACCTGCCGGACGTCGGTCTCTGAGTGATTGCCGGGCGGGGCTTTGCGGCCCCGGCCCGGCTACCTGTTTTTGCGCCCCTACAGGAAACGCCAGCATGCCCAACGCTCAACACGCTCACCGCGCAACCACACCCTCGGGACTCAAGCGCGTCGTGGCCGCCGCCATGGCCGGCACAGTCGCCGAATGGTATGAATTCTTCCTTTATGGCACCGCGTCGGCACTGGTCTTCGGCCAGTTGTTCTTCCGCCAGACCGACAGTCCCATCGACGGCATCATCGCCGCTTTCGCCCTGTACGCCGTGGGCTTTCTCGCCCGCCCGTTGGGTGGCCTGGTGTTCGGTCACTATGGCGACAAGTACGGCCGCAAGCGCCTGCTGCAACTGAGCCTGGTGGTGGTCGGCATCACCACCTTCTTGATGGGTTGCCTGCCCGGTTTCAACCAGATCGGCTATGCCGCACCAGTGTTGCTGGTGCTGCTGCGGCTGATCCAGGGTTTCGCGTTTGGCGGCGAATGGGGCGGCGCGATTCTACTGGTATCCGAGCATTGCCCGGACAATCGTCGAGGTTTCTGGGCCAGTTGGCCGCAAGCCGGTGTGCCGGCCGGAAACCTGGTGGCGACGGTTGCGCTGTTGCTGTTGTCGTCGAATCTGTCGGAGGAGCAATTCCTCGCCTGGGGCTGGCGCGTGGCGTTCTGGTTCTCGGCCTTCGTGGTACTGATCGGCTACTGGATTCGCACCAGCGTCGATGACGCGCCGATTTTCAAGGAAGCCCAGGCCCGTCAGGCGCAGACAAAGCAACAGCAACTGGGCGTGGTCGAAGTGCTGCGTCACCACTGGCGCTCGGTACTGGTCGGTATTGGCGCGCGGTTTGCCGAAAACATCCTCTACTACACCGTCGTGACGTTCTCGATTACTTATCTGAAACTGGTGGTGCACAAGGACACGTCCGAAATTCTGCTGCTGATGTTCGGCGCGCACCTGCTGCACTTCTTCATGATTCCGTTGATGGGTTATCTGTCTGACCTGGTCGGGCGCAAACCGGTGTACCTGACAGGCGCGATCCTCACGGCGTTCTGGGGTTTCATCGGCTTCCCGATGATGGACACCGGCAACAACTGGCTGATCATGGCGGCCATCACCCTGGGCCTGGCCATCGAGTCGATGACCTACGCGCCCTACTCGGCGCTGATGGCGGAAATGTTCCCGACCCACGTGCGCTACACCGCGTTGTCCCTGTGCTACCAGGTGGCGCCGATCTTCGCCGGCTCCCTCGCTCCGCTGATTGCGATCACCTTGCTCAACAAGTACCACAGCTCGACACCGATTGCGTTTTACCTGGTCGGCGCGTCGCTGATCTCCATCATTGCGGTCGGCCTGACCCGTGAGACGCGTGGCAAGTCGTTGCACCTGGTGGACAGCGAATCTGCCGCGCGGATCGCCGCCCTGAACGACGCCGAACCGGTGGCCGCACGCCGCAGCGATTCACTGGCCTGACGCCGCAGACCTGTAGGAGCGAAGCTTGCTCGCGAAGACGATGTGTCAGCTGACATCTCTGTTGAATGTATTACCGCCTTCGCGAGCAAGCTTCGCTCCTACAGATCCAGTCCCCAACATTCCGACAGGAGCTTTTCATGCCCCAGATCATCGGCCACAACTACATCGGTGGTGCGCGCAGTGCCGCTGGCAAGATCACCGTGCGCAGCCACGATGCCACTACCGGTGAAGCGCTGCCCTACGCGTTCATGCAGGCCACCAACGAAGAAGTCGACGCCGCCGCCCAGGCCGCCGCAGCCGCCTACCCGACCTTTCGCACATTGTCGGCTATTCGCCGTGCGGAATTTCTCGAAGCCATCGCCACGCAACTGGAGGCACTGGACGATGATTTCATCGCTCTGGTGACCCGCGAGACGGCGCTGCCGAACGGACGCATTCTCGGTGAGCGCATGCGCACCAGCAGCCAGATGCGCCTGTTTGCGCAAGTCCTGCGCCGTGGCGATTTTTATGCGGCACGCATCGACCGGGCCCTGCCCGAGCGTCAGCCACTACCACGAGCTGATTTGCGCCAATACCGGATCGGCGTCGGCCCGGTCGCGGTGTTCGGTGCGAGCAATTTCCCGCTGGCATTCTCAACCGCCGGTGGCGATACCGCTGCCGCCCTGGCCGCTGGTTGTCCGGTGGTGTTCAAGGCCCACAGCGGGCATATGGCGACTGCCGAACTCGTGGCCGACGCGATCATCCGTGCCGCCGAGCAGACTGACATGCCCAAGGGTGTGTTCAACATGATCTACGGTTCTGGCGTGGGCGAAACCCTGGTCAAACATCCGGCGATTCAGGCTGTCGGTTTCACGGGGTCACTCAAGGGCGGCCGCGCGTTGTGCGACATGGCCGCGGCACGAGCGCAGCCGATTCCCGTGTTCGCCGAAATGAGCAGCATCAATCCAGTGCTGGTATTGCCCGAAGCACTGCAAGTGCGGGGCGAGAAAATTGCCAGCGAACTCGCCGCCTCCGTGGTGCTCGGCTGTGGCCAATTCTGCACAAACCCGGGACTGGTGATCGGTATTCGCTCGCCAGCGTTCAGCGCCTTCACCCAATCGCTGAGCGCCGTGATGGCCGGGCAACCGGGGCAGACCATGCTCAACTTCGGCACGCTCGACAGCTACGCCAACGGTGTGCAGGCGTTGCACGCGCACCCGAACATCACTCACCTGGCCGGTCGCGATCAACAGGGCACACAGGCGCAGCCGCAACTGTTCAAGGCTGACGTGAGTCTGTTGTTCGATGGCCACCCGCTGTTGCAAGAAGAAGTGTTCGGTCCGGCGACAGTGTTGGTGGAAGTGGCCGACAAAGCCGAACTGCAACGGGCACTTCAACACTTGCACGGGCAACTCACGGCCACGCTGATTGCTGAAGCCGGCGACCTGCAAAATCACCCCGGGCTGTTACCGCTGCTGGAGCAAAAAGTCGGCCGGGTGTTGTTCAACGGTTACCCGACCGGCGTCGAAGTCTGCGATGCGATGGTGCATGGCGGGCCTTATCCGGCCACCTCAGATGCGCGCGGCACCTCGGTCGGCAGCCTGGCCATCGAGCGTTTCCTGCGCCCGGTGTGCTACCAGAATTGTCCTGACGCGCTTCTGCCCGACCCGCTGAAAAATGCCAACCCGCTGAGCATCGCTCGCCTGGTCGATGGCAGCAGTCAACGCACGCCCCTGTAAAAAAAACGCCACCGGTTTACCGGTGGCGCACGCTCTCACTCATCCCAGCAGCGCTTTCAGATCGTTGTACAACGCCTCGGGAATCTCGACGCCCTCCACCAGGCTACGCGCTCGCGCCTCATAGCGCCGTTGCGAGGGCAACCGTGCGCCCTGCCCTTCAATACTCTCAAACAAGACCTCGGCACGGGCCAGATGCTGTTCGGTGGCTTCACCGAGAAAACGTCGTGGATCAAGGGCAATGATCAACTCGCCGTGGTACGGCGACGACTTGCTGCCGGCGTCGTAAGCCAGTGACTCGGCGCTGGTCAGGTCGCCGATCAACGGCCCGGCGATCAGCTCCACCATGGCCGCCAGCGCCGAGCCTTTATGCCCACCGAACGTCAGCATCGCGCCCGCATCGAGCACCACGTTGGCATCGGTGCTTGGCTGGCCCTGCGCGTCCACACCCCAGCCCTCGGGAAGCGCTTTGCCGGCGCGCCGGTGCAACTCGATATCGCCACGGGCAATCGCGCTGGTGGCGAAGTCGAACACGAACGGGTCCTTGCCCGAGCGTGGCCAGCCGAACGCAATGGGATTGGTGCCAAACACTGGCTGGCTGCCGCCCGCTGGCGCCACCCAGGCATGGCTGGGATTGCAGGCCAATGCCACGAGGCCGGCCGCCGTCAGTTGCTCGATCTCAACCCACAGCGCAGAGAAATGCACGCAGCGATTGATTGCCAGCGCAGCGATACCGTTTGCCCGGGCTTTCTGCGCCAACAACGGCAGCCCCGCCTGGAACGCCAATTGTGAAAAACCACCCGCCGCGTCCACGCGCACGATCGAAGGCGCTTGATCGATGACCTGCGGCTCGGCATCGGCCGCCACTTTGCCTGCCCTGAGTGAGTTGACGCAGCCCAGGATCCGATACAAACCGTGGGAGGCGCAGCCATCGCGCTCGCCGGCAATCACTGTGGCTGTCACCGCCTGAGCGTGGGCAAGGTTGAAACCGTTGTGCAGCAAGATCGATTCGGCCAGCTCGCGAGCTTCGGCCAGGGACAGACGGATCATAATCATCTCCTTGAACAGACCGTCCAGCCTGACCCGTTCCAGCCGTCACGGCTTGATCGCTTTAGGCCGACGCCATGACGAATTCGGCACATATCGATCATTGCGATGCGTCTTTGCATTGGCTCGGCATCGTCGGCCATCATTCGCTGCAAAACCGCAAAAAAATCAAAAAAACCGCCCCTCAACGCGTTGTTTTACCGTAGCCTCGTCCCCCATCCTGAACGCCAATCATGAACCCTGCACACGGCCACTAACTGTTTTCCCATGCGCAAACTTCTGTACCTGACTTTCTCCATGGCATTGATTGCCGCCTTGACGACCTACGCCATGTGGGCCGCGGATCGTCCGGCGGGTCATTACCTGTCGGACTTGCGCATCGATCTCGCCATCGATCAGGGAACGCCTGCCGATCGTGGCAACCTGCTGGGCATCCAACCCGAACTGTTTCCCACCGACTACCAAAGCACCGAACGCTTGCACCGCAAACTCGCAGCCTATTTGCAGAAAGCCCAGGAACAGGGGCTGCTGAATGAAAAAACCATCGTCGTGCTGCCCGAACATGTCGGCACCTGGCTGATGGTCAGCGGCGAGAAAGACGAGTTGTATCAAGCCACCACGCTCAAGGAAGCCATGAACTGGCTGGCGGTGAGCAACCCGCTGAAGTTCATCCGCGCGCTGATCGGCGCCAAGGGTGACAACCGCCTCGACGATGCGCACCTGCGCATGAAAGCCAAGAGCATGGCCAAGGATTACCAGGCCCTGTTTGGTGGGCTGGCAAAGGAATTTCACGTGACGCTCGTGGCGGGCTCCATCGTGCTGCCCGAACCAAGCATCATCGACGGCACCCTGAAAATCGGCCGCGGTGCGCTGTACAACAGCAGCGTGGTGTTCGGCCGCGACGGGCTGCCGATTGGCCAGCCACAGCGCCAGATGTACCCAATCAACGATGAAAGCGATGTGATCCAGGCGAATGGCGAACACACGCTCAACGTCGTCGACACCCCGGCCGGACGCCTGGGCGTGTTGATCGGCAGCGACAGCTGGTACCCGGACAACTACCGCCAACTCGACGATCAGGGCGCGCAGCTGGTCGCGGTCCCGGCGTTCGTCATCGGTCGCGGCGCCTGGGACAAGCCATGGCGCGGCTACAAGGGTCTGTCGGCGCCCGATTCCGTCAGCCTCAAGACTGGCGAACTGAGCGAGGGTCAAGCCTGGCACCGCCTGACACTGACCGCTCAACCGCCCGCCAGCCAGGCCATCGCCGGCATGAGCGTGTTCCTGCGCGGGCAGTTCTGGGATCAGGGCAGCGCCGGGCAAAGTTTTCTCAGCAGCAATGGACAGCATTTCGCCGGTGGAAATTTCCGTGGCGCGCGCTTGCTGAATCTTTGGTTGTAAACCATGAAACCGTTGCCGATGCGTCTGGGCGATCTGTCGGTGGGCTTTGTTCACAGCCTGGCCGACGCGGTGCGCAGTCACGGCATTGATCCCCAGCCCCTGCTCGACCAGTATGGCCTGGACCCCGCCCGGCTTGGCGAAGCCTGCGCCCGGCTGTCGATCCCGCGCTACATGCGCCTGGGCCACGGCGCCATCCAACTGACCGCCGACCCGGCACTGGGTTTACGCATGGGCCAACTCAGTCGCCTGAGCCAGGCCGGCCTCGCCGGGGTTACCGCCGCGCAGGCACCGACAGTACGCGAAGCGGCACGTTGCCTGATTCGCTTCGAAGCCTTGTACGGCTCCAACTATCGCGGTCAATCGAGTTTCCACGAAGATGCCCAAGGCGCGTGGCTGCGGTTCTATTCCATCAGCCCTTACAACGCCTATAACCGCTTCGTGGTGGATTCGATCATCGCCGGCTGGTTGCAACAATTGTCCAGCGTCAGCCCGGTTCCCTTAAGCGCTGAGCGCATCGAGATCGAGTTCGACGAGCCGGATTACCGGGACGCTTATGCGGTGCTGGGGGATTGCCCGATCCAGTTTGGTGCCGAGCAGAACCAACTGCGCCTGAGTCTGGCCAGCCTCGCTCAGCGCAACCCGCTGCACTGCCCGAGTACGTGGCGACACCTGCTGCAATTGTGTGAACGGGAACTCGAACAACTGACACGCACCCGCAGCCTGCGTGAACGCATCATTCAGTTGCTGGGGCCGTTGCTCAGTGGTGGCCGGGAACCCGACCTGGAAGAAGTGGCGGCACGCCTGAAGCTGCCTACCTGGACCTTGCGCCGCAAACTCACCGAGGAAGGCACGCAGTTTCGTGCAATTCTCAACGACACTCGTCGCGACCTGGCCATGACCTACATTCGTGACACCGAACTGGCGTTCGGTGAAATCGCCTACCTGCTGGGCTTTGCCTCAGCCGAAGCGTTTCAACGTGCTTTCAAACGCTGGAGCGGTCAGACACCCGGCGAGTTTCGCCGCAGTCACCGCCAGTCGGCCTGACGCTTACAGCTCGGTAGCGTCTTCGGCCGGTTCCAGCGGGTCCAGTTCAAAAGCCTGGAACTCGAGCAGCTCTTCTTGATAATCGTCCATTTTGAATCCCCCATCGCTCATTGAAAAAACGCTTGAATAAATGACCTGCACCTTGAGCATAAAGTGCCCGCGTGAAAGAAAAATGACGCAGGCACGACGCTCCGTCGCTACTGAATAAAACGTAGCAGGTGGTCAGGAATTTATCACAGGATTTTTCGATACAGGCCATCGGAATGTGGCCTGGGTTGACGCGGATCAAACTTGAACACGATTCCGGGATCGACAGGCTGCGAGCCGATCCCGGAGCGTCAGCCACCGATTATTGGCTGGTCACAGGCATGGCAGGAATCGGTTCGCTCGGAGGAGGCAAATTCGACTGCGCCGGTGGCGTGACGTTTTCCGTCGACGGTGCCGCCGACTCAGCGTTCTCGACCGGTAGAACCGGTGCGGGCTCAGGTGGCGGTGCAACCGGTTCCGCAGCAGGTGCCGGCGCAGGCTCGGCTACCGGAGCTGGAGCTGGAGCTGATTGAGCGGCAGAGGCCGGCTCAGGCGCCGGTGCGGCCTTGGCTTCAGGCACGCCCAGATCGGTTTTCGGCTTTTCGACGATGTGCGCGGCTTTTTTTGCTTCCGGCGGCAGGAACAATTCCACCAGGGCGAAGAAACGCTCATAGAACTTAGCCGACGAGACGGTTTCGCTGGCGACCTTGACCATCGAGTCGTCGGACGAACCGATCGGCATCGATACCGAACCCAACACACCCACACCGAGGCTGGCGGAGTTGTTGGTCTTCTTCAGCGCATAGCGATCCTGCAAGGCGTTGGCGAACATGGTCGCGTGATGGCCTTCGCTGCCATCATCGGCACAGACCACACTGAAGCTGATCTCCATGTGGGTCTCGCCAGTCTGCTGAAAGCTCTTGTGACCACTGATCAGCTTCGGGTCGTTGCTGGTGATGATGTAACCCTGGCTGAGCAACGCGCGACGGGCGGCTTCGCAGGATTGCGCATCGGTGACCGGGTAATTGCGCGAAAAGGTTCCGGAGTCGTCGAAGTTCTCATGCTCATAGATCGGGGCTTTTTTCGAAGAGCAACCGGCCGCGACGGCCAGCACCAACGCCAGCCCGACAACCCGCACGGGAAATGATTTAAACATTGAGCATCCTGAGAAAAACAGTCCGGGGCGTATTGTGCAACAGATCGATGCTTAGCGTCGCATCGATTAGTGTCTTGAAACAGTTACAAGTGTAATGACTGCCATTTACAGGAAAAAGTCGCCCGGAAAAACCTCAGCCGACGGACAGCCCCTGCCCGCTTTTTCTGCGCCCACAAAAAACCCCGGCGGTTTGGCCGGGGTCTTTGTGTCGCGGGAAACTCAGTCAGGCATCAGAAACGCTTGATGTCCGCTTCGGCTTCCAGCTGCTTGCGGTAGGCCGCAAAATCTTGCTGGCCAATGCGCGAGGCGAGGAAGCGACGGTATTGAGCCTTCTCTTCTTCGGTCGGCGCAGCGGCTTCGTTGACGCCGTTCAGACGCACGATCACCAGGCTACCATCGGCCAGGGTCACGCTGCTGAAGGTCGGCTTGTCTTTGGCAACCGGCTTCGGCATGCGGAACAACGCTTGCAGCACAGTCGGGTCGATCCCTTCCTGAGCGCGATTCACCGCAGCGGTGACTTTCCAGCTCTGACCGTCAATCGCCTTGTCCAGCGGTGTCTTGCCTTCGCGCAGGCCGGCAATCAGCTCATCAGCCTTGGTCTTGGCGGCAGCACTGGCGTGCTCCTTGGCCAATTGCCCACGGATGGCGGCAGACACGCTTTCCAGCGGCAGTTGCGCAGGCTTCAGGTGTTCCTTGGCGCGCAACACGATCACGGTTTCCGGATCGAGTTCGATGGCTGTGCTGTTGGCACCCTCATCCAGCACTTCAGGACTGAACGCGGCAGCGATCACCGCACGGTTGGCTGCAACGCCGTCGCCACCTTCCCGGCCGAACGGCTTGGAGGTGTGAACGGTCAGTTTCAGGTCCTGTGCCGGCTGGACCAGATCGGAAGATTCGAACGACGAGTCTTCCAGTTGCTTGGTCGCCTCGACGAAACGCTGCTCGACTTGCTGAGTTTTCAGCTCTTTGGTCAGCTTGTCTTTCAGGCTGGCCAGGGTCGGAACTTCCGGCGCCTCAACACCCAACAGCTTGATCAGGTGGAAGCCGAAATCAGTACGAACCGGGGCCGAAACCTGGTCCTTGGCCAACGCATACAGCGCGGTTTCGAACGCTGGGTCGTAGACGCCAGGGCCTGCGTAACCGAGGTCACCACCGTTGTTCGCCGAACCTGGATCCTGGGAGAATTCCTTGGCCAGGGCCTCGAACTTCTCGCCTTTGGCCAGACGGGCCTGAACTTCTTCGATCTTGGCCTTGGCTTGCGCCTCGGTCACCTTGCCGTTCACTTCGATCAGAATGTGCGCCGCCCGACGTTGCTCGGACAGGTTGGCGATTTCTTTCTGATACGCCGCTTGCAGGTCTTCGTCTTTCACCGCGACCTGATCAAAGAAGGAAGACTTCTTCAACTCGAGGTAATCGATGATCACCTGATCCGGCGTCATGAATTCCTTGGCGTGTTCGTCGTAGTAGGCCTTGACCTCATCGTCGGTCAGCTTCACAGCCGCCGGGTCAGCCTTGACGTTCAGGGTAGCGAAATCGCGGGTCTGTTTTTCCAGACGGGCGAAGGCCAGCACCTGTGCGTCGGTGACGAAACCGCTGCCTGCCAAGCCAGCGCGCAGTTGGCCGATCAGCATTTCCTGAGCCAGCATCTGGCGGAATTGCATGCGGCTGTAGCCGAGCTGACGAATAACCTGATCGAAACGCTCGGAGCTGAACTTGCCGTCCACCTGGAACTCAGGGGTTTGCAGGATCACTTGGTCCAAAGCCGCTTCGGAAAAAGCGAATTTCGAGTTTTCTGCGCCTTGCAGCAGCAGCTTGCGGTCGATCAAGCCTTTGAGGGCCGATTCGCGCAGCATTTTTTCGTCGAGCAAGGAAGCATCGAAATCCTTGCCCAGCTGTTGCATGAGTTGACGGCGTTGCATATCGACCGCCTGGCTCAGCTCGTTCTGGCTGATTTCTTCGCCGTTGACCTTGGCCGCATCGTTACGATGGGTGGTGGCCTGAAAAATGGCGTCGAAACCGGTCAAAGCCATCAGTGCAACGATGACCCCGATAATGGTCTTGGCAATCCAGCCTTGTGAATTGTCCCTGATATTCTGCAGCATGCGTCCCCCAGAAACGGTTGAACTTCAAAATTAGGCAACCGTGGAGCGTGGGTAGAATCCGGATAGAAGAAAGGCGCATCCGAGGATGCGCCTTCTCGTAACTGGCGGAGCGGACCAAGGGTTCGAACTTGCGACCCTCGGCGTCTCGGACCGGCAACTTGCCGACTGGACTACCGCTCCGCTGCCAGGTCAGGCATGACCCCGACCCGGATAGGCAAAAACCTGAATCGAACTTAGTTGACAGCTTCTTTCAGTGCTTTACCGGCTTTGAAACCTGGTTTTTTGGCTGCTGCGATTTCCAGTGTCTTACCGGTCTGTGGGTTACGACCAATGCGAGCTGGACGATCAGTCACGGAGAAAGTACCGAAACCAACCAGAACAACAGAGTCGCCAGCCTTGAGAGCGCCAGTGACGGATTCGATTACAGCGTCCAGCGCACGGCCAGCAGCAGCTTTCGGGATATCAGCGGATGCAGCGATAGCATCAATCAGTTCCGACTTGTTCACTCTAAGTCCCCTTATATCTATTTGAGTATGATTCTAAGTTTTTTGGTGAAAGCAAAAACGAGTGCTGAATGGCCTACAGACACTTAAGAGCCGCTTTATAACAAGGGCTCTAAAAAGCTGTCAACAAGCCCTCCAGGCAAATGCGTACTAATGCGTGCTAATTCTTTCCTTAGAGTCAGACTCGCGTTTTTCATCCTTTGCAACTATCTCCGGAGCTACATCGGGCAAGGGCTCCGGCGCGTATTGCAGCGCAATTTGCAGGACCTCGTCAATCCATTTAACCGGTTTAATCTGCAGATCTTGCTTGATATTGTCAGGAATTTCCTTCAGATCGCGTACGTTCTCTTCAGGAATGATCACCGTCTTGATCCCGCCACGGTGGGCAGCAAGCAGTTTTTCTTTCAGACCGCCAATCGCCAGCACTTGACCGCGCAAGGTGATTTCACCCGTCATGGCCACGTCAGCGCGCACCGGGATCCCGGTCAACGCCGACACCAGGGCCGTGCACATGCCTACACCGGCGCTAGGGCCGTCCTTCGGGGTCGCCCCTTCCGGCATATGGATGTGCGTGTCGCGCTTCTCGTGGAAGTCCAGGGGAATGCCCAGGCTCTTCGCGCGGCTGCGGACAACGGTCAAGGCAGCGGTGATCGATTCGACCATCACGTCACCCAGCGAACCGGTCTTGATCAACTGGCCTTTGCCCGGTACGACAGCAGCTTCGATGGTCAGCAATTCGCCGCCCACCTGAGTCCATGCCAGGCCGGTCACCTGACCGATCTGATCCTGCGATTCAGCCAGGCCGTAGCGGAATTTACGCACGCCCAGGAAGTGCTCCAGCATGTCGGCAGTGACCTTCACCGAGAAGCGTTTTTCCAGTGCATGTTCTTTGACCGCCTTGCGGCAAACCTTGGCAATCTGGCGCTCCAGCCCACGCACACCGGCTTCGCGGGTGTAGTAGCGGATGATGTCGCGGATCGCTTCAGCGTCGAATTCCAGCTCGCCTTTCTTCAAACCGTTGGCAGTAATCTGCTTCGGCGAAAGGTATTTGACGGCGATGTTGATTTTCTCGTCTTCGGTGTAACCCGGCAGACGAATCACTTCCATCCGGTCGAGCAGCGCCGGTGGAATATTCATCGAGTTCGAGGTGCACAGGAACATCACATCGGACAGGTCGTAATCGACTTCCAGATAGTGATCGTTGAAGTTGTGGTTCTGCTCCGGATCGAGCACTTCCAGCAACGCCGACGCTGGATCGCCACGCATGTCGCTGCCCATTTTGTCGATTTCATCGAGCAGGAACAGCGGGTTGCGGACGCCCACTTTTGTCATCTTTTGAATCAATCTTCCTGGCATCGAACCGATATAAGTCCGGCGATGACCACGAATTTCCGCTTCATCGCGCACACCACCGAGGGCCATGCGCACGAATTTACGGTTGGTGGCGTGAGCAATCGACTCCGCCAGCGAGGTTTTACCCACGCCAGGAGGACCGACCAGGCACAACACCGGGCCACGAATCTTCTTCACGCGCTTCTGCACGGCGAGGTATTCGAGGATGCGTTCTTTGACTTCTTCCAGGCCGTAGTGGTCGGCGTCGAGGATGTCTTCGGCACGCGCCAGGTCCAGACGCACTTTGCTCTGAGCCTTCCACGGCACCTGAACCAGCCAGTCGATGTACGAACGCACCACGGTCGCTTCCGCGGACATTGGCGACATTTGTTTCAGCTTGTTCAGTTCGGCCTGGGCCTTGGCCAAGGCGTCTTTCGGCAGGCCGGCTGCATCGATGCGCTTTTTCAGCTCTTCGATTTCGTTATGGCCTTCGTCGCTGTCGCCGAGCTCTTTCTGAATGGCCTTCATCTGCTCATTCAGGTAGTACTCGCGCTGGCTGCGCTCCATTTGTTTTTTGACGCGACCGCGAATGCGTTTTTCGACTTGCAGCAGGTCGATCTCGGCATCCAGCAGCGCCAGGACGTGCTCGACCCGGGCCGACAAATCGATGATTTCGAGAATTTCCTGCTTCTGCTCGATCTTCAGGGCCATGTGCGCGGCCATGGTATCGACCAGGCGGCCTGGCTCGTCGATGCTATTGAGCGACGACAGGACTTCAGCGGGGACTTTCTTGCCCAGCTGCACATATTGTTCGAACTGAGCCAGCAGGCTGCGGACAAACACTTCCGACTCGCGCTCAGGCGCATCGACTTCATCGATCAAGGAGACTTCGGCACGGCAGTGGCCGTCCACTTCGCTGAAGCGCTCCACGGCGCCGCGCTGCTCACCTTCGACCAGAACCTTGACCGTGCCGTCAGGCAACTTGAGCAACTGCAGAACGGTAGCGATCGTACCTACGCGATAAAGTGCTTCTTCACCGGGATCGTCGTCAGCAGGGTTTCTCTGGGCCAGCAGAAGGATCTGCTTGTCGCCCGTCATCGCTGCCTCGAGGGCTTCGATGGATTTCTCGCGCCCCACGAACAGCGGGATAACCATGTGCGGATAAACCACAACATCACGCAATGGCAGGAGAGGCAATTCGATGGTTGTCTTCATGATTTCGCCTCTACGGCGGCCATAAGGCCGTAAACAGATGGAAGTAAGCTTGAAACCAAGATGGGGGCTGCCTTGAAAAAAAACAAGCGCAAAGAGGACGTTAAAAATGCTTTAAAAGAAAAGGGGCCCGAAGGCCCCTTCTTTATTCCAGCTGCGTGACGCTTAAGCGTCTGGCGCGGCCTTGGCAGCCGGCTCACTGTTTTCGTAGATATACAGTGGCTTGGACTTGCCTTCTATAACGCTTTCATCGATCACTACTTTACTCACCTCGGACTGCGAGGGGATTTCATACATAGTGTCGAGCAATACACCTTCGAGAATCGAGCGCAGTCCACGGGCACCGGTCTTGCGTTCCAGGGCACGTTTGGCGACCGATTTGAGTGCGTCAGCCCGGAATTCCAGGTCCACGCCTTCCATCTCGAACAGCTTGGCATACTGTTTGGTCAGAGCATTTTTCGGCTCGGTGAGGATCTGCATCAATGCAGCCTCATCAAGCTCGTCCAGCGTGGCAAGAACCGGCAGACGACCGACGAATTCCGGGATCAGACCGAACTTGACCAGATCGTCAGGCTCGACTTCACGCAGGGATTCACCGACTTTCTTGCCTTCTTCCTTGCTGCGCACTTCTGCGTTGAAACCGATGCCGCCCTTGGTGGAACGGTTTTGAATAACCTTTTCCAGACCAGAGAATGCGCCGCCGCAGATGAACAGGATGTTACGGGTGTCAACCTGAAGGAATTCCTGCTGCGGATGCTTGCGACCACCTTGAGGCGGAACGGAAGCGACCGTACCTTCGATCAGCTTGAGCAGGGCCTGCTGCACGCCTTCACCGGAAACGTCCCGGGTGATCGACGGGTTGTCAGACTTGCGCGAGATCTTGTCGATCTCATCGATGTAGACAATGCCCATCTGGGCTTTTTCTACGTCGTAATCGCACTTCTGCAACAGCTTCTGAATGATGTTCTCGACATCTTCACCCACATAACCCGCCTCGGTGAGGGTGGTTGCGTCGGCGATGGTGAACGGAACGTTCAACAAGCGGGCCAGTGTTTCGGCAAGCAGGGTTTTACCCGAGCCTGTCGGGCCGATCAGCAAGATGTTGCTCTTGCCGAGTTCGACGTCGTCATTCTTTTTGTCACGCTGGTTCAGGCGCTTGTAGTGGTTGTACACCGCTACAGCCAGAACCTTTTTTGCACGCTCCTGACCAATCACGTACTGATCAAGGATGCCGCTGATTTCTTTAGGCGAAGGCAATTTATGCGCGCTGCTTTCCGCCTGGGCTTCCTGCACCTCCTCTCGGATGATGTCATTGCACAGGTCGACGCACTCGTCGCAGATAAAGACCGAGGGGCCGGCAATCAATTTGCGCACTTCATGCTGGCTTTTGCCACAGAAGGAGCAATAGAGCAGCTTGCCGTTGTCCTCGCCGTTGCGGGTGTCAGTCATTCGTTCGATCCAAATCCGATAGGCTTGCAACACAAGATGAAGGCTATTGCGGGCTTTTTCAAGCCCGCTGGTGATCGGACCAGCCGACCCGCCTTATTTTGAGCTGCTTATATTAAGCGGGGCGCTGGGTGATCACTTCATCGATCAACCCGTATTCACGCGCGGCTTCTGCACTCATGAAATTGTCGCGGTTGGTATCGCGCTCGATCTCTTCAAGCGTGCGCCCGCTATGCTTGGCCATCAGCGTGTTGAGACGCTCACGAATGAAGAGGATTTCCTTGGCATGGATTTCGATATCCGAAGCCTGCCCCTGGAAACCGCCCAGTGGCTGGTGAATCATCACGCGTGAGTTCGGCAGGCAGTAACGCTTGCCAGGAGCACCTGCGGTCAGCAGGAATGCGCCCATGCTGCAGGCCTGACCGATACAGGTGGTCGACACGTTAGGCTTGATGAACTGCATGGTGTCGTAGATCGACATGCCCGCCGTCACCGAACCGCCCGGGGAGTTGATATAGAGATGGATGTCCTTGTCCGGGTTTTCCGCTTCAAGGAACAGCAGCTGCGCACAAATCAGGTTGGCCATGTAGTCCTCTACCGGACCCACCAGAAAGATCACCCGCTCCTTGAGAAGACGCGAGTAAATGTCGTAGGCGCGCTCGCCACGAGCAGACTGCTCGACAACCATCGGGACCAGGCCGCCTGCGGCCTGGATATCAGAGTTCTGCTGAATATACGAATTACGGAACATGCTCTGCAGTCACTCCCAAATAGTTATGTCTTGAATACGCATAAGCCAGCACGAAGGCTGGCTTATGGTGTGTGCTTCTTACCGCAGAAAAGATCAGTCGGCTTGTGGAGCTTCTACCGGCTTGACCGCTTCTTCGTAAGAGACCGATTTGTCGGTCACGCTAGCTTTCTGCAGAACAGTATCCACAACTTGCTCTTCCAGCACAACCGAACGGACTTCGTTCAGTTGCTGCTCGTTCTTGTAGTACCAGGACACAACCTGCTCAGGCTCTTGGTAGGCCGAAGCCATTTCCTGGATCATTTCACGAACGCGGGCTTCGTCAGGCTTGAGGTCGAATTGCTTGACCACTTCAGCCACGATCAGACCCAGAACAACGCGACGCTTGGCTTGCTCTTCGAACAGCTCGGCCGGCAGTTGGTCAGGCTTGATGTTGCCGCCGAACTGCTGAACAGCCTGCACGCGCAGACGGTCAACTTCGTTGGACAGCAGAGCCTTTGGCACTTCGATCGGGTTGGTGGCCAGCAGACCGTCCATTACCTGATTCTTGACCTTGGATTTGATTGCCTGACGCAGCTCACGCTCCATGTTCTTGCGAACTTCGGCGCGGAAGCCTTCCAGACCGGTTTCCTTGATGCCGAATTGAGCGAAGAACTCTTCGTTCAGCTCAGGCAGTTTTGGCTCGGAAACAGTGTTCACAGTCACGGTGAACTCAGCGGTTTTGCCCGCCAGGTCCAGGTTCTGATAGTCAGCCGGGAAGGTCAGGTTCAGAACGCGCTCTTCGCCGGCTTTAGCGCCAACCAGACCGTCTTCGAAACCCGGGATCATGCGGCCGGAACCCAGAACCAGCTGAGTGCCTTTGGCGGAACCGCCAGCGAACACTTCACCGTCAACCTTGCCGACGAAATCGATGTTCAGTTGGTCGTCGTTCTGAGCGGCGCGATCGGCCACTTCGAAACGGGTGTTCTGCTTGCGCAGCACGTCCAGCATTTTGTCCAGATCGGCGTCAGCCACGTCAGCGCTCAGGCGCTCAACGGTGATGCCTTCGAAACCGGCAACGGTGAACTCTGGGAACACTTCGAAAATCGCGACGTATTCCAGGTCTTTGCCAGCTTCCAGGGATTTCGGCTCGATCGAAGGAGCGCCAGCCGGGTTCAGCTTTTGCTCAACTACGGCTTCGTAGAAAGAGGACTGGATGACGTCGCCGACAGCTTCCTGACGTGCATCAGCACCAAAACGGCGCTTGATTTCGCTCATCGGCACTTTGCCTGGACGGAAACCAGCGATCTTGGCCTTTTGGGCGGTCTGCTGCAGACGCTTGTTGACCTGAGTCTCGATGCGCTCAGCCGGCACGGTGATGCTCATGCGGCGCTCAAGAGCAGAAGTATTTTCAACAGAAACTTGCATGGATATTCCTCGTTGCACAGACGTTGGCCGGCCGTTTCCGACCCCAGAATCAAGGGCATGCATTCTAGTAGGTCAAACTCAAGAAGTCACCCTACTGAAAACGGGTAACAACGCAGCAGGCAATTTATAGGTGCGAATGCATGAATGCATCTCGCCCCGGTGGCAAATACAGCCAATCATGCCAGGGCTCTGCGCCAACCCTTCTATATATAGAAGCGATTGCCAGGCATCCCCTGACAGCCGATCTCGCGAGCAAGACCGGCGAGCAGCACGGCATCATCGAGAAACAAAAATACGACGAAACGCCCTGCGCCTGCGACCCAGAACCTGCAGTCGCGAAACACTCGAACCACTAAAACAAAAAAGGCGCCAGACTGTTAAATCTGGCGCCTTTCGGAATATGGGGTGGACGATGGGGATCGAACCCACGACAACGGGAGTCACAATCCCGTGCTCTACCAACTGAGCTACGCCCACCATATTGCGTAACAAAGAAGCCAAACAACTTCTTCGTTGAGCTCCAGCCAAGCCAGCGGCCTGAATGAAGCTTTATTTGGTGCGGATGAAGAGACTCGAACTCTTACGCCTCGCGGCGCTGGAACCTAAATCCAGTGTGTCTACCAATTCCACCACATCCGCATGTAGCCGTTAAAGCAAAGGCGCCAGACTGTTAATCTGGCGCCTTTCGAAATATGGGGTGGACGATGGGGATCGAACCCACGACAACGGGAGTCACAATCCCGTGCTCTACCAACTGAGCTACGCCCACCATATCGCGTTACTTGTGCCAAAGCTGCCTAATGGCGCACCCGGCAGGACTCGAACCTGCGACCATCCGCTTAGAAGGCGGATGCTCTATCCAGCTGAGCTACGGGCGCCTTGTTAATCTGTACCCTTGAAGGACTACAAACTAAGTGCTTTCCAGCCTTGCAGAATCGTAATTCCACTCGACCTTCTTAACCAGTGCTAGGCTGTGCCCGACAAGTGCGACGAATAGTATAGAGCCCCCCGTAGGGCGTCAAATCCTTTTTAAAAAAAATTCATTTAATTAAAGGGGTTAGCGGAATTTGCAGACCAAGCGCCTTTGCCCTCACCTCATGACATGCGAGAATGCGTTCTCTTTTTTTCCCCTCTCGATGGTTAATCACGCGCAATGACTGCACAACTAATCGACGGCAAATCGATCGCCGCCAGCCTGCGCCAGCAGATCGCCAAACGCGTTACCGAGCGTCGCCAGCAAGGCCTGCGCACTCCCGGTCTCGCGGTGATCCTGGTCGGCAGCGATCCTGCCTCTCAGGTTTATGTCTCGCACAAGCGTAAAGACTGTGAAGAGGTCGGCTTCATTTCCCAAGCCTACGACCTGCCTTCCGAAACCACTCAAGAAGCGCTGACCGCCCTGATCGATCGCCTTAACGACGACCCGGCAATCGACGGCGTTCTGCTTCAGCTTCCGTTGCCTGAACACCTGGACGCGTCCAAATTGCTGGAACGCATTCGTCCGGACAAAGACGTCGACGGCTTCCATCCTTATAACGTCGGTCGTCTGGCCCAGCGCATTCCGCTGCTGCGCCCTTGCACGCCCAAAGGGATCATGACCCTGCTGGAAAGCACCGGGGCCGATCTTTACGGGATGGACGCAGTGGTCGTCGGCGCCTCCAACATTGTCGGGCGACCGATGGCGATGGAATTGCTGCTGGCCGGTTGCACCGTGACCGTTACCCACCGCTTCACCAAGGATCTGGCAGGCCACGTCGGTCGTGCCGATCTGGTGGTGGTCGCCGCCGGCAAGCCGGGCCTGGTCAAGGGTGAATGGATCAAGGAAGGCGCGATCGTGATCGACGTCGGCATCAACCGTCAGGAAGACGGCAAACTGGTCGGCGACGTGATCTACGAAACCGCCCTGCCCCGCGCTGGCTGGATCACCCCAGTACCGGGCGGCGTCGGCCCGATGACCCGCGCCTGCCTGCTGGAAAACACGCTGTACGCCGCGGAAACGCTGCACAGCTGAGTTCACGCCTCGATCCAGGCAACGAACAAAAGAACCCCGCCAATGGCGGGGTTCTTTTTGCCCGGGGAATGACACGACCACTCGCCGGAAACCTGCTGTTTTGTAGGGCTTTTCAAGGACTTTGACTTGTTGATTGAACAACCATCGACAGTTCTTCAGCCATACTCCTAAAATGCGTCGTTTTTAAAGCAACAGCCCGTTACAAAACGGCTAATCCACACCTTATGAGTCTGCCAGCGTGAAAATCCGTCTTTCCATCCTGAGCCTATTTTTTGTATTTACAGGGACGTTCATCACGCCAACGGTCAATGCTGCTGAAACCACCGCGGCACCTCGAGATACGAAACAACTCAAGCTGGCTTCCGGCAGCTCTTTGCTGCTGGATATGCAGACCAACAAAGTCATCTATGCCAGCAACCCCGATGTGGTTGTTCCTATCGCCTCCGTCAGCAAATTGATGACCGGTCTTGTCGTGGTTGAAGCCAGGCAGAACATGGACGAGTACATCAATATCAACATCAGCGATACGCCAGAAATGAAAGGCGTGTTTTCCCGGGTGAAACTCAAAAGCGAATTGCCGCGCAGGGAAATGCTGCTGATCGCGCTGATGTCCTCGGAAAACCGCGCAGCCGCGAGCCTGGCCCACCACTATCCGGGCGGCTATGTCGCATTCATTGCCGCGATGAACGCCAAGGCCAAGGCGTTGGGCATGACCAGCACCCACTTCGTCGAACCGACCGGCCTCTCCCCTCGTAACGTTTCTACCGCACGCGACCTGAGCAAATTGCTGATCGCGGCGCACAAGTACCCGTTATTGACCGAGTTGAGCACCACCAAGGAAAAAACCGTCTCGTTTCGCAAACCCAATTACAGCCTGGGTTTTCGCAACACCGACCATCTGGTCGGCAAGCCGAACTGGGACATCAAGTTGACCAAAACCGGCTTTACCAATGAAGCCGGCCACTGCCTGGTGCTGGTGACCAGCATGGGTAATCGTCCGGTGGCGCTGGTGATTCTCGATGCGTACGGCAAGTACACGCACTTCGCCGATGCCAGTCGTATTCGCAACTGGGTCGAGACCGGCAAGGGCGCCAACGTTCCGTCTGAGGCCTTGCAGTACAAGTCGGAAAAGAACCTCAAGCACCGTCAGAGTGGTGTGGTTGAGGCTTCGAAGTAGTTGGGGATATATCCGTTTCTTCGGTAACGGCGGCTTATGGTTTCGCCCTTACGGCGAGTCACTTGGAAAAGCCCCAAGTAACCAAGGGCTCTTGCCCCTTTCGTTCGGTGCCTCGCTAATGCTCGGCATGCCCTCGCTCCGGTCCTGCTCCGTGGGCCCGCCGCCATCGGCCATCCATGGCCGGGGGCGGCTAACCCGGCATCCATGCCGGGTTGCCCACTGCGCAGAACCTCCACTCGGCCTCTCGAGGGGGCGCTCAGATCAAAAGCTGAAGGCGAGCTAACGCTCGGCCTGATGAGTGGTGAGAAGCAAAAGCGTATGGGATTCCCTGTAGGAGCCGGCTTGCCGGCGAAAAGCGTCTAGGCGACGCGTTCATTCAGACAGCCCGCGTTATCGTTGACGTCCATCGCTGGCAAGCCAGCTCCTACAATTTTGAATCGTGTGAACCCAATCCCTTGTAGGAGCCGGCTTGCTGGCGATGGCGGTGGGTCAGTCGACGTTTGTATTGGCTGGACGGACGCTATCGCCAGCAAGCCGGCTCCTACAGGGATCGGTGTATATATCCGGAATGAGTGAACGCAGCAGAGAAGGCGAACGCGGACGACTGAGAGCCAGGTCGGCTTTCAGGCCGCCTCGGCGGCTGTGGCGGTGGTCGCCCCCTCGAGAGGCCGAGTGGAGGTTCTGCGCAGTGGGCAACCCGGCATGGATGCCGGGTTAGCCGCGCACGGCCAGGGATGGCCGATCGCGGCGGGCCCACGGAGCAGGACCGGAGCGAGGGCATGCCGAGCCTAGGCGAGGCACCGAACGAAAGGGGCAAAAGCGCTTTGGTTACTTTCCGCCGGGCCGCGCAGGCTTTTCGAAAGTGACTCGCCGTAAGGGCGAAACCAATAGCCGCCGTTACCGCAATAACGGATATACCCCCAACCCACTGAACGCCAAACCGAAAACCTCAATCATTCGGCAATGGCATCTGATCATCATCCGGAACACCATCCCCCGCACTCGGATCCCTTGGCGTCACCACCGGCCTGACCAATGGATCACGCATCGGACGGTCCGGATCCATCACCGGATCAATATCATCCTCCACAGTGGTTGGAACACTGTCCGGACGCTTGTCGTCAAAACTCGAATCAATAGACATACGCACCTCACACAAAACGTCAGGGTTTCAAATTCGCGAGCGGGTCGTAAGGTTTGGCGGGAGCCTTGCCCGCCTCGCCCGGTTTAACATCCCTGGGCGCCCTGGCAGGTCCGATGGGGTCGACCTGAGGGTCGGCAAGGTCCGGCGAATCCGGATCGAAACCCAACTCATTGCCTGAAGAATGCTCGGACGAGTGCGGGCCGGAGGGTGAAGTGGGATGTGTCATGGACGCCTCCTTGGGACGGCCCCGGAAACATCCGGGCCCTTATCCTTTAGAGGCCAATCGCAAGTGGCAGTGCCGGGCAGATGACGAACGGGAAGCTTACTGCGAAGTCAGCGCCTTCTTCGCACGGGCAGCGGCCTGCTCCTGGCCGGCCTGGGCCAAGTCGTTCGCCGCTTTCAACCAACGCGACTGATCAACGTTGGCCGGAATCTGCTCCGGTTTCTGGATCAGCACCGCCCAACCACCCGCATCCTTGAACGACGACTCAAACGAGCTGAAGCTCATCAACTCCCGTCGATTCAATCCCGAGCGCAGCAACACAGTCCGCTTCTGACGGTTGTACCCGGCGAGAATGGCGTAACGCGGTTCAGCCCAGAACGCCGAGCCTTCAGTGAAGCGCACCATCACCGGGTAACCCGCCGCAACCTGGGTCAGCAACGCAGGCAAATGGCTGTCGAGTGGGTAAACGACCATCCCGTACTCGCGGGCGAGGTTCTGCATGTTCTGCTGCAATTGCGTTTCGGCGCCCGGCAGGTGCAAAGGCTTTTCGAGCAACCCCGGGGTAATCACGATGCCCTGCTGGGCCAACAGACTGGCCAGCACTTGGGGTCCGCTTTGAAAGCTTTGCCCACGGTAGAACGTCCCGCTGAGTTCCACGCGTTCCGGCAGACGCTTGACCTCCGGCGCCACACTGCCCGCGCAGCCAGCCAGACCTGCAACACAGCCAACAATCAGGGCTGCCGTTCGAATTCGCGAAAATACCCGCACCATCATCACTCTCTTGTTCAGACGCCAGGTGTCCGTGCTCCCGGCTTGGCCGTTGATCATAGGACGCCGCGCGACAGCGGTATAGCCTTAACCGGCAGTTGATTGCGTTCGATAGAGCGAACTGATTGGTCGGCAACGACCTTTGGTCAATAGCCTGCAACATGGCAGCGACTAGACTGTCACTTGCAAAGCGTGTGTGCCCGAAGCAGGGCGAAGAGGAGGCACTGATGAGCCTGACAATGACCATTGTGATGTTGATTTTCAGTTGGCTGGCTGTTGCCGCCGCCATGTTGTGGGGAGTCCTGCGAATTGCCCGCAGGCACCATCACCACCCCGCCCAGCCGGCTCGGGTGACGAAAACCGACAAACCGGTTGCACGTCACGCCACTGCGCACTGACGGGCACTTTTTAATACCCCCGAATACAAAAGGCCGCCTGGACTCTTGCGAGTGCAGGCGGCCGTTTTCGTTTCAGCCCAGGTTACGCTTCAGCGGCAATGCGCTTCTGCTTGGCCCGTCGCGACATCATGTTCAAGCCTTCAATCGTTGCCGAGAACGCCATGGCTGCGTAGACGTAGCCTTTCGGTACGTGGGCGCCGAAGCCTTCGGCGATCAGCGTCATGCCGATCATGATCAGGAAGCCCAGTGCCAGCATCACCACCGTCGGGTTGTCGTTGATGAACTTGGCCAATGGGTCAGCCGCCAACAACATCACCAGCACCGACACCACCACCGCGATGATCATGATCGGCAAATGCTCGGTCATACCGACAGCGGTAATGATGCTGTCGATGGAGAACACCATGTCCAGCATCAGGATCTGACCGATCGCGGCGGCAAAGCCCAGGGTCACGGTCGAGGTCGCCGACTTCGGATCTTCCGGCGCCGGGTCCATGCTGTGATGGATCTCGGTGGTCGCCTTCCACAACAGGAACAGGCCGCCGGCGATCAGGATCATGTCCTTCCAGGAGAACGCGTGGCCGAGGATCTCGATCACCGGCTCAGTCAACTGGACGATGAACGCGATGGTGCTCAGCAGTGCCAGTCGCAGGATCAGCGCCATGCCGATACCAATGCGCCGCGCCTTCTGCCGATGCTGTTCCGGCAGTTTGTTGGTCAGGATCGAGATGAAGATCAGGTTATCGATGCCGAGCACGATTTCCATCACCACCAGCGTGGCCAGGGCGACCCAGGCGGTGGGGCTTGCAGCAAGTTCTAAAAGGTATTCCATGGGTCAGTCCTGACTCGTTTTAAGACGGTTTAGATTTCCTGGGACGACGATTCGGTTTTCTCTTTATCGTCGCCCGATGATTCTTTCTTGCTGACCAGCCCGCCGGTGGCATCGCTGAGCGCTTGCTCGGCGGCTTTGTGGGTGTCGTCAATCGCTTGCTTGGCGGATTCGGCAGCCTTGCCCATCAGTTGCTGAGCGCTTTTTTCGGCCTGGTCGCAACCGGCCAGCACCAGTAAAGACGCAATCAACAGTGCCGTGGTTTTAAGCTTCATGATGCTTTCCTCGATAGAACAAAACGGGCCGAAACGATGGCCCGCTGATAGCGAGGCATTCTAGGGAGGCAAACACTTCAGGAAAATTCGTATTTTTAGCGGTTATACTTCGGTTTTAACGAACTGTAGGTCGCCATGCTCAACTATCGACAACTGCATTACTTCTGGGTCGTGGCCAAGACCGGCAGCATCGTGCGCGCCTGCGAACAGCTGAACCTGACGCCGCAGACCATCAGCGGGCAGATTTCCTTGCTCGAACAAACCTACGGTATCGAGTTGTTTCGTCGGGTTGGCCGACAGCTGGAGCTCACCGAAGCCGGCCGCCAGACCCTGCCCTACGCCGAGCAAATGTTTCAGCTCGGCGGTGAATTGGAGCTGATGCTGCGGGCGCAACCCAATGAGCAGCAGATTCTGTTTCGGGTTGGCGTGGCTGACGTGGTACCCAAATCCATCGTCTATCGCCTGATCGCGCCGACCATGGAGCTGAGCGAACCGCTGCGCATTACCTGCCGCGAAGACAAACTTGAACGCTTGCTCGCCGACCTGGCGATTCAGCGCCTGGACCTGGTGATTTCCGACAGCCCGATGCCGTCGCACCTCGACATCAAGGGCTACAGCCAGAAACTCGGGGAATGCGGGATCAGTTTCTTCGCCACCGCCGAACTGGCGGCGCAGTACGGTCAGGATTTCCCACGCAGCCTGCACGGCGCACCGCTACTGATTCCGGGGCCGGAAACCGTGGTGCGCAGTCGTTTGCAACGCTGGTTTGCCGAGCAGCAGATTCAGCCGCGCATCGTCGGCGAGTTCGACGACAGCGCGTTGATGCAGGCCTTCGGTCAGTCCGGCAGCGGGATTTTCATCGGCCCGAGCGTGATTGCCGATGAAGTGAAGCGTCAGTGCGGCGTGGAATTGATTGGCCAGACCGACGCCGTGACCGAGTCGTTCTACGCCATTTCGGTGGAGCGCAAGGTCAAGCACCCCGGCATCGTTGCGATTACCGAAGGTGCCCGACGCGAGCTGTTCACCGAGATATGAGGGTCAGGCGCAGACTTCGCGGGGTTTGAAGGTCATCAGCGCCATGGCCAACAGGATCGAGATCAGAATAAAACCCGCCGCCGCAAAGCCAAGCCCACCCAGGCCAACGCTGTCGATCACCCGGCCACCGACCATCGCGCCCAGACCGATACCGAGGTTGGCGCCGGCAATGTTCAGCGACGCGGCAAACGCCGGCGCTTCGGGCGCGGCTTTCATCAAACGCACATGGCTGACCAGGAACAACGCCGCTTGTGTCACGCCCCAAATGCCCATTGCTGCCGCCAGACCCAGCGGCGAATGGATGTTCGGCACCAGCGTCACCATGCCGGCGATCATGAACGCGCAGAACGTCACGGAAGCAATCAGCGGATGACGATCCACCGCGCGACCGCCCAACGAGTTGCCGATCAGGCCCACCGCGCCGAAGCCCATCAGGCACCAGCCCACTACAGTGCCGTTGAAACCGGCCAGCCGCTCAAGAATGTCCGCCAGATAGGTGTAAGCGGTGAACATGCCGCTGAACACCAGGATCGACAGCAACACGTGCCCGATCATCAACGGGCTGCGCAGGATCTTGAACTGTGAACGGAAGCTCACCTGATGCTGATGCAGACTGGTTTTCGGCAAGTAGATAAACAGCAGCAACGCCTTGGCAAACGCGATCACCGCCAGAATGCCGAAGGCACTGCGCCAGCCGAACGCATCGGAAATCAACGTACCCACCGGAATGCCGAACACCGTCGCGCAAACGATGCCGAAACCGATCTTGGCAATGGCGCGTCCGGCGTAATCCGGCCCGACTATGTCCACCGCCGTTTCACTGGCCAGGGCCCAGAACACTGGTAGCCCGAGTGCGGGGATCAACCGCGCAACGGCCATCACCCAGATGTTCGGCGCAAACGCCGCGAGGGTGTTGGCCAGACCGAACATGATCAACACCGAAATGAACAGCTTGCGCCGTTCGAACCGGGCGAAGTACGCGGTCAGGAACGGCCCGAACGCGGCGACAGTGAAGGCGAACAACGTCACCAGCAAACCGGCCTGGGGGATGGTCACTTCAAGATCCCGGGCGATTGCCGGCAACAGGCCGACGATGATGAATTCCGTGGTCAGCACCGTGAAACCGGCGGCGGACAACAGAAGGATGGGCAACAGCATGCAGAACTCCAGAAAACGACAACACCAGCGATAGCCCGAAGGCTCACTGGCAGACATGAAAATGAGGATGCGCAATCTTAACAGAGTGTTTCCAAAGGCGGTTGCACGAACCTGCACATCGCGTTTAACAGGCGGGTGGCAGATCGTCACAGGTCTGAGGGATGCGGACGACGCTGTGATAAAGTCCGCGCCCTGCGATTCGTACACCCTGTTCATCCGCCCTTTAATGGCCGCGATGTCGCGACACACCGCACCTAATAAAATCAGAGATGCCGTTTTATGACCGCTTCATCCCCTTCGCTATTGCAACGCTTGAAACGCTTGAGCCTGGTTACGCAAATCATCATCGGCCTGCTCGCCGGGATTGCCCTGGCGCTGGTTGCGCCGGACGTGGCGAAGTCCACTGCGTTCATCGGCAAAGTGTTCGTCTCGGCGCTGAAAGCCGTCGCGCCGATTCTGGTGTTCGTGCTGGTCATGGCGTCGATCGCCAACCACAAGCACGGCCAGGAAACACACATCCGCCCAATTCTGTTTCTGTACTTGCTGGGCACGTTTGCGGCGGCCGTGGTCGCGGTCGTGGCCAGCATGATGTTCCCGTCGAGCCTGGTGCTGTCCACCCACGACGTCGCGGTGACCGCGCCGGGCGGTATCGGTGAAGTGCTGCAAAGTCTGCTGCTGAGCGTGGTGGATAACCCGGTCAGCGCGCTGATGAATGCCAATTTCATCGGTATTCTGGCGTGGGCCATCGGCATGGGCGTCGCCATTCGCCATGCCGGTGACACCACGCGTGAAGTGCTCGGCGACTTGTCCAACGGCGTGACCCTGATCGTGCGCCTGGTGATCCGTTTTGCGCCGCTGGGGATTTTCGGCCTGGTGGCGTCGACCCTCGCCACTTCCGGTTTCGGTGCCTTGATCGGCTACGCGCATCTGCTGGCGGTGTTGCTGGGTTGCATGCTGTTTGTGGCGCTGGTGATGAACCCGGTGATCGTGTTCTGGAAGCTGCGTCGCAACCCGTATCCGCTGGTGATCATGTGCTTGCGTGAAAGTGGCATCACGGCGTTTTTCACCCGCAGTTCGGCGGCGAATATTCCGGTCAATCTGGAACTGAGCAAGCGCCTGGGTCTGCATGAGGACACTTATTCGGTTTCGATTCCGCTGGGTGCGACGATCAACATGGCGGGTGCTGCGATCACCATTACTGTGCTGACCCTGGCGGCTGTGCATACGCTGGGTATTGCCGTGGACATTCCGACTGCCATCTTGCTGAGTGTCGTCGCGGCGATTTGTGCCTGTGGCGCTTCGGGTGTGGCGGGTGGTTCGTTGTTGTTGATTCCACTGGCGTGCAGTCTGTTCGGCATTCCGAGTGAAATCGCCATGCAGGTGGTGGCGGTTGGTTTCATTATTGGTGTGTTGCAGGATTCGGCGGAGACTGCGCTGAATTCTTCGACTGATGTGCTGTTTACGGCGGCGGCTTGTTTGGGTGAGGACGAGAAGGCTCAGCGTTTGGCGTGACGCGTGGTTTGGTGGCTGTTTGGATTTTGGGCATATCCGTTTCTTCGGTAACGGCCACTTAGGGTTTCGCCCTTACGGCGAGTCACTTGGAAGAGCCCCAAGTAACCAAGGGCTCTTGCCCCTTTCGTTCGGTGCCTCGCCTAGGCTCGCCATGCCCTCGCTCCGGTCCTGCTCCGTGGCCCCGCCGCCATCGGCCATCCATGGCCGGGGGCGGCTAACCCGGCATCCATGCCGGGTTGCCCACTGCGCAGAACCTGCGCTCGGCCTCTCGAGGGGGCGCTCAGATCAAAAGCGGAAGGCGAGCTAACGCTCGGCCTGATGAGTGGTGGAAAGCAAAAGCGCACATCGCCCCCTGTAGGAGCCGGCTTGCCGGCGAAAAACGTCGGGGCAACGCGTTCATTCAGACAGCCCGCGTTATCGTTGACGTCCATCGCTGGCAAGCCAGCTCCTACAATTTCAAACCGTGTGAACCCAATCCCGTGTAGGAGCCGGCTTGCTGGCGATAGCGTCCGTCCAGTCAAT